>WBZN01000001.1_pt1 | contig 531587 bp, 515 predicted proteins | sample 5204281 | NCBI WGS metagenome assembly WBZN01 (sample SAMN12344347, study PRJNA552823) | activated sludge metagenome | biome: Activated sludge suspended growth; feature: Nitrification reactor; material: Wastewater; isolation source: activated sludge from nitrification reactor of wastewater...
CGGTGTCGGGCGTGCCGGCCAGGCCGAACTGGTCGGTCACCACCAGGCTGAAGTGCAGGGTGCCCGAGGCCGGCGCGGTGAACGTCGGCTTCTGGGCCGTGGCGGACGACAGCGTCACGGTCGGCGTGATCGGGCTGCCGAGACCGTCGACCTGGGTCCACGCGTAGGTGATCGCGCCACCCTCGGGGTCGGCCGAGGCCGAGCCGTCGAGGGTCACGGTCGCACCCGGCACGATCCCGGTCTGGTCGGGACCGGCGTTGGCCACCGGCGCCTGGTTGGTGTTGATCGCGATGTCGACGGTGTCGGCCACGCTGTCGAGACCGAACGGGTCGGTCACGATCAGGCTGAAGTGCAGCGTGCCACTCGTCGGGGCGGTGAAGGTCGGCTTCGGCGCGTGGCTGTTGGACAGCGTCACCTTGCCCGGGCCCGCGGGCACCGGGACACCGAACTCGTCGACCTGGGTCCACCCGTAGGTGATGGCGGCGCCCTCGGGGTCGGCCGAGGCCGAGCCGTCGAGGGTCACGGTCGCACCCGGCACGATCCCGCTCTGGTCGGGACCGGCGTTGGCGACCGGCGCGCCGTTGGCGTTCACGGCGATGTCGACCGTGTCGGGGTCACTGACGCCGCCGAACGGGTCGGTGACCACGAGCTTGAAGTGCAGCGTCACCGGACCGGTGCCCGGAGCGGTGAAGGTCGGCTTCTGCGCGGTGCCGGACGACAGGGTCACCTTCGTCGGGCCCGAGGTCACGGGGACGCCCCCGTCGTCGACCTGGGTCCACGCGTAGGTGATGGTCTGGCCCTCGGGGTCGGCGGAGGCCGAGCCGTCGAGGGTCACCGGCGCGCCGGCGGCGACGCCGAGCTGGTCCGGCCCGGCGTTGGCGACGGGCGCCGGGTTGGCGCCGGGCACGATGTCCATGTTCTTGGTGGCCGAGACCGTCGCGGTGCCGTCGGTGACGGTCAGCTTGAAGTGCACGGTCCCCGTGGTCGCCGGCGCGGTGAACGTCGGGGTCAGCGAGGTCGCGTTGTTGATCGTGACCGCCAGCGGGTCACCGCCGGCGAGCGGGTTGCCGCTGCCGTCCACCTGCGTCCACAGGTAGGTCAGCGTCTGCGGCCACGCGCCCGTGGTCTCGGGGTCGGTGGCCGAGCCGCTGATCGCCACGTTCGGCGTGCTCACCGGGGTGAACGCGGGACCACCGTTCGCGGTCACGGTCGGCGCCGTGTTCGCGAGCTTGTTGATGGTGAAGTTGATCGTCGTGGCCGCGGCACCGAACTGGTCGGTGACGGTGAGGCGCATGAAGATCTGGCCGGTACCGGCCGGGATGGTCACCACCGGCTGCGCTGCGGAGGACGTGGCCGTGGCGCCGCCGAAGATGCAGTTCGACGAGCAGTTGGTGTTGCCAGCGCTGGTCGTCACGTGGCGCCACGCGTAGGTGAACGTGTTCGGGCCGTCCGGGTCGGTGGTCGACGCGGTCTGGGCCGGGTTCTGGGTCGCGTCGAGCGTGACCGACTGACCGGCGTACACCCGGTTCGCGGTCGTGTTGTTGGCCGTGTCGGCGGTGGCGGCGGTGTTCTTGCCCCGCACCGCCCATAGGACCGTCGGCGCGGTGTTCGTGAGCGTCACCGACAGGTTGTTCGACTGCACGGCGGCACCGAAGCCGTCGGTGACGTTCAGCCGGAAGAACAGCGACGCGCTCGCCGCGGTGAAGCCCGGCGCCACGAACGTGGCGCTGCGCGGGGTGCCCGAGACCGGCGTCAGGGTGACGTTGGCGATCGGACACGTCGGCGCGCAGGCCGTCGTCGCGGTGGAGCTGGCCGTCTGGATCCACTGGTACGTGAAGCCGGACACCGGGTCGCCGTCGGCGTCGTTGGTCGAGGCCGGGACCGTGACGGTCACCGTGGTGCCGACGGGCCGGCTCGTCGGCGTCACGCTCGGCGTGCCGACGGTCGGGGCGCGGTTGGCGTTGACCTGGACGGTCGTGAACGCCGCGGCGCTCGAGAGACCGCCCGCGTCGGTGACGACGAGCTGGAACTTCAGCGTCGACGACGCCGCCAGGTGCGGCACGGTGAAGGTCGGGCTGACGGCCGCCGGGTTCGACAGCGTCACGAGCGTCGGGTCGGCACCGAGCGGGAGGTTCGTGTTCGGGTCGACCTGGGTCCAGGCGTAGGTGAGCGTGTCACCGACGTCCGGGTCGGTCGACGCGGCGCCCGTGAGGGTGACCACCGCGTTCGTGGCCTTGTTGGTCTGGGCCGCGCCGGCGTTGGCGGTCGGCGCGGAGTTCGGCTGGAGGGTGATGTCGACCGTGTCCGGGTCGCTGACGTTGCCGTAGGGCACGTCCGTCACCCGGAGCTGGAAGTGGATCTGCTGGGGCGAACCCGTGACGGTCGGGGCCGTGAACGTCGGCTTCTGGGCAGTGGCCGACGACAGGGTCACGTGCAGCGGGTCACCGCTGTCGAGCGGGGCGCCCAACGCGTCGACCTGCGTCCACGCGTAGGTGATGGTGTCGTTGTCGGGGTCGCTCGAGCCGGAGCCGTCGAGCGTGATCACCTGGCCGCGGCCGGCGCTCTGGTCCGGACCGGCGTTGGCGACCGGCGGCAGGCTGCCGACCACGTTGACGGTCACGTTGCCGATGGTGGTGTCGTACGAGTCGCTGACGGCCACCTTGAAGTGCAGGGTGCCCGCGGAGCCCGGCGAGGTGAACGTCGGATTGGCGATCGCCGGGTTCGACAGGTTCACGTGGCTCGGGTCGGCCAGCGGCAGCGGGTCGCCCGCGCCGTCGACCTGGGACCACGAGTAGCTGAGGGTCTGGTTGGCGCTCGGCGCGTTGTTGTCGGCGTCGGTCGCGGTGCCGTTCAGCTGCACCGAGACGCCGGTCTTGACGTTGTTCAGGACCTGCGAACCGCCGTTGGTGATGACGGGCGGCTGGTTGGCCAGCACGTTGACCGTGAACACGCCGGTCGAGGTGGCGCCGAGCGAGTCGGTGGTCAGGACCTGGAGGTAGAGCGTGCCCGGGCCCTTGGGCGCGGTGAAGCCCGACGACGAGGCGGTCGGGGTGCTGAGCGTGACGTGCAATGGGTCACCGCTGTCGAGCGGCGCACCGAACTGGTCGGTCTGGGACCACTGGTAGGTGACGGGCGTGTCGCCCTCGGGGTCGGTCGCCGCGCCGTTCATCGACACGGAGCCGTGGGTCTTGACGTTGTTGATCGTCTGGTTCGCGCCGCCGGTGATCACCGGGCCGTTGTTCGCGTTGACGTGGACGTTGACCGTGTCCTCGCCGGTGTCGAACTGGTCGTCGACGCGGAGGCGGAAGGAGAGGTCGAGCGGGCCGTTCCGGGGCGCGACGAACCGCTGGTTCGGCATGAACGGGTCGGCCGCGTCGATCGGGTTGAGGGTGACCGGCGGACCGGAGACCTGGTCCCACTTGTAGGAGAGCGTCTGGCCGGTGTCGGGATCGGTGGCGGATCCGAGCAGGGTGACGGTGGCGCCGCCGTTCGTCGTGATGTCGGTCCCTGCGTTCACGGTCGGCGCGACGTTGCCGCCGACGTCGTAGGTGACCGTCTTCGCGGTCACGCCGCCGTTGTCGTCGGTCGCGGTGACCGTGAAGGTGTGTTGACCCGGCGTCGAGAAGTCGAGCTGGCTGCCCTGGTCCGCGGTCGCGACACACGAGCTGAGCGCGTAGACGGTCTCGGTGCACGCGTAGTCGGCGAAGACCTGCGCGTCGGGCAGGTACTTGCCGCCGTCGACCGGGGTGGTGATCGAGACGAGCGGCTTGGTGGTCGGGCTGATGATGGTGTCGGTGAGGAGCGGCTGCGTGCCGAGCGGCTCACCGTTCGAGTTCGCGAGCGAGCCGTAGTTCGGCGCGCAGGAGGTCGGCACGTTCCCGAGGCTGATGTTCGCGGTGAGGCTGAAGCCCGAGTCGGGGAAGGGGACCGAGCCGTTCGACGGGATGGTCCCGCCGATCTTCATCGCGATGTGCGAGCCGACCGAGCCGGTCGCCTGCACGGTGGTGCGGATCGCCGGGGGGCTGACGATCGAGCCCGCGGGGAACGGGCCGGGGAGGGACACGGACACGTCGGTCGCGGTGTGCGTGACGGTGACGCCGCCGGGGATCGCGGTGGGGGTCGCCGTCGCGTTGGTCTTGAACGAGCCGGGGCCGTCGGCCGCCGCGCTCACGATCGTGAAGCCGCCGCTGATGCGGTCCTTGCTCACGATGCTGTTCAGGTTGTTGATCGTCTGACCGCTGAGCTCGGTCGGCACCTCGGTGTCGGGCGACGACGTGACGATCGCGAAGGTCCCGCCCTGCTCGATGTACTTCGGCGCGGTGGCGGTCTGATCGACGTTCTGGTCGGCGTCGACCGCACCGATGATCGGCGCGTTCGCCTTGCACCGCATCTTCGTCGTCACGGTGTTCGTGAACGAGAGGCGGTCGGCCGCGGCGGCCGTGCTCTCGGTCGCGGCGACGAATCCCATCGTCGACAGCATCACCACCGTGAGCGCACTCACGAGCTTGCGTCCCAGCATGTCTGCGATCCCCCCGCAATGGCCGAAAACGGCCAGCAACGACACGACGGCACCGGTCTGGTGCCGAAGCCGAAAATCTGACAACATTCATCACGGGTTGAAAGGGATACGGGCCACAAGGGTGTTGAATGACCTCAACACCCCGGTCCGGGGCAGGGCCGGGGATCGGACGGGGGGTCCGTTGCTGGACAGGGGCACGTCCCGCGGGGGGCAGCGGCAGGTGGGGGCGACGGTCGTGCTCGTCGCGGTGCTCGCGGCGGGTCTGACGTTCGCGACCTGGGCGGTTCCGTGGCTCCTCTTCGCGTACCCGCTCCCCGGGATCGCGAGCTTCACGGCCGCGCTGACGAGCGGGCTCTCGCTCGCCGTCTGCATCCTCTTCGCGTTCCGTCACCAGCGGACCCGGCGCCGGACCGACCTCGTGATCGCGTCGGTCTTCGGACTGGTCGCGATCGTCGAGGGCGTTCTGCCCGTCGTCGCCCAGATCGGTCCGAGCACCGTGGACTTCGCGTTCTGGACGAGGGTGATGACCCGGACGATCGTCGCGCTCGGTCTGTGCGTCGCGGCGTGGATCCCCGAGCGCCGCACGGGCCGCTCGCCGTTCGGCGTCGTGATCGGTTCGCTGCTCCTCACCGGCGTCGTGTTCACCACGACGCTCGCGCAGCTCTCGACGCTCCCGGCGACGGTCGAGGGCGCGGCGGCCCACGGCAGCGCGTTGATCCACGCCCCCACCGCGCTCGCCATGCGGCTTCTGGGCGCGGTGTTCCTCCTCGTCGCATCGTGGGGGTTCGTCCGGAGATGTCGCGGCAATGCGGACGGCACGCTCGGGTGGTTGGCGTGCGGCGCGGTGCTGATGGCCACTGCGCGCGTCCACGACGCGATCTATCCGTCGCTGCACAACGACTGGGTCACGACGGGCGACATGCTCCGTTTGACCGCACTCATCCTGATCGTCGCCGGCATGGTGCACGAGACCGTCGACTCGTGGGGACGGCGTGCCCTCGACGTGCGCAACCGCGAGCGACGCGCGCTCGCGGCGGAGCTGCACGACGGGTTGGCCCAGGAGCTCGCCTACCTCACCGTGCAGACCGCGCTCGCCGAGAAGACGCCGGGCGACGCCGACCGGCTCGCACGTGTGCGCGACGCCGCCGAGCGCGCCCTGTCCGAGGCCCGCGCCCACATCGACGCGTACCGCCGCGAGATCGACCTGACCGGCGACGACCATCTCGTCTCGCTCGACGGTCTCATCCGCACGATCGCCGCGGACGTGCGGGACCGGTACGAATGCCGCATCGCCCTGCAGCTCGACCCGGTCGAGGTCCGGGCCCAGGTCGCGCACGAGCTCGGGCGCGTGACCGGCGAGGCGCTCACGAACGCGGCGCGCCACGCCCGGCCGAGCGTGGTCCACGTCCACCTCGTCCAGCACGGCGGCACGCTCCGGCTGCTCGTCGAGGACGACGGCGTCGGCCTGGTCGACACGACGGTGCCGAGCGACCGCGGCTCGTACGGGATGACCTCCATGCAGCAGCGCGCCGAGCGGCTCGGCGGTCGCTGCACCGTCTCCTCCGCACCCGCGAGCGGCACCCTCATCGCGGTGGAGGTCCCGACCCGATGACCGGTCCGGCCACCGTCGTGCTCGCGGACGACCACGCCCGCATGCGCGAGACGGTGGCCGAGCTGCTCACGGGGAACGGCTTCGACGTCGTGGGCCAGGCCGGCAGCGCAGCCGAGGCGGTCGAGCTCGCCCAGCGGACCCGGCCGTCGATCTGCATCCTCGACATCAACATGCCGGGCGGCGGCGTCGAGGCGGCGGGCACGATCGCCGGCTCCCTGCCGGACACGGCGGTGGTGATGCTCACCGTCCACGTCGACGACGACCACCTCTTCGACGCGCTGCGGGCGGGCGCCCGTGGCTACCTCGTCAAGGGCAGCGACCCGGATGCGATGGTCGGCGCCCTGCGCAACCTCGCCGCCGGCGAGCCGGGGTTCTCCCCCGGGATCGCGATGCGCCTCGTCGAGCGGCTCCACACGGCCTCGGGCGGGCGACGGGTCACCGTGCCGGGCCGTGGGAGCGTGGCCCTCTCCCCGCGGGAGGCCGAGGTGCTCGACCTCCTGCGCCAGGGGCGGTCGACGAGCCAGATCGCCCGGGCGCTCTACGTCTCGCCCGTCACGGTCCGCAGCCACGTCGCCGCCCTGGTCCGCAAGCTCGACGTCACCGACCGGGACGCGCTGCTCCGGCTCTTCGCCAACTGAGCCCGTCCGGGTCGGATCGGTGCGTCACCGGCCCTGTCGCCGGCGAGGGGTGTGCGCCTGACCCCGCATCGCGAGGGCCGACGCACATTGCTCGCCGGCGAGCGCCGGGTGGGTGCCCGGGGAGAGATTCGAACTCTCACGTCCCCGAAGGGACCGGCGGGTTTAAGCCGCGGCTCGTACGTCTGCTGCGCGCGCTCGCGTCCGTCGCGATCGCCTGAGTAGGGGCTTCGCACGATGGTTCGTCCACCGCGTCTGTGCCGTGGGACCACTGCGCGCCGAGTTCGTTAGCAAGCGGTTAGCAAATCGGCGGCCACACCAACAAGGGTTCGTCGCCGAGATCCTTTTTTTACTTTTCATAAAGTGTAGAATACTGGCGTGACTAGCCGCCGAGCCTCCATCGACAAGCGGGAGATCTCCAAGCACGTCTTCGGAAACAGCTACATGCTCGAAGTGTGCGCAGCCATGCACAGCATCCGAAGCCGAACGACGCTCACTGAGCTCGTCGGCGAGTCCGGCATCTCGCCATCGCTGTATGCCGGACCCGTTCATCGGTTGCTCGATGCCGGGCTCCTGGAGCCGGCCCCCAGTAGCAGTGACGATCGACGCGAACGGTGGTTCCGTAAGGCGCAGAGCGGGCTCTGGAGGGTGGCCACGGAGCTTTCGACGTGACGGCGAGCTTGTTCGCGCGGCATCCGGACCTGGTCGAGGACATCATCAACCTCGTCGTCGGCGACGACGACGCGGTCGTCGTCGATGCCGAACTGCAGGGCCACGCGGCGCTATTGGTGTTTGAACCTGACGCCACCGAGCACGCACGTCGGACCGATACGTCAGTCGGCGCGGTGCGATCAAGGGGTCTACTCCACGCGCTTTGGGCCCTACCGGGAGGGCAGGACTGGCCCAGAAGCGCGCTCGACCAACGCGATGTCGACACGCTGGATCAGGAGGGCGCGGGATTCGTCGCCGCGCGCCGCGATTCCCTGACCCGGCTCTATCAGCCGGCGGGGCGTGTCCACGCGGTCGCAGTCGGGAGCCCACGTCTGTGTGAAGCAGTCGGGCGGACGGCCGAGCTGCCTCCGATCGTTCGCCGCTACGCGATCGCGATTCACAGCACCGCTCACGATGCAGACGCGGCACGGACCGCGTCATCCTGCGGCATCGGCGCTGCCCTCTTGACATCCAAAGGTCTCAGCGAGCTAACACCTGCGCGGGCCGCACACACCGGTGTCCCCGCCGTCTATCGCTGGTGGCTATCCGAGATCGCGTACGACGCGTGGCTTCATACGAGAGCCCACTGACACAGCTGATCCTTCGGCTTCGTGACCATCGACAGCTTCCCCATGGTGCCGTAGTGATCGATCGCCTCGGTGCAGATGTCCGCGAACAGGCGGCGGCGCTCGTCCCTGGGCGCATTCAGAATCTCGTCTGCTAGCTGCGCAAGCGTCGTCCGATTGTGGACACTCGCCTCGGTCTCCAGGCGGGGGTCGAAGAAGCGGTCGAGCCGCTGACCGTCGCAGCAGCTCAGGCAACAGCGGAGCTCCCACGCCATCGTTCCCCATCCGGCGATGGTTTCAGCTGTGAACCAATCCATCATCTTGCGGATGAATACGCGAGCGCTCCGGTCTCCGGGCTTGCCACCACCACTGCCACCTGGTGGAACGAAGTGCCGGTACGAGGGCGTCAACCCGATTGCGGCATGACTCGCGCCAAACGCGATCGCGCCGAGACCACCGTGGTCGGTCCTCAGCAGAGAAGCAGCGGGGATGCTCTTGACGATGGCCACCAGGCCGTGGACTGCGCTCGCGCTGCTCAGCGGGTCGGTTCGATGAGCGAGAACGAGCGCGGACGGGTGATTCGATTCGCCAAGAATGCGCGCCAGGTCCATGGGAGCGCGAGTGAGCCAGCGGTGATCAATCGCGAACACGACGGTCGCGTCGGACCAACTCGCCACTCGCTTGTGTTCCTGCTCGGCCGCCCGTTGCAGTGCCTCTCCTGAGTCATCCCACGGAACCCAAGTCCCCGCCGTCAGGAGCCGGTCCGCACCGGCCTTGGCCTGCGCGTCGAACCATCGGTTCGCGTCGATCTCGGCCACCCTGGTGTCGTACCCGGTGCGATCGAAGATGACTGGGTGCTTCCAGTCCCGCGAGGCGCGCATGGCCGACACGGCCGCTGGCCCGTTCGGTCCCTTCACTGTCACCGCGTCGGCGAGGTTGGCACACTCCTCGAGAAGGCGAGCGTCGGATGACGGAACGTAGAACGAGAACGTCTCGGCAAGGGTGGTGTTACGTGTTGGTGCAAGAACGGCCATGTGGAGCTCCTAGCCAAGATTTACGAAGGGCCGTACCTTCGGGATCGACCGTCGGAACTGGCTCCAGTCGAGTTTTCCTTCCTTCTGGAGCCGACCGACCACAAAACATGGGTGCACGCCATGGACGCGGGCCGTCTCGACGATGGCGCGCGGTGTCCAGCCGCCTTCGGGTTCCACTAGTGGTTGATCGAAGATCCAGCGGGCCGCTGTCTCGTTGGCTTCCTTCTCGCGGTCGGAGTCGGCGCCGCTCTCGAGGTCCTCGTCGATGCGGAGTCCGCCCTCATCAACGTGTCCGAGCGTTAGGTGCGCAATCTCGTGGAGGAGCGTGAATACGAAGCTGTCCATCCGGTTGCCTCGGGTTGACAGCCCGATGATCGGCGTCCCGGTCGCGAGGCTGGCGACGCCGTCCATCTTGCTGTTTCGCAGTGGCAACTCGATTACGAGAACCACGCCGCACTCGCTCAACCATTGGTTCAGGAACCGAAGATCATCTGGTCCTTCGAGCCGCTGGGCGAGTGAACTCGCGAGTTCGGTGAGCCGGGGAACGTCCAGCGGCGTCGATGCACGAGCCTGGCCGAGCAGCTGCACCCGCGCGACCCACGCCGTCTGTTCGGGCGTGAACCCAATGTCAGCGTTCGACCGTCGCGCAGCGACAGCGATCCGAGGTACTTCGTCCAAGCCCCCGATACCGAGGAGATCGCAGACAGCGTGTTCTAAGGCGTCGACATCGTCTGTCGTCGGGAGCCATTCCCGCCGTTGGAGCTCGCGGACAGGAACGAGGGACCTGAGTCGGGCGCGGCGCTCAACTGGCTTCGCGGCAGGCGCAGCGGTCGCTCGGACCTGGTGTAGCCGGTACGTCGCTTGAAGATTGAGCCATAGCTCTGCGCTGGTCCCAAGAGCAGCACCGATCGCGACTGCTGTCTCGGGGGTGATCTCCTTCTTGCCGTTCAGGATCTCCGACACGGTCTGCACGGGCCGGCCGATGATGTCGGCGAACTCACCCTCGGCCCATCCGCGCTCCGCCAGTTCGTCGCGGAGGAAATCACCAGCCGGGAATGCCTCCGCCGGGAGCATGGTCTCTGTCATCGGAGTCCTCCCTTCTCAGTGGTAGTCAACGAGTTCGACGATCACCGCCACTCGCCCATCAGCTCCTGTGCGGAACCGAAGGATCAGTCGCCATTGGTCGTTCAAGCGGATCGAGTACTGGCCGGCACGGTTGCCGGTGAGCTTTTCCAGCCGCAGCGAGCGCATCGCTCGCAGGTCCCGCTCGTCGTGGGCATCGCCCACGACCTGCATCTTCCGACGGAAATGCCCGACGAGTTCCGGGCCGATCCGAGGGAGTCGGAATTCCGGCTCCGAGTAGAGGCGCCGCAGGTTGTCGTCTTCGAACTCGATGTGCACACCGTCACTCTACTCCCTTCAAGCTTCAGCTCTTCACCCTTCGACTGAAGATACCCTACCACACGCAAGAATAACTGTCCATCCGACCCGTTCGTCGACCTCACGTCGCGCCAGAGACGTGTGCCAGAGAGGAACGCGCAAGGGCAGGGACTGCCTCAGTCGGGCACCCGTTGCTCACCGCCGTTTAGCAACCGACGAGGGCGGAGGCTAGCGATCGGGCGGTCTTCGCCCGCCCGCGAACCGTCTGCCCTGTCCGCACAGTGTGCCCGAGGAGGGATTCGAACCCCCACGTCCATAGAGGACCAGCGGGTTTAAGCCGCGGCCCGATTGTCTGTCGCGTGACAACGCGTCTGTCGCGCTCGCCTGAGTAGGTCGTTCGCGCCGGTGCGCGGCCATGAGGTCTGCGGCGCGAGACGGCGTCGGGCCGAGTTCGTTAGCACGGTGTTAGCAAGCCACGCGGGAAAAGCTCGGTGGTCGGAAAGTAGTTCGCAACCGTCAGGCGGGTTCTCGTTCCTTGCCGAGATTGATCGGAACGCGCTGGTGCTCATCGTCGAAGACCGCAACGAGTTCGAGCCGCGCTCCGAGGGCGTCGAGATACTGACGCAAGGTCGAGACGCGCACGTCGTCGGAGTGCTCGAGCTTCGAGATCGCGCCCTGGGTAACGTCGAGCCGTCCTGCAAGGGTGACTTGGCTCACCGCCTCCCTGCGTCGCAACTCGTAGAGCCGGATCTCCTCGAGCGTCTCAGCACGCGCCTGAGCGATCCGTTCCGCGGCGCCAGGCCGAGCGAGGACTTCCTCGCGGAGATCGGAGAACTTGGATCGAGCCATCAGATCAAACCTTCATCTCGAAGTTCAGTCAGGTATGCGTCGTACAAATCGTCAGCCATCGGGATCGCGTGCTCGTACCACGCGCTCCACGCATCGCTCTTGTCGCCACCCAGAAGAAGGATGGCTGTCCGACGCGGGTCGAACATGAACAAGACCCGCAACGCTCCACCCTGGGCGGCGCGGAGCTCCTTCATATTGTGATGGCGAGACGATTCGATCCGATCGACTACCGGACGTCCCAGGTCGGGTCCGCGCTCGGCGAGCAGCTCGATCCGCTCCGTGAGCGCCTCTTGCTGCGCCGGCTCCAGCCGACGCCACCAGTCTCTGAACTCGTTTGTGACCTCTACGTCCCACACCACGAGTATGAAGTTTATCTCATCATGAGTCAAGACTCATGATGAGATAGCTCCACCTGACCTGATGCGCAGGGCTGATCGCCGTACGACGGATTAACTCGGTCAATCGCGAAGCAGCTGCTGAGCGCGCTCCAGCCGTTCGCGAAGGCTGCTCCGGAAGGCCTCGTCATGGCGGCGGCCGTCGATGTGCTGGGCAATCGCAGCTCGGACAACCTCGGACATCGGCAGATCATCGACGGTGGCAATGGTTTCGAGCGCCTCAGCCTGCTCGGACGAGAGCCGAATCGTCATCGCTTTCGCGGGCTTCATAGGGGCCAGTATGCCTCAATGCACCAAGGTGTGCAACCACCGTGGTATCGTGATACCGTGTTACCGACCGAGGAGGTTCCCATGAACGACCCAGCCGCCGAGCCCGCCCACCGACCCCACGAGTTCCACATTCAGATCGACCGGGATCACTTCACGGTGACCCAACATGAGCTGACGGGCGCACAGTTGCGGGCCCTGCCGACACCGCACATCGCAGCGGACCGAGACCTGTTCGAAGTACGTCCAGGTCACTCCGACGAGCTGATCCAGGACACAGCCGCCGTCGAGATTCGCGATGGCCTGCGGTTCTTCACCGCGCCGGGGCACATCAACCCGGGCGCCTGATCGACGATCTCGGAGAGATGACGTGCCGCTCCTCCCCGAAGACGCCGCGTTCCTCCATAGCCGCGGCTACGCGCACGAAGTACATGAAGAAGGAGGGATGACCTGTCTGGTACTGAAGGGTCTTGGGCTGCCGACCGGGTTGAGCGAGTCCGCCGCCGACGTGCTGATCCGCTTCGCGCCGGGCTACCCGGACATTGCCCCGGACATGTGGTGGGTCTCACCCCACCTGACGACCGCCAGTGGTCAGGCGATTCCCGCAACAGAGTCGGTTGAGTCCTACCTCGGCCGTTCGTGGCAGCGCTGGTCTCGCCACTTCGAGGCGGGACAGTGGCACGTCGGGACCGATCGGCTTCAGAACTTTCTCGTTCTCCTCGTCGCAGAGCTCCACCGGGCTACAGGCAGCGCGGCCGCATGAAGCCGCTCGTCACTCTGGTTGTTCCCGGGCCGATCGCAGAAGAACTCGACCGCGTCGCCCGTGCTGACGTGGAGTCAGCGGCGACGATGCTGGTCGGCGTCGGACGGGCTCCCGAGGGACTCCGGCTACTGGGCCGCGAGCTCCATTGGGTCAGCGAGCAGCACTACGAGCGTCGCACCAGTGACTCCATGAGTATCCCGTCGCGCGGCTACCTCGAGGCCCTCGCCCGGGCGGAGGAGATCGGTGCGACGCCGGTCTTTGTCCACACCCATCCTGGTCCGGTGGGAGTGCCGCGCCCCAGCAATTGGGATGACATCGTCGACGAGCAGCTCGCCGAGACGTTCCGGATTCGGGCTGGATCAGATCTCTATGTCTCGTTGATCGTGTCGCCGGCATCGACGGGCTTCTGTTTCACCGGTCGGGGTGTCGACGGCGAGGACAGCTTCGAGCTCGACCGTGTGTTCATCTCAGGCGAGCGGCTTTCGCTGCTGGCATCGTTCGATAGTCGTCACGGTGAGCAAGTTCCGATCGCCTTCGACCGCCAAGTCCGGGCGTTCGGCGGGGACGTACAGCGAGTTCTGTCGTCGCTGCAGGTTGGCGTCGTCGGCTGCGGTGGTACGGGTTCGGCAGTCGTCGAGCAACTCGTGAGGCTCGGCGTGCGTTCGCTGGTCCTCGTCGATCCCGACACTGTGAGCGAGAGCAACTTGACTCGGGTCTACGGGTCGTCTCCGAATGACGTCGGAGCCGCGAAGGTCGACGTACTCGCACGGCATGCGCGAGGCATCGCCTCCAACGCCGACGTACAACCAATACAGGGGTTGGTGACGTCCGAGGCAGTCGCCCGGAAGTTGAGCGGATGCGACGTGCTCTTCGGATGCACCGACGACAACGCGGGGCGGTTGGTGCTGACGCGACTCGCGGCGTACTACCTGATCCCACTCATCGACTGCGGGGTCTTGATCAGTTCAAACCGCGGCGTCGTGGCCGGCATCGACGCACGGGTCACGGTGCAGACTCCGGGGTCCGCGTGTCTGCTCTGCCGAGGCCGCATCGATCTCGCGCGCGCCGCGGCCGAACAGCTGGACCCTGCCGAACGGGAGGTCCGTCAGGACGAGGGCTACGCACCGGAACTTGGGCGCGTGGAGCCGGCCGTCGTGACGTTCACTTCGATGGTCGCGAGTCAAGCGGTCACGGAACTCTTGGAGCGACTCATCGGCTTCGGTCCCGAGTCGGTGCCCAGCGAGGTGATCCTTCGCGTCCATGAACGCGAGACAAGTACCAACATCCGCGAACCGCGCGACGGGCACCTGTGCGACCCGCGGGCGGGCATGCTTGGACAGGGTGACGTAGAGCCGTACCTCGGTCAGTTGTGGCGGTCATCGTGAAGGAACGTTCGCTTGGTTGGACCGCGTGGATCCCGAGACGGAGATACTTCGTGGCCGCGGAGTTCGAGGCCGCCGATCTGTTGCCGGATCGGATCCCGCGGCGAGCGGTCCTGGTCGTTCGGCCGCACGAGCAGGTGACGTGGCTAGCGCTGGACTGCCCCTGCGCGCGACGCCATCGGCTCTTGGTCAACGCGGACCCGAGCCGGTCGCCCACATGGTCGGTGCAGACGCGACCCGTGACCATCTCGCCGAGCATCGACGTGGTCGACGACGGCGTTCGCTGTCACTTCAGCATTCGACACGGACGGGTGCAGTGGGCCAGGAGCGAGGGGTGAGGAGTACGCGATGACCGACACCGAGATCGAGTCCGACGAGGAGGAGGGGGTTACGAAGCGGGCCGCGCTCCGTACACCGTTGTATCGGGCCATGAATGCGGAACGGTACGGACGCCAGCAGAAGATCCGGGACATCCAGGAGACCACTGGTGCGCGATTGATCTGCTACCTGGGTGGTCTCGGCACGTCATTGACCCGCGACGACGTGCTCCCCCTCGTCGACATGCTCGATGTCATCCCCACCGGTGAAGACATCGACCTCCTTCTGCACACGCCGGGGGGCGAGATCGACGCCGCCGAGAAGATGGCCGGAATGATTCGCAAACATGTCGGCGACGCGGGATGCTTCCGGGTCATTGTTCCCGACTTCGCCAAGAGCGCGGGGACGTTGATCACGCTCGCTGCCGACACCGTCGTGATGAGCGACAGTTCAGAGTTGGGACCGGTCGACCCGCAGCTCTACTTCCCCGACGGCGACGGCCGCCACCACCTCCGCCCTGCCCAGTCCTACCTCGACGGCTACGAGGACCTAGTGACACTGGTCAACGAACACCCCGAGCAGACGGCGCACCGACAGATGCTCGACAAGTACGACCCAACGATGGTCGATGTCTGTCGGAAGGTGATCGAACGATCCCGGAAGCTGGCCGAGGAACTGCTCAGGAGCGGAATGCATCGAAGCGGCGGGAACTTCACCGCTCTCGCACTGGAGATCGCCAACAATCGCAAGTGGCTCGAACACAGCGTGCCGATCGATTCGCTGGAGGCCAAGCGACTTGGCCTCAATGTGACCTACCTCGAACCGACGGATCCCGCGTGGCGCGACTACTGGGCCCTCTATTGCGAGCAGCGCCTCGCGCTCCGAACCGACAACCTCAAACTCTTCGAGTCGGACTACGTCTCCATCCCCATCATGTGAACCCCTCCCACGATCCCCAGAGGGCCGCAGGTTCGGCAGAAGACCGCACGCCTCACCGGCCACCGTCGATCGATTGCTGACCGCACGCGCCGCCTGAACGACCGGTGAGAGGCCCGAGCCTGCGTCATGATGACCGCTCACCTGACGCAGGGGGTGTGCGATGGTCTCGACGTTCCTCGTAGGCGCCGGCATCACCTATAACTCTGGTGGACCCACATTCAGAGTGGCCTGACCCCGTTTGGTGGTCCACGCGCTATGAGAGTGCTGGTTGGGGTTGGAGACTGGTCGACCGCGCAGCGTACGCGGCCGGGGTGAGCATGCCGAGCGACGAGTGCGGCCGGTGCGTGGTTGTAGTCGATGCGCCAGTCGCTGAACGACCTTGGCTTCGAGGAGCGAGTCGAACCGTTCGCCGTTGAGGAGCTCGTCGCGGGCGCGGCCGTTGAAGCTCTCGACGTACGCGTTCTGCCATGGGCTGCCGGGATCGATGAAGATCACGCCGACGCCAGAGGTGCGACACCAGTCCGCGACCGCGTGGGCGCAGAACTCGGGCCCGTGATCGAACCGCACGTAGCTCGGGTAGCCGCGCAGCGCGGCGAGCCGGTCGAGGGTGGCGATGACGTGGTCGGCGGTGATGTGGCGTTCGACGTCCATCGCGAGGGCTTCGCGCGTGTACTCGTCGACGATGTTCAACAGCTTCAACGGCCGGCCGTCTTCGGTCTGGTCGAACTGGAAGTCGCCGGCCCAGATCACGTTCGGTCGGATCGGACACATCGCACCCACCGCGGTGCCGATCCCGGTCAGGCGCGTCTTCCGCTTCCGGTGCACGACCCGCAGGCCCTCGTCACGCCACAGGCGTTGGATCCGCTTGCGGTTCACATTCCATCCTTCCTGCCGGGCCTGGTGCGCGGCGCGTCGCCATCCCCACCGCGGTCGCTTCGTCGAGAACTCGCGGAGCCACGCGCGCAGCGCGAGCTCGTCGTCGCCAGGGACACGTACCGGGAGCCGTTGCGTCGACCGATGCTGGCCGACCACCCCACACGCCCGCCGTTCGGAGACCCGAACTCGTCGATGAGCCGCTCCACCGCGCGGCGTCGCCGGTCCGGGGTCAGAAATTTCCCTCCGCCAGCTCCTTGAGCATCGCCTTGTCGAGCTCGGCCTCCGCGAGGAGCTTCTTCAGCCGGCCGTTCTCACGCTCGAGCTCCTTGAGTCGCTTGGCGTCGTCGGCCTTCATCCCGCCGTACTGATTCCGCCACCGGTGATAGGTCTGCTCGCTGACCTCGAGCTGCCGCGCCACCTCCGCGATCTCCTTGCCTTCGGCGAGGAGCGCATCCGCGGTCCGCAACTTCCGGACCACCTGCTCCGGGGTGTGCCGTCGTCGTTTCATCGTGAAGTCCATTCTGCCCAGCATGGGCATCGGGACTCTCACAACACGCGGACCACCTCGCCGGGGTCACGCCACCATCACCGATGTCGTCGACCGGTTCATCGCAGCCTACTCTTGACCGCCCCAAGTATGTCGCGCCGCGGGACTATGCCGGAGTAGGCCGCCGCGCGGACGGGCGTGCCTGCCGAACTGCGGGCGGAAGGAGTGGCGTCACTCATCAACGCGGCTACCGCCCTGCCCTCTGGTCCGGTAGCCGCGCTAACGGGGTCCCAAACATCAGGTGTCATGGGTGTCCCGTTCACAACCTCCAATGACACGCACGGGCTTCGTCAGGCGACCGCAAGGGTGACCGGCAACCGACTGAGGCCCCGCAGGATGAAGCTGTCAACTCGTGTCGGGGTACCGCGACGGGAGACGCCGCGGGTTCGCCCGAGGATCTCCTCGATCGCTACGCGGGTCTCGAGCCGAGCGAGCGAAGCGCCAAGACACAGGTGTATCCCGGCACCGAAGCCGAGATGAGGGTTACTCGTCCGGTCAAGGCGGAACGCGGCGGCCTTGTCGAACGCGCCGGCGTCGCGGTTAGCCGAACCAAACAAGACCATCACCAGACTCTCAGCGGGGATCGTTCGACCGGCGACCCCCACCGACGTCCGGGTCCCGCGAAGCAGCGCCTGTACGGGCGCGTCGTAGCGGAGTGCCTCCTCGACGGCTGCGGGAACCAGCGCATGGTCTGCGCGCAGTTGCTTGTCGGCCTCAGGAAAGATCCAGAGTGCGCTCAACAGGTTCGTGAGGAGGTTGGTGGTCGTCTCGTTGCCGGCGATCAGGAGCAGAATCGCGAAGACCACGATCTCCATGGGCTCGAGCCGGCCGTCGTCGGATCCCGCGACCAGCACTGAGATGAGGTCGTCCTGCGGGCGGCGCTGTCGGTCGCCCGCGATCTTGGTGAAGAACTCGACCATCTCGAGCATGTGCTCCCGGCCGGTCTCGAGGTCGGCACTGCCGCCGAGCACTCCGACGACCGAATCGGACCACCGTTTGAAGTCCGGTCGTCGCTCGCTCGGGATACCGAGCATCTCGGCGATCACGAGCACCGGCAGTGGCTCCGCGACGGAGGTGACGATGTCGGCATTGCCACGCTCATTGGCGGCGATGAGGTCATCAACACATTCACGAGCGATCGCACGAACTCGTTCCTCGAGACGGGCAATGCTGCTCGGCGTGAATGGCCGGCTCACGATGCGGCGCAGCGCCGTGTGATCCGGTGGATCGGTGGCGATGAGGACACGGAGCGCCGAGACGTCGAGTGTCCCCGTCGGTGCGGGTGCACTGGCACCGCTGAGCTCACCTCGCATGAGGGCACCCATGCCGAGCTCGGAGGAGAACGCCTCGGGTTGACGGAGCACCGCTGCGACATCGTCGTAGCGGCTGATGACCCAGAAGCCATGGCTCTCGACATAGTGAACCGGGGCTACGTCTCGCAGCGCCGCGTACGAGGGGTACGGGTCAGAACGGATCTGGTCATCGAAGGGATCGAACCGCTCGGTGAGCCGCACGTTGTCCCGGGTCACGATGCGTGATCCTCGAGGTCTCCATTCAGGAGGCGCGCGAGCCAGATCTCTTCGTGGGGATCGGCTTCGGTTTCGAGTGCCCGTTCGACGGCCTGAGGAAGGCGTCGGCCCGCGGTGTGGACGAGATCGTTGAAACGCCGAGCCGTGGGCCGAAGGTGCGGGATGAGCCCGCGCCGGCGCTCGATCGTCAACGTCATGCTCGTGCGCAGATCACGCTTCGACATCGCATCGAACTGCAGGAGAGCGCGGCCAGCTCCGAGACCCAACCGCGGATGCGAAGACCGCCACGTTGCCGTCAACAACGCTTGTGAGGAACTCTCGACGACCAGCGGTTGAGGTCGGGCATCGATCAGCACCGCATGGTGATGACGACGACAACCGAACATCTGACGCTCCAGTCTGGTCACACCACCCGGCCTCTGCTCGAAGGGTTCGATGAGAATCCAGGGGCCCGAATGAAGATCTCACACACATCGACGAACCCGTGCGAGAGGTAGCTCTGTACCGTTGTCCAACTCATGGCGACTCCCAGGACACGAGACAGGCAGACTATCTCGTCTCGGAAGAGATTTGCCGGCCTCCGGCCGCGAAAAGCGACACCGCGCAAGGACTCAGACAAATGATACGTCTACTATAATCTGTGTCATGACTCAAATCTCCGCCGATGCCGCGCAACGGGGCGCAAGCCGACAACGAGCACTCCGGTTCGTCGTCATCGGCGCGGGGATGGCTGGGATCGCGACGGCGATCCGGCTGCGAGCGCTCGGGTTCGACTTCACGGTGTACGAAAAGGCGGATCGCGTTGGAGGCACGTGGCGCGAGAACACGTATCCGGGCGTCGCGTGCGACGTGCCGTCGCAGCTCTACAGCTATTCGTTCGCGCCCAACGCAGAATGGAGCCACGTCTTCTCGCCCGGGGGCGAGATCCTCGAGTACCTCGAGGACGTCGCGAAGCAGTTCGGCGTTCTTGCGGCGATCCAGTTCGGTGAGGAGATCGAGCGACTCGAGCACCGTGATGGGCGGTGGCACATCACCACATCGAACGGCGGCCAGGACGTCGCCGATGTCGTGATCGCAGCCACCGGGGTGTTGCACCATCCGCACATCCCCGAGCTTCCCGGGCTCAAGACCTTCGGCGGTTCCGTCTTTCACACGGCCCGGTGGGATCACTCGGTGCCGCTCGACGGCCAACGCGTGGGGATTGTCGGGACCGGTTCGAGCGCGATCCAAATCGTCGGAGCAATCGCCGAGCGGGTCTCCGAGCTGACACTTTTCCAACGGACGCCGCAGTGGGTGCTCCCCATGCCCAACCCCGAGATCCCGGACGATGACAAAGCCCGCTTTCGGAGCAACCCCGACGAGCTGACGGAGGCCCGCACCACTCTTGCTCGCACATTTGCCGACACCTTCGCGGCGGCAGTCATCGACGCTGATTCGCCACACTTGCAGATGCTGCAGAACCTGTGCACGGCCAACCTCGAGGACAACGTCGCGGACGCCGAACTTCGCGAGCGCCTTCGCCCGTCCTACCGCGCCGGATGCAAGCGGCTCATCGTCTCACCGAACTTCTACGACGCGATCAGCCTGCCGAGCTCACGGCTCGTCACCGACGAGATCGATCGAATCGAGCCGGCAGGCGTTCGCACGACCGACGGAAGGCGGCACGATCTCGACGTCCTGGTCCTCGCGACCGGCTTCCGCGTTGACCGCTTCTTGCGGCCCATCACTGTGGTCGGCCCCGACAACCTCGCACTCGACGACGTCTGGCACGAGCGGCCATCCGCCTATCTGTCCGTCTCCATCCCGGGCTTCCCGAACCTCTTCATGCTCAACGGACCCAACGGACCCGTCGGGAACTTCTCACTGATCGACGTCGCCGAGCAGCAGCTCGCCTACATCCTGCAGCTCGTCGCACCAATCCTCGAGGGGAAGTGCTCCCAGGTTGTCGCGCGCCGCGACGCGGCCGACGAGTTCGAGAACCAGCGCGTCGAAGCTGCGAAGAAGACGGTCTGGGTCACGGGCTGCCATAGCTGGTATCTCGATGACCGCGGCGTTCCGGCCGCGTGGCCGTGGTCGATGGACCGCTTCCGGGAGCTCATGTCGGCACCGGATTTCGCCGACTACGAGACCGTCTAGATCTACATCCAGCGCCTGGCAGGACACCGTCGGCCCGCGATGCGGCGCTCTCCCGAGGTTCTCGATGCGAGGACCATCACGCCAGCTCGAACTGGGGCGCCCCCCCGGGCTGAGGTCGGACCTTGATCTCCGCACCCACCAGCATCATGCCGGAGACCGCGCGGGCGAACGCGGGATCATCGATGCGCGCCACCACGCGGGTGCCGTCCTCCATGGAGGCAACGACGGGAATCGCGATCGGACCTTCGTCGCGATCGTGAAGCACGGAGAATGCCTCCACCCGGGCGCGGCCGGTGACCGCGTCGATCTCGGCGAGTGGCACGGCAGTCGCGTCAATCGCCGCTTGCTCGGATCGCAGGTCGATGCGCGGAAACCCTCGCTGCGGAGGCGTCGTGGACCAGAGCCCGATCGAGTGCTTCGTGATGTACCAGCCGAGGCCGGTCGTGAGCCCGATCGAACCCGGTTGTTCCCTGCATCGCTCGATCATCGCGGCGATGCTGTGCGTCGTGTAATTGTTCCCCGGGCCGCCGAAGTAGGGGTGGCCACCCGTGACCGTGAACCCGCGGTCGTCGTCGAACGGGAGCCTGAGCGCATTCGATGCGATCTCCACGGCGCAGGGAAAGCAGGAGTACAGGTCGAACGCGCTCACGTCGTCGATGCCACATCCGACCGCCTCGAACAGCGCACCTGCCGCGGTGGCGATCGCGGGGCTCGCGGCGAGGTCCGGCCGCTGCGCCGGGAAGAAGACGTCGTTGAGATCCGCGACTCCGAGCGGGAACACCCACCGCTCCGACGAGATGCCCGCGGCCTCGGCCACCGCGACCGAGCACATGAGGAGCGCAGCCGACTGGTCGACCTGGATGATGGCGTTGAGCAGCTTGGTATACGGCTCGCTGATCATGCGGTTCTCGGGGCTCGGGGTCGAAAGCTCGGCGGCGGTGCGGACCTGTGGGAACCAGGCAAGGTCTGGATGCCGAGCCGCGACTGCGGTCGCCGGCTGCATGAAACTCCCGAGCCACACTCTCTGCTCTTCCAAGGTGCGACCTGCCCTCGCCGCGAGCACCGACTCGAACAGGGGATACAGGGCCGCCGGGGCAACGAGGCGAGCTCTCGCCTCGGCGTCCGAAACACCAATTCGAGGGTCTCCGACAACGTCGTCCTCCCCTGAGGGCGAGGCTTCGCGGACGTGGTCGAGCGCTTCGCCGGCTGCCGTGGCGCGCTTCGCGGAGTCGGTCGCCTCGGCCCCGACGATGAGCGCCACATCGCTCGCGCCGGTCGCGATGTCGCGCGCGAGCTGTCCGACCAGCCATTGGGGCGTGTTGCCCCCGATCGTGGTGCCGAGGTGACGGCGTGGCGCCAATCCGAGTCGCGCCGCGAGGCGATGAGCGGGTTGATCGCCCGCCGGCGTGAGCACGTTCACGAAGGCGATGGTGTCAACACCCCCGTGGAGTCGCCCGCCCGAGTCCGCGAGGGCGAGTGCGGCCGCCTCCGCGGCGAGACCGAGGGGCTCGACCAGACGTTCCCGGCGGTTCGTGACCTGCCCGATCCCGACCACGACGGGCGTTCGCGGATCGACGCCTTTCACGGTCTGCTCACCGCGCGCATGATCCCGCCCTCCCGTCGTTCGATGACGATTCGATGGTCGAAGGCACCGGCGAACTCCGCTCCTGGCTCAGGAACCGGTCCAGTTCGGCGCGCGCTTCTCGGCGAACGCCCTGGGACCTTCGCGCGCGTCCTTCGAGGTGAACACCTTCATCTGGTGAGCGCGCTGCAACAGCCAGAATTCCTGTTCGGTGACTCCCTGCGTCGCGCGGATGAGCTGCTTCGATGCGGCGACCGCGAGGGGAGCGTTCTGGGCAACACGACTCGCGAGCGCCACCGCCGCCTCCACCGCTTCGCCCGGCTCGACGAGTCGAGTCACGAGACCGAGATCGGCCGCCCGCTCCGCCGTGATCGGATCCCCCGTGATCGCCATCTCCATCGCTCGTCCGTAGCCCACTCGCGACGGCAACCGCATCAACCCTCCGGCGCCCGCGAACAGCCCGACCTTGACCTCGGGAATGCCGAGCGTGGCTCCTCGAGCCGCGACGAGGAGATCACACGTCAGTGCGATCTCGAGGCCGCCGGCGAGCGCAAACCCCTCGATCGCCCCGATGAGCGGCTTCTCCGAACCGTGCTCGACGAAGCGAAGGAGTGGACCGATGTCGACTCCTTCGCTGAAGGCCTTGAGATCCATGCCCGAACAGAAGCCCCGGCCGGCGCCGGTGAGCACGCCCGCCGTGAGGCTTGCGTCGTCGTTGAGCGTCTCGACAGCCGTCCACAGTCCGGCCGCCAGTGAGCCGTTGATCGCGTTCATGGCATCGGGACGGTTGAGCGTGATCAACAACACCCGCGCTCGCCGCTCGAGCAGGACCGATGGGTTCGCCTCGCCCATGCCTCGCCTTCCTCAAGATCGTTCCCAGGTCCCTCATCGCTGGCGCGGCCACTCGCGGAACGAACGCGGCTCAGATGCCGATGCGCTGCGCCAAAAGCTCGCGGTGGTACGTCGCGTCGCCGAGCAGGATCTCCGAGCTCTTGGCGCGCTTGAAGTAGAGGTGGGCATCGTGCTCCCACGTGAACCCGATCCCTCCGTGGATCTGAATGTTCTCGGCCGCGCAGTGGAAGTAGGCATCGCTCACGTACGCCTTCGCGAGGGCGGCGACCGCCGGCAACTCGGCATTCTCCTCGGCGGCCGCCCACGCCGCGTAGTACGCGGCGCTCTTGGCCGACTCCACCTCGAGCAGCATGTCTGCGCACTTGTGCTTGATCGCCTGGAACGACCCGATCGGCCGGCCGAACTGCACGCGCACCTTGGCATACTCGACCGACGCGTCCAAGACAAACTGCGCGCCGCCAACCATCTCGTTCGAGAGCGCAACGGATGCCTGGTCCATGGTCTTCGAGAACGCGGCCGCACCCTGGCCCGGCTCCCCGAGCGCGGCGGCCCTGACTCCGGAGAACTCCAGCTTGGCCTGCTTCCGGGTCTGATCCATGGTCGCCAGCGGCGTGCGCGTGAGCCCCGTGGCATCGCCATTGACCGTGAAGAACGCAAGTCCGTCGGCGCCGCTGGAACCAGCGACGCGGGCGACGACGACCACAAGCTCCGCCGTGTGACCGTCGAGCACGAACATCTTCTCGCCGTCGAGCACCCAGTCCGAGCCGGACTGACGAGCCTCCATCGTGATCCCGGTCGGGTCCCACCTTCCGTTGGCCTCGGTGAACGCCAGCGTCGCCGTGGTCTCGCCGCTCGCGATCCCGGACAGGAGCGCCTGCTTCTCGGCATCGCTGCCCGCGTTGGCGATCGCGTTCGCGGCGAGGACCACGGTCGAGAAGAAGGGAGCACACAGCAGCACGCGGCCCATCTCCTCGAGCACAATCGCGAGCTCGACGAAGCTGAACCCCTGGCCGCCGTACTCCTCGGGGATCTGCAGGCCCTGCAATCCCATCTCGGCCGCCATCTGGGTCCACACCGCGGTGTCGTAGCCATCGGTCGTCTCCATGAGGCGGCGAACCTCGCCCGAGGGCGATTTGGACTCGAGGAACTGGCGAACCGTGCGCCGCAGCTCGTCCTGCTCCTCCGAGAACGCGAAATTCACGTGACCCTCCTCGAGCCCTTTCCATGATAAGACATGTGACACTATAGAGCATCTGTCGCGGCTCTGCTCGCGAGTGTCGACACTGGAGGTCTGTCCAGGTGGCTGGATTGTGCGAAGGACGGGTGGTCGTCGTCACGGGAGCGGGTCGCGGAATCGGACGGAGCCACGCGCTGGCGTTCGCGGCCGAGGGCGCCCGAGTCGTGGTCAACGACCTGGGCGGCGAGGTGGACGGTTCGGGCGCGTCGAGCGGCCCCGCTGCCGACGTGGTGGCCGAGATCAGTGCCATGGGTGGCAAAGCGGTGACGAACGACGACGACGTCGCCGACGTGGATGGTGCCAACCGGATGGTGCATAGTGCCATCGAGTCCTTCGGTCGATTCGACGTCCTGGTGAACAACGCGGGGATCCTGCGCGACCGGATGCTCGTGAACATGATCGATGACGAGTGGGATGCGGTGATGCGGGTGCACCTGCGGGGCACGTTCGCGCCCAGCCGGGCTGCCGCCGCCTACTGGCGCGAGGAGACGAAAGCCGGACGTCCGGTCGACGCCCGCATCATCAACACCAGCTCGGCGTCGGGCTTGTTCGGGAACCCGGGTCAGACGAATTACGGAGCGGCCAAGGCCGGGATCGCCGCCTTCACGATCATCGCAGCGAAGGAGCTCGGGCGGTATGGCGTCACCGTGAACGCGATCGCGCCGGGTGCGCGCACCCGAATGACCGCGCCGCTCGGCTTCGGTTCGGAGCCCACTGATCCGGCGGCGTTCGACGCGTCTGCGCCGGAGAACATCTCGCCCGTCGTCGTGTGGCTCGGGAGCCCGGAATCAGGCGACGTGACCGGCCAGGTGTTCGAGGTGATGGGCGGGGACATCACGGTGGTCGAGGGGTGGCGCCGCGGCCCCTCCGTCCACCAGGACGACCGCTGGAAGCCATCCGAGCTCGGGGAGGTCGTGACGGACCTTGTCGCGAAGGCCGCTCCGGCCCAAGGACTGTTCGCCGAGAGCTGAACCAGGCGCGGGGCCAACCGCGGCGGTGCCACGGCCGTGGGCCCCTGCACGATCGTCAGTCGGTGTAGAAGCCGCCATCCGGGTGGAGGATCTCCCCGCTGACATAGCTGGCGTCGTCGCTCGCGAGGAATGCTGCGCACGCGGCCACCTCGTCCGGCTCACCGATCCGCCCCATGGGCACCTGCGCGGCGAGCATCCCGACCGCAGTTTCGTCTTCGGTCACGACCCGGGTCATGTTGGTGCGGATGAAGCCCGGTCCGATCGCGTTGACCCGGATTCCCCGCGGGCCAAGCGCGCGAGAAGCGGCTTTGGTCAGCATCCACACCCCGGCCTTGGAAACCGCGTACGGAGCGGGACCCGCCTCCGGGTGCTTCGCCGCGATTGAAGCGATCGTGATGATCGAGCCGCTGCGACCTGCCGTCACCAGATGGGCGGCGACGGCTCGCACGGCAAGGAACGTGCCGGTCAGGTTGACCTCGAGCACGCGGCGCCACTCCTCGATGGAGACGTCGAGGATGCGCAGTGCTGGATCCAGGATGCCGGCGGCGATGCGGTCGAACGCGGCCCGGTCTCGGTCCATGTCGCCACTGCGGTAGTCGCCGTGCAGAACCCCTGCTGCGGTCACGAGGATGTCGAGACCACCGAAGGAGGCAACCGCTTCGGCAACCAGCGCATCGCCGGAGTTCGGATCCGCCGCGTCGCAGGCGACCGTGGTTGCCCGGCGACCCCGCTCCACGACCTCGCGGGCGACCGCACGGGCGGGGGCTTCCAGCACGTCGGCGACGACGACGTCGGCGCCTTCGTCTGCGAACCGGAGACAGCAGGCCCGACCGATGCCGTTGGCGCCTCCAGTCACGATCGCGACCTTCCCGTCGAGTCGTCCGGCCACTGCACTCCCCCTCGTCCAGGATCGTGGGTTAGTGTACGCACAACAGTTGACGTCTTGCGTCTCATCGCAGCCGGTGGCGAGAATGGAGTGCCCGTATGCGAGCCGCGGTGCTGGAGGCCCCGAACCAGGATCTCGTCGTGATGGACGACGTGGAGATCGCGGAACCCGGTCCGCGCGAGATTCGGGTGCGGGTCGCCTATTGCGGTGTGTGCCACTCCGACCTCCACGTGATCGACGGAGGGTTGCCGGGGATGATGCCGACTGTGCTCGGCCACGAGGCCGCCGGGATTGTCGACGCGATCGGTGACGCCACGACCGAAGTAGCCATTGGCGACAAGGTCATCCTCACCCTCAAGCCGGTGTGCGGGCGCTGCTACTTCTGCGTGCGGGGCCAGCCGACATTGTGTGCGACGTACAACACGCTCATTCCGTCGAACCCCCCACCGCTTTCCCGCCGCGGCGCACCGGTGTTCCCCGGCATCGGCATGGGCGCGTTCGCTGAGCAGGTCGTGGTGTCGGTCGACGCCGCGGTCCAGGTGCCCGACGACACGCCACTCGACGTTGCCTGTGTCATCGGGTGCGCCGTGCAGACCGGAGTCGGCGCCGTCCTCAACACCGCTCGCGTGCCGGAGGGAGCCACCGTTCTCGTCCAGGGCCTCGGCGGGGTCGGGATCTCGATCGTGCAGGGCGCCCGACTCGCCGGCGCAGCGCAGATCATCGCGGTCGATCCGTTCGCCGAGCGACGAGTGCTCGTGACTCAGTTCGGTGCCACCGCGACGATCGACCCGGGCGAGGAAGATGTGGCTGCCGCGGCGATGTACCTCACCGGCGGCGTCGGGGTGGACTACGCATTCGACGCGGTCGGCAGCGCTCGTCTCGTCGGGGTAGGGGTCGCGGCCAGCCGTCCGGGCGGTACGACAGTGTGCGTCGGTGTCCCACACATGGACGAGAACCTCGAAATCCCCGCCCTGTTCTTCGCCATGGGCGAGAAGAAGCTGACCGGATGCTTCCTCGGATCCTCGCATCCCCACCTCGAGTTTCCCCGGTTGCTCCAGCTGTGGCGGGCCGGCCGGCTCGACCTCGAAGCGATGGTCACCGCGCGGCGCCCGCTCGAACAGATCAACGAAGCGTTCGCCGACATGCGCGCCGGTCACGGCATCCGGACCGTGCTCGAGATCGATGCCTGACCTCCCGGAACGGCCCGAACCGACGCCGTCCGGGAATGGCGGAGATACCCGGCTGAGCGTCCAGCTCCCCCAACTGGCCGCGTACGTCGCCGGGCGCTTCGAGACTTCCGGAGCGCCGTTCGCCTGCGAGAACCCGGCGACCGGAGTCGAGCTGTGCTCGTTGCCGACATCTGACGGGACCGCGGTCGGTCGGGCGGTGGAGGCAGCGCGGACTGCGTTCCTCGGAGAGTGGAGCACCTGGTCACTCGGGCGGCGACAACGGGTGCTCGATCGGCTCGCGGATCTCCTCGAGCTGCACCGGGACGAGTTCAGCCGCCTCGAGAGCGCCGAGAACGGCGTGCCGGTCGATCTTGTCGCGAGATTCTCCGTGGCGGCGATGGTCAAGAACTTCCGCTATTTCGCGAGCTGGATCGACAAGTTCGGGGGTGAAGTCGTCCCCGTCATGTCCAGTGGTGCACTCGACTACGTGGTGCCGGAACCGTACGGAGTCGTCGCGATCCTCACGGCGTACAACACGCCGTCGCTCTTCCTCGGCTCGAAGGTCGGGCCGGCGCTCGCGACCGGGAACACCGTCGTCGTGAAGCCTTCGCCACTAGCGTCGCTGACTGCACTCCGCTTCGCCGAGCTCTGTGATGAGGCCGGACTCCCCCCGGGGGTGGTGAACGTCGTCCTCGGTGGATCGGAGACCGGCGCGACCCTCGTCGCGCATCCGGGCGTCGACAAGGTGAGCTTCACCGGCTCGCACGACGCGGGCCGCGCGGTGTCGAGAGCCGCGGCCGAGCACCTGACCCCTGTGGCGCTCGAGCTCGGGGGCAAGTCACCCAACGTCGTCTTCGCCGACGCCGATGCCCACCGTGTCGGCATAGGCGCGGCGGTGGGCGCATTCGCGCTGACCGGCCAGGCCTGCGTCGCCGGTACCCGGCTGTTCGTCGAACGCGAAGCTCTCGACCGCGTCCTCCCGGAGATCGTCGGAGCGACGCGCATGCTCCCTCTGGGTGATCCTCAGGTCTCCGGGACGGTGCTCGGACCGCTGATCAGCGCAGCCCATCGCACGCGGGTCGAGGCGGCGATCCAGACTGCATGTGATGGAGGGGCCGAGATCCTCACGGGCGGTGACCGCCCGGCGGATCCGGCCTTGTCGAACGGCTACTACCTGAACCCCACACTCGTCCTCGGCGCGGCCGACAACTCGCCGCTGGTGCGAGAGGAGCTCTTCGGGCCGGTCGTCGCGGTCCTCCCGTTCGAATCCGAGGAGGAGCTCATCCGTCGGGCCAACGACACGCACTACGGGCTGGCGGCCGGGATCTGGACCCGGGACCTCGGCCGCGCGCACCGGGTCGCGAGAGCGCTGCGCGCCGGCACCGTATGGATCAACAGCTACGGGGTCGTGCCCCACACAGCCCCGTTCGGCGGCTTCAAGCAGAGCGGCTCCGGGCGCGAAGGCGGCCGTTGGGCGATGGATCTGTACACCCAACCAAAGAACGTGTACATCGACCTCTCCTGACGATTGCACGGAACGGGTGCGTCAACTCGGGGTGATCCGGGTACGCACGAACTCGGCGACGCGGGCGATTCCCTCGTCAGCTTCTGGAACCGCCCCGGCGAAGAAGTGCCAGACGTGGATCATCCCTTCAGCCACGGTGAGGGTCACGTCGAGGTCCGCACCCTCGGCCGCTTCGGCGACGCGACGGGCATCATCGAGGAGCACCTCGTCGGTTCCGACTTCGAGCAGCATCGGCGGCAAGCCGACGAAGTCCCCGAAGATCGGGCTCACGCGCGGGTCCGACGCGGAGACCGGACCCCGGTACAGCTCCGACCAGCGTTCGAGATCCGCGGCGCGCACCATCGGGTCGGCACCGGCGCGGCTGAGCATGCTGGCCCCGCTCTGGGTCAGGTCGGCCCATGGCGAGAGGCAGACCGCTGCCGCCGGGAGCTGGTCGCCGGCATCTCGCAACGCGAGCAGGGTTGCCAGCGTCAAGCCTCCCCCCGCCGAATCACCCGCGAGTACGGTCCGTCGCGGGCGCTCCGAGGCGACGGCGAAGCGATACGCAGTGAGCGCGTCGTCGAGTGCGGCGGGGTAGGGGTGCTCCGGCGCGAGGCGGTACTCCACCGCGAGGACGCGCCCGTCGATCGCGAGGGCGAGATGGGTCAGCATGGACCGGTGGGAGTCGAGGGAGCCGATGCAATACCCACCACCGTGCAGGTACACCACGGTGGGCCCGGAAGCTTCGGCGACGATCCACTCCGCCGGCACGCCGCCCGCATCGACCCGCCGGACTTCGACGCCCTCGGAGGCCGCGGGAAGCACGAGGCCGAGCCCGTCGTACGCGCTGCGCCACTCCTCCACGGTCATCTCCGCTTCGCCGCGACCCGCTGCCGCGTCGCGCAACGCCGTCACGAACCCTTGGAGCTGTGGGCTCCGCACCGCCTCCTCCTCCACCTGGTCCCCCTTCCCTCCGCCCTCCTCCCAGGGCCGGGCCTGGAGAGCACATCACACGATACTTGTCGTGCGTATCATGCTGCTTCCCGCTTCAACGACGGGGCGGCGGGAGGAGAACGATGCGGTTCGACCTTATGACCGGCGGGCTCGGGCTCCGAGCGATTCCGGCCCTCGCGCACCAGGCCACATGCGCTGGGTTCTCGGGACTCGTGCTTACCGAGGCGGGTCGCACTGCGTACCTCTCAGCCGCGGTTGCTGCCGTCAGCGAGGAGATCGACATCCTCACCGGCGTCGCAGTTGCGTTCCCTCGCAGCCCGATGGTCACCGCGCAAGTTGCGTGGGAGCTGGCCGAGGCGACACGGGGCAGATTCCGGATCGGGCTCGGCACGCAGGTCCGGGCGCACATCGAGCGGCGATACGGCTGCCAGTTCGACCCGCCCGGCCCCCGACTCCGCGAGTACGTCCTCGCGATGCGAGCGATGTTTCGAGCTTTCCGCGGCGACGCGGCGCTGGACTTCGCCGGGGACTACTACAAGTTCTCGCTCCTGCCGGCTCAGTGGTCACCGGGACCGATCGCCGCAGCCGACCCGCCGATTGACATCGCCGCCGTCAACCCCTGGATGCTGCGGATGGCCGGAGAGGTCGCGGACGGAGTGCACGTCCATCCACTCAACAACCCGACGTACTTGCGCCAGACGGTGCTGCCGAACCTCGCCGATGGAGCAGCCCGCGCCGGTCGAGACGTCGACGACTTCGAGGTCATCGTGCCGTGCTTCATCGTGACGGGCGACGATCCGACGGCGCGAGCGCGCTGGCGCGAGATGGCCCGTATGCAGGTCGCGTTCTACGGCTCGACTCCCAACTACTCGTTCATCTTCGACCAGCTCGACCGGGCCGGAACGACATCCCGCCTGCGCGAGCGCCAGAAGGTGGGCGACCTCTCGGGGATGGCCGCGGTGATCGACGACGAGCTGCTCGCCCACTTCGCGGTCGAGGGGAGCTGGGACGAGCTCCCGGAGCTGTTGGTGGGGCGCTACCGGGGTCTCGCGACCCGGGTCGTCAACTACTTCGCCGGCATGCAATGGCTCGAGGAGCCCGATAGTCTCGAACGTTGGCGCGACGTCGCCGCCGCACTCACCGCCGCCTGAGCGTCATCCGAGGGGCGATTGGGTGCCGCCGCGCACGAGTCGTCCCGGGAGCGATCCGGTCGGCTCTCCGTCTCGATACGTCTCGACGCCCGCGACGACGGTATGGAGATACCCGGATGCTCGTTGCAGGAGTCGCCGTCCGCCGGCGGGGAGGTCGAAGCGCACCTCTGGACGGTCGAGTCGGAGGTTGTCGAAGTCGATGACGTTGATGTCGGCCTTGAACCCCTCGGCGATGACTCCTCGGTCGCCCAGCCCCAGCGCCCGAGCGGTGTCGCGGCATTGCGACTGCACGACGAACGGAATCGAGAGCAGCTCCCCCCGGCGGCGGTCACGGCACCAGTGGGTGAGGAGCGTGGTCGGGAATGACCCGTCGGAGATCGTGCCGACATGGGCCCCTCCGTCGCCGAGTCCCGGGATCGTGTGGTCGTGCACGAGCATCTCCCGGACGGCGTCGAGGTTCCCGTCGGCGTAGTTGAGCGCCGGGAGGTACAGCAACGCGTGGCCGTCGTCGTCGAGCAGTCGGTCGTACACGAACCCAAGCGGCTCGGAACCGGCGCGCGCGGCCCGGGCTGCGACATTGTCCTCGAGCATCGGCTCGTAGTCCGGCGGGTCACCCAGCGAGAACATGCGCTCGAACAGCCGCACGATCCCGCCGCCGAGCTTGCTGCGGTCCGTCGCGCCGAGATCCGCGTCGAGGAGTCGCGCCTTGAACGAGGCATCGCGCATGATCTCGACCCGCTGCGCGGTCGTCAGCGCCGATATCTCCCGGTACACCGGGTTCGCCATGAAGGGATGGAGCGTGCAGTCCAAGCCCAGGAGCAAGCCGATTGCCCGCGTGGCGACCTGACCTCGGATCTCGAGACCCTCTGCCTGCGCGTCCTCGATCAAGGCGAGGAGATGGTGATGACTCTGGGCGTCGAAGGGACTCTGCACGAGTGAGAACGACACGGGCCGACCCGAGGCACGGGCCATCTCCCGAAGGTTCTCGAACTCGTCGTCGGCATCTCGAAAGTCCGACACCATCTGCAGCACGCCGGCGCCCGCGCGCCCCACCCCGCGCGCGATTCCAACGAGCTCGTCGCGCGACGCGGTCAATGTCGGCGTCGGTTCCCCGCGACTTGTTCGGTGGTTGAGCGTCCGCGAAGTCGTGAAGCCGAGAGCGCCCGCGCGGACGGCTTCCTCGGCCAGGTCCGCCATCGCCACGATCTCAGACGCCGTCGCGGGCTCGCGGGAGGCCCCCCGCTCGCCCATCACGAACAGCCGGAGAGCGCCGTGCGGCAACTGCGCCCCGATGTCGACGTCGTGCGGACGAGCCGCGACGGCATCGAGGTAGCTGGCGAAGTCGGCCCAGTCCCACGAGAGCCCCTCGTGCAGCGCGGCACCGGGAATGTCCTCGACGCCCTCCATCAACTCGATGAGCCGCTCCCGGTCATGTTCGTGAACGGGCGCGAAGCCGACGCCGCAGTTCCCCATGACCACGGTGGTGACTCCTTGCCACGACGACGGTGCGGTCTGCGTGTCCCACGTCGCCTGCCCGTCGTAGTGGGTGTGCACATCGACCCACCCGGGAGTCACCAACGCGCCGTCGGCATCGATCTCGCGTCGACCTTGGCCGCGGACCTTGCCGATCTCGACGATCGTGTCCCCGGTCATCGCGACATCGGCAGTGCGGGCCGGGGCGCCCGAACCATCGACCACCGACCCTCCGCGGATCACCAGATCGAGTGTTGCATGCTTTCCCACATCGACCCCAGACTTCGCTGCGTCGCGTGGTCTCCCACGCTACGCATGCGACATACGACAGATGAGAACTTCTGTGTCGCCACAGCCTACACTCCCGGGATGGATTTCGACCTCCCGCCGTCTGACGACCCTCGTCGCCAGGCGGTGCGCGCCTGGCTGGACGCCCACCCGGCGCCGTCCGCTCGGGAGCTGGCCGAGGCCGGCTACACCGCACCGAACTGGCCGAGGCCGTGGGGCCTCGACGCGGACCCGATCCACCAGCTGATCATCGACGAGGAGCTCAAGCGTTCAGGGATCCAGCGCCCGATGAACCCGATCGGGATCGGGTGGGCGGGGCCCACGATCTTGCACGCCGGAACGGAGAAACAACGCCGGCGGTACCTGATGCCGCTCCTCGCCGGCGAGGAGATCTGGTGCCAGCTGTTCTCCGAACCGGGATCCGGCTCCGATCTTGCGAACCTCTCGACGCGAGCAATCCGCGACGGCGGCGAATGGATCGTGAACGGGCAGAAGATCTGGACCTCACTCGCCCAACACTCGCGGTTCGGGATCCTCATCGCCCGCACCGACGGCGACGTCGCGAAGCACCAGGGGATCACCTACTTCGTCTGCCCGATGGACCTTCCCGGAATCGAGATCCGTCCGATCATCGAGATGACCGGCGGACACACGTTCAACGAGGTCTTCTTCACCGACGTCCGGATCCCGGGAGAGAACGTCGTCGGCGAGGTCAACCGGGGCTGGGAGCTCGCCAAGGTGACGCTGGGGAACGAACGCGTCTCCCTGTCGGCGGGAGGTGCGCTCTGGGGCATGGGACCGGACGCCTCGACCCTGATCGACGTGCTGCGCTCTGCAGGAGGTAGCGGTGACGCGGTCATACGCCAGAAGGTTGCGCGGCTGTATATCGAGGGTGAGCTGCTGCGGCTCATCAGGCTACGTACGCTCAGTGCCCGGCTGCGGGGCGAGCAGCCGGGCCCCGAGGCCTCGATTCGCAAGGTGCTCGCTGACGAGCACGGCCAGCGGATCATGCATCTCGCCAAAGAGCTCGTCGGCACTTCGGGGATGCTCAGCACGGACGGCCCGTGCGGAACCCCGGTCGATCTGTGGCACTTCGGGTTTCTGTTCTCGCCCGCCCTCACGATCGGGGGCGGAACCGGTGAGGTCCAACGCAACATCATCGCTGAGCGCGTGCTCGGGCTCCCCCATGACATCGATCCGGGCGCCGGGATGACGTGGGCCGCGGCGCACGCGAGCCGGTTCGTCGGATGAGCGACGAAGCGCCCGTACCGGCGGTGGCCATCGAACGTCGTGGCCACGTCGGAGTGGTCCGCATGCAACGGCCACCGCACAACTACTTCGACGAGGACCTCATCGCCGCGCTCGCGGACGCCTTCGAGGAGCTCGACGCCGATACCGGCTGCCGAGCCATCGTGCACGCCGCCTCCGGCAAGTCCTTCTGCGCGGGCGCGGACTTCGCCGGGTCGGGCGTCGACGCCGAGCGGCTCTACCAGACCGCGCTCCGGCTCTTCGCAGTGTGCACGCCCGTCGTCGCCGCCGTCCACGGCGCCGCGATCGGCGGTGGGCTGGGCCTGGCACTCGTCGCGGACTTCCGCATCACCTGCCCGGACGCACGCTGGTCGGCGAACTTCACCCGGCTCGGCTTCCACCCGGGTTTCGCGCTCAGCGTCACGCTCCCCGATCTGGTCGGCCCGCAGCACGCCCGCCGGCTCCTGTACCGGGGCGAGCGAATAGACGGTCGCGTTGCGACCTCGATCGGGCTCGCCGACGAATGCGTCGAGAACGACGCGGTCGCCGAGCGGGCGATGGGCCTCGCCGACGAGATCGCGTACTCGGCGCCGCTCGCGGTGCGGGCGGTGAAGGCGACGCTCATCGCGGGCCGCGTCGAACGGTTGCGCACCGCCACCGAGCACGAGTTGGCCGAGCAGGCGCGCCTGCTCGCGACGGAGGACGCCCGCGAGGGCATCGCGGCCTCTTTGCAGCGTCGCGACCCGCAGTTCCGCGCCCGCTGACCCGGCCGCGCCACGCCCCCCGAACGGCACCGCCGGCGACGCCGGTCGAGACATTGGACAGCAAATGCTTCGCGAGTCACAATGGAGCACCCGAAGGGCCGACACTGGAGCGTCTCCATGAGCACGTGCATCTCCGCCGACTCGCACATCACCGAACCACCCGAGACCTACATCGACTTCATCGACGCCGCGTTCCGTGATCGTGCCCCTCGGATGGTCTTCGTCGAAGGAGTGGGCGACTGCTTCACGATCGAAGGGATGGGTCGACCCGTGCCGATGGGTCTCGTCGCCGCCGCTGGAAAGCCGGCCGAGGAGATCCGCATCACCGGCGTCCGCTTCGAGGAGATGCACCGTGGCGGGTGGGATCCGACTGCGCGGCTCGCAGATCAGGATCGCGACGGCATCTCGGCGGAGATCATCTATCCGACCGTGGGGATGGTGCTGTGCAACCACTCCGACGCCGACTACAAACGGGCGTGCTTCCAGGCGTACAACCGATGGTTGGCGGGCTTCTGCGACCTGGCCCCGGAGCGTTTGCTCGGGATGGGTCAGACCGCCTTGCGCAGCCCGGCGGAAGGCGCGCGCGATCTTGACGACATTGCCGGGCTCGGATTCAAGGGAGCCATGCTCCCCGGCAATGCTCCGTACGAGCACGACTTCGATCATCCCGACTGGAACCCACTCTGGGAAAAGGCGATCGAGCTCGATCTTCCATTGTCGTTCCACATTCTCACCGGCACGCAGGACTCGCTCGGCTCGCACCAGTTCCGGGGGCCGCGGCTGAACTCGTTCCTGTCGATCATCCGCGGCTGCCAGGACATCATGGGCACCCTGGTGTTCGGCGGCGTCTTCGAGCGGTATCCCGACCTACGCGTGGTGTGCGTCGAGGCCGACGCGGGTTGGGTTCCCCACTACATGTACCGGATGGACCATGCGTTCAACCGTCACCGGTACTGGCTGACCGGGACCGAGCTCAGCCGGCTGCCGAGCGAGTACTTCGCCGAGAACATCTACGTCACGTTCCAGGACGACTGGGCCGCGTTCCAGGTGGCCCATCTGATGAACGTCGAGCGGCTGATGTGGGCCAATGACTTCCCTCACTCGGATTCGACCTGGCCCTGGAGCCAAGAGATGCTCGCCGAGCACACGGTCCACCTCTCGGCCACCGACAAGGACCGCATCCTCCACGACAACGTCAGCGAGCTCTACGGCCTCGGAGCAGTCTGAGTTGTACGCACAAGCAGAGAAGACCCGGTGACCCGTTCGCTGCGAGGGGCTGCGGCAATCGTCGGCGCGGTCGACGCCACCTCGCCCTCGGGCACCCTCGACCGCACCGTCGACCAGCTCGAGCTGGACATGGTGCGCGACGCGCTCGACGACGCCGGCATCCCAATCGGCGAAGTCGACGCAGTGTTCTCGAACAACGGCATGATGGCGTCCCTTGATCTGGCCGAACGACTCGGCGTGCGCGGCCGCTTCACCGATTCGACCATGACCGGTGGATCCAGCTTCGAAGTACACGTCGAGCACGCCACTGCCGCGATCGCGGCGGGGCTCTGCGAGGTCGCCGTCATCGTCTACGCGGCAACCCCGCGCCAAGGAGCGAACCCTTTCTCCGGGGGCGGACCCGGTCGTCCCCACGAGTCCGCGGCCTTTCAGTGGGACCTGCCCTACGGGATGGGGCTTCCTGTCTGCAGCTACAGCCTGGCGGCGCGTCGTCACATGCACGAGTACGGCACGACGAGCGAGCAGCTCGCCCAGATCGCCGTCTCCTTTCGTGAATGGGCGCGACAGAACCCGAACGCCTACGCGCGCGAACCGCTCACCATCGAGGAAGTCCTCGCCTCGAGGATCGTCTCCGAACCCCTCCACAAGCTGGATTGCTGTCTGGTCACCGACGGTGCGGGCGCGCTTGTCGTCACCTCCGCGGAGCGCGCGGCAGATACGAGGAAGGCACCCGTTCATGTGCTCGGTGTCGGCACCGCGCACACCCACGGCATGTCGATCAGCCAGATGCCCGACCTCACCACCACGGCCGCGGCCGTCTCCGGACCGCAAGCGATGCGCATGGCGGGCGTTCGCCCCGACGACATCGACGTCGTCGAGCTCTACGACAGCTTCACGATCACCGCGCTCATGACCCTGGAGGACCTCGGCTTCTGCGCCAAGGGCGAGGGCGGGGCGTTCGTGGAGGACGGACGGCTCGGTCCCGGCGGCGCGCTCCCCACGAACACCAACGGCGGCGGGCTCAGCTACACCCACCCCGGGATGTACGGGATGTTCGTCCTGGTCGAGGCCGTGCGCCAACTCCGAGGCGAAGCGGGCGACCGCCAGATCCCCGACGCGCAGATCGCCGTCGCGCACGGTTGCGGAGGCGTCCTGTCCTGCACATCGACTGTCGTGCTCGGCACCGACAGGGCGCTCTAGGAGCTCGCGATGCCACGCATCGAACCACCGGTCCTTCCGCTCTCCGAGCCGTTCTGGGACGCGACCAAGCGCAAGGAACTCCTGCTGCAACATTGCGAGAGCTGCGCGCGCGCGGTGTGGTATCCGCGCGAACGGTGTCCGTATTGCCTGGGCGCAACCTTGCACTGGGAGACGGCCACCGGGACGGGGACGATCTACTCGTTCAACATCATGCGAAAAGCGGGCAATCCCTTGATGGGCGAGGAGGTGCCTTACGTGATCGCGCTCGTCGAGCTCGATGAGGGTGTCCGGCTGACCACCAACATCGTGGGCTGCGCGCCGGAGGAGGTCGCATGCGATCAGCGGGTCGAGCTGGACTGGTCCGTCGAGCTGTCGGACGGCCGGCGGCTCCCGATGTTCCGGCCGGCATGAATCGCTCAACCGACCAACCACACCGGGACTGGTGACGCCATGCATCCGGGGATCCACGCCCAGAGCGCTCCCGATCGCGCGGCGCTCATCATGGCCGGCACCGGAGAGGTCGTCACCTACGGTGAGCTGGACCGACGTTCCACCCAACTGGCCCGTCTCTGGCAGGAGGCCGGATTGCGTCCGGGCGACCACGTCGCGATCTTCTCGGAGAACCAGCCCCGATACTTCGAGGTGATGTGGGCTGCGCTGCGGTCCGGCTTGTACGTGACCACGATCAACAGCTACCTGTCGGTCGACGAAGTCGGCTACATCCTCGACGATGCGGGGGCGCGAGTCCTCGTGACCACAACGGACAAGCTCGAGACGGCGCGGAGCGCACTCGACCTTGCGCCCCGGGTCGAGCTCGCGATGCTCATCGGCGGCCACGACGCTCGCTTCGAGAGCTACGAGGAAGTCCTGACCGGGGTTTCGCCGGCCCCGCTCGCAGAGGAGCCGGCCGGCGAGATGATGCTCTACTCCTCGGGGACGACGGGCCGGCCCAAGGGAATCAAGCGTCCCCTCAGCGGACGGACGATCAGCGAGGGGCTCATGATCGGCTCGATGCTCGGCGGTCTCTTCGGAGTCGACACCGAGTCCGTGTACCTCTCGCCCGCGCCGCTGTATCACTCTGCACCCATCGGCTTCACGCTCGGAACGCAATCCGTGGGTGGCACGGTTGTCGTGATGGAGCGCTTCGACCCGGTCGAAGCGCTCGAGGCGATCGAGCACTACCAGGCGACGCACTCGCAATGGGTGCCGACCATGTTCGTACGCATGCTCAAGCTCGACGAGGAGCTCCGCAACCGACACGACGTCTCATCGATGCAGGTCGCGGTGCATGCCGCGGCTCCGTGCCCGGTCGAGGTCAAGCGTCGCATGATGGCCTGGTGGGGCCCGGTGCTCTGGGAGTACTACGCCGGGACCGAGCTCAACGGCTTTTGTCTCGTCGGGCCGCACGACTGGCTCGAGCACCCGGGGACGGTGGGGCGTCCGCTCATCGGCCAGCTGCACATCGTCGATGAGAACGGGGACGAGCTCCCGGCAGGTGAGTCGGGCACCATCTACTTCGGCGGTGGACCCGAATACGAGTACCACAACGCGCCTGAGAAGACCGAGAGTGTGAAAGATCCCGGTGGCCACGGATGGACGACGCTCGGTGATCTTGGCTACGTGGACGAGGACGGTTGGCTCTTCCTCACTGATCGCCAGGCGTTCATGATCATCAGCGGTGGCGTGAACATCTACCCGCAAGAGGTCGAGGACTGCCTGATCCTGCACCCGTCCGTGGCCGATGTCGCGGTGTTCGGCGTCCCCGACCCGGAAATGGGTGAGGCGGTCATGGCGGTCGTCCAGCCGGCGGAAGGGATCGTCCCCGGCGACGCGCTCGCCGCGGAGCTGCGGAACTTCACGCGCGAGCACATCGCGCACTTCAAGTGTCCCACAGTCGTCGAGTTCCTCGACGAGCTTCCTCGTCTTCCGACCGGCAAGCTCTACAAGCGGAAGTTGCGCGACCCCTACTGGGCCGGCCACGAACAAGCCATCTGACCATCACGCGCCACGGGCGCTCTGACATCGCATCCAGGGGGACGAGTTCATGAGCGGCTGGAACTTCGCACAGATCTGGGAGGCCGCCGCCGACCATCTGCCGGCGGTCGCGTTCGCCAAGCAGGGCGGGCGCGTGGTGACGTGGCGGGAGGCCGATCGACGCGCGGACGGGCTCGCGGCAACCCTGCTGTCGGGCGGGGCGAGGAAGCAGGACAAGGTCGTGCAGTACCTCTACAACTGCCCGGAGTACCTGGAATCAGTGTTCGCGTGCTTCAAGGCCGGGCTCGTCCCGGTGAACACCAACTACCGGTACACCGCCGACGAGCTGATCTACCTCTGGACGAACGCCGACGCGGTCGCGGTGGTGTTCCACGGCGCCTTCACGGACACCATCGCCCCGATCCGAGAGCAGGTGCCCGGCATCGGTACGTGGCTCTGGGTGGACGACGGAACGTCTGCATGCCCGGCGTGGGCTACTCCCTACGAAACCGCGGCGCAGGCCTCGAGCGAGCGGGTCGTGCCGAACCATGGCCGCGACGGCGACGACATCTTCATGCTGTACACCGGCGGCACGACCGGGATGCCCAAGGGCGTGATGTGGCGACAGGACGACCTCGCGATCGTGCTCGGCGGAGGCCTCGGTCTCCCGCTCCCCGACGATGTCGACCCCGACGTGCTCGACCGCGCGTTCACCGAACCCGGGCCCGTCACGCTCCCTTCGTGTCCGTTGATGCACGGAACTGGCGCGTTCGCCGCGTTCGGAACTCTCTCCAAGGGCGGAACAGTCGTGCTGCTTCCCTCGCGGCACTTCGACGTCGCGGAGCTGCTCGACACGGTCGACCGGGAGCACGTGTCGATGATCGCCATCGTCGGAGACGCCTTCGCCAAACCGATCCTCGCCGCTCTCGAAGCGGAGCCGGAGCGATGGACGATGGCGTCCGTCCAGGCGATGCTGTCGTCGGGCGTCATGTGGAGCGAAGGCACCAAGCGCGGCCTCTTGGAACACCAACCCAATATGTTGCTGATCGACGCGTTCTCGTCGTCCGAGGCGCTCGGGATGGGGCAATCGGTCTCAGGGGGAGCCGCCGCGGCGAAGACCGCGGCCTTCTCGCTCGGTGCCAATACGATCGTCGTGACTGACGACGGGACGCGGGTGTCGGCCGGGTCCGGTGAAGTCGGGCGACTCGCCGTCGGGGGGCGTCAGCCGATCGGCTATTACAAGGACCCCGAGAAGTCGGCGCGGACCTTCATCACCGTCGATGGTCGGCGCTACTCCTGTCCCGGAGACTATGCGGCCGTCGAGGCCGACGGAACGATCACCGTCCTCGGTCGTGGCTCGGTGTGCATCAACACCGGCGGCGAGAAGGTCTTCCCCGAGGAGGTCGAGGAGGTGATCAAGACCCATCCCGGGGTGCGCGACGCGGTCGTTGTCGGAGTACCCCACGAACGCTTCGGCGAGGCCGTGGTCGCGGTCGTCGAGCCGCGGGCCGCGCTGGATCACGACGAGCTCATCGCGCACCTGCGGAACCACCTGGCGCCGTACAAGTGTCCCCGTCACATCATCGAGGTGGACACGATCGGACGAGCCCCGAACGGGAAGGTGGACTACGCACGCCTGCGTGACCACGCCGTCACGCAGGTGTAGAAGCCTCGCTCCAGCGCAACACGGGCGGGCTGGGGGGCTCGAGCTCGAGGCCGACGCTCGGGATGACTTCGGTCGCGAACAGCTCGATCGATCGACACAGCGCATCGTGGGGGATGAGACCGTTCCATTCCCAGCAGTAGATCCATCGCGCTGGGAGACGATCGAACAGACGCTCGAGTTGGCGGGCGACCGTGTCGGGCGAACCCACGAGCGCGAGCGACGTCTCCATCATGTCGGGCAGCTCACCGGTGTCCGGATGCGGGAGACCCCGGTCGAATCCGAACGGCGCGAACCACGACGCGAAACCGAAGAGCGCGCCATCGACCCAGAGCTGCATCGCCTCTTCGTCGGTCGGCGCCACGATGACGTCGCGCAGCACCGCGACGCCCTCGCCGGCGGGTCGTCCCGACTCGCTCGCGTAGATGTCGATGAGCCGAGATTCGAGGATGGGATGCAGCGGCGGAAGAATCGCGGTGATGCCTTCCTGGGCACACCAGCGAATCGAGCGTTCGGACGACGCGAACGGTTGGAACATCGGCGGATGCGGATCCTGGAGCGGTTTCGGGACGGGGCCGAGCGCCACCACCTCACCGTCGTCCACTCCGCTGCCGTACTGCTGGGTGGCCTCGACCGCCCAAGGGGTTCCGGCCACGGGGACGCGCCAGAACTCGCCTTCGACCCGCACCAGATCGTCGGTCCAGGCCGACTTCACGATGTGGAAGCACTCCTAGAAGGCACGGCGATTCGCGTCGTCGATCGCGTCGTGCTCGTGGGGCTGGACCCCGACGACGCCGTGTACCTGTTGAGCCATCGTGTCGACCCAGCGGCGCTGATACCCGCGAGCGAATCCGGCGTCCGCCCGGCCACCCGACATGTGGTCGAGCATCGCGATGTTCTCTGCGACGCGGATCGGGTTCTCGGCGGGGAGGACGAGACCGAGCTGCCCCACGCGGATGCGATCGGTTTGCATCGCGATGTAGAGGTCGAGCAGCACGGGGTTGTTGGAGATCTCGAATCCCTCGATGTGGAAGTGGTGCTCCGTGAAGTTCACGGAGTGGTATCCGAGCAGATCGGCGAGCTGCGCCTGGGCGGCCAACTCATGAAGCATCCTTTGGTAGAGATCGGGGCGCAGGCCCGCGTGACCGCTTTCGATCTCGGCACGACTCCCGATCGACGGGAGGTAGAACAAGGACGCCTTCATGTCGCCTCCAGCGCGGAAATCGGTTCGGTGAGCGAGCGGGGAGCCGGGACACCGTCAGGTGGCCAGCTCCCGACTCCGGGCTCCAACGGAACGGCGAGCGAGCGGAGCAGCTGTGCGAACATCGTCCAGTTCGCGATCGCCACGACGAGCTCGATCCGAGCCTCGGCGTTCGGGAGATGCTGTTCGAGCGCGGCCCAGGTCGAAGCGCTGATCGCCCCGCTCTGGAGCGTCTCATCCGTAGCGGCGAGCACCGCCCGCTCGCTCGGCCCGAATGCCGCGCCGGGCCAGTCACGCACTGCGAGCAGGTCGGCCTCGGACACCTCGAACATCCGAGCGACGCGCCAGTGCTGGGTCCATTCGTAGTCCGATCCCTGCACCCATCCGATGCGCATGATGACCAGCTCCCGGAGCCGCGCGTCCAGGCATCCGTCCCAGAGCAACTGGCGCAGCAGCCCGTGGACCGCCGCGGCGAGTCCTTCGTGTCGGAGCAGCACCCGAAAGACCGAAAGGTCGGCCATTGGCGCCGGTACTCCGGCGCGATCCGCCGCGGCAAGGGCATCCTCATTGTCGAGCATCGGGACTCGAGCGTCAGCCATGCTCACCACCTGACCGGTACGCGGCGTGGTCCCCGCACCTGACCACCGGTCCACGCGACGACGCCCGGATCGGCGAGCTCGAAGACCGGTATCCGGCGCAGCCACTCCTCGATCGCGACCCGCAGCTCCATCCGGGCGAGGTTCGACCCAAGGCAACGGTGGATTCCCGATCCGAACGCGAAGTGTCGATTGTGGAGCCGATCGATCCGGAAGTCGTCGGGATCGTCGAACACCGCTGGATCGCGGTTGCCCGCCGGGAACGACATCAGGACCTTGTCGCCTCGCCGCATCGGGCATCCGTTGAACTCGAGATCCTCGGCGACGTACCGGGCCATCGTGACCGGGCTGTAGAACCGCAGAAATTCCTCGATCGCGGTCGGCAGCAGCTCGGGCTCGGCCCGGAGTCGCGCCTGATCGTCGGGGTGGGCTGCGAGATGCCAGAGGCTCGCGCTGATCGAGCTCCAGGTCGTGTCGATCCCGGCGAGCAGCAGCAAGAAGCAGGTGCCGATCGCGTGCTGATCGGTCAGCGGCTCACCAACGTGTGCGGCTTCGACGAGCAAGGTCAGCAGATCGTCGGGCCGTTCACCAGCCGGCACCGCTCGACGCTCATCCAACCTTGCGTCGAAGTAGTTGATGACCTCGAGCACGGCATCGGTCGCGGCCTCGAAGTTCTCGATCCCCTGCTGGAGGATGCGCACGGCCCAACCGGTGAACATGGCTTCGTCGGTCTCGGGGACACCGAGCATCTGCGCGATGATCCGCACCGGGATGTGCTGCGCGTAGTCGACCGCGGCATCCGCGGTTCCGGCACCGGCGATCTCGTCGAGGAGCTCGTTGGCAATGCCACGGGTGATCGGAGTCATCGATTCGATCGCGGTCGGCCCGAAGGCCGGGAGCATGAGTCGGCGTGCCCAGGTGTGCAGCGGAGGATCCGAGGTGATCGGCGGCGCCTTGAGCATCATCTCGCGGGTGGGATCCACGTCTCGTCCAGGCGTGATGACCGAGATGTCACGAGACGAAAATCGGTCCGTGTCGTGGGCAATCGTCGCGATGTCGTCGTAGCGAACGGGGAGCCAGGTCGCTCCTCGTCGAAGCGTGTGTGCGATCGGGCACCGATCGCGCAGGCCGTCCCACACGCGACTCGGATCGGCGACGTAGCGAGGATCGAGGATGTCGAAGTCCTTGGCCCAGTCCGGGGGTGCGGCAGTCGAATCGCCCACAGTCATCTCATCTTCTTCCGGTTCGTCGGCATCATCCGGACGGATGCGCGAATCCGACCCGAACGGGTGACAGCCCAGGGAGAACGGTCTCCCGGGTTTGTCCCCCGATGATACACGTGACACGATTCGTCTCGGCAATATCGAGCGTTGGGACGCATCGAGGAGGTTGGATGACGATCGCCGGCGAGGCAGCGCTGGTCGGAGTCGGTGAGACCGACTACGTGCGGGGCAGCGACCGGCATGTGTGCGATCTCGTGCTCGACGCGGCGATGGACGCGATCCACGACGCGGGGTTGACGCCCGCCGACATCGATGCCGTGATCCCGCCGCCCGGATTCATCACCACCGAGGAGATCGCGGCCCATCTCGGAATCACTGACGTCGCCTACACCGTCACGGTACTCATGGGTGGCGCGTCGCCCACGGCCGCGCTCCAGACCGCGGCGATGGCCGTGTCGTGCGGATTGGCCCGCGCCGTTCTCGTGTGCGTGGGCTGGAACGGGTATTCGGCACTGCGGCCGCGTCGCGACGTGCAACCGACCAGCCGGACGATGAATCTCGGGCCGATGGGCGAGAGCATCAAGAACTTCTACGCGCCCTACGGCATCATGTCGGCCGCTCAGCAGTACAGCTTCTACCTCCGACGCTACGTCGAGGAGTTCGAGATCCCCGAGGATGCGGCCGCCGCGGTAGCCCTGACCTGTCGAAGCCACGCCCAGCTGAACGAGAAGGCCCTCATGCGAGGTCGACCGCTGACCCGCGACGAGTACGACGCCTCGCCGTTCATCGCGGAACCGCTGCGGAAATTCGATTGTTGCGTCGAGACCGATTGTGCGAATGCGATCGTGGTGACCAGCCTCGAACGGGCCCGGGATCTTCCGCACCGGCCGGTGGTCTATCTCGGAGGTGCGGAGGGTCACCCGGTACCGGCAGACGACATCATCAACCGTGAAGATCTGCTCCAGCTCGGCATTCACCGCGCGGCGCCCCGCGCGTTCGCGATGGCGGGTGTCGCGCCGACGGATGCCGACGTGCTCGAGATCTACGACTGCTTCACCTACGTCGTGCTGATGCAGCTCGAAGCGCTCGGATTTGCCGAGCCCGGGGGCGCACCGGACTTCGTGAAGGGCGGCACGATCGCGCTCGGTGGTCGATATCCGCTCAACACTCACGGCGGTCTCCTGTCACAGGGGCACTGCTGGGGGATGAACCACACGGTCGAGGCCGTCCGCCAGCTTCGCCACTCCGCGGGCGCGGGTCAGGTACGCGACGCCGAGCTCGCGATCGTCACCGGCTACGGCGACCTCGGCGACGGGAGCGTCGCCATTCTCGGGAGGGACCGATGAACGCGGGCGGTTACGTTCCCAAGACGGAATGGCTGGTTCGTGACTGGCACCGCGCGACCCTCGCCAACGGAACGCTCTGCATCCAGCAGTGCCTGGGATGCGGACGCTACCGCCACCCACCTCGACGTTTCTGTGCCCGGTGCGGGTCGGTCGAGGCCACCTTCGTTGCGGTCAGTGGGCTCGGCACGGTGCATGCCGCGGCGATCAGCCATCGGAGCCTCGATCCGGCGTGGCAGGACCGGGTCCCCTTCACGACCCTGGTGGTGGAGCTCGACGAGGGTCCCCGTGTGCTGGCCGCGACCGACGGTTCGCCCTCACCGCTCGCCACCGGTGACCGGGTCGTGGTCCGGGTCGAGGATTGCTCCGAAGACTTCGCCCGTCTGTGGGCCGATACCCCGGAGGACTGATCCACCGTGCTCACCACCCGCCTCCCCAGGATCCTCGGAAGCGAGGACCCTCGGTGAGCCCGCAGGCCCGCGCGCGGCCGGTCGAGGTCGGGTGCGCCCCGCCGCTGCGCCCCGACACGGGCCCCGAGTCGGCACGGGAGGCGGTCGCCGAGCTGGACGCGGCCGGAGTCGATCACCTCGTCGTCGGCGACCACGTCAGCTTCTTCGGCGGGTTCGGAGTCGACGGCTTGATCCACGCCACCGCGTTGTCGATGCTTCATCCGACGATGCCCGTGCACACGAGCGTGTACTTGCTCGTGCTTCGCCATCCTGTCCTGGTCGCGCGCCAGATCTCGACCCTCGCCTCGCTCGCACCGGGCCGGCTCGTCTTGGGGGTCGGAATCGGCGGTGAGGACCGGACCGAGGTTCTCGCGTGCGGGATCGACCCGGGCACTCGCGGCCGGCGCATGGACGAGTGCATGGCCATCGTGCGCTCGCTGCTCAACGGCGGCTCGACGACCTTCTCCGGCGAGTTCTTCGATCTCGCCGACGTCGCGGTGCGACCCGCTCCGAGTCGGCCGGTCCCGATCATCGTCGGGGGACGTTCCGACGCGGCGGTCCGGCGGGCCGGTCGGCTCGGTGACGGCTGGCTGGGCATCTGGGTGAGCCCCGATCGTTTCGCCGCCGCCGCACGACGCGCCGACGAGGTCGCCGAGGAGAGCGGTCGCGGCGCCGTCGACTGGCGCCATGCGATGACGGTCTGGTGCGGCTTCGGCGGCGACCAGGCCGAAGGAGAGGCTGCGGTAGCCCCGGTCATGGAGGGCCTCTACGGCCTCCCCTTCGACCGGTTCACCCGCTACGTGCCTCGCGGCACGCCGGCGCAAGTCGCATCCCAGCTTGCCCCCTATGTCGCGGCAGGTTGTCGTTGCTTCAACCTCCTCGCGCAGTGCCGCGATACGAATGCGATCGCAGGGGCCGTGGCTGAGGTCCGCGCCGCGCTCCGCGCTCTACGACTCCCCTCGTGACCTCGTTGCCCCGGGGAGAGTTGCCCCGGCTCAGGATCGCTCTGTCGCGGAACGCGCCAAGGCCGAAAAGGGAAGGCCCTTGTCGGGTCGGGGCTCGCGGGGCAACCCGAGCACCCGCTCGCCAATGATGTTCCGCTGGATCTGGTCCGTGCCGCCCCCGATGGAGATCAGGTAGCTCGACAGCCCGACCTCGTGCACGCGTCCACGGCTGGGCGCGTCGTCACCCCAGAGCATCGCGTCAGGACCGCAGATCCGGAACATGACGTCGCGGAGGTCCGTCAGGAGGTTCGAGGCGGCAAGCTTCCCAATCGATACCTCGGGCCCCGGTCGCTCACCGGCGTCGAGCGCGGCGCGGACGCGCAGCTCAGTGATGCGGGCGATCTCCAGCAACGTGTAGATGCGGGCAACGTCCTGGCGTACGCAGGGGTCATCGCGCGCGCCGTACCGGTCGACGAGGCCGAGGAGAAGGTCACCGGCGCCCGAGCGAGGCGAATCGCGTCCGTTCGAAGCCGGCTGCACCAAGTCGCCCGCGCGCGCGTCGAGATCGATGGAACCGATCGAGACGCTCGATCCGGAGCTGCCGAACGATCCGGCGCCGAGCATCGTCCTCTCGTTCGCGAGCGTGGTGAGCGCCACACCCCAACCATCACCTTCCTCGCCGATCCGATTGGCATCAGGAACACGAGCCTCGGTGAAGAACACTTCGTTGAAGATCGACCGTCCGGTCATCTCACGGATCGGCCGGACCTCGATCCCGGCTCCACGCATGTCGATCACGAAATACGTCAGCCCCTGATGCTTGGGCACATCGACGTCGGTTCTCGCGATCAGGATCCCGTACCGAGCGATGTGGGCACCAGAGGTCCACACCTTCTGGCCGTCGACGATCCACTCATCGCCGTCGCGGCGAGCCCGCGTCTGCAGCGACGCGAGATCGGATCCTGAGCTCGGCTCGCTGAAGAGCTGGCACCAGATCTCGCCCTGCACGATGCCGGGCAGCCAGCGCGCCTTCTGTTCCTCCGCAGCGTGCGCGAGCAATGTGGGTCCGGCGAGATGCTGCGCGATCCCGGCCGGGGGCGCCAACGCACCCACTGCACGCCGAACATCGGCGACGCCGCGGGCCAGATGCGGAGCAAGGCCACGACCGAACCATTCCGTCGGCCAAGTGGGGAACGCCCACCCGGACTCGGCGAACAGCTTCCACCACGCCCGGACCGAGAGGTCCGGGTCCCAGTTGTCGCCGAACCATGCTCGGGCCTCGCTCCCAACCCGGTCCGCCTCACGCACCTCAGGCAAAGACATACGACGGAGTATGTACCACGATCAGCACGACCTCAACCTCGCCGCCGAGCTCGGGAGGGGTCCCGGTGCGCCCACCCGGCTCAGGTCGTGACGGCCGATCGGCCCCGGCGGGGTGAAGGCGCAACCGCAGGCTCGACGAGCGCTCCGGCGACGAGGAGCCGCACGAACTCCCGCTGCTTGGCGTGGGAGCGTTTGCGCGGTCCCGGGACCGTTAGGAACGAGAGAATCATGCGAAGCACGAATTCGGCGGCATCGTCCGAGCTGACCGCGACGCGCAGGTGACCGCTCGCACGGGCTTGGTCGAACAGTGGGCGAAGGAAGTCGGTCGTCAACTCGAACAGCGCCGTCGATGCACCGGCGATCGAACCGGTCTGGCCCGCAACCTCGGGCGCGAACAGCAGCGCAAGATGATCGCTCTTCTCCACCGACGCGATCGTGTAGAGGACACCCTCGGCAATCGCCTCTGCCAGATCTACCTCGCGATCGAGGCGACGACCCAGTGAGCCGAGGAAGGTGCGCGCCTCGCGCAGCACGACCTCGAGCACGATCTCGTCGCGTCCGCCATCGAAGTACCGGTAGACCGTAGCGCGCGAGACACCGGCCTCACTCGCGATGTCGTCAAGCGTCGTCTTCGCGACGCCGAATTGACGGAAGCAACGCTCTGCGGCGTCCACCAAACGAGCCCGAGCCTCGTCGATAGTTGCCGGTGCATCGCTCCGCCACGACGATTCTCGCTTTGCTCGTGCCATTCGTGCCTCCTGGATCTCGGCCCCGACGGGTCCGGCGGCGCGCGCGAAACTACCTTCGCGATCGCGAGTGGCGGCATTCATTCCGAGGACTATCCGTAGGCTAGCATCCGTCTCATGTCTCATGAGACCTTCGCAGATCGATACAGCGAGAAGGTTGCTGACGCGATGTTGCGAGCGACGGACGCGGCGGGCGGGCTCCCGGGTTTCCTGGGCATCGAACATGTTCGCTTCGAACCGGGAAAGCTCTGGTGCGCGGCCGAGGTCGGCGAAGCGCTCCTCACGCCATTCGGAAACGCTCATGGTGGCGTCACCGCGGCAATCGTCGACCACGTCACCGGAGTCGTCCTCTACCCATTGCTGGACCCCGGGCAGTGGGCGGCCACGACCGAGATCAAGGTGAATTACATCGCCCCGGTCAAGGCCGAGCGCGTGGAAGCCGAGGCAACGGTCGTCGCCTTGACGAAACGCTCAGCGGTCGTTCGATGCGAGCTGTTTCGGCCCGGCGATCCGCCCCGGATCCTTGCGGCAGCGCAGGCCACATTGACGATCGTGGACCCGAGATGAGTGCCTCCGGCTAACAACCCTGACTCCACCGGAAGGCGCCCGTCGAAGGCTCCCTCAGCTGCGCTGGAGGATGTGCACGACGCAGACCGAGCCGGCACCCGCCATGTGGCACAGCCCAGTCCGCGCACCCACGACCTGACGCGGCCCGGCCTCCCCGCGAAGCTGGAGCACGGTCTCATAGATCTGGGCAAGCCCGGTCGGCCCGCCCGGATGGCCTCGCGCGCAGAGGCCGCCGTCGGTCGAGAAGGGGATGCGGCCGCCGAGCGTGGTCGCGCCCTCCGCGACCAACTTGTCTCCCTCACCATCGCCGCAGACGCCGAGTAGCTCGTAGTACACCAGCTCCTCGATTGGGAACGCGTCGTGCACCTGCACGAGGTCCAGGTCGGCAGGGCCGAGACCCGCTTGGCCGTACGCGGCGAGGGCGGTGTCGCGGGTCATCGCGGCCGGACCGATGACCGCACCGAGGAACACGTGGCCCTCGGTGAAGGTCTCCGACTGTTGCTGTGACGCCGCGACCTTGATGCGTGGGCCGCCCAATCGACGGGCGACGTCTTCCGAGACGACGATCGCCGCCGCAGCCCCGCCGCCGGCCGCGCAGGCCATCTTCGACGTATGGGGATACGAGATCATCGTCGACGCGAGCACTTCCTCGACGGTCATCGGGTGATCGGCCCGACGTTGCGCCATCGGGTTCTCACGGGCGTGGTTCCAGTTCTTCGCCGCGATCGCCGCGAAGGTCTCGGGCGTGGTCCCGACGTCGTACATCCGTCGCGTCGCCCACATCGCGAAGAACGCGGCCGGGAGCATGACCTCCTCGGCGCCCACAACGCGGCGCTTCCCGCTTCGACCGAGAGAGCCGGCCATTCGGTTCAGATCGTCGAAACCGAGCGCCATCGCGACCTCGACCCGCCCTCCCGCCACCGCGTGGACCGCCTCACCGAACGCGCACGAACCGGTCGCGGACGCATTCTCGACGTGGGTGACCGGGACACCGGTGAGTCCGAACTCCTTGGCGATGCGGACACCGATCGTGAGAGCCGGGCTCAGGTAGCCGTTGTAGAGGGCCCCGATCTCCGGGAAGTCGAGTCCCGCGTCGTCGAGTGCCGCGATTCCCGCTTCGTAGGCCATCGAAGCGAGGTCGACGCCATCGTTGTTGAACGGGTGCATCCCGATCCCGACGACATAGACCTCGCGCAGCATCTGCGTCGGCATCAGGCCCGCTCGAAGCAGAAGGTCACCAGGTCGACGCCATCGTCGTCGGTCCCGACGGTGAGCGTGGTCAGTGCCATCGGATCGCCGATCTGCCAGTCGCCGGGCGCGCCGGCAAGTGGAGCCTGGACCCGGACGCCTTCCGCGAGGTCGATCTGCCCGACGCCGTACCCACCCGCATCACCGAACGACACCTTGCCCATGCGCGGGACGTACAAGAAGGTCCACGAGTGCAGGGTCCCGTCCGGACCGAGCTCGACGTCGACCACCGCGGTCCGGGTCACCGGGCAGCGGCGACGGCGCGGCCAGAAGGAGAGTCCCGAGGCGGCCGCGTACGAGCCGAGGAGTCGGGGACGGTGCTCGCCGTCGTGCGGGAGCCGGAACAAGTGAGGGTCGGTCTCGATCAACTCGCACGCTCCTCGTCTCGAACAACCCGGTCGAGGAAGTCGACGACGGCCGCGGCGAACACATCGTTGCGGTCCCCCACCACCATGTGCCCGGCGCCCGCAACATCGACGAACTCTGCGCTCGGGCACTCCTCGAGAAACCGGCGCGCGCCTTCTTCGCTCAGCATGTCGGACTCGCGGCCGCGTACGAGCAGTGTGGGAAGGCGCAGGCTCTCTGCCGCGCGCCGTAGCGCGGCACGGTCCCGGCGACCCTCCCGGCTCTTGCTCTCCAGAAAGGCAGGATCCCAGTGCCAGCGCCACCGACCGTCGGTGCCGACTCGAAGGTTCTTGCGCAGCCCCTCGAGATTTCCTGATCTCGGGTTCTCGCCCCGGTAGGCGCTGATCGCCGCCGCGGCGTCTTCGAGGCTCGCGAACCCATCGGGTGCCGCGCTCATGAACCCAACGATCCGCTCGACGCCCTTCTCCTCGAGCTGCGTCGCAATGTCGACGAGGACGAGCGCGTGCAACCGCCCTTGATACCGGCCCCCTTCGCTCATCAGCGCGACAAGGCCTCCCATCGAGGCACCGACGACCGCCGGGGGGCGGGCGAGGTGATCGCAGACGTCGCGGAGATCCTCGACCATCGCGTCAGTGGAATAGTCACCGTCGGGTGCCCACGCAGATTCACCGTGGCCACGCAGATCGATCGTCCAGGCCTCGTGACCCGCGTCCGCGAGCCGCTGCGCGACGGCCTCCCAGCTGTGGCGCGTCTGGCCGCCGCCATGGAGGAGAACGATCGGGGGGAGCCCGGGCGAGACGCCGTAGCGGTCGGCGGCCAGCTCGATCCCGGCGCGTGTGGTGATCGAGCGGCGCTCACGGTTCACCGGACGCGAGCTCATCGCTGCGTTCCCACGCGCAGCTGCGAGAACGGGAGATCCTTATCGACCCGGGGCTCGGGTGGGAGCCCGAGCACGCGTTCGCCGATGATGTTGCGCTGAATCTGATCAGATCCGCCCGCAATGGAGATCGCGGGGCTGAACAGCGCGAGCTGAGCCAGCGCACCACGGAGCGGCGCGTCATCGCCGACGAGCATTCCGTGTGCTCCGAGCGCGCCGAGTCCGACGTCACGCAGCGAACGGACGAGCTCGGAAGCGAGCAGCTTGCCGGTGGACACCTCGGGGCCGGGACCCTTCCCGGCGGCCGCGGCGGCCTGGACCCGGAGCCCGGTGAAGCGTGCGATCTCCATGAGCGAGTAGATCTTCATCACCTCGTCGCGCAGCACGGGATCCGATGCGCGGCCGGCCAGCTCGGGCAGGCGCTTCACGAGGTCATGGCCCCCGCCGAACACCGCCGCGAGCCCACTCATGGCGTTCTGCTGACCGCGACCGGCATCCCCGGCGGGTTGATCGAGGTCGTTGCGGCCCACCATGGCTCCGCCCATGGACCCGAATCCGGTCGCGCCGAGCGAGTTCCTCTCGTGGGCGAGCGTGGTCACCGCGACGCCCCAGCCGTGATGCTCGGCTCCGATCAGATTGTCACTCGGAACCCGCGCATCCGAGAAGAACACCTCGTTGAACGTCGCGCCGCCGGTCATCTCCTTGAGGGGGCGGACATCGACGCCGGGCTGGTCCATGTCGATGACGAAGTACGAGATGCCCTCGTGCTTCGGGACCGACGGATCGGTGCGGGCGATCAGGATCCCCCACTGCGAGTGTTGGGCACCCGAGGTCCACACCTTCTGACCGTTGACGACCCACTCGTCTCCATCACGCTCCGCGCGCGTCTGAAGACCCGCGAGGTCGGAACCGGCGCCCGGCTCCGAGAACAGCTGACACCAAATCTCCTTGCCCGCGACCATCGCAGGCAGGAACCGGCGCTTCTGCTCGTCGGTCCCATGATCGACGATCGTCGGACCAGCCATCATCACGCCGATCCCGCTCGGCGGGCCGAACGCACCGACCTCGGCCCGTGCCGCGTGAACGTCGCGCGCCTCACGCGACGACAGATCGCGCCCATACCAATCTCGGGGCCAGGTGGGAAACGCCCAGCCCGATTCGGCGTAGCGCTCCCACCACTCTCGCAACGAGAGCTGCGGGTCCCACTGCTCGCGAAACCACGCAAGTGCTTGGTCACGTACCGGTGTCGTCACCGTCGTTGCTCCTCATCAACCCAACGTCGACGCTTCGGCGAAGGCGCCGAGGACCTGCGTTGACACATACAACAGGATATGTAATATAACGCACCAGCCGTGCGGCGGGATCCCCGCGCCCCCAGCGTGGGTCCGCGTGGCACCGTCGGCGGGTCGGGCACCGCGCTCAACGAGAGTCTGGAGAGCGCGAGTGCTCGACCCTTCCGATGCGGACGAGCGCGTCGAAGGCCTGGGCCTTCACGGCGGCCTCGCCGATCGCTGCGAGCACCCGGGCACCGGCGAGATCGACAACGTGTTGATGCTCGAGATAACGCTGGGCCTCGTCGAGGACGGCGTCGACGCTCGCTCCGGCGAACTCGAAGTCGCCGGAGCTCTGCAACAGCAAGGGGAGGTCGCCGTAGCCCCGACTCAGCAGGCGCCGCTCGATCTCGAGCATCGCGGCGAGCTCGGGATCCTCACGGTACGTGTCGTCCGCGGTCATGGGCTCGCAGCCGCGGCAGCCTGCTCGCGGCGCAGACGCAGCTCGGCGCCGAGGACCGCCTTCGGAGGCTTCTGGATCTTGGCGACACTCGAAAGGGTGTCCGGCCCGCATACTCCGCCCGACTTCGCGAGCATCACGTCCAGGTGCGTCTGCCACTTCCCGGCCCGTTCACGGAGCTCGGGTGTGCGTGCCAGGTCCTGAATCATCATCTCCGCCTCGACGAGCTGCGTGTGATCGTCGTCGAGCATGAACTTCAGGATCCGCACAGTCGGCGCATCGACGATGTCCGACGTCACCTTCTGGTGGAAGGTGTAGACGGCCATCATGTGCGGGAGCAGGACCCGGTAGACGCCCACGAGCTTTTCGATCGTCCGTTCGTAGGAGTCCGGGCTGGTCAGCTCGTTCATGAACGCGGCGAATTCGTCGTTCGGCGGTGCCGCTCGATCCTGATCGGTCTCGCGAAGCTCCGGGAGCCGCTTGCGCCAGAGATCCGCATGCCACGCGTGCTCGTAGCAGTGGCGTCCCAGCAGGGTCTTGACGTCCAGCTCGGGAATCGTCGCGCCCCAACCACCCATTGCCGCGGACAGTTGCTCCTCGACCCACTTATAGTTCGCGATGCGTTCGACGGACTCCTCGACCGACCACTCGCCGATGAGCCTTCGCCGGTCCCAGAACGGGAACGGTTGGGCGTGGCGAGACGCGCCGTAGAAGCCGTTGCCGTCTTCGCTCACGCCGACACCGTCGGACCCGCGGCGACGACGTCTTCGATGTCGGCGTCGGAGAACCCGGCGAGCTTGCGCAGCTCGACGGCGATGGGGAGGAACGCCGACTCGTTGGCGTCGTCGTAGACACCGCGGAGGCCGCCGAAGCTGAATGCCCGGTCGACCTTGCGCTGGAATGCGACCACCCGCTTGCGCCGGTCAGGGTCGTTCTCGGTCAACGCCTTGCTCCACACTTGTCCGAAGCGCACGTGGGTGACCTCGTCGGCCGCGACGTAGTCGACCGACCGCCAGATCGTCTCGTCGTCGGCCTTCTTCCCGAACCGGATCGTGTCGCCGAAGACGTCGAGCGCGAGACCTTCGAGACACCGATTGACGCCGGTCACCCGCTCGGCGGGGTCGTTCGAGCACCCGAACTCGAAGAGGAAGAGGTTCTCGGGGAACTCCCCGATGTCGCCGTCGAGGTGCCCGAGGAGTGCCGAGTAGATCTCGACGTGGCGGGCTTCGTCCCAGCACTGCCGGGCCATGTCGAGCTGGAACTCCCACGGGAGTGCGTCGTCGTCGTGGAAGTCCCACGCGCTTCGCCCGGCGGCTTCGAGCGCCTGCATCTCGCCCATGAAGATCGCGTGCATCTGCGAGCGCATCCGCATCGGGGCGTTGTCATCCGTCGGCTTGACTCGCCGCAACAGCTCGCCGGCCCCGCTCTGCTCCTCCATGAGCTTGCGGGTCTCGTCGTTGGCGAGCATCGCCGTCATCGTCTCCTCGACCTGCTCGAGGGTGACCTCCTCGGCCATGAGGAAGTCGAGCGGGACCGGGTTTCGCGTGAATCGATCGTCACGAGCGAGATCGTCGGTCGTCATGAACTTCTTCATTGTTGCGCTCCTTGATCGAGCAGGATGTGCTGCCAGTCCTGCAGCACGTAGGGTTCGTTCGATGCCCTGATCCGCGTGGCTCGCGGGTCGTCCATCGGCACGATGGTGTCCACTGGGCACGGTTCCAGGCAGCGGTGACACCCTGGGCACCTGTCCCCGTCGACGACGAACTCGAGGTCGTCGCTCATGAAGATCGCGTCATAGGGACACACCCGCTCGCAGATCCCGCACTCGATGCAACCGTCGAGGATCACGTACGGTGCCCCGTGCCGGCGGCTGAAGGTCCGAGCCATGGCGTGAGTATACATGGAACACAGAATGTCCAAAGCGGCATGGCCCTCCCGGGGATCATGGTCCGCCGAGCGCCCGTGGGAACTCGGCGAGCACGTCGGCGAGTTCCTCCACCATCTCGCGGAGCACCTGGCGGGCCGGGCGCACCGCGGTGGCGGACCCGACCACCTGGCCGACGAAGTAGTTCACCAGCTCGGCTGCGCCGGAGTCCGCGACGTGCGCGCTCCCGTTGACCCGTGCCAGCGCCTCGCCGACGAGGAGGGGCTGGAGGGGCATCGGGAGCGGATCGGGAGTGTCCGCCCGCTCCCACTCCTCGGTCCATGCGCTTCGGAGCATCCGGGCCGGCTTGCCCGTGATCGATCGGGAGCGCACCGTGTCGGACGAGGACGCTTCGAGGAACTTCTGCTTGACCACCGGGTGGGTCTCGGCTTCCTCGGTCGTGAGCCACACCGAACCGGTCCAGACGCCGGCCGCCCCGAGGGCGAGCGCCGCGGCGATCTGGCGACCACGCCCGATCCCTCCGGCTGCGAGGACGGGCGTCGGGGCGACGGCGTCGACCACCTCCGGGACGAGCACCATGGTCGAGACCTCGCCCGTGTGACCGCCGGCCTCGGTCCCCTGCGCGACGATGAGATCTGCCCCGGCCGCGGCGTGGTTGAGGGCATGGCGGGTGGTGCCCGCGAGCGCTGCGACCAGGACGTCGGCGGTGCGTGCGCGCTCGATCAGGTCCGGGGGTGGCGGGCCCAAGGCGCTGGCGACGAGGCGGATGCGGTGGTCGAAGGCAATGTCGAGCAGCGGGTCGTACCCGGCTGGCGAGACGTTCATGCCTCCCATCCTGCTCATGCCGGGCTCCGACGAACGCGCCGGAACACCGTAGCGGACGAGCAGCTCCTCGAGGAACTGTTGGTGCTCGGCCGGGAGCAGCGCGCGCAGCTCTTCGCGTCCAAGTCCGCCCGAATCGGCGCCCACGTACTTCTGCGGAAGGAGAAGGTCGACGCCGTACGGGTGAGCACCGATCTCCTGTTCGATCCAAGCCAGGTCGACCTCCAGCTGTTCGGGCGTGTGCGCCACTGCACCGAGCACGCCGAACCCGCCGCCTCGGCTCACCGCGGCGACGACATCGCGGCAGTGACTGAATGCGAGGACCGGGTACTCGATTCCCAGCATCTCGCAGACCGGGTTCTCCATCGCTCTCCCCTGACTCTGGTTGGGCGGTGCCACACACAACAGACTACGTACACTGTTGCACGCGGCGAGAAGCCGGCGACCGATCCAAAACAAGGAGTCCCGTGGCGACCGACGACGAGGTCCGGGCCGAGGTCCGATCGTTTCTGGATGACTCCTGGGATCCGAGCCTCCCGCTGTCGGTGTGGCGCGGGATCCTCGCCGACTCGGGTTGGGGCTGCCCCACCTGGCCGATCGAGTGGTACGGCCGCGGGTTGTCCCCTGCATCGGCCGCAATCGTCACGGAGGAGTTCCGCCGGGTCGGCGCGGTCGGCGCGGCCCTCGGCGTCGGGATGGCGCTCGCGGCACCGACCTTGCTCGCGCACGGATCTGCGGAGATCAGGTCGCGTCTCCTGCGCCGCACCATCACGGGTGAGGACACGTGGTGCCAGCTCTTCAGCGAGCCCGGCAACGGATCGGACCTTGCCGGCGTCATGACCCGGGCCGTCCGCGACGGAGACGAGTGGGTCGTCAACGGGCAGAAGGTCTGGACGACCGGGGCGCACCAGGCGGCCTACGGCCTGTTGCTCGCTCGTACCGATCCGACCGCGCCCAAGCACCGGGGCATCAGCTACTTCGCCTTCCCGATGCGACAGCCGGGCGTCGAAGTGCGACCGCTCCGTCAGATGAACGGACGGTCGTCGTTCAACGAGGTCTTCATCACCGATGCCGTGGTGCCCGACGACCACCTCGTCGGGGAGCTCGATGGGGGTTGGGTAGTCGCGCAGACGACGCTGTCCTACGAACGGGGTCTCGCGGCTTCGGTGCTGAGCGGCATGCCGACATCGACGGAGGGCCGAACCGCGCGCGAGGCGTATGAAGAGGCCGCCGCGTATCTCAAGACCTACGAGTGGTACCCGCAACGCGCCGGGCGCCCGGATCTCGCCGTCACGCTCGCAACCAGCACGGGTGCGAGCGCCCGACCGATCGTGAGAGACGAGCTCGCAAAGCTCGTTTCGATGGAGCGCACGGCTCGATGGAACACGCAACGGGGCGCGGCGACCCGAGCTCGAGATGGCCGGCCCGGGCCCGAAGGCTCCGTGGCGAAGCTGGCCTCGAGCGAGATCGCCCGGGCCGCCTCGCTCGCCCATACGAGTGTCTCCGGCGCCCACGCGATGCTGACCGGTGTCGACTCCCCCGCCGACGGACTGGTGGCCGAGGTGCTCGTGTCCGTACCGGGACAATCGATCGCGGGCGGTACCGACGAGATCCAGCACAACATCATCGGCGAGCGGGTCTTGGGGCTCCCGAGAGAGCCGCAGGCCGATATCGACGTTCCATTCAACGAGGTGCGGTCTAACGCGTCCACGCGACGAACGCGCTGAGCGGTCTCACGACGAATGGCGGGACGGCGCGCCTCCTGGGTCGCGCCGTCAGTCGGCTTGGGTGCCCTGCGGCGCGCCGACCATGTCGAGTGCCGCGAGCACACGGTCACGGGTCGCGGCGTAGTCGGCCTTGCCGTTTGGCCCCCGCAGCAAGGCGGTGAACGCAACCACGTGGCGGGGTGCCTTGTAGCCGGCGAGCTGCGAGCGCACGTGGGAGGCGAGCTCCGCGGCGGACCAGCCATCCTCGCGGGCTTCTATCGCCGCGGCGACTGTCTCACCGAATCGATCGTCCGGGATGCCCACGACGATCGCGTCGCGCACGACCGGATGGGTCTTCAGCGCCTCTTCGACCTCCTCGGGGAAGACCTTCTCGCCACCGGTGTTGATGCACACGGACCCCCGACCGAGCAACGTGATCGTCCCGTCGGACTCGACCCGAGCCCAGTCACCGGGGACGGCGTAGCGTTCGCCGTCGATCACCGGGAAGGTGGCTGCGGTCTTCTCAGGGTCCTTGTGGTAGCCGACCGGAGTCAACCCGCGGACCGCGAGCCGGCCACGTCCGCCGGGCCCGGCGGCACTCCCGTCGTCCGCGAGGACGAGTGCGTGGGTGCCGAGTCGGAACTTCGCGGTTGACGCTCCGCCGGAGGCCGATGACACCGCCGTCCCGAGTCCGTGGGCTTCCGTCGATCCCAGCACGTCGATGATGAGCGCTCCAGGTGCTTGGCGTGCGAGCGCGGCCTTGACGTCGGCGCTGAACATGACGCCGGCCGAGACGATCAGGAAGAGGCTCGAGAGATCGTGTGGCTCCCGCGCCGCTTCGGCGGCTTCGACGAGCGGTCGTGCGAACGCGTCGCCGACCACCGCCAGGGCGGTGACCCGTTCCCGTTCGATCGTCGTGAGCAGCTCCTCCGGGTCGAAGGTTCGCGAGGTGAGAGTGACGACCGTTCCTCCCTGGTTGAGCAACGACAGCGCGAACATGAACCCGGTCGCGTGCATGAGCGGTGCTCCTGGGACCCCGGGGTCCGGTTGCTCGGCCCGGACGCGAGCGCGTACGACGTCGGGATCGAACGACTCCGGGTCGTTGCGAGTGTCGAAGCAGCGGTAGAGGTCGTCCTGGCGCCACATGACGCCCTTCGGCATGCCCGTTGTCCCCCCGGTGTAGATCATGATGAGATCGTCGCCGGAGCGAGCCCGGGCGCCGCGAACCGAGTGTCCTACCGTCTGCGTGGCGGCGTGCTCGTACGGCACGGCCCAGTCGGGGCACGGACCCGAGCCGTCGTCGACCCAGAGCCACGTTCGCACCCTACGAGCACGGTCGCGCATGCCGGCGATCCGTTCTGCGAAGGCGCCGTGGAACACCACCGCGACCGCGTCGGCATTGTCCCAGAGATATGCGAGCTCGTCGGGTCCGTACCGGTAGTTCGTGTTGAAGGGGACCAGGCTCGCCTTGCACGCGGCGAAGACCGTCTCGAGGTACTCCGGGGAGTTGTAGAGGTAGCACGCGATGCGTTCCTGGTGAGCGGCGCCGGACTCGATCAGGGCGGCCGCGACTGCGTTGGCTCGCCGGTCCAGCTCGGACCAGCTGACCCGCCGGTCGCCGTGCGTGAGCGCGGTCGCGCTCCCCCGTTCAGCAGCGACGGCTTCCCAGACATCGGCGTAGTTCCACGGCCGGCGACTCATGTCATCGTCACGGATGCACGCGTGACGCGCCCCGCGTCCTGATCCGCGAATGCGGTGTTGATCCGCTCGAGCGGATAGTCGACGAGCACGCTCTCCAGCGGCAGCCGATCGACGTTGCGGCCGAGGAAGCGCAATCCGCCATGGAGACTCTTGGCGTCGTAGGAGGCGACGGCCTCGATCCGCTTGTTCGCCATGACCAGCAGGCCGGGATCGATCTCGACGGTCGAACCCGGATAGAACGTACCGATCTCGAGATAGCGCCCTCCGAGTCCGATCATCTGGAGACCTTCCGGCACGACGGTCGAGAACCCGACGAACTCACACGCGACGTCGGCACCCCAACCGTCGGTCAGTTCCTTGACCTTGTTCACGCGAGCTTCGGCAGTGTCGTGCTCACGGAAGTCGATGATCTCGTCCGCGCCCATCTGTCGGGCGAGGTCGAGTCGATCGTCGATCCCGTCGATCACGATGACCTTGTCCGCTCCGCGCTCCTTCGCCACCGCGGTGGCATAGATGCCCAGCCCTCCGGCGCCCTGGATCACGATCGTGTCGCCGAAGCCCGCTTGCACCCGCTCGAAGCCGTGCACCACCTGTGCGAGCGCGCAGTTCACACTCGCAACGACAGAGTCGGACAACGAATCCGGCACCCGAAATCGCGCCATCTGGGGGGTGCAGTAGAAGTAGTCGGCGAACGCGCCGCGAAAGTACGGGAAGTCGCTTGGCTTGCCCCGCAACACCTTGAACGAGTTCGCACAGGCGGCTTCGGTTCCGCGCACACACGCCCGGCACTGCCGACAGGGCGCGAAGTACTGGTAGACGATCCGATCGCCCTCGCGGAGAGGCTGCCCCGCACTGTCCTTCGACACGCCGGAACCGAGCGCGTGAACGACGCCGGTCATCTCGTGGCCGATGATGCGGCCTTCGTCGCGTGCCATTGCGCCGAGCCATCCGTCGCCGCGCCAGATGTGGAGGTCCGACCCGCAGATGTTCGCGCGAGCCACTCGCACGACCACTGCTCCCGGCTCCGGATCCGGCACCGGAAGCTCGACGATCTCCATCTCACGACCCGGCCCGAAGAACAACGCCGCTCGCCCGCTCTCGGTCATGATGCCCTCCGGGTCGACGGCGTCACGCTCGTGTGCCCGCGCGTGTCGCCGATGACGAGCAATACACGAATCGTATCATGTCTTGCGGTCGGTTCCCTCGAAGGCGTGCCCGGCTGGGAGGCCGGCGAGCTGCGCCGGGGCCTGATTCCACCGTCGTCGTGATCCGCGCCGCCAGCGTCGCGATCTCGACGAGCGTCACGTCGTCGACCTCGTGAACGAAGAGCGCGTGGGCGAGGCGTCGCAACGCGCCCGCCGCGGCGACCCGCTCGACGAGATCCGCCAGTTCGTGGTTCAGCACCGGTCGCTCACACCCGAAACGTCGTGCTCGCCTGGGACAGCACCACCTTGCCGGTCTGGGTCTCGGCGCGCACGGTGGCCTCGCCGTCACCAACCAGCCACAGCTTGGTGACGATCGTGTCCCCCGGATACACCTGGTCGGCGAACCGAGCATCCAGCGAAGTGAACCGAGATGGATCGCCGCCACAGAGGCTCCCGAGGATCGCCCGGCCGACGAACCCATAGGTGCACAGGCCGTGGAGGAAGGGCGCCCCGAACCCCGCCTGCTCGGCGAAGCCGGGGTCGATGTGGAGGGGGTTCCGGTCACCGGAGAGGCGATAGATCGCCGCCTGCTCGGTTCGGGTCGTGGCCGAGATCACGTGGTCCGGCTCGCGTGCCGGCGGGGTGTTCTTCCCGGATGTCGAGGGACCCCGCTCACCGCCGAAGCCGCCCGCACCACGCACGAACAGCATCGCCTTGGTGGTGAAGAGCGGACCCTCGTCGTCCTCGACCGCACCCTCGCAGCCGAGGACTGCCGCCTTCTCTTTGTCCCAGAGCTCGGAGATCCGCCCGGTGACCTGGGCGGTGCAGTCCGGCGGGATCTCACGGTGACAGATGATCGACTGCTCCCCGTGCAGGATCATCATCGGGTCGATGTCGAGACCGGCGGCGAAGAGCGAGCCCATCGCCCGCATCCCGGGGATGACCCCGAAGGTCGGAAGCACCTTGGGCCCGCGGCCCTCGAACAGGAAGTCGAGATCCTCGGGTGGTCGGGCACCTACGCCGCACGCGTACAGCAGCACGTCTTTGGAGGACCATGACGTCTCGATCGGGGGGAAGCTGCGTCCGACGAGAACGGTGCTGAGAGGTTGGGCCATAGCGGGGAAGTATCGGCGCCGTGCGCCGGCCCCGTCAACACGAGAGACACTTGGTGTTGTTTGTGATCCCGCCGTATGGTGGTCCGGAGACGTGAAGGCCGGTGGCCGAGTCGAGGGCGACGAGGGGGAGGATTGTGACGACAGACGGCATTGTCGAGGCCCTCGTCCTCGAGGAGCCTCGTACGCTCGTGCGCCGGGAGTTCCCGCGGCCCGAGATCGGCGACGACGACGGACTGCTGCGGGTCGAGGCGTGCGGGCTGTGCGGCACCGACCACGAGCTGTTCACAGGGGCGATCGCTGCGGGCTTCGGCTTTGTCCCCGGCCACGAGGCCGTGGGCCGGATCGAGGCCATCGGCGATGCGGCGGCCGAACGCTGGGGGGTCGAGCCGGGTGACCGAGTGGCCGTCGAGGTGTTTCTCTCGTGCCGCGCCTGCGACGCGTGCGGGCGAGGCGAGTACCGCCGCTGCGAGCGCCACGGACTGGCCGACATGTACGGGATGATCAACGTCGAGAAGGCGCCCGGCCTGTGGGGCGGCTACGCGACCATCCAGTACCTCCATCCCGACTCGATGCTCCTCCCCGTGCCCGCGAGCCTCGCTCCCGAGGTGGCCGTGGCGTTCAACCCGATCGGTGCGGGAATCCGCTGGGGGGTCACCGTCCCGGGTACGAAGGCCGGCGATGTCGTCGCCGTGCTCGGATGCGGCATCCGCGGGCTCTCCGCGGCGGCGGCCGCGAAGGAAGCCGGCGCCGGGTTCATCATGGTCACCGGCGCCGGGAAGCAGGACCATCCGCGCCTCGAGCAGGCGAAGCGCTTCGGCGCCGACCTCGTCGTCGACGTCCTCGCCGAGGACCCGGTCGCCCGCCTCCGCGAGGTGGCTTCGGTCCCGGGCGCTGATGTCGTGGTCGACGTCACCGCCAAGGCGCCCACCGCGTTCACCCAGGGGCTCGAGCTCGTGCGCGTGGGAGGCACGATGGTCGTCGCCGGTACTCGCGGTGGCGAGATCTCGGGCTTCAACCCCGACCTCGTGGTGTACAAGGAGATCCGCCTCCTGGGTGCGCTCGGCGTCGATGTCGTCGCCTACCGGGCCGCGCTCGACCTTCTGGTCAGCGAGAAATACCCCTTCGCCGCGCTGCCGCGCGAGATCGCCGGCCTCGACGGCGCCGCGGACTTGCTCGAGACGATGGCGGGCGAGCGCGGGGTCCCTCCCGTCCACGGGGTGCTCATGCCGTGAACGCCGCGGAGTTCCTTCAGGGCGCGCAGACCGAAGCCGGCGAATGGCGCTTCGCGATCGGCCGGGAACGCCACGGTGCCTTCGGTGGAGCGTTCGGCGGGCTCGTCGCGGCCTGCTGCGTCCACGCGGCCCGTTCGGCCGCGCCCGGTCGACGACCCGAGGCGCTCGACGCACGATTCCTGCGCGGCCTCCCGGCCGGCGATGCCCGATTCGTGTGCACCACCATCCACGAAGGGAAGAGCCTGAGCTGTGTGAGCATCGATGTCGTCGGCCCGCAGGGCAAGCTGGCGACACGCGCAACGGTGTCCCTCGTGGACTCCGAGGTGCTCGACCCACTCGAGCGACCCGGCGCGAGCGCTGACGCGCCGGCGATCGCCGCCTATCGCGAGGGCGTTGCGTGGAACAACCCGCCCGGGGTCGAGGTGCCCATCATCACGACCTTCGGACCACGGGCGACCGCCCGCGACGATCGCGGGATCGGCACCTCGTTGCCGGTGCCCTGGGACACACTGGGCAACGACGCCGAGGCCGCGTGCCTCGCCGCCGACTTCTGTGTCGGGCCGCCCGTGGCCGGGGCGTTCTCGGGCAAGTGGATCCCCCATCCCAACCCGGACCTGTCCCTGCGGTTCACCGGCGCACCGGTCGCCGCCGTCGTCACCGGCATGGGCCGGCTCGAGCGCATCAGCGCCGGATTGGCCAGCGTGCGCATCGAGGTCTGGTCGGGCAGCCAGCTCTCGGCCATCGGAATCTCCTCGTCGTTGCTGCTCCGGACCTGATCTCAGCGGAGGAGCTCGTCGGAGATCTTCCTCAAGAAGCACTTGCCCCCGAACTTCGCCTTTTGCGGACTGCTGAAGTAGCCGGTCGCGGGCGTGCGGCCGGCCTCTTTCTTCGCGGCGTCCCACTTCCACTGCCCGACCCAGACGAGCTCCGAGCCGGTCTTGCAGTCCGGTGCCATGGAGATGATCGGTGGCGTGACGCCGGTCTCGAAGTTCTTCACCCCCTGAATCCAGGAGATCAGACCGGGCTGAGTGATCCGCTTGCCCTGGGCGTCGAGCGCGGCAACGACGAGCTTGGCACCGGCCCAGTACCCGAGCATGGCCGGGGACTCGAGGTGCTCGGGCGTCGCGAGGTCGGGAAAGTACTTCTTGATCGCGCTCACGTACTCGACGGTGGCCTGAGTCTTCTGGCGCGGCGCGCCGTTGGGCTGGTCCCCGTTCGATCCGGCCCACACTCCGTCGACGGACGGGCCGGCGATCGTCGCGATGGTCGGGACGCTGGCGGGCCAGCCCCCCCAACCCAGGCTCGGCTTCCAGCCCTGGCGTTGCGCAGCCTGGACACAGGTGAACCACGCTGCGGTCTGGAAATCCCAGTAGTCGACCTTCAGGTCCTTCATCTTGATCACGAGGCTGTCGCAGGATCCGCTGGCCACCGTGAAGGAGTCGGTGGAGACGACCTTCGCGCCGGCGTTCTCCCAGGACTTCTTGAGGAACGGGACGTACGGGCTCACGTCGATCAGGGAGTTGTCGTAGATCATCCCTACCCGCATGCCCTTCTTCACGATGCCCTCCTGCTTGAGCGCCGCGATCGTCTCCTGAGTCCAGAGCAAGGCGTTGCCCACGACGGGGAAGACGGTGGGGTACTTCGACGAGAACGTGGCCGGCGAGACCCCGAAGGTGATCGTCGGCACCTTCTTCTGTGCCAGGTACGCGACGGCGGCGTCGCCGAAACCCGTGATCAAGAGCGCGACCTTGTCCTGCTCGACGAGCTTGCGGACGTTCGCGAGGAACTGCGACGACTCACCCCGGTCGTCGTAGGTGATGAGCTTGATCTTCCTCCCGTTCACCCCACCCTGGGCGTTCACCGTCTGGAAGTAAGCGCTGACCGCGCCGAAGACCTCGTTGCCGAGGAACCCGGTCGGTCCCGACAGCGTCGCGCTTCCCCCAACCGTGATCGTGTCGTCGGTGATGCCCGGACCCGAAGGTCCCGACGACGCGGCCGCGCCGGTGGCCGCTTGTGGCGCCACCGGTGCCGCTGAAGGCCCGGTGTCGTTGCGAGCTCCGCATCCGGCGGTGACGAGCGTTGCGAGCAGGGCGACCGCAACCCACGAACGAATCGAGTGACTGGTCATGAGTGGGCCTCCTCGTGGGTGGAAAGGTAGACGTCGACGAGCTCATGGGAACTGGCAAGCTCCTGCGCCGATCGAGCCAACACAGCTCGGCCCTTGTCGATGACGATGCCGTGCTGAGCGAGCGCGAGCGCGACCTCGACGTACTGCTCGACGACGACGATCGTGAGGCCGTCGGCGTTGAGGTGGCGAAGCAGCTGATACACCCGGTCGACCATGATCGGGGCGAGTCCGAGCGATGGCTCGTCGATGAGGAGCAGCTTCGGCGCCGCCATCAACGCCCGGGCGATCGCCGCGAGCTGCTGCTCCCCACCCGAGAGGGTGCCCGCGCGCTGGTCGAGTCGGGATCGAAGCGTGTCGAGCGGCTCGATGACGCGGTCGATCTCATCCGAGAGCGCCCGGCCGCGCAAACGGCGGTGATAGGCACCGACGGCAAGGTTCTCGCGCACCGTCAGGTGCGCGAACAGCCGTCGGGCCTCCGGGACGAGCACGATGCCGGCGCGAACCCGTCGCTCTGCCCCGACATTCGTCACGTCGCGACCTTCGAACGTGATCGCTCCCCCGGCGAGGTCCACTGATCCGGCGATCGCCCGGAGCGTGCTCGTCTTTCCCGCCCCGTTTCGCCCGAGGACCGCAAGCACCTCGCCGGCGCGCACCGAGAGATCGAGACCACGCAGCGCCGGCACCTCGCCGAAGCGGACCTCCAGCCCGGAGACTTCGAGCATCTCAGGCATTGGATCCCAGGTACGCGACCGCCACCTGCTCGTCGGCCAGCACCGTGTCGGTCGGCCCGTGCACGAGGACGCGGCCGAGATCCAGCACGGTCGTCTCGTCGGCGAGCGCACGCACGAACGCCATGTCGTGCTCCACAAGCAGCACCGCACAGCCGAGCTCGTCACGCGCGCGCCGGACGGTCGCCGCGAGCGAGGCCGTCTCGGCTGGCCCCATGCCGGCCGAGGGCTCGTCGAGGAGCAAGAGCCGCGGCGCGCTAGCGACCGCTCGCGCGATCTCCACTCGACGACGATCTCCGTACGGCAACCCACCGGCGGGTACGTCGGCCACCGCGCCGAGACCCACGAAGTCGAGTGCGGCGCGGGCGAGTCGCCGAATCGTCTGGTCCTCGCGGCGAGCGCGGGGGGTACGGAGCACGGCGCCCGGCAGGCCACACCTTCGGAAGCGTCCGAGCCCGACCGCGACATTGTCGAGCGCGCTCAGCTCTCCGACCAGGGAGAGATTCTGGAAGGTGCGCGCGATCCCGAGTCGGGCGCGCTTGACCGGCGGAGAATTGGTGATGTCTTGACCATCGAACCGCACGACACCGCGTGACGGGCGTATCACGCCGGTGACGACGTTGAAGAGCGTCGTCTTCCCGGCGCCATTGGGACCGACGAGCGCCGCGATGCTCCGTGGCGTCACCGAGAGCGAGATCTCGTCATTAGCCACGAGACCGCCGAACTGAACCGTGACCCCGTCGAGCTCTAGCCGAGCGCCGCTCACGAGCGCGACACGGTCTCGGGCCGGGGCGTCGTCGACTCTTCTTCAGACGGGTCAGACGCGGACGCGAGCCAGACGAGGACCGCATCGAAACGCTCGGTCACGCTCCTGATCGCGGCGCGGTCGCGAGCGTGCTCACGCCGAATCATCAGCGCGCACCCCACGATGACGAGCGCGACACCAGGTGCGGTGCCGGAGGCCAGATATGGGAGCTGCTCCCCCGAATCAGTGGAGTCGGACGCTCCCCAGTACCCGGCGAAGAGGAGCACCGCGCCGAGGGCGATCGCGAGCCAGATCAGCACGTCTCCGATCTGACCTTGTCGTCTCGGGGCGGGCACATCCTGGCCGGCGAGCGGGTGCTCGTCGAGTTGCTCAGTCATCAGACTCTCCCCGGGAACGGGTGACGATGCACGAACGTTGCGAGGTCCGCCGCGTTGGGTGCGCGCCTGCCGACGAGCACGTTTCGCGTCGGGGCCGGTACGTCCTGCGCCGGAGCCGCCGCGGCGAGCGGCCTGAACAGGGACGCGATTCCGTTCGGGCGCACCGCGATGAGCGTGACGACGAGCACGCCGGCCACGACGTCGGGGATCGCACTCGCTGACGAACCCGCCTCAAACTGGAGGAGCTGTGGGACGATCCCGAAGGCGACCGCGGCCACGATTGGGCCCGCGAGCGACCGCAGCCCACCGACGACGGTGTAGATCAACAGCGAGAGGGACAGGAGGATCGAGAAGTCGGTCGCCGAAATCCCCGAGACCAACACCGCGTAGAGCCCGCCGCCGAGGGATGCGATGAACGAGGCGAACAGGAAGGCACCCATGCGGATGCGCGACGAGCTCGCACCGAAGTGCGCGACGGTCTCCGGGGCTTCCCGTGCGGCCAGCAAGAGACTGCCGTAGGTCGATCGGCGCACGTTCCACGCGGCGAGGAACAGCGCTGCCGTGATGCCGAGCATCACGAAGTAGACGGTGATGTCGCTTTCGAGGTCGAGACCGAGGAGGTTGCCCCGAGCCAAGGATCGTGGCAGGTCTCCCCACTGGAACAGCCAGGCGGCAGCTGCGGCCGAGAACGTGAGGGACGCGACTGCGAACTGCAAGCCACTCAATCGGCGGAGTGCCGGGAGGCCCGCAATCGCTCCGAAGAGCATGCCGACCAGCGCGGCGACGAGCAGTGCCGGGGCCAAAGCGAAGCCCTGCACGTTGACGAGATACGCGGTACCGAACGCCCCGATGCCGACGTACGCCCCCTGCATCAAGCTGATCTGACCGGCCCAGCCCGACACCAGAACCAGGGCGAGACCTTCGATCGCGTAGAAGATCGAACGGCTGCCGATGAAGGCCCAGTAGCTCGAGTGGGCCGGCACCACGATGGCGATCCCGGCGCCCACCACGGCGAACGCGGGAAGGGCACGCCGGGAAGTCGCGGCGAACAACGCGAGTCTCGGCGAGAGCGTCCGATGCGCCCGCGGGGACGTGCTCGGATCTTCGATCGGCGCCGGCCACCGCCGCCGGAGGAGCAGGATCGCCACCACGAAGAGGAGGGTCGCCAGCTCCGCGCTTCCCGGCGTCGAGTACCGAACGACAGCCATGCTCTGGATCACCCCGACCACGAGCCCTCCGAGGAAGGCCAGCCCGAGTGATGAGAGTCCCCCGAGGAGCGCGCCGGCGAACGAGTTGGCGAGCAGGAGCGGGAACGTGCCGACCGTGACCAGCTGCAGGGGAGCGATCAAGACTCCCGTGATCCCGGCCGCGAGCGCGGCCAGTGCCCAGTTGAAACGGGCGACCGCCGGCGGCGCGATCCCGCACAGGCGCGCCGCCTCGAGATCGTCGGCTTCGGCGCGAACCGCGGTGCCGAACCGGGTCCTGTACAAGAAGATGCCAAGCGCACCCGCACCGAGCGCGGCAACGACCAGCACGGCCACCTGCTGGTACGCCACGCCGACCCCGCCGATTTGTACCGTCCGGTCCGGGAGCAGCAGTCGAGCCGACAGGGGCTCGAAGCCGTACAGCCAGAGCAGCAGGCCAGTCGTGAGGGTGAGGACACCGAGCGTGGCGATCACCCGCGCCGCAGCTGGTGCGTGGCGCACGGGTCGGATCGCGACCCGCTCGACCACCACGCCGTACACGACCGTCACGCCCACCGCGACGAGCGCGGCCAACGGACGCGGCCACCCCGGCTCACCGGGCTGACCGGCGAGATCGATGTACACGTACGCCCCGACCGCCGCGAACGCGGCCTGCGCGAACGACAGCACGCCGGTCGTTCGGAACATCAATGCGATGCTCACCCCGATAAGGGCGTACGCACCCCCGGTGAACAGACCACTGATCGCAGCGTTCGACATCTTCCCCCTCGGCGTGCCGGCTCGACGCCCGCCGAGAAACAATACACAGACCGTCCTATGTCACCAAGACCGCCCTGACGCCTCGGCTCCAGGGCTCGCGCTCACCGCTCCTCGTCGCGGTTCCGGAGCAGGTCGCTGAACGGTGTGTCGCGCGCCGGACCCGGCTCCTTCGGCAGACCGAGGACCCGCTCGCCGATGATGTTGCGCTGGACCTGATCGGTGCCCCCGTAAATCGAGGGGGCGGGCGACATCAACGTGACCTCCTGGATGTCTCCCCCGCTCAGGGCTTCGGCTCCCGTGATGGTGGCGTGGGGACCGAGGATGGCGCATCCGAGGTCGCGCGTGAGGCGAATCGTGTCGCTGTTGCGGAGCTTGGCGAGGTTGCCCTCACCGCCCGTCGCCGCGCTGCCGGACTTCATGCGGGCCAGATGCCAGGTGTTGATCTCGACCAGCGTGTACAGGCGGGCCAGGCCTTGGCGGATGACGGGGTCACCGAGCACACCGCGCTCGCGGGCGAGCTCGCGGAGCTGGCGGACCCGGCGGCGACCAACCATGCCGCCGCCGATGAGCGGTCGCTCGTCGGCGAAGCTCCCCGCCGGCCGGCTGAGGTGGCCCGCGACGGTCCCGGCGACCGCGGCCGCGCGTGGCGCCGCGCTGCCGCCTCCGATGCTCGAGCGCTCCACCATGAGGGTGGTGTTGGCGACCTTCCACCCGTCGTTGACCTCACCGATCACGTTGGCGTGAGCGACCCTGGCGCCGTCGATGAACACTTCGTTGAAGAGGGAGTGCCCGGTCATCTCCCGCAGCGGCCGCACCTCGACGCCGGGCTGGCGCATCGGGAAGGCGAAGTAGGTGATGCCCCGGTGCTTGGGGGCGTCGGGTTCGGAGCGGGCGATGAGAATGCCGAAGTCGGCGAACTGGCCGCCGGAGGTCCAGACCTTCTGGCCGTTGATGACCCACTCGTCTCCGTCTCGCACCGCTCGGGTCTGGAGCCCGGCCAGGTCAGAACCTGCACCCGGCTCCGAGAAGAGCTGACACCATCCGTGCCGGCCGTCGAGGATCTGGGGGAGGAGCCGTTCGACGAGCTCGGGCGCGCCATGGACGAGCAGCGTCGGCGCCGCCAACATCATCCCGATGCCGGCCGGTGGCCCGAGCGCACCGCGGGCATCCATGGCGACTGCGAACGCCGAGGCCTTGGAGCGGCTCCACCCCCGCCCCCAGGGCTCGGGCAGGGTCGGGCTCGACAAGCCGGCCTCGGCGAGCCGAGCCCACCACTGCGCGACGGTCAGATCCGGATCCCAGACGGCGTCCAGCCACTGCTCTGCGCTTCTGTCGACGTCCTCGATGGTCGTCAAGGTCGACTCCTCGCTCTCAAAGGCGCCCGGTCGCGCTCAAGGGCGCCCGGTCGCGCTCCACGCCAACCGCCGGCGCAGCGTAGCCGTACGCGACACGCGACGTTTATCGTATCGTGAGCATCGACTTCTCGGAAGGGCGTTCGCAGATGCGGGTCGGCGTGCAGATGGTGTTCCAGTCCTTTGGGTACCCCGACGACATCGCCGATGGGCAGGTCTATGCCGAGGAGCTCCGGCTCGCGGAGCTCGCCGACGAGCTCGGGTTCGACGCGCTGTGGCCCGTCGAGCACCACTTCGAGGACTACGCGTTCTGTCCCGACAACGCACTGCTCCTCGCCCACATGGCCGCTCGGACAGAACGGATCGCGCTCGGCACCGGCGCGGTGATCCTGCCCTGGAACAATCCGCTGCGCGTGGCCGAGAAGATCTCGATGCTCGACACGATGTCCGGCGGTCGCGTCCTGTTCGGTATGGGGCGCGGGCTCGCCCGGCGCGAGTACGACGGCCTCGGGATCCCGATGGACGAGTCCCGCGCCCGCTTCGACGAGGCGGCGCCGATGATCCTGTCGGCATTGGAGACCGGTGTCATCGCGGGCGACGGCCCCTACTACCCTCAGTCCCCCACACCGATCCGGCCCCGACCGGCACGAACGTTTCGCGACCGGACGTATTGCGTCGCGATGTCACCTGACTCGGTCCTGGCCGCCGCGGACCTCGGCGCCCGCATGGTCGTGTTCAGCCAACGGCCGTGGGCAGACCAGGCCGAGGCGATCGGCACCTACCGAGATCGCTTCGAGGCGCGCCACGACCACGCGCCCGGCCCCCCGGTCACCTGCGACTTCGTCTACTGCGACGCCGATCCAGGACGGGCCGAGGAGAAAGCCCACCGGCACATCGCCGGGTACCTCACCAGCGTCATGCAGCACTACGAGCTGGCGAGCGACCACTTCAAGCAGGCGAAGGGCTACGAGTCCTACGGCAACGCGGTGGATCTCTTGCGAGACATCGGACTCGATCAGATGGCCGAGATGTATCTCGGCGTCCAGGCGTGGGGAACGCCCGCGGCGATACTGGAGCGGCTCGAGTCTCGCCGCGAGATCATCGGCGACTTCGAGCTCACCTGTTGCTTCCGCTACGCGGGACTGCCCTTCGAAGACGCGAGCCGCAGCATGCGCACGTTCGCCAGCGAGGTGCTCCCGACCCTCCGGACATGGTGAGCCAGCAGCGTGAAACCATCAGAGGCATTCGACCAACTCGTTGCGATGACCGCATGAGACCGACCACAGAAATTCTGTCAGACCGATTTCAGCGGTGGCCGGGCGACCACGGGTTCTCGCCGGAGCCGTGCGCGAGGCCGCGGCCCACGAGAACCGTTTCGGTGCGAAGGTCGTACGCGAGGTCGTCGCCGGGGCTCCGGGGCTCGACCGGAACGCCCGATCGATCCGTGAGCACTTGCGGGGGTTCGAGGAATGCGCGTCGCCCAGGTGATCATCATCAGCCCGGCCGGCAAGAACCGGCACGAGCACATCATGGAGAGTCTTGAACTTAGCGGCACGCAGGTGCTTCCTGAGTTCAAGGACCGCGACGAACGTCACAAGAGGCGAAGGCGGCTCGCCTCGCGCCCGGGATCGACCCGGTGATGGCGCGCGGTGATCGGCCGGAATTCCTCGGCGGCGTCGGCTGAGGACTCGTCACAGGCGTAACGACTTTGTCGGCGCGAGGATCGCTGCAGGGTCGGTTTGCCAGTCGACGCCGGCGACGTCGATGTACAGCTCGACCTCGTTGCCGTCGGGGTCGAACACGTAGAGGCTGTGAGTGATCGTATGGTCGGCCGATCCGACGATCGGCACCTCGGCATCGTGCAGCCGCCGCACAAGGGCGCGCAGCTCGTCGTCGGTATCGCCGACCTTCACGCCGAAGTGGTACATGCCGACCCGGCGGCCCGCGGGCAACGGCGCCGCGGTCGGCCCGACCTCGATGAGCAGGAGCTCGTGGTGTGTGCGACCGGCCGAGAACGCGGCCGCCCGCGTTGCGCCGAGGGGGATGTCGACGACCTGCGGCCAGCCGAGCACGTCGCCATAGAACGCCCGGCTCTGGCCGAGATCGCGCACATAGAGCACGACGTGTCCGAGTTCGACGACACCCATCGAGGGCCTCCGTCAGTTGAGGTTGATCAGCGAGCCGGTCACCGCGAAGCGAACGCCCTCGTCGACCGTCGCGAAGAACGCGAACAGCGCGATGCACGCGCCGATGAATGTCACATTCCGGAAGAACAGTTGTGTCTGCATCATCTTCTGCTCCTCGGGCGCCCTCCAATACGCGTGGAACCAGATGACGGCGGGCACGAGGAACGCGGCAACCATCAGCACCCCGATGTCGGGCCACACACCGACGGCGACCGAGAGCCCGCCGACGATGAGCCACAGGCCCGACGGCCAGCCGGCGAGGATCGGGAGCGGGAATCCCGCGGCCCGCGCGTGCTCGACGAACGGCGTGCCCCCGACAATGTGGCGGTACCCCGCGAACACGAAGAAAAACGAGAACACGATGCGGCCGACGAGCAGGACGATTCCTGCGCTGTCGCTCACCACGAACCCCCCGAATCGGGCTGCATGAGCACCCGGTCGGGCCGGATGCGCACCTTCACCCTGCGCTCACCGGACTGGCGCATGGGATATGTGTCGACGCCGAGGTACTTCTTCGCGAGCCGGTCGATGTGCGCGTCGGCATCCTGGTCGGTCACCGCGAGCACCGTTCCCTGGAATGCCACCACGCGGTAGGGGTCTGCGGGGTCGGACACGGAGATGGCAACCCGCGGTGAACGCTGGAGATTGCGCATCTTCCGGCGGTTGTCCGCCGTGTTCACCACGACGTCGGTTCCCTCGACGTCGACCCACACCGGGGTCACGTGCGGCGTGCCGTCGGCATCGACGGTCGCGAAGTGGGCCATCACCGGCTCGCCCAGCAAGGTGACAGCTGCAGCTCCCAGCGTCGAAGACGCCATCGTGCCCTCCTCGTAGATCGCTTACTGAAGATAAGGTAGTTCTGTTTTCTTAGCACAAGGCCGTTGGACGCGGCGACAACCGTGGAGCGGGCAGCAGGAGAATCCGTAGTGCGCGACGATCTATACATGGAGAACGAGACGCGCGGTGACGCCTACTGCGCTCGCTTTCACCACGCCGTAGAGCTGGTCGGGCGCCGCTGGAGCGGTGCGATCATCCTCGCCCTCACGGCTGGATACGACCGGTACACCGACGTGCGTGGGGCGATCCCCGGGTTGTCGGACCGGATGCTGTGCGATCGCCTTCGTGAGCTCGAAGCCGCGGCGATCGTCGAGCGCGTGGTCGAGGCGAGCACGCCAGTGAACGTGCGCTACCAGCTCACTGCCAAGGGCCGAGCGCTCGAACCCGTACTGAACGCGCTGTCGGTTTGGGCGCAGGAATGGAACGGCTCATCGCTACCTTCGCGAGAGCCGCGCTGACGCGCTCGAGCCGTGGCGGTCAGCCGGCTCGTTGGGTCCCGACCTTCAGCTCACGGAACGGCCGGTCCTCGTCGACCCTCGTGTGAACGCTGACCGAATTTGGAGATGCCACTCCTCGCGCGACGGATGCCCGACATCTCGCTCGACGGTCCGATCGAATGGAAGCACTCACGGTCGGGATCTGGGGACCGGCTCGCCTCACACTCTTGTTCAGCCCAGGGTGACGGCGCCAGGTCAGCCCCGGTCCGGGGCGGGCCGGACCCACGCCGCGGCGCGCTTTTCCAAGAAGGCGGTCATGCCCTCGCGGGCGTCATCGGTCGTGAACAGCTCGGCCGAGAGCTTCGAGGTCCACGCGTACCCATCCTCGACGGACATCTCCGGAACCTCGGCGAGCAACCGCTTGCTGGCCGCGATGGCGGCCGGGCTGCCGGCCAGGAGGTCGCTGATGACCGCGTCGACCTCGGCGTCGAGTTGGTCACGGGGGGCCGCCGCGTTGATGAGCCCGAGCCGCACAGCTTCGTCGGCCGAGAAGCGGTTTCCCCGCAGGAACGCGGCCCGGGCATCGGCGACTCGCATCTTGGGCAGGCACACGACCGAGATGACAGCGGGAGCGACGCCGATGCGGACCTCGGTGAAGCCGAACTTGGCGTCGTCGGCGGCGATGGCGACGTCCATGGCCGCCGCGAGGCCCATGCCGCCCGCCACGCAGTGCCCGGCGATGCGACCTACGTACGGCTTCGGCGAGCGGGCGAAGCGGCCGAACAGATCGACCGGGCTGCGGATCGCGCCCGGCGCGGCCGGCGTGACCCGACTCGACGAGCGCTCGGAGAGGTTGGCTCCGGCACAGAACGCCCGGCCCTCGTTGGTGAGCACGATCACTCGTACCTCGTCGTCCGCCTCGGCGGCATCGAGGGCCTCGGCCAACTCGGTCAGCAACTGGGCGCCGAGGGCGTTGCGGTTCGCCTCGTCGGCGAGGGTCACGGTGCACACGCCGCCGCGAGTGTCGCTGCGGACGACGGTCATCACGTCTTGTTCCTCGGCCGGGGTCCGTCGGTCGCCGGACCGGCGAAGGCCTGGGCCTTCTGCAGCCAGTCGCGGGCGGGATCGCCGAGAGCCTGCAGGGCGGTGTCGTCGACGTGGCGCCGCTGGGTGACCACCAGGCAGAAGTCCTCGGCGGGGCCCTTGACGTCCGACTCGGCGCCGTCGGGCCCGAATCTCCAGACTGCGCCCGAGGGCGCAATCAGCTCCAGGCGCACCTCACCGGGCGGTGGTTCGAGGCCTCGGTTGGCGTAGGACCAGGCCCGGGTGATGAAGCCGAGCTGCACGATGTGGCGGAGCCGGTCGGTGGCGGGGCACGCGGCTCCCACTGCGTCGACGACGTCCTGGCCGTGGGCCCAGCATTCCATGAGCCGCGCCGCGAGGAACGACCGTGCGCTCATCGACGGTCCATACCAGATGACCCGGGCTCCGTCGGAGAGGGTCGCCGCGGCGGTGGCCAGCCGGGCCCGGTTGGCCCGCCAGGCTTCGAGCAGCTCCCCTGGCGCCAGGTGGTGGTGCAGGGTCAGCTCGTCGACCGTGTCCAGGGACGCCAGCAGCTCGTCGAGCGAGGCCCGAAACGCGGCTTCGTCCTCGATGGCCAGTGCGGCGGTGCCGTCGAAGTAGGTGAGGTGGCCGATCTGGTCGGCGACGCTCCAGCCCGGGCTGGGTGTGGGCAACCGCCACTGGCCCTCGGCCAGCGCGGCAACGATCGCGTCGAGCGAGTCCTGCTCGGCTCGCAGATCCTCAACGATCTGCGGAAGGTCGGTCATCGTGCTCCTTCCAGCACCGCGGCCCGCAGGCCGGAGATGATGAGGTCGACGACGGTGTCGGCCGCTTCTTTCGGGGTCGATTGCAGCGTGGGGATGACGTCCGGGCGGGCGAGCGCTTGGCCCAGCCCGGCGAGGATCCGGCCCACGGCGGCGGTGTCCACTGCGGCGATCTGGCCCTGCTCGACCGCAAGATCGAGCAGGGTCCGGGTCACCGCGAAGAGGTAGTCGCTGTGGGCGGTGGCCAGCTGCCGGGCGTGGGGAAGCGCGCCAAGATCGCGGCTGAACGCCGCGGTGGTGCGACTCACCGCGACAGTGGCCGCGGCGAGGTACGCACGGACTGCGTCCAGCGGGGCGAGGTCCGGGGCGATGGCGTCGCGCGCGGTGCGCCCGACCCGCCACAGATTGCGGTCGACCACGATGAGCACCAGCTCGTCCCGGCTCGGGGCCAGGGCGTAGAGGGTGCGCAGCGAGCAGTTCAACCGCGCGGCGAGCTCGGCCATCGTGAGGTGGGCGAAGCCGTCGGCGAAGAGCGCCTCGAGCTGGTCGAGCAGCTCTCGCTGACGGTCGGTCAAGGCGCGCTCGCGTTCGCGAGGCAACACCGCGGCGGGACGCCGCACCGACCGGAGGCGCCGCTGCACGTCGTCGCCCGCCGCGCCGGTCATCCCACTCGCGGTTCTCGAGGCAGGCCGAGAACGAGCTCGCCGATGATGTTGCGTTGGATGGCGAACGTGCCGCCACCGACGGTGAGCGCCGGGGAGAACAGGAACCCGTAGTGCCAGATGGGGTCGACGTCGGGGAACGGGTCCCGGTCCAGGTTGATCTCGGTCGCGCCGGTGCGAGCGTCGGGCCGCACCGGGCCCGGCGGGCCCGACCCCTCGAGCATGCCGGCCGCGCCGGCGAGCTCTTTGGCGAGCTGCATGACGTGCTGGCCGTGCTCGTCGGCCATGACCTTCTGGATCGACGCCTCGCTGCCGGGAGTTCGACCCGCGAGCCGGGCCGACACCGTCCGCAGCCGGTTGAGGCGGAGCACCTCGGCCTCGCAGTGCAACCGGGCGAGCCGCTGGCGCAGGCACGGGTCGGTGGAGCCGCCCGCCGATCGGACCAGCTCGAGGAGGTCAGCGGCCGACGGCCCGGCACCCCAGAGCGACCCGGCCGAGGAGAGCATGACCCGCTCGTTGGCCAGCGTCACCTTGGTGAGGCGCCAGCCGTCGTTCTCCTCGCCGACCCGCAACGACGCGGGGATCCGCACATCGTCGAAGAACACCTGGTTGAACGAGTACGCCGTGGTCATGTCGATGATCGGGCGAACCGTTATGCCCGGAAGGTCCATCGGGCAGATGAAGTACGTGATTCCCCGGTGCTTGGGCGCGTCCGGATCAGTGCGGGCGATGAGAATCCCGTAGCGGCTGTTGTGCGCGCCGCTGGTCCAGATCTTGGAACCGTTGACGACGTAGCTGTCGCCGTCGCGCTCGGCCCGGATGGCCAGCGAGGCCAGGTCCGAGCCCGCCTCCGGTTCGCTGAACAGCTGGCACCACTGGTCCTGACCGATCAGGATGCCGGGGAGGAAGCGCTGCTGTTGCTTCTCGGTGCCGGCCAGCAAGATCGTCGGCGCGGCCCAGCCGATGCCGATCCCGCCCGGACGGGTGATGCCGGCCCGGGCCAGCTCCTCGTCGATGACGAGCTGGTGCATGGGATCGGCCTCGAGCCCCCACGGACGGGGCCAATGGGGCATCACGTAGCCGGCCTCGGCGATTTCCGCCATCGTCGGGTGAGGCCGGGCAGCGAGCCAGTCGCGGATCGCCACCCGGCGCGGGTCGTCGTCGCCGGGCAGGTCGAAGTCCATGCTCAGCTCACCACGACGATTGCCGTGGGCACGTCGACGACTCGTGCCCGGAGCCATTCGCCGAGGCTCTTGGCCTGCGGGTCCTGACGGGTGGAGGCCGCCACGCCCTCCTCCAACAGACCGTGGATCATGAAGTTCAGCGCCCGGATGGAAGCGAGCCGGTACCGGTCGATCGGCAGCCCGGCGGTCTCGGGAAGGAGCTCCCGGAGTTGCTCGACCGTGAGGAACCCGTCGAGCCAGGCCCAGGCTTCGTCCGTTCGGGCGAACACGCCGAGGTTTGCGTTGCCACCCTTGTCTCCCGAACGGGTGCCCACCACCCGCCCGATCGGTACCCGGGTCGTGGGTCCGCCCGGTGCGACGCCGGCCGGACCCGGCGCCGCGTCGACGATCACCTCGCGGGCTGGCGCGACGGAATCCACGACCGTGCGCTCGCCACCGAGCACGACCACGTGCTGGGGGACCAGGTCGGCCGGCACGACCGCCGCCCGGTACACGCCGTAGGGCCGGGCCTGCTGTCCGCCCCCGCCGACCCCGAAGAACCCCGGGATGGTGGCCAGGCCCAGCTCGACGGTTGCATTGAAGACGGCCCGACCGACCTTGCGCTCGTCCGGGTCCTTCAGGCTCAGGCGCCAGACCGCGACGGCTTCCTCGTTGGTGGCCGGGTCGGCCTTGTCGGTGCGCACCAGCCGCGTACGCACGTCGGCGTAATCCTCGGGCCCGAACGGGCACGCCGCCCAGAAGGCGGCCGCGACCAGCGCGGCCTTCTCCTCGATGTCGAGGCCGGTGAGACCGATGCCGACCTCGTTGCGGAAGCCGCCGAGCTCGTTCATACCCACCTTGAGGGTGGACGGTGGCGGCTGTCCCCGGACGCCCGTGATCCGCACCCGGTCGGGTCCGGTCTGGTCGAGGCGGATGGTGTCGAACCGGGCGGTGACGTCGGGCCCGAGGTAGGCCGGTCCCGCGATCTCGTAGAGCAGCTGTGAGGTGACGGTGCCGATCGACACCTGGCCGCCGGTGCCGTCGTGTTTGCCGATGACCGACGAGCCGTCGGCCGCGATCTCGGCCCACGGGAACCCGGTGTGGGTCAGTCCGGGTACCTCGGTGAAGAAGGAGAAGTTGCCGCCCGTGGCCTGGGTGCCGCACTCGACCACGTGTCCGGCGACGACCGCGCCGGCCAGGGCATCCCAGTCGTCCCGAGCCCATCCGTGGTGCCACGCGGCCGGGCCGCACACCACCGCGGCGTCGGTCGTGCGGCCGGTGACGACGATGTCGGCACCCCGAGACAGCGCCTCGACGATGCCCCAACAGCCGAGGTAGGCATTGGCGGTGATGAACCGAGACGCGTCGCCGATGGGCTCGCCGGTGTCGAAGTTCGACAGGTCGACCCCGGCGGCCATGAGCTCGTCGAGCCGGCTGAGCAGGTCGTCGCCGGCGACGTAGGCGATCGTGGGAGACAGGCCGAGCTTGCCGGCGACCTCGGCCACCGCATCGGCGCAGCTGTCGGGGTCGAGGCCTCCCGCGTTGGCGACGACCTTGATGCCCCGGTCCATGCAGGTGCCCATGACCTGCTCCATCTGGGCCACGAACGTGCGGGCATATCCGCCACGCGGGTGCTTCGCTCGCGTGCGGGACAGGATGAGCATCGTCAGCTCGGCCAGCCAGTCGCCGGTGAGCACGTCGATCGGGCCGCCCTCGACCATCTCCCGGGCCGCCGACAGGCGGTCGCCGTAGAAGCCGGAGCAATTGGCGACGCGGATCGGCTCGCCCATCAGGTCCCCTCGGACTCGGAGGTTTCGATCACGAGCAGCACCGCGCCGTTGTCCACCTGTTGACCCAGCTGCACCCGCACCTCGACCACCACCCCGTCGACGGGGGCCCGGACGTGGTGCTCCATCTTCATGGCCTCCAGCACCACGAGGGTCTGACCCGCACTGACCGTGTCGCCAACCGCGCCGCGCAGGTCGATCACCACGCCGGGCATCGGGGCAGTGAGCCCTCCTCCGGAGGCGTCGGCGCCGGGCACGACGAAGCGCGGCACCACCGCGAAGGTCACCGTGCCCCGGGGCACCTGCACGTACAGCCGCTCGCCGGCCCGGGTGACATCCGCGCGGGCCCGCCGGCCGTCGAGCTCGAGGTCGATGCTTCCCGGCGCCCAGTCGTGCACCACCGCCGGGCCGGAGGCACCGACCGCGAACGATCCGTCGCGCCGGGAGTGGTAGTGGACATCGATCGTGCGGTCGCCGATCGCGAGGGCCACGTGCTGGTCGGGCACGCGGGCGTTGCGCCAGCCGCTGGGGATGCCCGCCAGAGCTCGGGCCTGTGAGCGGTTCTCGCCCTGTACCCACAGCGCGGCGCTGACCCCTGCCCGGTGCAGCTCCTCGTCGTCGAGCTCGAGCACCGTCGCCGGTCGGATCCGGTCGATGAAGTCCGTGGTGGTGTCGCCGGCCAGGAAGGCCGGATGGCGGAGAGTGGCCGCCAGGAAGTCTCGGTTGGTGGTGACCCCTCCGAGGTGCAGCCGCTCCAGCGCCCGGGCCAACCGGCCGGCGGCCTCGGACCGGGTAGGGCCGTGAGCCACGACCTTGGCGAGCATCGGATCGAACTCGACCCCGACCACCGACCCGGCCTCGACGCCCGAGTCCCACCGCACCGCGGGTTCGGCTGCAGGGGCGAACGCGCCGAGCGTCCCGGTTGCGGGCAGGAACCCGGCCGCGGGGTCCTCGGCGTAGAGACGGGCCTCGATGGCGTGACCCGAGATGGTGATGTCCGCCTGTGCGTAGCCGAGCGCCTCACCGTCCGCGATCCGAAGCTGCTCGCGCACCAGGTCTACGCCGGTGACCTCCTCGGTGACGGGGTGCTCGACCTGGAGCCTGGTGTTGACCTCCAAGAAGAAGAACTCGTGGCTGATGTCGTCGACGAGGAACTCGACGGTGCCCGCCGACTGGTAGCCGATCTCGCGGGCCAAGCTCAGCGCGGCGTCGCCCATGGTCGCCCGCAGGGCGTCGTCGACGAATGGCGACGGGGATTCCTCGATGATCTTCTGGTGGCGACGCTGGATGGAGCACTCCCGCTCACCGAGGTGGACCAGCCCCCCGAAGGCGTCACCGAGGATCTGGATCTCGACGTGGCGGGCCCGGGGGAGGTAGCGCTCGAGGAACACCCGCCCGTCGCCGAAGCTGCCCAGTGCCTCGCGTTGGGCCGCGCTCACGGCCTCGGCGAGCCCGCCCGGCTCCTCCACCACCCGCATTCCCCTTCCGCCGCCACCGGCCGCCGCCTTGACCAGCAACGGGTAGCCGATTGCGTCACCTTCGGTGGGGTCGTCCGAAGATGCCAGGGTGGGCACGCCGGCCGTGACCGCGGCCAGCTTGGCGGCCAGCTTGTCTCCCATGACCCCGATGACCTCGGGAGTCGGACCGACCCACACGAGCCCGGCGGCGGCGACGGCCGCGGCGAAGGCGGCGTTCTCGGACAGGAACCCGTAACCGGGGTGGATGGCCTCTGCGCCGGTAACCCTGGCCGCGGCGATGATCGCCGGCCCGTCGAGGTACCCACCGGGAAGCCGGACGGCCTCGTCGGCCTCGGCGACGAACGGGGCGCCGGAATCGGCCTCGACGTAGACTGCCACGCAGCGCAGCCCCATGACCCGAGCGGACCGGAAGATGCGCCGGGCGATCTCGCCCCGGTTGGCGACGAGCACGCTGGTCAACCCGCTCATAGGCGGAACACCCCGTAGCTCTCGCTGCCCTCGACCGCGCGGTTGCGCACCACCGACAGGCAGAGCGCCAAGACCGTGCGGGTGTCGCGCGGGTCGATGATCCCGTCGTCGCTGACCGCGCCCGAGGCGGCGAGGGCCAGCGATCCCTTCTCCTGGGCTGCCTCAACCGCGGCAACGATCGTGGCGTCCTCCGCCTCGTCGAAGGGCAGGCCCTTGCGCGCCGCCTGGCCCCGCCGGACGATCGACATGACCCCGGCGATCTGCTTAGGACCCATGACCGCGATCTTCGCGGTCGGCCACACGAAGGTGAACCGGTTGCCGAACGCCCGCCCCGACATCCCGTAGGTTCCGGCGCCGTACGAGGAGCCGATGATCACGGTCAGGTGCGGCACCGTCGAGTTGGCCACCGCATTGATCATCTGCGAACCCTTCTTGACGATCCCGTCGGCCTCGAAGTCCTTGCCGACCATGTAGCCGGTGATGTTCTGAAGGAACACCAGTGGCACGTCGATTTGGTTGCAGAGCTGGATGAAGTGAGCCGCCTTCTGGGACGCGTCGGGATAGATGACCCCGTTGTTGCCGAGGATCCCGACCGGGTTGCCATGGATTGACGCCCAGCCGCAGATCATCGTCGGCCCCCAGCGCGCCTTGAACTGCTCGAACCGGGAGCCGTCGACCACGCGCGCGATCACATCGCGCACGTCGACGGGCTGGCGCAGGTCCCGGCTGACCAACCCCAGCAGCTCCTCGGGGTCGTGGTCCGGGTCGTCGCGTCGCAGCGACGCCGCCGGACCCGGCTTGCGCCAGTTCAGGTGGGAGACGACTTCGCGGCACAGGCGGAGCGCATCCATCTCGTCTTCGGCGAAGTAGTCGCCCAGGCCCGACACCTCGGCATGCATCTGGGCCCCGCCGAGGGTCTCGTCGTCGCTTTCCTCGCCGGTCGCCATTTTGACCAGCGGTGGGCCGGCCAGGAAGATCTTGGACTTCCCCTTGACCACGATGACGTAGTCGGACAGGCCCGGCTGGTACGCCCCGCCGGCGGTGGACGAGCCGAACACGACGCACACCGACGGGATGCGCATCTTGGAGAGCTCGATCATCTCGTAGAAGGGCCGGCCGCTCTCGGCGAAGTGGAATGTCTGGGCACTGCGCCCCCCGCTGCCGCCACCCATCCGCAGATCGGCGCCGGCGGACTCGACGAAGCTGACGTACGGGATGCGGTTGTCGCGCGCGATCTCGATGGCTCGCGACCACTTCTTGCCCGCGTAGGGGGTAAGCGCGCCACCCAGCACCGACGGGTCATTGCCCATGATCACGCACTCGGTACCGGCGATGACCCCGATCCCGACGACCATGCCGCCGCCGATCGTGTAGTCGGAGTCGTAGCCGGCGAGCGCGCTGATCTCGAGAAAGGGGCTGTCGGGGTCGAGGACGTTGGCGATGCGCTCGCGGATCGGCAGCTTGCCGCGCGACCGCATCCGCTCCATGGCGGCCGGACCGCCACCGGCTTCCGCCTCGTCGAGCAAACTGTCGATGACCTCGAGCTGCTCGAGCATGTCCTGTCGGTTCCGCCGAAACTCCTCGCTACCGGTGTCGAGGGCGGAGGGCAACGGGGGCGCCAACAACGGCATCGTCATCTGAGCGACCCTACGCCGGTAACGAGCAGTCGTCCAGGTTACCGGTGGTCGGATGCAGTCGGGCGCCACGTGGGACGACCGGCCCGCATCGGACCGATGCATAAGACATTATGCTCTTACCATCTCGCGTCGCGAGCCGAGATCGGGACCGAGCTTCCAGATGCGCGACCTGAGGATGTGCTTTCTTTGCGTGTTCACGTAGATCGAGACAAATGCCAGGGTCACAACCGTTGCGTGGCCTTGGCGCCCAGCTTGTTCGAGGTGGACGACCTCGGTACGGCTTCGGCCACCGGTGACGGAGTCGTACCGCCTGAGCTCGAGGGCAAGGCGCTGCTCGCGGTTGACAACTGCCCAGAATACGCCGTAACCATCACCGAGGACTGACCCTCCGCTCAGAAGCCGGGGACCCGTCCCGCCGGCTGTCGGGGTCGAAGACGTTGGCGATGCGCTCGCGGATCGGCAGCTAGCCGCGCGACCGCATCCGCTCCATGGCGGCCGGACCGCCACCGGCTTCCGCCTCGTCGAGCAAACCGTCGATGACCTCGAGCTGCTCGAGCATGTCCTGTCGGTTCCGCCGAAACTCCTCGCTACCGGTGTCGAGGGCGGAGGGCAACGGGGGCGCCAACAACGGCATCGTCATCTGAGCGACCCTACGCCGGTAACGTGCGATCGCCCAAGTTACCGGTGGTCGGGACCTCCCCCAGTTCGAGATCCAGGTCATCGATCCCAATCGTTCGCGAGGCCGGCACGAGCTTCGAGCGCCTGCTCACAGTCAGCCGAGGAAGTCCGGTCGTTCGCCTCGCGCCATTCGGTCCCCGATGTCGTTCAGCACGGCATAGAAGTCGTCGTTGCCCGCCCGCTCGGCCATCGCGATCGGGATCGAGGGAAACTCGTAGTCGGGCTGCGGCAACGGTGGATGGTCTTCGGCCGGCTTGCGCGCCATCACTTTGTCGATCACCGGCGCCAGCCGAGCCGCCTTCGCCTTCTGGTGGGCCTCCTCGCGGTCCTTGAACTCCGGGAGCACCTCGGCGCCGAACAGCTCGAGGCTCTCCATGATGTGCTCGTGGCGGTTCATCCCGGCCTGGCTGACGAAGATGACCTGGTCGATGCCGCAGTCTTCGAACCGACGCAGGTACTCCTTGATCTGCTGGGGCGTTCCCGTCGCTCCCCGGAGCCCGGCGATCCCTTCCGTCACGACCTTCGCGCCTAACCGGTCGGAATGGGCCGCGGCCTCACGCACGGCTTCTGGCGAGAAGCCGTGTTCGCTCCGACGGCGCTGATACTCGGCCCAGACGTCGGTGGTCCCGGGCTGGTGGCTGCCGAACACGTAGTAGTGGCCGAGGGAGTAGCCGAAGAAGTTGCCCCCTTCGACGCCCCGGGCGATCGCCTCCTCCTCGGTCGGTGCACACATGAAGGTCGTGACAACGGCGACGTTCGGGTTCACGACGTCACCGATCGGCACCCCCTCGCGTTCGAGCGTCTCGTGGTAGTCGGTCACCCACTGCGTGGCTTCTTCGGGGTTGATGAACGCGAAGCTCAACGCCCCGATCCCCTTCTGTGCCGCGAGATGGATCGTCTCGCGACGGCTGCACGCGACCCACAGCGGGGGGTGCGGCTTCTGGCGGGGCTTCGGGATCACGTTCCGAGGAGGCATGGTGACGTGGGGCCCGGAGTGCCCGGTGAACGGCTCCTCGGTCAGACACCGAACGGCGACCCGCAGCCCTTCTTCCCACATCTCCCGCTTGTGCGCCGGGTCGATGCCGAAGCCTCCGAGCTCGGCCTCCGACGACGATTCGCCGGAGCCGAAGTCGACGCGACCGTCGGAGACGAGATCCAGCATCGCGATGCGCTCGGCGACCCGGGCCGGGTGGTTGAACAGTGGCGGAGTCTGGACGATCCCGTGGCCCAAACGGATGTGCTTCGTACGCTGCGAGACCGCAGCGAGGAAGACCTCGGGCGCGCTCGAGTGGCTGTACTCCTCGAGGAAGTGGTGCTCGACCTCCCAGACGTAGTCGATGCCGAGCCGGTCCGCGAGCTCGCACTGCTCCAGCGCGTTCTGGATCAGGCGATACTCCGACGCGTCATCCCAGGGCCGCGGGAGCTGGTGCTCGTAGAAGATCCCGAACTTCATGAGCGCGCCTGGTCACCGATTGCGTGGAACTCGGCCAACAGGTCGCTCCGATCACGTCGTCCGGCGACCGCCAGCTCCACCTCTCGCACGGTGGTCGTCCGATTCCTGGCCTCGAGCGGGCCGAGCGACTCCTCCATGTTGGCCTGCCAGAGCCGGTCGACGACCTCTCGCCCGGGAATCCGCCCTCCGGACTCTGTGACGAACGTGCGCTCGTGCATCTCGGAGAGCGCGGTGCGCAGGTACTCGACATGGGGCGTCTCGTCGGCACGGATGTACGACACGAGCCGTGCCGCCTCCCCGTCTCCCGCGACCAGCTCCTCGTCGGCCAGGAGCTCCTCGGCCCAGGCGAAGAGGTGGAACGCCTTGATCTCGACGAACAGCACCCGCAGCATGGTCGACAGCAGCATCTCGAGCCCGAGATCGAGGTCGTGGAACGTGCGCCGGCCCATGAATCGCTCGGTGGCGGCCGCCGGGTCGGCGCCCGCGCCGCCCGCGATGCCCATGCGTTCGAGCATTACTTCGGTCTGGTCGTCGGTGACGGGCGACTCGAACGCAATGTCGCGTGCCGCGAACCACATCCGGTCGTGGCCGGCCTGGTCCTCGAAACCGGCCTCGTCGCGAGCGTGCGCCTCGACGAGCCCCCGGCCGAGGTGCCAGGTCGCGGTGCCCCTGACGTCTTCGACGAAATGGTGCTCCATGTCGGTCGGCGCGAGGTAGCGGATCATCGCTCCGAACCCCTCGACCGTGCCGATCCTGGTCAGCATCATGATGATCGGGTCCCGGACCCCGTTGCTGAGCAGGAAGCGAGCCTGATCGAGATTCGGATACGCGCCCGGCCACGTTTCCTTCGGCGCTTCGAGCAGGTCCGCGTCGAACAGCTCCCGGTGGTGTTCCTGCCACGCGCGCAGTGCCGGGACGCGAGCCTTGGTCCGTGGCGAGACGTACGTTCCGTCGGAGAGGAACCCGCCATGGCAGACGGTTCCTCTCACGATCAACGGCTCCGCGACGTCGTGCGTCGAGAGCAGCTCCTCGGCCGTGAAGTCGAGCTGGTTGGTGCTCATGTTGCCTCCCGGGCGTAGCCCCTCACACGGAGAGGCCGTACAGCTCCGCCGCGTTGTCGTGCAGGATCCAGTCCCGCTGTTCGGTCGTGAGGTGCGCGGTGTGCTCGGCGAGCATCTCCTGGGACCACGGCCATGTGGAGTCGCTGTGCGGGAAGTCGTTTGCCCACATCAGGCGGCGCGCGTTCAACAGGTCCGCGACCTGGAACGCCACCCAGTCGTCCTGGAACGTCGTGTAGACGCAGTCACGGAAGTAGTCGCTCGGGCGCCGTGAGAGCGTCCCGGCCGGAAGCCAGTGCCGGTGGCGGTCGAACGCGTGATCCATCCGGTACATGTAGTGCGGGACCCACCCGGCGTCAGCCTCCACGCACACGATCCTGAGGTCGGGGTTGCGGTCGAAGACCGCCGAGAAGATCAGGGTTCCGATCACGTCCTGGTTCGCCCTGATGATGCTCATGAACCCATTGAGCTTCGGGCCGCGCACCGGCGCGAGGTCGCGGGTGGTCAGCACGTGGAACGACAGGGGAAGGCCAAGCTCGATCGCCGCCTGCCAGAACGCGTCGTAGTCGGGGTGGTCGTAGTCCTCGTAGCCCGGGTGGCCCGGCATCATCACGCCGCGGAGCCCGAGATCGACGATCTCGCGGAGATCGGCGATCCCCTCCTCCGGTGTGCGCATCGCGGTCTGGCCGACGCCAATGAGACGATCCGGGCTGGTCGCGCAGAACTCCGCGATCCAGCGGTTGTACGCCTGCATGCAGGCCCGCTTGTAGTCGAGATCCTTGTGGTTGCACAGCGCCATGCCGACGGTGGGGTAGATGACCTCGGCCGACACCCCGTCCCGGTCCTGGTCGCCGAGGCGCGCCACCGGATCCCATCCGCCTCGGTGGAGGTCCTCGAACTTGACGCCGAACGTGCGCAGCTCTTCAGCCTGCTTGCCGGCCGCCGCGACCAGCCCCATCGGTACGGGGACCTTCATGCCGGGGATGCGGAAGACGTCGCCCAGGTTGTCGTCGCGGATCATCCGAGGCGCGTCGTCGCGGTACTTCGCGTCGATCCGGGAGAAGTACGTGTCGGGTGGCTCGGTCACGTGAGAGTCAGCCGAGATGATGGTCGTAGGCACAACACCGTCCTTTGGGGGTCGTCATCCTCGCTCTTGCATGGCACGTTCAAGCGCCGCACCGAGAACGCGCGCGGCGCTACGTCCTGCCGCTTCGGGACTTCGGCCAAACTCATGGTGCAGCGCCGCGGTCGCATAGACGCTCAGGTGAACCGCGAAGGCGTCGAGCAACCACCCCGGCTCTCGACCCCGACCGCCCGCGGCCCGCCAGCTCGCACGAGTGAGCTTCTCGACGAAGATCCGCCGAGCGTTGCGGCGCGCTTCGTCGGCTTCCCTCAGCGGTTCGCTCAGCGCATCGGCGAACGCGAGCTCCCAGTAGATGCGGCCATGCCCCGCGTTCATTCGATGCACCGCGACGAGCACGTCTTCGAGCCACGCCTGGGTCTCGACACCGGGCGCGGGCCTCGGTAGGTGCTCGCCGTACGAGCGGATACCGTCGACGATGGCCGCGGCGAGCAGCGCATCACGACCGTTGAAGTGGCGGAAGACCGTCCGCCTGCTCACACCCGCTTCTTCCGCGATGTCGTCGACCGTCGCGCTGAGCCCAGTACGCGCGAGCACGGCGCGAGCGGCACGCAGAATGCGGAGCCGAGCGAGAGAGCGTTGCTCTTCGAGGAGCGAGATCTCGGGGATGGAGTCCCGTTGGGCGGCGCCCATGATGCCCACAGTCCGTAGCGATTCCTCTTGAGATGGTAGGAGTTGGCACTCCAGGGTGTCAAGAGGGCATCAGTCGGTGTCAGTAGCCGTCGGCGTGCGGACCTCCGTTGAAGTCGCCGAACGCGAACGCGGACATCCGGGCATTCATGGCGACATCGGTGAAGACCATCGCACCGCGGTCGGAACCGGCGGCACCGGCACAGACCAGCAGCGGGAGCAGGTGCTCCTCCCGCGGGTGGGCAGCACGAGCCGCCGGTGCTCGCGCCCATGCCGCCAGCCCGGCCCGGCACTCGGGAGGCTCGGCGCTGCAGGTCTCGACGAGCCACCGATCGAACCGCTCGGAGTTGGCCGCACCGCGACCGGACATGAAGTCGCGCATGTTATGATAGCTCAGCCCGCTCCCGAGGATCAACACCCCCTCATCGCGGAGCGGTTCGAGCGCCCGACCGACTCCCAGGTGGAAGACCGGGTCGAGATCGGCGCGTAGTGAGAGCTGCACGATCGGCAGCTCGGCGGCGGGATACATCACTTTCATCGGAACGAACACTCCGTGGTCGAAGCCCCGGTGTTCGTCGATGCGTGTAGGGATCCCGGCTCCCGCGAGCAGCTCGGCCGCGCGTCGGGCGAGCTCGGGTGAGCCGGGCGCGGGGTAGGTCAACTGGTAGGTGTGGGCGGGGAAGCCGAAGTAGTCATAGATCAGCTCCGGCTGGTCGCCGCCGGTCAGCGTCACTGTGTCGGTCTCATAGTGGGCGGAGAGGACCAGTACCGCGATCAGACGGGCTGGGAGCAGCGCGTCCACGCCGAGCAAGAAGTCGCGCAATCGGTCCCACGTGTCGGGCGGACCCATCGTCCACTCCATGAAGAAGCACGGCCCGCCGCCATGCGGGATGAACACGGTGGGAAGTCGCGTTCCCTCCCCCACCATCGCGTTCCCGGACTGCACGATGTTCGCGAGCGTGTCGTCGGTCGACATCTCTACGGCGCCATCGACATCAAGCTGAAGCCGGCAGTCAGTCCGCCATCGATGACGAACTCCGCGCCAGTGCAGTACGCGCTGTCGTCGGACGCGAGGAACGTCGCCAGCGCCGCAACATCCTCTGAGGTCCCGATGCGGCCCAACGGCACTCTGGCGAAATGCTCACTGAGATCCCGCTCGACGCCATCGGGCCGGAGCATCGGCGTGTCAACGCCACCCGGGTGGATCGAGTTCACCCGTATGCCGAGCGACCCGAGCTCGAGCGCGGCCACCTTCGTCATTCCTCGAACCGCGAACTTGCTCGCCGCGTACGCAACCACGAAAGCCATGCCCGTCATGCCGTCGACCGATGAGATGTTCACGATCGAACCATGCCCGGCACGGGTCATGGAAGGGATGACCTCCCGCATCCCGAGGAAGACACCGATCTGGTTCACCTTGATCACGGCCATGTAGTCGTCGAGCGAAGTCGTCGCGAGCGGCCCCGCGCGCGCGATACCGGCGTTGTTCACGAGAATCGACACCGGGCCGAACTTGGTCTCCGCTGCGGCAACCGCGCCCTTCCAGTGTTCTTCGTTGGTGACGTCGAGATGGAGGTAGGAAGCGGCGTCGCCGAGCGAGGCTGCGACTGCACTGCCCTCGTCGTCGCGGACGTCTGCGACCAGGACGGCCGCGCCCTCCGCGACGAATTGGCGGGCCTCGGCCTCGCCTTGGCCGCGCGCCGCGCCCGTCACGATCGCCACGTTGCCGTCGAGTCGTCCCATGCTGGTTCTCCGCTCGTCCGTCCGGCGCGCGGGACGATACACGGACTGTAACGTGTCGTACGTCTCACCATTCAGTCGTCCGGCCCGCTGCTTGGGCGCGGTTCCACGGACAAGCTCGCGGCGAGACGCATTGGTGACCGGCCGACGAGGAGGACCAGCATGAATTCGGTCGTCGACACCCGCCAGGGCAGGCTGGAAGGGCGGCGCGAGGAGGGCGTCCACATCTTCCGCGGCGTCCCATTCGCCCAGGCGCCCGTGGGCCCGCTGCGCTTCGCCCCGCCGGCACCAGCCCGGCCGTGGACCGGCGTCCGTCCGGCGCTGGAGTTCGCGGCCGTGAGCCACCAGAGCGTCATCGGGCTCGGGTTCATGGGGGCCGGACAGCAGCGCCAGAGCGAAGACTGCCTGTATCTCAACGTCTGGACGCCGGGCCTCGATGACGCCCGGCGTCCAGTGATGGTCTTCGTGCACGGCGGCGCGTTCATCCTCGGTGCCGGCTCGGAGCCCCTGTACGACGGGCGACGCCTCGCGACGCGGGGGGACGTCGTGGTGGTGACGGTGAACTACCGGCTCGGCGTCCTTGGCTACCTCGCGCATGAGTCCCTGCGCGACCCGGCCACCGGTGCCCGGGGGAACTGGGGCTTGCTCGATCAGGTGGCGGCCCTCGAGTGGGTGCGCGACAACGCCGAGGCCTTCGGCGGCGACCCGGCCTCCGTCACGATCTTCGGAGAATCCGCGGGATCATCCAGCGTCACCACGTTGATGGGGACGCCACGAGCTGCCGGGCTGTTCGGCCGGGTGATCGCCGAGAGCGGCACGCCGTGGGTCGCGACTCCAACAGAGGCAAGCGCAAGTGCTGAACGCCTCGCCGCCCTGCTCGAAATCGACACCGAAGATCCGACGGCCTGGCGCTCGGTGGCGGCACCCAAATTCATCGAAGCCCAACAGGAGCTGATGATCGGGGCGCTGGCCGGGAGCCGAGTCGCCAACCTCGACGACGGATTGATGGCCTTTCGCCCAAGTGTCGACGGCGTCGTTCTCCCGGTCTCGCCCTGGGAGTCGTTGGCTCGCGGATCCGCCGCGGGGATCGACCTGGTCGTCGGTACCAATCGCGACGAGATGAAGCTGTTCAGCATGATGGACCCGGCCCTGTCCGAGCTCGACGACGACGGTCTCGTCGCGCGCCTCGCCGACCTGGTCGATGCCCACGGCGCGCGGGCGGCCATCGATGCCTACCGAACCGCCCGCCGGTCCCGAGGGGAGCCGGTCGCCGCCGCTGACCTGTGGTCGGCGATGGTCAGCGACCAGTTCTTCCGAGCTCCCGCCGACCGTCTCGCCGCGCTGCAGGCAAGACACGCCACGAACACCTACGCGTACCTGTTCTGCTGGGAGTCACCCGTCGCGACGCTGGGGGCCGCGCACGGGATCGAGCTTCCGTTCGTGTTCGGCACGTTCGACGCGCCCATGATCGACACGTTCGCCGGCACTCGCCCGGAAGCCTTCCGCCTGTCCGAGCAGGTGCAGGACGCTTGGGTCTCGTTCGCACGCCGCGGCGACCCTTCCACCGAAGCCCTCGGGACCTGGCCCTGCTACGACGCCTCGACGCGCCCGACCATGATCCTCGGCGAGGAAAGCCGGATCGAGTGCGGTCCTCGGGCCGACGAGCTCGCCATCTGGACGTGAGACTGGCGCTTCGGGCCTACGCCATCTCGTGACCGAGGCGGCTTTGGATGGCCAACCCGAGCCGGTCGGCGACCTCGTCGACGGTTCCCAGTCCGTCGACGACGACGAGGCGACCACCGCGGCGGTAATGCGCGACGATCGGCATCGTCTCGCGCTCGTACAGCTCGAGCCGGCGTTCAATTGCCGCTTCGGCGTCGTCCGCTCGCCGCGCGACGTTGCCGCCGCACTCGTCGCACGCCCGATGCCGCTTCGGCGGGGCGTCGACGTGGAACACGGTGCCGCACTCCTCACACACCATCCGGCCGGCGAGTCGCGCCACCGCGGCCTCCGTGGTTACGTCGAGTACGACCGCCACGTCGAGGGGCTGATCGTCGAGCACCCGGTCGAGCTCGATGGCTTGATGCTCCGTCCGCGGGAAGCCGTCGAGCACGAAACCGTGGTCGAAGACCCCACGCCGGAACTGCTCCTCGATGACACCGACCACGACGCCGTCGGGGACGAGCTCGCCACGCTTCATGTGTCTCTCGACCTCGAGGCCTTGCGGCGTTCCCTCCTTCACCTCGGCCCGGAAGAGGTCGCCGGTCGAGAGGTGCGGGATACCGCATTGCTTCGCGAGCCACGACGCCTGCGTACCCTTCCCCGCGCCCTGCTTCCCCAGCACGACGAGGCGCGGTCCTCGGGTCACGGCTCCAACGGTCCTGGCGCGACAAGCGACGGGCGGAGGGTGGTCACGTCTGGCACGTTCTTGAACATGATGTAGCGGCCGTCCTCGGAGACGCCGTTCTGGCCCCAACTCAAGTCGGTCCGCTTCGCCCAATCCCTAAGTTGAGACATGTACTGTACTGTGTCATACGTGTCTGCTGCCCACCACGACGTCATCATCGTCGGTGCCGGCTTCTCGGGTCTGTACATGCTGCACCGGGCGCGCGACGTCCTCGGCCTCGACGCCGTCGTGTTCGAAGCGGGCGGCGGAGTCGGCGGTACCTGGTACTGGAACCGCTACCCCGGTGCGCGCTGTGACTCCGAGAGCTACTACTACTCCTACTCGTTCTCGGAGGAGCTGGAACAGGAGTGGGAGTGGACGAGCAAGTATCCCGAGCAACCGGAGATCCTGCGCTACCTCGAGCACGTCGCGGATCGGTTCGACCTCCGGCGCGACATCCGCTGCAACAGTCATGTCGAAGCGGCGACCTTCGACGAGGAACGCAACGTCTGGGTCGTGCGCACCAGCGACGGCGTGCACGCCGAGGCCCCCTTCCTCGTCAGCGCGGTGGGATGCCTGTCGGCCACGAACGTTCCCGAGATCCCCGGCCGCGATCAGTTCCGTGGCGAGTGGTACCACACCGGCCGGTGGCCCCACGAAGGCGTCGACTTCACCGGAAGACGCGTCGCGTTGATCGGTACCGGATCGACGGGCATCCAGGCCGCGCCCGTGATCGCCGCGCAAGCCGACCAGCTCACCGTCTTCCAGCGCACGCCTCAATACAGTGTCCCCGCTCGCAACGCGCCGCTCACACCGGAACGGTGGCAAGAGATCAAAGACAACTACCGGGCCATCCGCGACCACGCCAAGCGATCCTTCGGCGGGTTCCCGTACGACCCGAGCACGCGCTCGGCGCTCGAGGTCTCGCCCGAGGAGCGCGACGCCACCTACGAACAGCTGTGGCAGGAGGGTGGCTTCAAGTTCATGTTCGGGTCGTTCTTCGACCTCTTGTTCAACCAGGCGGCCAACGACACGGCGGCCGACTTCATACGTGCCAAGATCCGCGCGACCGTCGCCGATCCCGAAGTCGCCGACAAGCTGAGCCCGAACGACTATCCCTACGGCGCCAAGCGACCGCCGATCGACACCTCCTACTTCGAGACCTACAACCGCGACAACGTCACCTTGATCGACCTGCGCGAGACCCCGATCGAAGAGATCGCCGCGACCGGCGTCCGCACGTCGGTACGCGAGCACGAGTTCGACATGATTGTTTTCGCGACGGGATTCGACGCCATGACCGGGACACTCTTGCGCATCGACATACGCGGCCGCGACGGCTTGGCGCTGCGTGACAAGTGGGCCGACGGACCCCGAACCTATCTCGGCCTCCAGATGGCGGGCTTCCCCAACCTGTTCGTGATCACCGGGCCGGGAAGCCCGTCGGTATTGACCAACATGCCCGTGTCGATCGAGCAGCACGTCGAGTGGATCGGCGAGTGCATCTCGTACCTGCGAGCGCGCGGGCTCGCGACGATCGAAGCCACGCCCGAGGCCGAGGACGCGTGGGTCGACCACGTTGCCCGCATTGCCGACATGACACTGTTCTCGAAGGCGAACTCGTGGTACCTCGGCGCCAACGTCCCCGGCAAGAAACGGGTGTTCATGCCCTATGCGGGCGGGGTCGCGCAGTACCGGCAACGTTGCGACGACGTCGCCGCGAACAACTACGAAGGCTTCACGGTCTCGGCGTGACGGTCTCGCCGCGCAGGACTTCGCCCGACGGCGAGAAGTCTCACCAGAGAGCACGACAGTGGTAGGCGACATGAACGGGTCTCGGAGTGGCGACGCGTCGGGACTCGACTACGACGTGATAGTCGTGGGCGCCGGATTCGCGGGCCTGTACCAGCTGCACCGGCTGCGAGACCTGGGGATGTCAGTGGTCTTGTTGGAAGCGGGCTCCGCGCTGGGAGGAATCTGGCACTGGAACTGCTACCCCGGCGCGCGCGTCGACTCGCACGTGCCGGTGTACGAGTTCTCGGACGAGAGACTTTGGCGCGATTGGTACTGGGACGAGCGGTTCCCCGACTGGAGGGCGCTGCGCCGCTACTTCGACCACGTCGACGCCACGTGGGACCTGAGTCGCGACATCCGCTTCAACACGCGCGTGCGGGGAGCGACATGGGACGAGGATGCGCGACATTGGCGCGTGGTCACCGACGCGGGGCAGTCGATCCGCACCCGGTTCTTCGTGCTCTGCACCGGGTTCGCCGCCAAGGCCCACATCCCTGAGTTTCCGGGACTCCACGATTTCGCGTCGGCGTGCCACCACACCGCCCACTGGCCGCAGGAAGGCCTCGACATGACCGGGCTGCGCGTCGGTGTCATCGGAACCGGGGCGAGCGGAGTACAGGTTGTGCAGGAGGCTGCGAAGGTCGCCGCCGATGTGACGGTGTTCCAGCGGACACCGATCCTTGCGCTCGCCATGCAGCAGCGCCGCCTGACGAAGGCAGAACAAGACGCGGCCAAAGCCCACTACCCGGATGTCTTCCGCCGACGAACCGAGACGAACAGTGGCTTCGAATTCATCGGGTCCGGCGAGTCGGCGCTCTCAGTGTCCAGCGAAGAGCGTCAGGCGACCTACGAGAGGCTCTGGCAGGCCGGCGGATTCAGCTTCTGGGCCGGCGGCTACTCCGACCTGCTGATCAACGAGGCGTCGAATCGAACCGCGTACGACTTCTGGCGGGACAAAGTTCGCGCTCGCGTCGACGACCCCGCGACCGCGGAGCTCCTCGCACCCATGGACCCCCCTCACCCGTTCGGGGTGAAGCGCCCGTCGCTCGAGCAGACCTACTACGACGCGTTCAACCAGCAGAACGTCTCGCTCGTCGACCTGAAGTCCACACCGATCGAACGGATCACGCCGATCGGGGTGCGTACGAGCCGGCGCGAGCACGAGTTCGACCTCCTCGTGTTGGCGACCGGCTTCGATGCGGTCACCGGCGGCCTGACCAACATCGATATCCAGGGCTCCCGGGGAGAGAGCCTCGCGGAGCACTGGCAGCGAGGCGTGCGTACCCACCTGGGTCTTGCGAGCGCCGGCTTCCCGAATCTGTTGTACGTGTATGGGCCGCAGAGCCCGTCGGGGTTCTGCAACGGGCCGACCTGCGCCGAAGTGCAGGGCGACTGGGTCGTCGAGTTGATCGGCCATCTCCGCGACAAGGGGATCACGCGCTTCGAGGCGACTCGCGAGGCCGAGGAGATATGGCGGGATCAGGTGCAGACCACCGCGTCGATGACGCTGTTCCCGCGGGCGGACTCCTGGTATATGGGCGCCAACATCCCGGGCAAGCCTCGCGAGATGTTGAACTGGCCCGGCGGCCTGCAGACGTACATCACGGCATGCCGGTCCGCCGCCGAGGAGGGTTACAGCGGGTTCACGCTCGGCGAGGAAGCCTCTCATCATGGTTGAGCCGCGTGCGCCCTGGACTGTGAGCGTGAGGCACTCATCCGTCAGTGTACGGCCGGGTCGAAAGGAGCAACCCGCACACAGCAGCGCACCGATTCTGACCCTGGCAGCGTTCCTGATCTACGTGAACTCTCATGAGCCCGCATCTCGGGTGTGCTCCGTGCTTTGAGACATTGGACATATCACGTCTCAAGGAGGCTATCCTCGCTCAGTCCGGCAACGGCCGGCTAGCTAGATCTTCGAAACTCGGGGTTCCTCGATGAGCATCACCAACGACATCGTCAATTGGGTCGACGACTTCGACATCTTGGACCACGGCTACGTCGTGCAGCCGGAGAAGACGTGGGCGCAGATGCGGAAGCAGTGCCCGATCGCATTCACCGAGCGCCGCAGCCGGACCTGGCTGCCGGTGCGCTACGAAGACCTGGCAGAGATCGCGCACGATGTCGACGGGTTCTCCTCCCGTGACGTCGCCGTCATCTCCGTCGACCGAGACGGCCGGGGCGGCCTGCCTGTCGGTGCGCCGCCGATCACGTCGGACCCGCCCGTGCACACCTGGGCCCGGCGCGTCCTGCTGCCCGCGTTCGGCCCGTCGGCCATCGACCGCATGACCCCGATCACGCGGGGCCTGGCGAACGACTTGATCGACACGTTCGTCGCGAACGGTCAGGCGGACGCGGCCCGCGACTACGCGCAGCGCATCCCGGTGCGAGTCATCGCCATGATGCTCGGGATCCCGGTGGAGGACGAGGACCGCTTCACGGGGTGGGTGGTGAAGATCCTCCAGGAGGGGTTCGAAAACGTCACCAAGTCGCGCGAGGCCCTCGACGAGCTGATCGTGTACTTCTCGGAGAGAGTCGCCGAGCATCGGGCCATACCGCGTGGCAAGCGTCCCGACGACATGCTCACCCTGCTGATCGAGACCGAGGTCGATGGCGAGCCCATCGAGGACATGCACCTCCTGGGAACGTGCTTCTTGTTGCTGGTGGCCGGGATCGACACCACCTGGAGCTCCATCGGGTCGAGTCTGTGGCACCTGGCCACGCATCCCGAGGACCAGGCCCGTCTGCGTGCGGAGCCGTCGTTGATGCCGATGGCCGTCGAAGAGTTCCTGCGGATGTACAGCCCGGTCACGATGGCGCGGTACGTGACCGCTGACGTGGACTTCAAAGGCTGCCCGATGAAGGAGGGCGACAAGATCCTCATGGCGTTCCCCGCGGGGAACCGCGATCCCGACATGTTCGAACGGTCGGACGAATTCGTGATCGACCGGGAGCGAAACCGGCATTTCGCGTTCGGCTCGGGCATCCATCGCTGCCTGGGCTCCAACCTGGCCCGTATGGAGGTTCGGGTGGCGATCGAGACGTTCATCGAGCGGGTACCGACGTTCAGCCTGGCCGATGCCGATGCGGTCACCTGGACGGGCGGGCAGGTCCGCGGCCCGCGGAAGGTGCCGGTCACCTTCGACGCGCAGTAGCGGCTACCGGCCCAACTGCCGAGAGCCCGATCGCGCAAGCCGACGCCAGAGTCAGACATCTACGCAAGCAACTCGAAGGGGGACTTCATGCGTGCCGCCGTGCTCAACAGCTGCCCGGGCGAGCTCGAGATCGAGGACGTGGCGATCGACAAGCCCGGCCCTCGAGAAGTGCTCGTCCACACCGCCGTTGCCGGTCTCTGCCACAGTGACCTCCACTTCATGGAGGGGAAGTACCCGGCCGCCTGCCCGGTGGTCCTCGGCCACGAGTCGGCCGGCATCATCGAGGCTGTGGGCGCAGACGTCACCTACGTCAAGCCGGGCGATCACGTAGTGACGTGCTTGTCGGTGTTCTGCGGCGAGTGCGAGTTCTGCCTCACAGGCCACATGGCGTTGTGCCAGTCAGCCGACGTCCAGCGGGACCCCGGAGCCGCTTCCCGGCTGACACGCCGCGGAGAGCCTCTGAACCAGTTCCTCAATCTCTCGTCGTTCGCAGAACAGCTGCTCGTGCACGAACACGCTATCGTCAAGGTCCCCGACGACGTGCCGCTCGAAACCGCCGCGCTGCTCGGCTGTGGAGCCACGACCGGGCTCGGGGCGGCGCTCAACACGGCCAAGGTCCGGCCCGGCAGCACCGTGGCCGTCCTCGGCTGCGGCGGTATCGGCCTCAACTGCGTACAGGGTGCCCGTCTGGCCGGAGCCCGCCGGATCATCGCCATCGACACGGTCGAGTACAAGCTCGATCTCGCTCGCCAGTTCGGGGCGACCGACACCATCAACGCCGCCGAGTCGGACCCGGTCGCCGAGGTGCTCGGCCTGACCGGCGACGGCGTCGACTACGCGTTCGAGGCGATCGGCTTGAAGCAGACCGCCGAGCAGACATTCAACATGCTCCGTCGCGGCGGCACGGGGACGATCATCGGCATGATCCCCTTTGGCACCGACATCGAGTTGCCCGGCTTCGCGTTCCTGATGGAGAAGAAGCTGCAGGGTTCGACGATGGGCTCGAACCGCTTCCGCGTCGACATCCCCGAGTGGCTCGAGCTGTACCAGCAGGGTCGCCTGAAGTTCGACGAGCTGGTGTCGCGGCGCATCAAGCTCGAGGAGATCAACGAGGGCTTCGAGGCGCTGAAGGCGGGCGAAGTGGCCCGCAGCGTCATCGTCTTCGATTCCTGAGCGAACGTAGCGCCCACCGACCGGAGGACTCTCGTCATGACCGACCCGGACAACGCCGTCATCGTCGCCACCGCCCGCTCGCCCATCGGTCGCGCCAACAAGGGCTCGCTGGTCGACGTGCGCGCCGACGAACTACTCGCCGACATTCTCAGCGCCCTCATGGACAAGGCGCCGGCGGTCGACCGCGCCGACGTGGTCGACATCGTGTGCGGCAACGTTGCCCAGTCCGGCGAGACCGGCTTCTCGATCGGTCGCACCGCCGGGATCCTCGCGGGCTTCCCGCTGACGGTGCCGGGACTCACCCTCAACCGGTTCTGTGCATCGAGCCTTCAGTCGATCCGCACCGCGGCGCACGCCATCGCCGCCGGCGAGGGTGACGTGTTCATCGCCGCCGGTGTCGAGAAGAGCTCGCGGCCGCCGGTTCCCGACGGCGAGAAGCCCCAAGCCCCGGCAGGGTTCGGCCTGGGTCCGGGCGGACTCAATCCCAAGCTCCTCGGCCAGGAAGGGTTCCCCTTCGTGTACATCCCGATGGGCCTGACCGCGGAGAACGTCGCCAAGAAGTACAACGTCAGCCGGGAGGACCAGGACACGTTCGCCAAGCTGAGTCAGGACCGGGCGGTGGAGGCGCAGCGGAACGGCTTCTTTGCGAGGGAGATCACCGCGGTCACGAAGGCCGACGGCTCCGTGGTCACCCAGGACGACTGCCCACGGCCCGGCACCGAGCTGCAGGCGCTGGCCCAGCTCAAGGCGGTGTTCAAGCCGGAAGGTGGCACCGTCACCGCCGGCAATTCATGCCCGCTCAACGACGGCGCCGCCGCGGTCTTGGTGATGAGCCGGCGCCGGGCCGACCAGCTGGGCGTGCAGCCCCTCGCCCGCATCGTGGCCTCGGCGGTGAGCGGGAACGAGCCCGAGCTGATGGGTGTGGCCCCCATCGACGCCATCCCCCGGGCGCTGGAGCGGGCCGGTCTGACCATCGGCGACATCGACGTCGTCGAGCTCAACGAGGCGTTTGCCGCCCAGGTGCTACCGGTGTGCCGCGAGACTGGGATCGATATCGAACGTCAGCTGAACCCACACGGCGGGGCAATCGCGCTCGGCCACCCGTTCGGCATGACTGGGGCCCGGATCATGACGACGCTGCTCAACGACCTGCAGACCCTCGACGGGACCTACGGGCTCGAAACCATGTGCGCCGCCGGCGGCATGGGCATGGCTATGATCGTCGAGCGCCTCGCCTGACCGTCGGTTCTCGGCGGCGCTCGCTTACCTCAACGCCGACATCCTGACCGGGTTCCTACACTTGCGTGACGGGATGTTGGCGCAGGCGTGCGTAGTCCACCTCCCCGTTCGGTGGACGGCGATAGGACAGATTACTAAACCTGTCTCATGACACGTCGACGTCCGAACGGAACATCGCTCGCAGGTACTCGCGTCGCCATCACCGGAGCCGCACGCGGCATCGGTGCGGCGACGGCAGAGGCATTTCTCGCCGCCGGCGCCACGGTCGCGATCGGCGACGTGGACGAGGTCGAGCTCAAGAGCATCGCGGGTCGCCTCGATGTGGAGGCGGATTCTTCCCAACCCGCAGCACACAGCCGCGGACCTTCAGATCACGCCAGTTACAGAAAAGACAGTCCCGAGCCAGTCGAGCTCGGTCGGTAGGGCCAACGAACGGCTTCACGCCACATCCCCCTCGCCGACCCGCGTCGCGGCGCGCAGCGCCAGGTGTGCGCTCCGAAAGAAGGGCCGCGTGCGCACGTACGCGGGCGGGAGCGTGCCGTGGACAAGCAGCGCGTCACCAGGGCGCATCTGTCGCAACACGTGCGCGGGAGCGAGCGGTACGCGGGTCGTCGAGTGCTGATCGGAGCCGCCACTCATGCGCACGCCAGCTGAATGCGAGCACGTGTCCACTTCCGCCTCGCCAAGGATGTGGTCGACGTACCGAAGGGACGCCGGGTCCGACAGCCCTGCGTAGAACACCTTCGTGAGATGGTTCGTGAGGATCGTGTCGGCGGCTTTGCCGTAGGCGACATCGAGTTGGGCGAGCGACTGCCAGATCGTCACGAGGAGTATGCCGATCCCAGCGAGCGTCGACGCGTACTCGGGCAGGGACCGCAGCGGAGTGTTGCCGGCTTCGTCGATGACGACGAGAAGCGGCGGGTCGAGCGGGCGACCCGTCGCGGCCGCGTGCCGGTACGCCTGGTTGATGAGGTCGTTCAGCAGGCCGCCGAATGCCGGGGCCAGGCGACGTTGGTCCTCGATTGGTGAGCACAGGTACACCGTGTTCGCGTCTGACAAGAGCCACTGCAGGTCGATGCCTGCACGTGGGTTGCGTCGCCCGTTACCTCGCACGGCCCGCGCGGATTCTGCGACGCCAGGATCGGTCCATGGCCAGACGACGGTCTGTGCAGTCGCGTAGATCGAGGATCGGGTGCGCTCTTCCATCTCCCAGACCGACATGAGGCTCTTCGAGATGTCGATTGCACCAGTAGCGACCACGACGTTGTTCGAGACATTCAACGCGTCGAGCGCGACCCGAACTTCGCCCGGGCCAAGCTCGCTCGGGCGATCCTGGGAGAGCACCCAACCACACACCGCGTCCATGTCACGATGGGCGTGATGCGCGACGAACAAGAGACCGGACAGCAGGATCTCCGCCTGGGCGAGCCAGAAATCCATCCCGCCCTCGACCCCGCCCCTGGGTGCCGCGTCGCACAGGGCCCGGGCGGCGCGCTGCGCACCGCCAACTGTCCCCGCCTGTTGCAGCGGTGACCACATCGCCGAGCTTCCCTTCCGGACCGTCGATGACGTCGGGTCGTAGACCCGCACCTCGCCGACGGTCGAACGCCAACCGCGAGTTGTTGCCAGCAGGTCTGCCTTCACCGACGACAGGACCGCCGGTCCGTCCCATTCGAGGATCCCGGCGACGGCGGCGGTCGTCTTGCCCGAACGCGAGGGACCGACGAGCGCAATAGCGCCACGATCACCTCGACGGACGCGGCGTCCGATGCGGTGGGGTCGGCCTGTCGATCGAGGTGGCGGTGCCTCGGAGGCGACGAGGTGGCGACCGAACTGGCCGATCACGAACCGGCCCGGTCGAGGACCTGACACGAGAACTGACCGCAGGTCGCGCCGCCGTGCGAACCGGGTGCGGGCATCGACACCGAGCGGTCGTCGCTTGACGGTACCGACCGTGGACCGACCGAGACACCGCAACGCGATGATTGCGACGACGATGACAACTACAGCGGTCAGAGCGGTGCAGCTCCAGTAGAGAGGAGCCGGCGGGATCAGATGGTTGTAGGGCTCCGGCCAGGCGGCAGCTGGAGACCCGAGGTTGCCGGGTAGACGCGAGGCGCCTTCTGCAGACGCGCTGAACGGGATGGCGCGTGCTGTGCCCGCGAGCGCGAGTGCTAGACAGGCGCCGGCCCACACGGCGCCCACCGCCGCGAGGGCGGCGCCGGCTACGACGACCACGATGAGTTCGAACCCGTCGAGACCTTCGCGTTGCATGCTCACGTAGGCCGACGCGTCGTCCGCAGCTTCGCGTCAGACGGAAGAAACACTCGCCGCTTCGACGATCGTCATACGGTTCTGGGGTATGGCGCTGGTATTGACGCGTACGGAGTCCGAAGCGGTGGTGTTGGCGGTCGATGGTCGCCGGATACGCATCGAAGTCGCTCGCATCGCACGCGGCGAGGTGCGCTTGGCGTTCGACGCGCCCGAGGACGTCGCGATCTGGAGAGAAGAGGCAATAGAGCGCGCAGACCCACCCACGTCGTGATCCGCGGCACGACGACCGTCGGAGGCTCCAGCGAGTTGCCCCGGTACCGGGTCGGCGCGGATTACGAACGGGCGGAACCCGAGTCGCTGGATCCGGTATCGGCATACGATCTGCGTATGGACGCGCAGCGTCGTGAACACGAGTGGGACACAGCCGTCGACTTGGCGACGGCCGTTGCGGCCGGCAGCGACCTGCCGACGCTCGCGAGCCCGGCGCTCCTCGATGCCGGCGAGCGTCTCCATGCCGACGTCCCGGCTGATGGTTGGCGCTATCACGCGGTCGACGTGACCTACGTGGCTCCGCGCTCGACCACCCTCGGTGGTTCGCTGATGTGCGGGCTCGTCGCCGCTGGGAGTGCCGCAGGGCGACGCCGCGCCCGGCGGGACGCTGACGCGTTGGCTGCACCGCAGTGGCGGTCGCTCGGCGCGCTCCGCGTCTTGGCAACCGATCGTAGGTTGCTCGTCTGGTACGAGGGCGCGTGGGCGTCGGTCTGGTACGGCGCGATCCGCGAGCTGCGACCGGCCCTCGAGATCGGGCGGCTCGACCTCAGCTTCGACGATGATCCGCCCTACTGCTTGGCTGGGCCGTGGGTTCCGTATCTGACGGTCGTGGTGACGACGCTTCTTGCGCAACATCGCGGGATCACCGCCATGGACGGCGTGCCACGCGTGCACGTCAGCGACTAATCCCGCGCGTCGGCGACCGGACATGGAAGATGGCGTCGTCGACGATCGCGCGCAGGTCCTTCGACCAGTCGGCCGAGGTTTGCAGGTTCTCGTTGAGGTCGCCGCAGCCGAGGTCAATCAGGAGGGGTGGACGCTGGCGGGCATCGAGTAAGGATACGAGGCGGTCGGCGCCGGCTCGTCCTGCGTCGTCGGGGTCGAAGGCGATGACGAGCCGGTGCGGGAGCTTGGCGAGGGCGACGGCGACGGCTTCGTCGCCGTAGGTGGCGCCGAGCACGGCGACGGCGCGGTACCCGGCGGCGGCCGCGGACAATGCGTCGATCGCTCCTTCGGTCACGATCACCTCGTCGTGCAGCGTCACGGCAGGACGGATGCGCGCAACGCGAGGGTTGGTCGCAAGGTCTGTGGTCGGGTTCAGGTAGCGCGGCCGTTCCGGCCCGGGATGCGGGACGCGCACCTGCGCGTAGACAGCGCGACCGTCGTTGATCACGGGCAGCAGGACGCCGGAGGCGCGGGGCATCCCGTCGGGCCGTGACTGGATGCGCGGGCCGAGGTCGGCGCCGATCTGGTTCTCGACGAGAACGTCGTTGGAGAGACTGCGCGCGGTGGTGAGCCAACGGAGCAGCTCGCGGGCTTCGGGTTTCCAGAGCCGCTCCGCACACTCGTGCACGTAGCGGTTGAGGCCGTCGGGGTCGCCGCGGCCGACGGGAGCGATAGGTCGGGTGCGTGCCGGACGTCGGGCGCCGGGCTGATGGTCGTGCTCGGTGTGGCCGGTTTGTTCGGCGAGGTAGTGCATTGCGTCGCGTGCGGTCCCGCCGCGGCAGGCGAGGATGAGGTCGATGGCGGTGCCGCCGTCGCCGCAGCCGTGGCAGCGCCAGCGTTGTTCACCTCGGTGGCTGGCGAAGATGCTGACGGGTGGGGTGCGTCCGGTCTGTGCGTGGTGCGGGTTGGGGCAGGGCCACATGCGGGCGCGTCCGCGGGTTGGAGTGCCGAGGAGGTGGTCGGCGAGATCGCGCAGATCAATGGCGGCGAGGAGGGCGTCGCGGTCGTACATGGCTCATGCCGCTTCGGTTCGGTGACCGGTCGAGCCGTGCATGCGCGCGTCGGTGTCGATGAGTTCGGTCTCGTCGGGACCGAGGATGTGCTGGACGACTGCGGTGCGGCCGCCGAGCTTCCAGAGGGCGCGGCCTCGGCTGAGTTGCCCGACGATGCTGGCCTCGGTTGCGGTGAGTCCGAAGTGTGCGGTGGCGGCTTCGAGTTGGTCGGGGGCTTGGCGGAGGATGATCTTGGTGGCTGAGTCGGCGAGCAGCCCGGCGGCGATCTTGGTGGTGGCGCTGCCGTCGTCGGCTTGGGCGACGAGGTCCGACGCCCGGTGGGTGATGCAGAGGTTCGCGACGCCATAGGTGCGGCCGAGCTTGAACGAGCTCTGCAGGTAGCCGGCGGTGTGGCGGTTGCCGAGCAGGGCCCATGCTTCGTCGAGGATCTGCAACCGTTGCGGTCCGGGACAGGCCATGAGCTGTTGGAACCAGCCAGCGGCGGCGACCATGACGAGCGGGAGCGCGTCGGAGTCGAGCGGCACTGCCGAGAGATCGAGCACCACACCGGGCCCGTCCCAGCGGAGCGGGACCGTGGAGCGCCCGTCGAACATGCCGCGCAGCGATCGGGACAGGAGTTTGTCGAGCGCGTACGCGACGGTGCTGGTCTGCGCGGCGAGGTCCCGGTCGCCAGCACGGAGCCGGTCGCTCATCGTCTCGGTGGGGGCGGCGACGAGACGTGCAACATCGGCGAGGGTGGGTTCGGTGACCGGCGCAGTGGTGAGCTGTTCGACTGCGGCGAACACGGTGGCGTCCTCGAGCTGGGTGAGGGGGCGTTCAAGGACGGTGCCGATCAGCGCGGTGCACATCTCGGCGCGGCGCAGGATCTGCTTTTCGTCGGGTTCGTGCGCGGCTGCGGGTCCCGGTGCGAGGGGGTTGACGGTGGTCGTGCCGCCGGGGCTGAGTTTCACGGTCGTGAACCCGAGCTGGTTGGCGAGGAGCGCGTACTCGCCTTTCGGGTCGGCGATCGCGGTCCAGCGGCCACCGGGTCCGGTGCCGTAGATGGCGGCTTGGCGCCACAGGAGGCACTTGACGAGCGCTGACTTACCGTTACCGGGTTCGCCGAGGATCCAGCCGTTCGGGTTGGTGACCAGACCGTCCGCGTACGCGTCGAACGGGTCCCAACAGAACTCGGCGCCGCCCGCGAGGAGATCGAGACCGACGTACGCGCCGCGGTGCCCGAACGATTCTTGAACGGAGAAGGGATAGACGCTCGACACGTTGGCGGTCGTGGCCTGGTGGTACCGGAGTCGCAGCGACGGCCGGCTCATGACGCCAACAGGGTCGACGGCGCGAGGCCAAGCGGCAGCGCGGCAGCCCATGCGACGTCGTGTCGCGCGTCCAACGGGCGCAGGTCCATCCCGTGCTCGCGTGCGAGTTGCTCGATGATCGCAGCCTGCTCGTCGAGCTCGTCGAGGGTACGAGCCGAGACGCACACGAGCCCGGCGTATCCCATCTCGGGATAGCCGGCGACGAGTTCTTCCTCGCGGTCGAGGAGCGCTTGGGTCGCGCGCCGGTGGCGGGCGTCGATGCGTCGACCCTTCTCCTCCTTGGTGACTGCGTCGGACTCGAGCTTCACGAGATCACGTTCGATGCGACGCCGGCTCTGGTAGCCGGACACGGGTTGGAAGTAGACGGTCATCGATCGGGTCATGCCGCCACCGGAGAGGAACGGCTCGAGCCAGCTCGGCCCGACCGCGAGGCGAGGCCAGGTGCCGACCCACCAGGTCCGGTGGAACGCATCGTCGACGCGCACGTGACGCCACTCGGTTTCCACCACCAGTGGTCCGGCGGTCGCCGGGTGGGCGGGCGCGCGTCGGTCGACGAGTCGACCTCGACGCGGGCGCGGGCGCGGGCCGATCGGGTCGATCCGGGACCGGATGAGCCGCGCGAGGCCCGGTGGATCGAGTGGATCCGAGGCGGCAAGATCTGCGGCGCGCAGACCGCGCAGGAGCGTGTCGACCGAGGCGACGAGTGCGCGTCGCAGTTGTTCGTCCGCACTGCCGGGTCGGGCGCGGTGGTGGGAGAGTCGATCGCGGGTGACCGTGATCGTGAGGACCGCCTCGTGGTCGATCGCCGCGGTCGTGCCGACCTCGAGCAGTTCCCGATATGACGACACTGCCCGGGGGTTGGCGGTCCCGCGGTCGGTGTCGAGCCACACGAGGTGCTCACGCAGGCCCGAAGGTCGGGCGAGGTCGGACCACGACAGGTGGGACACGACGCCTTGCTCGACGGCGTACTGGCCGAGCAGGTCACCCCACCCTGCGAGCAGCCGTTCCTGCTCGGCGCGGGGTTCGACCACGAACTGCGGCCCGGCCACGGGGACGACCGCCGTGAGGGTCCGGCGGTAACAGTCGCGGATGGCGCCAAGAGTTCCGGCGTTCCAGTCGATGCCGACGATGTCGATGCCGTCGAGGCATGGCGGCATCGGCGCGGACGGTTCGACCGTCGACCAGAGTGGCAGCAGTGCGTCCCACCGGCGACCGCGGCGCGCTCGCGCCCACGCCCATCCCGCGAGGAGGGGTATCCATTCCCATGTGGCGCGGCCGCCGACCCGGGTGAAGCTCACCGCCGCGGCCGCAACGACCGGGACAGCGGCGAGGGGCGGCGGCGCACCCGCAGTGAGGGCCGCGGCCCCGAGCGCGATGCCGCCGCCGAGCATCACGCACTGCAACAGCCCGAACCCGAGGAAGATCCCCGACGTGTCGAGGGGTTCGAGCCGGTAGGTGCGTCCGTCGCGGTCACTCGCCATCGCGGGACCTCGGCGACTGTCGTGGCGGACCTGACGTCGGCCGGTCGGACGCAGCCGGCCGGTCCGGTACTCCCCCACCACCGGGCAGCGGCCGGCTGCCGGGCAATCCCGCTGAGTCGCTGACGGTCTGCGCCGTATCGGTCGCGTTGGTGACGCCAGTCGACGCAGCCTTCTTCACTGCGCCGCCGGCGATAGTGATCGCGCCGGCGGGGCCGGCAGCTGGAGCTGTGCCGCCGGTGCCACCGGTCGGGGGTGTGCCGGCTCGGGCACCGACGGCGGCGCGCCCGTTGGCAATCTGGGTGTAGCGGCGGCCGGAGACCATCTGGGTCGTGTTGGCGATCACCATCCCCTGCTGGCCGGCACGGACCGGCCCGCCCTTGATGCCGTGCGCGACGACAGCCGCTTCGGTCAGGGGTAGCAGCCGGGCGATCAACAGGGGCGAGAACGCGGACACGCCGAACGCGGCGGCTGCGGTGAGGAGGAGGCCGACAGCTTGGGTCACCGAACCCGCGGGATCGTGCGCGACGACTTCCGGTCGTGGCAGCGCGGTGACGGCACCACCGGAGCCCGTCCCGACCGCGGCTGCGGCGGCGACCGCGAGCGCGATGGCGACGACGAGCTTGGACGCGATGAGCGCGACCAGCAAGTCCAGCAGCTTGCGGGCCGCTCCCTTGGTCGCGGGCCAGAGCCGAGCGGCGAACACGAGCGGAGCGAGCGCGACAACGATGTAGATGAGTGCGCTCCGCACGACGAGTTCAGCGACGAGCACCAAACCGGCGAGGACCGTGACCAAGCCGAGGACGAAGACGACGAACGCCGTAGCTGTTCCGCCGCTGAGCGTGTTCAAAGTGGCCACGACCGCACCGAACTTCGAGATGTCCTCGCGGAAGTTGGTGAGGACCTGCCCGGAGAGCGCGTCGGTCAGCCGGACGAGGATCTGGGTGATCGTGACGAGTCCGATCATCCCGATGATCGACATCGGCAGCTCGAGCGCAATGCGCCGGAGCATCCCGCCGGCGTCGCCGTTGAGGGTTCCCTGGACGACCCCAGCGAGGACAAAGAGCAGGAGCAGGCTGGCGCCGACGCTGACCGTGGTCATGTAGGGCCCGTGACCGGTGATGAACCAGTCGGCCTGCACGTTCGGGTCGGCCGCGTGGACGAAGAAGTCGAACACGCCACCGACCACCCACACGACCGCATCGATGACCCATGCGGTGAGTCCCCCGATGATCGCTTCGAAGCCTTTGGTGGCGACACCGCCGACGAAACTGGAGACCTTGTCCATCGCCCAGCCGATGGGGTTGGGGAACCCGAACGCGAGGATCACTGAACCGGCTCCCCGTCCATGCGGGCGTAGCCGGTGAGGGCTCGGTCGAACGGCTCCGCGTCCCACGGTTGGTCGTGGGGGCCGGTGATCGGGGTCGGGCCCGGCGTGTCGTGCACGCCATCGACGCGCCACTCACGGTGAACGCGTGCGAGATCGAGCGTGACGGTGACGAACTCCGACTGCGGCGCGGCGACGCCCGCGGCCGACAGGATCGTGACGGTCCATACCGACACGCGGGCCTCACGCTGCCGGAACGTGTCGACGCGCCACGCCAGTGGTCGGACGAGCCACCAGACCCTCCCCGACGACTGTGCCAGTTGGTTGCGGGCCATGGAGACGTCCGCCACGACATCGCGCGTCAACCCGGAGGCTGCGGTCGTGGTGGCGATCTCGGCGACCGCGGCGGCGATCTGGTCGTCGGTGAAGTAGAGCCAGCGCTGCGACGCCGTCGCGTACGCGACCGCCGCCGCGACCGAGCCGCGCCGCCCGGACGCGAACCTGACCGGCACACCCGCCGCGCGCGCACTACGGGCCGGAGGTGTTGAGGGCGGCGCCGCTGCGGCGCCGCGATCGCGTTGACCGGCGTTCGGGGCCGCCGGCGCATCGGTCATGCGGACGAGGAAGACGCCGGTCGCGAGCATCACCGACGCGACGCTCACCGTGACGGCGGCGCGTCGCGACAGCACGCGGGAGCGGCGGGACATCAGCGCGCCGCCTGGAACAGCATGTTGACCGCCGTGGGCGCGACGCCGGCGATGATCGCCCCGACGACGCCGCCGAGTGCGAGGGTCTTGCCGCGGCTCGCGCCCCCGTAACTCCCGCCCTCGCGGGAGAGGCCGTACATCGCTGCGCCGATCAACAGTGCGCCCAGGCTCCCCCACAGGGCGAGCATCTGCGCCCAGTTCAAGAGCCTCTGAATCAGCGCCGCGCCGGGCATGCCGTCGCTACTCGGATGGACGACGACCTCGGCGAGTGCGCCGGCGAGATGGATCATCGTTCGGGCTCCTCAGGGACGGTCGGGTGCGGGCGTCATCCCGTAAGCCGCTGAACGGTCGGGAACTCTCCACGCGACCGCGAACAATCGACGGGTGCCGTGGCCTACCTGGCCATGAAGCGACCGAAGCTCGCTGCCGTGTTCGTGCTCGCCGGCGTCCTCACCGTTGCCGGGTTCACTGCGCTGCCGGTCCTGGCAGTCGGAGTCGGCGATGCCTCGCCTGTCAGTTGCGGCAAGGCCGGAGGTGTTGCCGACGACGGCACGCCGGGCATTGTCGGCCCATCCACCCTGACCGTCGCCGACCTGGGCGCGTGGTGGGACGGCACCGGTCGGGGGCAACCCCCGCGGCTGCGTATCGCCGTCGCGGACCTGATCTCGCTCTACGTCGCCGAAGGTGACGACGAAGGTGTCCGCGGCGATCTGGCGTTCGCGCAAGCCGTGCTCGAGACCGGGTATTTCACGAACCGCGACACCGCCATCAACAACTACGCAGGCATCGCCCACTACGACAACGCAGCGTCTGGCTCCGCGTTTCGTGATCCGATCATCGGAGTACGCGCCCAGATCCAGCTGCTCAAGAAGTTCGCGCTCGGCAATCAGGCTCCACTCGCGAAGCCTGACGTCGGAACCCGAGCGGGAGCGTCAGCCACCACCTGGGGCGGACTTGCCGGCACGTGGGCGACGGCCACCAACTACTGGACTGCGCTCAACGCGATCTACCAGACGATGCTCCGCCAGGCTGCCACCAACTTCGACTCGACCGCCTCGACAGCTGCGGGCCTGTCACCGTGCGCGGGCATGAACCTGATCATCGACGGGAACTACGCGCTTCCGGTCGAGCGACGCTGGTACGACGCGCACCCCGGCTGGTTCACCCAGCCGCACCACGACTATCCGGCCATCGACATCCCCGTCCCCACCGGAACGCCCGTCTACGCAGTCACAAACGGCGTCATCGTCGCCACCCCCACCGACGGAAAGTGCGGGACCGGCATCGTCCTCAACGGAGACGACGGTGCGCAGTACACGTACTGCCACGGCGGACCCGGCACCCAAACCGTCGCGGCCGGCGATCGAGTCACCGCGGCACAACATCTCATGGACAGTGCGTCGACCGGCAACAGCACCGGGCCACACCTTCACTTCGGCATCGAAGCTCACCGCTCGAAGCGGTGCCCGCAGCTTTTCCTTAATGCCGTCGCCAATGCACAGTCCGTCAGCCCCGAGTCTCTGCCGACAACAGGCTGCACCAGCTGACGCGGGCGGGAGTCAGGTGCCGACCCTCGTCGAAGCGCACCGCCTCATCGGAGTCGAGCGCGAGTCGCCAACGCAGATTCTTCGGCAGGTACGCCGCAGGTGCGGCCCGACATGACGGCGTTGCACCCGAGGTCGCCCTTAGGCGATCAGCTCGCTGCTAGCGCGCCGTGCGAGTTCGGGGGATGCCAGCGTCCTTGAGGTCCTGCGCAGAGACGCCAGCCGCTCGCCACGTCGCGTAGCCGATCTGCTGACGCTCGCCATAGTGCTTGGCATGCTTCACGAACTGCTTGCGGAGCTCGCCGAGATCAACAGACACGTCTGCGCCAGCGAGCTTGCCTTCAAGCGCGGCACGGTCCGCCAGAAGGTTGAGCCGCTCGAATCCACCCGCCTGTTTGACCTGCTCATCGATCAGTGCGATGCGCTTCTTCACGCTCGCCGGGTTCAGGCGACGGCCGCGCTTCGGACGCTGGGTCTCCAGCGCGTCGAGATATGCCCGGACATGTCGTGACGCTTCACGTCCCTGCGAGAGGGCAGCCTTGTGCGCAGGCGACATCGTCTTCTTCGCCGTCTTCCGGGCCGGTTTCGCGTTCTTCCGGGCCGTCTTCGTGGTTCGCTTCGCCGGTGGCACCACTGCTCCCTCACAACAAGATGATCCTGCCGCTATTGGACACTCCAAGGAACGCACTCGCCTCGGTCATCATTGTCGCCTGTCGGTCTCGGTCGGCGTCCAGATGCCCGTGATGCTTCACCCGAAGCACGTCCCATAGGCGGCGGTGGTGACATCGCGCAGTCGCCTTTCGAAGCGCGCGATATGGGGCGGGGTTTGTTCGGCTACGCACCGACAGGCGACGTCATAGGCGAGCTCCGGTACGCGGCTCGGTGGCATCCGATCCGTGCGGGCCACCAGGGGGACCGACGATCAGCCGGCACTGAAGTCGTACGTGAGACGGTGTCTGCGGTCCGTTGGCTCGTTCGACGACGACTTCGACGCGGCGTCCTGTCGCGAGGTAGCCGTGCACCTCGTCGACGAAGTAGTCGGGCAGCCAGCCGAGCTGTGTACCTCGGGACACGATCTGGATCGCCCGGGGGTTATGGGGGTTGGTCGGTTCCGGCACCAGCTCCAGACGCGCGTCGGGCTTGAGTCGTGCGATGACGCGGCTCGCCGCGCCGTCGGTGAGGTCGTCGGCGTATCGGAACCCAGAAACCAGAAACGTCCGCTCCAGGGTCCCGTCGGTTGCCTCGTACGGCTCGGGCACTACCTGAATCGTGTCGTGCTGCGAATCGGGAGCAAGGGCCAGGAGCTCGGCCGGCGTGGCGTCTTGACCTGTGAGCCCAATCGCGTCCAGCACTGCCTCGTAGTTCGGGTCGGCAGCGTTGATCAACCGGACGGCGAAGTACGGGAAGAGGTGCGGAGACCGATATACCTCGTCGATCTTCGGGAACGCAGGGAACGGAGCGAAGCGCTCATGCCGACGAGCCTCGTCCGTGTAGCTGAACTCGAAGCCAGACCCGGTGTACTCCAGCCAGCCGACGTGGATGAGCGCTCTGCTCTCGACGTCCTGCCAGATGACACGGAATGAGCGCTCTTCCTCCTCCAAACGATCATTGACGCCGCCGACCGCCAGTTCGAAGGAGCTGTCGGCGCACTCGATGATCAGGCGGAGTCGCCCACCAAGTGCGGTGGCGTACTCCGTCAGCGTCGAGACGCGAACGTCGTCCTGTCGCTCGATCCTCGATACGCCTGACTGCGTCGTGCGCATGAAATGCGCGACCTCGGCCTGTGAGCGCCCGATGCGCTTCCGAACGTCAGCGAGCGGAAGTCGTTCCGGCCCACTGGGCGACTCGGTCACTGCACCACTCCCAGTAGCACATCGAAGGAATAGCACGGATACGTGCTATCATAGTGGATGGCCCTGGAGCCACACCCACACGTACGCGGGCTTGTGCGACGGAAGTTGGAATCGTGAGGATCGAAATCCCCTGTCGCGTGAAGCGCATCGGCCGAGGTCCATCCTCTGGGCTTGGAGGTCCGGGAGGATCGGATCTTGCCCGCAGCGTCCCTTATGTGGTCCATGCGGACCGGCCGCATCGCGCACCGACCACTGTGAATTGGCTAGCGGTCATGGAACGACCGCCCGGCTCGGGCAGGACGACGCGCGCCGCGAAGATCGCTACTCCTCCCGGATCGAACGACGAAGCTCGCACTGTAGGGTCGCCATGAACGACGTCAGCACGCCGGCGACCAACACCCAGACCGACACAGCGCCCTTCCAGATTCTTTCCTTCGATGGTGGCGGTCTGAAGGGCCTCTTCCCGGCTGCGGTGCTGGCAGCGCTCGAGGACGACCTCGGTTGCACCATGAGTGACCACTTCGACCTCATCGCCGGAACATCGACCGGCGGGCTCATCGCCTTAGGCGTCGGAGCCGGGCTGCGCCCTGCCGAGATCGTCGACTTCTACACATCGAAGGGCCCCACGATCTTCGGCGCAGGCCGACGCGTCGGCCGCCTCTGGCGGTCCAAGCACGGGCCCGACCAGCTGCGGGCCGCGCTCGTCGACGTGTTCGGCGACCGGCTGCTCGGCTCAAGCACGAAGCGGCTCGTCATCCCCTCGTACAGCCTCGACAGCAACAACGTCTACGTCTTCAAGACGCCGCACCACCCGCGCCTGCGCAGGGACCACAAGGAGCGGATGGTTCACGTCGCCATGGCGACCACCGCCGCCCCGCTGTTTCTGCCGGTGTTCCGGCTCGGTAACAACCGCCTCATCGACGGCGGCGTCTGGGCGAACAACCCGACGCTCGTTGCCGTGGCCGAGGCGAAGAGCATGCTCGAGGTGCCGCTCGACGCAATACGCGTGTTGTCGATGGGCACGACCGACGACTGCGTCGACCTCGGCGACAAACTCAACCGCGGCGGGCTGCTTCAGTGGGCGCGGCCCGCGAGCTCCGTCCTCTTGCGCGGTCAAGCCATCGGCAGCTTCCACGCCGCTGAGCACCTGATCGGTCCCGAGAACATCACGCGTATCGACTCGCCCGTGCCGGCCGGCCTCTTCGAGCTCGACCGCATCAACGAGGCGCGCATACGCGGCCTCGCCGAGGACGTCGCTCGCACCGCATCGCCAGCGGTCGAGCGCTTCACCCACCAGAAGGCGGCGCCGTACGCCCCCAACCAACAAGGAGACCAGTGATGGCTGACTCCGCCAGCCGGCTCGTCGCCGACATCCTCTCGGGCACCCTCCGGCAGCTCGACATCCCGGCTGACATGCAGGCCGCCGCCGAGGCCACCTACGACGACGTCGGCCTGTGGCTCGGCGACCACCTCGAAAGCAACGACCACTGGGACGTGTACGCCCAGGGCTCGATGCGGCTCGGCACCGTCGTGCGCCCGTCGGAGAACGACGAGTACGACCTCGACGCCGTGGTTCAGTGCAACATCGCGAAGGAGGAGACGACGCAGGCCGACCTGCGCAATTGCGTTGGCGATGCCCTGAAGGCCTACGTGAACGCGAAGGTGGGCGACGACAAGGCGCCCACGGCTTGCGAACCGGGGAAGCGCTGCTGGACGCTCACGTTCGAGCAGTCGTTCCACATGGACGTGCTGCCGGCGATCCCCGACCGGCTCGCCCCACCGACGGGCATCCAGCTCACCGACCGCACGTACACCCGGTGGCTCTGGTCGAACCCGATCGAGTTCGCCCGGTGGTTCCACAGCCAGTCCCGCCAGACGTTGGAGCTGCGCCACGCGCTGGCCAAGAGCCTGCAGGTCAACGTCGAGGACGTGCCCGATTGGCACGTGAAGACCTCGCTCCAACAGGCCGTCCAGGCGATAAAAGCGCACCGCAACATCTACTTCGCCAACGACCTGGCGAGCCGTCCGCCGTCGGTCCTGCTCACGACGCTCGCCGGCCACGCCTACGGCGGCGAGCTCAACCTCTTCGAGGCCGTCATGGGCATCGCCGCCGACATGGACCTCCACATCGAGCGCGACGGGCGCGACTACGTCGTACTGAACCCCGTGCAGCCGCCGGACCGGCCCGAGAACTTCGCCGACCGCTGGGGCAAGGACCCCACACTCGTCCAGAAGTTCTATAGATGGCTCGACGCGTTCCAGCGCTCGCTCGATCACGCCATCGAGACCAAGACGGGCGTGAACGAGCTCGTCCACCGCCTCGGCGCGAGCTTCGGCATGTCACCGGTGCAGAAGGCGGCGAAGCAGTACGCCGAGGCGCAGAACGCGGCGCGCACCTCGAGCCGCCTCAACGTGACGAGCAGCGGCGCGCTCACCACCGGCGTCGGACTGACGGCCGTGAAGGAGCACACGTTCCACGGTGAGTAGGAAGGGACCGGCAACGCTCAGCATCGTTCAGCAGGCGATGGGCATCCGCTCGCTGTGGCCTGCGCCGGCGCCGAAGCTCAAACGCGGCCAGCTGGTGTGGATCGGGAAGTTGCAGCCGACCCCGCTCAGCCCCATCTACACCGTGCGTCTGCGCTACGACGGCAGCTACCCGCGGGTGCACATCGTCGACCCGAAGCTCGACCCGGGTCACCAGAATCGCCTCCCGCACGTCTACAGCGGCAACGAGCTCTGCCTCTACACGCCGGGCGAGTGGAAGAGATCCATGCCCCTCGCCACGACCGTGATCCCCTGGATAGCCGAGTGGCTCCTCCACTACGAGCTCTGGCTCGCCACGGACGGGTGGTCCGGCGGCGGCCACGTCTACGCGCCGCCCGACCGCGACCGGAGGGCGGCATGACCCAACGACGCGAGGTCCACTGATGAAACTCATCGACTACTTCAAGACGTTCCTGACCGACACGGTCAACCTCAAGCCGTCGAAGCTCGAGGACCTCGACGAGCGGGTGCCGACGCTCACCGAAGTCGTGAAGGGCGGCATGCGCGACACGACCGTGCTCGACGCAATCCCGCAGGGCTCATGGGCGCACGAGACCATCATCCAGCCGGCCGAGGGTCTCGAGTTCGACGCCGACTTCCTGCTTCAGCTCGACGAGGTCAAGGGTTGGGCGCCCAGCAAGTACAACGATGTCATCTGGGCGGTGCTCAGCGACAACGGCGTCTACGACTCGAAGACGACGAGGAAGAACCGATGCGTCCGCGTGACCTACGCGAACGACTGCCACGTCGACATCGTGCCGTATGTCGTCGAGGCGGACGGCACCGAGGTCATTGTCAACCGCACGACCGACGAGTTCGAGGAGACGAACCCGATCGGCTTCACGTCCTGGCTCCAGGAGAAGGACGTCATCACCGGCGGCGACCTGCGCAAGGTCATCCGGCTCCTGAAGTACCTGCGCGACCACCGAGGCGCGTTCGCCATCAAGAGCATCCTGCTGACCACCGTCATCGGCGAGCGCGTCGAGCAGTGGCGCAAGGACAACGACGCCTCGTACTACGCCGATATCCCAACGACCCTGCTGCACGTCCTCAAGGACCTCGACGAGTGGCTGCAGGCACGGCCGACGAAGACGCACGCAAGCATCGGCGACCCCAGCTGCCCGAACACGACCTTCGACCACCGCTGGACCGACAAGCAGTACGAAGCGTTCCGGGACGACATCCACGACCTCGCCGCCGGGATCGAAGCCGCATACTCCACCGCAGGCGTGACGGAGAGCCTCGCCGCCTGGCAAGAAATCTTCGGGCCCCAGTTCAAAGCACCTGCGGCTACGACGGCCTCGGCAGCGACGCCGGCGGTCAAGAGCATCTCCACGAGCGGCTACATCGCCCGCGACCCAAAAGCTCCGGGCGAGCAGTTCATCGACGACCTCTTCCCCCTGGACCTGCGCCACTGGGTTCATGTCGACGCCGATGTGAGCGAGCCCGAGCTGTACAGCCGCCGGCATCGTCGCGCCGCACTGCGAGCTCGCGGAAACCGTGTGCCGCCCGGGCGCAAGGTGACTTTCAACATCGCCGCCACCGATGTGCCGAAGCCGTACGAGGTGCGCTGGAAGGTCCGCAACCGCGGATTCGAGGCGAAGCGGCGGAACTGCGAACGCGGCAGCATCTTCGTGGGCGGCGACCACCACGTCGAGCCGACCGCGTTCAAGGGCCCTCACTACGTCGAGTGCTACCTCGTCAAGGACGGCGTCTGCGTCGCCGCAGCTCACGTTCCGGTCCACATCCTCTTCTCACACTGATCGGACGCGCAGCGCAGCCGCTACCAGCACCTGACCGGCGGTGACTACGAGCCCGACCCCCGCCCAGTTCGTATCCGCGCCGCACCCGCCGGCGCCACCAGAGCACCGCACCGAACCGTGGATACCCCGCGGGACTGGCCCGTCCCATAACGCGCTTGGTCGGGAACCCCGGCGGCGTCCTCGAAGTGCCGTAAGGGGCGCCCCATAGTCGCGAGTGATACGTGGTCTTGGCGTTCTACGCCGAATCCATCTCGAGGCGAAGTAGTTCGATGGCGTCGTCGGGGTCGCCGAGCTTGGCTTGCTCGAGGGCGGCGGCGTGCTCTTGGTAGACGCGCTCGGCGCCTGCGCGTTCGTCGTTGACGATGTGGGCACGCATGAGCAACGCGACCACGACACTGTTGAGCGGGATCGCTCGGACGATGCGGCGGAGCATGGCAATGGCTTCACCGGGTTCGTTGCCTTCGAGTTGCATCTCGGCGCACGCTTGAGTGATGTTCGCGATCCGGTATTCCCACTCGGTGGCATGGTGTTCGAAGTCGACCCAGCCATACGAGGCGCGCGCGGTGTTGGGGTAGGAGAAGGGCTTGCCGGAAACGAGGTCGAGCGCGGCGCGGTAGTGCTCGACAGCGGCCGGGGGCTCGAGTTGTGCGGCGCGCTGGGCGTGCCAGTCGAAGAGATCGAGGTCGGTTCCCACGCGCGGTCCGGCGACGTAGCTGCCGTTGCGGTTGGCCGGGAAGTGCTGCGCGCCGAGGACGTCGCGAATCTCGGTCATGACATCGCGGAGACGCTTACGATGTGATGTGCCGTCGGCACCGAACCAGCACGCTTCTTCGAGACGCTCGGTCGTGACGGAATGGTGGAGGGCGAGGTAGGCGACGACGGCGGTCGCCTTTGCCTTGAGTGGTCTGCCACCTTCGACGGTAATGTCGCCGAGGAGTCGCACGAGGACGTCGTAGACCGGGGGTTGGCTGTGGTCTGGCGAAGGGTTCTGGTCGTGCTCGACGTCCTCGCATATGGGAGTCTGGGTTGAGCTGTTCGATGAGACGGGCTGCTCCGGCGCGACGGACGGTTCGTGGGCGAGCTGCTCGTCGTCGGGATGGTCGGTCGCGGCGAGGAGTCGGCACATGCCTGCGAGTTGAGAGGGTTCGATCTCTTGCGGCGTGCAGGCGAGGCCGATGTCGTCGAAGGTGAGTGCGTCGGTCTCGCAGCGGATCACGGAAGCGCAGCCGTCGAATGCGCCGACGACGACGACCGCCACGGCGGTGGGCTGGCTGGCGCGAATGAAGTCTGAGAGCTCGGTTGGCGGCGGCCGGTCGGCGATCACTGCGACGGGTAGGAGCGCGTCGTGGTCAGGTTCGTCGCTGCGGGCCACGAACGTGTTGGGCCAGTCGTTCTCGACAAGCGCTTCATGGGACTGATGAGTCCACGCACGCACGTCGTCGACGATGTCGTCCCACGAATCGACGATCGTGACATGGTCCAGGATCGTGGCTTCTAGTTCGACGATGTCGCCGACGGTGATAACGCGGAGCGTGTCGGCGAGCGGAGTGAGTGCCAGCTCGGTGACGATCGAGCATGCCAGGTTCGTCGCGACGCTCCGGTCGCCGGTGAGCGCAAGGAGGCAGGCGGCTTCGAGATCGAGGTAGAGGTGGGCGTCTGCTTCGGGTTGCCCGACCGTCACTATGAGCGGCGCGACGGGTGAAGGTCCGTCATGGAGATCATCGAGTAAGGGCGGGCCTGTGAGGGTCCAGACGGTTCCGTCGTCGGTGCTGGTCCATCCGGCCGGAGCGTCGGGGTCGGCTTGGTCGAGCAGGACTTCGAGGCTGTCGGACGAGTGGCGGACGATGCGTGGTCGTCGGCTCGAACGCGTTTCGGCCAGGGCTGCAGCGAGCGAGCTGAGCGCGTATTGCAGGTCGCCGATGCGCGTGTCGTCAGCTTGGGCGACGACGGTGTGGTGGAGGCGGTGAAGGTCGGGCGGGGTACGTCCGGGCAAGTGCCCGGGGTGACCGTTCGCGAATCGGCGCCGTCGCCGGTCGAGGAGGCGTTTGATGCCGCCGGCGAGGGCGATGCTCGACAGCCCACCCACGGCGATGCCGACCAGCCCGGTCGCGTGGTCGGAACCGTCGCGTTTGCCCTGGTCGGCATGCGCAGGGGTTGTCTTCGGCGTCGCCGCTGATGTCGGAGGTGTCGTCGACCTGGTGGCGTCAGGGATGGTGGTCGAACCGGCCGCCGGCTGGATCGGTTGCGCCGCCGGCGCGCGGTGTGGCACGGGAGCTGGGGCAGGTGACGTGGCGTGGTCTGCTGGCGTCGGCGCGGGCGGCTGGAGATGGGTGGGCGGCAGGACCAGGACCTGTCCGGGGAGGATGAGGTTGGGATTCCCGGGCTGGACGTAGCGGTCTCGGTTCGCGTCGATGACCTGACGCCAGTACGGGACGATCTCGAGGTCGGCGGGTTCGCGTCCGAGGTCCGTTTCGAGGCGGTGCTCGGAAATGCTCCAGACGTTGTCGCCGCGAGCGACGACCACCGTCGACGGGTTCTGGTCGACTCCGACCGGGCTGGGTGTGTCGGCCGCGAGGGGGCCGGTCGTCGGATGGCTGGTCGCGTCGGCGGGGAGTAGGAGCACCCAGCCCGTGTGCGGCGTGTGGTCCCCGGCGGGAATTGTGCTGCCGTCGGCGAGTGCGCGTCCGTGGTTGAGGTCGAGGACCTCGCGCCAGCGGAGTCCGTCTCCGAGGGAGCGCTCGGCGATGGCCCAGTAGCTGTCGTGGCGTTGCACGGTCACGGTCGGGTGATTGCCGGTCGCCGCTGGTGTGGCCGGAGGAGCCGTGGGCGCGATGAGTGGTCGCGCGCTGCTGTTGAGGTTGGGGAGGACCACGTCCACGGGCAGCGTCGAGGTCGCGGCGGTCGCCTCGACCATGAGCGGCGTTGGTGGTGGCGCGGCGCCGGCGTGCGCGGGCTGGATCGAGGCGGCGAGCATGAGGATGCCAGCGACGAGGTGTGCAGCGAGGGTTTGGGCGCCGGGCACGACGGGAAGGTGCCTTGCTTGCCGGCGTCGGGTGACCGCAAAGGACTCGACGACGAGCGCGACGGTGAGCTGTGACCAGGCGATCCAAGCGATGATCGCGAGGATCTTGACGACGACCTGGTCGCTCACCCCGGATCGCGCGGCTTGGTGCAGCGCGTCCAGGGTCGGGATGCTGGTGGGGAGCGGCCAGCCGACCTGGGTGGCGAGCAGGATGGGCACGCCGACGATGAGTGCGAGTGTCGCGGCGAGTGCGCCGATGCCGCGGGCGAAGCGGGCATCGTGTCGGTGGTTCATGGCTGGGCCTGGTCGACGGCGTTTGCGGTTCCGCTGACGGTGATGGTGCGGTCGCCGCCGGGGAGGATGAGTAGCGGTTGGGTGCGGGTGACGGTCACGGTGATCGATGCGGCGGAGGCGGTGGCGGTCCCCGTCGCTCCGACCTGGTGCAGATACCGGATCGCGGCGGACTCGGCGGCTGCGGGGTCGAGGCGAGCTTCGTTGGTGGCGCGGAGGTGGTCGATGTCGATCTGTTGGGCGCCGGCGCGTGCGGCGCGATCGGCTTCGTTGCGGGCGGCGTTGTGCGCGGCGATGACCTGGCCACCGTCGTAGGCCATGCCGGCGACCATGACCAACGCGCTGGCGACCACGGCTACGAACGCGGTGATGCTGCCGCGTTGGTCGTGTCGGTTCATGTGGCGTCGCTTCGGTAGGTGTCGATGACTTCGACGGCGGTCGCGGTGAACGTCCGGCGGCCGGGGACGCCGAGCAGGGTGATGTCGGCCATGGACGCTTCGCAGCGGACGGTGACGGTAACGGTCCCGCCGGGGTGGAAGTCGTGCGTGTCGACGGTGGTGGTGAGGGCGAGGCAGGGCACTCCGGCGGCGGCGAGGTTCGCGGCGGCGGTGTGTTGTGCGTCGGTGGTGGCGTCGCCGGGCTGTTGGCGCAGCGACGCGGCGCGGACGGCGTCGGACGCGGCGCGTTCGACGTTGCCGTCGGCTTCGGAGACCTTGCCGGCGAAGACGACGAGGAGCATGAGGAACAGGAAGGCGGGTGCGATGACCGCGACCTCGACCGCCACCGATCCGCATTGCATGCCGCCGTTCGCCCGTTGACTCATCGTTGGGGCTCGGGGATGAATCGCTCCACCGGCGCAGTGCTGCGGGCGGTGACCGTCCAGGCGAAGCCGGGGACGAGGTGGGGTGCGTCACCGTGCACTTCGGCGGTGACGGTGCCCGGCTCGCGGGTCACGAAGACGGTGACACGGGTGATGTTTCCGGATTCGGTGAGGTACGAGGCGGCTGCGTGCTGGCCGTCGCGTGTGGTGCCGGTGGAGACCTTCGCGGCGTCGACGGCTTCGGCGGCCGCGGCGTTCGCGACTTGTTTGGCGTGCCACCAGAGCCCGTACTGGACGATCAGCATGAGCCAGAACAGGACGACGGGGAAGAGGATCGCGACTTGGATCGTCGTCATCCCTCGGTTGTCTCGGCAGCGGCGGTGCATCGGTGTCACCCGCCCGGCTTCGACGGGGTGGGGATGTTCTCGGCGTTGCCTTTCGCCGCCGTGTACACGATGCCGAGCACGACGATCGCAGCCCCGACGAGCAAGAAGGTGATGACGGCGACCTCGGTGGTCGTCATCCCTCGTTCGTCTCGTTGGTCGAAGCCGAGACGGGTGCAGCAGTAGGCGACGAGGAAAAGCGGGTCGGGTACGAGCATGGTGACCTCCGGATGTTGGGCTGGTCGGGTCAGGGGTGGGGGCCGCCGACTGAGGTGATCTGGACGACGGCGGGGTAGGCGATGAACACGAGGAACCCGAACAACAAGACCGCGACCGGGATGGTCATGCGTTCGGTGGCGGCTTCGGCGGCGGCTTCGGTTTCGGCGATCTGATGGCCGCGCAGGGTGTCGGCCTTCGCGGCGAGTGAGGCGCGGATGCGCGCACCGTGGGATCCGGCGAGTGAGACGCTGGCGGCCAGTTCGGCGAGTTCGTTGATCCCGAGCCGTTCGTTAAGTGTGGCGAAGGTGTCCCACGGGGATTGGCCGGTGAGCCGGGCGCGTTGCAGTTCGGTGCGGATGGTCTGGTAGCCCCATCCGTCGCCGGCGTCCGCCGCCGCGTAGAGGGCGGTTTCGATCCCGGCGCCTCCGGCGAGGAGCACGTTGACCAGGTCGAGGTACGAGGAGATGGTGTGGCGGAAGGCGCGTCGTCGCTTGTCGGCGTCGTCGCGAAGAACGAAGTCGGGCATGACGAACCCGGCGATGGCGGTGACGAGCGAGCAGACGGCGACGACGCCGAGTGGGACCTGAATGCCGATGAGCACGAGTCCAGCGGCGGCGAGGTTGGGAACGAGCAGCCCGGCGATCCCACCGAGGACCTTGTCGAAGGCGTGACGCTCTGGGGTGCGGCCGACGAGCTCGAGTTCCTGACGGTGCCGGTGCGGGTCGTAGCCGAGGGTCTCGACCACACGGCGAGCGGTCGACCCCACCCGCTCGACCGGCGAGGCAGCGTGCGGTGTCGGCTGGTCGATGGCGACACCGGGCCGTGCGAGCGCGACGAGTACTGCGTCGATGCTCGGGGCTCGGGGCGCGACGGCGCGCCAGGTGATCAGCACCCCAGCGCCGGCCCCGGCGCCGAGCAGGATCATGACGATGATGGTCACGGTGCCGTCCCGACGCGGGTGGGTCCGCCGGCGCGTGCAGTGAACCGTTCGGGGAGGTCGATGTCAGCCATGCGGGTGAGGAGCCAGCCGCCCAGGGCGAAAATGCACCCAACGATCGCCAGCATGACCTGGCCGCCCGGACTGTCGTAGACGGCGAGGTAGCCGCGGTTGACGGCCGCGAGGAACACCACCGCGCCGGCGACGACACCGACGATGACTTTCGTCGCGGTGCGGACCCGCGTGCGTCCCACCTCGACCCGAACACGCATCTGGGCTTCGCCACGGGTCGCTTCCGCGAGGCGTGACAAGAGCCCGGACAGGTCGGCGGCTTCCAGACGCGACGCGATCACGAGTGCGGCGACGACGAGATCTCCTGAAGGGTGGTCGAGGTCGTCGCCGAACGCGACGAGCGTGTCGGGGAGGCGCTGGTGGTCGAGGCGACGGACCATGGTCCGCACTTCCGATGCGATCGGCGCCGGCGCAACGGCGGCGGTCGCGACGATGGCTTCGGTCAGTCCGGACGCGGCGACGATCGAGTCGCGGATCATCTCGGTCCACGACGCGATGGCTTCGGTCCGGTCGATCGCTCGTTGCCGCGCGTTCTTCCCGCCGAGGATCCCCGGCACGACGAGCGTCGCGACGGCGGCCATGATCCCGCCGACGGGCCACCCCGTACCAGCGAAGACCACGAGCCCGGCCGTCACAGCGATCGACACACGGGACAGCCGCGCGCTGCCGACGACGCGCGGGGCGAGGCGCGCGGGCATGTCGAAGAGTCGCCGGCCGGCAAGGCCGGCGATGACGAGCAGCACGCCGAGGGCTGCTCCTCCCGCCAGCGCGACGAGGATCAGCGCGCTCATCGCCACCAGCCTTCGGCGGCCGCGTGCGCGGTCGCGTCGAAGCCGTGGGCAGCGAGCTGAGGCGCGAACTCCGGAGATGGTGGCGCGGCGGGGACACCGGCACCGGTGGCGTCGGGTCGCCACAGCTCGTTGGAGACCACCTGACCGGCCTCGACCGAGCCGGTGACGTGCCGGACGCTGGTCACGCGTCGCGCTCCGGCGACCCAGCCGAGGTGGACAATGAGATCGACCGCGTTCGCGACGAGCAGGTTGGTGACGTCGGGGATGAGCCGTTCGGGGGTCATCGCTGCGTACATGGCGAGCCGTCCGAACACTCCCTTGGAGGAGTCGGCGTGGATCGAGCACATCGACCCGTCGTTGCCTTGGCTCATGGCGAGGAGCATCGGGAGGACTTCGGCGCCGCGGACCTCGCCGACGATCACGCGCTGGGGGTCCATGCGCAGCGCCGCGCGGACGAGATCGGCGAGGGTGAACGCGCCGGCGCCTTCGGTGTTGGCGTCGCGGGCTTCGAGGGTCTCGTGATCGGGGTGGAGGTCCTCGACGCGTTCGAGGCCGATCTCGAGGGAGTCTTCGACCGTGATGAGCCGCTCGTCGGCGGGGATCTCGTTGATGAGGCAGCGCAAGGTCGTGGTCTTGCCGGTGCCGGTGCCGCCGGCGACGATGATGTTGGCCCGGGCGCGCACCGCCGCGGATAAGAAGTTGGCGAGGAGGTCGTCGCAGACGCCGAGGTCGACGAGCTGCGCGACGCGGTGGATGTCGAAGTCGTGGCGGCGGATCGTGACCGTCGGCCGCCCCGAGACGGCCATGAGCGCGTGCAGTCGGTCACCGTTGGGGAGTTGCAGGTTGAGTTCGGGGTGGGCGTGGTCCCAGCGGCGTTCGCTGCGACCGAGGCGTCGCGCTGCGGTGGCGATGAGCTCGATGAGGTCGTCGTCGGAGTCCGCGACGGCGGGCCCAGGTGTCTTGGTGCCGTCTCGCAGGTTCAGCCAGACGCGCTGCGCCCCGGAGATGTGAATGTCGCGCACCTGGGGGTCGTCGAGGAGTGGTTGGAGGCGAGCAAGGCCGTGGAGGCGGTCGAGGACCGCGGCGCTCAGTTCCGCTTCGGTCGCTTCGTCGAGCGGCGCGTTGCCGGCGGCGTAGGCGTCGGCGGCGAGATGACGCAGTTCGTCGGCGAGGAGCTTGCGGGCGAGTGCTCGTTCGTCGCTCGCCGAGAGCCGGCCCCGGCCGGCGTCCTCGTGGGTGACGTGCGCGGCGGTGAGCGCCTCGCCGACGCGGCAGTGCAGCGTGGCGACGAGCGCCGGGTCGATGCCGTCGCGCTCCCAGGTTGCCCGTCCACGAAGTGTCGCGGTCATGACCCTGTGACCTCGACCGGCTCGAGCACGGTCGAGGTGACGGCTGCGCCGAGTGCGGTCACCGCTCGCGCGAGCTGCGAACGAGCCAGTCGCGCTCGTGACGCGGTGCCGTTGCGCATCGCCTCGGCGGCGTCACGGTCGTCGGGCAACGCAGCAAGGACGGTGACACCGAGCGGTCCTTCGATGTCGGCTGGCCGGTAGGGGCCGGCGCCGACGAGCACGACCGCGACCTGGCCTCGGATCTTCTGGTGCAGCGTCGGCAGAACGTGGGTCAGCGCGACGAGCTGCTCGGCGATTGGGCACACCAGCAGCATCAGGAGGTCCGACGCAGTCACGACCGGAATGTCGGAGCGGAGGCGACCGGCGTCGACGACGGCGACTCCGTCGGCGTCGGCGAGTTGGTAGGTGAGGCGTGCGCCTGCGGTGTGCCACAGCGAACCGCAGGCTGTGGGAGCGTCGGGACCGACCAGCACCGCGACGCCGCCCGCGTCCTGTGCGTGGGCCCGCCAGTTGTGGCGGTCTTCCCCGCTCGTGGCGGCGAAGGTGGTGAGTCCGGGTTCGCGACTCAGTCCGTAGCGAACGGCGAGCACTCCCCCGTCGAGGTCGGCCTCGACGACCGCAGCGTCAGGGAGCGTCGATGCCAGCAGGATCGATGTGGTCGTGACCCCGGGTGCGCCGCGTAGCGACGCGAGCGTCACGATCTTCATCGGGAGACCAGCACGAGCCGCAGCCCGCCCGCGCCCGCGTTGGCGGCGACGGCGTCGGCGTCGCCCTCGCGGGTCAGGATCGAGATCAGCAGCCGGTCACTCGAGACCTCGTCGACCGCCGACACGATGGCATCACGTGCGATCACCGTCGGCCTCGCGTCGAGGTCTGCGACGTCCGCGGTGCGGACGACGTTCACTCGGTCACCGGTCGCGAGACCGCGCGTGGGGTAGGCGCCCGGGTCGAGCGAGAGGCCGACCACACCGTCGCCGGCCTTCAGCGTCGCAGCATCGGCGACCAGCGAGGGTGTGAGCAGCGTGCCTTCGCCGAGATCGACGCGTGCGACGTGACCGGCGAGGCGCCTGATCTGGGAGCTGTCCAGGTGGGCGACGGCGTCGTCGCTGGAGACGTAGACGACGCGGAGGTCGCTGGCGTCGATGACCGCGCCGCGTTTGATCGGCGTCGCGGCGGCCAGCGCCGGGACCTTCTCCACCGCGTTGAGATGCCACAGCACCGCGCCGAGCGCGAACACCACGGTGACCAGCACACCGACCACAACTTCGGGGACGCGGACCCGACGGCCCGGCGGGCTGACGTCGACCCGCGAAGCGACGACTCGGCCCTCCGGAGGCCGTGTTGACGGCCGACGTTCCGTTGTCGTTGCCGTCGCCATCAGCGGCCTCCCTGCGTGCCGATCGCTTGGATCTCTCCTACCTGGACAGCCACGGCGGAGGTACGGGTGATCCCAGGAAGCGGGCCGCCGGTCGCGGCATTCGACGACCAGCTCACGGCGAAGGTGACGGTTGCCTGGAGGTGGAAGGTCCCGGTCGGCTGGCGGGCGGATGAGGTGCGGTATGTGTACGTGCAGTCACTGGAGTGTTCCGGCAGTCCAGGCCGCCATCGCGTCCCCGGACCGCGGCACACCAGCGTGTGACCGTCACCGAGACTCCACACCACTTCGACGGGAGTTGCCCGGACCGTCGACCACACCGCATCGGCGTGCGCGGTCGCCTCATAGGGGTGCCACCAACTCTTGTCGAGCCACAACCAGGTGAGCACGTGCACGTAGAGCCGGCCGTTCGCGGAAGGGCTTGTCCTGATCGCGGCCGATCCGATGTTCACCGAGGCGAGGGCATCGGCGGCGAGCCGGCGCGGGTCGGCGCCCACGATCGGGATGATGAAGTTGTCGTCGACTGCGACTACGCCGATGCCCGGGCACCAGTACTGCCGCCAGCGTCCGGTCATCGAGTAGGGCGTGCCGTTGACGTCGTAGAGCTGGATGTCGGTACCGTCGGTGACCGTCTGCCACGCGCATCCAGCGCTGTCGGCCGACCCGTGAGCGTGGCCCGTGGATCCGTTCTCGCCGGCGACGGCGGTCGGGTCACCGTCGGGGTTCACGTAGGCGCCGGCGCTGCCGCCAGGTCGGTCGTTGCCTGCAGCAGCGGTTGCGGGTCCGACTACCGCAGCTGCGGAGACGAGTGCGACTATGACGATGCGAGCGCGCATCCGGCGACTCCTTCCCAGCGTTGGACAAGTCGTGTGGACGACACCTTCCACTCGCCATCGACTCGAACGAGTTCTCCGCGGACGTTGTGTGTGACGACGTCGTCGTCGTCGATCACGCCAGTGTCTTGGCGGACGACGACGTCGTCGGAGACCACGCACTCTTGGACGACGGCACGGCTCGCGTTCAACGAGACGACCGTGACGCGCTGCAGGTTCGCGGGATGGTCGGACCGACGGAACGCGAGACCTCGTGCGAGGTTGCTTCTGGTCTCCGCGACGACGGCGTCGAGTTGGGCGCCGACCGCGAACCGATCCAACGACGGGTCGTCCGGGTTGGGAATGTTGCGATTCGCTGCGAAGCGTGCGCGCCAGAAGGCGATGTAGCGAGCCGTGATCTCCTGGACCGCCGTCTCCTTCACCGACGACGGGCTCCGTGCGCCGGTTCCTCCGCTCGGCGTCGCGGTCACCGGGGTGCGAGCGCGATGAGCGCTCGGGGCAGTTCGCTGCGACGTCGCCCGAGTAGCTGCGCGTGCGTCGCTGGGGTTGTGCGAGCACGAGATGCCCGCCACGGTCAGTCCCACCATCAGGATCGCGAGCGACCCGCGAGCACATCCCGTGGCGCGAGACACGACCAGTGTGGACGTCCAGTCGGTGACGCGCTCTCGTCCGCGGCGATGCATGCACTACAGCTACCGGCCACCGGCTGGGCACTACAACGGGCACTTCGATACTTCGAAGTCACCGGGAGTACCGAGACGTAACCGGCGATCAGCCGGTTCGTTTCTCCCGCGCGGTCGGTTCGTGAGTCGACCACCAACCTCCGAGTGCCACGACCAGCTCGTAGAGCGCGTCGCCCCGAGCGGTGAGTGCGTACCCGGCACCGACCACCCCGTCGCGCTCGACCAAGCACCGCTCGACGATGTCTTCCGCCTGGAGGAATCGGAGCGTCTCCGTGAGCACCTTGGTCGATACGCCCTGCAAGGCATTCGCGATCTCGAAGTGACGTCGAGGACCGTCGTGCAAGCTCGCGACGATGGGAACGACCCAGCGGCGTGCCAACAGGTCGGCGACGAGCGTCGCACCACGAATCTCCGCCGCCGTTGCGAGCACCTCGGTACGCGTCGTGCGTCGGTCGTGTCGTCGCCTGTCGTTCGCTTCCATGCTTCCCGCCCTCCCTGCGTTCAAGGATGACGGCTCCGACGACTGCGCAGGCCGCGGCCGGGACCTGCGACCTACCGCCGATTCCGAAATCACCGATCTTGGGGACGCACCAGCCGCGGTCGCTGCCGAGGTGCATCGAGCTCAACTCGCAAGCGGCAACGCGCGAAGCCGAGCTTCGGCTCGCCATCGCCGGTGCCACAGCACTTTGAGTGAGACCTGCGCCTCCGCGGCCAGGGCGGTCATGGACTCCCCGACGACGCGACTGCGGATGATGGTCTCCAGCGTCTCGTTGGAGACGCCACTCCGCTTGCTCGCAGTGACGAGTTCCTCGAAGCCGATGTCGCGTAGGGCCCGATCCTCTGCCGAGGGCTCAAGTCGCGTCCGCTCGACCACTGCAAGTGGTGCAATCGTGTCGTGCGCTTGGGCGTAGCGCTTGCGGACATCCAACAGCACGTTGCCCGACACCGATCCGGGCCGGCTCGCGGGATAGGTACGGATCCTCTCCCAGGCGAGGCTGACGACATCATCGACCGCGTCGGCGTCACGACCGATGCGCCGGGCGAGGTTGCACAGTCCGCCGAGCAACGCCTGCAGCAGCGTGCGCGCTGCGAGTTGGTCGGTCGGCGCAAGTTCGGCGAGGGCCCGCCGGACGTCAGGTCCGGCGTCGGGTTGGTAGCCGAGCATGAGCACGTCGTCGAGGCTCACCGCCGGCACGAAGACCGCGTGCTTGGTCGACCAGCGCGTCAGTGCTCGGCGGGAGTGTGGGGAGTCGGCGATCGTCGACCATTCATCGTTCAGGGATCGCAGGATCTGTGCCATCGGGAGCCTCCGGGTGTCGTTGGGCACCAGGAGGGTCCGCGCGGTACCTCCCGCCGGACCTCCCGCCGGACCTCCCGTTCGACAACTTTCTGCGGCCGATCACGTCCACTCGGGCGCTAGACCTCCCGTTCGACCTCCCGTTCGGCGCTGCAGGCGAACGACGCGTCGTTCTCGTCGCGCGTTGCGGGTGCTGGGTGAGGCCTACCGAGGGCATGCAACGAGATGGAACGCTCCGGTTCACCCCGGTCGACCACCCCGACGCGCGCGTACAACGTCTGGGGTTCGACCTGACCGATCCCTACGTCGAGCAGTGCTGGTCGGCAGTCGTCGGTCCGAGCTCGACACTGCTGCTGCGTCGACTCCCCGCGCTCTGGGTCGCCCGAGTCCCGGTCGAGATCAACGCCAGCGAACTGTCCCGATCGCTTGGGCTCGGCGCCGGCGCCGGCGAACACAGCCGACTCGTCACCACGTTGCAGCGGCTCGTCCGTTTCGACCTCGCTGCACCCGCGGGTGACGGTGCAGGACTCGACGTCTACCGCCAGGTCGCCCCGCTGAACCCGCGTCAGCTCGACCGTCTGCCCGAGTGGACCCGGGGCGCACACGAACGGCTCTTCGGCACCCACCTGGCGCAGGTCGACGATTTCGCGCGCCGACAGTCCAGCGTCGCTTCGATCACCGCGCGGATGGACCGGCTGCAACACCCACCGGAACCCACGACGAGAGGCGTGATCAATCGCGGACAGACACTCGAGCGATGATCATCACTCGCCGTCGCGGCGCGACCACCGAAGATGCGCTCGCTGGCACTCGAGTCGCGTTGAACGACCTGATCCGGCGCGCACACATTGACAGGTTTCCCTTCGGGAAACCTGTTCGACCTCCCGCCGTGCCTGTGCGGTGAAGTTCACGGTCACACCGCTCGGTGGCGGACGGGCAGACACGGCCCGCGTCGTGGACTCGATCGTCCGCTACCTCCAACCCCACCCGACACCGTCGCCTACACCGTCGACGACCGCGCCCGGGAGGTCGGGCCCGGAGCGGTACTACGCCGACAGCAGCGAGGAACCGGGCCGGTGGCTTGGCCGGACGGCCTCCCGCATGGGTCTGACCGGCACCGTCGAACGCGAACACTTCGCCGCGGTACTCGCGGGTCGCGACCCCTACACGGACGAGCGGCTCATCACCGCGCAGGGATCGGCCGGACGCCGTCCGACGCTCGGCTCCGGCGCGCACACGCGACTCGGCGACGACGGTGAGCGTCTCTACGGCGTCGCCGACGCAGCCGCCGCGCTCGGCGTGTCACACCGCGAACTGGAACGGATGTGCGACGCCGGGATCGGACTCGCGGTCACCAACCTCGTCACGCCTCAGAGCACCGAAGCAGCAGCGGGACCTCCGCCGGGAGGTCGCCCGGGAGGTCTCGGCCAGGATCGCGGTCCGCGCCGACCTCCCGTTCGACCTCCCGTTGGACCTCCCGCTGGACCACCCGCTGGGGCTGTGACCAGCCCGTTCAACCGGCTGGGAGGTTCCCATCTGCTCCCGATCGTGGAAACGGACGGGTCCAGGTGGGTGCGAGCGAGCGAGTTGGAGCGCTGCGTCCAGGCACGAGAGATCGGAATCCATCCCGATGAGCTCCGCGCGCTCGGCCAACCGGACGACGAACTTCCCATCACTGAGGCCGCCCGCATCGTCGGGCTGACTCCGCAGTACCTGCGGGGCCTTGCCCGCTACCACGACGAGCATCGTGATGAGATCGAACGCTCGAACGCGGCGGGACGCCATCTGCGTCGCGCGTATCTGATCGGCCATCGAGGCACCGACGGTGGTTGGTTCGTCCGACGGGAGGACCTGGCCGCGTTCGTCGAGCGACGTCGCCCGCCCGCGGTACGGGTCGCCTACGACCTGACCCTCACGACCGAGAAGTCGCTCGGTGTCCTCGCCCTCTTGAGCGACCCATCGACACGAGACGCGGTCCTCGGGGCGATCGAGGCCGGGAACGACTGGGCGATCGGCTGGCTCGAAGCCCACGCCGCGTTCGGTCGCATCGACGGGCAACCGGTGCCGGCGGAGGGCCTGGCGGTCGCGTCGTTCCGCCACCTCACCTCCCGGGCGTTGGACCCGTTCCCGCACCACCACAACGTCGTCATCAACACGGTGCGCACCACCGACGGCCGGCATCGCGGGCTCTGGTCGCGACCGCTGTTCACTGACGCGAAGACCGCGTCTGCGCTCGCCACCGCTCAGATGCGTCATGAACTCTCCGCCCGTCTCGGTGTGATGTGGCGGCCCGGCCGGAAGTCCGGGTGGGAGATCGACGGGATCACCAACGGCGTGCTGCGCGAGTTCTCGCAGCGGCGGACCGAGATCGACGACGCCCTTGCCGAACTCGAAGCCGAGATCGGACGCGGCGCGCACCCCGGCGAGATCGAACACATCGTGTTACGCACCCGCCCCGCGAAGAACCACACCCCCGCCGACGACCTCGTGAACTCGTGGCGCGACCGTGCGGCACGGCACGGATTCACCATCGACAAGCTCGCCGCGATCACCCACCGCGAACCGGTCGGCCAGACCATCGACACCGGGTCGCTGTTCGCGTCGCTCGCTGGACCCGACGGGATCTGTTCGGGAGGGTCGGTGTTCTCCCGCGCTGACGCGCTCGTGGCACTCGCCAACCATCCGATCCCCGGCACCGAAGGGAACCGTCAACCCTTGCTGTGTGGCGCGCAACGACTCCTCGAGCTCACGGACGAGTTCCTGAGCTCGTCTCATGTGATCGCGCTCACCGACGCGACCGATCCCCTGTTCACCACCGTCGAAATGCTCGCCGTCCAGAACCGAATCGCCTCCCGCTTCAGCAAGGGACTCCACCGCGGCGCGCATCTCGTCCCCGACATCCACCTCGACGCTGCACTCGCCCGGCACCCACACCTCACGGACGAGCAACAGCATTTGGTCACCGCATGGTGTCGACAGGGTCACCGGTTCCAGACCGCGATCGGCCGGGCCGGCGCCGGCAAGACCACCACCGTCGCCGCGTGCGCCGAGGCGTGGACCGCCGCCGGCTACCGGGTGGTCGGCGCCGCCGTGAAAGGCGAAGCCACCCGTACCCTCGCCGCCGCGACCGGCATCGAATGCGAGACGGTCGCCTGGTACCTGGCCCACATCGACCCGCAGACCCTGCCGCTCGACAGTCGGACGATCCTGGTCGTCGACGAAGCGTCCACGCTCTCGGACCGGGACCTCGACACCCTCATGGGCATGGCCGCCACCACCGGCGCCTGCCTCCGCTTAATCGGCGATCCTGCCCAACACGGATCGATCGCGGCGGGCGGCATGTTCCGCGTCCTCTGCGAACGGCACCGCGGTGACACGCCCGAGTTGGCCACCACCCACCGACTCCAAAGCCCGCACGACCGTGCCGCAGCCGAGGCCCTTCGAGACGGCCGCATCGACGAAGCCTTCGACCAGCTCGCCGCCGCCGGCCACCTCCACGTCGTCGGCGACGACCTCACCATGTACCGCCACATCCTCGGCCGCTGGTGGGACACCCACCGGGACGGGCTCGACCATCCCATGGTCGACCGACGCAACACCACCCGCCGGCAACTCAACCGCCTCGCCCACCTACTCCGCCGAGTCAACGGCGAACTCGGCACCCAACAGATCGCGGCAAGCGGCGACCGCACCTTCGCCGTCGGAGACCGCATCACCGCACGCGCTCCCAACCGGAGCCTGCACGTCGAAGGCGACCGACACGCCTACGTGCGCAACGGTGCGCTCGGAACCATCGTCGCCGTCCACCCCGAGCGACGAGACAGAGCGCGAGAGATGCTCACCGTCGAGTTCGACGGGATCGGCCGCATCGAGATCCCCCGCAGCTTCTTCGACCACCACCGCACCCCCGCCGGACGGCCAGAGGTCGGCATCGACCACGCCTACGCACACACCAGCTACGCCGTCCAAGGATCCACCCGCGACATCTCCACCAGCCGCGTCGACGCCACCGCCACCCGCGCCGAGACCTACGTCGACATCACCCGCGGCCGCCACCAGAACCACCTCTACCTCACCGCCGCGACCGACCCCCTCGATGGTGAAGCCCTCCCCCGCATCCCACCCACACCCGCCGACGTCGCCGTCGCAGAACGCCTCCACCAATCAACCGGCGAACTCACCGCCTGGGAACTCGCGCACCCCGACGACCAACCGAGCTCCGTCGGCCACACCATCGGGATCTGAGCATTCACGCGAAGTAGGACGGCTTCCGAGGGCCTACACCTGCAACCACATCCCGAGGTCCAAGGACAGCCCGGTGGCGACATGCCCGACTCACGCATCACCTCGAATGACCACAGGCGCGAAGTGTGAGCCCGCAGCCATTCGGGCCGCCTTGGTCGTTGTCGGCCGCAGCCGATGAACGGACAGGTCGACAGAGCCACGATCGACCGGCTCCGGAAAGCAGTGCTCACCGGACGCACCGCACAGAGCCTTCCAGCGATTCCTAAGCTCGATCAGCACGCGCAGGACGCGCTCAGGGAACTCGTCTCGCCACCTGCAGATCAGGCCCAGCGCTCCCGCGCTGCGTGATCACGCTATTGGACGAGCGCATCGACATCGATCTCCCAGGATCGGGTCGTGCCTAGATCCGCCAGACGACAGTGACGCGCGCCGGATCGAAGTTGCCGGGTCCAGTCTTCGTACCGCGTCGGATGACGAGCTGATCGATAAGCGCAGCGAGCCACGTGCGCCGAAGGTCGACGGCCGCCCCGTCCCATCGCTCGGCAAGGTCTTCGACACTCGGCAACACGACAGGCGACGTCGGAAGTGCCTTCGCTATTTCCGCGTCGATCGCCTTGATTCGACTCTCCGCCGCGCGTTGCGCTTGACGCAAGGCCGACCGTGTCGATCCGGCCGCCGTCACGAAATCAACAAGCACATCTCCGAGGCGTCGCTCAATCTCGGAACGCTCGCGAAGGAGATCATGGACGTCGCTCCGTTCCCTCGCTTTCCCGCCTCGCGACAGCTGCTTGAGGACTCCAGGTTCACTCAGCACTGCGAGGAAGTACGAACCGATGAACGATTCCAACGGAGCTGCACTCGCTGCGTTGCGTTCGCAGCCTCGGCACACGTAGATCCATCGCCGAGTCCCATCGAGGTTGGCGCGCTCCCTCTTGCGCCCGAGCTTGGCGCCGCACTCGTCGCACACCAGGAAACCTGAGAGGAGTCCACGCCCTCGGGATTGCCCGCCGCCGTTCGCGCGCGCCGAGAGCGCAGCCCCGACGGCGAAGAACGTGTCGGCATCAAGAATCGGTTCCCACGCGGCTACGCGTCCGCAGTAAGCACGGGCGAATGAGCATCGGTTTCCTAACTTCACGCGAGCCGACGCGGAGGTGCAGGTCACGGGTTCGAAGCCCAGGTCAGCGCCCCGATCGAGTGACGGGTGCCGACCGTGTGTGGAACCGCTCACGCCGGGCACGCCAAAGGCACGCAACTCACGGGCACGAACGGGCCCACAGGAGCGCAGACCTCCGCGTCAAGAGCAGGTCGACGACGAGCGGGCAACCGACATCGACACGGTCCTCCCGCGCCGTCGTCTCCTACCGATAGTCGAGCTCCTCGACGACGTCGAGATTGTGGAACGTCGGCTCGCCCGTGCCCAGCGCCATCAGCTTCCCGGCGAACTCCTGGGTGACGGGCAGGTTCGAGTTCTTCTGTGCCTCCTCGAACGAATCGAAGAACACGATCTGGAAGTAGCGCCCGGCGTCGTCGCGGTCAGCGCAGAGGATGCCGCGCTGCGCGGTTGCGCCCTCTTCGGTCGCTCGGTCCCGCCATTCGGAGTCGAGCTTGCGCATCTCGTCGATCTTCTCGGTTCTGAACTCGATGATCTGAATGAAGGCCATGGTTCGTTCTCCTTCGGACTCTCTCGGATCTTGTGATTGGGCCGTGCCTTCCTATACCCATCGGCGACTGACTCTGTCGCCGCCTGATGGCCGCGAATCAGGCCTGCGCCTGTCGGCCGGGCTGGGCGAGCGCGCTCGCAGCGAGCGCTCGGAACTCTTCGGATAATCAACGCGGCCGGCTTCGAGAACACGAGGAGCAGCTCGCCTCGCAGGCGGCCCTGTGTGTCGAGGTCACGATGCCGGCAACACCTCACCGACTGCTGACGGCCGGGCAAGCGGGCCCAGCTGGCCGCGGCCGTCGCATCGATGTCTACGTCAGCCGGTAGAAGCGGAACATGTCGTGCTCGATCGGCAGCACGGTCACGTCGGCGAAGCCGGCCTCGGTGGCGTAGTGGCGCAGGGTGTCGGGTCGCATCACGGTGCCGGTGCCGGCCGATGGCTGGGTCGCCATGCCCACCGGGAGGCAGTGCAGCACGCTCGCCATGTAGAAGAACCGCTCGAGCAACTCGCCGGGCGCCGTGAACTGCTCCTCGGTGCGTTCGTCCATCACGAACACCGCGCCATCGGGCTTGATCGACGCGTGCGCGTTCCTCAGCACGCCGACGGGATCGGCGACATCGTGGATCATCTCGAATGCGCAGGCGAGGTCGTAGCGACCGACGTGCTCGGGGTCGAGGGGTTCGCTCACGTCACAGACCTCGAAGCGGACGCGGTCCTGCACTCCGGCGGCGCCGGCGTGACGACGCGCCGCGACGATCGACGCCTCGTCGTTGTCGAGCGCGAGCACCCGTAGCGTCGGGAACGCCTTGGCCAACGCGATCGCGGCCCAACCTTCGCCACAGCCCACCTCGACGGCTTCGGCCCCGTCCGTCTGTAGCCGCTCGACGAGTCCGGGAATGGTCGGCAGCCACTCCGAGGTCAGCTGATTGGTGAACGCGGGCCGGTTGAAGGCGGCTTGCAGGTCGTGGATCTCGTAGGCGGCGTAGGGGACGCCGCCGCCGGTGCGGAACGCCTCCCGGAGAGCGTCGATCGCCTTGGACATGCTCTCGGGGATCCCGGCGATGGCGCCGACGTACGCGAGGCTCTCTTCCTCGAGCAGGGGGACGGCGTGCTCGACCGGCAGGGCGAACTGCCGCGCATCGCCGTCTCTGTCGTTCGCGACTTCGAGGATCCCGGCGACGGCCTGCTGCTCGAGCCACTCGCGGGCGTAGCGCGGATGGATGCCGGTCGCCGCGGCCAGCTCGGGCGCCGTCTGTGGTCCGGCGCCGAGCGCGGCGTAGAGCCCGAGGCTGCGGCCGAGGTCGATCGTCACGAGCTCACCGGTGGCAACGCACGACTCGATGAGCCGTCCGATGAACGCGCCGATGCGCTCCTCGTCGATGACCGGTACGTCGGCTGTGGTGGTCATGGAACACCTCCAGGGTTCGTCGTCACCCAGGAGGCGCCAGATGTGCATCTGACAATGCCAGATCGCACCAGCTCACGGCGGGAGCAGGTCAGAAGCGCCAGTCGACCGGCTGCTCGGGTTCGTAGGAGCATGCGGTCCCGGTGCGGATCGAGTTCCGCAGGTGGCGACCCAGCCGGGCATCGACCGATTCGATGCGGTCCACCGCCTGCTTGATCCGGCCCGCCACCGCTTTGCGGGCCCGTTCGACGTCGTCGCCGCGCACGCGGGGTCGGCCGCCGAGGCCGACCGCAGCGGTGAGCTCGGCGACAAAGAAGTCGCGCTCGATGCGCGCCTGCTCGACGCGACCGCGGTCGTGGTTGGCTTCCGCCTCGGCCAACTCGGCGTCGAGCTCCGCCAACCGCCGGCGATATTCCTCACGCGCTCGGCGGTCGAGCACCTCGCCGGTGCCGCGGTCGACGCCGACGCCACCGCCGGTCAGGTCGGACACGTGCACCTCGGTGCCAGGACGGGCGAGCAGTGTCAAGATGTCGCGCATCCCTTTGCTGTCCGGCAGCGGCACTGGATCGCCCGACCATCCGACGAGCCAGCCATCGTCGTTGCGTCGAAACTGCGGCTTGTCAGTGACCGCGACAGCCGTCAGGCGCCGCTGCTCGACGCCGAGCTCGCCTGCGACGCGCTCGGCGATCAGCTCGAAGAGCGGGGCGTCGGCGTGTCGGTGCACGTCGATGGCTGCACGTATGTGTTCAGGGCCGACGGCACGGCCGAGCGCGTGTGCGAGGCGCGCGAGTTGGAGGTGCACCGATCCGACCCACGCGCCGCCGATGCCGTCGACGACGCAGCGCTCGGCGTGCGGCGCCATGCGTTCGTAGAGCACCGCGAGCCGTGGTTGGTCGTCGAGCGCGAGTGCGACCTCGACGTAACACAGCAGGGAGACGAGTGTCTCCGCCTCGTCGCCGACGCTCGCGAAATCGCCCGCCGCGACGTGTTCGTAGAACCAGCGCGCCCGCTCGAGGTGACCGGTGTGGAACGCGCTCCACGTCAAGCCCGCGGTGAGCCCCGCGGAGCGGTCGATCATGTCCATGTACTCGTCGGCGTGCGGGATCTCGAGGACCGGCTCACCGGCGAAGAGGGCGCGCCAGGAGTCGAGCGTTGCGCTGAGGAACTCCGCGTTCACCGAACTGGCCGCGGCGCCGATCGACGTCGTCTCGACCACGAGCATCGCGACCTCGTCGAGCCGTCCATAGGTGAGAGCTCGCATGCCTCGCCACAGGGGGACATAGAAGCCGTAGAGCGGCTGTCGAAGTCGGTCGGCCACGGCCGCGTACGCGCCGAGCTCGATATCGGCTGCGAGGAGATCACCAAGCTCGAGCAGGCCGCGCATGCGGAGTCGTCGACCGAGCAGTTCGATCGCCGGGTCCACCTCACGACCGATCGCGATGATCTCGTCAGCGTGGGTCAGCCGCGCCACGGAATGCTCGGGTCCCGCGAGCGAATCGCACAGCGCGCTCAGCGCATATCCGACCGTGCGCGCGTCACCGGCCGTGCGTGCCAACCGCACCGCTTCGGTCGCCAACGAGCGCGGATCGATCCGCTCGAGGAAGAACCCCGCCACCGCCAACCGGGCCATCACGGCGGCCCGCAGCGGCGCTGCGTCCTCCGGCAACACGTCGAGCGCCTCTTCGAGCAGTGCGACCTGCTCGACGTCGTGCAACGAGACCTCGAACCCCGCTAGGCCGGCTCCGAGGCCCAGGGCGGCGTCGGCCAGCTGGTCCGCACACGCGCCGGCACGGGCCCGCGCCGCAACGCCCAAGTACGCACCTCGTGCCTCGTCGGACTGTCCGGCGCGAAAGAGCATGTCCGCCCGGTCGAGCTCGGCGTCGAGGATTGCCTGCTCGTCGACCGCGCCCGAGGCCAACGACGCCGCGCAACGTTGGTAGTGATCGGCGGCATCAGCGAACGCCCTCTTTGCTCTGGCCCAATCGCCAGCCCGGCGACTCGCGGCCGCCGCGCGATCCGTGTGGCCGCCTGACCGGAGCCAGTGATGCGCAACCGCGGCCCAGTCGTCGTCGCGGCCCCTGCGCTCGAGCGTCTCCGCCGCCGCGCGATGGAGATCAGCGCGACGCGACGCGCCGACGCCCTCATAGACGACGTCGCGCACGAGGGCATGCGTGAAGCGCACCTCGTCGGCTGTGATCTCGACCAGGGCCGCTCGCTGCGCCGACTCGAGGTGTTCGAGAACGACCGCCTGTCCGTTGTCGGCAACGTCCGCGACCAGGTCGATCGACGCCGTGATCCCCAACACCGCGAGTAGCTCCAGGATCTCGACCGTCGGCTGCGCGACGCGCGCCAACCGGCGCTGCAGCACCGCCTGGACGCCGCCGGGAACAGGCACTCTGTCGGGCGACACACCGGGCCGCGCGGCCAAGAGCCGACTCAGCTCTCGCACGAACAGCGGGTTGCCGTCGCAGCGATCGCGCAAGCTGGCAGCTACCGAAGCCGTTGGGCGCAGTCCGGTGACCGACTCCACCAGCTGCCCGACCTCCTCGCTCGAGAGACCCTCCAGCGTCAGCGCCTCCGCGACGCGAGTCAGGGCTGCCACATGACGCCCTGCGATCTCGTCCGCCCGGAACGTCGCCACGATCACCGCCGGCACGGCGCGAAGCCGCAGCGCGACGAACGCGAGCAACGCCGCGCTGTCGTCGTCTGCCCAGTGGAGGTCGTCGATGACGACCAGCACCGGACCGAGCCGAGAGCATGCGTCCTCCAGCGCCTCGAGCACCGCGGCGTACACCGGGAAGCGCGCCGCCCCCGCCACCCCCTCGACACTCGCTCCGCCCGCTGGATCGACGGCAACCGCAGTCGCGGCATCAAGCACATCGAGCAGCTGGAGCCACGGCCACAGCGGTGGCGCGCCACCACCCTCCCAACAGCTCGCCCACGCAACAGTGAACCCCTCGGCGCTCGCGCGTCGGGCCGCCTCCTCCGCAAGCCGGGTCTTGCCGATCCCCGCCTCTCCCGACACGAGCACCACCCCGCCCGCTCCCCGCGCGGCACCACGGAGTGCCTCGTCGAACACCGCCAGCGGGCCCCGGCGGCCGATCAACGCGCCACGCTCGACGTCCGTCACGCCTCAATAATGTCCGCGACCAGAGACGTCGGCAGCAGCACCACCACACGTGCACTACAGGAGCACCAAGCGCGGTCGGTCACGGTTGAGAACGGACACCCCGAGACGGCGTCCGACGTGCGGAACACCGGTACTCCGACACTCCCATGACGACGGTGTCCGGGAGCCGAAAGGCGAGAGCGGGATGGTTCATTAGCTTGGCCCTGGGAAGGGGACCCCCGGTGGCAAAGCGCGGTACTTCCTGCGTGGCGCGGTCGATCTTGCCGAACAGGACCGCATCCGGCGAGAAGCCGCGAGTGAGCTCGATGCAACGATGAAGCTCGTGGTGGACTGCGAGATCTGAAGTTCCTCGATTCGTCCGGCGTACAAGTGCTGGTCAAAGCTCGCCGAACAGTTGAGGCCACCGGCCGCCACATGGTGCTCGTCAACGTCGGCGGACGACGGTCTTTCACAACATCTTCAAGGCCGCGAATAGGACATCGGTGGCCTGCGCTCGTAGCCTTTCCCGATGGACTGGTCGACCTTCCACACCATCAACCAGTGGTCTCGCGACTCAGCCTGGGCACACGGCCCACTCAAGGCCTATGCCAACTTCGGCATCGTCGTGTTCTGCGTCGGCCTGGTGGTGGCGTTCATCATCGGTGTACGCGAGGACGCCAAGGCGATGGCCCGGACCCTCTGGACAGGTGCCGCCGCGCTGGTCGCGCTCGTCGTGAACCAGCCCATCGCCAACCTCGTGGACCGCGCCCGCCCCTACACCGCGCACGCTCACGTGCTGACGCTCGTGGACAAGGGCAAGGACCCGTCGTTCATGAGCGACCACTCCCTCGTCGCAGGCGCGGTCGCGATCGGACTCATCTTCGCGGTACGCAAGGTCGGGTACGTGATGCTCGCGTTCGCGGTCCTCATGGCCTTCACGCGGGTCTACGTCGGCGCGCACTACCCGAGCGACGTCATCGCAGGGTTCGCGCTCGGCGGACTCATCGCCGCGGCAGGAATGCCACTGGCCGACCGATACCTCACACCGGTGTGTACACGCGTGCGAGCAGTCCCGGCACTCGACGGACTCCGACGCTGAGCCTGCGAAACTGGGCACGTGTGGTGGCTGCTCGGCATTGCCCTCGGACTCACAGCCACATGGCTGCTCCTCGTCGCAGCGCTCTACATCTCCCGACCGGAGGACGCCACGCTCGGCGAGGCATTCCGTCTCCTTCCCGACACCATCCGACTGGTCAAGCGGTTGGCATCGGAACGACGGGTTCCTCGGTCGTCTCGCGCCATGTTGTGGGTGCTGCTGGGCTACCTCATCAGTCCGATTGACGTCGTACCCGACTTCCTTCCGGTGATCGGCTACGCCGACGACGCGATACTCGTCGGGCTCGTGTTGCGCCACATCATCCGACACGCTGGCGTCGACGTGGTCTCGGACCACTGGCCGGGGTCGGAGCTCGGACTCGCGACCCTGCTCACGCTCGCCGGCACGTCTCACGACTGAAGGAGTTCGGGGATCGGATCGGCGATCGGCGAGGCGACCCACGAGCTCGCGATCAGGACGGCGACCGTCGCCCGTCGTGGCACGCGCGGATCGTTCCGTAGCCGCCGCACCAGAGTCACGCAGGAAGCTGGCAAGTTCCTTCGCGGATCCGTCCGGCAACCGCCACGCCGGGATGATCAGCAGCACCGCGCCAGGACACACCAGCACGCTGACGGCAACGACGAGCAGTCGAATCACATCGCGGACGTCGCGGTCCGCCGAGAACTGACCCGGAATCGCCTTGGGCGCCGACGTCTACCGCTTTGGGTGCTCCGTAGCGCGCATCTGCTCCCGGAGTTCGACCAACGACCCACGAGTCCGACTCGTCCGCCAGCCGATCGCAACAGCCAGCGATGGCCAACCGAACGCGAAGTAGGAGAGCCTCACCGCGCGGAGCCACTGCTCGCGATGGCCGATGCCCGTCCATAGAGTGCGGCGGAACCCGCCGATGCAGAGATGTGTCAGACGCGCGGGAACGAACGCGACGACGTAGCCAACGACCGCGAGCATGGCGATGACCAGCATCGGTCACACTCAGGCAACTGTCGGCTGGTCATGCTCCGCAGTGTCCGACGCTGCGCCTTCGTGGAGTCCTGCCCTGAATTTCGTGCTGCGCGCGGCCGAGAGAGCGCGCGAGTTGTGGGATCTTGGCGCCACCGAACAACACCAGGATTACGCCCAGAACGATCAGCAGCTCCATTGGCCCGACGGTCTCCACGAACTCAGGATACGCCCGGTGGGACTCGACCGTCGCGCGAGGGCAACGGTCAGCGGTTCAAACGTCGTCACGGACCAGGACGTGGACTCGATGAACTGCGTTGCTCGCGTGCCCTCCGAGATTCCACTCGAGTTGGATCGGTTGTCGGTTGCCCGCGCCGTCGGTCGCGCGACAGCAGAGCTCGTGCTCGCCGGGCTTCGCGTTCCATTCGTACCGCCAGCCTTGCCAGACCCACTCACCCAGGTCTGGTGGCTCGAGTAGCGCCTGATCCCAGGTGCTCGTGCCGTCGGTGGCTCACTTCGACGCTCACGATGGGCCCGGTTCCCGACCACGCGCGCCCGACCACCTCGCAGGTTCCGGCGGCGACCGTGCGCGCCCGTGTGAAGAAGTCCGGGACGCCGGGGGGCATCATCAACGATCGCACCGCCATGCGACCCCAGCGCGGACCTTGCTCGTCCTGGTGTTGACGGAGTCGATAGGCGCGTGATTGCTGGTACCCGGAGAACTCTTGATCCGTCACGGTGACGGAGGTGAGCCACTTCACGTTCGTCATCCCGTACCAGCCCGGTACCACGAGGCGGAGCGGGAAGCCGCGTTGGGGCGGGACGGGACGCCGTTGAGCGCGTACGCGACCGACACGCCGGACGTGTTCGCATCCGCCACCGTCAGGCTGCGTTGATATGACTGTTCCACACCGCCTTCGATGCCACGGTCGGCGCCGGTGAACACGACCTCGAGCGCGTCGTGTCGTCCTCGGGCTGCTCGGTTTCCTCGGACGACCCGATCACCTCGTGTCGCCCGGACCGTCGCGCGCGCTCCTACGACGTCACCTCACCTTCGATCGGCTCGAGCACTCCCCTCCACTCCACGTCGTCACGACCGACCCGATGAACGGCGAGGAGGTCGTCCTATCCGCCGGCGACGTCGTCGACGCGGTCGCCGCGAGCGCCGCGATCCCCGGTGTGTTCCCGCCCGTCGAGATCCACGGACGCGCACTCGTCGATGGCGGAGTGTCCAACGATGCCCGATCACCCACGCAGTCGCACTCGGAGCGAGCACTGTCTATGTGCTCTGGTGGGGTTGCACGCGGGGTCGGGGGAGCGCCCCACCGGACACGCATGCGGACGCAGCCGCCCGCCGGCCAGCGCGCTCGGAGTCGCGACACAATCGCTCACACTGCTGCTGCAACAGAAGCTCGTCGCCGACATCGAACGGCTCCGAGACCTCGTCGATCTCAGAGTGCTGCCGCCTCTCTGCCCACTCACGGTCTCACCCGTCGACTTCTCCCAGACCGCCGCGCTCATCACCCAGGCGCACGAGCTCACCGCAGCATGGCTCGACCGGCGCGACTGGGCCACGCCGATCGGCCTGCCCGCGCCCCACCGGCACTGAACGACTGGCGTTGACCTGGCTTCGTAGACAACACGATCCGCTGGAAAGGGCATGATCGATTGTCCGTCCTCGTTCGCTTGGGGTTCGGACGGCCAGCGCGTGCCGGTGCACCCTCGTGTTGCTGACGGGCACTGAAACCAATCCGCGCCCACCACGATCGGGAGCGAGAGCCCGCTACGGTCGGGTCGCGATGTCACTGGCAGACGGGCAAGATCCGAGTGAGGCCGCGGGTGCCATGACGGAATTCTTCAGTGCTCGTGTCCCCGGTCAGCTCGGGTGTGTTCGATCACGCCGCGAAAGATCTCGTCATCGGGCACATCGACGTGACGGCGAATCTCATCGCGGGAACTGGTTTCCTGTTCGCGCCTGCCGTCGTGGCACTCGCTGACACCTGCGCAGCGATCGGGTGTGGGAGGAACATCTCGCCGGGGTCGTCGTTCACGACCCTCGAGTTGAAGTCAAACTTCCTCTCTTCGGCATGGATCGGTGAGCGCGTCGTGTGCCGGTGCGAACCCGCACACCTCGGTCGGCAGACGCACGTCTGGGATGCCGTTGTGATCAACGAGTCCACGGGACGCACGATGGCGCTCTTCCGGTGCACGCAGATGGTTCTAAGCACCTAGCGGGCCGCCCTGCTTCTCCACGATCCGACCCCCGCGCTGGATGAGCGCGGCTGCCGACTGTGGAATCAGAACATCGAAGACGCGGCACAGTGGCTGGCCGGCACGCTGCTTCTTCACCGAAGACGCCACGTTGTGGATCGCCCGTGGCGGCGCCTCCGTTGCGGAGGCTGCCGTCCATCTCGGTATCAGCGAGCAGATGGTGACCCATCGGCTGAACATCACGGGCGCGCGCAAACGCGTGGCCCGTGCACACCTGCGCATCGTCGAGTAGGCATCATCCGGCGAGCTGTCGCGCCTCATCGAGCAGCGGAGTGAGATGCCGCCGTGTGCGACGTTCGATGTCGTCGAAGTGCGGCACTTCGCCGGGCAGGTAGTCGCCCAGCTCGCCATCCCACCGGTCCCGATACGCAGCAAGGCGCCGCTCGAACATCGCCAACCACTCGCGCGGCGGAGTGCGCTGACGACCACGGCCCTCGTCATTCTCGGCCTTGATCAAGTAGAGCTGCCACGCGTCGAGCGCATTCACGTGACCGCCATCGAGTAGCTCGTGCATGTCGTATAGGTCGCGACACTGCAGGCGCTCGGCGATGCAGCGCACCTTCTCGGCGCTTACCTCGTCGAGCGTGTAGCCGTCGATCGCAGCGTCGTCGGGCAGGTCGGGCCATCGCCGCTGCAGCGCCACCCGCGTCCGCGACGTCACCAGTTCGTCGTCCGAGATATCGAGCTTGAGCTTGCGAGGCTTGGCGCCGAGCGGCCCGACGTACGTCACCCACGGCGGAGAGCCTTCCCCGTCGGTCAGCTCCAGCACCGGAATCTCCAGCCGAGCACGGCATGCACCGATCGCCGCGTCGACCAGCGCACGTGCATCGCCGACAGTGAGTCCATCGACGGCCGAGAAGTCGAGATCGGCGGAGTACCGGTAGTCGTCGAAGTAGCAAAGCCGCAGAAGCGTGCCGCCCTTGAACACGAGACGCGGGTCGCCGATCGCGCCGATGTCTGCGCATAGATGTGCGAGGACGTAGTCCCGCTCAATGGTTTGCGCCGGCAGCTGCTCGTCGTTCGCTCGCTGCGTGATCAAGCCCTTGGGGATCATGCGTCGACGACGGCTTGTAGTTCCGACACGGGGTACGGCCACGCAACGCCCCAGGTCTTGTCGACCCAGCCGTCCTCACCGCGCGCTTTGCGATCCAGCTCGATGAGAGTCCGCCATGTGGGGGGCTCCAAGTCGCGAGCGACGGGGAGCGAGAGCGTCGCGGCAAGCGAGCCGATGCGTCTGTACGCCGGGTCGGCCTTGACCTCACGCGCGAGGTCGCGCAACCCGACGATGCGGTCCACGGCCGCGAGCGCTTCGGCAACACGGGCTGCGCCACCTGCGAGAGCGGGCCGCGACGCGACGTCGAGCAAGGCGCGCTCAACCGTCGCGACGCGTGAGGGACCAAGCGGCTCGGTCCCGACAAGTACGGTCGAATCATCTTCCCGGACGACGCGCAGGGGACGTCCGCTCAATGCCTTCTCGCGAGGGCGGTACGGACTCGCCACCTGCACGGGGCGCGCAGGCCTGACGAGCAAGCCGTGATGGTCCAACGCAGTCAGGAAACCGATGCGGTGCGGATGTCCGGCGAAGACCGCCGCGACGGCAGAACCGAGGTCATCCCAGACCGCAGCCGTGCCGAGAGCGCCGATCTGACGGACGGCGTACCGCCCTGCAGCCAACCGGTCAACTAGGCCAACTGAGGTCCATCGCGTGAGCAGATTGGACGTGGCTTGCGGTGACGTGCCGAGTGCGTGACGGACGTCCGCGGCGCTGAACGCCGTCCGTCCCTGGCTGGCGAATCCGTCCAGCAGCTGTAGGGCTCGATCGTTTGCCACGGTTGTCTCCAGTTCACGCTCTGCGTGTATCCGAGACAACTATAGCAAGCAATCCTTGTTCTCTAGGGCGAAGATACACGTAGACCGTGTATTTGCGCCTACTTCGACAACCAGTCGCCGGCTTGCCCGCCAGAACGCACTCCTCGTGCGGAAGGCGGGCTGAGAACCCCTCCGACGACCGCCGCCGCCGCCCGGCCCGCTCCCCGATGACCGGGCTGCCCGTTCACGACAGCGACAACACACAGGCCTCGCACACCTCGACGAAACCTTGAAACCCCGAGATAGCCAAGCGAACACGATTCACGAGAAAGGGCATGCTCGGTTGCCCGTCGTCGTTGCGGAACTTCTCACGACTGCCGGCAGCCGCTCCATGTCTGCGAACAAGCAATACGACCTGCGGTGCCCTTGCGACCGACGATCCCGGCCTCCTCAGACTCGGTGTCCACGCGACCGGGGAAGCTCAGGCGGATGAGGTGCAGGCATCTGGACTCCTTCCCGAGAACGACCATGGTCGCCTCAGTGTTGGTGTCCGTCACCCCGGGAGAATTCCAGCCTGATCTACAGCGACGTGAGGAAAGCCTGATGTGGGATTGTGCGCCGTAGGGGGTTGAACTTCCGGTAGTCACCCGTCTCGAACTGGTAGCGACCCGCAACGACGCCTGGGGCGACGCCGATTTCGGCGGCGAGTTGGAGCACCTCGGCGGAGGTGCTCAGCGACGAGACGCGGCCTTTCATGACTGCCGGAATGAGAGCGTCGCTGGCGAAGTCATCGGCCTCCTGTTCCAACACGGAGTCGCGGGACCCGTCGTCGATGAACCCTGACGATGGGGCTGGGTCGGCCCAAGGCGGCTTTTCTGATTCGTCCGCGCGGGTCTGGTCGATAAACGTGTCGCGTTTGGCGTGCCGAAGGATGTGGCCGATTTCGTGGAAGAGGCTGAACCAGAGCCGGTCGTCGCGCTTTCCACGGTTGCTCAAAACGATGACCGCCTTGGTTGACGAAGCCCACCAAGTCGCCCCGGAGGCCCTGCAACCGTCGAACTCGGCTACGAGAACGAGAGCGACGCCCACTCGTCCAAGTGCTTCTTGCATGCGCGCAAGCGCCTCCTCGGGCTCTAGGCGCGTGAGTTGGCGGAGCTCAGGGATCGCGCTGCGCAGCTTGCGCTGGTCATACGGAGCGGTTTCGATCTTTGCCGCAGCACGCTGGCCTGCACGTAGCCAGATCGTCGTTGCGGTTGTATCTGGTTTGAACGATGGAGATCGCCTGAACGAGGTGAGACTCGGCCGCCAAACGCGGTCCCAACCCTCGGGGTCAGAGATTCCAAAGAACCGCAGAAGTGTGACCATCGTGTCAACGCTTCGTGAGGCGCTCTGGATGATCCCGCGCTTCGCTAGTTCGGTCAGGTTGAATCGATCCAACCATCCAAGCGAGCCCGAGAAGCGATCCGTCGCTCGGACTCGTGCTTGAAATGCTTGGTGGCGTGCATCGAGCGCAGCCCAAGTTTCGGCGGGTACCCCGGTCGCGTACTCGAGTTGCGTCGCCGTCTCCGGCGACAGCGTGAGCCCGCGCTTGATGATCTGGTTGATGTGCTTCGTACTCAGGCCGGTGCGGGCAGCTAGATCGGATTGGCTCATGCCGAGTTCGTCGAGAACGATCTGCAGGTAACTACCGGCACCGGTCGCGTAATCCGGCTTGAAGATGACCGCGTCGCTCACGCCGAGCCGCCCTTGCCGCGCACGTCGATTCGAACCACCTCGACCGTCGGGGGCAATCCCTTCACCGCGATGAGCTCCAGTGCTACGTCAGCTTTGCTTCCTCTGAACACAGTGCGCACTCCTTCGTGGGTGACGTTCGGGAGATCGACATACGCGTTGAGATCCGCGCTCGTCGCGAGGAGGTCCAGCGACGCCTTCACGTCGGGCGCGGCCTCCCCCCACAGCTTGTCGATCGACGCGGCGCTGTTGTACCGGTCTCCGAGGCGGGGGTTGCCGAAGACGATGCGCAACGACACCCCGCTCCCCCGTCTTTGCTAGCGTTACATGTTACCGAATCGGTAAAGGAAAATCTCTTCACCATTTGGGACTACCAAGTTGAAACCGGCTGTTCGGTCCAGGCGATCCTATTGAGCGCAAGGGCTTGGCGGGCGGACCCAGCATCAGTAGGCCGAAGCGGCCGTAGAAATGAGGGAGCAGCCCATGTCCGAGCACCAATCCGACAAGACCGTGACCGTCAAGGTCGTCGCCCCGAGGCATCCGGACCCGAAGGAGTTCACCTGGGATCGAGAGATGAAGGTTGGCGAGGCCGCCCTGGTCGCGGCCGCCGCCTTCGGGTACGAGCCGGGGACACCCTCGTTCGTCAACGAGAAGGGCGACGTTCTGAACCGTGAGAGGACGCTCCACGAGGAGCACGTCAAGGACCGGGACAGCCTCGAACTCGTGGACGTCGGCGGCGGTGTCTGAGGCCGCGACGCTACTCCCCCTCGAGGTTTCCCGCGCCGTCCTCGAGGCGGAGCTGGCGACCATCGAGGGGACCGCGGCTCGCTGGGGGTGGCGGGTCGAGACTGACCTCGACCTGCTCCTCCTGCGATTCACTACCACTCACCCCGCCGACGGTAGGCCTGTTCACCTCCGTGCTGACTTGCGCGACTACAAGGCTGTGCCGCCGGCGTGGGAGTTCACCCTTCCGGACGGGACCACGGAACAGAGCGCGTGGCCGGCGCCTGGCCAAGGCCCGGGAGGATCGGTCTTCCACACCCACCCTGTCATCTGCGCGCCGTGGAACCGGCTCGCGTACAAGGAGCTCGGCGGCGTGCACGACGATTGGAACGGCATCACCAACTGGCTGAACGTCAGCGGTCACACCCGCGCCACAACCGTGCCCGACATGCTGGGAATCATTCGGATCAACCTGGCCGCCAGCAGCGGGTGGATGGCATGAGCCCCGTCCACCGCGAAACCATTTTGCCAGTCGCCGAAATTCGGGGACAGCTCCTTGTCGCCTCACATGTACTCGCCAGCACCGTGGATGCCCTTCGGACATCCCGGGGCTCTGACGGCGCACACGAGGGCCTGGTGATGTGGGCCGGGCGACAGCTCGACGACATCACCATGGTGACTACAACCGTGGTGCCCGAGACCCAACACGGCAGGGCCGGCGTGTTCATGGACGAGTCGCAAGTGGCGGCCGCTGCGCGGCCGGCAAGAGGCCACCGGCTCGGTCTTGTCGCCCAGGTCCACTCGCACCCCTCGACCGACACGAGGCATTCGGATGGCGACGACCAATTGATCCTCATGCCGTACGAGGGCATGTTCTCGCTCGTCATCGCCCGCTACGGAACCGTCGGCTTCGACGGCGTCGGCCTCCACCAGTATCAGGATCGTCGCTGGTGCGCGATCGCTAACCCGACCGACGTCATCACGATCATCCCAGAGGTACTCGCGTGAGTACCGAAGCCGAGTTCTACAAACTGCGTGACCGTAGGACCAACCAAGTGGGCGCGCACGCTGATCGCCTCGACACTCCCATCACCGTGCGGGTCGGGCCGGCCAGCGCTCAGACTCGGGCCGGGCAGGTGTGCCTGCTCGCGCTCGTCGATCTGCTCGCCCGACTGCACCGGCACATTGACCTTGGCATCGCTTACGCCACCCTCGCCGACGGCACCACCCTCGCGGATGCAGCTGTCGCGATCGCGCGAGCGATCAACCCGTATATCGATCTCGCGCCTGCTGCCGACGGACCGTCCGTCGGGATCGGCGGCGACGTGCCCGCCTGCACGTGGCACCTGGGTGCTCGCGGATGGTTGGCAGTGCTCGACCGGAACCCGCAAGAAGTACGAGGCGACGAGCAAACCATTTGGGGAGCGATGCTCGCCGCGTGCTTCGGGTCTGCAGCGATGTACTGGCACGCCCATGGACATGACCTCGTGCCTACGCGCCTCAGTTTGTGGGACCTCGGGGAGGATGAAGGTCCACCCCAGGTGGGTCCACTCGACATCGGGAGTGTCGTGGTCGTCGGCGCCGGCGCCGTCGGTGCGGGCCTTGCGTACTGGCTCAACGTCATCGGCGTCGTCGGCGCATGGACTTTCGTCGACGGCGACCGAGTTGAGTTGCACAACACAAACCGATCAATGGGATACACCGCAACCGACGCCGGTTGGCCTGGGTCCGAAGGGTCCTTCAAGGCGAACGTCGCAGCACGGTTGGCCCGCGTCGACAGCTTCGTCGGCTGGTATCACGACTGGATGGCGAGCGGGCCAGCCCGTCCCGACCTGATCGTCACACTCGCCAACGGTGCCGGCGTCCGTCACGTCATCGGCCAACGCATGGAACCGATCCTGCTGCACGCGTCCACATCCCGCGAGTTCACTGCCGAACTCCACCGGCATCGTCCGACCTACGACCAATGCATCGCCTGTCGGTTCCCGGACCCCGGCGAACCGCTCTTCGAGTGTTCCACCGCACCGATGCCCAAGGATGAGGGCGGTGAGAGCGCCGACGCCGCACTCCCCTTCCTGTCCGCAACCGCCGCTCTCCTACTCGTCGGCGCCCTGTCTCAACTGCCGGACGGACCGCTGCTCACCGGTAGACCGAATCACTGGCGTCTACATCTCGTACCGGGCTCCCGGCTGGCGCAAGCCGTGCACTGGGACTGCTCCGATGGTTGCGTTGCGCTGCAGCCTCACGAAGTTCGCAAGGTCATCAACTACGGGCGCCGATGGGCGCACCTCGACCGGCCGCGAGACCAAGCCGAGTAGCCGAACCCTCTGTCGTCATGACTGTGCCACTTCCGCGACATCGGAACCCGCGACGAGCACGTCAGCTCTCTGCCCGACATCCGGCACCTCAGTCAATCTCGTGTGCTCCCTCAAGGGGAGGGTTGACAGATGTTGGGCCATGCGACCGTGGGGACGTCGCGAACACAAGCTTCTTGAAAGGGAAGGATCGGCAGGACGGGTGATACCAACTTGAAGGACGCGGAAGCCAAAGCGGGTCTGTCAGAATTTCTGTGCTTGGGCTCATGTGGTCAATGCAACGAGTTGGTCGAAGGCTTCTGATGTTTCATCCAGCTGATTGCCTGTCGTGCTCGTCTCGCGGTCCGCGCGTCCGTCCTCAGGCGTTGGCGCCCGAAGGAACGGCAGGAGTGAAGTACACGTTCACCCAGGGGCAGTATCCGTCGACATCGATGTCCACCGAGTAGGTGATGTCGAGGACGTGCACGTCACCGATCGCCTCGAGGGTATCGGCGACGCTTCGCAGCAGCGTCGGCACGTCGTCACGGAGGCGCCCCGCCGGGTTCGAGAGCGAGAAGTGCTGACAATCAAAAAGGTCTGCCATGATTGTGGACTCTGACATGTTTCGCACTGCGGAGTTGTCCAACGCGGTGTGACGCGCGGGTCCGCTCGCAGGACCCGAGGTCAGTCGGCCTCGGCAGACGGGGCTCGGCGTCGGGTCTTTACATTCTTCGTCTCGCGAGTTCGCTGAGAGACCCGATACGGTTTGTGTCTTATGTGCGGTCACGACAAGAGTGGCCGGTCGGCAGTCGATCGTGGACGTGCCTGGGAGTCGCTGGTGGGCCCGCGGCCCGGCAACCCCGCCAAGCCCCCTGACCGGGAGGACAGTCGTGTCCGATGGGATTGTGTTTGACCGTTACGACGCGGAGTTGGCCGCAACGATGGTGACCAGCGATGCCTTGCTTGAAGGGCTTCCGGCGTTCCTCGGTATTCGCACGACCGATGTCGGGCCCGGCACGATGACCGCCGAGCTCGACGTGCGACCCGAGCTTCTGAATCCGTTCGGAAGTCTGCACGGCGGGGTCGTCTCGACGTTGGTTGACCATGTCCTCGGTGCGGTCCTCTATCCCGTCATCGAACGGAGGCGCTGGGCGACCACCACTGAGTTCAAGGTCAATCTGCTCGCGACGATGCGATCGGGCAGAGTGGTGGCGACGTAAACTATCCTGTCGATCATGCGGCGCACTGCCGTGGTGTCGATCGACATCCGCAACGACGGTCGTCGGTGTGCGGTGGCGCTCGGCACCGTGCTGATCGCAGAACCTCGAACGGCTCCGGCCGCCTAGCACCTCAGACCCGGAAGGCAGGCCGACCCGGCGGACGAGACATGATACGGTCTATGTCTCACGTGTGATCTAGGAGCGGCTCGGCGCTGGTTGGCCGGCATGTCTCTGTCCCTTACAAGAGGCCCCGAATGACAGCTTCTGTTGATCGGTACGACCCGCTGGATCCGGCCGTCGTCGAGGATCCGTATCCTTGGTACCGGGCGCTGCGCGATCACGCGCCGGTCCACTACGTGGAACGCGACGACTTCTATGTCGTGACGCGCTTCGACGAAGTCGTGACGGTGCTCCGTCAACCGTCGCTGTTCTCGAGCGAGTTGGGGATGGGCGACTTGATGCGCGGCGAGGTCTCGCCGCGGTTGGCTCGTCCGCGGGCGGGTGACATCGACGTCGCCGCGCTGCGCATCCTGATCGCCACCGATCCGCCTGATCACACGACGCTCCGGCGGATGGTCGGACGCGGCTTCACGCCGAGAGCGATCGGCGATCTGGAGTCGCGCATCCGCACCATCGCCGAGGAGTGCGTCGAGGACCTGATCACCGAGGTGGCCAGCGGGACCGGCGACCTCGTGCGGCACCTGGCCGAGCCGCTGCCGGTGCTGGTGATCGCGGAGATGCTCGGGATCCCGGGCGAGCGTCGCCACGAGTTCAAGCGCTGGTCGGATGACGTGGTCGGAGTGCTCAGCGGCTTCGGCGACCAGGATCGAGCGCAAGCGAGCATGCTGGAGATGTTCGAGTTCTTCGTCTCGATGGCCGAGCAACGCCGTCGTGATCCGGCTGACGACTTGGTCAGTCTCCTCGTCGCAGGCTCCGAAGATGGACAACTCGATCCGATGGAGATCGTCACGTTCTGCATCCTGCTGCTGATCGCGGGCAACGAGACGACGACGAACCTGTTGGCCAACGTGACTCTCGTGTTGTTCGAACGGCCGGACTTGCTTCGCGAGCTCCGCGAGTCACCTGAGCGGATTCCCGCCGCGCTGGAGGAGACGCTGCGATACGACGCGCCGATCCAGGCGCTGTTCCGCCGTACTCGGGAGGCGACGTCGCTCGCGGGCGTCGACCTCCCGGAAGACTCGACCGTGATGGTCGGGTTCGCGTCGGCGAACCGCGACGAACGTCACTACCACGAGCCCGACGTGTTCAATATTGGACGGAGCGAGCCGGACCACCTCGGTTTCGGCGCCGGGATCCACCTCTGCCTGGGAGCGGCACTGGCGCGCCTCGAAGCAAGGGTCGCGCTGGAGACGCTTCTCCCGCGTGTGCACGCGATGGAGCCCAACGCACCGGCGTCTCGCACCGGAAGCTTCATTCTGCGTGGTTGTCAAAGCATCCCGATCGGGTTCGAAGCATGACCGACTCGATGCTGGGAAGCGACGAGCGCGAGGGCCTGGAGTCGCAGATCGAAGCGGCGCGCGCGTTGCGACGGCTCGCACACGCGATGGTGGGCCATCTCGCCGACGGTGAAGCGTTGCAGGAGATCACCAGGTTCGCAGATCGGCTGGCATCCACGATCGAGCAGGAGCCTCGACGAGATCGGAGCCTTGAGATCCAGAGCAGTCCGCGCTTCGCCGCCGCACTCGCGGGGAGTCCACTGAGCCGGATCATCCCCGAGGGAGCACTCGTCGACCTTTTCCAGGACTCGCCCGTCTCGGGGTCGGCGAACCCGTTCGGCATGGGATTGCGGATCCGTCGGTCCGGTGACGAGGCGATCGGATCCGTCTCCCTGGCTCCTGGCTGGGAGGGCGCGCCGGGTCGCGGTCACGGCGGCATCGTCGCGGCGTTGATCGACGAGACCATCGGTGGGCTTCTCCCCATCATCGGGACGATGGCGTTCACCGGTGAGCTGACCCTGCGCTACCGCCAACCGTGCCCTATGGGCGTCCCGCTTGAGTTTCGTGCGCGTCTCGCCGGCCGCGACGACCGCAAGTTGCACATCGAGTGCGTCGGCACCGGCCCCGACGGCGTGTTCGTGGAGTCGTCCTCGGTGTTCATCGCCGTGGATATGGAACGCCTCGCCGGATTGAACGCGGCTGCGCCGGATCACGCAGACGCAAATGCGCGGGGTCGATCATGACGCCCGACGACGTCGTCCTCCCGCTGATCACCGCGAGCCAGGGCCGCGACGACGTCGATCCGCTCTACCAGATGCTCCCGTTCATCGCTGCCCTCGGGTTCACGGGCGATCTGGAGGTCCGGTATCAGCGGCCGTCGCCCGGCGAGGTTCCGACCGGGTACCGGTTACGCCGCGACGCACACCGCCGTCATCTGCTCCACATCGAGTCCATTGGGTGCCGCGATGACGGTCCCGTGGAGTCGGACCCTCCGATCGTCACGGTGCGATTGAAGCCGCCCACCGATGCAGCGACCGCCACGTCGCCACAGTCCACTGAGCGAGGAGCGCCATGACACCCGACGAGATGGTCCTCGCGCTGATGACGACCAGCGCGGGCCGCCACGACCCGTATCCCCTCTACCAGACCTTGCGCGAGACGGCACCGATCGCTCGCAGCGAACTCGCGCCGATCTGGTACCTCAGCCGCTTCGACGACTGCCAGTCGGTGCTGCGGGACCAGCGATTCGGGAAGAGCGATCCCGATCAACCAACGACGCTGATGCCGGGCCGCCCGCCGCGCCGGCGCTTGGAATCCGCGCGTGCGTCGATGCTGATGGTGAACCCGCCCGACCACACGCGGCTCCGGGGACTCGTCAGCCGCGAGTTCACGCCGCGCCGCGTGGAGCAGATGCGCGCCAGCGTCGAAGCGATCTGCGACGAGATCCTCGATGGTGTCGCCGATGCCGGCGGGTGCGACATCATGGACACGCTCGCATTCCCGTTGCCCGTGCGCGTCATCGGTGAGCTTCTCGGCGTCCCGCGCGAGGAGCGCGACTCGTTCCGGCCGCTCGTCCTCGCCAGCGCGAAGTCGATCGAGCCGGACGTGAGCGAGGAAGATCAACTCGCGGCCAACGTCGCCAGTCAGCAACAAGCCGAATATTTCGCCGACCTCATCAAACGCCGGGCCGCCGAGCCCGGCGATGACTTGCTCAGTGCGCTGATCGAGGTCCGGGACGGCTCGGACCAGCTCAGCGAGGTCGAACTCATCGCGACTGCCATTCTGCTGTTCGCGGCAGGGTTCGAGACAACGACGAACCTCATCGGGAATGGGTTGGTCACGTTGCTGCGCAACCCGGATCAGCTACGACTGCTCCGGGAAGATCGGGGACGCATCCCGACGGCGGTCGAAGAGATCCTGCGGTACGAGTCCCCGGTGCAGCTCGATTTGCGGGTCGCGTTCGAGGACGTGACGCTGGACGGCAACACGATCAAGACCGGTGATGCAGTGGTGACCCTGCTGGGCGCGGCGAACCGAGATCCTTCGCACTACGAGCGGCCCGAGGAGTTCGACGTGACTCGCGGTGGAGTGCCCATCATGAGCTTCGCGAGTGGGATCCACTTCTGCCTCGGTGCCAACTTGGCCCGGATGGAAGGCCAGGCCGTGCTCGGGCGCCTGTTCGACCGGTTCTCGACCATCGAGTGGCTCGACGACGAGCCCGCGTGGCGTGATCGGCTGACTCTCCGTGGCCTCGAGCACCTCAACGTGCGTGTCGGAGTCCGGTGACGCGCGCCGTCGCGGCTCGTCGCGCGGGTCCTTCTAGTCTGACCCGATGAGCGAATCCGTTCGCAGCCTGCCCCGCGACGACCCGGATGCAGTCCGCCGTCAACTGATCGACGCGACCGAGGCTTGTTTCCGCCGTTTCGGCGTCGCCAAGACCACCATGGAGGACATCGCGTCCACGGCGGGTGTCTCGCGCGCCACGGTCTACCGCTACGTGTCCGGGCGCGACGAGCTGATCCTCGGTGTGTTGCTACGCGCCGGTGACGAGTTCTACGCGCGGGTCGTGCGGGCAGACACGTTCGCCGATGCACTCATCGACGGGGTGCTGTACACCTTGGATCAGGTACGCGCCGATGACCGGCTCACATTGCTGTTCGCGCCCGAGGCCGCGGGCGAGACCGTGACCATTGCCGGTGCCGCCGACGCGCTCTTCCAGCGATCAGCCAACTACCTACGGCCGCTCGTCGTCGAGGCACAAGCCAACGGCGAGCTACGACGCGACATCAATGCTGATGACCTCGGCGAGTGGATGATCAGGGTCATCTTGTCGTTCCTCACCGTGCGCGGTCCGAAGACCGCACCCGACCACAGCTTCGGCGCCTGCTGGAGCAGTACCTGCTGCCGGCCCTGTCCTGACCGCTGCGGCAGCAGCAAGCTCGGAAGATGCTCTAGCTGGGGTACCAGCGTTGAGGACGCTCGCCGTCTGCGTGGGCGGCGCCAACGCTTGCGAGCACGTCGAGATGGCCCGCGATCTCGGAGATGCCCAACATGATTTCGAAGCCGTCCAGCTGCGGGAACACCAGCCGAGTCAGCTCGTACACACTGACGCCCGGATAGGCAACGAGCGCCCGGTGGATGCTCCCGCTGCGGTGCTCGTGATGCGCGCGGATGCGGCCCGCCCACGCCGGAACATCCGTGAACGGCTCTCCGTGCCCCGGCAGGACAACCTCCGGATCGAGTGCACAGAAGCGATCGAGGCTGTCGAGATATTCGATCAGGCTCTGCCGGCGGGCAGGCGCATCGCCCTCGGTGATCTCGAGAAACGGGTTCGGACTGATCCGCGGAAGTAGATGGTCACCACTGATCAACGTGGTGCCGTCGAAGAGCGACACATGGCCGGTCGAATGGCCCGGAGTGACGTTGACTGCCCAAGTGTCTCCGCCCGCGCTGAGCCGGTCATCGTCATCAAGGGCATCGATCAACTCCGGTGCTGCAGGCTCGACGAGACCGCCGATCGAGGCCATCATTGCCGGGAACAAGTCACGCACCTCGTCGGGCAGGCCGAGATCGGCGAGTACCGCCGCATAGCGCGCGAGGCGGTCGGCCTCCATGCAGAGCTTGCGGCGTTCCGCGGCGCCCGCCAGGATCCGCGCGTCGCCTTCTCGGGCCAGACGCGCCGCCGCCCCGAAGTGGTCGGGATGGGCATGGGTCACGACGACTTGATCGATGTCACCAACGGCGAGCCCGGCGGTCGCGAGGAGCACATCGACCAACGCCAGCGACTCAGGCATGACCATGCCGGGATCCACGATCGTGACCGGCGCCGACGGCAGCAGATAGCAGTTGACCGGCCCCACTGCGAACGGAGTCGGCAGCGCGGCATGGAGCACGCCGGTCGGCAACTCGTCGACCAGCGGCGCGAGGGGTTCCGGCATCCGACTCCTTCAAGACGTGAGATAGATACGATATCGCGTGTCAGACGACGAACCCAGGCTCGAGGAGTGGTGCGATGCCGACCGTGACGACACCGGACACGCGAGTCGAGTCCGATTTCGTGTCGATCTGCGAGCGGCTCGCCGTTCGCCCGTACTCCGTGCTGGGTTCCGTGCTCGGTTCCACCGAGTCCGAACCAGTCCGGGTACGTCTCGAAGTGACGCGGTTCGGCCGCCGCCGCCTCGCAGATGTCGTGGTGTCGGCGGATGCCGTCACGCTCGACGGGCGCGGGCGCGGACGTTGGACCCTGCACTGGGAGCCCGAGGCTGGGACGCGAGTCGCGCCAGGTCATGTCACTATCTGGATCAACGCACTTCGTTCCCCCGACGCCGGCCCGACAGAGCTGTCCGTATCCGTTGAGACCAATGAGCGCGTCCGTCGCCGGCGACGTCGCCTCGCTGGCGTCGCCCACCATTACCTCGCAGAGCTTGCTCGCGTTCTCGAATCCGGCGACGCGAGCTCCGCTCGCCCGTGAGCTGGGCGCCTCGATCCTCGCGATCAAAGTCCGGGAAGTCGCGACGCGTACCGATCGGAGCGTGCCCGGGTGGATGACCAGACGGTGCTCGGCATGCGGGTGCCGTACAAGTGGATCGTTGCGAGCGTCTTCGTCGTCGGGCTGTTCATGGAGATCATGGACACGACGGTGGTCAACACCGCCCTCCCCACCCTCGACCGTGACTTCAATGCGTCGAGCGCGACCATCGAATGGGTCGTTCTCGGCTACCTGCTGTCCCTCGCGGTGTGGATCCCAGCATCGGGGTGGCTCGGCGATCGGTTTGGCACCAAACGCATCTTTCTCGGCGCGCTGGCGTTCTTCACGGTCGGCTCGGCGATGTGTGGATTGGCGCAGTCCATCGAGCAGCTCGTTGCGTTCCGTGTGGTGCAGGGCATCGGAGGCGGGATGCTCACTCCGGTCGGTACCGCGATGCTGTTCCGAGCGTTCCCGCCTCATGAACGAGCCAAGGCCTCCACGGTGCTCCTCATCCCGGCCGTGCTCGCACCCGCGGCCGGCCCCGTCGTCGGAGGCTGGCTCGTCACGAACGCGAGCTGGCGATGGATCTTCACGATCAATCTCCCCTTCGGGATCATCGGCATGATCGTCGGGTTCTTCTACCTGCGCGAATACACCGAAGGCACCGCCGGGCGCTTCGACATCGCCGGATTCATCCTCTCGGGCACCGGCCTGGCCGGTGTGCTGTACGCGCTCACCCAAGCCCCCGAACACGGCTGGACCTCCCCCGTCGTTCTGGCCACTGGCCTCGCCGGCCTCGCCCTCCTGGCCGCGCTGGTGATCGTCGAGACCCACATCCCCGAACCGATGCTCGCGCTCCGCCTCTTCCGGGAGCGCATGTTCCGCAACGCCAACATCGTGCTCTTCCTCACCTACGGAAGCTTCGCGGGACTCCTGTTCCTCCTGCCGCTGTATCTGCAAACCCTGCGCGGGTTGAGCGCGTACGAATCAGGCCTCACCACGTTCCCCCAAGCCATCGGCCTCATCGTCTCCAGCCAGATCGTCGGTCGCCTCTACGTACGGGTCGGACCCCGTCGCCTCATCGTCGGCGGCATGCTCGGCATGACGCTCGCCACCCTCGTCCTCGTCACCGTCGACCTCGACACGAGCCTCTGGACCATCCGCGGGCTGATGTTCATGCGCGGGATCTTCATGGCCTTCGCGTTCGTTCCGCTCCAAGCGGCAACGTATTCGAACATCAGCGCTCCGGACACCGGGCGAGCCTCTGCCATCTTCTCGACCGGCCGGCAGGTGTCGGCCGCGCTCGGAGTCGCGGTCCTCGCCTCGGTCTGGATCAGCCGCACCAAGGCACTCACGCACGGCATCACCAACCCCGCGCTCGCCGCGGACAAGGCCGTCGGCGGGTTCCACGCCGCGTTCATCGCCGGCGCCATCATGGTCGGTGCCGCCGCCATCGCCGGCCTGCTCATCCACGACGACGACGCAGCAGCCTCCATGCGCCAACCCGGCGAGCTCGAACCACCCCAAACTCTCGAAGTCACGGAGCGCTGATGCTGCGACGCCTCGCTGAATGGTGCTACCGCCGACGCAGGTTGGTCGTCGCTACCTGGGTCGTGGTCTTCGTCGTCATCGTCCTCGTCGGGCAGGCCGCCGGCTCGCGGTTCTCCCAGAGCCTGAAGCTTCCCGGCACAGAGTCCCAGCATGCCGCCGATCTGCTGCACGACCGGTTCCCGACTCAGGCCGGCGACGTCGGACAGATCGTCATCAACTCGCCCGCCGGAGCGCGAACTCCCGCCGTGCGGGCCCGCGTGACCCGGATGCTCACCCGAATCGCGCACGTTCCGGGCGTCGACGCGGTCCTCAGCCCCTACTCGCCATCGGGGATGGCTCAGGTCTCGCGCGACGGCACGATCGCGTTCGCGCAAGTTCAGTTCGCGAAGCGTTCGTTCGAGGTCAGCACCGCAACGATCGACCGTATTCGCACCGCCGCATCTGACGCCGGATCGCCAGACGTCACCATCGAACTCGGCGGCCAGATGTTCGCACGGCCGACCCCGCCCGGAGGCTCCGAAGCACTCGGACTGCTCGCCGCGATCATCATCCTGCTCATCACGTTCGGGTCGCTACTCGCGATGGGCATGCCGATCCTCACCGCGCTCTTCGGAATCGGCATCGGACTCGCCTTCGTCGATGTCCTCTCACACGTGATGTCGGTGCCGGACTTCGCCATCCAACTCGCGGCGATGGTCGGTATCGGCGTCGGGATCGACTACGCACTCTTCATCGTCACGCGCTACCGAAACGCGCTCCACGATGGACTCGATCCCGAACGCGCCGTCGTCCTGTCGATCGACACCGCGGGGCGCGCAGTCCTGTTCGCAGGGTTCACGGTCGTGATCTCACTCCTCGGCCTGTTCCTCATGGGCATCGAACTCGCGTACGGCCTCGCGCTCGGCACCTCCTTCACGGTCGCAGTCGTGATGATCGCGTCGCTCACACTCCTCCCCGCGATCCTCGGCTTCGCCGGTACCAAGATCGATCGCTTCGGAATCCACAGACACAAGAACAAGGACGAGCATCGCGTGCGCAATACGCCCGCGTTTCGTTGGAGTCGTCTCATCCAGCGTCACCCGTGGCCGTTCATGCTCGGCGGTTTCGCGTTCCTTGCCCTGCTCACCCTGCCACTGTTCTCGATCCGCCTTGGGTTCCAAGACGCGGGCACCAACCCGCGTAGCGCGACCACCCGCAAGGCCTACGATCTGCTCGCTCGAGGCTTCGGTCCCGGCATCAACGGGCCGCTCGTCTTGGCCGTCGAACTCGGCTCGCACGGCGACACGGCCGTCCTCGCCGAGCTCGAGCGCTCGGTGTCGAACACGCTCGGCGTCGCAGCCGTCGCGCCCCCGCGCCTCAATGACGCCCGCGACACCGCGGTCGTCTCGGTCATTCCCACGACTGGGCCACAGACTGAGGACACCGGCCGGCTCGTCCACCGACTCCGTGACCAGGTGCTGCCCCGACTCACCGACAACCAGACGGGCGTGCGCGTATCGGTTGGAGGATTCACTGCGGCGGGTATCGATATCTCGGATCAGTTCGCGAAGCGCCTCCCGTGGTTCATCGGCGCGGTGCTCGGGTTGAGCTTCCTGCTCCTGCTCTGCGTGTTCCGATCGATCGTCGTCCCGGTCAAAGCCGTCGCCATGAATCTCTTGTCGATCGGCGCCTCCTACGGCGTGGTGGTCGCCGTGTTCCAAGAGGGCACCGGAAAGGCTCTCGTGGGCGTCGATCGCACTGGGCCGATCGCGCCCTTCATTCCGATGATGCTGTTCGCCATCGTGTTTGGCCTGTCAATGGACTACGAAGTGTTCCTCCTGTCGCGCATTCGCGAGGAATACGACCGAACTGGCGACAACGGCCTCGCGGTCGCCGACGGTCTCGCCGCAACGGCACGGGTGATCACCGCGGCCGCGGCCATCATGATCACCGTCTTCGCGAGCTTCATTCTGGGTGACAACAACACCGTCAAGGTGTTCGGCTTCGGTCTCGCGATCGCGATCCTGTTGGACGCCACGATCGTACGAATGCTGCTCGTCCCCGCGACGATGGAACTCCTCGGGAGGGCGAACTGGTGGTTACCACGGTGGCTCGATCGAGTCACGCCCCGCCTCAATGTCGACGTCACCGCCGATCTCGAGTCCGACCTCGCCGTCATCGCCGCGCAGTCAGCCAACTCAACACCGCCAATCGCCTAGTACGGACCGCTGCACCACCACACTCATCGGCCAAAGCCACGATCCGGCCAGCACGCCAACACAATCGAACTGAGCGCCGGGTCCGTAACCCTTCGCGAACGAGCACGCCACTCGGCCAAGGTCGCAAATCCGGCGCTCAAGTCAGCGTCACGAACGTCAGGTCGCACCGCACCGAATGCTGCGGGACCTGCATTCGCGACCATGCGCCTCTCGTAGCAGCGCCAATTCGGATCAAAAGCGACGACGGCTGTGCACCCAAGTACTAGGTGGCATGTCGACGGAGGCTGCCACGGTCAGCGCGCGACGAGCACTGAGAGGGGACAGTGGTGGACCAGGCCTGCTGCAACTGATCCGACGATCCGCTCAGTGAGGGGGTTGTGGCCTCGATGTCCCACGACCACCAAGCACGCTGCGTGTGCGGTCGCCGCGGCGATGAGCTCGCCTCCGGGGTCACCATCACGAGTCTCGAACATCCATTCCCAGGGGTAGTCGGCGAGGTACGTCAGCGTCTCCGCCTCGATGTCGGCCGTCATGGAGTCCAGCGCCAGCCGGTGCTCGTGGGTTGCGGTGGCACTCACACCGAGCGCGCCCGGGTGGTGTCGTACGAACACGGCGACGAGCGGCGCGCCAACACACGCGCCGAGTTCACGCGCAGCGCCCAACGCAACAATCGAACCGGTCGAACCATCGAGTCCAACGACGAACGGCGGATGACTCCCAGCACTCATTGCACCCCCTCCAAGCTCTCAGCGGCGAGCACGTCGGGGTCGGCGTCGTGCGGGGCAGGGGCGGCCCGGCTCGGCGCGCGAAGCCAGACGTAACCGGCGCACAGGATCAACAGTGCGGCGCCGACGAGCACCGCCCAGTGCATTCCAGTGATGAACCCGGCGCGCGCGGCTTCGGTCACAGCGCGGCCGGCCGATCCCATCTTCTGGGCGACCGCAAATGCTCCGGCGGGCGAATCCTTCACGGTCGCGGCAGCAACCGCCGGAAGGTGCCCCGTGACCGACCCGATGTCGTGCCGATACCCGGAGTTGAATGCGCTGCCGAGGACGGCGATGCCGAGCGCAGCACCGACCTCGCGGGCCGTGTCGTTGACCGCGGACGCGACACCCTGCTTGGCCAGCGGGAGCGAGCCGACGATCGCGTTCGTGGCCGGTGTCATCGAGAGCGCGACCCCGGCACCGACCGCGAGGAGTCCAGGGAACAGATGCCAGTAGCCCGACGACGTCGTGAGGGTCGCGAGGTAGGCGAAGCTCGCGGTGCTGACAAGCAGTCCAAGGGTGCTGATGTTGCGTTGGCCGTATCGCTCGGAGAGGGTGGCCGCCAACGTGGCGAGCGGCAGCATCGTGATCGCCATCGGCAACAACGCGACCGCGGCCTCGAGCGCTCCGTAGCCGAGCATCAGCTGGAGGAACTGCAGCACCAAGAAGAAGAAACCGAACATCGCGAGGAACAGAACCGTCAGCGCGGTGGTCCCGGTCGCGAAGGCGGTCACCCGGAACAACCTTGGGTCCAGGAGCGGTCGGCGAGTACGGAGCTCCCACGCTACGAAGGCGACGCCCGCGCCGACGCCGACCGCGAGTCCCGTGACCGTCAACGGGTCGTTCCAGCCTCGAGCGGGACCCTCGATGATGCCCAGCACGAGGCCGCCGATGGCCGCGAATGACAGCACCGCACCGAAGGGATCGAGATGCACATCCTCGGAGCTCTTGGTATTCGGTACCGCAACGAGCGTGGCTACCAACGCGACGACCGCGAGCGCGGCGATCGCGACGAACACCGAGCCCCACCAGAACGTCTCCAGCAACGCACCCGCAACGATCATCCCCAGAACGGCACCACCGCCGGCGAACCCGGCCCAGACGCCGACGGCACGCGCGCGTTCGGCGTCCGGAAAGACACTCGTGATCGTGGACAGGGTTCCCGGCATGATCAGCGCAGCTCCGACGCCGGCCACTGCACGCCACGCGATCAGCTGGGTGGGCGTGTCGGCCGTCGCCGCGACCGCCGACGCCACGCCGAAGATCACGATGCCAGCCAACAACGCCGACCGTCGACCGAAGCGATCACCCAACGCGCCACAGGGCAGGAGCAACGCTGCCAGCAGGAGCACGTACGCATCGACGATCCACTGAAGCTCCGCCTGCGTCGGCCCGAGATCCATAGCGATCGCGCGCAACGCGACATTGAGCATCGCCACGCTGGCGACGACCAAGACGAGGGAGAGGCACATGGCCGCCAGCACTGCCTGGCGCGCCCGCGGCGACAACGCCACCGCGACATCCGGGGAAGGCGAGGATCCGCCGTTCACGGCACTCGCGCCTCCGGCGCGGTCACGGCGCGCTCAAGTCGACGAGGTGTTCCGCGAACTTCGAGAGCAACGATCCGAAGGTGCGACGGTCATCGACCGACCAATCGACGAGCAGCTCCTGCAGTGCCACCAAACGCGCGCTGCGAAGTTTGTCGACCGCGCGACGCCCGCGGTTGGTCAGTCGAAGGACCGAAGCACGACCGTCGTTCGGATCCAATGCGCGTTCAACCAGGCCCTGGGCCTCGAGTTGCTTCACCTGCCTCGACAAGGTCGACAGATCGACGCCCAACACACCAGCCAAGTCAGTCAGTCGTCGCGGGCCGTCGTCCCCGAGCCGGCTCAACAACCCATAGCCCGCCCCCTCCACCCGTACCCCGGCCTGACGTGCCAGCCGCTCACGAACACGCGGAAGGTTTCCGTACCGAATCACCGAGGCGAGACCCCGTTCGACATCGGCCAGGGCCTGATCGCTCATCACCGACGAATCCATCGCCGGAAGGATAGCAACTGCTTGGTGCAAGCAAGTGGCCTGCTACGCTCCCGCCTCGATGGCGGCGGTCGAGCGATCCTGCGCAGGCGAAAGCGGCGACGCAGGTGATCAGTCCCGAGTCCCCCGGGTGCTGGATACCGAGGTCCACGGACGCAGGCTCAGCCTCCTCGAGTGGGGTTCGGGGTCGCCGATCGTGCTGCTCCACCCGAACGGATTTTGCGCAGGTTTGTTCGCGCCGCTCGCGACCCGACTCGGCGATCATGTCCGTGTTCTCGCCGTCGACATCCCGGGACACGGTCGTAGCGCTCCCCCGCCGACGCGTCATGGGTACGAGTTCGCTGCGCTCGCGGCCGACGTGGTCGCCGCACTCGACACCGTCGGCGTCACCGATGCGGCCGTCGTCGGCGAATCCCTCGGCGGTGCGGTCGCCATCCTCGCCGACCGACTTCGGCCCGGCGTGTGGCGACACATGGTGCTGTGCGAGGCTGTCGCCTTCCCGGGAGCTGGCCAGATGGGTGCGGACAACCCGATGGCGTCCGCCGCGCGGGCGCGACGCAATTGCTGGCCAGACCTCGCGACGATGCGCCGCTCCTACGCGAACAAGGCTCCGCTCTCAGAGCTCGCACCCGAGGCGCTCGATGCCTACCTCACTTGGGGGACGCGCCGCCGCCGCGATGGGAACGTCGAGTTGGCCTGCCATCCTGACGACGAGGCCACAATCTTCGAGATCTCCGCGGAACCCGGCGGCGCCCGCGCGGCATGGGACCACCTGGCCGAACTCTCGAGTCCAGCCACGATCGTTTCGGGATCGCAATCATTCCTTCCCGGCGACTGGTTCGCCCAGCAAGCCTCGCGCGCGAGCAGCCGACAGGAAGTCGTCGACGGCGGTCACTTCTTTCTGCAGGCCGACACCTGCCGCGCGGCCGGCCTACTCGGTCGGCTCCTCGGGCTCTCGCTCGCCGGAGCTCATTCCGATGTCGCCGCGGGCCTGACCCGCGATGGACAGCCGAACCCTGACGCCGCCTGAGCGACGAGCAATGTTCGCCGCCGAAGACTCCGCCCAATCGCGACGAGTCTCCACATTGGGATTCGTGGCGATCGTGGTTCTAAATGTCGCCCTGGGCTCGGCGTTCGCCGTCACCAGTGACGACCAACCGCTGGCGCTACTGGGCGCGGAGCTGCCGTGGGCCTTCGTCGGAGCGCTCGCCGGCCTCCTCTGGGTTCGCTCATCGCAGCGCCCGACCGGAGCGCTCCTCGCGATGGCCTGCGATCTCCGACCGATCTTCACGCTCGCTGCGACCGCCGTGGTCGCCGTCGCGGCAATCGAATCCGCGCTACCACTCGCCTTTGACGCCGCCGTCGTGGTCGCAGTGTCAGCAGCCGAGTCGATCCGACTGCGCGTCGCGCCAAGCGTGCAGCCGACCTGGGTCACGACCGCGCCACATTTCGACATCGCCGTCGCCAACGTCTTCACCGGCAACCGGACGCCGCATGAGACGGCTGCGATGCTCCTCCAGAGCGACGCCGACGTCATCGTCGTGAACGAAGCCTCGAGCCGCTTTATGCAGGTCTTCGACGAACTGGGGGGCTCGACGCAATACCCGACGCGGGTCATCGACGCGGAGAGCGACGAGAACTACCGCGTCGCAGTTGTTTCCCGACTCCCTTTCACCACGAGCGACGTGCGCACGTCAGGAGCGTTGCGCCACGCGCGCGCCGTCCTCTCGGTCGGAGGACGAGCGCTCACGGTGATCGCAACCCATCTCCACGCTCCGCTCGAACGGGGTGGACACGCTCGATGGTTGGGGGAAATGCACGAACTCACCCAACTGCTGACAGCGGCGACCGGGCCAACGATCGTTGCCGGCGATTTCAATGCGACCATTGACCATCCTCAGATCCAAGCACTGCTGAAACTCGGGTTCCAGGATGCACCAACCACTCTCGGCCGGAGGCACTGGACATCGCTGCGACTCGCCGCCTCAGGGCCGCTACGGCATCTCCCCACCGCGGTGCGCGTTGACCACGTCCTCACCGGCCCCGGCACCCGCGCGACGCAACTCCGCGTCATCAAGGCACCCGGCAGCGATCACATCCCCTGCGTCGTGACCATCGCCGTCTCCCCCGCCGCGATCATCAGGCACGACTGAGCACGAACGTCACGCTGCGCACGAATCCCCTTCTTCGCCGGCTCGCAAGGCGCCTCCCGGGAGCACGGTGCGCTCCCCTGCCCATGACCTCGACCGCGGGAGCACGCCTCGGTACCCAGTAGACCGCATGAAGCGCCCCGAGTGTTTGACGGGATGTCTCGCGGATCCTGCTGACAGACAGGCACCGCTCATCGCCGACCTCCCGTTCGGGCGCCCATCGTGTAGGTCCGTGCCGGTGCCATCACCGTGGACCTCCCATTCGACCTCCCGGTCGGCTGGTCCGAGGTGTGCCGGCTAGCGGATTGAATCGTCGACCTCCTGCCGGACCTCCTGTTGGTGCTCCCGCTGGGCGTATCGAGCGTCGATGTCGCTGCTGTCGCGCGCTGAGAGGCCTGTTCGCGGCCTACCGAGGCGTGGAGGTCGTCTCGGCCGCGGTCTGCTCCGCGCGTCTGCCCGGCGGGTTTGCCGCGCGCGTGCATCGTGTCGCTTGCGGTGCCGCGCCGGAATGCGTTGCAGACCCGGCTCGAGGCGAGCTCCGGAACGCGCGCCGCAGCCGGGGCGACTCGACGTAGGGCGACGGACTCGATGGACGATCTTGTCCCGCCCGTCCCCACTGCGTGCGCATAGGCGGTGTGACAACGGCGATGGAGGTTCAGCAATGCACGACGCAGTCATCGCGGGAACGGACGAGGGCCGGTTGGTCTGGACCGTCGAGGAGGCCGGCCGGCTCCTAGGCATCTCGCGTGCGCATGCCTATGAGCTCGTGGCGCGTGGCGATCTGCCCCACGTGCGACTCGGCCGGCGTGTCGTGATCCCGAAGCACGCAATCACCGCGCTCCTCGCACGCGCCACCTCGTGACCACACGACATCGTCATGTCCGCTCCAACAGCGACCGCACGCGGCGACTCGACCCAGCACACTCGAGATCGTCCTGCCAGACCTCACCGATGACCCGCACGAACTTGCTTTCAGAATCCGCGGCGCGGTTGGCGCGAGTGGAACCGTATGCTGAGCATCGGGAAGCTCGGCCACGGCCAGGAGGGCTACTACCTCGACACCGTCGCCACGGGTGCCGAGGACTACTACGTCGGTCGCGACGAAACACCGGGCCGGTGGCTCGGCGCCATGGCACGAGAGTTGGGTCTCGACGGTCGCGTCGAGCCGGACACGCTGCGCGCGGTCTTGGCAGGCCGTGACCCTTCGTCGGGAGAACCGCTCGCCCGATCACGTCACCGACGCATGCCCGGGTTCGATCGCACGTTCCGTGCACCGAAGTCGGTGTCGGTACTGTGGGGGCTCGCCGACGGGGAAACCAGCCGGGAGGTGCGCGCCGCCCACGAGACCAGCGTCGACGCCGCGCTCGGGTATCTCGAGGCGCAAGAATGCTGATCCCAACGGGGTACCAACGGGATCGTCGCCGTGCGTGGTGACGGGTTCGTAGGTGCCGGGTTCCGGCATCGCACGAGCCGGGCCGGCGACCCACACCTCCACACGCACGTCCTGGCGACGAACGCGACCCGCAGCGCAGACGGCCGGTGGGGTGCGCTCGACGCCCGACACCTCTACCTCCACGCTAAGACCGCCGGATACCTCTACGAGGCGCACCTCCGGGCGGAGCTCACGGCCCGGCTCGGCGTCGCGTGGGGACCGGTCGTCCACGGCATCGGCGACATCGACGGGATCCCGGATCCGCTCTTGAAGATGTTCTGGACGCGGCGGCGTGAGATCGAAGCGGAGATGGCCGCCCGGGGGTTTGCTCGGCGCGCGCCGCCCAGTACGCAGTGCTCGACACCCCGCCAAGCCAAGACCTACGACGTCGAACCATCGGCGCTGCGCACTCGATGGGCAGAACAGACCGCCGAGATCGGATGGGACCACGAACAGTTCCGCGAGGTCGTGGGACAGGCCTGTCCCGTCGGCCTGACCGGCGAGCGGATCGACAAGATCCGCGAGCGACTGAACCGGCGGCAACACGAGCCCTGGGAACGCAACGCCCTCGCCCAGCTCCGCGGCGGGAAGATCGACGACGCGATCTCGACCTACGAAGCGCGCGGCCGCATCCACACGCTCGACACCGCGCCGGCCGCGCGGGACGCGATGTGTGCAGACTGGTGGACCGCGACCCTCGCCGGCGACCAAGTGCTGATGCACGCGATCCGTTGGTCCGATGTCGACGACCTCAATGCGCGCGCCCGAACGCGACTGCACGACGCCGGTCGGCTCACCGGACCCACCCTCGTTCTCGACGATCGTCCGTATCAGGCCGGCGACCGGATTATGACCCTGCGCAACGAACGACGCCTCCACGTCCGCAACGGCACCTGCGGACAAGTCACCGACATCGACGCCGAGCAGAGGCAGATGACGGTCCGCACCGACGCCGGAGCCACTGTCACCTTGTCCGCGCGCCATATGGATAACGGTCACGTGCGTCGTGCGTACGCGACAACGATCCATAAGGCGCAAGGGCAGACCGTCGACCGAGCGCTCGTGCTCGGCTCCGACCTCCTCCACCGAGAAGCCGGCTACGTCGCCCTCTCACGCGGCCGCACCGAGAACCGCATCTACCTCGTCGGGCGCGAACCGCGAGAAGAAGCCCACGCCCCCGAACCTGCGCCGCCCGTGCCAATCGACGCGCTCACCCAGTCCCTCGGCGTTAGTCACGCCCAGCACCTCACCCTTGACACCGGCATCGACCGGCACGCGATCGGCCGTGAGCTCCAGGCGCTCGTCCACGAACGAGACCGGCTCCAAGAGGTCGCTCGTCAACGCCCACCAGATCGCGCGCACGAGATCGAGTCGCTCACCATCAAACGCCGCACAACCATCGAGAGTCTCTAGCAGAGCTGGCGCCGACCTCGAAGCACTCGAACGTCAGCGCGGATGGCGTCACCGCGAACCGACGCATGCAGAGGATCGTGCTCACCAACCGGATCCAACACCTCGAAACACGCGTCGGAGACCTCGGCAGTGCACTCGAGGACGCCCGTCATGGCCAGAAGGAGCGCTCCAAGTTCGTTCGCCAGCATCGCATCGACCTCCGCCGGCTCCCCGTAGTCGGGGGAACTATCGAGGCCCGCATCAGCCAGCTCGTTGACGCCGATCTCGCCGATCCACCCGCATACCTCCGGTCGCTCGGACCCAAGCCGAGCGACGAGCGGCAGACCGCCGAATGGCGGCGCGCCGCCGAGTACGTCGAGCGCTACCGCACCAGCCACGACACCACCGACCCACACCAACTGCTCGGACCTAAACCCAGCGGCGACGCAACCCTCTGGCGCCTGGACGCTCACGAGCTCACTCAGCTCACAGCTCGCGTCCACGAACCCGAACGCGACCGCAACGTCGGCAGCGACCTCGGGCTGACACCGCGTCACGCTGGCCGAAGCTCCATCGTACGAATCGAAGGACGTCCGCCACGTGGCGCTGCCGTCAACCGGCAAAGAGGTCGGCGACCGTTCCCGCGGCTTCGGCGTCGAGCTCCGGCTGCACGTGGCTGTAGATGTCGAGCGTAATCGAGGTCGTAGCATGACCGAGCCGTTCGCTCACCACCTTCGGGTGCACTCCTGCGGTGAGCGCGAGCGTGGCCCAGGTGTGCCGCAGATCGTGCAGCCGGATCGGCGGCACTCCGGCGCGTTGTGCCGCCGATCGGAACCTGCGCGTGAAGCGATCCGGATGGAGAGGGCTCCCGAGCTCGTCGGAGAAGACGAGGTCTTGGTCTTGCCACGCGTCGCCCGCGGCGACCCGCTCTTCGAGCTGGCGCTTGCGGTGCGCGCGCAACGAGGCCGCTGTTTCGTGATCCAACGACACCGAGCGCCGGGAGCGTGCCGTCTTCGGCGCCGACCATTCGACGACGTCGTTGACAACGACGAGCGAACGCTCGATCACCAACCTCCCAACCGCGAGATCGACCGACGACCACCGCAATCCCAGTGCCTCACCTCGCCGCATCCCCGTCGCGATGAGACACCGATACAGAGTCGCCAATCGGTCATCGACGACGGCGGCGAGGAAGGTGCGGACTTCGTCGGCGGTCCACGTCGCGAACTCCGGCCGCGTCACCGAGGGCGGCTTCACGAGTGCGGCAACGTTGCGCGGTACGAGGCCGTACCGCTCGGCGTCGGCAAGCGAGCGACGCAGGGCGATGTGCACGTTACGAACCGACTTCGGCGAGAGACCGCCACCGAAGCGATGTCCGCTCTCGAGCAGCGCCGCGTACAACTCCTCGACGTCGAGGGGGCGGAGATCCTGCAGCCGCTTCTGACCGAGCCGGTCCTTCACGCGGGTCAGTCCCATCCGGTAGTCACGGAGTGTGGACGACCGCACCTTCGGGGCCATGGCAACGAGCCAGCGATCGATCCATTCGGCGACGGTTTGAGGATCCGGCGTGATGTAGGTGCCGTCGTTCATCGCGGTCAACGCGATCGACAGTGCATCCTCCGCGGCCTTGCGGGTTCGAAAACCACCTTTGGTGCGCTGCCGCCGGTGGCCCGTGGCGGAGTCGCGGCCAGCGTCCACCACGTAGGTCCAGGTCTTGCCTCGCTTGTGGACGTGACCCCGCATCTCCAGCACGTTAGCAAGGCGTTAGCAAATCCGCCTTCGAAGAAGGCTATCGTTCCAGTTCCTGACAACGCCACAACCTATCTCCGCTGGTCAGCTGTGCCCGGAACAGGATTCGAACCTGTACGCCCCCAAAGGAGCCGGCGGGTTTAAGCCGCCTGCGTCTGCCGTTCCGCCACCCGGGCCCGGGAACCGAGGTTACGGCCCGGCCGGTCGTCGGCGGTCAGGTCGATCTCGGCGGGGGCGACGGCGGCGCGCAGCTGCCGACGCACGGCGTCCGCCCGGTCGGCCCCGAGCGCGTTGGCCACCACGATGCCCTCGATGATGTCGTCGGCCACGGCGGCGGGCTCACGATCCCGCAGCTGGATCGACACCACGGTGTGATCGGCGGTCCGGCGGATGCTGCGGGCGGCCCCGGCGATACGGGGCGGGCTGCGGAACGCCGGGACGACGAGGCCCGCCTCGCGGCTCTCGGCCGCGAGGAACCGCACCATCGCCGCAAACCTGGTCGCCGGCACCCCCTCCACGCCCGGAGCATGACAGGAGGGTGTGACCGTCATTCCGGCGGCTCCGGTCATACTCCGTCCCTCTGCCGGACCGGAGTTCGCTGCGCCGCGGCTCGCCTCCGCTCGTTCCTCGCTGCGGCTCGGGATCACCGCGGGCCCGGACGCTCCGGACGCGAGGTGGCAGAGTTCCGGAATGGGCCGGTGGTGGAGTCCGCACGACCGGGAGATCGTCCGCCTGGCCCTCCCGGCGTTCGGCGCGTTGATCGCCGAACCGCTCTACCTGCTCGCCGACACGGCGATCGTCGGCCACCTGGGGACCCGGCCGCTCGGGGGGATCGCGATCTCCGCGATCGTGCTCACCTCGGTCTTCGGCATCTTCAACTTCCTCGCGTACACGACCACCGGGACCGTCGCCCGGCACATCGGGGCCGACGACGAGCGGGCGGCGGCCGAGCACGGGATCGACGGCCTCTGGCTCGCCGCGGCCCTCGGCGCTGCGCTCCTGAGCGCGGGCCTGGTCGCGGTCCCGGCGATCGTCGACGTGATGGGGGCGTCGGCCGGGGTCCGCCCGTTCGCGACCGAGTACCTGCGGATCTCGCTGCTCGGCGCCCCGTTCGTCCTCGTGGCGCTCGCCGCGGCGGGCTACCTACGGGGCGCGCAGGACACCCGGACCACCCTGTACGTGGCGGTCGCGGCCAACGGGCTGAACCTCGCGCTCGAGATCGTCCTCGTGTACGGCTTCGACGCCGGCATCGCCGGCTCCGCCTGGGGCACCGTCGTGGCCCAGGCGGTCGCCGCCGCCACGTTCCTCCTCGTGATCCGGCGCCGCGTCCGGCCGACGGGGGCGAGCGCGCGGCCACGGGGCGGCGGGGTGCGGGGCGCCGCCGTGGTCGGGAGCCGGCTGGTGGTGCGCACGGCGTCCCTACTCGCGGCGCTGCTCGCGACCACCGCGATCGCGGCCCGCATCTCGGACACCGCGCTCGGCGCGCACCAGATCGCGTTCCAGATCTGGTCGCTGCTCGCCCTGGCCCTCGACGCGATCGCGATCGCCGGTCAGGCGCTCGTGGGCCGGTATCTCGGGGCGGAGGACGGTCCGGGCGCCCGTACGGTCGGCCGCCGCATGCTCGAGCTCGGCGTGCTCGCCGGCATCGGCACCGGCCTGCTCGTCGTGGTCCTCCGGCCGTGGCTGCCGGTCCTGTTCACCGCCGACCCCGCCGTGCGGGCACTCACGTCCGAGGTGCTGTGGGTGGTAGCCGCCCTCCAGCCGCTCGCCGCCGTCGTGTTCGTCCTCGACGGCGTCCTCATCGGGGCGGGTGACTCCCGCTACCTCGCCGTGGCGATGCTCGCCGCGACCCTGCTCTACGCCCTGCTCCTCGGGGGGCTGGTGGCCGCAGGGACCGGTCTCGTGGTGCTCTGGCTCGCGTTCGCGGTCTGGATCGGCCTGCGGGCGGCCGGTCTCGTCGGCCGCTACGTCACCGACCGCTGGATGGTGCTGGGCGCCGACGTCCGACCCTGAGCCGACCACCCTCCGCGATCCCCGACCGCGACCCGCCGCGCGAGTTGCACCGGCTCCTCCGACGCGGTTTCCTCTCTCGGTGCCCTCGCCCACCGACGACGTCGACGCCCCGGGCACGCGCGCGCCGGAGACGGACCTGGCCGACGTGGTGGACCTGACCGCCCGGGACGACGTCGCCGGGCGCGGCATGGCCCTGGTCCCGGCGCCCCGGCCCGAGCGCCTCGACCTCACCGAGCAGGAGCACGAGATCCGCCGGGGCGACGTCGACGCCTACGGCCGCAGCGAGAACATGCGGGCGCTCGCCCGCCGGATCTACGACCCGATGTACCGGTACTGGTTCCGGGCCGAGTGGGAGGGCCTCGAGCACATCCCGAGCGACGGCGGCGCGCTGCTCGTGGCCAACCACGCGGGTGCGGTCCCGGCCGACGCGCCGGTGATCATGCACGGCATCGAGCAGGAACTGCACCGGCCGGTCTACGGCCTCGCGGAGAACCTGTTCCGGGCCATCCCGTTCGTCGGCACGATGTGGTCGCGTCTCGGCGGCGTCGCCGCGCACCCCGACAACGCCTTCCGGCTGCTGCACGACGACCGGCAGCTCGTGCTCGTCTTCCCCGAGGGCACCAAGGGCACCGGCAAGGTCTACCGGGACCGCTACAAGCTCCACCGCTTCGGGCGGGCCGGGTTCGTCGAGATCGCGATGCGCTCGGGGGTGCCCGTCATCCCGATCGCCGTCGTCGGCAACGAGGAGGCGATGCCGATCGTCTTCAAGAGCCGGCGCGTCGCCGCGCTGCTCAACGTCCCCTACGCGCCGATCACCGCGAACATGCTGGCGTTCGGCCCGCTCGGCGCGGGCATCTACTTCCCGGCCAAGTTCCGCATCCGGGTGCTGCCCCCCGTGCACTTCGACGTCGCGCCGGACCAGGAGCGCTACCCCCGGGCCCAGGTCATGGACGAGGCCGACTTCATCCGCGACGCGATCCAGGACGCGCTCTACGACATGCTGCGGACCCGGCGCAGCGTCTGGCGGGGCTGATGCGGGTCCTCGTCACCGGGCTGGGCACCTTCTGGGGGAGCCACCTCGCGCAGCGCCTCGAGGCGATCCCCGAGGTCGAGATGATCGTGGGCCTCGACACCGAGGAGCCGCGCCTCCCGCTCGAGCGCACCGAGTTCGTGCGCGCCGACTCGAACTACTCGATCCTCGACCGCATCGTGCGGGCCACCCAGGTCGACACCATCCTCCACACCCACCTGATCGTCGACTCCACCGAGCTGCCCGGCCGGGCGCTCCACGAGATCAACGTCATCGGCACGATGAACCTGCTCGCGGCCGCCGGCGCCGCCGGCAGCCCCGTGCGCAAGGTGGTGGTCAAGCACTCGACGCTCACGTACGGCGCCAACTACCAGGACCCGTACTTCTTCCGGGAGTCGATGCCCCGGACGCGCCCGCCCCGCACGCGCGTGGAGCGGTCCCTGCTCGAGGCCGCGGCCTTCGTGAAGGACTTCGCGATCGACAACCCGCACGTGACCGTGACCAAGCTGCGGTTCACGAACGTGCTGGGCGACGACGTCACCACGCCGTTCTCGAAGGCGCTCCGCCTGCCCCTCGCCCCGGAGATCGTCGGCTTCGACCCGCGCCTGCAGTTCACCCACGAGAACGACGTCACCGGGGCGCTCGTGTTCTCGACCCTGAACGACGTCCCGGGGATCTTCAACGTCGCCGGCGACGGCTCGCTGCCCTGGAGCGAGGTCTGCGCCATCGTCGGGCGCCGCCGCTTCCCGCTCCCGCCGCTGTTGACGCAGTGGGCGGTGGAGCCGCTCCGCATCGCGCGCGTCATCGACCTCCCGCCGGAGATCATCAGCCTGCTCCGCTACGGGCGCGCCGTGGACAACAGCCGCTTCAAGCAGAGCGGGTTCCGGTACCAGTACTCCACGGCCGGGACCGTCGACGCGTTCGCGCGCAGCCTGCGCCTCGAGACCGCGGTCGGCAGCAACCAGCCGAGCTACAAGTACGAGCGCGATCTCGAGACCTTCTTCCGGCACTCCCCCGCCGTCGTCCGCGACCACTGAGAGGCGCGCCATGCCGCTGCACGTCGACCGCCACGACCGCGTCGCGCTCCTGACCCTCGACGAGCCCGAGCGGCGCAACGCGCTGACGCCCGCGCTGGTCGCGGAGATCGTGCGCGTGATGGACGACCTCGACGCCGATCCCGGCGTGGGTGCGGTCGTCGTCACCGGCGCCCCGCCCGCGTTCTGCTCGGGCGCCGACGTCGCGGCGCTGCAGGCGATGGCCGCCGGCACCGAGGAGCCCGCCGACGTCCGGGACATCTACGCCGGATTCCTCCGCATCCTCCACTCCCCGCTGCCGACGGTCGCCGCCGTCAACGGCCCCGCGGTGGGGGCGGGCGCCAACCTGGCGCTCGCGTGCGACGTGCGGGTCGCGGGCGAGAGCGCCGTGTTCGACGCGCGGTTCCTCCGCATCGGGATCCACCCCGGCGGCGGCCACACCTGGCTCCTCGACCGGGCCGCCGGCCCGCAGGCGACCGCGGCCCTCGACCTCTTCGGCGAGCGCCTCGACGGGGCCCGGGCCGCCGCCGTCGGTCTGGCGTGGGAGTGCGTGCCCGACGGCGAGCTGCTCGACCGGGCGCTCACGCTCGCCGGGCGCGCCGCCGAGCAATCGCGTGATCTCACGATCCGAACGAAAGCGACGATCCGTCACACCCCGACGATCGCCGACCACGACGCCGCCATGCGGTACGAGCTCGGCCACCAGGTCTGGTCGCTGCGCGAGAACTTCGGCCCCGTCGGCCGCCGCTGACCCGCCGCCGCGGCACGGTTCGCGGACATCGCACGGTTACGCTCCCGGCGGTGATGACCGACGACGCAGTGGAGCCGATCGAGGCCATCCCGATCGAAACCACCCCGAACCCGCTCGGCCAGGTGCTCGCCTGGTGCGCGGTCGCGTTCGTCGTGATCGCCGCGGGCTGGTGGGTGTGGAACCGGTGGATCGATCCGCCCGTCGGCGGCACCATCGCCCAGTACACGAGCAAGAAGGGCGGCGTCGTGTTCGAGGACCCGACGACCGCCGAGATGGGCGTCACCATGCCGAGCAAGTTCGAGACGGCCACCGCCACCAACCAGTGGGGCACCGTCTACACGGTGAGCGACTCGCTCGGCGGCTACGAGTTCAGCGCGACGAAGACGCCGCAGCCGGCGGACACCCTCGCCAACTACGTGACCGCCCTCAACACCCTCGCGGGTCAGGTCGTCTCCGACCAGGGCGCGGAGCTGGTGTCCCAGACCAAGCCGCTCCCCCTGCCCGACACCGGGTTCAAGGAGGTCGTCTACCGCAAGGGCGACACCTGGTGGCGCACGCAGTTCCGGCTGCTGAAGGACCGGCTGTACACCATCACGGCGAAGACGCCCGGCGAGGACCCGGCGCCGTACAACACCCTCGTCGGCTCCTTCAAGATGCTCGGCCCGCGCTGAGCGACCTCAGCGCTGCGGCGCGGGGCGGTACCCGCCCGCGATCGCGAGCAGCTCGTCCCGGCGGTCCGGCCACTCCTCGGCGGTGATCGCGTAGCGGACGTGGTCCTCGTACACCCCGTTGATCTGCAGGAACCGCAACGCGGTCCCCTCGTCGCGCAGTCCGAGCTTCGCCGCGACCCGGCGGCTCGGCGCGTTGCGGGGCACGATGGCGGCCTCGAGCCGGTGCAGGCCGAGCTCCTCGAACGCGTAGCGGATGATGAGGGCGACCCCCTCGGGCACGTAGCCGAGGCCCGCGGCGCGACGGTCCACCCAGTAGCCGATCGTCGCGGTCTGGAACGGCCCGCGGTGCACGGTGCCCAGGCTCACCTCGCCGAGGAACCGGTCGTCCTCGTTGAGGAACAGCCCGAAGCCGTAGGCGTTGTCGAACTGACGCTGGCGCTCCCACGCCGCGCACCGGGCCCGGAAGGCGTCGGCGTCGGTGACGGGATCCGCCGACCCGGGGTCCGCCCGGGGCTCCCACGGCTCGAGCCAGTCGCGGCTCGCGAGCCGGACCTCGCGCCAGGCGGGGAAGTCCTGCGCCCGCAGCGGACGGAGGTGGACCCGACCGCCGACGATGCGGGGCTGGTCGTGGCGCCGCATCACGACGCCGCCGCGATCGCGTCGAGCGCCGCCGGGTCCTCGAGGCCCGAGAGGTCGCCCGGCGCCTGGCCCAGCGCGACCGACCGGATGGTCCGACGCATGATCTTGTTGCTCCGGGTCTTCGGGAGCGCGCTGGTGAACCGCACCGCCGACGGCGTGAACGCCCGGCCGAGCGCGTCGCCGACCTGCGCCCGCAACGCGGCGCGCAGGTCGTCGTCGGTCGGGGTGCCGGGCGCGACCACCACGTAGCAGACGAGCGTCTCGCCCTTGAGCGGGTCGGGCAGCCCGATCGCCGCGGCCTCGACGACCGCCGGGTGCTCGACGAGCGCGGTCTCGACCTCGGCCGGGCCGAGGCGCTTGCCCGCGAGCTTGATCGTGTCGTCGGAGCGACCGTGGAGGAACCACTGGCCCTGCGCGTCGACCGAGGCCCAGTCGCCGTGCCACCACACCCCCGGCCAGCGGGACCAGTAGGTCTCGAGGTACCGGTCGGGCTCCTTCCACATGCCGCGCGTCATCGCCGGCCACGGCCGGCGGCACACGAGCTCGCCGACGACACCGCGCACGGGGTGGCCGTCGTCGTCGACCACGTCGACGGCGCAGCCCAGCGCGGGACCGCCGAGCGAGCAGGGCGCGATCGGCTCCACGACGTGCGGGGCGAGGAAGCATCCGACCTCGGTCCCACCGCTCACGTTGATCACGGGACAGCGGCGTTCACCGACGACGTCGAAGTACCACCACCACGGCCCCTCGTTCCACGGCTCACCGGTGGAGCCCAGCACCCGCAGCGACGAGCGGTCGTGCGCGCGCACGAGGTCGTCACCCTTCGCCATGAGCGCCCGGGCGAGCGTCGGCGAGATGCCCAGGATCGTGATGCGGTGCCGCTCCACCATCTCCCAGAGCCGGTCGGGGCCCGGATGGTCGGGGGCGCCGTCGTAGCAGAACATCGTGGCGCCGCACGCGAGCGTGCCGAAGATCTGCCACGGCCCCATGATCCAGCCGAGGTCGGTGAGCCAGAAGAGGACGTCGTCGCGGTCGCCGCCGGTGACGAGCGACCGGCAGTCGGCCTGGAAGCCGACCTCCTCGGCGATCTTCACGACGAACCCGCCGTGCACGTGCACCACACCCTTGGGCCGGCCGGTGGTGCCGCTGGTGTACGCGATGAACAGCGGGGTCTCCGAGTCGAGGCTCGGTGTCTCGAAGCGACCCGCGGGCGCGAGCGCCTCGAGGTCGGCGAGCGTGAGATCACGACCCTCGGTCATGGGCACGTCGAGGCCGAGCCGGGGCACCACCACGACGGTGTCGACGCCGCCCGCCTCCGCGACCGCGGCGTCGGCGGTGGCCTTCATCGGGACCACCTTGCCGCGCCGGGTGGTGCCGTCGGCGGTGACGAGCGCCCGGGCCTCGCCCTCCTCCAGCCGGACGGCGACGGCCTCGTGGCCGTAGCCCGAGAAGATCGGCAGGAAGATCGCGCCGAGCTTCGCCACGGCCATCACCGTGGCGACCGTCTCGGGCAGCATCGGCAGGAACACGCCGACGGCGTCGCCCGCGCCGATCCCCCGCGCCGCGAGCCCGGCGGCGATCGCGTCGGTGAGCGTGCGCAGCTCCGAGTAGGTGACGGTGCGCGGCTCGGCCTCCTCGCCCTCCCACACGATCGCCGGATGGTCGCGGCGCGCCGGGTCGTCGGCCCACCGGTCGACGCACACTGCCGCGGCGTTGATCCGACCGTCGGTGAACCACGTCGCCCACTCGATGCCGCGCGACTCGTCGACGATCGCGGAGTACGGCGTCGTGAACGGGATGCCGAGGAAGCGCACGAACGCATCCCAGAACCATTCGGGGTCGTCGATCGAGCGCTGCCGGAGCGTCTCGAAGTCGGTGAACCCGTGCTCGGCCATGAAGCGGCCGACGTTCGACTCGGTGCGGAACTCGGACGTCGGCGTCCAGGCGGGCTCGCTCACGGGGGCGCAGGATACCGGCGCGTCCCGCGTAGGGTGCCCGGATGACCGACGCCGCCGCCCCGCCCGCCGAGTCCGCCGGGCGCCTGGTCTGGATCGACCTCGAGATGACCGGGCTCGACACCGTGCGCCACACCATCGTCGAGATCGCGGTGCTCGTCACCGACTCCGACCTCGAGCTCGTCGACGAGGGCATCGACCTCGTCGTCCACGCCACGCCCGAGGAGCTCGACCGCATGGACGACTTCGTGCGGACGATGCACACGAAGTCGGGTCTGCTCCCGCAGATCGAGGCGTCGGAGCTGTCGCTCGAGGCCGCCGGCGCGCAGGTGCTCGAGTACCTCGCTGCGCGGGTCCCGGCGAACACCGCGCCGCTGTGCGGCAACTCGATCGGGGTCGACCGGCGCTTCCTCGACCGGTACCTCCCGGCCGTCGACCAGTACGTGCACTACCGCAGCATCGACGTCAGCTCGCTGAAGGAGCTCTGCCGCCGGTGGAACCCCGCGGTGCACAAGGGTCGGCCGAACAAGCGGGAGACCCACCGCGCGCTCGACGACATCCGGGAGTCGCTCGAGGAGCTGCGCTACTACCGCGACCACTTCCTCGTCCGGCCCGAGGCCTGAGCCGCAGGACTCAGCCCGGGAGCTCCACGACCGCGACCACCGGGACGTGGTCGCTGAGCGCGGCCCACCGCGGCCAGTCGTCGGGGACGAACGCGTCGACGACCGTCGCCCCGTCCCGGACGAGCAGGTAGTCGAGGCGCTGCGTCGGCGGCGCGGTGCGCGGTCCCGGCGCCCAGTTGGTCGACGGGCGTCGCCCGTCGGGTCGGAGCCGGCGCTCGGCGTCCCGCCACCCCGCGTCGCGGAAGGCGCGCAGCTCCGCCGACTCCGGTTCGGCGTTGAGGTCGCCCGCGATCAGCTGCGCGTCGCCGGCCTCGTCGAGCAGGACGGCGATCTGGCGGACCCGCTCCGTCGCGGGCACGCCCGCACCGAGGTGCGTGTCGACGACGGTGCGGGACCGGCCGTCGACCGTGACGGTCGCGTGGACCGCGATCCGGCGGCGCCAGTTCCACCATCCGTACGGATGCGCGAGGATCCGGCGACGGACCGCGTCGATCGATCCCCGCGTGAGCACCCCGAGCCCCTCGGGCGGGATGCGCACGCCCCAGTGCTTGAACCGCCAGGTGCCGGACCACCCGGTGGCGGCGCAGACGGCGCGCAGCTGCCGGCGCTGGACCTCCTGGAGCAGCACGACGTCGGGGGCGAACGCGGCCAGCGCCGCGGCCACCGCGGCCGGATCCGGGCGCCGGCTCCCCTGCAGGTTCCAGGTCACGACCGTGACCGCGTCCGCCATCCGTGCCTCCCCGACCGCGGCACTCTACGGGGGGCCGCGGCCGTGGCTACGCTCCCCGGCCCGTGACCCCCGTGAGCGCCCGCACCGAGATCGCCGCCCCCGCCGAGGCCGTCTGGTCATTGATCAGCGACGTCACGCGCATGGGCGAGTGGTCGCCGGAGGCGACCGGTGCCGAGTGGAAGGGGGGCGCCACCGGTCCCACCCTCGGTGCGCGCTTCACCGGCGCCAACGAGCGCGGGACGAAGCGCTGGAGCACGGCGTGCGAGGTCACCGCGTGCGACCCGGGCCGGGCGTTCGGATTCCGCGTGAAGGCCGGCGGCCTCAGGGTCGCCCGGTGGGACTACCGCATCGAGCCCACCGACACCGGGTGTGCCGTCACCGAGACCTGGACCGACGACCGCGGGTTCCTCGTCACGTTCCTCGGCAAGCTCGTCACGGGCGTCGCCGACCGCGAGGCCCACAACCGGGCGGGCATGGAGCAGACGCTCGCCGCGCTGAAGGCCGCCGCCGAGGCGGGCGCGTAGCGTCCGGCTCAGAGCAGCTCGTCGAGCGCGCCGAGGAACGCGGCGACCGAGCTCATCCGCGCGGTGTGGCCCATCAGCCCGATCCGCCACGCGACCCCGGCGAACGCGCCCAGTCCGCCCCCGACCTCGAGGTCGAACTCGTCGAGCAGCCGGCGGCGCAGGGCCGCCTCGTCGAGGCGGTCGGGCAGCCGCACCGACGTCAGCTGCGGGAGCCGGCTGCCCTCGGGCGCGATCAGGGAGAAGCCGAGCTCCGGCAGCGCGTCCTGCAGCGCGGTGCCCACGGCGCGATGGCGCGCCCACACCGGCTCGAGCCCCTCGTCGAGGACCACGCCCAGGCCGGCGTGCAACGCGGCGATCATGCCCGTGGGTGCGGTGTGGTGGTACTTGCGGGCGGTGCCCACGTAGTCGCCGATCAGACCGAGGTCCAGGTACCAGGACTGCACCGGGGCGGTGCGGCTGCGAATGCGCTCGACCGCGCGTTCCGAGAACGTGACCGGCGAGAGTCCCGGCGGCACGCCCAGGCACTTCTGGGTCCCCGAGTAGCAGGCGTCGACCTTCCAGTCGTCGATGCGGACCGGGATGCCGGCGAGCGAGGTGACGGTGTCGAGGAGGAGCAGCGTGTCGGTGTCCGCGATCGCTCGCAGCGGCGCGACGTCGTTCTCGACGCCGGTCGAGGTCTCGGCGTGCACGACCGCGACCAGCCGCACGCCGGGGTTCGCGGCGTGAGCGTCGAGGAGTCGCTGCGGGTCGATCGGCGTGCCCCATTCGGCGTCGACCCGCACGATCTCGGCGCCGGCGCGTCGGGCCACCTCGCACATGCGCTCGCCGAACACGCCGTTGACACCGACGATCACCGTGTCGCCCGGCTCGACGAGGTTGACGAAGCACGCCTCCATGCCGGCGGAGCCGGTGCCCGAGATCGGCAGGGTCAGGCCGTTGGTGGTGCCGAAGACGGTACGGAGACGGTCACACGTCTCGTCGAGGATGTGGAGGAACTCCGGGTCGAGGTGGCCGAGCAGCGGCTGTGTGAACGCGGCGGCGACCTCGGGGTACGGGTTCGAGGGGCCGGGGCCCATGAGCAGGCGGTCAGGGAAGGCCATGCCGAGAACCTACGTGACCGCCCGGTCGTGGGCGGGGGCCGGACGGTCAGTACGACGCGGCGCAGGCGAACTCCCGCTCGAGGTGCTCCACGGCGTCGGAGACGTCCGCGACCATCGCCCGGGCGAGCAACGCGGCCTCCCGCGCGACGCGGGTGACGACGACGTCGGGCACTGCGACCGGCGCGTCGGCCACCGCCTGGCGCACGGCCGCCACGGCGTCGTGCGCGGCCCGGGCCGCCACCCGGGAGCGACCGCGACGCCGGAGCGCATCGTCGATGTGCATCAGGTCCTCCCACGCCACCACCTCGTCGGCGGCGGTGCGGTGAGACGCGTCGATGGCGTGGCTCACCGCGACGAGGTCGTCGGGGCCGAGCCGGCGCAGCAGATCCACGAAGGCTGCGAGATCCATGCCGGGGACAACGGCGCGTTCGGGCGCTCAGTTGAGGAGAACCTTGGGTCGTCCGGCCCAGCCCGATTCGTCCGAATCGCCGCGCATCCCTGCGCCGGTCGGTTGCGATCCGGGCGCTGAGCGACCGATCTGCAACAAACCCGAGGGGCCTCAGCGGCCGGCGAGGTCCCGGACGATGCCGTCGAGGATGTCGGTCTCGCTGGTGAGCAGCTCGTCGAAGCCGAGGGTCCGCATGATCGTCACGAGGATCACCGCCCCGCCGACGATCACGTCGACCCGGCCCGGCTCGAGGCCGGGGTTGTGACGCCGGTCCTCGATCGCCTCGGTGGCGAGGGTGCGGAACACGTCCTCGGCCGCGTCCCGGGTGAGCCGGAAGTGGTGCACCCGGTCGCGGTCGTAGGTGGCGAGGCCCTGCTCGACCATCGCGAACGTCGCCACCGTCCCGGCGAGGCCGACGAGCGTCTCCGCCGTGCGCACCTCCGGGACCTCGCGCACGACGTCGGCGAGGTGCTCACGCACGACGTGCACCGCCTGGCTGAGCTCCTCGGCGGTGGGCGGGTCGCCGTGGAGCCAGGCCTCGGTGAGCCGGACGCAGCCGACGTCGACCGAGAGGAGACCCTCGGGGTGGTCCGACCCGACCACGAACTCCGTGGATCCACCGCCGATGTCCACGACGAGGTACGGCGCGGGCGCGACGGTGGCGAGCCCGGTCGTCGCGCCCAGGAACGACAGGCGCGCCTCCTCCTCCCCGCTCAACAGGTCGGGGGCGACACCCAGCGCGTCGGTGACGGCGGCGAAGAGCTCGTCGCGGTTCGCGGCGTCGCGTGCGGCCGAGGTGGCCGTGGCCCGGACGGCGTCGACACCGCCCACCGCGTCGATGGCGGCGCGGTACTCGCGCAGCGCGGCACCCGTGCGCGCGATCGCCTCGGGGGCGAGCCGGCGGCTGGCGTCGACCCCCTGCCCGAGGCGCGTGATCGTCATCCGCCGGTCCAGGGTCACGAGCTCGCCGCCGGGCCCGGCGATCTCGCCGACCAGCAGGCGGGTCGAGTTGGTGCCCATGTCGATCGCCGCCGCCCTCACGGCACCCGCACCCCGGCCCCACCGGCGGCCCCGACGTCGACGCGGTCGGCGACCCAGCGGCCGACCGGGTCGTCGCCACCGGCGAGCCACCAGGCGTAGTGCGCGTGCAGGCACTTGACCCCGACGCGCGTTCCGCCGACTCCACCGAACGGCCGCGGGCCGGGGCGGTCCGCCGGGATGCGGGCGTCCCGCTCGGCGGCGTACCGGACGTGGGCGGCGGCGAGGGCGGCGGCGTCGACCTCGGCCTGCGCGGTGCGCACGCCGCCGTCGGCCTCGAGCCGTGACACCGCCCGGTGCAGCTCGGGGTCGACGAGCCAGTACGACGTCGGCAGGGGTGTGCCGTCGGCGAGAAACGGCGCGTTCCGGATGACGACCGGATCCCCACCGGCGCGCCGGACCGCTACCGTGAACGGTGCGCGCGGCATGCGGCCGAGCAGCTCCTGCACGCGGGCGCGATCGGCGGCGGTGGCGACGGTCATCGCGGCCGAGCGTACGCGCGCCGGACCGCGGCTACGGGGCCGACGGCAGCGTGGTCGTCGACGTGGGCGCGGCCGAATCCGGCACGACCGCGTACGGCTGCTCGCCCGGCCGGACCATGCCGTACCGGCTGCGGGCGATCTGCTCGACGGTGGCGTCCGAGCGCAGGTGTCTCGCCTCGGCCTCGAGCTTGGTCCGCTCACGGCGCAGCACCTCGAGCCGGCGCTGCGACGCGTCGATCGCGCTCCGCTGGTCGAGCCAGGACTGCAGGGGGAAGACCACGACGAACAGCAGCCCGACGACGACGACGAGCGCCACGCTCAGCCGCAGCGCGATCGCCCGACGCCGCTTGACCTGCTCCGCGGTGAAGCGGGGCGCGGGCGTGGACGCGGCCGTCACGGTCAGCCCCGGACGCCCTTCGCGAACGCGGCGGCACCGAGGTACGCGGCGGCCTCGCCGAGGCCCTCCTCGATGCGCAGCAGCTGGTTGTACTTGGCGACCCGGTCGCTGCGCGCCGGCGCGCCGGTCTTGATCTGACCGCAGTTGGTGGCGACGGCGAGGTCGGCGATGGTGACGTCCTCGGTCTCGCCGGACCGGTGCGACATCATCGCCGTGTACGAGTGCCGGCCCGCGAGGGCCACGCAGTCGAGCGTCTCGCTGAGGGTCCCGATCTGGTTCACCTTCACCAGGATCGAGTTGGCGATCCCCTGGTCGATGCCCATCTGCAGCCGGGCCGGGTTGGTGACGAAGAGGTCGTCGCCGACGAGCTGCACGCGGTCGCCGACCGCGCGGGTCAGCGCGGCCCAGCCGTCCCAGTCGTCCTCGGCCATGCCGTCCTCGATCGAGACGATCGGGTACCGGTCGCAGAGGTCCGTGAGGTAGTCGGCGAACTCGGCGCTGCTGAACTTCCGGCCCTCCCCGGCGAGGTCGTAGACGCCGTCGACGAACACCTCGGTGGACGCGGCGTCGATCGCGATCGCGATCTCGGCGCCGGCCTCGTACCCGGCGTTGCCGATCGCCTCGAGCAGCAGCTTCACCGCGTCCTCGTTCGACGGGAGGTTGGGCGCGAAGCCACCCTCGTCGCCGAGCGCGGTGGACAGCCCGCGGTCGTGCAGCAGCGTCTTCAGCGCGTGGTACGTCTCGGTGCCCATGCGCAGGCCCTCACGGAAGCTCGCGGCGCCGACCGGGGCGAGCATGAACTCCTGGAGGTCGACGTTGCTGTCGGCGTGGGCGCCGCCGTTCAGCACGTTCATGCACGGCACCGGCAGCACGTGCGCGTTGGCACCGCCGACGTAGCGGTACAGGGGCAGATCGCACTCCTCGGCCCCGGCCTTGGCGACCGCGAGGGAGGTGCCGAGCATCGCGTTGGCGCCGAGGCGGCTCTTCGCGTCGGTCCCGTCGAGCTCGACGAGCGTCCGGTCGACGTCGCGCTGGTCGAGCGCCTCGAGGCCCAGCAGGGCGTCGGCGATCTCCTCGTCGACGTTGCGGACCGCGTGCAGGACGCCCTTCCCGCCGTAGCGGTCGCCACCGTCACGCAGCTCGACGGCCTCGTGGGCGCCGGTGCTGGCCCCGCTCGGGACGGCGGCCCGGCCCCGCGCCCCGGAGAGGAGCTCCACCTCGACCTCGACGGTCGGATTGCCCCGGGAGTCCAGGATCTCGCGGGCGCTGACGTCGACGATGCTGCTCACGGTCCCCCTCGAACGCGCGGACGGCCTGTGGTGCGTGTGGCGGGTGTGACGAGGGACGAGGGTAGTCCGGGGTCCTCCGCGAATCGGACCTCTCCCCCTTCGCGCGGTTTGATGCGATCCGGTCGCCGAGCGACCGATCTGCAACGAACGCGGCGTCAGGAAGGAGGGGCGGCGGGGGCGGAAGGGGCGGGGGCGGAAGGGGCGGGGGCGGAAGGGGCGGGGGCGGATGCCGCCGGCGGCGCGAGCGGCGTCACCGTCTCGGCCGCCTGGAACGTCATGGCCACGTGGTCGACCCGTCCGCTCATCAGGGCGGCCCGGGGGAAGCCGAGCGACCGCAGCTCCTCGGCGATCTCACCCCGGCCGAGCTCGACCCGCATCCCGCCGGGTCGCATCCGCGACCCGCGCCCGCGCAGCTCCCACCGCGTCCGCCGCAGCACCCCGTCACGGAACGAGAAGGCGTCGAGCGCGGTCTCGCGCATCGGCGCACGGAACCCGTGGCGCATCGTCATGCTCAGCGCGAGCTTCCCGTCGACCGTCAGCGCGCACGTGTCGGTCCGCTCCCCTTCCTGGATGTCGATCGGCGTGACGAACTTGGGGAAACCCCAGATCTCGCGCCCGGCCGCGCACGTGAACTCCTGATCGACCGGCAGGCGGTGGATCAGCACCCCCGGCTTCTCCGGACCGGTGGGATCCTCCACCAGGAACGCGACCGCGACCTCCTGATAGCGGTCCAGGTCGCCGTCGAGGTAGCGGACGAACGCGAGCGACGCCAGGGTCCGGCCGAACGGGAGCCGGGCGGGTTCGAGCCCGGCCGGCGCGACGATCTCGCGCACCCGGGCCGCCGGCACGGCGAAGGACGCGAACCACGACCGCGCCTCGCGCACCTCGACCGGGATCCGGACCTCGCGTCCGAGGATCTCGTAGCTCGTCACGGTCGGTGGTCCTCCTCCGCCGCGGCCCAGAGGCCGGCGGCGATCTCGGGGGTGGTGGCGCCGAGGTCCACGCCCGCGGCACCCGCGAGGCCCTCCATGCGCACGAATCGGTCCCGGAACCGGGCCGACCAGCCGCGCAGCGAGCTCTCGGCGTCGACGCCGCGGGCGCGAGCGGCGACGACCGCCCCGGCCAGGAGGTCGCCGAGCGCCCGCTCGGCGTCGACCGGTCCGGTGCTCGCGGCGAGCGCGTCGAGCGCGTCGGCCATCGCCCCGAAGCCGTCCCGTGCCGGATCGGGCTCGAGGCCGACGGCCGCGGCCTTGCGGTACAGCTTGTGGGCGTAGAGCAGCGACGGCAGCCCCGGAGGGATCGGGTCGACCAGCGACTCGCTGGCGCGCTCGGACCGCTTGATCTGCTCCCAGTTGGTGATCACGGCCGCGGCGGTGTCGGCGGTGACGTCGCCGAACACGTGCGGGTGGCGCCGCACGAGCTTGTCGTGGATGCGCCGGGCGACGTCGCCGAGATCGAACGCCCCCGCCTCCGTGGCGAGGATCGAGTGGAACACCACCTGGAAGAGCAGGTCACCGAGCTCGTCCTCGACGCGGTCGTAGGCGTCGAGGTCGAGCTCGCCGCCCGGCGCGTCACCCGGCAGGAGCTCGAGGACCTCGACCGTCTCGTAGGCCTCCTCGAGCAGGTACCGGGTCAGCGAGTGATGGGTCTGCTCCGCGTCCCACGGGCAGCCGCCCGGGCCGCGCAGCGTCCGGGCGAGGGCCACGAGATCCGCGACGTCGCCGGCCAACGACCGCTCGCCCGGGTCGACGAACACGGACGTGAGGTGGTCGGGCTCGACGACCCGGTCGAGGTCCTCGAGCGCGACCTCCCGCACCGACTCGTCCGGCAGGCCGAGCCGCTGCAGCACCGTGACCGGCGTGGCGGCCGGCAGCCCGTCGAGCAGCGCGACCTTGAGGTCGGACAGCACCAGCGGACTGGTGCAGTGCCCGACGAGCAGCGGCCCCGCGCGACCCGCGGCGGCGGGGACGAAGTCCTGCGCGTCGACCACGTGCACGCCGGCCATCGGGTCGCGCCCGAGGCGCGTCCAGGCGAGATCCACGAACGACAGTCCGGGATGGACGGCGACGGTCACCCCCCGGCGCCCGGCCTCCGCCCGCACGAGGGGCACGGTCCGCTCCGCGACCCCGGGGTTGCCGGGCACCGCGTACACCACCTCGCCGTGCGCAGCGGCGTCGTCCACCACGGCGGCGGCGATCGAGGAGTACAGCTCGTCGTAGCCGGGCGCGGCGTCGTAGCGGTCGTCGTAGGACTCGAACGCGACGCCGGCGGCGGCGAGCTCGGCGACCGCCGGGTGCCGAGCGGTACGAACCCGCCGGACCGGGATGCGCTCGAACTCGGCGCGCGCCACGGGCAGCATCAGGTCGAGGGTGGCCGGGCCGAGCCCGACCACCACGACCTGCGCCCCGGTCACGGGGTGCTGGTCGACGGCGTCGCCCCGTCGGCGGGCGACGGGGTCGGCGTGGTGGCGGCACCCGACGTCGCCCCCGACGAGGCGCCGGTCGCGCCGCCGGGCGCGGTCGTGGTCGGTGTGGTGGCCGGCCGGCTCTTCGGCGTCGCCGCGGACGACATGATCTGGAACGCGCCGTTGCGGGAGCGGTCGAGCACGCCGTAGCGCGGGTTCACCCAGAGCTTGGCCTGCTTGAGGTACTCGAGCACCTTGGTGGTGCTCGGGTCCTGCAGGTTGGCCTGACCCCGGGCCACGAGGTACGGCTCGGCGTTCTGCGGGGTGAGGTCGAGGACCTTGATCACGTGCCACCCGAACTGCGTCTGCACGGGCGCCGACACCGCCCCCGTCTTGGTGGCCTCCGCCGCGGCGGCGAACGTGGTGTCGAGCTGGCTCCACTGCGACGACTGGTCGCACATGAGGATCCCGCCCTGGCTGCGGGAGCCGTTGTCGATCGAGACCTGCGACGCGACGTTGGCGAACGAGTCGCCCTTCTGCAGCTGGCTGACGACGTCCTTCGCCTGCTGCTCCTCCTTCACGAGGATGTGGGCGACGAGCCGCTTGCTCGCGCAGTCGGCGACGAGCTGGTCGTACTGGGCGCGGAGCTCCGCCGCGCTGACGGTCGGTGCCGGGAGCGACTTGCTGAGCGCGAGCTGGAGCGCCGACGAGTGGACGATCTCGTTCTGCAGCCAGGTCGGCAGGGTGCTGAAGACCGTGGCGCTCTGGCTCTGCGCGAGGTCGGACCTGATCTGCGCGACGTCCTCGGAGGTGACCTTGACGTGACGCCGCTTCGCGACCTGCTCGATGGCGGCCGTCTGCATGAGTGACGTCAGCCACTGCCGGTTGAACGCCGCCGGCGTGGTCGAACCGTCCGCCTCCAGCTTCACCGCGTCCGGCGAGGACGACAGTTGCGCGTTGAACTGGTCACGGAACGAGGGCGACGACGCGAACGCCTTGACGCCGCGCTCGACGTCGTTCTGGGAGATCGTCTGGCCGTTCACGGACGCGGCGGTGGTGGGACCGTTGCCGGAGCACGCGGCGAGCGCGAGGGCCGGGCCGAGCGCGAGGAGAAGGAGAGGGAGGGTTCGCTTCACGGGGCGAGGAGCCTAGATGCGCCGACGGCCCGTCCGGCAGCCGCGACCCGGTCGCGGCGTTCAGACCGGACTCAGTCCAGCAGCGCCCGGAGCAGGTCGATCAGGGCGTCGGCCACCTCGGCCGGGGGCGCGGCGACCGGGACGGCCACCTCGCCGTCGTCCTTGGCGACCGCCGACGGGAACAGCCGCTTGAGCCGGACCTTGCGGCTCTCGGGCAGCTCCAACCCCTCGATCCGCGCCACGCCCCGCTGCACCGAGATGCTCGAGATCCGCCGGGTCACGCACTCGGCGCGCAGCCGGGCCGCGGCGAGCAGCGCCTCCGCCGCCGGCGGCACCGGGCCGTAGCGGTCCACCCACTCCGCCCGGACGTCCTCGACGTCGGCGGCCGCCTCGACGGCGGCGAGCCGGCGGTACGCCTCCATGCGCACGTCGTCACGCGCGACGTACTCGCGCGGGAGGTGGGCGTCGACGGGCAGGTCGAGCACGACCTCGAACGGCGTGACGGGCTTCTCGCCCTTGAGCTCGCCCACGGCCTCGGTGACGAGCTCGCAGTAGAGGTCGAAGCCGACCGCGGCGATGTGACCGCTCTGGGCCCCGCCGAGCAGGTTGCCCGCACCGCGGATCTCGAGGTCGCGCATCGCGAGCTTGAACCCGGACCCGAGGTCGGTGTACTCGCCGATCGCCTTCAGGCGCTCGTACGCCTCCTCGGTGAGGGCGCGGTCACGGGGGTGCAGGAGGTACGCGTACGCCCGGCTGCCACGACGCCCGACCCGGCCCCGCAGCTGGTACAGCTGCGCGAGCCCGAGCAGATCCGCACGGTCGACGACGAGCGTGTTGACGGTCGGCATGTCGAGACCGCTCTCGACGATCGTCGTGCAGACGAGCACGTCGTACTCGTGATCGGCGAAGTCGAGCACGACCCGCTCGAGCCGGCCCTCGTCCATCTGCCCGTGCGCGATCGCCACCCGCGCCTCGGGGACCAGGTGCCGTACCTGCTCGGCCACGTGCTCGATGTCCTGCACGCGGTTGTGCACGAAGAAGACCTGCCCCTCGCGGAGCAGCTCCCGGCGGATCGCCTCGGAGACGGCGCGGTCGTCGTACTCGCCGACGTAGGTGAGGATGGGCTGACGCGCCTCGGGCGGGGTCTGCACGAGCGACAGGTCGCGGATCCCCGTGAGGCTCATCTCGAGCGTCCGCGGGATCGGCGTCGCGGTGAGCGTGAGCACGTCGACGTGCTCACGCACGCGCTTGATCCGCTCCTTGTGCTGCACGCCGAAGCGCTGCTCCTCGTCGATCACGAGCAGCCCGAGGTTCTTGAACTCGACGTCATCGGAGAGGAGACGGTGGGTACCGACGACGACGTCGACCTCGCCCGAGGTGACCCCGGCGACGACCCCGGCCTGCTCCCCCGGTGTGAGGAACCGCGAGAGCGTCTCCACCCGCACCGGGAACCCGGCGTAGCGCTCGCGGAAGGTGATCCCGTGCTGGTTGGCGAGCAGCGTGGTGGGCGCGAGCACCGCCACCTGCTTCCCGTCCTGCACCGCCTTGAACGCCGCCCGGATCGCGACCTCGGTCTTGCCGAAGCCGACGTCGCCGCAGATGAGCCGGTCCATCGGGACCGACGACTGCATGTCCTCCTTGACCTCGTCGATGGCGCGGAGCTGGTCGGGCGTCTCCTCGTAGGGGAAGGCGTCCTCGAGCTCGATCTGCCACGGGGTGTCCGCCGCGAAGGCGTGGCCCGGCGTCGCGAGGCGCTTGCGGTACAGGATCACGAGCTCGGCCGCGATCTCCGCGACCGCCGTGCGCACCTTGTTCCGCGTCTTGGTCCACTCCGCGCCGCCCATCCGCGACAGCGACGGCGAGTCGCCGCCGGTGTAGCGCCGGACCGTCCCCACCTGGTCGGTCGGAACGTAGAGCTTGTCGCCGCCGCGGTACGCGATCAGCAGGTAGTCGCGCTCGACACCGCCGATCGCACGGGCGACCATCCCCTCGAACCGGCCGACCCCGTGCACCTGGTGCACGACGAAGTCGCCGACCTTGAGGTCGTCGTAGTAGTCGACCGTCTTGCGCGCGCCCCGCGCGGAGCGGTGCACGCGCCGGCGACCGGTGAGGTCGGCCTCGGCCACGAGCGCGAAGCCCGCCGCGCTCACGACCACGCCCCGCTCGAGCGGGGCCACCACGATCGCGACGTCGTCGACGCCCTCGCCCGCGAGCACGTCGCGCAGTCGGCGCGCCGATCCCTCGCCCTCGGCCGTGAGGGTGACGCGCACGCCCTGCCGGGTCAGGGCCCGGATCCGGTCGGCGAGCGCCTCCGCGTCCCCGACCACGGGGTCGAAGGCGACGGCGCCGAGCTGCGGGGTGTCGGGCGAGTCGGGCGCGGCGAGCACGGACGTGGTGGCGCTCCCGGTGTGGGTGAGCAGCCGGTCGAACGGCAACGAGAGGCGCGGGAACTCGTCGTCGTCCGCGCCCCACGTGCCGGCGAGGGTCTCGGCGAGCGCGGCCTCCTCGTCGAGCAGCTCCTGGGCCCGGTCGCGCATGCGGCGCGGCTCGACGAGCAGCACCCGCGCGCCCGCAGGGAGCAGGTCGGGCAGCAGGTGCTCGGCCGCGGTGATCCAGGGCAGCCACGACTCCATGCCGTCGAAGACCTGACCCTCGGCGAGCCGGTCCCACTGCTCGCGACCCCACGGCGCCTCGGCGAGCAGCTCGGCGGCGCGGGCCCGGACCTCGGCCGTCGGGAGCAGCTCGCGGCAGGGGAAGATCGCGACGTTGGCGATCTCGTGCGTGCTGCGCTGGTCGTTCACCGCGAACTGGGACAGGCGGTCGACCTCGTCCCCCCACTGGTCGATGCGGACCGGGTGCTCGGCCGTCGCCGGGAAGACGTCGACGATCGAGCCGCGCACGGCGACCTCGCCCCGCCCCTCGACCTGGTACTCGCGGCGGTAGCCCATGCCGACCAGCCGCTCGACCAGCCCGTCGCGGTCGATGACGTCGCTGCGCCGCAGGCGGACGGGCTCGACGTCCTCGACGTGCGGACCGAGGCGCTGCACGAGGGCACGGACCGGCGCCACCACCACGGCGGGCGCGGCGTCGCCCCCTTCCCGCAGCCGCCACATCGTCCGCAGGCGCCGGCCCATGGTCTCGAGGGCGGGCGAGACCCGCTCGAACGGCAGCGTCTCCCAGGCCGGGAACAGCTCGACCTCGTCGGCGCCGAGGAACGGGACCAGGTCGCCGGCGACGCGCTCCGCCTCGGCCTGGGTCGGGACGGCGACGAGCACAGGCCGGACGCCGGCGAGGCCGTGCACGGCGGCGACGAAGATCGCCCGGGCCGCGTCGGGCACGGCGACGACGTCGGCGCGACCGGAGGCGACCGCGCCGACGGCCGGATCGGTCGCGAGCAGGCGCGGGAACTCGCCGAGGGGTGGCACAGGCATCGGTGACACTCTGACCGACCCGCGCGGACCCGGGCGAACCTTCGCCCGCGTCCCGGCGGGGCGACGTCAGGACTTCGCGTCGAGCACCGAGGCGGCGACGAGCAGCCGCTCGATCGTCGGGCTGAGGCTGCGGGAGTAGGTCGCCGTGAGGTGCCCCTGGTCCACCTTGACGATCCGGCCGTCGACGACCGGGTCGCAGATCGGCAGGTAGGGGCACACGAGGCGGTCGAGGTCGAGCGCCCACACGTCGTCGCGTGCCGCCGCGATCCTCCGGTAGGCGCGCTCGACCCCGCTCGGTCCCTTCGACGCGACGTAGCGGCACTCCTCGACCGTCTTCGCGGCGGAGAGGCACACGTTGGGCGGGAGCGACTTCGGGGCGTACGGCGTCGGCTCGACGAGGACGATCTTGCGGCCGGGCCGGCGGATCCGGTCCAACGACTGCTCCGAGATGCGCCGGACGGTCGGGACGAAGGCCCGCGCGCCCGGCTCGACCCGCCCGGCGGCGGTCTCGATCGCGGCCGGGCTGTTGGGGTCCTCGAACGTCCGGTCCATCAGGATGACGACGTCCGGGTCGAACTCGGGGACGATGCGCTCGTAGGTGTCGGCCTGCGCGGCCGCGCACACGTCGCGGTGGCGGAAGTCGGCGAAGTACAGACCCCGCTGCCAGGGGCAGCTGTCGCGCGCGGCGACCGCGAGCGTGATCCCGCGACGGCGGGCCATCGCCTCCAGCGCGGGGTACAGCATCACTGCGTTGCTGTCGCCGACCAGCAGGACCCGGGGGCCGGTCCCGTGGACGCCGATGCAGCGCTCCAGCGGGCGCCCGAGGCAGAAGGGCTGGACCTCCCAGTCGTCGAGCGCACCCTTCCAGTCGAGCGCGCGCACGTCGACCGCGCCGACGGTCGACCGGACCCGGCTCGCGTGCGCGACCGCATCCGTCGACCGGCGGTCGTGCGCGAGCGCGGGCGCGAGCACGACGGCGCCCACGACGCTGAGCGTCACTCCGAGCACGATCACCGGCACGCGGACCCGGTCGAGCGACCGGGCCGTGCGGACCGGCCGCTCCATCAGCTGGTAGCTGGCGGAGGCCAGCCCGGTCGCGAGCCCGGCGCCGAGCAGGAACAGCGGCACCGGCGCCGGGTGGGCCAGTCGCACCGCGATGACGATGACGGGCCAGTGCCAGAGGTAGGTCCCGTAGGAGATGCGGCCGAGGTACACGAGCGGACCGGTCGACAGGCCGCGCACGACGACGCCACGGCGCGCGCCGTCGATCGCGACGATCAGCACCGCGGTCACGACCGTGACGACGGCACCGCGGGTGATGGGACCGATCCGCACGAGTGACGTTCCGAGCACGACGAGCGACCCGAACGCGGCGACCGCGACGACGCCGAGCACGCGCGGTCGGCGCCGCGCGGAGACGAAGACCGCCGGGGTCAGGGCGAGGAGCGCGCCGGCGAGCAGCTGGTACGCACGCGTGTCGGTGCCGTAGTACGCCCGGTTGAGGTCCGTGCCCGCGAGCCGCAGCGCGAACAGGAGCGAGGCCGCCGCGGCGAGCGCGACGAGCGCCCGGACCACGTGCCAGCGCGCGCGGCCGGCGCGCCGGGTCACCAGGAGGAGCCCCGCGAGCAGCAGCGGCCACACTGCGTAGAACTGCTCCTCGATCGACAGCGACCAGAAGTGCAGCACCGGGCTCGCATCGATGGTGCCGCCGAAGTAGTCGTGCGCCTGGCGGATGAAGAACCAGTTGGCGACGTACAGGAAGGCCGCCCGCACCGAGCGGAGCGCCTCGAGCGTCTCGGCCGGTGCCGCCACCGCGGCGAACGCGGCCGTGGTGGCGAGCAGGACGACGAAGGCGGCCGGCAGCAGACGCCGCACCCGCCGGGAGTAGAAGCGCGCGAACCGGATCCGGCCGGTGCCGGCGACGTCGCGCAGGAGCAGCCGCGTCACGAGGTAGCCCGACAGGACGAAGAAGACGTCGACGCCGATGAACCCGCCCGCGAAGCGGGTCAGGCCCGCGTGGAAGGCCACGACGAGGTACACCGCGACCGCGCGCAGACCGTCGAGCTGCGGACGGTAATGGGACCGGGGGTCGGTCGGACGCGGCCCGTCCCCTCCTGCGCCCCCTGCGACCATCACGCCACGCTAGGACCCCCCGGCCCCGTGGTCGCAGTCGCCCCGGAGCCGGGCGGTGCCTCAGTTGAAGCGGTTCATCGCCTCGGTGATGCCGTCGCGGGTGATCGCCTCGACGGCGTCCGCGGCGCGCTCCAACGTCACGTCGATCTCGGCCCGCTCGCGCTTGGCGAACTTCGAGAGCACGTGGTCCGCGCCGCGCTCCTTCGTCTGGGGCTTGGAGACGCCGATCCGCACCCGTAGGAAGGCGTCGGAGTGCAGGTGGGCCTTGATCGACCGCAGGCCGTTGTGGCCCGCGAGCCCACCGCCGGCCTTGAGCTTCAGCGTCGCGGTCGGCAGATCGAGCTCGTCCTGGACGACGATGATCCGCTCGGGCTCGACTCCGTGGCGACGGGCGAGCAGGCGTACCGCGTCGCCGCTGTCGTTCATGTACGTGAGCGGGATCGCGAGCGCGACCCGAGCACCGGCGATGCCCACCTCGTCGACGAGGGCCCGCTCCCGGCCCTTGCGCAGCTTGGCGCCGTGGCGCGCGGCGAGGATCTCGACGACCTCGGCACCGACGTTGTGCTTCGTCTTCGCGTACTCCGCGCCCGGATTGCCGAGCCCGACCACGAGCCAGTCGGCCGGAGTGCCGCGCCGCTCCCCCGGCCGGCGCACGACGGGCTACTCGCCGCCGTCGCCGCCAGCGTCGCCACCGCCGTCGCCGGAGGCCTCGGCACCGGACTCGCCGCCCTCGCCCTCGGCGCCCTCGCCCTCCTCGCCCTCTTCGTCCTCGGCCATGCCGCGCGGGATGGCGACCTGGACGACGAGCTGGTCTTCCTCGTGCTGGAGCGCGACGCCGTCGGGGACGGGCAGCTCGGCGATGCGGATCTGATCGCCGAGGTCCAGGCCCGAGACGTCGACGACGATCTCGGTCGGGATGCGGCCCGGCATCGCCTCGACGGTGACGCTGAAGAGCAGCTGCTCGAGCATGCCCCCCTGGCGCGCGCCGGGCGCCTCGCCCTCGACCTGGAGCGGGACCTCGGCGCTGACCGCGACGTCCCGACGGACGCGCACGAAGTCGACGTGGATGAGGTCGCCCCGGGTCGGGTGGCGCTGGATCTGCCGGGCGAGCGCGAGCGTGTCGTCGCTGTCCAGCTTCAGGGTGATCAGCGTGTTCGCGCCCGCGGCGCCGTGCAGGATCCGCTCGAGCTCCAGCGCGCCGACCGAGACCGACTGCGCGTCCGCGTCGAGGCCGTAGACCACGGCGGGCACCTTGCCGGTGCGCCGCAGCCGTCCGGCCGGGCCCGAGCCGTGCTCGGAGCGGGTCTCGGCGGTGAGGGTGACATCAGCCATGGCGCGACGAATCCTTCGGGGTGGTGCGGAAAGGGCCCGCCATTCTGGTCCGTCGGGGGGTGGCCGACCAAACCGCCCCCCTCGTGGGCCCGGGCGGTTCGTGCCGCCCCGGCGTCGGGCGGGCAGAAAAGCGGGTAGGACGGAGTTGCACCGCACCCGTCCGACTCCCGACCGACGACTGGGGACCGATGGCCGAGACCGTGACCGACCACGAGGCCGAACAGCGCTACGAGTTGCAGATCGACGGATCCGTCGCCGCCGTCGTGGAGTACACGCTCCGTCCGGGCGTCATCGCGCTCAACCACACCGAGACGCGGCCCGACTTCGAGGGACGGGGCGTGGCGGCCCGCCTGGTGCGGGCGGTGCTCGACGACGCCCGCACGCGGAACCTGGCGGTGCTGCCGTTCTGTCCCTACGTCAACGAGACGATCCGCCGGCACCCCGAGGAGTACCTCGGCCTCGTCCCGCCCGACCGGCGCGCCCGCTTCGACCTGCCCGCCGCGTGATGCTCGACCTCACGGACGGCCGGGACACGACCGTCGGGGCGATCCGGGTCCGGCGCGCGTTGCCGACGAAGGCCCGCCGGACCGTCGGCGCGTGGTGCTTCGCCGACCACATGGGCCCGGCCGAGGTCACCGAGACGCACGGCGTCTTCGTCGGCCCCCACCCGCACACCGGGCTGCAGACCGTCACGTGGCTCGTGGCCGGCGAGGTGCTGCACCGCGACAGCCTCGGGACCGAGCAGCTCATCGCGCCGGGGCAGCTCAACCTGATGACCGCGGGCCACGGCGTCTCGCACTCGGAGGAGGCGACCGGCACCTACCGCGGTCCGCTCCACGGGATCCAGCTCTGGATCGCGCAGCCCGAGGCGACGCGTCACGGCGCGCCCGCGTTCGAGCACCACGCCGAGCTGCCGCGGCATCCGCTCTGCGGCGCCGAGGCGACGGTCCTCGTCGGTGCCTTCGGTGACGTCGAGAGCCCGGCGCGTCACGACACCGATCTGGTCGGCGTCGACCTCGCGGTGCACGGCGCGACGACGGTGCCGTTGCGCGCCGACTTCGAGCACGCGCTCGTGGTGCTCGACGGCGCGGTGCACGTCGGCGACGACGTCGTGGAGCCCGGTCGGCTCGCCTACCTCGCGCCGGGCGCCGAGGAGCTGCCGCTGACGGTGCGCGACCCGGCACGGGTGATGCTGCTCGGAGGAACGCCGTTCGGCGCGCGCCCGGTCATGTGGTGGAACTTCGTCGCGCGCTCTCACGAGGAGCTTGACGCGGCGTACGAGTCGTGGCGGACCGACGACGGCCGCTTCGGTACCGTCGCGTCGCCGCTCGACCGCATCGACACTCCCCCGCCGTGGTGGCACGACTCCCGCTGACCCGTCCGCGACCGCTCCATTTGTGGGCGATTCCAGGGGTCAGGACCCTGAGAACGGGCGAGAAATGGAGTCCTCAGAGCGTGAGTGAGCGACGGACCGCGGGGCCGAACTCGGTCGAGGCGACACCGATCTCCTCGAAGCCGACCGCCGTGTAGAAGGCGGCGGCGTGGTCGTTGGCGGTCACGTCGATGTGCGTGACGCCGGCGGACCGCGCGCGCTCGACCGCGTCGACGATCAGCGCGCGGGCGATGCCGTGGCGCATGAGCTCGGGTGCGACGAAGAGGTCCTCGAGCTCGGCGCGGTCACCGTCGGGGACGAGGGTCGCGAACCCCGCGACCCGGTCGTCGACGACCGCGACCCGCGTGAGCCCCCGTACCACCCACCCGTCGTCGTACTCGAGCGCCTCCGGGTGCGCGAGCAGCACCGCACGGTCGCCGTCGTTGTGCAGCGACGCCCGTCGGAACACGTCGGCCAGCGCGGGCAGGTCGTCGACGGTCGCGTCCCGGATCTCCACGTCCCGAGCCTGTCACCCCGACGCCGAGGGCCGGCACGCGTTCGGTGCCGATGCCGCGTCAGGACTGCGGGATCGGCGACGACGGCCTGACCTCAGATCTCCGCGACGGCGAACAGGAAGCCTCGCTGTCGGATGCTCTTGACGCCGAGACCGAGCGGTGCGATCCGGGTCCGGAGCCGATGGAGACGCGCGTCGAGCGAGCGCGGCCGGCGCGTCTCGTTCGGCCAGGCGGCCTGCTCGAGCTCGGACCGGCGGACGACCCGCTGGGCGTTCTCGAGGAAGTGGGCGATGATCCGCATCTCCGTCGGCGGGAGCGCGACCCAGCGGCGTCCCCGCCACAGGAGCCCGTCCTCGTCGAGCCGCACCGCACCTCCGCCGCCCGCGGCGCGGCGTTCGAGCGCGTCGACCCGCAGCATCACATCACGAGGATGGGCCGGCCGACGCAACCAGTCGCTGCTGAGATCCCACTCCCTGGGAGGCTCGGCTCCAGGAGCGACGAGCAGGAGACGCGGTGCGTACCAGCGCGCGAGTTCCGCAGCCCGGTCCGCCTGCTCCGGCCAGTCGAGTATCGCGACCGTCTCCGGGTCCACGCGATACCGGTCGAAGTCCGTTGCTGACCGCCAGTGCAGTGTGTCCATGTCGCTCTCCCGCCGTGTTCGCGACAACACAACAGGACCGTCAGGTTGAGGTCAACCTCATAGCGATGACGTGTTGACGTCCACCGGCTGACCGTTCGCTGACGACCACGACGAGCGCAGCGCCTCCCACACCCGGGCCAGTGTCCGGCGGCGGCGAGGCACGACCGCACCCTGCTCGAGGCTGGCGATCACGGCATCGCGGTCGCCCGGACTGAGCTTCTCGCCTTCACGGGTCAGTTCGAACGTGTCGACGACCTCACCCCCCTCGGCGACGATCTCCGCCGAATGGATCTCGACCCCGGCGGCGGCGAATGCCCCGGTCACCGCCGAGAGGACACCGCGCGCATCGCGAGCCCGGACGCGTGCGCGGGTGCTCCACGGCGAGGCCGCGTCGTCGAACTCGCAGCCGACCCCGGCCACCGCGGGCACGACGATCTGTGCACCGGCGGCCGCCCGGATCGCGTCACGCAGGGCGGCGGCGTCGGGCACGGTGGTCGTCCGCACGAGGAACGAGCTGAGCGCACACCCGTCGGGCCAGGTCGCGACGACGGCGTGTTCGATGTCGAGACCGGCATCGGCGAGCACCCGGGTGACCCGTGCCAGCAGACCCGGACGATCCGGTCCGACGACGTCGACCGTCACCCGGTCGTGGTGCCGCGACGGCGGCTCCACCGTCACGAGGTAGCGCTGCGGCCCCCGACGCCTCCAGCCGGCGAGCAGCTCCGCGTGGCGCGCGACCCGGCGCGGGCGCTCGACGAGGAGGTAGCGACGGGGCGCGTCGTCGATGCGCCGGAGCGCCGCATCGCTGCCGTCGCTCGCCCGGGCCGCCTCGCGGCGGCGGTCCTGCACCAGGTCGCTCCAGTCGCCCCGCCAGTTCGCCGCTCGCAGCACCTCGACCACCAGGTCGTAGAGCTCGCGCAGACGACCGCCGTCGGCCGACCCGTCGGCGAGCGCGCTCGCCAGCAGGAACGCGCCGCGCGCCGTGCCCGGATCGCCGTAGTGACCGGCCAGCTGCATGACCGAGTACTCGTCGAAGGACCGGCGCCGGGAGGCGTCGAGGAGCAGACGAGGGCCGTCGACCAGCGTGGCCACCGACTGTGCCTGCCGTGAGCCCAACTCGAGGCGCTCCGCCACCTGCAGCGCGACGGCGGCCCGGTCTTCGCGGTCGTCGAGGAGGTCGACGAGGAATGCGACGAGCCGGAGCATGTCGCGTCCCCGAGCCCGCTCCCATTCCGCCGCGCCGGCCGGCGTGCGCGCGAAGGCCTGCAACCGCTCCAGGGCGTCCCAGTGGTGCAACCCCGTCGCGTCGAGGCGGAGCGGATCCGAACGACGGTCCCGGAGCGCCGGCTCGAGCTCGGGGAACGCCCGCGGCAGCACGTCGAGTGCCTCGAGGAAGCGCCACGAACGCGCGTTGCCGTCGCGGAGCACCGCGATGAAGTCGTCGCGGGCACGGTCGGTCCACACGAGCGACGTGTTCCGGTGGTCCGCGAACCAGTCGAGCAGTCCGGCATCGGGCTCCAGTCCCACGACCCGGCGCGCCGCCGTCAGCGCGATCTCGAGCACGCGTTGACTGCCGGGGACCGCGGCGAGCGCGACCGCCCCGTCACGGACGACCAGCCAGCCGTCCTCGGGCTCCGGCTCGCCGGCGTCGTCCGCCGCCGGTGCGCCGGCCTGGATCCTCTGGTAACGCGAGCGCAGCAGCACCGGCGTGACCAGCGTCGTGACCAGCACCACGAGGAGCAGCGCCGCGTACAGGTCGTCGCCGAGCACACCCGCGTTGAGGCCGATGGTCGCGAAGATGAGGCCGACCTCGCCCCGGGGCAGCATGCCGAGCCCCACGAGCAGCCGGTCGTTGCGGGTCCCGGCGACGCCGACGGCCGCGATCAGCTTTCCCACGATGGCAACGACGAGGAGGATGGCGGCGTCGCGCAGCACGGAGACGCTCAGGAGCGCCGACACGTCGACGTCGATCCCGATCGCGAGGAAGAACACCGGGATGAACAGGTGGCCGACCGGTGCCAGCTCACGCCGGATGCGGTTCGACTGCCGGGTCCGGCCGAGCGCGAGGCCCGCGAGGAAGGCACCGACGACGACCGCGAGGCTGGCGACGTCGGCCAGCTCGGCGAGCGCGAGCGTGAACGCCAGGGCCAGTGCCACCAGCGTCCCGGCCGAGCGGGAGACCCGCTCGAGCCACGAGAAGAGGTGCGGTGCGATCCAGAGTGCCAGGGCACCGCCGACCACGAGGAACGCCACCGCACCGGCGAGCACGCCCGCGACACCGACCACCGAGATCGTCCCCTGGGTCACGACGCGCACGACGACGGTCAGGACGACGAGACCGATCACGTCGTCGGCCACCGCCGCACCGAGGACGACGCGTGCCTCCGAGGTGGACAGCGCGCCGAGGTCGCCGAAGACGCGCGCCGTGATGCCGACGCTCGTCGCCGTCAGAGCAGCGGCGACGAACAGCGCGGTGTTGAAGTCGTCGCCGATCGCCGACATCGCGCCGAGCCCGAGCACGAGCGGCGCCACCACGCCGATGACTGCGACCGTGAGCGACACCTTGCCGACGCGGCCGAGCTCGGCGAGGTCCATCTCCATGCCGACCTCGAGCAGGAGCAGCACGACGCCGAGCTCGCCGAGCGTGCGCAGCACGTCGCCGTTGCCGACGAGGCCCAGCACGGACGGCCCCACGAGGATGCCGGCGAGGATCTCGCCGACCACCGCCGGGATGCGGAGGCGCTCGGCGACCTCGGCGGCCAACTTGGCGGCGACCAGGACGATCAGGATGTCGAGCAGTACCGAGATGACGTCGTGGGACATCGATCACCGTCTTCGAGGGGAGGCGCCGGCACGACCGGCCTCCGGGTGGTCGTCGAACCTTCGCGCGAGGAGGGGTCGGGCCGCGCCGTTGCGCCCCGACCCCTCCTGTTCCGCCGGCGTTCGGTCAGCGGCCGATCGTCGGATCCGGCGACGGCCCGCCGGAGGCGACCAGCTCCACACCCTCGGCGCCGGTGATGTCGAGCTCGTTGAGGACCATGTTGTCGTAGGCCAGCACGCCCATCTCCGCGAGGTCCAGACCGGCCTCCTCCTCCTCCGCCGGAGGACGGATGCCGCCCTTCGTGAGGGCGTTCTGGATCTTGAAGAAGGCGAGGGCGATGCCGAAGATCACCGTGCAGATGACGAGCGCCCCGATGGCCTGCGACGCCAACTGACGGCCCCCCAGGTCGAAGTCGTAGAGGATCCCGGTCACGCCCGATGCCGTCGCCGCGGCGCCCTTGGTCGTGAGGTTCCAGCCGGCGCCGTACTCACCGCTGGCGAAGATGCCGACGCAGAGCACACCGAAGATGCCTCCGATGCCGTGCACCGCGATCGCGCCGACCGGGTCGTCGATCCCGCGCTTCTCGATGAAGAAGACGGCCTCGACGATGATGATCGCCGCGAGGGTGCCGATCACCGCGGCGGCCCACGGCTGCACGAAGGCGCAGGGTGCGGTGATCGCCACGAGACCCGCGAGCATGCCGTTGACCATCATGCCGGGGTCGGGCTTGCCCATCCGCTTCATCACGTAGAACATCGCCACCGTGGCGCCGAACGCCGCCGCGATCGCGGTGTTGGTGGCGACGACGGTGAACCGCACGTCGGTCGCGGAGAACGTCGAGGCGGCGTTGAACCCGAACCAGCCGAACAGCAGGATGAAGCAACCGAGCATGGCCATCGGGATGTTGTGGGCCGACAGCGCGTGCGGCTTGCCGTCCTTGTCGAACTTGCCGATGCGAGGTCCGAGCACCATGGCGCCCGCGAGTGCGGCCGCCCCACCGACGGCGTGCACCACGCCCGAGCCGGCGAAGTCGACGTACCCGAAGCCGAGCTTGGCGCTGTTCCCGAGCTGGCTCAGCCAGCCACCGCCCCAGGTCCAGGCGCCGAACAGCGGGTAGTAGATGGCCCCGCAGAACAGGCCCCACACGACGAAGGACTTCCACTTCCACCGCTCGGCCATCGACCCGGTGGGAATGGTGGCGGTCGTGTCCATGAAGGCGACCATGTAGAGGAACATCGCGGCGACCGGAGCGGCGTTCTTCAAGCCGTGCAGGTTGGTGAGCGCGAATCCGCCGTGCCAGAGGAACACCCAACTCCCACTGCCGACGAGCGGGCCGCCGGTCGCCGAGTCGAGACCGAACGCACCCGGGAAGCTGAAGCCACCGAACATCAGGCCGTACCCGACGAGGAAGAAGGCGACGAAGCCGAGGCCGAAGATGGCGAAGTTCGTCGATACGACGTGCGCCGCGTGCTTCGCTCTGCAGAATCCGGTCTCGACCAGCGCGAAACCGGCTTGCATGAAGATCACCAGGACGGCGCCGAGGATGACCCACAGCATGTTGAGGCTGACCCCGACGTCCGCGCTCGCAGGGGCCTGGTAGACGGGCTTGGGCGTGTCCGCCCCGAACGCAGGCGCTGCAAAGAGCGCCACGATCGCCGTGACGAGCACGGTGACGAACAACAGACGCTTGACCCTCGGACGCACGTGATTCCTCCCAGATCTGCCGACGGCGCCGGATGTGCCCGGCCTTGTGTGATGACCGTGTGACGGTAGGAAGCACCTGTTTCCTCGTCAGGTCCGCGTCATGACGCCCCGACTTCCATCGTTCAACGCGCGATCCGCGCCTATCTGACCGTCCGATGACGCCCTGACCGGGGCTGCCCGGCGTGTGAAGCTCTCGCCATCGTGAGCTCGCTGTCGCGTCGCACGACGCTTCCCCGGAGACTCGTCGAATCCGAGCGGTCCGATCTCAGCACGGCACCGCGCGCCCGGACCCCGGTGCAGGTGGCGCTGCTCACCGGCGCCTTCGTGATCGCCGCGGGTGCGCTGACCGCGTTCCTTGCCGCCGTCGACGCCGACCTCGCCGCGGCGACCCTCACGCTGCTCGGCCTGATCGTCGTCGCCGCCGGGCTCGGGCCCGTCCCCGCGGTGGTGACCGTCACGGTGGCGTACGTCGCCGTCAACATCGCATTCAGTCCGCCCACCGGCCGCGTCACCGTCACCAAGGTCGACGACCTCGTGCCCTTTGCGGTGTTCGCGCTCGCCGCGACCGCATGCTCGATGTCGCGCGAACGCCCGGATCTCCGACCGCTCGTCGCGGTCATCGGAACATCGATCGCGTCTGCGGTCCTCCTCGCCGCCGATGCCGACCTGGTCGTCGCTGCGCTGGTGCTGCTCGGCGTCGTGGTGTTGACCGCCCTCCTCGGCGCGCCCGCTGCGGTCACCGCGGTCTGCGCTTCCTACGTTGCGCTCAACTACTGGTTCACCGTCCCCGTCGGCTCGTTCGAGATCACGAAGGCTGCGGACCTCGCGCCACTCATCGCCTTCATCGCCGCGGCCGCCGCTTCGGCCGGAACGGTCGCGCGTATCAACTGGCTCCGCCGGCGCGCGACGCTCGTCGAACAACGCGAGTTCGAGGCACGCGTCGCCCAGGCCGCGAGTGAGAGCCGGGCGACGTTCCTCGCGTCGATGACACACAACCTGCGGACTCCGCTCGCCACGATCCGCGCCTCGGTCTCCGCCGTGCTCGGTCCGGCCGGCGACGACGCGGATCAGCGGACCAGGCTCCTACGGAACGCGCGTGACGAGACCGACCGGCTCGACCGGCTCGTCACCAAGGTCCTCCAGATGACACGCATCCATGCGGGTGCATCGACCCCGAACCTCGAGCTGGTGGACCTCGGCGAGCTCGCCGGCCGGGTCGTCCACCGGATGGAGCACCTCGCGACCGCGCAGGGGATCCGCGTCGCCCTCTCCACCGAGGATCTGGTCTTCGCTCCGGTCGACCCGGACATGCTCGAACTCGTCTTCGTCGTGATGCTCGAGAACGCCGTGAAGTTCGCTCCCGCCGACTCGCAGATCGACGTCCGGGTCGGCAACGCATCGTCCACGACCGCTCGCGTCTCCGTGGCCGACCACGGACCCGGGGTGCCCGAGGAGCAACGTGAACGGGTGTTCGACGAGTTCGTCCGCCTGGATCCCGCCGGCGACGGCTCGGGCCTCGGCCTGACGATCGCCCGTTCGATGGTCGAGGCCCACGGTGGACGCATGTGGCTGGAGCAGACTCCCGATGGGGGCGCGACCACGGTGGTCGAGCTCCCGACCCGAGGAGCGCCCGCATGAGTCACCGGATCCTGCTGGTGGAGGATGATCGGCCGTTGCGCGAGGCCCTGAGCGCGACGTTGCGCGGCGCGGACCTCGATGTGACCGAAGCGGCGAGCGGCGAAGAGGCGCTCGCCCGGCTCCAGGCCGGTCGGCCCGACCTGGTGCTCCTCGACCTCATGCTCCCCGGCATCGACGGCATGGACGCGCTCGCGCACATCCGCGCCAACGACGCAGTGCCGATCATCGTGCTGACCGTCCGCGACTCGAAGGACGACAAGCTCGCGGCACTCGACGCCGGTGCCGACGACTACGTCACCAAGCCCTTCGACTCCGACGAGCTCCTCGCGCGCGTTCGTGCCGCGCTCCGCCGGAGCGCCACCGCGACACCGCCCGCCGACGTGGTCATGGTGGGAGAACTCGAGATCGACCGGAGCCGCCACACGGTCCGTCGGGGGGACGTCGACATCCGGCTGACCCCGACCGAGTGGTCCCTGCTCGACCTGCTGCTCCGGTACGAGGGTCGCCTCGTCCCCTACGACACGATCAGCGACGAGATCCTCGTGCGATCCGGCGAGCTCGATCGTGCGGGCACGCGGGTCTTCATCGCCCAGCTGCGCAAGAAGCTCGGCGACGACGCCACCGACCCGAAGCTGATCCTGACGCACTTCGGACTCGGAGTCCGGTGGATCGCATCACCAGGACCGTGAACTCCATTCGTCGCCGGTTCCAAGGGTCAGGGCCCTGAGAATCGGCGAGAAATGGAGCGGGTCAGACGTTGTCGCCCTGGAAGAGGGCGGAGACGCTGCGCTCCTGGAAGACGGCGGCGAGCGCGTCGGCGACGATCGGCGCGATCGAGAGCACGGTGAGGTTGTCGAAGCGCTTCTCGCTCGGCACCGGGAGGCTGTTGGTGACGACCACCTCGCGGATCGGGCCGTTCTTCAGCCGGTCCACCGCCGGGCCGGACAGCAGTCCGTGCGTCGCGAGGATCGAGACCGACGCGGCGCCGCGCGACATGAGCAGCTCGGCCGCGGAGACGACGGTCCCGGCGGTGTCGATCATGTCGTCGATGAGGATGCACTGACGGCCCTCGACCTGGCCGACCACCTCGGTCGCGACGGCGACGTTCTTCGTGCCCTTCGGCCGCCGCTTGTCGATGAACGCGAGGTCGGGCTCGATGCCGTGCCCGTTCAGGCAGTTGGCGAACCGGCGGGCGAGCTTCCCGGCGCCGGCGTCGGGCGACACGACCGTCGAGTCGACGTCGCGCTCGAGCACCGTCGCCAGGTGGTCCGCGAGGAGCGGCACCGCGGTGAGGTGGTCGACGGGGAAGTCGAAGAACCCCTGGATCTGGCCGGTGTGGAGGTCGACCACGACGACCCGGTCCGCGCCGGCGACGGTGAGCATGTCGGCGAGCAGGCGCGCGGTGATCGGCTCGCGACCGGTGGCCTTCCGGTCCTGGCGGGCGTAGCCGTAGAACGGGCAGACGGCGGTGATCCGGCGCGCTGACGCGCGCTTCAACGCGTCGATCATGATCAGCTGCTCCATGATCCGGTCGTTGATCGGATCGCAGTGCCCCTGGAACACGAACACGTCCGCGCCGCGCACGTTCTCGCCCAGCCGGCAGTACTTCTCGCCGTTGGCGAACGTCGCCAGGTCGACGTCGCCGAGCGGCACGCCGAGCGACGCCGCCACCTCCTCGGCGAGGCCGCGGTTCCCCTCCCCGGAGAACAGCTGCAGCGTCTTGGTCGATACGTGCTCCATCAGTCCTCCGCCTCGTCGCCGGCGTCGCGCGCCGCACGCCGTTCCGACCAGCCCTCGTCGACCTGCGCGGGGACGCCGCGGGCGAGCGACCCCCGGGGGACGTCCCGGTTCACCACCGCGCCCGCACCCGTGTAGCTGCCGTCGCCGATCTCCACGGGCGCCACGAGCACGCTGTTCGACCCGATCCGGGCGTCGGCGCCGATCTTGGTGGCGTGCTTGCGCCTCCCGTCGTAGTTGGCCGTGATCGTGCCGGCGCCGACGTTCGCACGCGGGCCGATCTCGACGTCGCCCATGTAGGCGAGGTGCGGCACCTTGGCGCCCTCGCCGACATCGGCGTTCTTGGTCTCGACGAACGTGCCGACGTGCGCGCCGGGCGCGAGGTTCGTGCCCGCCCGGAGGGAGACGTACGGACCGACCGTGCAGTCCTCTCCGATGACCGACTCGCGCGCGACCGTGTTCTGGACCACGGCCCGGGCGCGGACCGTGGTGTCCGCGAGCCGGGTGTCGGGCCCGATCACGGCGCCCGTCTCGACCACGGTCCGCCCCTCGAGGATCGTCCCGGGGAGGATGCGGACGTCGGGCGCCAGGGTGACCTGGGCGTCGATGTAGGTGGCGGCGGGATCGACCATCGTGACGCCGTCGGCCATCCACCGCTCGTTGATGCGGCGGCGGAGCGCGGCCTCGGCGGTCGCGAGCTGGGCGCGGTCGTTCACGTGCCGGGCCGCGGTCTCGTCGTCGGCCGAGACCGCGACGACGGGGTGTCCCGCCTCGCGCAGCACTGCGATCGCGTCCGTGAGGTAGTACTCGCCCTGCGCGTTCTCGGGACTGAGCCGCCGGAGCGCAGGGGCGAGCAGGCTGCGCCGGAAGCAGTAGATCGAGGTGTTCACCTCGGGGATCTCGAGCTCCTCGGCCGTGGCGTCGGTGCGCTCGACGATCCGGTCGACCCGGCCCTGGGCGTCCCGCACCACCCGACCGAAGCTGAACGTCCACGGCGCGAGCTCGGCGGTCAGGAGCGTGACGGCGGCGTCGGACTCGCGGTGCACCGTGGCCAGGCGGGCCAGCACCTCGGGCCGGACGAGCGGCGCGTCGCCCGGCATGACGATCACGTCACCCTCGTCGTCGGGGTCGTCGGGGAACGCCGTGAGCGCGACGCTGGCGGCGTCCCCGGTGCCCCGCTGCACGTGCTGCTCGACGAAGACCACCGGCACCTCGGCGCTCACCTGGTCCTGGAGCGTCTTGGTCACGCGCTCGGCGCCGTGCCCGACGACGACCACGATGCGCTCGAGCGGCAGCGCGCCCAGCGCGTCCACCACGTGCAGCACCATCGGGCGACCGCAGAGCGGGTGCAGGACCTTCGGCACCGAGGACCGCATGCGCGTCCCCTCGCCCGCCGCCATCACGACTCCGGCCAGTGGTCGGTACCCGCTCACGTCTCCGCCGACTCGCTTCCGCTCAGTGCCCGGTGCTCCGGATGCCCCGCACCCCGCTCGGGGGCGAGGTTTCGAACCTCGACTTGGGACTCCAAAGGACCCCGTGCTGCCGTTACACCACCCCCGAAGGACTGTGACCGACCTTACCCCGGTGACGATCGGGGCTCCGCGGGGGTTGCGCGCCCGCGCGGCACGCGCGCCGCGCGCGGGTTGGGCCACCCGAAGGACCGCCGAGTAGGGTCGGCGCCGCCATGGGATCCCTGATCAAGAAGCGCCGCAAGCGCATGCGCAAGAAGAAGCACAAGAAGCTGCTGAAGAAGACGCGCTGGCAGCGTCGGCAGCAGGGTCGCTAGCCGACCCTCCTCCCGGACCCCGGCGTCACCGCCGGTCCGGCCTCATGCTTCTCCCTCGACCCCGTGGTCGAGGACCAGCCCTGCGAACGTCTCGACGTTCATCTCGTCGCGCACGCGCGCCGCCGCCTGCCGCGCCGTGTCCTCGTCGCCGACCGGGAACCAGTAGGCCGACCCGCTCCCGGCGAGCAGCGGCTCGGCGCCGGCGACCCGGGCGAGGTCCTCCCGGAACGCCGTCAGGCCCGGCTCCACGTGCTCCGCGGCCGGTTCGAGGTCGTTGACCAGTCCGTCGACGAGGTGCGCGACGGCCGCAGGCGGCGCGACCACCCGGTCGCTGCGCGGCCCGGCCAGCTCGTCCCACGCCCGGTAGACCGCAGGCGTCGCGCAGGAGCACGGCGGCTTCGCGATCACGACCGCCACCGGCCCGCGCAGCTCCACCGGCTCGAGGACCTCGCCGCGTCCGCGCATCATGACCGGCACCCCGGCCACGCAGACGGGCACGTCCGAGCCGAGCGCGGCGGCGGCCGCCGGCACCGCGGACCCGGGCAGGTCGAACCGGTCACGGATCACCCGGAGCACCGCGGCTGCGTCGGCCGAACCCCCACCGAGGCCGGCGCCCGACGGCGTCACCTTGGTGAGCGCGAGGTCGAGCCCGGCACCCCCGGGCAGTACCGCCCGCGCCGCACGCACCACGAGGTTGTCCTCGTCGTTGGGCACGTCCGCGCCACCGCCCGCCACGGTGAGGGTCACCCGGTCGTCGGTCCGCGGCCGCACCACGAGCGTGTCGGCCGGCGACGAGACCATCGCGGTGAGTGCCTCCAGCTCGTGGAAGCCGTCGGGCCGGAGCCCGAGCACGCGGAGGCTGAGCGTGAGCTTGGCGGGCGCGGCGACGCGCGCCTCCCAGCCGGTCACGCGGCGGCCCGCGCGATCGCGGCCCAGTCGGCGAGGTCGAGGGTCTCGGCCCGCCGCCGTCCGTCGATGGCCGCCGCCTCGAGCACCGGGTCGGTCGTGTCACCGAGCTCGGCGCGCAGCGCGCTGCGCAGCATCTTGCGCCGCTGACCGAACCCGGCACGCACGAGCGCGAACAGCCGGTCCGGCGATGGCACCGCCACCGGGGGCGCGGCGTGGCGCGCGAACCGGACGAGTGCGGACTCGATCCGCGGCGCGGGGACGAAGACGCTCGGGGGAACCAGGCCGACCACCCGGGCCGTCGCGAAGTACGCGACCTTCACCGACGGCGCGCCGTAGGTCTTCGTGCCGGGCCCGGCCGCGAGCCGCTCCCCCACCTCGCGCTGCACCATCACGAGCATCGTCGTGATCTGCGGCGCGTCCTCGAGGAACCGCATCACGATCGGCGTCGCGACGTTGTACGGCAGGTTGGCGACGAGAACGTGCGGGCCCCCGGCCGGGTCGCCGAGCACGCCGGCGAGGTCCACGGTGAGGGCGTCGCCCGGTACCACGCGCACCGCGTCGCCCACCACCTCGCGCAGCGCCGGGATCACGTGCCGGTCGAGCTCGATCGCGGTGACCTCCGCTTCCGCGTCGAGCAGCGCGGTCGTGAGCGAGCCGATGCCGGGTCCGATCTCGAGCACGCGGTCGCCTGCGCTCACGTCCGCGAGACGCACGATGCGCCGCGCCGTGTTGGGATCGGCGAGGAAGTTCTGTCCGAGCGCGCGGCTCGGCGCCAGTCCGTGCCGTTCGAGCAGCGCCGGGATGGTCGCGGGAGTCAGCGCCGGCACGCCGACCGGTCTAGCCGACGATGTAGAGGCTGACCGACAGGCGGCCGGTGCCCAGCGGCGCGAGCTGCGCGAAGACGTCCCGGTTCAGGTCGATGATGTTGCCGGTCCACGCCTCGGGCCCGCGGTCGCCCACCCGGCACGTGGCGGTGCGGCCGTTGCTCGCGACGATCTTCACCAGCGTGCCCATCGGCAGCCGGAGGTGGGCGCACGAGCCCGACCCGGCGTGACTGTCGTACCAGGTGGCGGTGCCCGACTGGTAGAGCGCGGGGCTCGCGGCCGCCGGGGCCGGCGGCGCCTTCTGCGTGCCCGAGAGCTTCGTGCCCCGGGCGAGGATCTGGGTGACCGGGGCGGTGATGACGTCGGTGCCGATCACCGGTCCCCACTGAACGATCTGGCCGTCCTTGCGGGTCACCTTGGTGATGACCTTCGTGGTCCCGTTCCTCCCGGCCCGGATCACGCTGGTGTGACCGGCCGCCAGTGCGGGGTTGTCCTGGTACTGGGTCGTGTACGGGATGATCTTGGTCTCGACCACGGTGTCGTCACTGAGGCGGTACACGTGGACCGCGAACCCGGGCGTGAGCCGGGTGGCGGGTGCCGGGTCGACCTGGTCCTGCGGACCGACCGCGATCTTGCGGGCCGCGAGCAGCTCGCCGACGGTGAGCGCGGTCTCCTTCGTGAGCGGCGTCGTGGTGCCGTCGACCGCGAGCGTGCCGTCGTGGGGCGTGCGGAAGACGAGCGCCGAGTGACGGCGGACCCGGCCGGCACCCGCGGTGAGCACCATCGCGGCCGGGACCTTGAACTGCCGGCGCAGCGCGCCGACCGAGTGGTGGGTCGTGCGCCGCCGCTGCACGACGCCGTCGACGTCGAGCGTCAGCGGGAACGCGCGCGCGATGTGGATCGGCATGCCCTGGCGCAGCGCGCTCGATGCCGGTGGGATGACGCGATCGCCGCGGTGCAGCACGACGCCCTCGGCCGCGAGCAGGTCGCCGACGGTGCCCGCGCGCGTGACGATCGAGCTCGCGCGCCCGTCGATCGAGACGGTGACGTCACGACGGGGGTGGTCGCCACCGAAGGCGCGCGCCGTCGCGCCGATGAGTCCCGTGGCGACGGCCACGGTGATCAGCGTCGCCATGATCCGCTTGCGGAGCCGGACCGCGCGCCGGTGGCGGGCGATCGCCGGCCGGTTGGGCCGGACCTGGGTGTACTCCTCGGGCACGGGCAGCGGCTCGAGATCCGCCTCCTCGGCGACCCCGCCCGCCATCTTGTCGGCGACTCCGCTCGCCATCGGGCTGACCGTCGGTCGGACCGTGGGCGAGCTCCGTCGCGGCTCGCCTCCGCTCGAAGCGCCGTCCGCTCGTGAGAGCCGGCGATACGGCTCCGGCTCGGCACCGACGAGGTCGGAGACCGGGGCTCCGGTCGCGACCGGCTCGGGAGCCGGTGTCGGCTCGGCGACCGTCGCCGCGGGCTCGGGCTCGGGCGCCGCGACGGCGACGGGGAGCTCGCCGGTCAGGAAGGGGTGGTCGGCCTCGGCCGAGCGCCAGAACGCGGACTCGAGCTCCTCGAGCTCGCGATCGAGGTCGATCCGGCCCTCCTCGAGGTTCAGCAGCTCGACCTCACCCGTGAAGTCGATCTCCGCCTCGACGACGACGTCCTCGACGACCGAGATCGCGGCCGTGAGGTGCATGGGCAGCCACACGTCCGGCTCGGGCGCGGCCAGGCGCGCGGGCGACGGCCGCACGACGCGGTGGACGTGCAGGCGCGTGGTCGCACGCAGTCGATGGCGCGCGTTCTCTCCCGTGGAGCGATCGCTGATCGGGTCCGCCTCCCGGTCGGCCGGCCGCTACTCCTACGACCGGTACGAGCCGTCGAAGCTAACGACGACCCCCCGGAGGGTCAATCCAAATACCAGTTCCTGCCAGATCCGGAACAGGATCCGGTCAGGTCCGACCGCCCGGAACCACCGGGAAACCGGGGCGGATGCTCACCGACGCCCGGTTCCGAAGATCGCGGTCGTCGTCGCACGGGTCGCCGCCGCGACGGTGGCGAGGTCCTCGGCCCGGGCCGCAGCGAGCGCCGCACCGACGTGGCCGACCCGGGCCGGCTCGTTCGGCTTCCCCCGGAACGGCACCGGCGCCAGGTAGGGGCTGTCGGTCTCGACGAGCAGGCGGTCGAGATCGACCGCCGCGGCCGCGGCGCGCAGGTCGTCGGCGTTCCGGAACGTCACGATCCCGCTGAAGCTGAGCCACGCCCCGCGCCCCACGCACGCACGCGCCTCCTCGGGTCCGCCGGTGAAGCAGTGGAACACCGTCCGGTCCGGCAGGCCCTCGGCGTCGAGGATCGCGAACGTCTCGTCCCAGGCCTCGCGGGTGTGGATGACGAGCGGGAGGTCCCGCTCGTCGGCCAGCCGGATCTGGGCCCGGAACGCCGCCGCCTGGTCCGCGCCGGGCGAGTGGTCGTAGTGGTGGTCGATCCCCGCCTCGCCGATCGCGACCACCACCGGATCGGCAGCGAGCGCGACGAGGTCGTCCCATTCCTCGTCCAGCCGGACGGCGTCGTGGGGATGGAGCCCGACCGTGGCGCGCACCTCGGGCCGGCGGCGGGCCGTCGCCACCGCAGCCCGGGAGGTCGCGAGATCGGTGCCGACGCACACCATCCACTCGACGCCGGCGGCGAGGGCCCGGTCGATCACGGCGTCGGCCTCCGCCGGGTCCTCGGGCAGGTGACAGTGGCTGTCCACCCATCGCTCGCTCACGCTCGCCGCCCTGCTACGTGTCCAGCCGCGGGAAGAGGGCGGGGCCCTTCTCCAGCCGGTTGCCCGCGGTCACGGCTGCGCCCCAGCACGCGTCCTGCGGCACGAGCGCCTCCTCGGGCGTCCCCGGCAGACCCAGCCGCCGCCACAGCTCCGCGCACGCACGCGGGATCACCGGCGACGCGAGCAGCGCGACGATCCGCAGCGCCTCGAGACAGTCACCGAGCACCGCCTCGGTGGCCTCGGCGTCGCCCGCCTTGTGCAGCGCCCAGGGCTGCGACTCCTCGATGTAGGCGTTGGCGTCGCGGATCAGCTGCCACACCGCGCCGAACGCGTCGTTGTACGCGAGGTCGGTGAACGCATCCTCCATCGCGACGAGCGCGCGCTCGGCCTGGGCCGCGAGTGGCCCCTCCGCGCGGACCTCGGGCACCACGCCGCCGCAGTACGACACCGCCATGTTGAGCACGCGGCTCGCGAGGTTGCCGAAGTTGTTCGCGAGGTCCGCGTTGTAGCGGGCGACCATGCCCTCATAGCTGAAGTCGCCGTCCTGGCCGAAGCGCAGGTCGGTGACGAAGTGGTACCGCACGCCGTCGCTGCCGAACTCGGGGATGAGGTCGGCGGGCGCGATGTTGTTGAGCTTCGTCTTGCTCATCTTCTCCCCGCCGACGAGCAGGTAGCCGTGGGTGTAGACGCACTCCGGCAGCGGGAGGCCGGCGGCCATGAGCATCGCGGGCCAGTAGACGGCGTGGAACCGCAGGATGTCCTTCGCGATGAGGTGGTACTGCACCGGCCACCGGTAGGCGAACTGCTCGGCGTCGGTGCCGTAGCCCACCGCCGTGGCGTAGTTGATCAGCGCGTCGTACCAGACGTAGGTGACGTGCTCGGGGTCCCAGGGCAGCGGGATGCCCCAGGTGATCGACGTGCGGCTCATCGAGAAGTCGCGGAGGCCCTGGCGGATGAAGCCGAGCACCTCGTTGCGCTTGCTCTCGGGCCGGACCGCCTCCGGGTGGGCCTCGTAGTGGTCGAGCAGTGGCTGCTCGAAGCGCGACAGCTGGAAGAAGTAGTTCTCCTCGGTGACCGCCTCGACCGGCCGGTCGTGGACCCGGCAGAGCCAGGTGCCGTCCGGCCCGGGGTTCAGCTCGTCCTCGGTGTAGTACGCCTCGCAGGCGACGCAGTAGAGGCCTTCGTAGGTGGCGAGCTCGATGAAGCCGTTGTCGTGGACCTGCTGGAGGAACGCCTGGACGCTGGCCCGGTGCCGGTCCTCGGTGGTGCGGATGTAGTCGTCGTTGGTGATGTCGAGCCCGGCCCAGGCATCGCGGAACCGCGCGCTGGTCGTGTCGGCCCACTCCTGCGGGCTGACCCCGCGCTCCTCGGCGGCGCGCTGGACCTTGAGGCCGTGCTCGTCGGTCCCGGTGAGGAAGAGGACGTCGTCGCCGTGCAGGCGCCGCCATCGGGCGAGGACGTCGGCGTGGACCGTGGTGTACGCGTGTCCGATGTGCGGTGCGTCGTTGACGTAGTAGATCGGCGTCGTCACGTAGAAGGAATCGGACACGCGCCCTACAGTACCGACGGATCGGGCGGATCCGGGCACTCATTCGGAGGGGCGATCACATGGCGAACGGCGTGGCCCGCAAGGTCGACCAGCTCGGTCGCGTCGTGCTCCCCGTGGAGATGCGCAAGGCGATGCGGATCGAGGTCGGCGACCTCGTGATGATGAGCGCCGACGGCAACCACATCCGTCTGGAGAAGGTGGAGCAGCGTTGCATCTTCTGCGGGGGCAACGACGGGCTGCGCGACTACGAGGAGAAGCTCGTCTGCTCCCCCTGCGTGGAGCGCGTCAGCGCCCTCGGCTCAGCGTGACCGCGCGCTCGTAGGCCGCGCGCCGCGCGATCCCGAACCTGGAGCTGACCGCGGCGGCGACGTCACGGGTCGACGCGCCGGACGCGAGCGCGTCCCGGATCGCGTCGTCGACGGCGCCCGGGTCGGGTGGGGTCCCCGTCGTCGGGGCCGCGCCCACCACCAGCACGCACTCGCCACGCGGGTCGTCGTCGCCGAGGGCGGCGCGGACCGTCCCGACCGTCCCGCGCACGAACGTCTCGTGCACCTTGGTCAGCTCCCGCGCGAGCGCCGCCGGACGGTCGGCGCCGCAGACCGCCTCCAGGTCCGCGAGCGTGGCCCGCACGCGCCGTGGCGACTCGTACAGCACCGTGGTCACCGGCGACGCGGCGAGGCCGCCGAGGTCCTCCCGGCGCGCCCGGCCCTTGCGGGCGAGGAACCCGAGGAACGTGAAGCGGTCCGACGGGAGACCGGACAACACGAGGGCCGTGGTCGCCGCATCCGGACCCGGGACCACCTCGACCGGGAGCCCGGCGTCGAGGCACGCCCGCACGAGGATCCCCCCGGGGTCGCTGATCGCGGGCATCCCCGCGTCGGAGACGAACGCGACCCGTGCACCCCCGGCGACCAGATCGACGATCCCCCCGGCGCGCGCGGCCTCGTCGTGCGCCGGCACCGAACGCAGCCGGCCGGACGCGGGGATCCCGAGGTGGCTGAGCAGCCCGCGGGTACGACGGGTGTCCTCACACGCGACCACGTCGGCGGTCCGCAGCGCGTCCTCCGCGCGTGACGACAGGTCGCCGAGGTTGCCGATCGGCGTGCCGACGAGCACGAGCGCGCCTCCCCTGTCGGCGTCTCCGCTCGCGCTCCGTGCCGTCGCCGGACCGGGGCTCGCTCCGACGCGGCTCGCCTCCGCTCCGCTCCGGCTCGGGCGATCGGGCTCAGTCGGGCCGGTCACGCGCGCACCTCCACGCGGTCGCCCGGATGCACGCCCCACCGCGCGAACGCGCCCGCCTCGGCCTCGAGCGCGAACGCGGCGCGCCACACGAGCGGCGACATCCGTCCGGGCGGGAGCGTGCGGACGCGCAGCACGGTGCCGACGCGATCGCAGAACGCGACGTCGATCGGGAACCGCATCCGGAACGTGTGCACGTGCCGGCACGGACGCAGCACCATGACGCCGTCGATCCCGTCGCGACCGAGCAGGCCCCGGGCGCGGCCCCGCGCCCCCGTGGGGACCTCCGCCGCCGCCACCACCTCGCCCGCGCGCACGAGCCACTGCGGTGCGGAGGCGACGGTCACGGCGCGAGACGGTACCGGCCGCCGTCGCCGAATCCGGTCCGCGTCCGGCCCGGACGCGCCCCGTCGGGGGCCGATCGCGTCGGTACCCTTCGCGAGTGACGCCCGCCGCCCCCGTCGACGCCGCCGCGGATCCGCGGTCCGGCCCGGGCGCGAATCCGGCCCCGCATCTGCCCTATTCGCCGGCGCTCGACGGCCTCCGGGCGCTGGCCGTCGCCGCCGTCGTCGTGTTCCACCTGAAGGAGACCGGGCTCACCGGCGGGTTCCTCGGGGTCGACGCGTTCTTCGTCCTGAGCGGGTTCCTCATCACCACGCTGCTGGTGCTCGAGTGGCGCCGGCGCAGCTCGATCGGCCTCACCAACTTCTGGGCCCGCCGGGCGCGCCGCCTGCTCCCGGCGCTGATCCTGATGATGATCGTGGTCGCGGTGTTCGCCTACTTCGCGACGCCGACCGACGAGCTGCACCGGCTGCGGTGGGACGGGATCGCGGGCCTCTTCTACGTGGCGAACTGGCGCTTCATCGCGTCGGGCCAGTCGTACTTCGACCTCTTCACCAGCCCCTCGCCGTTCCGGCACCTCTGGTCGCTCGCGATCGAGGAGCAGTTCTACCTGGTGTGGCCGCTCGTGGCGCTCGCGTGCCTCAAGCTCGGCCGGGGCCGCCTGCGCGTGCTCGGCGTCGTCGCGCTCGCGGGCACGGTGGTGAGCACCGCGCTCATGGCGGGACTGTTCGACCCGGCCGACGCGTCGCGCGCGTACTACGGCACCGACACGCACGCACACCCGATCCTCGTGGGTGTGCTCCTCGCGGTCGTGCTCGCCGACCGGCCGACGTTCTCCGCGCGCGTGCAGCGGTGGCTCGACGCGATCGGGCTCGCCGCGCTCGCCGGCATGTTCGCGGCGTTCGCGTTCGCCCACGACACGAGTCCCCGTCTCTACCGCGGCGGCTCGCTGCTCTTCGCTGTCTGCGTCGCGCTCGTGATCACCGCGATGATGCGCGCGCCGGGCGGACTCGTCGGTCGTGCGTTCTCGCTCCGACCGTTCGTCGCCGTCGGTGTCGTCTCCTACGGCATCTACCTGTGGCACTGGCCGGTGATCGTGGAGATCACCGGCGACCGCATCGGGCTGCACGGCCTCCGGCTCGCGCTCGTACGTCTCGGCATCACGGCTGCGGCCGCGATCGGTTCGTACGTCCTCCTCGAGCGACCGATCCGCCGGGGCTTCCGCACCCGGTGGTCCTGGGCCGCCGCGCCCGCCGGCATCGCGGCCGGCGTCACCGCGCTGCTGCTCGGCACCGCGGCGGCCACCGCCACCCCGTCGTACCTCTCGTCGGGACCGGCGACACCGACGTCGAGCACGACGCTCGCGCCGGCCACCCCGGGTGACCCGAAGGAGGTCGTCATGGTCGGCGACTCCCTCGCCCTCTCGCTCGCGCCCGGCCTCGACGAGGCGTTCGCGCAGCAGGGCGTGCCGTTCCACGTGGCCGCGACCTCGGGCTGCTCGGTGATCCGCGGCGTCACGATGAAGGCCGACGGCTCGCCGTACCCGTGGTCGAAGGCGTGCGACGGCGCGATCACGCCCGCGCTGCAGCAGGTGGTGTCCACCGACCCGAAGCCCGACCTGGTCCTCTGGCTCTCGACGTGGGACGGCGTCGACCGCACCGTCGACGGCAAGACCGTCCGCATCGGCACGCCCGGCGGGAAGCGCACGATCAGCGCCGAGGTGAGGCGATCGGCCGACCTCCTCGCCGCGCAGGGCGCGCGCGTGATGATCCTCACGGTCCCGCCGCCGACGCCGGGGTCGACATCGGTCCTCCCCGGACTCGACGAGACGACCCGCATCGACGCGATCAACCACGTCTACCGCGAGGCCGCGTCCACCACCGCGGGCGAGGTGCGGGTACTCGACTTCAGCGCCATCGTCTGCCCGGGCGGGAAGTGCCGGACGAAGGCCGGCGGAGTGGAGCTGCGGCCCGACGGCTCGCACTTCAGCCCCGACGGCGCGCACGCGGTCGGCGCCGACGTCTCGGCCGCGGTGCTCGCGTGCTGGCACGACCCGAGCCGGTGCCGCTGACCGACCTCAGCCGGAGGCGGTCGCCGGCAGGCTGACGACGAACGACGCACCGACCGGCGGCGCGGGGTCGACCGCGGCGGAGCCACCCATCGCCGCGGCGAGCTCGCCCACGATCGCGAGCCCGAGCCCGGTCCCGACGCTGCGCCCCGGCGTCGACCGGGACACGAACAGCCGCTCGAAGACCTTCGTGCGCTCCGCGGGATCGACGCCGGGCCCGTCGTCGACGACGCGGAGCTCGAACCACGCGCCGTCGAGCGCGCGCACCGCCACCGTGATCCGCGCCCGCGCGTACTTGAGCGCGTTCTCCACCAGATTGGCCACGATCTGGCCGATCCGCTGCGGGTCGCCGGCGACCGTCAGCGTGGCGGGCGCCTCGACTGCGAGCTCGATTCCCAGCTCCGTCGCGGCGGGGAGGAACGCGGCGACGGCGGTGCGCGTCGCCTCGGCGACGTCGAAGTCACGGGGCGAGTACGAGAACTGGTGCGCATCGAGGCGGGCGAGGTCGAGCAGGTCGGCGACGAGCCGCTCCAGCCGGTCGGCCTCGGCCGCGATCACGGCGGCCGCGCGCTGCTGCTCGGCGCTCGCCGGGATGGTGCCGTCGGTCAGCGCGTCGGCGTAGCCGCGGATCGACGTGAGCGGTGTCCGCAGGTCGTGCGACACCGAGAGCAGGAACTGCCGCTCGCCGTGCCGGGCCGACTCGAGCTGGTCGGCCATGCCGTTCAGCGTGTGGGCGAGGTCGGCGAGCTCGTCGTCGGGGTGGCGGCCGAGGTCGACGCGTGCGGTGAGGTCGCCGTCGGCGATCGCACCCGCCGTCGTGCCCATCGCGAGGAGCGGCCGGGTCAGCCGCTTCGCGACGACGTAGGAGACGACGGCCGCGAGCACCAGCGCGAACACGCCCCCGATCACGAAGAAGCCCCGCGCCCGCTTGACCGCCTCCGAGTCGACCTTCTCGGTGAGCACGAGCACCGGGGTCCCGCGCGGCGTGGACGCGATCGGGGTCGCGAGGAACGCGAGGCCACCGACGGTGCCCGACTGGTCCTCGCCCGCCGCGAGCGTCTCCGCGTCGAGATCGCCGATCGTGAGTCCCTTCGGCAGCTGGGCGACGGTGGGGGGCGTGACCACCGCGCCGCCGGCCGCCCGGCGCGCCCGGAGCCGGGCCCCGAGCCGGGTCCGGGCCGGACGCGTGGTCACCGACGGGGCGGTCGTGGTGGTCGGCTCGCCCTCGACCACGAGCCCGGTGAAGCCCTCGGTCACCGTCCCGTCGTCCTGCACCGTGACGATCGTGCCGCCGCTCACGTTGAGGACGGACGTGAGCAGGCGGCTCAGACCCGGGACGGTCACGCCGGTCACGCGCTCACGACGCAGCCCGCGGCTGAGCGAGAGCAGCTGGTCGCGGACCCCGGGCGCATGGTCCCGCAGCTGACTCACCGCGGCGTTCTGGGCCGAGCGGCGCGCGAGCGCGACCGTCGTGACGCCGCTCACGACCAGCACGCCGATCGCGATGGCGGCCATGGCCACGAGCAGGCGACCCCGCAGAGTGCGCCGCCGGCCGCTCACGGGGCGGCCGGCTCCATCCGGTAGCCGACCCCGCGCACCGTGGTGATGACGCACGCCTCACCGATCTTCTTGCGGACCTGGGCCATGTGCACGTCGACGGTGCGCTCGTCGCCGTACCAGTCGGGCCCCCAGACCGAGTCGAGGATCTGCTGGCGGCTCAACGCGCGACCGGGTCGCTCGGCGAGGTAGCGCAGCAGCTCGAACTCCTTGGTCGTGAAGTCGACCGGCGCGTCGTGCACGCGGATCTCGCGACGTCCCAGATCGACGACCACGCCGCCGACCTGGACGACCTCCGCCGCGTGCAACCCGTCGGTCCGCCGCAGCACCGCCTTCACACGCGCGACCAGCTCGGCCGGCGCGAACGGCTTGGTGAGGTAGTCGTCGGCGCCGAGCTCGAGCCCGAGCACGCGGTCGACCTCGTCCGCCCGCGCCGTGAGGAAGATGACCGGGACCGTGCTCGTGGCCCGGATGCGCCGGCACACCTCGAGGCCGTCGATGTCGGGGAGCCCGACGTCGAGCACGACGAGCCGGGGGCGCTGGTCGCGGAGCGCCGCGAGACCGCCCTCCCCGGTGCCCTGCTTCAGCACCCGGAATCCGTCACGCGACAGGTAGAGATCGACGAGATCGGCGATGTTGGCCTCGTCCTCGACGACGAGCACCGTGCCCTTGTCCATGCCCTCATGGTCGCACGGGTTCCGCGCGTCGCGCGCGATGGCCGTGTGAGGGAACTGTGAGGCGCACGCGAGCCGTCCCCGCTTCACCGTTCCCTCACGTCGACCCGACGCGCCCCGCATCTCGGCCCCCGATCGTGGCGGTACCGCAACCGACGACCACTCATCGGAGGACACCATGAAGACCACCAAGCGCCCCGCCCGCATCATCGGGACCCTCGCCGCCGGCGCGGTGCTCGCCACCGGCACGCTCGCCGTCGCCGCGCCGGGCGCCGGGGCCGCCCCGGAGGCGTCCGCCTCGGCGTGCACCACCGAGTCCTGGCCCGCGAACGTCAACGGCCGGCCCGCCGTCCACCCCGGCGCCACCGGCGTCTACCTCTGGCACGGCACCAACGGCTGGAAGCTGCGGGTGAACGAGCCGGGCGCCGACCGCGCGGTGTTCACCGGGACGATCAGGGTCGACGGTCAGCTCGTCTCGTGGGGCCGCCACCTCGAGAACCGCGGCGAGGGCACGGTGACCCGGGTCGCCGCCGGGCGCGCCGCGTTCCGCTTCGTCAACTACGGCGGGGTCGACGGCCTCGACTTCGTGACCCGCTGCTCGAGCACGGTGCGCATCCGCGTGAAGGTCGACGGCGTGGCGGTCCCGGCGTCGCAGATCTTCATCGGCGCTGACGGCCACCACCCGTCGTCGCTGCCGACGACGATCACGCGCGGCGCCTGACGTCGCGTTCCGCGGACGCCGCGCCCCCGGTCCCCAGGCCGAGAGCGCGGCGTCCGCGCGTGTCGGACCGGTCGGCTCACGCGCCGACGAGGGCGACCGGCCCTCGGGTCCGGCGGCCCGTGCCCGCCTACGCTGCCGCGATGCGCATCCTCATCACCGGCGCGGGGCGCGCCATCGGGCGGGCGACCGCCGACGCCCTGCTCGCACGCGGTCACGAGGTCGTCGCCACCGCGCGCGACCCGCAGCTCCTCGCCGACTTCGGTGGGCAGGTCCTGGCGCTCGACGTCACCGACGACGCGTCGGTGCGGAGCTGTCTGGACGCCGCCGGCGAGCTCGACGCGCTCGTGAACAACGCCGCCGTCATCGGCTCGGGTCCACTCGAGGACTATCCGATCGACCGGCTCCGTCGCGTCCTCGAGACGAACGCGATCGGCGCGCTGCGCATGATCCAGGGTGTGATCCCCGCCTGGCGCGAGCGGGGCTCGGGCGTGGTCGTGAACGTCTCCAGCGTGCAGGGCCGCGTCGCCACCCCGCTCGAGGGTCCGTACGCCGCCTCCAAGCACGCGCTCGAGGCGATCTCGGAGACCCTCCACTACGAGGTGGGCCACTTCGGCATCCGCGTCGTGATCGTCGAGCCCGGCTTCGTCGCGCCGGGGATGAAGCACGACGACGACCACGTCGGGCATCCCGCCTACGACGAGCTCCGGGAGCAGTGGAGCGGGACCGACGACCGGCTGAACGCCGACGGGCGCCCGGGCCCGGAGACGGTCGCCGCCGCGATCGTGGGGGCGGTCGAGGACCCGGCGACCCCGTTGCGGGTGCCGGTCGGCGACGACGCCGAGCTGATCTTCGCCACCCGCCGGGCCCTCGACGACGCCGGGTTCGAGGCGACGATGCGGGCCACGCTGGACTTCACCTGGTGAGGCGGGCGCACCCGGAGGGAGACGGCCGGGTGGGTCCGACTAGTGTCTCCGGCTTCCCCTCGGAGGACTGGTCATGAGCAAGAAGACGAACAAGCGCAAGCTGCGGGCCCGCCGGAGCAAGGCCAACCACGGCAAGCGCCCCCGCGTCGGCCGCCGCTAGGCGCGCACCGGCGCCGCGGGCGCCGGACCGTCCACGCGCACCCGGCGCGGTCGGGCGATGACCAGCAGCACCGCGGCGAGCACCGGCACCAGGGCCAGGCTCCCGACCACACCGACCGCGTCACCTCTCGTCAGCGCGTCCGTGTGCCGCAGGTGGTACGCGACGTGCAGGACCCCGTTCACCAGCGTGGCCACGAGCGCGGCCCGCACCAGCGGCAGGGACAGCGTCACCGCCGCGGCGCCGACGACCACGAGCAGCGCGAGGTTGAGCTCGCCGACGTCGCGGACGAGGTGCTGGTTGTAGGGACCGTCGACCGAGACCCAGTGCCGGCCACCACCGGGGAACCCGGTGAAGAACGACCGCGGCGCGAACGCGGCCCAGAAGCCGATCAGCGCGTTGCCGACCGCGAGATACGCGAGCCCGATCCGCAGCGTGAGCCGCGTCGTCGGCGTCACGCCCCGACCTCCTCGCGCTCGCCGGCGACCTGGGCCCAGCCCTCACGGGCGTCGGGATGGCGCGGTGTCCAGCCGGTCGTCTCGCGGAACTTCCGGTTCGAGACGCGCTGGGAGGCGACGAGCCCGGCGGCGATGCCCCGCCCCGCGAGCCTCATCAGCCCGGTCGGCATCGGGCGGACGCGCGGGATGCCGAAGGCGCCCGTGAACGCGTCGAGGTACGCCTGGCGGGTGAGCGGCTCGTCGTCGACCACGTTGTAGACGCCGCTCGGCGCACCGAGGGCCGCGACCACGGCGGTGGCGACGTCGTGCGCGTGGATCGACGACATGAACGCACCGGGCGCGCCCGCGACCGTCGACCGTCGCCACCGGGCGAGCTGCAGCGCCTCGTCGGTCCCGCGGTTCCCGGCCCCGCCGTAGAACAGGCCGAACCGCAGCACGACGGCGGTGCCGGCGTCGGCGAAGGCGAGGGCGAGGTCCTCGCCCTCGATGGTCGGGGCCATGGCCCCGGGCGGGTCGAGCAGCGGCGCGGTCTCGTCGATCCACCGGTCACCCGCGTCGCGGTAGACGAAGGTGATCGACTCCTTGACGAACCGGTGCGCGCCGGCGGCGCGCGCCGCCGCGACCAGGTTCGTCGTCGCCTCCACCCGCAGCCGGTTGTGACCGTCCCACCCGGAGGGCCGGGCGGCCCGCCGGAGCGGTGGCACGTTCGTCGCGAGGTGGACGACGGCGTCGGACCCCGCGACCGCGCCGCTCACCGCGGCGGGATCGAACAGATCGAGCGCGACCGGCTCGGCACCGACGGCCCGCAGCGCGGCGGACGCGTCGGGCCGGCGGCTCACCGCCCGCACGTCGTGCCCGGCGGCGACGAGCTCGGGAACCGTGAGGCGTCCGACCACGCCGGTCGCGCCCGTGAGGAAGACCTTCATCCCAGCACCTCCTGGAGCCAACGGGCGCCCGCGACGAGTCCGTCGCGCGGCGCCCCCTTCATCACGCCGGCCACGAGGTCGGCGACGGTCACCTCGCGCAGCGACGCCCGCCACGCGCGGTCGGCGCGGTCCATCGCGCGGTGGATCCCGCACCGGCCGCGGTACTGCTCGGGCGCGCACGCGGCCGGACCGCGCTGGCGCACCTCGGTGCAGACGAACGCGCTCTCCGTGCCGTCGATGGCCTCGACCACGTCGAGCAGGGTGATCGCCTCGGGCGCCTTCGCCAGGCGGTACCCCCCGCCCGGACCCTGGACCGACTCGAGGATGCCGGCCCGGCGCAGCGCCTGGAGATGCTTGGCGAGGTAGGCGGCGGGGACCACGTGGTACTCGGCGAGCCGGGCCGCCGGGAGGGCCGCGTCCGGCGGCAGCACCGCCAGCAGCGTGGTCACGTGCGCCGCCCACTCGACCCCATCGGAGAGCTTCATTATCCGGATAATAAATGTCCGAGTTTGATCCGTCAACCCCCGGGGCGGCGGACCGCCGCCAACCCGTAGCATGAGCCGCTCCGGACGACGGGGAGCGGTATGCCGGGACCACAGGACGCCGAACGGTTCGAAGCCCACATGAGCGACTCGGACGCGCTCATGTGGAACATCGAGAAGGACCCGCTGCTGCGGTCGACGATCGTCACGGTCCTCTTCTTCGACCGCACCCCGGACTGGGACGCCATCGTCAAGCGGGTCGACCGCGGGACGTGGCTGATCCCGCGCATGCGCCAGCGGGTCGCAACCCCGCTCCTGCGCATCGGTCCGCCGCACTGGTCGGCCGACCCGCACTTCGACCTCATGTACCACCTGCGCCGCGTGCGGGTCTGCGAGCCGACCGACGACGCCGTGCTCGACCTCGCCCGCACTGCGACGATGGCCGGCTTCGACCGGTCGCGACCGCTGTGGGAGTACACCCTCGTGGAGGGTCTCGCCGACGGCCGGGCCGCGATGGTGCTGAAGGTGCACCACTCCATGACCGACGGCGTCGGCGGCATGAAGCTGCTCCTCATGCTCTTCGACTTCGAGCGCGAGGCCGAGGATCCGCCACCGCTCGACCGCGTCGAGGCGATCCCGACGTTCACCGCCACCGATCTCGTCCTCAAGTCGCTCGGCCACCGGCGCCGGCGTGCGTTCGGCATGGCGCGCCGAGCCGTGACCGACGTGATCGGTGGCGCGGCCGCGCTCGTCCGGCACCCGCAGGAGACGATCGGCCACGCGGCGTTCGTCGGCGGATCCATCGCCCGCTTCCTGGCGCCGGCCACCACCCCGCACTCGCACACGATGGGTGCCCGCACGCTCGCGCGCTCGCTCGGGACGCTCGACGTCTCGCTCGACGACCTGAAGCGCGCCGGCAAGGCGGTCGGCGGCTCGCTCAACGACGCGTTCGTCGCGGGCGTCGTCGGCGGGCTCGGCAGCTACCACCAGTTCCACGGCGAGTCGCCCGACGACCTCCGCATGGTGATGCCGATCAACCTGCGGGAGGCGAGCGCCGCGCTCGGCGGCAACCACTTCACCCCGGCCCGGTTCCTCGTGCCGCTCACGGTCAAGGATCCCGCCGAGCGCATGGTCGCGCTCGGGCGCATCGCCCGCGAGGTGCGCAACGAGCCGGCGGTCGCGCTCACCGACGCACTGTCGGGCGTGCTCAACCAGCTCCCGACCACGGTGACCACGGCGGTGTTCGGCGCGATGCTGAAGGGCGCCGACTTCGTGACCTCCAACGTGCCGGGTGCACCGTTCCCGATCTTCACCGGCGGCGCCGAGCTCGAGCGCATGTACGCCTTCGGACCCCTGTCCGGCACCGCGATGAACGCCACGCTGCTGAGCCACTGCGGGACCTGCAACATCGGCGTGAACTTCGACGCCGTGGCCGTTCCGGACCGGGACGCCATGATGCGCGCCCTCGAGCAGTCCTTCGCCGAGGTCGTCGACGTCGGGCGCGGCTGACCGTCCGGAGTTCACCGAATCGTGAGATCTCCGCGCCCGGCGGCGCCGGTGACCGGTCGTAGCCTGGAGGCGTGACCGACGATCCCGGCACCCCGGTCGGTCGCCGCGTGTTCCTCGGGCTGCTCGGGCTCGGGGCCGTCGGCGTCGCGAGTGGCGCGAGCATCTCGCGCTGGGTCAACGAGATCACCAAGCACGACCCCACCGGGTTGTCGAGCTTCCTCCCCGGCGCCGGCGGTTGGCACTACTACACCGTCACCGGCGGCTTCCCGTCGAGGAGCCGCACGGAGTACTCGCTCCGCGTCGACGGCCTGGTCGACCGGCCGTACGCACTGAGCTACGCCGAGCTGACCGCGCTCCCGCCGACCCGCCTCGACCGCGACTTCCAGTGCGTGACCGGATGGCGCGTCGAGGGCGTGAAGTGGCGTGGGGTCACGCTCGCCACGCTGCTCGACCGGGCGGGCGTCCGGGCGGAGGGACGCGCGATCCGGTTCCACTGCTTCGACGGTGCCTACACCGAGAGCCTCACCCTCGAGCAGGCCCGCCGCCCCGACGTGATCGCGGCCTACGAGCTCGAGGGCCGGCCGATCGGATCCGATCACGGCGGTCCGGTGCGGCTCTACGTCGCACCGATGTACGGCTACAAGTCCGCGAAGTGGCTCAGCCGCATCGAGGTCACGGACCGCGTGATCCCGGGCTACTGGGAGGAGCGCGGCTACGACACCGACGCCTGGGTCGGCGGATCGAACGGACGCAGCGATGCGCGCACGTGACGCCGCGCCGCGCGTCGAGCGGTTCACGCGGGCCGAACGCGTCACGCACTGGGTGAACGCGACGCTGTGGTTCGGCGCGATCGTCACCGCCGCGTACTTCAAGTTCGGGTGGGGTCAGTCGCTCGTACCCGACCGCCAGCTCGTACGCAACGTCCACGTGGTGCTCGGGCTCGGAATCGTGGTCGCGTTCGTCGTCGCGGTGCTCGGGCGCTGGGGCGCGGCGCTGCGCGCCGATCTGCGCCGCGTCAACCGCTGGTCGCGTGACGACCGGCGCTGGCTCCGCTCGTTCGGTGGCGACCGCCACGCCCGGCTCGGCAAGTTCAACCCGGGTCAGAAGCTCAACACGGTCTTCGTCGGCGCGACCGCGCTGATCCTCGCCGCGACCGGCTCGATCATGCGCTGGAACGAGCCGTTCAGCGCCGACCTGCGAACCGGCGCCGACTTCGTGCACGGCTGGTTCGCGTTCTTCGTCGTGCTCGCCATCGCGGGCCACATCGTGCTCGCGTTCCGCGACGACGAGGCGCTGGCCGGGATCACCGGCGGCACGGTGTCGGTCGCGTGGGCCCGCCGGCACTCGCCGCGCTGGGCCGACGAGGTGGCGCCGGGCGACGCCGCGGGCCACGGGAACCCTTCGGAGGCCGCACCGGTCGACGCGTAGGCTCGCCGGGGTGAGCGTCGATCCCACCACCCTCGTCCTCCCCCCCGAGCTGCTCCCCTCCGACGGGCGCTTCGGCTCGGGCCCGTCGAAGGTGCGGGTCGAGGCCGTGCAGGCGCTGGCGGCACGCGCCGGTGACTACCTGGGCACGAGCCACCGGCAGGCGACGGTCCGCTCGGTGGTCGGTCGCGCCCGCGCCGGCCTCGCGGAGCTGCTCGCCCTCCCGGACGGCTACGAGGTGCTGCTCGGCAACGGCGGTTCCACCGCGTTCTGGGACGCAGCCGGCTTCGGGCTCGTCGAGCGACGGAGCCAGCACCTCGTCTGCGGGGAATTCTCCTCGAAGTTCGCGGGCGTCACCCGCTCGGCGCCGCACCTCGACGACCCCGAGGTGATCGAGAGCCCGCCCGGCACCCACCCCGCGCCCCGCGCGACCGCCGACGTCGACGCGTACTGCTGGCCGCACAACGAGACGTCCACCGGCGTGATGCTGCCGGTCGTCCGACCCGACGGCGCGCGCGCCGACCAGCTGGTCCTGGTCGACGCGACCTCGGGCGCCGGGGGCCTGCGCTTCGACCCGACCCAGGTGGACGTGTACTACTTCGCGCCGCAGAAGAACTTCGGCGGCGACGGTGGCCTGTGGCTCGCGGCGGTCTCCCCGGCCGCGATCGAACGCATCGAGCGCATCGCCGCGAGTGGACGCTGGATCCCCGCGAGCCTCGATCTCGGCATCGCGCTCGAACAGTCCCGGCTGGACCAGACCTACAACACCCCCGCGCTGGCGACCGTCTTCCTGCTCGCCGACCAGGTCGAGTGGATGCTGGCGCGGGGCGGGCTCGAGTGGGCGGCCGGCCGCTGCGACCGCAGCGCGGAGACGCTCTACGGCTGGGCCGAGGCCAGCCCCGTCGCGACCCCGTACGTGGCCAAGCCCGACGAGCGCAGCCACGTGGTCGGCACCGTCGACTTCGCCGACGGGATCGACGCCGCCGCGATCGCCCGGGCGCTGCGGGCGAACGGGATCGTCGACACCGAGCCCTACCGCAAGCTCGGCCGCAACCAGCTGCGCATCGCGATGTTCCCGACGATCGAGCCGGACGACGTCGCGACGCTCACGCGCGCGATCGACTACGTGGTCGCCGCGCTCGCCGGCTGACTCGCCACGACGACGCTGAGATCCACCGCGGTCACCAGCTCGGTCTCGACGAGCAGCGCCCGCACCTCACCCGCGACCACCCGCCGCTGCTCCTGCACCGACCGCAGCTCCGCGCGCTGACCGCCGATCCGCTCGATCCGGCCGAGCCGCCGGTACTCGCGCCACCGGGAGCGCCACGCGATCCACGCCAGCCCGCCGAGCGGCCCGACGACGAAGACCGCGGTGACGGCCCTCCAGCCGCGCCGGCGCAGTCGGTACGCGACGGCCGACCAGGTCAGCGGGAAGAGGAACAGCCCCGAGATGCCCATGACGGAGGCGCGCCACGTCGGCTTCTTCGCGACGGCGCGCCCTGCGAGCGCGGTGAGCGCGACCGCGGGCGCGTTGGTGACCACGCCGACCGCGGCCGGGGGCCCGAGCAGGGCCAGCTCCACCGCGGCCCGGCGACGCCCCGGGGCGGCGACCGCGGGCAGCTCCGCGACGTCGCGGTGCTCGAGGCCGAGCTCGACCAGCCGGTCGTTGTACGCGCCCACCGCGGCGGTCAGCGCCTGCGCGCGGTCCCCCGACCAGCCTCCGACCCGCGCGATCGCCGCCGCGAGCGCCCGGCGCAGGTCGTTGTACCGGGCGTAGCGGTCGGGCGCGGTCGCCGGGGCGATCGACGCGATCGTCGCCACCTCGTCGACCCGGCTGGCGTCGTCCCACGACTCGTGGTTGACGGTCACGGCGCGCAGACGCGCACCCATCTCCGCGGTCAGCTCGCGCACGGCCTGCCGGCTGTTCGCGCGGTAGCGGTCGACCCAGTCGTCGACGAGCAGGGGCTCGCCCACGTGGATCGCGCACTGCGAGCGGAACCGGTCCCGGGCCTCGTAGACGACCCCGACCGGGACCACCTCGACTCCCCGCACGCCTGCATCGCCCGCGGCCCCGAGCACGATCCGCGCCGCGCCGGTCTTCAACGGCAGGATCGCCGGACCCGTGTGGACCTCACCCTCGGGGAACATCGCGAGGTGGGCGCCGTGGGCGAGCGCGTCGTGGCACGCGGCGAAGGTGCGGAGGTTGGCCGCGGTGCCTCCGTCGCGCGACCGGTGGATCGGGACCACGCCGCCGAGCGAGAAGACCCACCGCACCGCCCGCGATTTCCACCACGAGCTCGCCGCCAGGAACCGCGGCAGCCCCGGCAGCATCGCGAGCACCACCACGGGGTCGGCGAAGTTGTTGGTGTGGTTGATGATCAGCAGCTGGGGCCGGTCGCCCTCGAGCCGCTCGCCGCCCACCACGTCGACGCGGCGGTAGAACACCCGGATCACGACCCAGGCGAGGCGCTTGAGGAACCGGTACGTCCGGAGCGGGATCTCGCCTGCCTGCGGTTCCGACACCCGGCCTCCTCGGTCTGCCCTCGGCGCAGGGTGCACCGGACCGCCCGTACGTTACGACGCCGATGCCGGCGACCGGTTCCGGGCGGGGGTCGACCGCGGTGCGAGGCCGGCGGCCCCGGACGCGCCGCCCCGACCGGTGCACCGGTCCGCCATTGACCGGTGCCCGCCCGCCGCAGCAGTCTGAGCCCGTGCTCCCGGACGGCCTCGTGGCCATCGTCAAACGCGACTGCCCGACGTGCGCGTTGGTCGGACCCGTGCTCGCCGAGCTGCGCGCCCGGGGCGACGAGCCGCTCACCGTGTACTCCCAGGACGATCCGACCTTCCCCGAGGCGACCGGCGGTGCGATCGACGACTCGGGGCTCGAGGTGAGCTTCGCCCTCGACCTCGACACCGTGCCGACGCTCCTTCGCCTCCGCCACGGCGCGGAGCAGGCCCGCACCGTCGGGTGGAGCCGCGACCGGTGGGAGGCGCTCAGCGGGGTGACCGGACTCGGGACCGGCCTCCCCGAGCACCGACCCGGATGCGGCTCCCGGACCCAGGACCCGGCCGTCGCCGCCGCTCGCGCGACGCGCGCGGGCGAGCGCCTCCTGCGGGCGCGGCGGATCGACCTCGGCGACGAGGAGGACGACGCCGAGGCGATGTACGCACGGGGGTGGTCCGACGGTCTGCCGCTCGTGCCGCCGACCCCCGAGCGCGTCGTCCGCATGCTCACCGGCACCACGCGTGACCCGCAGGAGGTGGTCGCCGTGGTCCCGCCCGACCTCGTCGAGTGCACCGTCGAGAAGGTCGCGATCAACGCGGTGATGGCCGGCTGCCTCCCCGAGTACCTGCCGGTCGTGCTCGCCGCGGTGGAAGCGGCGTGCACCGACGAGTTCAACGTGCACGGCCTGCTCGCGACCACGTGGTTCAGCGGACCCGTCCTCGTGGTGAACGGGCCGATCACCCGCGCGATCGGGATGAACTCCGGCATCAACGCGCTCGGCCCGGGCAACCGCGCCAACGCGACGATCGGCCGTGCGCTCCAGCTCGTGGTGCGCAACGTCGGCGGCGGCCGCCCCGGCGAGGTCGACCGCGCCACGCTCGGCCAGCCCGGGAAGTACACGTGCTGCTTCGCCGAGCACGAGGACGCGTTCTGGGAGCCGATGCACGTCGAGCGCGGGCTCAGCGCGCAGCAGAGCGCGGTCACGCTCTTCGCCGGTGAGGGGGTCCGCGGCGTCGTCGACCAGATCTCGCGCACCCCGGAGTCGCTCACCCGCACGTTCGCGGAGTGTCTGCGCACGACCGCGCACCCCAAGCTCCCGCTCGCGTTCGACGCGATGCTCGTGATCTCGCCCGAGCACCTGCGCGTCTACGCGGAGGCCGGCTGGTCGAAGGCGCGCTTCCGCGAGGAGGTGGGTGCGCTGCTCCAGCTCGAGGGCGCCGACATCGTGCGCGGCGCCCGGGGCATCGAGGAGGGCGTCCCTGAGGCGTACCGCGACGTGACCCTGCCGAAGTTCCGCGACGGTGGGTTCCTGATCGCGCACGCCGGGGGCGGCGCCGGCCTGTTCTCGGGCATCATCGGCGGCTGGGCCAGCGGTACGGTCGGCTCGGCCCCGGTCACGCGGGAGGTCACGACATGACGACACTGCTCGACCCCACCGGCGAGCGCGCGCCCGGCACCCGCGAGCGCGCGCCGCGACCGGACTCGCTCACCGGTCGCACCGTGGGTCTGCTCGACATCACCAAGGCACGCGGTGACGTGTACCTCGACCGGCTCGCCGAGCTGCTCGAGGCCCGCGGCGTCCGGGTCCTGCGGTTCGCCAAGCCGACCTTCACCAAGCCGGCACCGATCGATCTGCGGCACGAGATCTCCACGAAGTGCGACGTCGTGATCGAGGCGCTCGCCGACTGAGGCTCGTGTACGTCGTGCAGTGTGCACGACATCGTGAACCTCGAGTCCGCCGGCCTGCCGGGCGTGTTCGTGGCGTCCACCGAGTTCGTCGACGCGGCGGCGGCCCAGGCGCGGGCGCTCGGGGCCGATCCGGCGCGCGTGTTCGTCCCCCACCCGATCCAGGACCGCACCGACGACGAGCTGCGGGCCCTGGCCGACGCGTCGGTCGACGCGGTCGTCGCGGCGGTCGCGGGATCCGCGCCGGACCGGTAGGGTCCCGCCGTGCTCTTCGTCCACGAGACCCACCGTGTCATGGGCGCCCGCGAGGACGACTTCGAGGACGCGTTCCGCGCCGGGTGGATGCCGATGCTCGCGGCCACCGACGACGCCCGCCTGCTCTACTTCGCCCGCCTCGCGCACGGGACCGGTCGCGCGTACAACGTGATCACGCTCACCGCGGTGACCGACGGTGCGGCGTGGGAGCGGATCGTGCGGCGACTCCAGCTCGGCGACCTGCGCGAATGGGCGCGGGCGGTCGACGCCATGCGGTGGGACGTGACCGCCAAGGCGCTCACCCCGGCCGACTGGTCTCCGCTCCAGACCGTCGACTTCGAGCACGTCCCCACCGACGGCGGGGAGCACGACCAGACGCTGTTCATGGAGGACACCGCCTGGCCCCACGCGGGCAAGCTCGAGGAGTACCTGCAGGCCGCGCGGGACAACTACGCGCCGAGCCTCGAGGAGGGCCGCCACGGCGGCCGCTCGCTGCTCGAGCTGCAGGCCGTCTTCTGTCCCGCCTGGGGCGCCGCGGCCCGGCGGCGCGAGGTCATCCTCTGGCAGCGGGTGACCCGGCCCAACGGCATCCTCACCCTGCTCACCTCCGAGGTCCCCGCCGAGCACCGCGCCCCCGGGACCTGGATGCACGATGCGCTCCGGGTGCGCGACGACTGGGAGAGCCGCATGCTGCGCACCGCGAGCTGGTCCCCGCTGTTCTAGATGGCCGTCGTCCTCGTCCACGGTGTGCCCGACACGGCACGGAGCTGGGACCGGCTGCGGGCCGAGCTCGACCGCACCGACGTCACCGCGCTCTCACTGCCCGGCTTCGGGGTCCCGGTCCCGCCGGATTTCGGCGCGACCAAGGAGGAGTACGCGTCGTGGCTCGAGTCCGAGATCGCCGCGTTCGGCGGACCGGTCGATCTCGTCGCGCACGACTGGGGCGCGCTCCTCGCGCAGCGGGTCGCGTCGGTGCGACCGGAGCTCATCCGGACCCTGGCGGTCGGCAGCGGTCCGCTCGACCGCACCTACACGTGGCACGCGATGGCCCAGGCGTGGCAGACCCCCGACGTCGGCGAGCAGGTCATGGAGGGAATGCTCGGCCTGGGCGCCCCGGAGCTCGCGGCCGGGCTCGCGGCCGGGGGCGCGCCGGACGACCTCGCCCGCATCGAGGCGGAGCACGTCGACGCGACGATGGCGGGCTGCATCCTCGCGCTCTACCGGTCGGCGGTGACCGTGGGGGACGATTGGCAGGACGCGGTCGACGCGATGCCGGCCCGGCCCGCGGTGGTCTTCCACGGCGCCGACGACCCGTATCTCGGCCTCGACATCGCCGAGCGCACGGCGGCCCGGCTGCACGCCGAGCTCGTCGTCTACGACGGCTGCAGCCACTGGTGGGCGTGGGCCCGGGCGGCCGACACCGCCCGGACGCTCACCCGCCTCTGGGACTCGGCCTGAGCGCCGGGCCGCAGGTCAGTCGGACTGACCCTGCTGCGCCCGCCCCTTCTGCTTCACGGCCTGCTTCGCCTTGGCCTTGGCCTTCGCCTTGGCCTTGGTCGAGCCGCTGGTCTGCTTGAACGCGTTCGGGTCGGGCGGGTCGAAGACCGTGCCACCGATGCGACCGCCGAGTTCCGGGCACTCGCCGGCGAACACGCCCCAGCTGCACTCCCACCCGGGGACCACCCAGTCGTGGACCATCCAGATGTCGTCGAGCGCGACCTTGCGACCGCCGCGCTTGGCGCAATCCACCGGTGAGGTCGACTCCGCGCCCACGACGACACCCTGTCCGTTGAGGCAGAGGCCCCCGTTGAGGTTGTGCTGGTGCCAGACGTCGTTGGGTCCGGCGAAGCCGTCGGGCGGACCGCCGGCGTGCACGACGAGGTAGCTGAGCCCGATGATCTTCGAGTCGGGGGCGGTCCCGTCGTAGAGCAGCTCCGAGGGCGCGGCCGGGTCGAACTTCAGCGTCCGGCCGATGTTCGTGTAGTGCGCACCGATGCACGGCACGTACGTGGTCGACTTCCGGTAGCCCGCGGCCTCGGCGGTCGCGACCGTCGGGAACTGCTGGGCGACGGCGCGCGCCTGGGTCTGCTGCATGATGAGCGCCTCGCGCTCGGCCTGGGTCACCGGCTGCTGCAGGAGGGGACCCCGGTGGTTGTGACCCTCGGCGTCCTTGCCGACCTGACCGCTCGACGCGGGCGGACCGGACTGCTCGCACGGCGAGTCGCCGGTGAGCGCGCCGGTGATGATCGTGCCGGCCGCGGTCTTCATGAGCCCCGGCGAACCCGACCCGGTGGTCGTGTCGCACATGACCATGCCCTGCATCTTGTGGCAGTTCTTCTTGCTCCCCGAGCTCCCCGAGCCGCTCGACCCGTGGGCCAGCGCGGGCGCTACGGCGAGCGCGCTCACCACCAGCACCGCGACGACCGACAAGACGAACAGACGCCGGCGCAGTTTCCGATCGGTCATCCCTGGCTCCCCCCGAGGTGATTGCACGATCCCTGCAATCTAGGGGCCGGGGTGATCGCCGTCACGTCCCGTCGCTCAGACCCTCCCAGCCGGGAGGCGGATCGGCGAGCCGCCAGTACTGCTCGGCCGCCACCAGCTTGGGCCCCAGCTGCCAGTCGGCCTCCAGCGCCCGCACCTGGGACCGGTAGCAGGCCAGGGCCTCCCGCTTCGCGGCGTCGGCGGCCGTGGGGTCACCGACGTCGAGGGCCACGGGCGTCGGCCACACCCGCCGACGGAACAGCTGGGCGACCCGCCAGGCGAGCAGCCCGGGGATGTGCTTGTAGCCGAAGTCCTCGTAGAGGAACCACGACGCACCCGGGATCCGCTCCCGGACCTGCATCGCCGCCGAGTGGGTCTCGGAGTGGTCGGGATTGGCGATCCCGAAGGGCGCGAACACCGCCGTCGGCCGGAGCGTCGCGACGGCGTCGTGCACGCCGTCGACGATCGCGTCGGCGAGGACCCAGTCGGGCCGGTCGAGGTACTGGTGCTCGACGAAGTCGAGCCAGCGGGGCTCGGCGCGCAGGACGGCGAGCGCGGCGGCGTCCTCCCGGCGCCGGGCCGCCAGCACGTCGTCACCCGCCTCGAAGCCGGCGATCCCGTCCCAGGCGGTCACCGGATCGGGGTACGGATCGGGGGCGCCGGCGTAGGCCGTCACCACCACGGCTCCGGGGTGGGACGCGAGCAGCCGGCCGCAGCCGAGCACCGCGTCGTCGAGGTGGGGCGAGAGCACGACGATCCGGGCCAGCTCGTCGGACCCGACCAGCCCCCAGCTGCGCATCTCCGGAACGGGATCGGCCACGCCCGCAGCGTCGCACACCCCGACTGTCCCGCGCCGCGGGCCGGTTCGTACACTTTCGGAGCCGCCGCTGCCCCGGGACCCGTATGACGCCGCGCCTCTGGATCACCGCCCTCGTCGCCGCCGCCCTCGTGGTGGGCGCGGTCGGCGCGGCCCAGGCGCTCCCCCGCAGCGGCGCGGCGCCCGCCCGCTCGCAGGTCCTCGGCAGCCGGCTCACCCGTGGGACCACCACCGCCGTGGACCGGAGCGGCCCGGCGACCACGTCGTCGTCCACCGGGCCCGGGCCGTCCTCGTCGACGAGTTCGTCGTCGACGAGTTCGACCTCGACGACGACCCGTCCCGCCACGACGCCGTCGGTCGCGGCGGCGATCCGGCCGGGACCGATGGCCGCGCCCAGCCCGGCCACCCCGGTCCGGCTCGCCGGTTCGACCCCGGTGATCGACCACGTCCCCACCGACCGGAAGGTCATCTTCCTCGGCATCGACGACGGTCTCGTGCGGGACCCCGAGCTCATCGAGCTGCTGCGCGAGGAGCGCATCCCGCTGACGCTGTTCCTCACGTCGGAGCCGGCGAAGGACGGCCGCGACTTCTTCCGGGCCCTCGTGGCACTCGGCGCGACGGTGCAGGACCACACGGTCACGCACCCGAAGATGTCGACGCTCGGCTGGTCCGACCAGCAGAAGCAGATCTGCAGCCAGGCCACGACCGTCGCCGCCAACTACGGCGTCCGGCCGACCCTGTTCCGGCCGCCGTACGGCGAGTGGAACGAGACGACGCGCGGGACCGCGGCGGCCTGCGGGCAGAAGGCGATCATCCTCTGGCGCGGCGCCACCAACGACGGCCGGCTCGACATCGTCGGCGGGCAGTTCCACCCCGGCGACATCCTCCTGCTGCACTTCCGCAAGGACCTCATCGAGAACCTGCACCTCGTGCTGCAGGACGCGCGCGAGCAGGGGTACCGGATCGGACGGCTCGAGGACTGGATCGGCGCCGGCCCCACCCACCCGATGTTCCCCCGGGGCGGCTGACGCCCGGGCGCGGAAACCGCTCGACGGGAAATAGTTCGACGAACTAATTTGTTCGACGAACTGATGACCCCGACTCCCGCCTCCGCTCCCCGCCCCGCACCGGGCGCCGCCGTCGACGACGATCTGGCCGCCCGCCTGCGCCTGGCGGTCGCGCGTCTGCACCGCCGGCTGCGCCAGAGCGCCGAGCCCGGCCTCACCATCTCGCAGCTCTCGGCCCTCGCCTCGATCGAGCAGCACGGTCCCATCACCCTGGGCGACCTCGCCCGCATCGAGCAGGTCCAGCCCCCCACCGTCACCTCCGTGACCGGCAAGCTCGAGACGGCGGGGCTCGTCGCCCGCACGATCGATCCCGTCGACCGCCGGATCCACCGCGTCGCAGTGACCGCGGCCGGCGCCAAGCTCCTCGCCCGTCACCGCAGGCGCAAGAACGCGTATCTCGACCAGCGGCTCCGGCAGCTGACCGCCGACGAGCGCGCCACGCTCGAGCGCGCCGCCGGGATCCTGGAGCGCCTCGCCGGGGAGACGGAGTGATGCACCGGATCCGCCGCGCCGGCCGGCAGACGTTCCGGTCGCTCGAGTCGTCGAACTTCCGCAGGTACACGGTCGGCCAGATCATCTCCGCGAGCGGCTCGTGGGTGCAGCAGATCGCGCTCACCTGGCTCGTGGTCAGGCTCAGCGGCGCCGACGGTCTCGCCGTCGGCATCGTCGTCGCGCTGCAGTTCACCCCGGTGCTCATCGGCGGCGCGTGGGCCGGCGTGCTCGCCGACCGCCTCGACAAGCGCCGCGTCCTGATCGCCACCTCGGCCGGCGCCGGCATCTTCGCCGCGGTGCTCGGTGGGATCGTGCTCGCGGGCGTCGAGCAGCTGTGGATGGTGTACCTGCTCGCCGCGCTGTTCGGCTGCGCCACCGCGCTCGACTCCCCCGCCCGGCGCTCGTTCGTGACCGAGCTCGTCCCCGACCACCACGCGCAGAACGCGGTGACGCTCAACAGCGCGGTCTTCACCGCCGCCCGCTTCACCGGCGCCGCGGTGGGCGGCCTGCTCATCGCCTCCGTGGGCACCGGCTGGTGCTTCATGGTCAACGCGGCGTCGTTCGCCGCGGTGATCATCGCCCTGCTGATGATGGACGTCCGGGCGATCCGGCCGGCGGCACCGGTCCCCCGGCGCAAGGGCCAGCTCCGGGAGGGGTTGCGCTACGTGTGGGCCCACACCGCGCTGCGCACGACCCTGCTGATGACCGCCGTGATCGGCACGCTGTCCTTCAACTTCCAGGTGACCATCTCGCTGATGGCCCGCAAGGTGTTCGACGGCGGGGCCGGGACCTTCGGCGCCCTCTACGCCGTCATGACCGCGGGCGCGGTGGTCGCGACCCTGCTCGTGGCGCACCGCGAGGTCATCACCACCCGCTTCGTGATCCTCGGGGCGCTGGGGCTCGGCGTGTCGATGTCGGTCGCCGCCTTCGCGCCGTCGCTGCCGGTCTTCGCGATCACCCTCGTCCCGATCGGGCTCACGTCGATCGCGTTCCTCTCCTCGGCGGGCGCGCTGGCCCAGAGCCGCGCCGAGCCCGAGTACCGCGGCCGGGTCGCGGCGCTGTTCGCCGTCGCCTTCCTCGGCTCCACCCCGATCGGCGGCCCGATCGTCGGCGCCGTCTCCCAGGCGTTCGGCCCGCGGTGGGGTCTCGTGCTCGGTGCCGTGGCCGCGCTCGTCACCGGCGCGATCGCCTGGCGCGACCTGCGCCAGCGGTCGGCGACGCCCGACGCCGCGGCACCGGCGGCCGTCGCCGCCTGACGCGCCCGGCGGCCGCGCGCGTCGCGGCGCCTACGCTCGCCCCCGCCGGACCAGGGGGATGCCATGCACGTGCCGTTGACCACGCTCGACTTCCTCGAGCGGGCCGAGACCGTCTACGGGGACCGGACCGCGGTCGTCGACGAGCCCGCGCCGCCGGGCGGAGGGATCGGCCGCATCACCTACGCCGAGCTGGGCCGGCAGGCGCGGTCGATCGCCGTCGCCTTCGACGACCTCGGGCTCGGTGCGGGCGAGCGCATCGCGATCCTCTCCCCCAACGCGGGCCGCTTCCTCGTCGCGCTCTACGGCGTCCCCGCCCACGGCCGGGTGCTCGTGCCCATCAACTACCGGCTGAACCGCGAGGAGATCGGCTACATCGTCGAGCACTCCGGTGCGACGGCCCTGCTCGTCGACCCCGAGTACGACGACCTCACCGCCGACCTGCCCGTCGCCCACCGGTTCGTGCTCGGCACCGACAGCGACGCCGAGCTGTTCGGGCGGTCCGGCACGCCGCGGTTCCTGGCGACCGACGAGACCGCGACCGCGACGATCAACTACACGTCGGGCACGACGGCGCGCCCGAAGGGCGTGCAGATGACCCACCGGAACCTCTGGCTGAACGCGGTCGCGTTCGGCTGGCACATGACGGTCACCGACCGCGACCGGTACCTGCACACGCTCCCGACCTTCCACTGCAACGGCTGGGGACTCCCCTTCTCCGTCGGTGCCATGGGCGCGCGGCAGGTCGTCATCCGCAAGATCGACGGCGAGGACATCCTGCGACGCGTCGAGGAGCAGGGCGTGACGTTCCTGGCCGGCGCACCCGCGGTCGTCGCCGCGACCCTCGATGCCGCGGCCGCGCGGGCCGGGCGCGGCGAGCCGATCCCCGGGCGCGGCACCGTCCGCATGGTCGTGGCCGGCGCGCCCCCGCCGTCGAAGATCATCGAGCGGGTGGAGACCGAGCTCGGCTGGGAGTTCATGCAGATCTACGGGCTGACCGAGACGTCACCGCTGCTCACGGTCAACCGCGCGTCCGTCGAGCACGACGGGCTGGACCCGGCCGAGCGCGCCCGGCAGCTGGCGCGCGCCGGCGTCCCTGCGATCGGCGTGCGCATTCGCGTCGACGGGCAGGGTGAGCTCCTCGCCCGGAGCAACCACGTCTTCGACGGCTACTGGCAGCAGCCGGAGGCGACCGACGCCGCGATCGTCGACGGGTGGTTCCACACCGGCGACGGCGGCGAGCTCGACGGGGCGTACACGGTGATCAGCGACCGCAAGAAGGACGTGATCATCAGCGGCGGCGAGAACGTCAGCTCGATCGAGGTCGAGGACTGCCTGTTCCAGCACCCGGCCGTCGCCGAGGTCGCGGTCATCGGCGTGCCCGACGACAAGTGGGGCGAGACGGTGAAGGCGCTCGTGGTCCGCCGGCCCGGTCACGACGACGTCGACGAGGCCGCGCTCGTCGCGCACTGCCGGGCCCACATCGCCCACTACAAGTGCCCGACCTCGATCGAGTTCCGTGACGAGCTCGCCCGCACCGCGACCGGCAAGCTCCAGAAGTTCAAGCTCCGCGCGCCCTTCTGGGAGGGCCGCGACCGCCAGATCAACTGACCGGGTCGCTCTCCCACTCGTTTTCTCCTCGATTTCTAGGCCCCTGACCCCCGGAATCGGCGACGAAACGAGTGGGGGTCAGGCGTTCGGTTGCCAGCGGGGCGCGAGCGCCTCGACCGACCCCCTCGTCACGCCGAGCGCCGTGAGGAGCCCGTCCTCGGGCTCGGACTCGAGCAACGCGAGCAGCAGGTGCTCCGTGCCGATGTAGTTGTGCATCAGTCGCAGCGCCTCGCGGAACGTGAGCTCGAGCACCTTGCGGGACTCGGCGCTGAACGGCACGAGCGCGGGCGCATCGTCGACACCCGGCGGCAGCGTCGCCAGCGCCGCCGCTCGGACCGCGTCGAACGTCACGCCGTCGGCGACCATCGCCTTCGCCGCGAGGCCCTCGGGCTCGGCCAGCAGTCCGAGCACCAGGTGCGCGGGCCGCACCTCGACGTCGGCGGCCGCCTGCGCCTCGTTGTGCGCGACCATCACGACGTTGCGCGCCCGGGGCGTGAACCGGCGGAAGTCGGCGTTCTCGGCCAGGTCGCCGGCCGGTCCGGGGTCCTTGGGGACGAAGCGCTTGCGGGCGGCCTGCTTGGTGACGCCCATGGCCCGGCCGATGTCGGTCCAGGACGCACCCGAGCGACGCGCCTGGTCGACGAAGTGCCCAATGAGGTGGTCGGCGAGCTCGCCGAGGTGGTCGGCGGCCACCATCGCGCTGGTGAGCTGCTCGAGCTCGTCGCCGTGGACCTTGCGGATCGCCCCGATGAGGTCGTCGAGGCGGACGGTGTCGGGGAGCGGGACCGTTGTCATGCGACAACCCTAGGTTGTCGATACCGGATCGTCAACCCCGGGTTGTCGGTCGTGGCCCCTCAGCGCTGGTCGATCGCCACCTTGATCGCGCCCGAGGCCTCCTGGTCGGCCAGCGCGCCGAACGCGTCGCGCCACTCGTCGAGCCGGAACGTGTGGGTGAGCATCCCGGTCAGGTCGATCCGGCCCGACGCGACGAGGTCGAGGTACAGGTCGATGCCGTGCTTGCGCACACCCTCGACGGTCTCGAAGCCGAACGCGTTGGAGCCCGTGAAGTTGATCTCCTTGAAGTACACCGGCGTGTCCTCCCACCGGGCGGGGCCGTGCATCCCGAGCTTCACGAGCGTCCCGCGCGCGCGGAGCACGCGTGCGCCCACCTCGAGCGTCTCGGCCGCGCCGACGGTGTCGTAGACGACGTCGATCCCACCGGGGAACGCCATCGGCAGCCCGTCGGCCGGCTGGAGCACGCCCCCCGACCAGTCGGCGACCGTCTCGATCAGCTCGCGGCGCGGCTCGGGCGCCACCGTGACCGCACCGAACCGCTCGGCGAGCGCGACCTGCGCCGGGAACCGGGCGACCGCCATCACCTCGACCGACGGGTACAGCGCCCGCAGGATCGCGATCGCGCACGAGCCGAGCGCGCCCGCCCCGTAGACGAGCACCTTCGAGCCCTCGGCCGGCGGGTGCCGCGTGATGCCGTGCAGCGACACCGCGAAGGGATCGGCGTACACCGCCTGCTCGTCGGCGATCGCGTCGGGCACCGGGAACAGCATCGACGGGTGCGCCGGCATCACCTCCCCGAACCCGCCCGGGACGTCCTTGCACATCCCGGTGTGGATCCCCGGCGCGATCGGCCCGACGCCGAACGACCAGCACTGCGACAGGTCACCCGCCGCGCAGGCCGGGCAGACCGGTGAGACACCGCGCGGCGTGCACGTGAGCCACGGGTTCAGCACCACCCGGTCCCCCACCGCCACGCCCTCGGCCTCGGGCCCGAGCGCGACGACGTCGGCGACGACCTCGTGGCCCATCACGTGCGGGAACGACACGAAGTTCTTCATCGGGTTGTCGGAGAACGAGGCGTCGGCGCGGTCCGGGTCGGTGAAGCTCGCGTAGTCGAAGAAGACCTGCTTCGCCTCGGAGCCGCAGATCCCGGTGAGGCGGGGCCGCGTGAGCACCCAGTCGGGGCGCAGGAAGCCGGGATCGTCGAGGTCGACGAGCGCCATCGGCGTCTGGGCGAGCATGCGGACGTTGCGGATCTCGGTGTCGGGGGTCGGGACCGGCTCGGGAGCGGTGCCGAAGAGGAGCGCGCGCATGGCGGCGCAGAATACGGCGCCCACGCCGGTGACGCACCGGGCCGGCCCGGCCGGTACCGTCGGGACCATGCCCGCGGAAGCCCGGCTCGCACTGCGGAAGGTCCGGATCAACCACCGGATCGGGACGTTCTTCGTCTACGACGACCGGTTCGTGATCTCCACCGACGCGGGCGAGCGCACCATCCCCATGAGCCGCCTCGACAAGCTCTCGTCGCGCAAGAGCCTGCGCGGCGCCCGGCTGCTCCTGCTGTTCGACGAGGACGAGCTGATCGAGGTCCGCGGGCTCAGCACCTCAGACACCACCGTCGCGCACCGCACCATCGTCGGCCTCGCCCGCGCCTTCCGCTGACGCGCCCGGCGTCGCGCCGGCGGTGACCGCCGGCAACGCGAGGTCACGACCGCTCCCGCTCGAGAAGAAGCGGATCAGCTGCGCCGCGAGCCCGTCGAAGCTGCCGCCGCCCCCGCCGGTCACGAGCACGTCCGGCATCACGTCGATGTGGCCGTCCGCGACGGCGTTCGCCACCGCCACCAGCGCGGTCGCGGCCTCCCCGAGCGCCTGCTTCTGGGCCTCGAAGCCCGTGGCCTTGGCGACCCCGAGCGCCTCGGTGGCCTTGGCCTCCGCGAGCCCGATCGCCTCGACCTTGGTCGCCTCGGCCCGGCCGGTGAGCTCCACGTAGGACGCCTCGCCGGTCGCCTCCTCGCGACGGGCGTCGGCCCGGTTCTTCTGGATCTCGACGCTCACCTGCGCGTTGGCGAGCTCGGCCTGCATGTCGGCCGTGCCCTTGGCCTTCTCCATCTCGATGCGCGTGGTCTGCGCCCGCTCCATCTCCTCGAACGTCGCCTTCTCCTGGTTGGCGATCTCCCGCTTGGTGAGGACCTCGACGAGCTCGGCCGGGAAGTGCACGTTCTGGATGTACACGCCCTTGGTCTCGACCTCGTAGAGCTGCAGGTACTCGGTGACGTGCTCGAGCGCGGCCTGCTGCACCTGCATGCGCGTCTCGATGAAGGTGACCGCCGGCTGGTCCTGGAGCGTGTTGCGGAAGTGGTTCCCGACCGCGGACTGCAGCACCTCGTTCACGAGGTTGAGCATCGTGCCGACCATCGAGATCACCTTCGGTGCCCTCGTGTCGGGCACGTGGATCTGCACCTGCAGCTCGATGGAGAAGACGAATCCCTCGCGGCTCTTGCCCTCGATCGGCTGGAGATGGGCGTCGAGGTTGTGCGACGCGCTGATCTCCTTCGACCAGTTGAGCGTGAGGATCGACGTCGGCACGATCTCCGGCGCGTAGCAGCGCGGGTTGATCGGGTACTTGCCGGTGCGCAACGGCTCCCGCCAGATGCCGCGGTGACCCGGCGACACGATCGAGCCGAACTTGAACTCGGAGCCCGAGGTGTCGAGCGTCGGCAGGCCGACGAACGCCTTGATGACCGCGACCTCGCCCTGGTTCACGACGAGCATCGGCACCATCTCGACGCGCACGAGGAACGGGTTCAGCAGGTAGGCGCCGTACAGCAGCGGGTCGTGCTGCAGTCCGATCTTCCCGCCCGCATCCAGGAACGCCTGGAAGTCCTGGTAGTTGTTGTGCTGCTCGTTCTTCGAGCCGAGCAACATCTCGATGATCTTCGCGTCGGTCTCGCTCGACGTTGCCTGGTTCGCGACCGCGTCCTGTTCCATCGCGCCCACGTCGACGTAGCCGCCGAGCCGGCTCGCGATGTCGCCCGACGGCAACGGCTCGCCCTCGAGCACGGTGACGATGCCGATCATGTCGACCGGGCCCTCGGGCGAGATCACCACGACGCGCAGCGCCTCGGCGGTGAGGCCGAACGACATGGGCGTGAGCGCGCCGTCCTTGCCCCGCAACTGGGCGAGGTCGGGCGACACCGGGATGCCGTACACCTGCCCCGGCGTGAGCACGAGGAACGCGACCGGATGGACCGGCACGAGCGTGCCGGGCGGGAGCACCGGGCGCTGGACGCCCTTCTGCCCGCCGCCCGAGAGGAAGGTCCCGAGATTCGAGAAGTTGCCGAACTCGCGCCGGTAGGCACCGCTCTTGGCACCGATCGGGAGCGGCGCGCCCACCTGGGCGATGACCACCCCGATCTCGCCCGCGGGGACCTGCACCCACGGGAACTTCTGCACCGAGTTGACCGGCCACAGCTTCACGCGGAGCCCCGGCATCAGCATCGCCGCCTGGTAGCCGGCCTCGCCGCGGAACGCGACCGGGTTGTCCTCGGGCAGCTTGCGGAACGCGAAGCGCTTGTTGACCAGCCCGACCTGCGCGGGTCCGATCAGGTGGATCGACTTGAAGCCGACGACCACGACCACCACCAGCACCACGAGCACGACGATCAGCGTCATCCCGGCCCCTTCCTCGGTCCACTGCCTTGCTAGCACCTGCACCCGGCGCGTGCGTCCGCCCCCGGGTCCCGGCGGCGCGGGCGCTTCGGGCATGCTGTGGCCATGCCCGCACGGCTCCACGGCGAGGTCCACCGCTCCGACCGGATCGGATGGCTGCGGGCCGCCGTGCTCGGTGCGCAGGACGGCATCGGCTCCACCTCGAGCCTGCTCATCGGCGTGGTGGCCGCGAGCAACGACCGCACGCAGCTGCTCGTCGCCGGGATCGCTGCGGTCGTCGCGGGGGCGATGTCGATGGCCGCGGGTGAGTACACGTCGGTCTCGTCCCAGCGCGACACCGAGAACGCCGACATCGCGCGGGAGACCGAAGAACTCGAGGAGACGCCCGAGGTCGAGCTCGAGGAGCTCACCCAGATCTACGAGCAGCGCGGGCTCGACCGTCCGCTCGCCCGCCAGGTCGCGATCCAGCTCACCAAGACGGACGCGCTCGGATCGCACATGCGCGACGAGCTCGGCATCCGGGAGGGGGCGACGGCGCGCCCCGTGCAGGCCGCGGTCGTCTCCGCGATCGGGTTCCTGCTCGGGTCCATCCCGGCGGTGCTGATCGTCGCGGTGATGCCCCCGGAGGCCCGACTGATCACGATCGCCGTCGTCGCCCTCGTCCTGCTCGCGATCGTCGGCGGCGTCGGCGCCCGGCTCGGAGGCGCCGACGTGCCGCGTGCGGCGGCCCGCGTCACGATCATCGGTGGAGTCGCGATGGCGATCGCGGCCCTGGTCGGCACCCTGGTCGGCGCCGCGGTCTGACGGTCGGTTCAGCCGACCGCGGCGCGCAACGCCGGGGCGAGATCACCCCGCGGCTCCACCACCACCCCGTGCTCCAGACCGAGCCAGCCGGCCATGAGCGCCAGCTCGGCGGCGAGCTCGGTCGCCACCTCCGGCGGCGGCGCCGGGTCCTCGGCGTAGGCCCCCCGGACCAGCAGCATCGACGCGACCCGGTCGGCCTTGAGGTCGACGCGCGCGACGAGCCGGTCCCCCAGCAGGAACGGCAGCACGTAGTAGCCGTACACCCGCTTGGGGGCGGGGGTGTAGATCTCGATGCGGTACCGGAAGTCGAACAGCCGCTCCGTGCGGTCCCGGAACCAGACGAGCGAGTCGAACGGCGAGAGCAGCGCCCGGGCCGTCACCCGCCGCGGCACCTTGGCCTCCGGATGCACGAACGCCGGCTGCTTCCACCCGTCCACCGTCGCCGGCAGCAGCTCGCCCGACTCCACCAGCTCGGCGACGACCGGGCGGGTCCTCGGCACGTTCAGCCGGAAGTAGTCACACAGGTCGGCGACGGTCCCGACGCCCATCGACCGGGCCGCGCGCAGCACCATCGCCCGCCGCGCGTCGTGCTCGGACAGCCCGGGCGTCTCGACGTGCACCGTCGGCAGCATGCGGTGGAGCAGGTCGTACTCCCGCTCGAAGTTCGGGCGGCGGCGCGCGGAGATCGCGCCGTACGCGAACAGGACGGCGAACGCGCGCTGCGTGTTGTCCCATCCCCACCACGGACCGGACCGGCCCTCCCGCTCCGAGATGTCGCTCGGCGCGATCGGGCCGCGCTCGGTGACGATCGTGTGCACCCGGTCGACGACGTCGGGATGCTCCTCGGCCATGCGACGCAGGCCCGGCCACCGGATGAACTTCGCGTCCATCGTCCAGCGGAACCACGGCAGCGTCTCGATGGGCAGCAACGACGCCTCGTGGGCCCAGTACTCGAACAGCTCACCGGCGTCGAGCATCTTCGGCAGCAGGTCGCGCGGGTGCGGGCCCAGACGGGCGAACAGCGGCAGCTCCTGCGAGCGCACGAGCACGTTCACCGAGTCGATCTGGATCAGGCCGACCCGCTCGAGGACCCGGCGCACGTGACGACGGTCCACCCGGCCGGTGGGCCGGGGGTCGGTGAAGCCCTGGGCGGCGAGCGCCATGCGCCGGGCGCGCGGACGTGTGAGCCGGATCATCGGTGGACCAGACTCCCCCGATGCGCACCCGCGAGGAGATCGTCACCCAGTTCGACCTGACCGACCGCGTCGCGATCGTGACCGGCGGGAGCCGCGGGATCGGCCGCGCGATCGCCGAGACGTTCGCGGCGTGCGGCGCGCGCGTGACGATCGCGAGCCGGAAGGCGGACGCCTGCGCGGCGGCGGCCGACGCGATCCGGGACGCCGGCGGCACCGCGCTCGCGGTCCCCGCCCACTGCGGACGCGTCGACGAGCTCGCGGCGCTGGTCGACCGGACGGTCGACGCCTTCGGTGGCGTCGACATCGTCGTCAACAACGCCGCGAACGCGCTCGCGCTGCCGATCGGACAGGTCACGCCGGAGGCCTGGGAGTCGTCGTACGGGGTGAACCTGCGCGGTCCCCTGTTCCTCGTGCAGCACGCCCTTCCCCATCTCGTCGCCTCGGACCACGCCGCGATCGTCAACGTGATCAGCGCCGGCGCGTTCACCCACGGAACCTACGTGGCCATGTACACCTCGGCGAAGGCCGCGGTCCTGCAGCTGACCCGGGCCATGGCGGCCGAGCTGGTCGGCCACGGGATCCGGGCCAACGCGCTCGCGCCCGGCACCACCGACACCGACATGGTCCGCAACAACCCGGAGGCGGCGCAGGAGCGGATGGTCGCGGCCCAGCTGATCCCCCGGATGGGCACCCCGGAGGAGCTGGCGAACGGCGCGCTGTTCCTGGCCTCCGACGCGTCGAGCTTCATGACCGGGCAGTGCCTGCTGATGGACGGCGGGATGACCACGCCCTGAGCCGGCCGGACGATCTTGCCCGCCCTTGACCGAGGTCGGGGTGGAGGTTGACCACGCCGTCGCTACGGTCGGGCGACGATGGCGACGGCGGCGAGGCGGGCTCGGACCGGCACCCGTCGGCTCGTCGCGGTCCTCGGCGCGATGGCGGTCACGGCGACCGTGGCCGTCGAGGCGACGGCCCCGCGGGCGACCATCCCGCCGGCGGGCGCGGCACCTCCCGCCCGCGAGAACGTGGCCTTCTGGTACGAGCCGGTCCACGCCCGGACCGACCTCGGCGCGCTCGGTCACCCGGCGGTGGTCGTGCACTTCGATCCACGGGTGAGGGCCCGGACCGAGCAGCTCGCGGCGGCACGGATCCACGCCACCACCGGCGCCGCCGCCTACCGCTACGTCCAGCTGTACTACCTGCCCGCGACGCGCCGGAGCCTCGGGATCCGTGTCGCCCGCCATCCCCGGTGGGCGTTCTGCTCGACCGGCACCACGCCCGCGACCGACACGGTGGACAAGCCCGCGGCCGCGCGTTGGACCCTGGTCGACGCGAACGAGCGGTCGGTCGTGGCCGCGTTCCGCGTGGAGCTCGCCCGTCTGCGCGCGTGGGGATGGGACGGCGTCTTCCTGGACCTCGCGCACCGTGCGTTCACCGAGACCACGTGGGACACGACCTCCACCTGCGCGCACCGTCCGATCGTGCCCGGTCGCACCGAGGCCGACGCGTACGCAGCGCTCGTCGGCATCGCCCGGTCCTCGGGGCTGCAGGTGATGGTGAACGCCGGCGCGCCCACGGGGTTGCCCGCACCGCTGCGACCGGACCCCGCCGATCCCGCGTGCCGGGCCGGCGACTGGTCGCGCTGCCACGGGCTCGACGACGTCGCGCGGACGGCGACCTGGATCCTGCACGAGGGGGCGTCGAACCGGCCGGACGCCACCGACTGGTCGACCGACGTCGCCGCGCTGCGGGCGGACGAGGTCGCCGACCGGCGCCCGACCGGCGCCCGGGTGGTCGCGTTCGGCGCGTACCGCGGCGACGGCGTCGACCCGCTGCCCGCGATCGTCTTCCAGTGGGCGGTGATGAAGCTGTTCGCGGTGCCGAGCGCGCTGGGCACGGGGACCAACCGGTGCGGGGCGCCGATCGGGTCCCCGACCGCCCCCGACTGCAACCGGGGCGGGCTCGCGCCCGTCGCGCTCGTCGACACCCGGCTCGGCGCGCCCCTCGACCCGGCGCCGCTGCGGCGCGGCTGCGCCCCCGACGGCGCGCGCTGTCTCTGGATCCGCCGCTACCAGGGCGGGATCGTGGCCCTCGACAACGGGCCGCGACCGGTGCACGCCGACGCGGTCCCGGTCGGCGCCGGGGGCGCGTGCGAGACGCTCACGGACGTCGTGACCGGTGGTGCGGTGGCCGGCGGCCGGTGCCTGACGACGGTCGCCCTCGACCTCGCCCCCGACCGGGCGGTGGTGCTGCGGGCCGGCGCGCCGGGCGCCTGACCGCCGGCGTCAGAGGGTGAGCTTGCCGTGGTCGTGGTCGCAGTTCCGCTGCCCCGACTCCGTCTGGCCCGCGCCGACACCGAGGAGCGCCGCGAACGGACCGCACTCGTTGGCGCGGATCCACACGTGCACCATCGGATTCGGGTTGAACTTCTGCAGGCCGGGCCGGCACGCCCCCTGGGCGTCCGTGAGCCCCGCGACCTTCGGCGCGGGACCCTGCGTGAAGCAGAGGTTGTCGTGCACGTGGAACTGCACGAGGCTGCTCGAGATCGACGGGAGGTTGGTGAGGTTGTACTGCTGCGGGAGGATGTACATCGCGGCCTCGAGCGTGCGCTGCTGCGTGGCCCGGTCGACCTTGTAGACGAGCGACTCGGGGTGCGACGGGTCGAAGACGTCGTTGTCGTTGATCCAGTCCCAGTGGATCACGTGCTCCTCGCCGGTCAGACCGTCACCGATCGACTGGAAACCGTCGGCGAGCGCGGTGTTGTAGTCCGCCCACTTCGGCAGCGTCTTCAACGTGGAGACGAGCAGCTGCTCGGACTCCTTCGTCTGCGCGGGGGTCACCCCGGCCACGCCCGACAGGTCGACCTTGCCGGGGTCGATGGTGCCGTCGGGGAGGTAGGTCAGCGGCGTCGCGGTCTTCACGGGCGTGGAGCTCATCGCGCCGGGGCCGTGCACGCAGAACTGGTGGTGCTTGCCGGCGTACACGCTGTCCATGCACTTCATCTGCGCGTCGGTCATGCCGCCGTGCGTCGGGGTCTTGGACTTCGAGCCGGACGAGCTGCCGTCGGAGCCGCCGCACGCGGCAAGGGCGAGCGCAGCCGCCGCAACGATCGCGCCGAGCGGGAGGAGACGGTGGATTCGCACGATGCGCACCTCTGGGTATCGGGTCCGCCAAGCGTAGGGGAAGTCGGCGGGGGTGCGCCGTCGGGTCAGTCGCGCTTCGACTTCCCCTTCGCCTTCTGCTCCTTCTTCCAAGCCCGCACCCGGTCGAACGCCTCGCGCGAGTCGATGTCCGCGACCGATCGGGGCGTCGGGTCGCCGAAGGGACCCGCGTAGGCCTCCCAGCCCGCCGGCGCCCTCCCGAGCCGCTTGCCGAGGATGGCGAGGAGGATCTGCGCCTTCTCCTCGCCGTAGCCGGGCAGCGCCCGGATGCGCTCGTACACGACGGCCGGGTCCTTGACCCGCCGCCAGATCCGCGCCGGGTCGCCGTCGTAGTGCTCGACGAGGTGCCGGCAGAGCGCGTGCGTGCGCTTGGCCATCGCCGAGGGGAACCGATGCACGGCGGGCTTCTCGCGGAACACGGCGTCCACCGCCTCGGGGCTCATCGCCGCGATCTCGCGCGCATCGAGACCGCCGAGCCGCCCTTGGAGCGTCGCCGGGCCGCGGAACGCCCACTCCATCGGGACCTGCTGGTCGAGGAGCATCCCGATGAGGAGCGCGAGCGGGTCGTCGACGAGCAGCCGGTCCGCGGCGTCGTCACCGGTGACGGGGAAGGTCGGTCGGGCCATGGCGCCGGAGCGTACGCGGTGCGCCGGACCGGTGGTCAGGCGGCGCCGAGGCGCGGGTTGAGCACACCGTCGACCGGGTCGCCGGGCGCGGCACCCGCGAGCCACAGCTGGCGGTCGAGCTCCTGCGACGGGCTCGCGGGCTCGGCGACCCGTGCACCGTCGGCGACGTAGATGACCGTCATCACCGTCCGGGGCCTGTCGGTCGGGTTCGCCGACGCGCGGTGCAGCGTCCAGCCCCGGTGGAACGTGGCGTCACCCGGCGCGAACGTCCGGTACGTGGTGAGCGCGAGGTCGCGCTCGGCGACGACCGCGTCGAAGTGCCGTTCCGACGCGTCGGAGATCGCGCCGCCGCCGAGGTCACCCAGTCGGTGCGAGCCGTCCGCGAAGGTCATGCCCTCCACCGGGTCCTCGATCGGCACCAGCGGCATCCACAGCGTCACCGTCAGGTCCGTCGCGAGCGGCCAGTAGAACTGGTCCTGGTGCCAGGGCGTGGGGCCCCCGCCGGCCTCCTTGATCAGCGCCTGGTCGTGGTACAGCCGGACGCGGGGCACACCGAGCAGCGCGGCAGCCACCGCGGCGAGGCGCGGCGACAACGTGAAGCGGGCGACGCGGTCGTCGAAGCGCCAGAGGTTGATGCTCTGCACGAACGCCTTGCCGTAGGTGTCGCGCTCCTCGAGCGGCCGGCGGTCCCAGCGGACGCGCTCGGCGACCTCCTCCACCGGGGCCCGGAACCAGGCCGCCTCCTCGGCGCGGAGCAGACCGTCGATCCGGACGTGGCCGTCGCGGTCGAACCGGTCCACCACCCCGTCGGGCAGCGGGAGCGGCGTGGGCGAGTCGAGGACGGGTGCAGCCTCCACCGCACCAGTCTGGCGGCTCAGCCGCCGCCGTGCTCGCGTGCGTGCCCGCTGCTGAGCTCGACGAGCGCGTCGCGCTCGATGCGGTCCACCGGCACCGCGGCGACCCGGCCCTTGGTGACCGCCGCGACCGTGGAGGTCCGCATCCCGCCCTCGAGCGCGGCGCGCTCACCGAGAACCGCGCCGGGACCGAGCTCGGCCACCGGCTCTCCGTCGACCTGCACCACGAAGACCCCGTCGAGCACCAGGAACAGCTCGGCGCCGGGAGTCCCCTGCTCCACCAGCACCTTCCCCGCCTTGATCGTGCGAACCTCCGGCTTCTCGTTGCCGCGCATGATCGTGGCGGAGAGGTTGCGCTCGAGCGCGCTCTCGACCGCGGTGACGAGCGCCGGCGAGTCCTCGTTGCCCCACGGCGTCCGCTTCCCGAACGACCGGCGGAACCAGCCCTTGAAGTCGGCCAGGCCGATCTTCTCGGTCAGCACGAGATCGTCGTCGTAGATCCAGTGGCGCGGGAACTGGCTCGCGCCCACGACCTCGCGCTCGACCCGCCCGTCCGCGTGCAGCGTGAGCGCGAGGGTGGTCCACACGGTGGGCGCCTTGAACTGGACGAACGGCGGCCGGTTGACCCGCCGGGGGGCGGGCAGCGCGGTGCGACCGCCCGTCGTCTGCACGAAGCGGACCGCGGTGTCGGTGCGCTCGGGCTCGGGGCGGAGGTCGTCGAGCGCGACCGCCTCGAACGTGGCCGCCTTCCGGCCGAGCCTCACCGTCGTCGCGCCCATCAGGCCGCCACCGTCGTGCCCGCACGCGACGATCCGGCCGTCCTCGACCTCGATCCACGCGGCCAGCCGGTTGGCGAAGCGGAAGCCGTCGGCCGCCCGCAGCGCCTCGAGGTCCTCGATCCGCTCCGGCGGCGGGTCGTCGTAGTGGGTGAACCCCGAGTCGAAGATCCCCTTGTTCAGACCGCCGGTGACCGCCTCCGACGGGATCCACGACACCGATGTCGTCGAGCTCTCGATCCTCATCCGCCACTCCCTTCGTCGCCCGGACGACGGTACGGGACCGGGGCGGATCGCGCCGATGGGGCCACCTTCGCCACCCTGGGGGTGGCAGCCCCACCATGCGGGCGGTGGCCTTCTCCCTTGTGGTGGGGGGTCGATCCGTCCGAAGCTGTGGCCCGTGGGTATCAGCGTGTTCCTGGCCGACGACAACGTCATCGTCCGGGAAGGGGTCCGGGCGCTCCTCGGCATGGAGCCGGACATCGAGATCGTGGGGATCGCCGGCGACTACGACGAGCTCCTCGCGGGCGCGACCGAGACGGCGCCGCAGGTGCTCGTGACCGACATCCGCATGCCGCCCTCGTTCCAGCAGGAGGGCATCGACGCCGCGAAGGAGCTGCGCCGGCGCCACCCCGGGACCGGCGTCGTGGTCCTCTCGCAGTACGACGACCCGGAGTACGCGGTCAGCCTGCTCTCCGACGGCGCCGCCGGGTACGCCTACCTGTTGAAGGACCGGGTCGCCGAGGGCGACCAGCTGGCGCGCACCGTCCGGGAGGTCGCGACCGGCGGCTCCGTGCTCGACCCGAAGATCGTCGAGGCGATCGTGTCGCCGGTGGCGAGCGGCGACGGCCTGACCGCGGACCAGGACCGCCTGCTGCAGTACGTCGCGGAGGGGAAGCCGATCAAGGCCATCGCCGCGATCGAGCACACCACCCCGGCCGCGATCGCCGACGCGGTGGAGACCCTGTTCCTCGCGCTCTCCACCGAGGCGCGCGCCGGGGAGGCCGGCGCGCTGCGCCGTCTCCGCCTGCTCCACCAGGCGATCGTCGACCGCGAGGAGCAGGGCGAGACGCTGAGCCGGCTGCTGCCGACCGGTGTCGCCGAGAAGGTGCGCGCCGAGGGGGGCCGCATCGGCCGGACCGAGGAGCTCGAGGTCACCGTCCTCATGTCCGACGTGCGGGGCTACTCCGCGATCGCGGAGGAATCGGACCCCAGCGCGCTCGCCGCGCAGCTCAACGAGCACCGCGCCGCGATGAACCGGGCGATCCTGGACTGCGAGGGCACCGTGATGCAGTTCGTCGGCGACGCGGTCATGGCCTGCTTCGGCGCGCCGGTCCCGGTGCCCGACCACCCCAACCGCGGCCTGACCGCCGCGCTCGCGATGCTCCGGGCCCAGACCGCGCTCGACGCCGACTGGGCCACGCGCGGCCTCCCGCCGTTCGGGCTCGGCATCGGGCTCTCGACCGGCCCGGTCGCCGCGGCGCTGCTCGGATCCGAGGAGCACCTCGAGTACACGCTCGTGGGCGACACGGTGAACCTCTCGCAGCGGCTCCAGGACCTCGCGCGTCCCGCCGGCTGCGTGGTGCTCGCCGAGTCGACCCTCGCCGGGCTCGATCCACGGCCGCCCTACGACGACCTGGGCGAGCAGCTGGTGAAGGGCCGCCGCACACCCGTCCGCGCGTTCCGCGTCGACGGCACCGTCTCCATCCCGACAGGAGGGGCAGCATGACCGAGACCGTCGTGACCGCACGGGGGCTCCGCAAGAACTTCGAGGCCGAGGGCGCGCCGGTGCGGGCGCTGCGCGGCGTCGACTTCGACATGGCGCGCGGCGAGTTCGTCGCGATCATGGGACCGTCGGGGTGCGGGAAGTCGACGATGCTCAACCTCGTCGCCGGCCTCGACGCGCCGACCGACGGCGAGCTCGTCGTCGCCGGTGAATCGCTCGTCGGCCAGACCGAGGACGAGCTGGCGGTGATGCGCCGCCGGCACATCGGCATCGTGTTCCAGTTCTTCAACCTGCTCGAGGGCATGACCGCGCTCGAGAACGTGACCCTGCCCGCGGTGATCGCCGGCGCCCCCCGCAAGCGGGCCGAGACGCGCGCCCGCGACCTGCTCGACCTGCTGGGGCTCGCCGACAAGGCCAAGGACGCGCCGGGCGTGCTCTCCGGCGGTCAGCGTCAACGCCTCGCCATCGCCCGGGCGCTCGCGAACGAGCCGACCCTGCTCCTCGCCGACGAGCCGACGGGCGCGCTCGACTCGGAGGGCGGACACGAGGTGCTGGAGCTGTTCCGTCGCCTCCACGCCGGCGGCCAGACGATCCTGCTCGTCACCCACGACCGCGAGGTCGCCGATGCGGCCGACCGCATCGTGTTCCTGCGCGACGGTCGCGTCGAGAGCGAGCACTCGCCCGACGCGGCCCCCGCCGCCGCCGTGTGACGTCGCCGCCATGACCGCCGTCGACGATCCGATCCACATCACGAGCCTGCGGGACGAGGTCCCGACGCCCGCGCGCCGTCGCGGCTCGTCGCGGACCGCGTTGCCCGCGCGGGTCGGTGCGGTGCTGGCGCTCGTGGCCGCGGTGCTCGCGGTCGTCCAGGCGACCGACGCGCATCTCGGCCCGGGACGGTTCGTGCTGCTCGGCGTGGTGGCCGCCTGGTGCCTGAGCGCGCTCGCGGTGTCGGCCGTGCGGCCCGACGAGCCGCTGGCCGCGCTGATGACCCTGATCGGTGGCGTGCTCTCGCTCGCGATGCTGGCGGCCGCCGAGTACGCGACGCACCCGACCTACGACCTCACCGCCTTCGTGCGCGCCGCTTCCCTCGCGCTCCTGCCGGCGCTCGGCGCCCACCTCGCGGTCGGGCTGCCCGACGGTCGCGTGACCGATCACGGTCGGCGCGTCGCGGTGGGCTGCGTCTACGCCGGCAGCCTCGCCCTGGCGGTGTGGACGTACACCCGCCGACCCGACCTCCCGACCGTCGGGTTCGTCGTCCTGGCGCTCGCGGCCACGGCGGTCGGACTCGCGGGCTTCGTCGGGCGCTGCCGCCGGGCCCGGACCCAGGCCGCGCGCGCCCGGTTGCAGTGGCCGGCGTGGGGCGTGCTCACCGGTGCCGGCATCGCCGCCGGGGCGCTCGTGCTCGACCTCCTCGTCCACTGGCCCGGCGCGATCCTCGCGGTGACCGTCGGCGCGACCGCCCTGCTGCCCCTCTCGCTCGCCGCCGGCGCGCACCCGGCGGTGGCGGTGCGCATCGACCGGCTGCTGGTGCACACGATCACGGTCAGCGGGCTCGCGGCCCTGACCGCGGCCGTCGCGCTCGGCGTCGTCGCCGCGCTGGGACGGGGCCTCGACGGTGGCGAGCGCAGTGTGCTCGGGCTCTCGATCGCCGGGGCGGCGCTGCTCGCGCTCCTCTGGGTCCCGACGCGTGCCCGGCTCGACGGGTACGCGAACCGGCGCGTCTACGGCGAGCAGCATGCGCCCGACGAGGTCATCCGCACGTTCGGGAGTCGCCTCACCCGCGCCCTGCCGCTCGACGAGCTGCTCCTGCAGCTCGCAGAGTCGCTGAAGAAGACCATGGACCTCGAGCAGGCGGAGGTCTGGACCCGCGCGGGCGGCCACCTCGAGCGGGAGGTCAGCGTCCCCGACCGCGGTCACGCCCGCATCACGATCACGAGCGAGGAGGAGACGGTGATCGGGCGGGCCGGCGTGTCCGGGCCGGCCTGGATCCGCGTCTGGCTCCCCGCGCTGCTGACCTCGCCCGACCCCGAGCTCGACCCGCCGGTCCGGGTGGCACCGGTCACCAACTCCGGCGAGCTGCTCGGCGTGATCGTCGTCCGCCGCACGTTCGGCAACCCCGCCTTCACCGAGGACGACGACCAGGCGCTCACCGAGCTGGCCCGCCAGGTCGGTCTCGCGCTGCACAACCTCGAGCTCGACTCCGCGCTGCAGGACTCGCTCGACGAGGTCCGCCGCCAGGCCGACGAGCTGCGCCGGTCCCGTGCGCGCATCGTCGAGGCGACCGACCTCGAACGCCGCCGCATCGAGCGGGACCTGCACGACGGTGCGCAACAGCACCTCGTCGCCCTCGCCGTCAGCACCCGGCTCGCCCGCCAGATCGCCGACTCGGACCCCGAGGCCACCAAGGAGATGCTCGACCAGATCGCAGCGGACCTGCAGGACGCGGTGCAGGAGCTGCGCAACCTCGCCCACGGCATCTACCCGCCGTTGCTCATGGACCGCGGCCTTCCCGACGCGCTCCGGGCCGCCGCCGATCGGGCGCCGCTGCCGGCCGACGTCGAGGCGGACGGCGTGAGCCGGTACCCGCAGCAGGTCGAGGCCGCCGTCTACTTCTGCGTCCTCGAGGCGCTGCAGAACGCGGGCAAGCACGCCGGCCCCGGCGCCACGATCACGATCGACCTGCGCGAGGAGCACGGCGCGCTGCTCTTCTCCGTCACGGACACCGGCGCCGGCTTCGACGCCGGGAGCGACGCCGGTCGCGGCCACGGGTTCGTCAACATGGCCGACCGCGTCGGCGCCTTCGGCGGATCGCTGCGCGTCGACTCGGCACCGGGGGCGGGCACGACGATCAGCGGGCGCGTCCCGCTCGAGGACTGACCGCCGCGTGCGCCCACCGGCGGCGACGGATCAGGGACCGGACGGACGCGAGGCCCAGAGGTCGAGCACCACGGCCGGCTCGAACTGCTCCTTGTTCACGTACCCGGCCGCGCCGCACGTCCCGGCGTCGGCCGGGAGATCGTCGGCGCGGTACGTGGAGAGCAGCAGCACCACGGCGCCCGGATGCGCGTCGGTGATGCGGCGGGTGGCTTCGATGCCGCTGATCCCGGGCAGGTTGATGTCCATGAGCACGAGGCCGGGCGCGAGCGCGTCGAACTGCTCGACCGCCTCCTCGCCGGTGACGGCCTCGCCGACGACCTCGAAGCCGGGGGTGGCGGCGAGCACCATGCGCGCGGCGCGCCGGAACGGCACCTGGTCGTCCACGATCAGCACCGGCACGGCGGTCACGCCACCATCGTCGCGATCGGTGGCGCTCACGGGAACCGTGGGTTCCCGACGCCCGGCGGGGGTGCTGGCACCCCCGGGACGATCACGGCCGCTCCGCCAGGAGCACCAGCACCGCCTTGACCCGGCGGTGCACGTCGGGCTCCTCGGAGACGCCGAGCTTGGCGAACAGCGAGTTGATGTGCTTCTCGACCGCCCGCTCCGAGAGGCCGAGCGCCGCGCCGATCCCGGCGTTGTTGCGGCCCAGGGCCATCTCCGAGAGCACCTCGCTCTCGCGCGGCGTGAGGAAGTCGAGCGGCGACTGTCGCTTCGCGCGCGCCTGCACGAGCGCCTCGACCACGCGCGGATCGATGACCGACTGACCGGCGTGCACCGCCTGGATCGCGTGCACGAGCACGTCGACGTCGGACACCCGCTCCTTCAGCAGGTACGCACGGCCGTCCGAGCCGTCCTCGAGCAGCGCCAGCGCGTACTCCGGCTCCACGTACTGGCTGAGCACCACGACCCCGACGTCGGGATGGGATCCGCGGATGACGTTCGCGGCGCGCACCCCCTCGTCGGTACCGGTCGGCGGCATGCGGATGTCGGTGAGCACGACGTCGGGCGGGTCGGCCGCGACCCCGGCCACCAGCGCGTCGTAGTCCTCGTACGCCGCCGCCACGTCGAGATCCGGCTGGGTCCCGAGCAACCGGACGACACCTTCCCGCACGAGGAAGTTGTCCTCGGCCACCACCACGCGGATCGACACGGCGGCAAGACTACGAGCCGGGTGGACACGAGGGATCGACGACGGCACGGGCGGGCGACCCGATCGCGGGGATCCCGGTGAGCGATCCGGACGCCGTCGTCGTCGGCTCGGGCCCGAACGGCCTCGTCGCGGCCGTGACCCTCGCCGGCGCCGGTCGGCGGGTACTTCTCGTCGAGGCCGCCGCGACGGTCGGCGGCGGGCTCCGCACCGCCGAGCTCACCGAACCCGGCTTCCGGCACGACGTCTGCTCGACCGTGCACCCGCTCGGCGCCGTCTCGCCCGCGTTCGCGACGTTGCCGCTCGCCGAGCACGGCGTGGAGTGGGTGCATCCGCCGGTGCCGCTCGCCCACCCGCTCGACCCGGCGCGCGCCGCGCTCGCGCACCGCTCCGTGGCCACGACCGTCGCGGAGTTCACACCCCACGACGCGCGGTCCTACGCGCACCTCTTCGATCCGCTGGTCGAGCACGCCGACGAGATCGTCGCTACCCTGATGGAGCCGCTGCGGGCGCCCCGCTCGCCGCTCGTCATGGCCGGGTTCGGGATCCACGCGCTCCGCAGCGCGCGTGGCCTGGCGCACGGTCGCTTCGAGGACGGGCACCCGCAGGCGCTGCTCGGCGGGTGCGCCGCGCACGCCATCCAGCCCCTCACCGGCGCGGGCACCGCGGGCTACGGCCTCTTCCTGCTGCTGCTCCTCCACCACGTCGGCTGGCCGCTGGTCCGGGGCGGCAGCCAGGTCCTGGCGGACGCGCTGGTGGCGATCCTGCTCGAGCGGGGCGGCCGCGTGGAGACCGGCTGCACCGTCACCGACCTCGCCGAGCTCCCGCAGACCCCGATCACGCTGCTCGATCTCACCCCGCGCCAGGTGCTGCGGATCGCCGGCGAGCGGCTCCCCGACCGCTACCGCGCCGCGCTCGGCCGCTACCGCTACGGATCGGGGGTCTGCAAGGTCGACTGGGCGCTCCGCGACCCGATCCCGTGGCGCGATCCCACCGTGCGCGGGGCCGGGACCGTCCACCTGGGCGGATCCCTCGACGCGATCACCGCGTCGGAGGCCGCCGTCGCGGCCGGGACCACGCCCGACGACCCCTACGTGCTCGTCGTCCAGCCCACCGTCGCGGACCCCGGTCGTGCGCCGGCCGGTCGCCACGTCGGCTGGGCGTACTGCCACGTGCCCCACGGCTCGCCCGCGGACCGGACGCTCGCCGTCGAGGCCCAGATCGAGCGGTACGCACCCGGCTTCCGCGACACCGTCATCGCCCGCCACACGATGACCGCACCGGCGATGGAGATGCACAACGCCAACTACGTGGGCGGTGACATCAACGGCGGATCCGGCGACCTGCGCCAGCTGTTCACGCGTCCGGTCACGTCGCTCCATCCCTGGGCGACCCCCGTCGACGGCCTGTACCTGTGCTCGTCGTCGACCCCGCCGGGCGGCGGCGTGCACGGCATGGCGGGGTACCACGCCGCTCGACTCGCGCTGAAACGCGCGACGTGACGCTTTGCACGATGTGATGGTCGCAGGCGCGTCGTAGCCTGACCGGACCGCCTCGTCCCCCGACCCTGGCAGGTTCTCATGCAGTCACTCGCCCGCGGTTGCTATCGCCACCGCCGGATCGTCCTCGCCGCGTGGGTCGTCGCGCTCGTGGCGCTCTCGATGTTCGCCAACAGCGCGGGCGGCGTGTTCAAGGTCCAGTTCGGTCTCCCCGGCTCCGAGAGCGAGCGGGCCTTCCGCATCCTCAAGGAGCAGGGCTTCCAGCAACGTGCCGGCGCGCAGGCGAAGGTCGTGTTCACCGCGCGCGACGGCGTGGACGCCCCGGCGGTGAAAGCGGCGATGGAGGGCCTGTTCACCGACATCGAGCAGCAGGTCTCGGGCACCCAGATCGTCAGCCCGTACGAGAACCCACGGCAGATCTCACCGGACGGCACCGTCGCCTACGCCGAGGTCGACTTCCGCGACCGCAACACCGCCGACTACCAGCACGCCGCCGAGCAGATCCGCGCCCTGCGCGACGACGTGAAGGTGCCCGGACTCGAGATCCAGCTCGGCAGCCAGATCTTCCACGAGGGTGAGTTCGGCAGCGAGGCCATCGGCCTCCTCCTCGCGATGGTGATCCTGCTGCTCGCGTTCGGCTCGCTCCTCGCGATGGGCCTGCCGATCGCGACCGCGCTCGTCGGGATCGGCTGCGGCGCGGCGATCGTGAAGCTCGCCGCGAACGTCGTCAACATGCCGGACTTCACCACCCAGGCCGTGATGATGATCTCGATCGGAGTCGGGATCGACTACGCGCTGTTCATCGTGACCCGGTACCGCGAGGTGCTCAACAACGGGCACGACCCCGAGGCCGCCGTCGTGCGCGCGCTCGACACCGCCGGTCGCGCGGTGCTGTTCGCCGGCTCGACCGTCGTCATCGCGCTGCTCGGTCTCCTCGTGCTCAACACCGAGACGTTCCGCGGTGTCGCGATCGGCACGAGCATCGGCGTGCTGGTCACGATGAGCGCGTCGGTGACGCTGCTGCCCGCGCTGCTCGGCTTCGTCGGGCGCAACATCGACCGCTTCGGGCTCCCCCACCGCGACCGCGACCCCGGGAAGGTCTCGTTCTGGGGCCGGTGGGCCCGCGCCATCCAGCGGCGGCCGTGGCCGGCGTTCGTCGCCGCGTTCGCCATCCTGCTCGTCATGGCCGCGCCCGTCTTCTCCATGCGGCTCGGGTTCGGCGACGACGGCAACGCCCCGACGTCGACCACCGTCCGCCAGGCCTACGACCTGCTCGGGAAGGGGTTCGGTCCGGGCTTCAACGGTCCGCTCCTGCTGGCGGCCGAGAGCTCCGACGGCCGGGTCGACACCGCCGCGCTCGGCCGGCTCCAGACCGAGCTCCAGCGCACGCCCGGCGTGAAGTTCGCGACGCCGCCCATCCTCAACGACTCCGGGACCGCCGCGATCATGCAGGTGATCCCGACCACCTCGCCCCAGGACGCCGCGACCGACGAGCTCGTCGACCGTCTGCGCGCCGACGTCATCCCCGGCGCGCTGGCCGGGACCGGCACGACGGTCGCGGTGGGCGGCTTCGCCGGCACCGTCGCCGACTTCGCGGCCTACACCACGCGCATGCTGCCCGTCGTCGTCGGCCTCGTGCTGCTGCTGTCGTTCCTGCTGCTGATGCTCGTGTTCCGCAGCCTGCTCGTGCCGCTCAAGGCGGTGGTCATGAACCTGCTCTCGGTCGGCGCGGCCTACGGCGTCATGGTCGCGATCTTCCAGTGGGGCTGGGGCGCGTCGATCATCGGCGTCGGCAAGAACGGACCGATCGAGGCGTGGGCGCCCCTCATGCTCTTCGCCGTCGTCTTCGGCCTGTCCATGGACTACGAGGTCTTCCTCCTGTCGCGCATCAAGGAGGAGTACGACCGGACCGGCGACAACGCGACCGCGGTCGCCGACGGGCTCACCGCCACCGCACGGGTCATCACCGCGGCCGCGGCGATCATGGTCTGCGTCTTCGGCGCGTTCGCGCTGGGCCCCGACCGCGCGCTCAAGATGTTCGGGATCGGCATGGCGGTCGCCGTGTTCGTCGACGCCACCATCGTGCGGCTCATCCTCGTGCCGGCCACGATGGAGCTGCTCGGGGACCGCAACTGGTGGATCCCACGCTGGCTCGACCGCATCCTCCCCCGCGTGCACATCGAGGGACATCCCGACGACCTCGACCGCGAGCTCGCGGAGCTCGTCGACGAGACCGCGAAGGCCTGACCCCCGAACCGACGCGCAGAAACGCAACTCCGGTGTGCGTACTGCGCGCCGGTTCGGGTCAGAGCGGGCGGGCCAGCTCGATCTCGTCGCGGATCGGGACGCCGCCGTGGCCGGTCCCGGGGATCGACGGCTTGACGGTCCGGCGGGCCTCGTCGACCGCGCCGGGTCGCTCGGCGACGACGGTGAACCCCGTCCGGGCGTAGAACGCGAGCGCACCCTCGTTGTCGTTCGTCGTCACGAGCCAGAGGCGCGCGCACCCGGCGGCGCGGGCCGTGGCGGCGACGGCCTCGACGAGGGCCGCGCCGACTCCCGCACGCGGCCGCAGCGCCTCGAGCGTGACGACCTCGCACCCGTCGTCCCGGACGGCGTAGGTGACGACGCCGACCACCTCGGTGCCCTCGATCGCGACGAACCCCGGGAGGCCGGCCACCGGGACCAGCTCGCCGCGCCGGGCGACGGCGTCGCCCCAGCCCCCGACGACGAGCGGGAGGTCCGCCGGGTCGAGGGCCCGCAGCTGCACCGGCCGCTTAGGCGGTGGCGTCGAAGGGTGCGAGCCCGAGCCGGGCGCGCACCTCCGGCCGCCGCAGCGGCGGATCGGTCTTCGGCGGTTGGCGCCGGGCCGGGAGGTCGGCGAGCAGGTGCTCGGTGATGTGCGCGATCCGCAGCGCGGCGTCCTCCATCGCCGCGGCGGTGTCCCCGCTCGGCTTGGAGACCCCGCTGACCTTGCGCACGAACTGACGGGCCGCGGCCTCGATCTCGTCTCGGGTGGCCGGCGGCTCGAGTCCACGGAGTTCGGTGATGTTGCGGCACATGCCACCGAGGCTAGGACCGGCCCCCGGGTCCCGACCAGGGCCGCCGGCGCGACCGGGCTGGGACCCCGGAGGGTCCCGGCCCGGCGCCGACGTGCCGACGCCTAGGAGCCGTTGGTGGTGGTGGCTCCGGAGATGCGGTACATGGTGGTGACCTCGCTCACCGCGATGAGCCCGTCGCCGACGTTGCCGGTCGTGGCACCCCCCGCGATCGCGCTGACCGCGGTCTCGACCTCCTCGTCCTCCACGTAGAGCTGCACCAGCAGCTTGTGGGTCACGAGCATCTCGAAGCTGTGGCCGCGGTACTCCCCCGACCGCTCCATCGACCGGCCGTGGCCGCGGACGTCGCTGATCGTGAAACCGGCCAGCCCCTGGCTCTCGAGCAGCGTCGCGACCTCACCGAGCCGCTCGGGTCGGATGATCGCCTCGATGCGCTTCACGCGCCCACCTCCTCACGCAGGCTCGCGGCATCGGCCGGAACCAGGTCGACGAACGACGCGCCGTCGGTCGTCTGGAACACCGAACCCTGGGCCTCCAGGAAGTCGGGGTACGCGAGCGCCCCCATCTCCGGGATGTCCAGGCCCGCGATCTCGTCCTCGGGCTTCGACCGCAGGATCTTCACCTTCTTCAGGATGTTGAAGAAGATCACCGTGGCGATCGAGCACCACACGACGAGCGCCACCATCGACGTGAGCTGGGCCCACAGCTGACCGGCATCGCCGTAGAAGAGGCCCTTCACCCCGCCGGCGACGCCGTTGAGACCGTCGCCGTACTTGCCGTCGGCGAACAGCCCGACGGCGAGCACGCCCCACAGGCCGTTGGCACCGTGGACCGCGACCGCACCGACCGGGTCGTCGACCTTGGCCTTGTGGTCCATCCACACGACGGTTGCCACCACGAGGAACCCGGCGACGATGCCGATCACGCAGGCCGCCCACGGGGCGACGAACGCGCACGGGGCGGTGATCGCGACGAGACCGGCGAGCAGACCGTTGCAGGTCATCGACGGGTCGGGCTTGCCGTACTTCTTCCACATCGTGAACATCGTGGTGAGGCAGCCGAACGCCGACGCCAGGATCGTGTTGACGATCACGACGGTGAAGCGGAAGTCGGTCGAGGTGAACGTCGACGCGCCGTTGAAGCCCATCCAGCCCACGAGCAGGATCATCGTGCCGAGGAACGCCATCGGCAGGTGGTGACCCGGGATGGCCCGCGGCTTGCCGTCCTTGTCGAACTTGCCGATGCGGGCGCCGAGGATCTTGGCGCCCCAGAACGCCGCGACGCCGCCCATGGCGTGCACGACACCGGAGCCGGCGAAGTCGACCGCGCCGTGACCCCACTTGGGTCCGAGCGCGCCGAGCTGCGACAGCCAGCCGCCGCCCCACACCCAGTTGCCGTACACGGGATACAGCAGCATCGACGCGAAGAGGCCCCACCAGATGAAGCCCTTGAAGTTGAAGCGCTCCGCCATCGCACCGGTCGGGATGGTCGCCGTCGCGTCCATGAAGACGAGCTGGAAGAAGAAGAACGACATGATGCCGACGTCGTAGGCGTGGCCGGCGAGGAAGAACCCGGAATGGGAGATCACCTGCCAGTCGCCGATCTTGGTCCCGGCACCGAGGGCACTGATCCCGAGAGTCGGCACCGCGGCCGAGCCGAACATCAACGAGTACCCGACGGTGAACCAGCCCACCACACCGAGGGCGAAGATGACCAGGTTCATCATCATCGTGTGCGACGCGTTCTTCGCCCGGGTGAACCCGGTCTCGACCAGTGCGAAGCCGGCCTGCATGAACAGGACGAGCACGCCGCCCGTCATCAACCACGTGTAGCTGATCGCCAGGTGGTCGTGGGCCACGACGGCGCGCACGTTGTCGACGGTCTGGTCGGTGCTCTTGCCCGTGGCCACCACGGCGGTGACCTCGGCCTTGGAGCCTCCGGTCTTGGTGCCGCCGGCGTCACCGTTGCTGGCGAAGGCCGTGCCGGCGAGGCCGACCACGAGGAGGACCACCGAGAGGGCCACCGTGGCGAACAGCCGCCGGCGGAACCGGTGGTCGAGGGCTCCGGCGCACAGCCCGGCCCGCCGCCGCTGGCGCCGGAACAGCGCCGGGAGGAGCACCGCCGCGACGACGAACGTCACGAACAATGGACGAAGCATGACCACCCTTTCCCACACCCCAGCCCGTCCGCGGACGAGCGTCACCCCAGCGGCGACCCGGGAACCGTAAGAACGGCGTGTTTCGGGGAACCACCCCCACTGTGAACGGCGTGTTACGCCCCGCTGTTCACCGTGAGTGGGCTATGACAGCGGTCCGTTCCACCGAGGAGGACCCATGACCCTGCGCGTCGCCGTCTGGGGCACCGGCAACGCCGGCCGGCCCGCCGTCCGGGCCGTCGCGGCGCACCGCGACCTCGAGCTCGCCGCGGTGATCGTGAGCAATCCGGCGAAGGTCGGTGTCGACGCCGGGACCCTCGCGTTGATCGACCCGCTCGGTGTCGTCGCGACCGACGACGCCGACGCGGTCCTCGCGTCCGGCGTCGACGCGGTCGTGTACACCGCGACCGGCGACACGCGACCCGACGACGCGACCGCCGACCTGCTGCGGTGTCTGCGGGCCGGCGCCAACGTCGTCTCGACGGCGTTCTACTCGCTGCTCCACCCGCCGACGGTGCCGGCCGCGCTCCGCGCCGAGATCGACGAGGCCTGCGCGGCGACGGGAGCGAGCGTGTTCGTCTCCGGCATCGACCCCGGCTGGGCGCTCGACGTGCTCCCGGCGCTGATCAGCGGCGTCGGAGCCGGGATCACCGAGGTCCGGGTGCTCGAGCTCTTCGACTACTCGCTGTACGACCAGCCCGAGATCGTGCGCACCGTCATCGGCTTCGGCGCGTCGATGGACGAGCTGCCCCTGATGCTGTGGGACATCTCGCTCGAGTACGTCTGGGGGCCGATGGTGCGCGTCCTCGCCGACGGGCTCGACCTCACGGTCGACCGCATCACGACCACGGTCGAGCGCCGCGCGCTCGACCGGACGATCGACGTGCCGGGAATGGGCGAGTTCGTCGCCGGCACCCAGGGCGCGTTCCGCTTCGAGGTCCGCGGCCACGTCGGCGCCGCCACACCCATCGTCGTGGAGCACGTCACCCGCATCACCGGCGACATCGCACCCGACTGGCCCCAGCCGGCGTTCCCGGGCGGCGAGCACCGGGTGCAGCTCACGGGCCACCCGAACCTCACCGTCGCCGTGCACGGGACCGAGCCCGGCGAACCGGGCGCCGCTGGAGGAGGCAACGCGAGCGCGGCGAACCGCATCGTCAACGCGATCCCGGCGGTGTGCGCGGCCCCGGCCGGCGTCGTCGGACCGTTCGACCTCCCGCTGATCACCGGGGCACGCCAGCTACGGCTCTGACGGCGCCACCGAGTACCAGCCGACCACCCCGAGGCCGCGGTGCTCGACCGCCGGATGCGGCTCGGCGCACAGGTCGGGCGTCAGCGCCTCGACCGTCTCCGCGTCGACCATCACCGACCCGTCGGGTGCCGCGCCGGCGAAGCGGGCGGCGCGGTTGACCACCGGGCCGTAGCAGTCGCCCTCGTGCTCGAGGACGTCACCCGTGGCGACCGCGCCGCGCGCCGAGGCGAAGGTCTCGTGACCGGCGCAGTATTCGACGAGCGCGAGCGCGCTGCGGCACACCGCCGCCGCGTCGAGCGCGCAGAACATCACCTCGTCACCGATCGTCTTCACGATGCGCGCCCCGTGCCGGACCGTCACCCGGTTGGCGACCGACTCGAAGTCGGTCACCGCCCGCGCGAGGTCGGGGCCGAAGAGGGTGGCGCCGAGCTCGGTCGACGACGCGAGATCGACGAATCCGACACTCAGGTGGCGGACCTCGGAGAAGCGCCCGGCCGCGACGCTGTCGTCGCGGAACGACAGGCGGGAGTGGTAGCGGTACAGCTGCGCGACGACGTCGAGCAGCAGATCGATCAGCGGGCGCGTGCCGATGTTCCGCTCGATGATCGTCATCGGCTGCTCCCGGTCGCCCGTCTCCCCCAGGTTCACGCGGAACGCCGACGAGGCCGCGGTCGAGAGCTGCGACATCGCCACCCCGGCCCGGCGCATGAGCGCCAGCACCGCCTCCTTCCCGAAGATCGCGACGGCGGCGTCGGCGGCCCGCATCCACTCGACGTCGGACGTGTACCAGTCCGGCGCGTCGACGTCGCCGACCGCGAGGCCGCCCGTCTGCAGGAATCCGACCGCCGTCTCCAGCGGGATCCCGGCGGCGTCGGCGACCGTCCGCAACGAGACGCGCTCACCGAGCGGACGGTTCCCGACGTCGCCCGACAGTCGGAACAGGTCGTCGAGGGTCGTGGCGCGCCGGACCTCCCACTCCTGGGCACCCGCCTCCACGAGGCGGGTGCGGATGCGCTCGAGCTCCTCCTCCTCGTCCACGGTCAGAAGAGTCCGAGCATCGGCTCGTCGCCGAGGAGCAGCTGGGCGGCGCTCACCGCCGTCTTGCGCTGGCCGACGACGTGGGCGGAGATCGTCGCGAGATCGCGGCGGCGGCGCTCGAACGGGGAGGTGCGGTAGATCGACTGCGCACCGACCACCTCGCAGACGGTCTCGGCGACGTCGTGCGCGGTCTGGATCGCGTGGACACCCATCAGCCCCAGCGCGGCGCGCTCGGCGGCCGACGGCTCCCCACCGGCCTCGAGCGCCGCCCAGACCGCGCGCAGGCTCGCGTCCTGGTACGCCCGCGCCGCCGAGAGCTCGGCGACGGCGTGCGCCAGCGCGGCCTGCGCCCGGTACTCGTCCTTCATCGGGACCATCGTGGGCATCGACACCTTGGTGCGCATCAGCGCGACGAGGTCGTCCACCATCCGCTGCGCGCAGCCGATCGCCGCCGCCGGGAGGTTGGCGAAGAAGAATCCGTGGTAGCGGTACAGCGGCTCCGGCCGGGCACCGACGCGGAACGGGTGGAAGTGGCGACCCTCGGGAACGAACACGTCCTGGGCCGAGTAGTCGTTGCTGCCGCTGCCGGCCAGACCCGTCGTGTGCCACGTGTCGTGGATCGTCACCTCGTCGCGCGGCAGCCACGCGACGAGGAACTCCGGGATGCCGTCGGGCCCGACGACGGGTTGCTCGCCGTCGAGGACGAAGCAGCCACCCACGATGCGGTCCGCGTGCAGGCAGCCCGAGCCGAAGGACCACCGGCCGCTCACGCGGTACCCGCCGTCGACCCGCCGGGCCTGACCCGCGGGCTGGATCAGCCCGGCCGTCAGGAGATCCATCGACGGGTAGAGCTCGCGGGCGACCTCGTCATCGACGCGGGCGGCGTAGTGGCCGCTGTCGGAGCAGATCATGGCCACCCACGCGACCGACGCGTCGTGGTAGGCGAGGTCCTCGACGAGGCGGGCCTGCTCGAGGATCGGCATCTCCGGTCCTCCCCACGCGCGCGGGAACGCGATCCGGAACACGCCGGCCGACCGCATCGCCTCGACCAGCTCGTCGGGGAGCCGGCGGCACTCGTCGATGGTCTCCGCCGCCGCCTCGATCCGCGGTCCGAGCGCCCGGACCGCCAGCCGGATCTGGTCGGACGTCGGTCCTCCGGGGGCTTCGGTCACGGCAGCAGTCTGACATCGCCCGGTACCGTGCGGGGGTGCTCGACGTCCGCGCGCTGCCGAAGGCCGAGCTCCATCTCCACCTCGAGGGGACCCTCGAGCCCGAGATGATGTTCGAGCTCGCCGACCGCAACGGCGTCGCGCTGCCCTATCCCGACGTCGACGCGGTGCGGGCCGCGTACGTCTTCGAGGATCTGCAGTCGTTCCTCGACGTGTACTACGCCGGCTGCTCGGTCCTGCGCACCGAACAGGACTTCCACGACCTCGCGCTGGCCTACGCGCGTCGGGCCGTCGCCGACGGAGTGGTGCACGCCGAGGTCTTCTTCGACCCGCAGACGCACACGGCGCGTGACGTCCCGCTCGCGACCGTCGTCGAGGGTCTCGCCGCCGGACTGGATGCCGCCGAGCGCGACCTCGGACTCACCTCGCAGCTCGTCCTCTGCTTCCTCCGGCATCTCAGCGCCGACGACGCGACGGCCACGTACGACGCCGCGCGGCCGTACCTCGACCGGATCACGGCCGTCGGGCTCGACTCGTCCGAGGTCGGCCACCCGCCGTCGAAGTTCGCCGACGTCTTCGCCCGGGCGCGCGCCGAGGGGCTCCATGCCGTCGCGCACGCAGGCGAGGAGGGCCCGCCGGAGTACATCGTCGAGGCGCTCGACGTGCTCGGCGCCGAGCGGATCGACCACGGCGTGCGGTGCCTGGAGGACGACGCGCTCGTCGCCCGCCTCGTCGAGGAGCAGATGCCGCTGACGGTGTGCCCGCTCTCCAACGTGCGGCTCCGAGTGGTGCCCACGCTCGACGCGCATCCGCTGCGGCGCATGCTCGACGCCGGACTCGCGGTGTCGGTCCACTCCGACGACCCGGCCTACTTCGGCGGCTACGTCGGCGCGAACCTCACCGAGACGGCCGCGGCCCTCGGACTCGACGACGCCGCCGTCGTCCGCCTGGCCGAGAACTCGTTCCGCGCCGCGTTCGTCGACGACGGGACGCGACGGCGTCACCTCGACGCGGTCGCCGCGTTCGCCACCGACTGAGGACGGGTGACCGGCGTCACGCCGGCGTCGCCGGTGCGACCGGGACCTAGGACCCTGGGCACGTCGGGACCTGCTTCGTACGGTCGCCGGAACCGCGATCCCTCTCGGAGGTGCCCCGTGACCGCAACGGAGACGTACGACAACCTGCCCGACACGTCACCGATGGGAGCGCCGCTCGACTGGGCGTGGCTCCGCGGCGCGAAGAGCGAGTGGGGGGTCCACCCGAAGCCGAGCCCGCGTGGCCTCACGATGCTCGACATCGCGGTCGGCGAGTACGGCGAGGTGCCGGAGCAGCCGAAGCACCGGTCGATGGCGCCGCGGGGCGCGGACGTCGACGCCGACACCGTCGACATGGGGTACATCCTCAACCGCAAGACCGACGTGTGGGCCGACAACACCCGTGAGCTCTACGAGGAGGCGGTCGCGCGTCAGTGGTCCGCCACCCGCGACATCCCGTGGGGCGAGCTCGAGGAGCTGCCCGACGACGTCGAGCACGCGATGTGCCAGCTGTGCACCGTGCTGACCGAGGTCGAGATGATCGCCGCCGACCTGCCCGCCAAGTGGATGTGGCGGATGAACCACGACTTCATCGAAGCGAAGATGTTCCTCTGCACGCAGATCATGGACGAGGCGCGCCACGCGGAGGTCTTCCGCAAGCGCGCCCTCTCCAACGGTGGGGGGCTGCTCGTCTCGCGCTCCGGCTCGACCAGCCTGCTGCGCACGATCATCGAGGCGAAGACCTACACGCAGGCGACCGCGCTGATGCACCTCCTCGGCGAGGGCTTCGTGCTCGACATCTTCCGCATGGGCGAGCTGATCGCACCGACCGACGTCGAGAAGCGCATCTTCCGCATGTGCATGCAGGACGAGGCGCGCCACGTCGCGTACGGCACCATGCACCTGCGCTACGCAGTCGAGAACGACCCGGACGTCGCCGAGGAGATCCACGAGGCGCTCGACCACGGCGAGAGCGTGCTCGTCGACTTCGGCACCGCGCCGGACATCTCGACCGCGCTGGCGATGCTGCTCGCCGGTGGCGCCGAGCACATCGAGGACAAGGGCTTCCCGCTCGCCGAGGAGATGTCCAAGAAGCAGTTCAGCTCGTACCTCGCCCGCTGCGAGCGGGCCGGCATCAGCCGCCTCGAGCGCACCACCATCCCGCTCGACCTGCTGGGCATCGACCCCGAGACGATCCGGCGCGCCGGCGTCGCGGCCTGAGGGGAGGCGTGATGAAGATCGACTCGACCGCCTTCTTCAACTCGCTCGCCATCGAGATGAACGCCCACCCGGAGCGGTACCAGATCCTCGGCGACGCCGACATGTCGGCCACGCTGGTGATGCGGCGCGCAGACGGGGACTTCCGCGTCCGCGTCGACTTCGAGGAGCTGCGCTGCACCGGCGTGACCGAGGTCGACGCCGGCGAGCCGTGCGACTTCCGGCTCGAGGGCGACCTGACCGACTGGCAGGCGATGTTCGACGACATCGTCGCCAACGGGCGCGCGACCGGTCTCCAGACGATCAACAGCCTCGCCCTGATGGGCACCGACATCGTCTGCGCCGGCGACGACCCCATGGGGCTCGACAAGTTCTCGCGCTTCAACCAGACCCTGCAGGAGTTCTTCGACGGCGCCGCGCGCATCGCGGTGCCCGCCTGACCAAAGGAGCCCGACATGGATGCACCGATCTGCCCCGAGTGCGGTGAGCCGATCACCCGGGCGCTCGACCTGCCCTACGGGTGGTGGGAGTGGACGGGCGAGGGCTACAAGCTCACGACCGCGGCCAAGGGCAGCGTCGACGTCGCCCCGTGGGTGCACTGGGACTGCATGGCGAACCTGCGCCAGTTCCACCCGCAGGACTTCGGCACCCCCGTGATGCGGTGACGCGAGGAGGTTCGTCGTGAGCTTGAAGGTCCTCGAGGACGTGTGCATCGGGTGCGGTGCGTGCGACTTCTCCTGCCCGACCGAGGCCCTGCACAAGACGGACTCGTTCCTCGGCCTGTTCGAGATCGACCCGTACACGTGCGACGACTGCGGCATCTGCGTCGACAAGTGCCCGGTGCTGGCGATCGTGCCCGACCCGGCGTGGCCGGTCTGCCACGACCGCGGGTGTCCGCTCACCTCGCACCGGCTCGAGTCGTTCGAGTGCTCGATCTGGCAGCAGCGCTGCGAGGAGTGCGGCGCCACCCTGTGGCGCCAGGACGGCGGCGCGTGGGTCTGCTCGAAGTGCGGGCTCGGCATGAAGGTCCAGTGCCCGAAGACCCACCACCTCGAGCTCTCCCCCACCCGCACGACCTGACTCCCCGCGAGCCGCGCCCGTAGGGTGCGCCCCGACCAGCACGGATCGAGGGGCGCACACATGGAACTGGAAGCGGGGAAGGTCGCGGTCGTCACCGGCGCGGCCAGTGGCATCGGACTGGCGCTCGCGCACCGGTTCGCGACCGCGGGCCTGCACGTCGTGCTCGCCGACGTCGACGAGCCCGGTCTGGCGTCCGCCGCGACCGCGGTGGGCGAGCACGGCGTGGACACCCTCACCGTCCGCACCGACGTGAGCGACGAGGCCGCGGTCCAGGCCCTCGCCGCCGCGACCGTCGAGCGCTTCGGCGCCGCCCACGTCGTGTGCAACAACGCGGGCATCGCCGCGAAGGGCGACGCCTGGTTCGGGCCCCGCTCGGTGTGGGACTGGACGATCGGCGTGAACCTCTGGGGCGTCGTCCACGGTGTGCGCGCCTTCCTGCCCGTCCTCGTCGAGAGCGGCGGCGGGCACGTGGTGAACACGGCGAGCATGGCCGGCCTGATGCCGGGCGCCACGGCGCCGTACGACGCGACGAAGCACGCGGTCGTGGCGCTGAGCGAGGACCTGTACCTCAACATGCAGATGGCCGGGCTCCCGATCGGCGTGAGCGTGCTGTGCCCCGGCTGGGTGCGCACCGGCATCGCCACCGCCGAGCGCAACTTCCCGGCGGAGCTCGGCGAGGCTCCGGAGCCGAACCCGCAGACCGCGTTCGTGTTCGACATGCTGAAGCGGATCATCGACGAGGGCACCCCGCCCGCGGTGATCGCGGATCTCGTCGCCGAGGGGGTCGCGGCCGACCGGTTCTGGATCCTGCCCCACCCCGACTTCGTCGAGATCGCGGTGCGGCGCTGGCACTCCATCCCGGACGCGATCAACCCGTCGATGCCCACGGACGTCCCGGGCTTCACCCGCCCCCAGTAGTCGAACTGGCACCCAGTATCGCGACAGGAGTGCCGATTCCGCGCGTCGGTTCGGGTCCGATCAGGCGCGATTCATCGTCGCGGTCGGAGAGATGCCGGCCCGCAGCGTCTGCAGGACCACGCAGAAGCGCTCGGTGAGCTTGAGCAACGTGGCGAGCTCGTCGTCGGTGGCGTCGGTGTCGAGGTCGAATGCGAGCCGGATGGCGCGGAAGCCGACCGGGGCCTCCTTGTCGACGGCCAGCGTGCCGCGGAAGTCGAGATCACCCTCGGCGCGTACGGAGCCACCGCGCACGTCGACGCCGATCGACGTCGCCACGGATCGCAGCGTCACCCCGGCGCAGGCGACGAGCGCCTGCAGGAGCATGTCGCCGGAGCAGGCGAGCGTGCCGTCGCCCCCGGTTGCCGGGTGCAGCCCGGCCTCGACCAGCGCCCGACCGGTGTCCACCGAGCAGGCGATGCCGTCCTCGAGCGAGCCCGCCGCCCTCAGCGTGATCAACGCGCTGGCGGGATCGTCCCGGTACTGCTCCTTGATCGGTCCCTGAACCGCGCGCAGCGTGTCGGCGTCCACCGGTCCTCCTCCGTCGTCAGGTCGGCGGACGGTACCCGGCCCGACCCGCCCGGGTGCCAGGATGCGCCGATGACCACCACCGACGCCGCCCCCGGGTACTGGCCGAGCCCCTGGCCCGGTGAGGACGGCGGCCCGCGCCGCACCGAGATCCCCCGCACCGGCGGCGGCCTCGGGCTGCAGCCGGGCGAGTCCCTGACCGCGACGAGCCGCGAGGCCGTCGTCGCCACCATGGTGGTGCTGCGCGACCCGGGCGAGGTGTACCTGCTGCGCCACACCGGCGGTCCGGACGCGATCAGCTGGGTCGAGCGCATCCATCCCGAGACGCTCGAGACCGTCGAGCGGTCCCCGGACCTCCCCGGCGGCAAGACGTGGCCCGGTGGCATCGCCGCGCACGCGAACGGCGACGTCTACGTCGCGTTCGGCCGGCACGCGCACCGGCTGTCCCCTGACCTGCGGACGGTCCACACCGTCGAGCTGCCGCGCGACCGTCCGTACAACAGCTTCGTGATCCTCCCCGACGGTCACCTCGCGTTGAAGGACTTCGGCGGCACGCTGCCGCCCGGCATCGAGCCGCTCGACGAGGAGTCGTGCGAGCTGCTGGTACTCGAGCCCGAGCGCCTCGACGTCGTCGGCCGCGTCACGATCCCCGAGCGGTCGATCGCGCGCCTGTCGGGCAACGGCGACGACGTGTACGTGGTCGGCGTCGACCACCTGTGGCGCGCCCGGTGGGACGGTTCGTCGCTCACGCTCGACGAGTCGTTCCGCCCGCGGTACCGCACGCTCGACGGCCAGACCTACGGATGGGACGCCGTGCTCACCGCCGGTGCGGCCTGGTTCCTCGACAACGGTCAGGGCACCGAGGGCTTCACCGGCAGCTTCCGCGGCGTCACGCAGTCGACCACGCCGCTGCACCTCGTGCGCGTCGACCTCGGTACCGGCGCGGTGACACTGACCGAGATCTGCGGGATCCCGGGCGGCATCGTCGCCAACCCGCCCGCGGTCGACCCGGCCCGACGCATCGCCGTCGGGTACGACAGCGCGAACGGGGTGCTCGTCGCGTTCGACATCGCCGACGACGGCACCTGTACCCCCCGGTGGCAGCGCGAGCAGCACCACGCCTGTCACCCGATCGTGTTCGCCGACACCGGCGAGCTGGTCACCGCCGACCACGACCTCGAACGCTTCATGGAGCAGGTCGTGGTGCTCGACATCGAGACGGGCGACGAGAAGGGTCGGGTCGACGGCGGGAGCCCGCTGCAGTCCCCGGTCTTCATGGCCGCCGGCTTCGACCGCGACCTCTACTACTGCGCCTTCCCGGTCGTCACCCGCATCTCGGTCGCCTCCGACTGACCCGGGCCGGGCCGCCGTCGAAGGACGCCCGGGAGCGAAAACGCGTAGCGACTACGCGAGCCATCGCCCGCCTCGATTCCTACCGTCACGGCGGAGCCCGGCCGCGCCAGGCGGTCCGGGCGACCCCACGGGAGGCGGCAGATGCAGGCACGGAGCGGCGCGGGAGCGGTCGAGCGGGCTGGGAACCGGGGCCGGCGAGCCGTGCAGCTCCTGCGCATCGTGGTCGCGGTCGTCGGGCTCGCAGCACTGACCAGCGGCTGCACCCTCTGGGGGTGGGGCGTCAACACCCACGGTCGGCTCGGGATCGGCACCACGACCCAGCAGATCAACCCGGCCCAGGTCGGGGGGAGCACCTGGAAGATGCTGAGCGCGGGCGGGACCCACACGTGCGGGATCCGCAGCGACACCACCCTCTGGTGCTGGGGGAACAACGACTACGGAGCGGTCGGCAACGGTGGCACCGTCGCCCAGGCCGTGCCCGTCGTCGTCAGCGGGTCGAGCACGACCTGGAAGTCCGTCGCCGCGAGCGACGGCGGCCACACCTGCGCCGTTCGCAGCAACGACACCCTCTGGTGCTGGGGGCGCAACAACGCGGGACAGGTCGGCGACGGCACCTCCACGAACCGCACCACGCCGGTGCCGATCGGCACCGCCACCTGGAAGACCGTCATCACCGGCTTCGACCACACGTGCGGGATCCGCAGCGACGACACGCTCTGGTGCTGGGGCAACAACACCGACGGTGAGATCGGCGACGGCACCACCACCACCCGCACCAGCCCCGTCCGGGTCGGCACCGCCACCTGGAAGGTGGTCAGCGGCGGCAGCTACCACACGTGCGGCATCCGCACCGACAGCACGCTCTGGTGCTGGGGCAACAACTTCATCGGTCAGCTCGGCGACGGCACCACCACCACCCGCACCACCCCCGTCCGGGTCGGCACCGCCACCTGGCAGACCGTCACCGCCGGCGGCCTCCACACGTGCGGGATCCGCAGCGACGACACGCTCTGGTGCTGGGGCAACAACACCGACGGTGAGATCGGCGACGGCACCACCACCACCCGCACCACCCCCGTCCGGGTCGGCACCGCCACCTGGAAGACGATCGGCGGCGGGCGTTTCCACACGTGCGGGATCCGCAGCAACGACACCCTGTGGTGCTGGGGCTACAACGCCTTCGGCCAGATCGGCGACGGCACGACCGGCACCAACCGGACGAGCCCGCTCCAGGTCGGGATCGGGACCTGGACGGCCGTGGCGCCCGGAGGACAGCACACCTGCGCCGTCGACACGGACATGACCCGTTGGTGCTGGGGGGCGAACGGCTCCGGGCAGCTCGGCGACGGCAGCACGATCGCCCAGACCCGGCCCGAGCAGGTCGACGGCCGACACACGGCGTGGAAGCAGGCCAGCGCCGGCGGTCTCCACAGCTGCGCGATCGCCCAGGCCGACAGCACCCTCTGGTGCTGGGGCGACAACGCGAGCGGTCAGATCGGGGACGGCAGCACCGCCGACCGCACCAGCCCCGTCCCGATCGGGAGCGCCACCTGGAAGACCGTCTCCGCCGGCTTCGCAGGAACGTGCGGCATCCGCAGCAACGACACCCTCTGGTGCTGGGGCAGCAACCTGTTCGGGCAGGTCGGGGACGGCGGCGGCCCCGACCGGACCAGCCCCGTGCAGGTCGGCACGGCCACCTGGAAGACCGTCGCGGCCGGCTACGCGCACACCTGCGGGATCCAGAGCAACGACACCCTCTGGTGCTGGGGCGCGAGCGGGCGCGGCCAGCGCGGAGACGGCACCACCACTCTCTTCGGCCTCAGCCCGGTACCGATCGGCACCGCCACCTGGAAGACCGTCACCGCCGGTCTGCTCCACACCTGCGGGATCCAGAGCGACGACACGCTCTGGTGCTGGGGGGCGGACGACGTCGGGCAGGTCGGCGACGGCTCCGGCGCCGACCGGACCACTCCCGTCCACGTCGGGACCGCGACCTGGAAGACCGTCAGCGCCGGCGACTCGCACACCTGCGGGATCCAGAGCAACAACGCCCTCTGGTGCTGGGGCTCCAACTTCCACGGCCAGCTCGGCGACACCACCACCGCGACCCGGACGAGCCCGGTGCCGATCGGCACCGCCACCTGGAAGACCGTCACCGCGGGCGCGAACCACACGTGCGGCATCCGCACCAACGGCACCCTCTGGTGCTGGGGTCGGAACGACGCCGGCCAGATCGGTGACGGCAATTTCGGTGTCGACCAATCCAGCCCGGTGCCGATCGGCGCCCTGACCACCTGGGACTCGGTCGACGCGGGTGACGACCACACGATGGCGCTGCTGCGCTGACCGGAGGGGGACCCCGGTATTCCACGGCCCCCGCAGCCGGGCCCCGACCCCCAAGGAGGGACGAGATGAACGGACGAGGGATTCGAGAAGGCGCGGGCACCGGCGGCGGACACTCCCCCGGCGCGCGGTCCTGGCTTCCCCACCTGCGCCTCGTCGTCGCGGTCGTCGGACTGGCGGTGCTGACCAGCGGATGCAGTCTGTGGTCGTGGGGCGGGAACCTCAGCGGCCAACTCGGGCTGGGTGACGACTTCGGCAGGAACGCCCCCACCCAGGTCGGGGGGATCACCTGGAAGGCGCTGAGCGCCGGCGGGAGCCACACGTGCGGGACGCGGAGCAACGACACGCTCTGGTGCTGGGGCAGCAACGACTACGGGCAGCGCGGAACCGGCTCCACCTTCCAGAACAGCTTCCCGACCCAGGTCGGCACCGCCACCTGGAAGACGACCGCGGCGAGCGACGGCGGCCACACCTGCGGCATTCGCAGCAACGACACCCTCTGGTGCTGGGGACGCAACGACGTCGGCCAGATCGGTGACGGCAACAACGCCGGACGCACCCTTCCCGTCCAGGTCGGTACGACGACGTGGAAGTCGGTCGTGACCGGCTACGACCACACCTGCGCGATCCGCAGCAACGACACGCTCTGGTGCTGGGGCCGCAACCTCGACGGCGAGATCGGTGACGGGACCCTCACCAACCGGACCAGCCCCGTCCAGATCGGCACCGCCACCTGGAAGACGGTCGCGGGCGGCAGCTACCACACCTGCGGGATCCGCACCGCCGACACCCTCTGGTGCTGGGGCGGCAACACCAGCGGCGCGGTCGGTGACGGCAGCACCACCACCCGGCCGAGCCCCGTCCAGGTCGGCACCGCCACCTGGAAGACCGTCACCGTCGGCGGGTTCCAGAGCTGCGGGATCCGCGCCAACGACACGCTCTGGTGCTGGGGCGGCAACAGCGACGGGCAGGTCGGCGACGGCACGACCACCAACCGGACCCGGCCCGTCCAGGTCGGCACCACCACCTGGACGACGATCAGCGCGGGTCGCTTCCACACCTGCGGGACCCGTAGCAACGACACCCTGTGGTGCTGGGGCTACAACCAGTTCGCCCAGGTCGGCGACGGCACCACCACCAGCCGCAGCAGCCCCGTCGCCGTCGGCACCCGCAGCTGGAAGACCGTCACCGCCGGCGGCCAGCACACCTGCGCCGTCGGCAGCGACACCACCCGCTGGTGCTGGGGAACCAACACCTCCGGACAGCTCGGCGATCGCTCGTCCATCGCTCAGACCCGCCCCGAGCAGATCGACGGGCAGCTCGTCGACTGGAAGCAGGCGAGCGCAGGCGGCGGTCACTCCTGCGGCGTTCTCCAGTCCGACAGCACCCTCTGGTGCTGGGGCGCGAACAACTTCGGGCAGGTCGGCGACGGAACGACCACCAACCGGACCCGGCCCGTCCAGGTCGGCACGGCCGGCTGGAAGACGGTCGACGCCGGCGGCAGCCACACCTGCGGGATCCGCGCCGACGGCACCCTCTGGTGCTGGGGCGCGAACAACTTCGGGCAGGTCGGCGACGGCGGCACCGCCACCCGCACCAGCCCGCTGCGCGTGGGCACGGCGACGTGGAAGTCGGTGAGCACCGGACTGGGTCAGACCTGCGGGATCCGCGCCAACGACACGCTCTGGTGCTGGGGGCACAACAGCGACGGGCAGGTCGGCGACGGCACCACCACCAACCGCACCAGCCCCGTCCAGATCGGCACCGCCACCTGGAAGACCGTCACCGCCGGTTGGGACCACAGCTGCGGGATCCGCGCCAACGACACGCTCTGGTGCTGGGGCTACAACGGCGACGGGCAGCTCGGCGACGGCACCACGACCAGCCGCGCCGCCCCCGCGCCCGTCGGCACCGCCACGTGGAAGACCGTCACCGGTGGCGCCTACCACTCCTGCGCGATCCGCAGCAGCGGCACCCTCTGGTGCTGGGGCTACAACTACTACGGGCAGGTCGGCGACTTCACCACCACGAACCGCACCAGTCCGGTGCCGATCGGCACCGCCACGTGGAAGACCGTCGCCGGCGGCAGCGACCACAGCTGTGGGATCCAGACGACCGGCACGCTCTGGTGTTGGGGACTCAACGCGACGGGTCAGCTCGGGAACGGCACGACGGACGGCGGCTTCGGGCCCGTGCCGGTCGGTGAGCTGACCACCTGGGACTCGGTCGACGCCGGCGCGCAGCACACGATGGCGCTGCTCCGCTGAGCGTCAGCCGGCGGACGGTGGCCCGAGGCCGGCCTTGGCGCGGGCGACGGCGAGGAGCGTGGGGATCGCCTGGACCGGCAGGCCGAGCCGCTCGGCGATGGCCGGCGCGTCGAGACCGGCCGCGTCGAGGTCCAACGCGAGCTGGTAGGCCGGGGCCAGCGCGGGCGGGTCGGGAGCACCCATCGGTGCACCGTAGGGTGCAGTCGCCGGCCCGCCCCGCGTAGCGGCTACGCGTTTTCCCCGGACCCCAGCGCCCGGGCCAGGTCCCGGCGGCTCCGGATCCCGAGCTTGCCGCAGGCGCGCAGCAGATGGCCCTCGACGGTGCGGACCCCGATCCCGAGCTGCTCGGCGATCGCGACGTTCGAGTTGCCGGCGGACGCGAGCCGGACGACCTCGCGCTCGCGGCGGGTCAGGCCCGGTCCCGCGAGACCCGGTGCGTCGACCAGCGCGTGCGTGCGCGCGTCGGGACACCGACGGCGGAGACGGTCGGCGAGACCCGCGGCGCGTGCCGCGCCCGACCGGACCCCGGCGGTCCGGAAGGTCACCGCGGACTGGGCGGCGCACTCCGCGGCGTAGAGCAGGAGGCCCGTGCGCTCCAGCTCACCCGCGATCGCCTCCAGGCGCGCGCCGTCGCCGGCCGCCAGCGCACGCGCCTGCTCGAGATACCGACGGTGGAGCGGGAGCTGGTGCCCCTCGACCGCGGCGGCCAGGCGATCCGCGATCACGGTGGCGTCGGCCCCGATGCGCAGTGCCTCGTAGAGGTACTGCGCGGCGACCGTCGGCCGGCCGCGCTCGCACTCGCCGTCCGCGGCGTCGACGAGCATGCCGACCGGCATCCCGATCTCGCCCGTCGCCGCGTGGGCCCAGGCGCGGCCGATGAGGACATCGTGATCCTGCGCGTGCACCAACCACTCGGCGGCGTCGAGCTGGTCGACCGCACGCCGGGCGCCGGCGGCGTCGCCGCGCTGGCCCGCGACCTGGGCCAGCACGCCCAGGCACCACGGGTGGTACCCCGACGGATCGAGCTCTCGCAGGCCCGCCTCGGCCTCCCGGAGGTGCTCGGCGGCGACCGCGAGATCGCCCCGGAGCAACGCGAGCTTGCCGAGCACGAGGCCCGACGTCAGCACCGCCTCGTGGTCGCCGTCGGCGATCGCCTGCGCCCGGATCGGCAGCAGGAGCTCGTGCACCTCGTCGAGGCGTCCGAGGCACGCGAGCGCGTTGATCCACTGGGCGAGGACCCAGCCGACGCCGCGGGGCAGCTCCGCGACGTGATCCAGCGCGACCGGCAACAGCTCCTGGCACAGCGCGAGTCCGGCCTCGGGCTCCCCGGCCGCGATGAGCCCGGCGGCGGCGGCGGTGACCGCCCGGAGCCGCGCCTGGCCGTCGGCCGTCGGGTCCGAGGCGATCGGCGCCGCCAGCCGCGCCGCCCGACCGAGGTCGCCGGCGGCGACGAGCATCGCCGACCGGAGCGCCACGATCCGTTGCGCAGCCGCCGGATCCCGGACCATCGCCGCCAGCGCATCGAGCGCACGGTCGGTCTCCTCGATCTGACCGAGGCCCCAGAAGCCGGCCTCGGCCCGGATCATCGCGGCGCGCGCCAGGAGCGGATCGTCGAGCTCGGCCACCGCCAGCGCCTCGATGTCGGCGAGCGCCTCCCGGGGGCGCCCGGCCCAGAAGTGTCCCTCCGCGCGAGCCAGGCGGGCGTGCGCACCACCACCCACCCGGAGCGCGGCGTCCGCGATCCGGGCGCCGAGTGCTCCGTCGAAGCGCCGGGTCGCGCGCTCGGACGCGTGGATCAGGACCGCGGCGTCCACGTCGAGCCCGCCGTCGAGCTGCCAGGTGACCCGGCGCAGCAACGCACCGTCGTCGCCCGGTGCCACCGGGGTCGACGCGGCGAGCACCCGGCACCAGATGGCGCGCTCGGGCGCCGCCATCGCCACGCGCACGACCTCCCCGAAGAGCGGATGGTCGAGCCGGACGGCACCGGCCCGCTCGGGGACGTCCACGACGTACCCCCGGCGCTCGAGGTGCGCCAGGGGCGCCGGCCCGCACACCCCCTCGACGACGACGCGGTCGACGACCTCACCGACGCCGAGGAGCTCCACCACGCGCCGCTCGTCGTCGTCGAGGTGCTCGAGCCGGTGCCCGACCAGCTCGCGCAGCCGGGTGCCGATGGGGACGTCCCCCTTCCACCGCCACACCCCGTCGGCCGAATCCAGCCGACCGCCGGCGCGGATCGCCTCGACGAGCTCACGCAGCGACAGCGGATTGCCGCCGGTGAGCCGCCAGAGCCGCCAGCTGGTGGCCTCCTCGACCGGGCCACCGAGGACCTCCACCAGCACCGCGGCGACGTCGGCCGGGCCGAGGGGCTCGAGATCGAGTCGGTCGGCGATGCCGTCGCGCCACAAGGCCGTGATCGCGTCCTCCACGACCTCGCCGGCACGCACCGCGGCCAGCACCCGCGTCGCGCCGGCGACGGCGAGGTGGTGGACCAACGCGGCGGACAGCGGATCGAGCAGATGGGCGTCGTCCACGACCAGCAACGCCCGGCCGGCCGCGGGTCCGCTCGCGAAGCGACGATGCACGGCCCGGAACACGTCGAGCGGCGCCGACCCGTCGGGGAGGTCCTCGGGCAGGAGCGTGGTGACCGCCGCGAGGGAGAGCCCACGCGCGGATTCCGTGCCGGCGACGCGCACGGTCTCCAGCTCCGGCGCCACCCGTCGGACGACCGCGTGCACGAGCGCGGTCTTGCCGGTCCCGGGCGGCGCGACGACCACCACCCCGCGCCCCTCGGTGACGAGCGAGCGCGTGACGACGTCGAGCTCGGCCTCGCGGCCTGCCAGCGGCCATCCCCTCACGGACGCAGAATGCCGCATCGGGAGGGGTGCCGTCCCGTCCGATGCCGGTCGAGCCTCCGGACGGCCGCCACCGGGCACCGCCCGCTACGGTCTCGGCCGCTCACCCCCGTGACCGAAGGAGAACTGCCATGCCTCGACTCGACCTCAACGGCGCCTCGGCCGTCATCACCGGCGGTGCGTCCGGGATCGGCGAGGCGTCGGCGCGCCAGCTCGCCGCCCTCGGGGCGCACGTCGTGCTCGCCGACCTGAACGAGGAGAAGGGCACCGCGGTCGCGAAGGAGCTCGGCGGCCTGTTCGTGAAGACGAACGTCGCGAGCGAGGAGGACGGCCTCGCCGCGGTCGCGGCGGCGTCGGAGATGGGCCCGCTGCGCGCGCTCGTGAACAGCGCGGGCCTCGGCAACGCCAACCGCACGATCGACCGCAACAACAACCCGTTCCCGCTCGACCAGTTCGAGTTCGTGATCAAGGTCAACCTGATCGGGACCTTCAACATGATGCGCCTCGCCGCCGCGGCGATGGCCCAGACCGAGCCGCTCACCGAGGACGGCCAGCGCGGCGCGATCGTCAACATGGCGTCGGTCGCCGCGTTCGACGGTCAGATCGGCCAGGCCGCGTACTCGGCCTCCAAGGGTGGCGTCGTCGGCCTCACCCTGCCGGTCGCCCGCGACCTCAGCGCCGTCGGCATCCGCGTGAACACCGTGGCGCCGGGTCTCATCGACACGCCGATCTACGGCGAGGGCGAGGCGTCCGAGGCGTTCAAGAACCACCTCGGCCAGTCGGTGCTGTTCCCTAAGCGCCTCGGCTCCGGCGAGGAGCTCGCCTTCATGGTCGTCGACCTGATCACGAACCCGTACATGAACGGCGAGGTCGTGCGCGTCGACGGCGGGATCCGGATGCCTCCGAAGTAACGCGTCACCCCCGGTGGGCGACCACCAGGCAGTCGATCGCATCACGCGCGCCGGAGTCGGTCCCGACCCGGCGCGTGATGCGTTCGGCGCGGTCGACGGTCAGGTCGGCCACTCCCGCCGCGCCCAGGTCGGCGACGACGAGCTCGGGCGTGGGCAGCACGGTCGGGTCCTGTGGGCCGCCGGTCCCGTGCTCGAGGTTGTCGAGATCGTGGGCGACCATCACGAACCGGCCACCGGGCGCCAGGGACCCGGCCGCCGTCGCGAGCATCGCCGCCCGGTCGGGGGCCGGGAGCTGGACGTAGAACACGATGACGAGGTCGAAGGCCCCGGACCGGCCGGGCCAGATCGTGACGTCGTCCACGATCCAGTCCACCGTGACCCCGCGGTCCGCGGCGAGCCGGCGGCCCTTCTCCACGCCCACCGCCGAGAAGTCGACCCCGGTGACCGTCCAGCCCTGCTGCGCGAGCCAGACCGCGTTTCGACCCTCGCCGCAGGCCAGATCGAGCGCCCGGCCGGGCCCGAGGCCGGCCACGAGATCCGGCAGGAACCGGTTCGGCTCGAGCTGCCACACGTACTCCTCACGGGAGTACCGCTCGTCCCATCGGTTCGCGTCCATCGTCACCTCGTCGGCCGTCGGCACGGTGCTCGTCGCCATTGTGGCGAGATCACCCCACGCGGCACGGACGGCCGGAGGAAATTCTGTCGTGGACACCCCATGGACCTCGACCGCCGCGAGGTCCACACTCGTCTGGACGTGATCCGCTCGATCACGTCCCGCCCGGTCTGACGGGTGGTCCCGACCACGGAGGAGCCGATCCCCATGCCCGAGTTCCCGCCCCTCACGCACGTCGCCATCACCGTGCGTGACCTCTCCGTCAGCGTCCCGTGGTACGAGCGCCTGCTCGAGGCCCAGCCGGTGCTCGACGAGGACACCGACCCGGCGATGCACCACACCGTGTACCTGCTCGGCAACGGCACGCTGCTCGGCCTGCACCAGCACGAGACGCCCGCGCCGCCGGGCGCCTTCAGCGAGCACAACGTCGGCCTCGACCACCTCGCGTTCGGCTGCGCCGACCGCGGCGAGCTCGAGAAGTGGGCCAACCGTCTCGACGAGCTCGGCATCGAGCACGGCGGCGTCAAGGACGCGCACTACGGCTCGGGCGTGAGCTTCCGCGACCCCGACAACATCGCGCTCGAGTTCTTCTGCCCGCCGTCGTAGTCACGGTCCCCGACGCGCCGGACGCACCGGGCCCTCGCGCCCGGTGCGTTCACGCGCGGGGCGTCGGGTCCTCCCCCGGCGGACCGGCGAACGCCTGCGCGATCCCCATCCACTCGGTCGCGACCGGCCCCTCCACCACGAGCGCGGTGTCGGCGACGCGCACGCGCCGGGTCACCACGAGCGCGAAGTCGAGCGCGGTCCCGCGCACGCGGTCGGCGGCGTCCTCCGGTCCCCAGCTCCACACCTCGCCGTCGGGCGCGGTCAGCTCCACGCGCACCGGTGTCGTCGGCGCCTCCAACCCGCGGTTCACGTAGGCGAACCCGAACGTCCGGTTCCCGAGGTGGCACACCTGGCGCACCGCGCCGGTCACGGGGTGCTCGATCCCGAGCGCGTCGTACACGTCCTGACCGTGCGCCCAGGTCTCCATGATCCGCGCGGTCAACGACGACGCCACGCTCATGGGCGGCCCGTACCAGGGCACGCGCGCCGACGGGTCGAGGCCCAGGAACGTGCTCACCATCCCGGCGCGTGCGGTCCGGAACCACGCGAGCACCTCGGCGCCGGTCATCGACCGCGCCCGGGTGGTGATCCGCCCGGTCAGACCGTCGGGGTCGGCGAGCGCGAGGTCGAGCTCACGTGCGAACGCATCGGCGTCGGTCGCGGCGAGCGCGGCCTGCTCGTCGAAGTAGGCGAGGTGCGCGATCTGGTCCTGGACCCGCCACCCGGGCGACGGCGTGGGCGTGGCCCACCCCGCCTCGTCGAGCGGCACCAGCACCAGCAGCAGCGCGTCCGTCTCCGCGCCGAGGTCCCCGGCGAGAGCGTGAAGGTCGACGGCCATCGTTTCCTCGATTCCCACGCGCGCCGGTACGGTTCCGGCGCTCGTCATCCCAACCAACGCGGGACAACCTACCGATGGACTTCACCGAGAGCCCCGAGCAGCAGATGCTGCGGGCGGCCGTGCGCGACGTCGCCGAGTCGTTCGGCCACGCCTACTACGCCGAGCGCGCCCGCAGCGGTGAACACACCGACGAGCTGTGGGACGCGATCGCCGGGCTCGGGTTCCTCGGGGTCCACCTGCCGGAGCGGTACGGCGGTGGCGGGGCGGGGATGTCCGAGCTCGCGATCGTCTGCGAGGAGCTGGCGGCCGTCGGTACGCCGCTGCTGCTGATCCTCGTCTCCCCTGCGATCTGCGCGGAGCTGATCAAGCACTTCGGCACCGACGCGCAGAAGACGCAGTTCCTCACGCCGATGACCGCGGGCCGCAAGATGGTCTTCGCGATCACCGAGCCCGACGCCGGGTCCAACAGCCACAACCTCGCGACGACCGCGACACGCGACGGTGACGTCTACCGGCTGCGCGGCTCCAAGACCTTCATCTCGGGCGTCGAGGAGGCCGACCAGATGGTGGTCGTCACCCGGACCGGCGCCGACGAGCGGACCGGGCGCGGGAGGCTCTCGCTCTTCGTCGTCGACACCGACGCACCCGGCCTCCAGCGCACCCTGATCCCCACGGAGATCGCCGCGCCCGAGCGGCAGTGGACCCTGTTCTTCGACGACGTCGAGGTACCGGCCGACCGGCTCCTCGGCGACGAGGGCGAGGGACTGCGTCAGGTGTTCGTCGGCCTCAACCCGGAGCGGATCATGAGCGCGTCCATCTGCACCGGCATCGGCCGCTACGCGCTCGACCGGGCGGCGCAGTACGCGTGCGACCGCGAGGTGTGGGGCACGCCGATCGGTCGGCACCAGGGCATCGCCCACCCGCTGGCCACCGCGAAGATCGAGGTCGAGCTGGCCCGGCTGATGACCGCCAAGGCGGCCTGGATGCACGACCACTCCGACGACGCGGTCGCGGCGGGCGAGGCCGCCAACATGGCCAAGTACTCGGCGGCCGAGGCCGGCCTGCACGCGCTCGACGCCGCGATCCAGACCCACGGTGGCAACGGGCTCACCACCGAGTACGGCCTCGCCGACCTCTGGGGCATGGTGCGACTGCTGAAGATCGCGCCGGTCAGCCGCGAGATGGTCCTGAACTTCGTCGCATCCCAGTCACTCGGTCTGCCCAAGAGCTACTGACGCGCCGGAACGACGGCGGTGGTCACATCTCCACCGCGGGGTCTGCCGACGGCGACGGTGGCGACGGCTCCTCCCGCTCGTCCGGTGCGAGCGCGAGCCCGAAGAGCGGGAAGAGGATCACCGAGATCATGCCCGCCCCCACGAGCGCGGCGGCGGTCGAGGACCGCATCTCGCCCATGCTCACGCCGATGGTCGTGATCGCGACGATCAGCGGGAGCCCCGTCGCGCTCAGGAACGCGAGCGAGAGCAGGGACCGCGCGTCGGTGATGTCCTTGCGGTACAGCAGCACCGGGACGCCGCGCACGATCAGCAGCGCGACCACGAAGAGCGGGATCTTCAGCAGCGCGGTGGGGGTCGCGAGCGAGGACAGGTCGAACTTCACCCCCGTGACCACGAAGAAGATCGGGACGACGTAGCCGAACGAGACCGCCTCCAGCTTGGTCTCCATGACCTCGAGCTCCTCCTCGGGCGCGCCGGCGCCGGTGTAGAGGCGGTACACGACGCCGGCGATGAAGGCGCCGAGGAGCATGTCGAGGCTCAGCTCCGACGCGAGGAACGTCAGGAACGCGATGGTGAGCAGTGCGAGGCGGATGTACAGCTGTCCGGACGACCGCAACGTACGACCGAGCTGCCGGCGGAGCAGGCCGGGGTGGGGCGTGCGGGCGGCGTAGGCCACCGCCGCGACGGCCACGACCGCGAACACGAACAACGCGATCGCCGCCTCACCCGTGTCCGTCCCGCCGAGCAGCAACGCGATCGCGATGATCGGCAGGAACTCCCCCACCGATCCGATCGCCATGACGTGCGCGCCGAAGGGCGTGGGAAGCAGGCCCTCGTCGTGCAGGATCGGCAGCAACGTGCCGAGCGCCGTGGTCGTCAACGCGAACGCGACGTACATCTCGGCCTTGACGACGTTCAGCGCGAGCAGCACGGCGGTGATCCCGAGCGCGAGGACGACCGAGAGGAACCAGCCGGAGAGCGCGAGCTTGATCGGCCGCCCCTTGACCCGCTCGAACTCCAGCTCGAAGCCGGCGAGGAAGATCAGCGTGGCGAGGCCGATCTCGGCCAACAGCTCGATCGGGGGCGTGACCTTCACGAGGCCGAGCACCTCGGGACCGATCAGCATGCCGAGCAGGATCTCGAAGACCAGCGCTGGCAGGTGCAGCTTCGGGAAGCGCGACGAGATGAGCGGCGCGAGGAACGCCGCCGCGAGGATCAGGAGCAGGGACCCGGCCGGAGACTCGAACACGAGGTCCAGACGCTACCGACCCGACACGGCCCGGCGCCGCTTACGCTGCGGCCATGACCGTCGCCACCGACTCGCCCCTCGCGTCGCTCGACCGCGACGAGCTCGCCGTCCTGCTGCGCGAGTACCTGCTGCACGGCCATCTCCAGGACCGGGTCGGCGTGCCGCTGCTGTTCCAGTACGGCGTCGATCGCGAGGGCACCCAGGACATCGCCATCGACGAGTGGATGGCCGCCAGCCCGATCTACTCGGTCCGCACCCAGGAGCTGCTCGGCTTCCGCGGGGACACCGTCGACGTGATCCTGAAGAACCTGCAGTTCGACATCGGCTCGCCGCCCCAGTACATGGACTTCCGCCTGAAGTACGTCGACGACCACCACGCCGAGTTCTGGCTCGACCATTGCGGCGCGCTGCTCGACGTCGAGCCCATGGGCGAGGAGTGGGTCCAGGGCATGTGCCACACCATCGAGGACCCCACCTTCGACGCCACCGCCCTCGCCTCGAACCCCCACGCGATGATCCGGCCGGTCCACCGCCCGCCGCGCGTGCCGGCCGACCGTATGCCGCACTGTCACTGGACGATCACGATCGACGAGTCGCACCCCACGCCCGCGCCGCATCCCAACCTCGAGATCGTGGGCGCGTCGCTCGCGGCGCAGGCGCCGGTCCCGGTCATCGAGGCGGCGCCGGGCTCCGAGGGTCGCTCCGACTACTCCGACCCGGTCGACCCCGACCTCCGGTTCGAGGAGTTCTCGCGCGAGGCGCTGCTCGCACTGCTGAGCGAGGTGGCGCGCCAGAGCCACCTGCTCTTCCGGTCGTACCTCCTGTCGGTCGGCCAACGGGTCGGCGACACCGCCGCCGGGGAGGTGGCGCCGCGCGTCCTGACCGGGCTCGCGCCCCTCACGGCCGAACGGCTGGTCGCGGCCTTCGACGTGGCGCGCGATCTCGACGGCATCGCGTTCGTGCTCGCGATCCACCCGTCGTTCCGACCTGTCGGCTACGTGACGCCCACCGTCACACGCGCGGGCGACGCGCTCCGCTTCGCCCTGGCCCCGTCCGACGTCTTCGCCGAGGGCGACGACCTGCACTGGCTCGCCGGGCTCGGACGGCCGGGCGACCGCACCATGGACGCCCTCGTGCGCGCGGTGCACCCGCAAGCGCGCGCGGCGCTCGTGCCCGCCGGGGCCGACGAGGTCGTGGCGTACGAGATCACGGTCGATCCGACGGCGTCGGCGCGTCAGGAGGAGCCGGAGACGGCGCTCGCCCGCTTCAGCACGGGTGCCGCGTTCCGGTTCCACTGAACCTTTTGACCCGGTCGACCCGAGCCGTCAGACTGCCGGCGCGCACCGGGGTCGGGGCAACGCCGGTGCGTCCATCCTTCATCACTCGGGAGGCCCGATGCATCGAACGTTCCGCTTCCGCGGGGCCGCGCTCGCCGCGACCCTCGCCCTGACCGGAGTCGCCGCCGTCACGGCGGCGCCGGCCGGAGCCCATGACTCCGTCACCGGCTACACCGCCACCACCGTCGCCACCGGGCTCGACAACCCGCGCGGTGTCGCCCTCGGACCCGACGGGCGCGTCTACGTCGTCGAGGCCGGCCTCGGTGCCGGCAACGCGACCGCCGGGGTGCTGCCCGGGCTCGGCACCACCGGCTCCGTGACGGTCGTGCGCAAGCCGGCGCACCAGTACTTCAGCAGCAAGCGCATCGTCACCGGACTCCCCTCCGCGGCGCAGGAGGAGGGTGGCCAGCTCGAGGCGCTCGGTCCCGACGGTCTGTACGCGGGCGGCGAGAGCGACAACGTCAAGCTCCGCGTCATCGTCGGCGCCTCGGGCATCCCGAACACGCTGTTCGGTCACGCGATCGGCATCCGGGTCGACGACCGCAAGGTGAAGGACATCGCCGACGTCGGGGCACACGACCTGGCGTGGACGGCGAAGTACAAGGGCCAGCCGTGGGCGAGCGCCGACTTCCCGGACTCCGACCCGTACGGCATCCAGGCCCAGCACGGCATCCGTTACGTCGCGGACGCCGCGTCGAACACGCTCGACCGCCTCAACGCGGACGGGACGATCGACGTGCTCGCGCACTTCCCCGGCACCGGGATCAGTGACGCGGTGCCCACCTGCATCGCACCCGGACCGGACGGTGCGCTGTACATCGGCACCCTCGCCCTCGCCGACTTCTTCGTGAAGGGTCCGGGGACCGCGAAGGTGTACCGGGTCGACCCGAAGCAGACGAACCCGAACTCGTTGAGCACGATCCTGTCGGTGGCCAAGCCGTGGGCGACCGGGTTCAGCACCATCACCGGGTGCACATTCGACGACGACGGCAACTTCTACGCGGCCGAGATGTTCACCAACGACGTCGCGAAGGTGCCGTTCAAGCACCCGACCGAGCGCACGCTCATCGGCCAGGGCCAGCTGACCCAGCCGAACGGCGTCGCCGTGAGTGAGAGCGGCAAGGTGTACGTCAGCAACATGAGCGACAGCACCAAGGCGGGCCAGGGCTCCGTGGTCCGCTTCGTGCCCAACAAGTAGCGGCAGCGCACGCGTACGACGGCCGGGTCGGTCCGCACCCCCGGGTGCGACCGACCCGGCCGAGTCGCGTCAGGTCCCGGCGTCCTCGAGCTGCAACGGGGTCGCGACCGAGAGCCGGAACCGCCCGCGCCCGGTCTTCTCGATCCTCACCGGCGCGTCGCGCTCGTCGAGGCGCCGCTTCAACAGGATCAGACGGCTCTCGAGGTTGTCCCGGTACTCCGGCAGCTCGAGGCTCGGGTCCAGCCGCACCTCGCGGTTGGTGAACTCCTCGCGACCCTCCTGGACGTGGGCGTTCAGCAGCGACCAGAGGATGCGCCCGGCGACGCCCTTGATGAGGTAGTCGGCACCGAAGAACACGCTGCCGTCGGCCGCGAAGAACCGCACCTGCGTGGTCGGCACCACGGACGCGCGGCCCGTCGGCGTCCCCGCGGGGGCGGGTGTCGCGGCGACGTCGCGCTCGCGCACCCGGTCGATCTCGATGGCGTTGGCGATCATGCCCGCGACGACGGTGAGCGTCGCCTCGTCGGTCTCGTCGAAGGACAGCTGCACCGCGGACTCGACCATGAGCACACCGACGAAGCGACCCATGGCCATGAGCGGGACGGCGAGCTGGCTCTCGACGTCGGCGAGCCCGGGCATCGCGATGTCCCGGCCGGGGCCGACGTCACCGGCCGCCTCGTAGCTCGCCCGCACCGCGCTCGCGTACCGGCGGTTCTGGCCGACGTTCACGACACGCACGGGCCGGCACTGGTCGGCCGCGATCCCGGCGGTGCCGTCACCGACGACCACCTCGGAGCCGACCCCTTCGGCCGCGTAGCCGTGGCTCGCGATCGTGTACAGCCGGGAGCCGGTCTCGTCGACGAGCAGGAGGATCGCGTGCCCGAATCCGAGGAGATCGGCAAGGCCCCGCAGCGCCGTCTCGACGAGCGTGTCGAGATCGGGACACCGGCCGAGACGCCCGCTCAGCTCCGCGATCTCGGCCGGACCACCGGTCCCGGTCCCCGGCGTCGAGATGTGACCGGGGCCGATCGGCGCGACACCGCGTGCGGGACGGTTGGGCACCAGCTCGGACGCGAGGATCCGGTACACGTCGGCCGCCCGCAGCCGGAACACGTCCTGCATCCCGACGAGCGCGGCGACGCCGTCGACCTGGCGCCGCAGCGCGTCGAACGCCGGCCCGTGCCGGTCGGTGCGCTCGTAGACGAGGTCGAGCCGGTACTCGTCGTAGTTGCGCGGGTCGATCAGCAGCACCTGCGCGTACGGGTTCTCCGCGATGTTGCGCGCGGTCTTGGAGAAGAACTGGTTGGAGAGCGCGATCCGCTCACCGTCGAGCATGTGCGCACAGGACAGGTACGTGATGTTGGGCGTGCCGTCGGCCGAGGCGGTGGCGATCACCGGCGGGACGACCCCCTCGCAGCAGATCCGGAGGTCGTCGAAGTCGACCCGGTCGGCTGGGTCGGCGGTCACGGACCGCGCTCCGGCAGCGCGCGCCCGGCCGCCGGTCCGGGCGTCTGGTCGTAGACGTCGTCGACCTCGAGGAGGCACACGAGGAACCGGGCCGGGACCAGCGGATCGAGGATCTCGCGCGGGACGCGGTCGGTCTCGGCGACGTCGGTGAGGAACAGGTCGGTCCGCTGCTCCCGGTGGGCGTGGTCGAGCGCGGTCATCTCCTCGACCGCCCGCACCCGGCCCTTCACCTGCAGCGACGTGAGGGTGGACACGTTCGCGGCGGTGAGCGCGACGCGGCCGCCCGCACCGAGGTTGGCGACGAGGCGCTCGTCGTCCGCGTCGACCACGACGCGCAGCGTCGCGCCGTCGGCGTCCGGCGAGGCCGACCAGGCCCGGGAGCCGTGGGGCCGGCCGTCCGGCGCCACCGTCCCGATGAGCAGCGCCGCGGCGCCGCCGAGCCGTGCGACCGTCGACTCATCCAGGATCATCCCGCCCTCCGGTTAGGGAACTTTGAGGATTGCCGTAAGGACACTTCAGGAACGGCGGCCGCCGGATTCCCGCATGCTCGTCTCGTGCTCCGGACGGACCGGGGCCCACCCGACAAGGAGCCCATCATGGCAGCCACCGAACTCGTCGAGACCGCCGACTTCCCCACCGTCTCCCTCGATCTCTACCGCGACATCCACAAAGGCATCCGCGCCGAGCTGTTCACCGTGACGATGACCGCCGGCCGGGTGGACCCCGGGTGCCCCGCCGACCTCGACGCCCTCGCCGGCCACGTCGCCGCGGTCGCGACGATGCTGCACGAGCACGCCGCGCACGAGGACGCGCACATCGACGCACCGCTCCGGGACCACTTCCCCCGGTTCGCCGAGCGCATCAACGCGGATCACGCGATCCTCGACGCCCGCATCGACGGGCTGCGGGAGCGGGCGGCGGACCTCCGGGCGAGTGCGGCCGCCGACCCCCGGAACCGGGTGCACGGCCTCTACATGGAGCTGGCGTCGTTCACGTCCGCCTACCTCGACCACCAGGACTTCGAGGAGCGGATCGTGATGCCGGCCGTCGACACCGCGCTCGGCTTCCCGGGCGTGCTGGCGGTCCACGAGGCGATCATCGGCGGCATCCCGCCCGAGGAGATGGGCCGCAGCCTGGCGATCATGCTCCCGGCGATGAACGTCGAGGACCGCACCGAGCTGCTCGGCGGGATGCAGGCCGGTGCGCCGCCCGAGGTGTTCGAGGGCGTCTGGGGTCTCGCGACCTCCGTCCTCGAGCCACGTGACGTCGCGGCGCTCGCCCGCCGCCTGGGGGTCTGAGATGCCCCAGCCCATCCGACCCCGAGCCGGCGTCGACGACCTCCCGCGCTACCGGTAGCCCGGGAGGTAGTCGGCCTCGGCGTCGAAGAGCTCGAGCACCATCTCCCGGATCTGCGCCGGGCTGCACACGGCGGCGGTCAGCGGATCGAGGGTGACGGCGAGGATCGCCGCCTCCTTCGACCGTTCGATCGCCGCCGTCGCCGCGAGGTCGTACGGCGCCATGTTCGAAGCGCAGATCGCGGCCATGTGCGCGGGCAGGCGACCGAAGTGGGTGGGCCGGGCGCCGGTGCGGTCGATCACCGTCGCCAACTCCACGACGCCGTCGTGCGGCAGGTTGTCGATCAGCCCGCCACGGTTCGGGACGTTGGCGTTGATCACGTACGGCACGTGCTTCTCGCGCGCCTCGATGATCCAGGACGCGTACTCCCACGAGCGCTTCGCCGGGACCGACTCCTCTCCGGCGAGCATCCGGTCGCGCTGCGCGTCGGCGTTGCGGCGCCACTGCGGCCAGTTGCGCGCGTAGAACGACGACTCGCCGTCGTACTCGGGCCCGCAGTAGCGCGCCATGACCTCGGGATCGGTCCGGTAGTACGGCAGGTACTCGGAGAGATGGCCGCTGCTCTCGGTGATGAACGCGCCGAAGTGCAGCATCATGTCCTTGCGGACGAGGTCGCCGGCGTCCCACTCGTCCACCGGATCGCCCGCGAGGTCCCGCCGGGCCCGCTCCATCAGCCGCGGGTAGAGGTCCTCCCCCGCGTGCTCGAGCCGCGTGAACCACGCGAGGTGGTTGATGCCCGCGCACTCGAACGTGAGGTCGCGCCACGGGATGCCGGCGCGGGCCGCGAGGATCCGGCTGGTCGCCTGCACCGAGTGGCACAGCCCGAGCACCTGCACGTCCGAGGTGCGGGCCGCGGCGAGGCACATCATGCTCATCGGGTTCGTGTAGTTGAGGACGAGCGCACGCGGGCACAGCGCCTCGACGTCGCGCAGCACCTCCAGCCAGACCGGGATCGTGCGCAGTCCCTTGAACACCCCGCCGGGACCGACGGTGTCGCCGATGCACTGGTCGACCCCGTAGCGGGCGGGGATGTCGTTGTCGTGGCCCACGCAGTCGACGCCCGAGACCTCGATGCAGTTCACGAGGTAGTCGGTGCCGGGGAGGACCTCGCGCCGGTCCGCGCTCGTCACCACCGTCCACCGGTCGGCGACGCCGAACTCCTCCGCGAGCAGCTCGACGAGCTTCGTCATCGTCTCGAGCCGGTGCTCGTCGACGTCGACGAGGGCGATCGTCCCGCCGGCGTTCTCGGGGATGAGGAACAGGTCCTTCACCAGCTCGGGCGTGAACATCGACCCGGCGCCGAGCATCGTCATCTTCACCCGCCGCGGCATGGCGCCGGGCAGACCCCGGCGCTCCGCCGCCTGGACGTGCGCCGCGTGTCCCTGGGAAGCCACCGTCATGGGCGCGGATCGTATGCCGCGTCGTTCGACGGCAGGCCGCCGAGGTCGGTTGCGAGATGAGCCACCCGGAGTGGGCGGACGCGAAGCAGCCGATGATGCGCTGGTGGACGTCCCCGACGCCGCTCCCTGAAGACCGACGTCGCCCGCGTCCGGCGGTGGCTCGACGCCTGCGACCGCTTCTCGGGCCGCGCGGATTTGGCTTGACACGAACGTGTGTTCGCCCTACGATACGTCTGCTTCCTCGCACGACCAACTTCCCCCTTGGTCCGAACGTCGAATGTCCTCCGGCGCGTCCGGGGCGCGAAGGAGGTGGGCGTGCTCCACGATCTCGCAGCGATCGCGCGCTCGCTGCGCGCCCTCACCGCCGGGTTCGACACGTCGGTGCTCGATGGCTCCGGGGCGCGCGAGAGCGTGCGGGTCCTCGCCGAGATCGAGCGCGTGGCCGGCGCGGCCAAGGTGCTCGCGACCGCGCGTCTGATCGAGACGCGCGCAGGACCGGGCGACGATTCCTTCCGGGACGTCGATGCGTGGATCGCCTCGCTGTCCGGCACGAGCGTGGGCGCCGCGCGCGGAGTCGTCGAGACCGCCCGTCACGTGCAGAAGCTGCCCGGCACCGCCGATGCGCTGCGCGCCGGCACCCTCTCGCCGGCGCAGGCGTCCGCCATCGCGACCGCGGCGCACGCCGATCCGCACGCCGAGGACCGCCTCCTCGCGATGGCACCCACCTCGGGACTGAAGGGCCTCGGTCCGAGTGCGATCGGGTCGTCGCCGCGGCGGCCGGCCGCCAGCACGAGATCGACGCCTACGAACGCATCCGCGCCAACCGCTCGCTGCGGCGACGGTCGCTCCCCGACGGCTCGCACGTGCTGGAGGCGCGCGGGCCCGCCGACCGGGTTGCGCAGGTCATGGCTGCGCTCGAGCCGTTCGAGCGAGATCTGTTCGAGACCGCGCGCCGCACCAAGCAGATCGAGCATCCCGAGGCCACGGCGTTCGACGCGCTCGTCGCTCTCTCGGAGCGCTCCGCTCGGGGTGGTGACGCAGCAACGGATGACGCTGCCCGGACCGGGCGACGCGGCGGACGACCGTTGGCGATGGTCGTGGTCCACGTCTCGAAAGATGCGTACGAGCGCGGCTGGACCGAACGCGGCGAGCGCTGCGAGATCGAAGGCATCGGACCGGTCCCGGTCGGCGTCGCCCGCCGGCTCGCGGCCGACTGCATCATGAAGGCGGTCGTCACCGACGGCGTCGACATCACCCGGGTGGCACATCTCGGCCGCTCCATCCCGGCGCATCTGCGCACGGCGGTCGAGACCCGGGACCCGGTGTGCGTGATCGCCGGATGCGAGGTCGACCGGCACCTCGAGATCGATCACAACATCCCGCACGCGCTCGGCGGCGCGACGTCGCTGGAGAACCTCGCCCGCCCGTGTCACTACCACCACGACCTGAAGACCCGCCACGACCTCCGCCGGGTCGGGCCACTCGGCAGCCAGCGCCTGGTGACCAGGGAGGAGTTCGAGCGGCGCCAGCGCGGTCCGCCGGCGGCGCCGGGATGAACCGATCCAAAGCCACGTCAAGTATTGACACTCGGACTGTCAATACATAGGGTCGCGCCGAACCGCCGGGGGAGGCACACACATGCAGCAGCACGAGCGCTTCGAGGGGACGATCGGCCGGACGCTGGCCGACTCGACACCGTGGTGGGCCGAGCCGCCCCACCCGGGCGACCGGGCGCCGAACGTCGTGGTGATCCTCATCGACGACCTCGGCTTCTCCCACTTCGGCTGCTACGGCTCCGACATCGACACGCCGAACATCGACCGGCTCGCGTCGAACGGGCTCCAGTACACGAACTTCCACGTGACGCCGCTCTGCTCCCCCACGCGGGCGTCGCTGCTCACCGGCCGCAACCACCACACCGTCGGCATGCGCTCGGTCAGCAACTGGAGCACCGGGTTCCCGCACATGACCGGCCACGTCACGCCCCACGCGGCCACCGTCGCCGAGGTCCTGCGCGACGAGGGGTACGCCACCTTCGCGGTCGGCAAGTGGCACCTCTGCCAGATGGAGCACGCCTGCGCCGCCGGCCCGTACGACCACTGGCCGTGCCAGCGCGGCTTCGACCGCTTCTACGGGTTCCTCGACGGCGAGACCGACCAGTTCCACCCCGAGCTCGTCGCCGACAACCACTTCATCGACCCGCCGAAGTCGGTCGCCGAGGGGTACCACCTGTCCGAGGACCTGGTCGACCAGTCGATCAGGCTGATCTCCGACACGTTGGGGATCCGGCCGGACAAGCCGTTCTTCCTCTACCTCGCGTTCGGCGCGATGCACGCGCCGCACCAGGCGCCGCAGGCGTACCTCGACAAGTACCGCGGGCGGTACGACGAGGGCTGGGACGTCGCGCGCGAGCGCTGGTTCGCGAACCAGAAGGAGCGTGGCCTCGTGCCGCCCGACACCGACCTCGCGCCGCGCAACCCGGGCGTGGACGCGTGGGACGACCTGTCCGACAACGCCAAGGCGCTGGCGGCGCGCCTGCAGGAGGCGTTCGCCGGCTTCCTCGACCACACCGACGACCAGATCGGCCGGCTCGTCTCCTACCTCGACGAGGTCGGCGAGCTCGACAACACGATGATCGTGCTCATGTCCGACAACGGCGCCTCGCAGGAGGGCGGGCCGTTCGGCGTGCTCCACGAGTGGAAGTTCTTCAACTTCATCATCGAGACGCCCGACGAGGCCGTTGCGCGCATCGACGACATCGGCGGCCCGAACAGCCACAGCAACTACCCGTGGGGGTGGGCGCAGGCGGGCAACACGCCGTTCAAGTGGTACAAGCAGAACACCCACGAGGGTGGCGTCCACGTGCCGTGCATCGTGCAGTGGCCGGAGCGGCTCGGCGAGCAGGCCGGGCAGCTCCGCCACCAGTTCCACCACGTCACCGACATCGTGCCGACGATCTACGAAGCCCTCGGCGTCACGCCGCCCGACGTCTACCGCGGCTACGAGCAGATCCCGGTCTCGGGGACGTCGATGGTGTCGAGTTGGACCGCGGCACCCGACGCGCCGAGCGCGAAGCCGATCCAGTACTTCGAGATGGTGGGCCACCGCGGGCTCTGGGAGGACGGCTGGAAGGCGGTGACGCGCCACATCCAGGGCCAGCCCTTCGACGACGACCAGTGGGAGCTGTACCACGTCGAGGTCGACCGCTCGGAGTGCCACGACCTCGCCGCCGCGGAGCCGGAGCGGTTGCAGCGGATGATCGACCTCTGGTGGGAGGAGGCCGACGAGTACGGCGTGCTGCCGCTCGACGACCGCGGCATCGAGCTGTTCGGGGTGCGCTTCCGTGACGGCTCACCACACCGTGCCGACCGCCACTACACCTACCGCCCGCCGATGTCGTCGATGCCCGCACAGGTCGGCGCGTCGATCGGCGGCCGGAGCTGGGACCTCGACGCGACCATCGACCGCGGCGCGGGCGACAACGGCGTGCTCTACGCGACCGGGACCGGCAACTCCGGCGTCTCGGTGTTCCTCCAGGGCGAGAAGCTGGTGTTCGACTACAACGAGTTCGGCACCCACCGCATCGTCGAGTCCGACCGCGAGGTGCCGGTGGGCGCGTCGACCGTCGGTGTGCGGTTCCGGCGGACCGAGAAGAAGGCCGGGCGGGCCACGCTCGTCATCGACGGTGCAGAGGCCGGCTCGATGGACGTCCCGTTCGTGATGGGCATCATCTCGAGCATCGGCCCGAGCGTCGGCCACGACCACGGCTCGCCGGTGAGCGACCGCTACGACGACTCCTTCCCGTTCGCGGGGACGCTGCACCAGGTCGACATCCAGCTCCTGGAGCGCAGCACCGCGCCCGACACCGCGGCGTCGGAGCAGCGGGCGGAGATGGGGCGGCAGTAGTGGCGTCGGTCCGCCGGGAGGTGATCATCGACTCGCCGCCGGACGCGGTCTGGCCGCGCATCGGCGACCCCACCGCGATCGTCGGCTGGTTCCCGGGCATGGTCGACGTGCAGGTCGACGGGACGTCGCGCACGATCACCACCGCGACCGGCATCCCGCTGCCGGAGGAGATCGTCACGATCGACCCGATCCTGCGCCGGTTCCAGTACCGGGTCGTCGCACCGTTCCTGTCGCACCACCTCGGCACGATCGACGTGTACGACCTCGGCGACGGCCGCAGCCTCGTGAGCTATTCCACCGACTGCGTCCCCGACGCGATGGCGCTCATCATCGGCGGCGCCACCGGCAACGCGCTCAAGGAACTGAAGCGACAGGAAGAGTCGGGAGGAGCCTGACCATGGGCCGGAAGATCCTCTTCATCACCACCGACCAGCAGCGCTACGACACGCTCGGCTGCAACGGCGGCACCCTCGGGCGCACACCGGTGCTCGACGGCCTCGCCGCGAGCGGGATCCGCTACGAGCGCGCCGTCCCCCAGAGCGTCGTGTGCATGCCGTCGCGCTCGACCATGCTCACCGGCCAGTACCCGAGCACCCACGGCGTGTGGATGAACGGGGTGCCGCTGCCGGTGGACGCGCCGTCGGTCGCGGCCGAGCTGCACCGGGCGGGCTACGCGACCGCGCTCGTCGGCAAGCCCCACTTCGAGCCGTTCCTCGACCCGTTCGGCCGCTTCACCGAGAACAACGTCGCCGGCACCGGCGAGGAGACCGCGCAGACCCTCTGGGCCGACGGCACCGTCGGACCACACCGCGGCTTCGATCACCTCGAGTTCGCGACCCACGGTGCGATGGGTCCGCTCCACTACGCGCGCTGGCTCGCGACGTCGCACCCCGAGGCGATCGGGATGTACTTCTCCCCGCTCGACGGCAACTTCAACGTGAGCGCGATCGGGGGCGGCGACACCGACGCCCCGCAGGTGAAGGTCAACGAGATCCAGCGCGACTGGTACCACACCGACTGGGTCGCCGACCGGACGATCGCGTGGCTCGACTCGCTCGGCGCCGACGCCGACTGGTTCTGCTGGATGAGCTTCCCCGACCCGCACCACCCGTGGGACCCCCCGCAATCCGAGGTCGGCCGCATCGACTGGCGGGACGTCCCCCTGCCCGCCGGCTACCCCGCCGACGCCGCGGCGCGCGAGGCGATCCTCGACGCCAAGCCGCGGCACTGGCGGCTCTGGTACGACGGCGAGCTGGTCTCCAACTACGAGGCGCCGAAGGACTGGGTGCCGGCGACGCTGACCGAGGACCAGATCCGCGAGGTCAACGCGCGCAACGCGGTCGAGGTCGAGCTGATCGACGAGGCGATCGGGCGCGTGCTCGCCGCGATCGACGCCCGGGGCTGGACCGACGACGTCGACATCGTGTTCACCACCGACCACGGCGAGCTCCAGGGCGACTTCGGGCTGCTCTTCAAGGGCCCGTACCACGTCGACGCGCTGATGCGGCTGCCTCTGATCTGGAAGCCCGCGTCGTCGGCCGGCGTCGACCCCGCCGTCGTCACCGCGCCCGTCGGGCTCGTCGACCTCGCCCCCACCTTCTGCTCGATCGCGGGGCTGGAGGCGAACGACTGGATGCAGGGGACGCGCCTGCCCGTCGACGACGCGGACGCCTCGGCCCGCGGCGTCGAGCGGGCGCTGACCGAGTGGGACTCCGAGCTGTTCGGCGTCGGCGTGCACCTGCGCACGATCACCCGCGACGGCTGGGTGTGCACCGCCTACCGCCCCGGCACCGTCCACGACGGCACCGAGGGCGAGCTCTACGACCTCGGCGACGACCCGCTCCAGCAGGTCAACCGCTGGGCCGACCCGGCCTGCGCCGGCATCCGCGCCGACCTGCTCGACAACCTCTGGGCCCACCAGCCCCCCGAGCACCAGCCCCGCCTGGACCTCGAAGCCCCCGTGTAGAGGGTGGGGGTCTCCCCAGCATCTCCCCTCCCCTTCCGACTTTGGCGAGGAACTCGTCCCCTCGGGGTCACGTTGCTCGCCGAAGTCGCAGTGGCGACGGGTGCGCGAGGATCACCGGCCGTGGGTGACGGAGGGATGCCGGCGGTGCGGCCGGGGCGGACGATCACGGGGATGTCGGCGGTGCTCGTGCCGTACACGGCCGCCGGCGGGATCGACTGGGCCGGGGTCGAGGCCCACATCGCCCGGACGCGCGCCGCCGGGCTGACCCCCGCGGTAAACATGGACACCGGGTACGTCCAGCTCCTCGACCCGGCCGACCGCGAGCGCGTGCTCGACCTCGCGCAGCAGGTCACCGGGGGCGACTTCGTCGCCGGGGCGTTCGTCGCCGACGAACCGGGCACGCGGCTCGACCTCGACGCGTACCGCAAGGAGTCCGACGCGATCGCCCGGCGCGGCGGCACGCCGGTGATCTTCCCGTCGTACGGCCTGAACGAGCTGCCCGAGGCGGAGTGGGTCGGCGCGCTCGCCGCGATCGGCGCGTCCGTCGACCGGTTCATCGGCTTCGAGCTCGGGGCGATGTTCGTCCCCTACGGCCGCATCGTCTCGCTCGACGCCTATCGCGGTCTGCTCGACATCGGCAGCTGTATCGGCGCGAAGCACAGCTCGCTCTCCCGACAGCTCGAGTGGGACCGGCTCGCGCTGCGCGACGCCGTCCGCCCCGACTTCCACGTCTTCACCGGCAACGACCTCGCGATCGACATGGTGATGTACGGCTCCGACTACCTGCTCGGCCTGTCGACGTTCGCGCCCACCGAGTTCGCCCGTCGCGACGCGTACTGGGCGGCCGGTGATCCGCGCTTCGCCGAGTTGAACGACGTGCTGCAGTACCTCGGGTCGTTCACGTTCCGCGACCCGGTGCCCGGGTACCGCCACGACGCCGCGATGTGGTTCGAGCTGCGGGGGTGGGCCGCGACCGACGGCACGCCCGCGGGCGCACCCCGGCGGCCGGGCGCCGACCGCGAGGTCCTCGCCACCCTGATGGCCCGCCTCGACGCGACGCCGTGAGCGGACGGCCGGGATGAGCGAGCGCTACCCCCAGGTGAAGTCGATGCGCAGCGTCGACGCGCTGCGGACCCGACTGGACGAGCTCGACCTCGCGATCCCGGTCGCCGACGCGGTCCGCGCCGACGGTCCGCTCGCGCAGCCCGTCACGGTGACCGACGCCAGCGCGGGCACGCTCACGATCCCGAACCGGTTCGCGGTCCTGCCGATGGAGGGCTGGGACGGGACGCGTGACGGGCAGCCGACCGACCTCGTGCGGCGACGCTGGTCGCGCTTCGCCGAGAGCGGGTGCGGACTCGTCTGGGGCGAGGCCACCGCGGTCCGGCCCGACGGGCGCGCCAACCCGCACCAGCTGACGATGAGCCCGGAGACGCTGGCAGGGATCACCGCGCTGCGGGCGTCGCTCGCACCCGACCAGGTCACCGGACTGCAGCTGACGCACTCCGGCCGCTGGTGCCGGCCCGACGGCGCGCCCGCGCCGCGCGTCGCGTACCGCCACCCGGTGCTCGACGCGCGGGTCGGCGTCACCGACGACACCGCGCTGCTGAGCGACGACGACCTCGACGACCTCGCACACGCGTACGTCGACGCAGCCGTGCTCGCCCGCGACGCCGGCTTCCATTTCGTCGACGTGAAGCACTGCCATGGCTACCTGCTGCACGAGCTGCTGAGCGCGCGCGACCGACCCGGCGCGTACGGCGGTGACCTCGACCACCGCACCCGCTTCCTGCGCACCGTCGTCGCCGGCATCCGGGCGCGGGCGCCGGAGCTCGCCGTCGCGGTGCGACTGTCGGCGTTCGATCTCGTCCCGTACCGCGAGGGTCCCGACGGCCGGGGTGAGCCGGAGCCCGTCGGCGACGGCTACCGCTTCGCGTTCGGTGGCGACGGCACCGGGCTCGGCATCGACCTCACCGAGGCCCACGCGCTCTGTGACGTCTTCACCGATCTCGGCATCGGGCTCGTGAGCGTCACCGCCGGGAGTCCGTACTACAACCCGCACGTGCAGCGACCGGCGTACTTCCCGCCGAGCGACGGCTACCGGCCCCCCGAGGACCCGCTCGTCGGGGTCGCCCGCCAGCTCGCCGCGACGGCGGAGCTCGCGCACGCCCATCCCGACCTCACGATCGTCGGCTCCGGCTACTCCTACCTCCAGGACTGGCTCGCCCACGTGGGCGAGGCCGTGGTCGACCGGGGCGACGCGGCGATCGTCGGGCTCGGCCGGATGATCCTCAGCTACCCCACCCTCGCAGCCGACGTGCTCGCCGGGCGCGCCCTGGACCGGCGCGCGGTGTGCCGCACGTTCTCGGACTGCACCACCGCGCCGCGCAACGGCCTCGTCTCCGGTTGCTTCCCCATCGACCCCTTCTACAAGGACCATCCCGACCGCGTGGAGCTGACGAAGGTCAAGCGCGCCGCCCGACAGGACGACCGAGCGTGAACCCGCGTTGGGACGAGCTGAACCACGAGCGGCTCGAGCACGAGCCGTTCTGGGCGCGGTACGTGCCGGAGACGTCGGACGCGCGGGCCAGGTATCACGCGGAGCTCGCGGCACGCCCCGGCTACGACGTCGACCCGGGCTGCTTCGTCGCCGAGGGCGCCACGGTCATCGCGTCGACGTTCACCATCGGCGCCGGCTCGACGATCGCCGCCGGCTGTCTCATCCGCGGCGACGTCGTGATCGGATCGGACACCGGCTTCAATCTGGGCGCCACCACCATCGGGAAGGTCACGATCGGGAACCAGGTGCGCATCGCCGCGTACGCGGTGATCGTCGGCGAGAACCACGTCTTCGACGACCCCGACGTGCCGATCATGGACCAGGGCCTCGAGCAGCAGGGCGTGGTCGTCGGCGACGACGTGTGGATCGGCGCACACGCCACGATCGTCGACGGCGTCCACGTCGGCAGCCACAGCGTGATCGCGGCGGGCGCGGTCGTGACGGGCGACGTCGCGCCGTACTCGATCATGGCGGGCGTGCCGGCCCGGGTCGTCGGCGACCGGCGGACGCACACGTCGGGCCGCGCCCGGCGCGACGCGCTGAGCCGGTTCGACGCGACCATCCGTGACCAGTGGGCCGACGTCCTCGCCCGCTGCGAGGTCGCGGTCGACGGCGAGCGGACCTACGTCGACGTCGAGGGCACGGCACCCGCCGGTGAGCTGCGTCCCCTCAACGACGCGATCGAGATTGCTGCGCTGTTCGACACGGTGCCACCGGTCGCGACCCGCGAGGAGCTGATCCTCCGGCTGCAGGCGCAACAGGACCCGGCCACCGGCCTGTTCCTCGACCCGCGCCACGAGCGGCGGCGCGACCCGCTGGTCCCGTCGCGCACCGAGTGGGACATGTACGGGATCCTGTCCACCGGTTACGCCCTCGAGGCGCTCGGGAGCGGGCCCGCCCGCCCGATCCGGGCCGTCGCCGAGTGCCCTCCCGACCGGCTCGTCGAACTGCTCGACGGCCTCGACCGCAGCTGGCTCGCGTGGCCGACCGGCGCGTGGATCGACGCATTCGCGACCGCGGTCGCCTTCAACCGCGTCCACCACGGGAGCGACGACACGCGACCCGAGCTCTGGGAGTGGCTGCCGCGGACGCAGGCGCCGAGCGGGATGTGGGGCGTCCACCTCGATCCGCTCGGCGACGCGCCGATCGGCTGGCTCATGGCCGTCAACGGCTTCTACCGCCTGACCCGCGGCACCTACGCGCAGTTCGGCGTCCCGGTCCCGCGCCCCGAGGCGGCGATCGACACCGTCCTCGCGCACGCAGCCGACTTCGACTGGTTCGCCACCGTCGAGCGCAACGCCTGCAACCTGCTCGACGTGGTGCACCCGCTGTGGCTGCTCTCCCGGCAGACCGACCATCGCCGGGCCGAGATCCGCGCCGGCGTCGGGCGCGTGCTGAGGGGACTCGTCGACGACTGGACCGACGGCGCGGGCTTCCCGTGGCAGATCGGGCGCGACGCCCCCGGCCTCCAGGGCACCGAGATGTTCACCGCAGTGATCGCGATCGCGGCGGACCTGCTCGGCGAGTCGGACGGGCTCTCGTTCACGCCACGGGGCGTGCACCGGCTCGCGCCGGCGACCTCGCGCGACTGACCGTCAGCCGGCGACTCCGAGCGCGTCGAGCAGCCGGTCGACGAACGGCACCTGGTGCGGGTTGAGCTTGACGCGAGCGGTCGCCGGGTCCGCCCACATCGCGCGGTCCACCTCCGGGAACCACTCCTTCTTCCCCGACCTCGGCGGCCACTCGAGCTCGAAGAGGTTGCTCTCGACCGCGTCGACGTCCCCGACCGACGACCCCTCCACCGCCCAGGCCTGCACGCGCTTGCCGCTCTTCTGGGTGATCTCGCCGAGCGGGATCAGCTCGCCCGTCGGCGGCGCGAGCCCGATCTCCTCCGAGAACTCCCGGTACGCGACGGCCACCGGCTCCTCGCCGTCGAGCTCGCCCTTGGGCAGCGTCCAGACGCCGTCGTCCTTGCGCGCCCACAGCGGACCACCGGGATGGGCGATGAGCACCTCCACCCCACCGTCGTCCGTCCGCCGGTAGGCCAGCAGTCCCGCGCTCCGCTTCGGCATCCCGCCATCGTGCCCCAACCGGCACCTCGCTGCGCTCAGACGTCGAGCCGCCGCAGCAACGCGACCTCGGGCATCGCGTCCACCGGTCCGAAGCCGTGCTCGGCCAGCCAGCGGACCGCGAGCAGGCAGCGCACCCGCCACCACGCGTGGATCACGTCGAGATCGACGTCCCCGCCGTACCCGGCCACGACGTCGGCCAGGTGTTCCGGATGCCCGAGCGTGAGGATCGCGAGGTCGAACAGGGCGTCCCCGCGGCAGGCGTCCGACCAGTCGATGATCCCCGTGACCGCGCCGTCGGCCACGAACACGTGGGCCGGCTGCAGGTCCCCGTGGGTGAACACCGGCGTCCACGGCCGCAACGCGCGTTCGGCGACGCGACGGTTGCGCTCGACCTCCGCCGCGGGGAGCACGTCATTGACGACGAGCCACGCGCACTCCGTATCGAGCCGCGCGGCGAAGTCGTCCGGACTCCAGCCCGGCCACGGCGGGAGCGGCGCGTCGTGCAGCGTCCGGACCATCGCCCCGGCCGCCGTCCACTCGGCCGCGGTTGCCGGCGACGGCGTGCCGAAGTCACCGAGCGCCCGGCCGGGCAACGCGGCGATCGCGACGACGGGCGGCTGCCGCCAGAGCACCTCCGGCGTCGGGACCGGCGCCCGCGCCATGGCCGCCACCTCGACGTCGGTGCGGGACTGGTCCGCGTCGACCTTCACGAACACGTCGCCGACCCGCAGCGTCGCCCGCTCACGGTGCGCGACCAGGAGCTCGACTTCCTCTCCGACCGTGTCCGACACGACCGAAAGCCTTGCGGACCGGCCCGCCCCGGGCCGGGAGATTTGCACCTGCGGATCCGGTCGACCGGCGGCCGGACCGCCCGGCGCCGGATCCAGCTCTCGCGGAACTCCTGCTGCGCACACGGCGCGGGGGTGGGAGACTCGACGGTCGGAGTGACTGGCGGAGCGGAGAGGTGGGCGAACCACCGGGGAGCGCATCCGACGGGGCCGACCGCCTGGGTCCCGCCCGGGGAGGTGCCCGTGTCCGTGTTCCGCAGTGTCGACACCAGTGACGATCCGGCCGGTGCCGTCGGGTACCTCGACCAGACCGCGCACTCGCAGCGCGGCATGAAGCACTACGCGGCGGCAGCCCACGCCGGGCACGGCGCCCGGGGCTTCGTCCTCGACGTCGGTTGCGGTGCCGGCCACGACCTCGCGCTGCTCGACGACCGTGGTCTGACACCGCTCGGTGTCGATCCCAGCACGACGATGCTGCACGCCGCCCGCCACCGCACGGGCGCGCCGCTCGTGCAGGCGGCCGGCGAGCGGCTCCCGTTCCGGTCCGCGTCGCTCGGCGGGTGCCGGATCGAGCGGGTGCTCATCCATGTCGACGAGCCGCAGGCGCTGCTCGCGGAGGTCGCCCGCTGCCTCGCGCCGGGCGCGCTGCTCACGGTGTTCGAGCCCGACTGGAGCCGCTACCTCGTACGCGACGACGGGCGGCTCGTGTCCGCAGGCTGGCTCGCCACGCGCCGGCCCGACGCCGGCGACCGCCTGTGGTCGTGGGTGGAGGCCGCCGGCTTCGACGTGTGCGACCGGGTAGAGGAGCTCTCGGTCTGGCGGAGTCTCGCCACGTTGCGTCGCGTCATCGATCTCGACCGGAGGATCGCGGACGCGGTCGCCGACGGCCGGGTCGACGCGCACGCGGCCGCCGCCTGGCTGGCGCGCCAGGAGTCCGGCAGCGCCCGGGGCGAGTTCCTCTCCCTGATGCCCAAGGTGCAGATCGTCGCCGAGCGCCGATCGTGACGTCGGCGGATCCTCAGAACCGCAGCTCCGCGCAGCCGGGGTGCGACGGATCCGGTCCCACGGCGGCGCCGACCCCTCGTCGCGGCGATCGATCAGGCGACAGGTGACGCACTCCCCCACGCCGCGAGCATGGCACCGCGCCGGTCCCGGTGCGGCGCGGTGCCGGGGGCGACGGCACGGATCGGGGCGTGATACGAAACCGCCGTGCGCACGCAGCCGGGGTCGATCGTCGAGACGGAGGACGACCCGCCCCCGATCGTGCTCATCCTCGCCACCACGCTGCGCCGCTCCGAGCGCACGCCGAAGCTCGCCGAGCTGATGCGCCGGGCGAAGGGCACGGTCGCGTTGCGCTCGACCGTCGACCCGCAGGCGGCGACCATCCGCTTCACCGATGGCCGGGTCCGCGTCGAGCGCGGCGTCGCCGCGGACGCCGACGTCGTCATCGCCACCGACGTGAACCGGATGGCCGACGAGCATCCGCCGAAGCCCAAGGTCACCGGCGCGGCGACGCACCCACGGCTCGCCCTCGCGGTCGCGAAGCTCCTCGAGCCACCGACGGGCACCTGGCAGGACGAGGCGCGCGTCTTCTGGGCCAAGGTCGAGGCGAGCGGCACCGGACCGAGCGGCCTCCGGATCGTCTGCACCGACCGCCGGGCCGAGGTGGGCTTCGGCGCGAGCCCGGCCGACTTCGAGATCCACGGGACCGAGCACCGCCTGCTCGCGATGCTCTCGGGCAACTCGGTCTTCGGCCAGGAGGTCTTCGACGGGAACCTCCACGCGGTCGGGACGCTCCGGCACCTCGCCGAGCTCACCGGCGTGTCGATCGACCTGATGATGGGACGGTGACGATGGACGCGGCGGCAGTCCCGGCGTGGCTCGACGAGCACGCGGTCCGGTGGGTGCGGACCCAGAACGTCTCGATCGACGGCCTCGTCATCGGCAAGCACATCGGCCGGGACAAGTTCGTGAAGTCGCTGCCGCTCGGCAACGCGATCACCGAGCTGGTGCTCGGCTACGACCTGGGCGGCACGCCGTACCTCGCGTGGTGGGACGACTGGCGCGCCGCGGCCCTCGGCGACATCCACCAGCGGCCGGACCTCGCGACGCTCGTCCCGGCGCCCGACCGTGCGCACACGGCCGACGTGCTGTGCGACTTCGTGGACGCCGACGGCGCGCCGATGCCCAACTGCCCGCGCGCCACGTTGCGCCGGGTGCTCGACGTGCTGGCCGAGCGCGGCTTCGCGGCCAGGGCTGCGTTCGAGGTCGAGGTGATGATCTTCACCGACCCGGTCGACGCGGCCCGGCGCCGCCACTTCGAGGGGCTCACACCGATGGGCTCACCGGCGCCGATCGGGTACCTGCACCACAACTCGCGCCAGCAGCTCGGGTTCGTCGACGCGGTGCTCGCCCGGCTCGATGGCCTCGGCATCGACGTGGAGGGCTGGCACGACGAGGCTGCGCCCGGCCAGTTCGAGGTGAACCTCCACCCCACCGACCCGGTCACGGCGTGCGACCAGGTCGTGCGGGTGAAGCAGGTCATGCGCGAGGTGGCGCTCGACCACGGCCACACGGTCACGTTCATGGCCAAGCCGTCGGCCGAGTACGGCAACGGGCTGCACGTGCACCACTCGCTCACGCGCGACGGCGAACCGGTCTTCTACGCACCGGACGGCGCGATGAGCGACACGATGCGCCACTGGATCGGCGGCCTGATGGCGAGCGCAGGCGCACTCACCTCGTTCTCGTGCCCCACCATCAACTCCTACCGGCGCATGGTCGGCTTCGCCGCGGCGCCGACCGTCGCGTCGTGGGGCGAGGACGACAAGTCGGCCGCGATCCGCGTGCTCTCGATCGCGCCGAAGGCCGCCCGGATCGAGTACCGCGTCGCGGGCGGCGACGCGAACCCGTACCTCGTGCTGGCGAGCGTGCTCGCGGCGGGCCTCGCCGGGCTCGACGCCGGGACCGAGCTGCCGCCGCCGCTCGGCGTCTCGGGCTGGGGACTCCCGCCCACCGGCTACCCGCACCTCCCCGACTCGATCACCAGGGCGGCCGACGCGCTCGAGGCCGACGCCGGGCTCACCGCGGTCCTCGGCGCGCCGTTCGTGAGCTACTGGCTCAACACCCGCCGTTGGGAGTGGCTCATGTTCAACACCACCGGCGGCGACGCCTCCGCGACCACGGTCACCCCGTGGGAGCTCGACCGCTACTTCGAGCTGGTGTGACGTGAGCGAGGCACAGCACGTGGTCGGGATCGTCGCCCACGTCGACCCGGTCACGGGTGACGAGGGCGTCGCCATGGACCACTCCATGGTCGCGGTCCCCTACGTCAAGGCCGTGCACAAGGCCGGCGCGATCCCGGTGCTGCTCCCCGTCGTCGACCCGGGCGACGTCGAGGCGCTGCTCGACACGGTCGACGCGGTGGTGATCACCGGCGGGCGGGACCTCGACCCTGCGGGGTACGGCCAGGAGACCGACCCGCGCTGCGGGCCGATCGACCCGCAGCGCGACGCGGCCGACCTCGCGATCGCACGGGCGGTGGTCGCGCGCAACCAGCCGACGCTGGCGGTGTGCCGCGGGATCCAGGTGATGAACGTCGCGCTCGGCGGGACGCTGGTGCAGCACGTCGACGACCACATGCAGCTCGAGCAGTACAACGCCGACGCGCACACCGTCACGATCGACGCCGACTCGCGCCTCGCCGCGATCGTCGGGACCACCCGCCTCGGTGTCAACACGCTGCACCACCAGGTGCTCGACGAGCTCGCGCCCGGGGTCCGCGCCGTCGGGCGCAACGACGAGGGCCACGTCGAGGCGATCGAGTTCGACACCGCCCCGGCGGTCCTCGCGGTGCAGTGGCACCCCGAGCTGCTCCGCCACCGGCCCGAGCACCTCGCGCTCTTCGGTCAGCTGGCCGCTCGCACCTGACCCATGGCCCGCGTCCTCGTCCCGCTGCCCGACCGCGACTTCGACGTCACCGAGGTGGCGGTGCCGTGGGCGCTGCTGACCGACGCCGGCCACGAGGTGGTGTTCGCCACCGAGACCGGGACCACCCCGGCGGCCGATCCCCGGCTGCTCACCGGCGTGATCCTCGGTCGGCTCGGCGCCGCACCCGAGCCCAAGCGCGACTACGCCCGGCTGGCCGGCACCCCGTCCTTCCGCGTCCCGATCCGGTGGTCCGAGATCGAGCCCGCGTCGTACGACGCGCTGCTCCTGGCCGGCGGGCACGCGCCCGGGATGCGCCAGTACCTCGGCAGCGCGGCGCTGCGCGAGCACGTACTCGCGTGCTGGACCGGCGGCCGGCCCGTCGCTGCGATCTGCCACGGCGTCCTCGTGCTCGCCCGCACGATCGACCCGGCGACCGGTCACAGCGTGCTCCACGACGCGCGTACCACCTGCCTGCCCAGGTACATGGAGCGCAGCGCCTACCTCGCGACCGCCTGGCGGCTCGGCCGGTACTACCGCACCTACCCGGCGTACGTGGAGGACGAGGTCCGGGCGGCGCTGCGCGACCCGGACGCACAGTTCGCGCGCGGGCCCCGCACCCTGAGCGAGCGCGGGACCGCGTCCGACGACTCCCCCACCTTCGTGGTCGAGGACGGTCGCTACGTGTCCGCGCGCTGGCCCGGCGACGCCTACGCGTTCGGCCGGACGCTGATCCGTCGACTCGAGGCGGTCCGATGAGCGGCACGTGGGAGTACCGGCTCGAGACCATCGCCCTGCCCGCCAGGGACGACGGGCACGGGCGGGACGAGGCCACGCAGGCCCTCGACGCGCTCGGCGCCGACGGCTGGGAGGCCGTCGGCTTCTCGCCCTCGCACGCGGCCAGCCACGGCCTGCGCGTCGAGACGACGCGCTACGTGGTGCTGCTCAAGCGGAAGTCCGCCCGGTAGCACCGGCCGGACCCGAGCTGAATACGCTCGGGCGCGATGTTCCTCGCCCTCCGGGAGATCCGTCACTCCAAGGCGCGGTTCGTCCTGCTGGGGGGTGCGGTCGGGCTGCTCGTCTTCCTGATCCTCTTCGTCCAGGCGCTCACCGGCGCGCTGATCCGGCAGTTCATCGGGGCCGTCGACCACCAGTCGGCCCAGGTCCTCGTGTACGGCGCCGACGCCCGCAAGAACCTCGAGGGGTCGCGCGTCCCGCCCACCACGGTCCAGCGGGTCGCGGCCGTGCCGGGCGTCGCGGCCGCCGGGCCGATCGGCGAGGGCACCTTCACCGTCGCCGCCGGGGGGAAGGACCGCGACGCGACGATCTGGGGCTACGAGCTCGGCCGGCCCGGTGCGCCGACCACACTCACGAGCGGCCGGCTGCCGAGGGGTGACTACGAGGCGGTCGCCAGCGACGGCAACTCCGACCGGGGCTTCACGATCGGCGCCCGCATCACGCCCGAAGGCCTCCGGCGACCGGTCACGATCGTCGGCATCGCCCGCGACGCCAACTTCTCGGTGCTGCCGACCCTGTTCACGAGCTACGCCACGTACTCGGCCGCCCGGCTCGCCGCGAACCCGGGGAGCACCGTCGTCATCCCGTCGGCCGTCGGCGCCACGACCGAGACCGGCGTCAGCGCCGAGACCGTGCGCGACCGCATCAACGCGTCGGTGCCCGACGTCGAGGCCCTCACCCGCGCCCAGGCCGTGGCCGAGTCGCCCGGCGTCGCGAGCGTGAGCGAGTCGATCGGCGCGGTGGTCCTCCTGTGCTTCTTCGTCGTCATCGTGGTGTCGGGCCTGTTCTTCCTCATCCTCACGGTGCAGAAGGCGCCCGCGCTCACGCTCCTGCGGGCCGTCGGCGTCAAGGCCGGCGCGCTGGTGCGCGCCCTGCTCGTGCAGGCGTCGATCGTGGTTTTGGCCGGGCTGCTCGTCGGCGCGGTGCTCGCCTACCTGGTGCTCGACGTCGCCGGCAACGGCCTCGGCGCGCGCGTCGAGGCCGCGTCGGTGATCGAGACCGGGCTGGCGGTGCTGGTCCTCTCCCTCGTCGCCTCCCTCGGCGCGGCCCGACGGGTCCTCCGGATCGATCCGGTGCGCGCCACCGTGCCCGGAGGGCTCGACGCGTGAAGAACGCCTTCCGTGAGCTGCGGCGCCGGCCGCAACGGTTCCTCGCGGTGACCGCGGCCCTCGTCGTGCTCACGGTCCTGCTGCTGTTCCTGGGCGCGTTGCTCGACGGGCTCTACATCGGCGCCACCGGCGCGTTCCGCGCGCAGAAGGCGTCGCTGTTCGTGTACGCGTCCGACGCCAACGACTCCGCGATCCGGTCCCGGATCGGCCCCGCGACACGCGCGCAGGTCGAGGGCGTCCCCGGCGTGACGACCGTCGGCGGCCTGGGCATCAGCCTGCTCGGCGCGAAGGTCCCCGGCGAGACCGACCTCGCCGACACCGCCGTGATCGGGTACCAGCGCGCCGCCGACGGCGTGCCCGCACCACCTCCCACCGGGAGCGCCTGGGCGGACCGGCGGCTGGAGGGGTTCGGCGTCGAGCAGGGTGACGTGCTCGAGGTCGGCCCGCAGAAGGTGCGGATCAAGGTCGCCGGCTGGGTGGAGGACACCAACTACCTGCTGCAGGGCGCGCTGTGGACCGACGCCGAGACGTGGCGGAGGACCCAGAACGCGAGCCGACCCGACGCGCAGTTCGCGCCGGGCGAGTTCCAGATCCTCGTCGTGGACACCTCCGGTGACGCGCACGCGGTGGCGAAGCGCATCGACGCGGCGACCGACGGCGCCACCACGACGCTCACCAAGGAGGAGGCGATCCTCGCCTCGCCCGGGACCCGCCAGCAGAAGAGCACGTTCAACGGCATCATCGGCGTGGCCTTCGTCGTGGTCGGTCTGGTCGTCGCGCTGTTCTTCGCGCTGCTCACGATCGAGCGGGTGCCGATCTACGGCGTGCTGAAGGCGCTCGGCACCACCACCCGCCGCCTCGTCGCGGGCGTGCTCCTGCAGGCGATCGTGGTCGCCGTCGTCGCCTTCGTCGTCGGCGGGCTCATCACCTACGGCCTGACCCTGCTCGCGCCGGCGCGCATCCCGCTGCTGCTGCAGAGCTCCCGTGCGATCACCACGCTCGGGGGCCTGATCGTCACCGCCGCGATCGGCGGCGCGCTGTCGCTGCGCCGCATCGCCCGCATCGACCCCGTGACCGCCATCGGTACCGGAACCTGAGGAGACGCCGTGCCGGCACTGCAACTCGACGACGTGTCGAAGGTGTACCAGTCGGGCGACGACGAGATCGTCGCGGTCGACCACGCCTCGCTCACCCTCGGCGACGACGAGGTGCTCGCACTCGTCGGCCCGTCGGGATCGGGCAAGACCACGCTCATCTCGATGGCCGGCGGGCTGCTCACCCCGAGCTCGGGCCGCGTCGTCGTCGGCACCGACGACATCACGGGGTACAACGCCCGAGAGCTGACCCGCTTCCGCAGCGAGCACATCGGCTTCGTCTTCCAGACAGTGAACCTGGTCCCGTTCCTCACCGCGCGCGAGAACCTGCTCGTCGTCGGGGAGCTGGTGGCGAGTGGGCGCGGGACGCGGGGCCAGGCGGGCGAGCGGGCCGACCAGCTGCTCGAGGAGCTCGGCCTCGGTCATCGCCGGAAGAACCTGCCGTCGGCGCTGTCGGGAGGCGAGCGCCAGCGCGTCGCGATCGGGCGGGCACTCATGAACGAGCCCGAGCTCGTGCTCTTCGACGAGCCGACCTCCGCGCTGGACACCCACCTCGGCGAGCAGGTCATGGAGCTCATCCGCTCCGAGGTGAAGGGCCGGGGCACCGCGGCGGTGATCGTCACCCACGACCAGCGGGTCACCCGCTACTGCGACCGGGTGGTCACGATCACCGACGGCCGGCTCGAGGCCGCCGGGGGCTGAACCGCCCGCACCCGCCGAGGCGCGAGACTGGCGCGGTGCACGTCGAGATCGGACCGGTGTCACGGGCGAGCGCCCGGGCCTGGTTCGACTACGCCACCGACGCCCTCGCCGAGCTGCGCGCCGCCCACCCCGGCACCGTCCCCGCCTCGGCGCTCGACCGGTTCGGGTCGTTGCTCGTCGAGTGGCGGGAGTGCGCCGACGCGACCGACCCGGCCGGACCCTTCCACTGGGACACCGACGAGCCACCCGAGCGCGTCGAGTTCCTCATGAAGGCGCTGTACACGGCCGGCCTCGAGATCGAGCGGGGTGCGGCCGAGGGAACCATGACGCTGCGCCCGGCCGCCGCCGACGAGTTCCACATCGTCATGGTCCAGCAGGTGCTCGCGACCCTCGAGCGCCAGGACCGCTCGAACGCGGAGTTCGTGGAGAGCCTGCGCAACGAGTGGACCATCGCCCGTCCCTGAGCCCCGGGCACCGCGGGCGACAGCCGGCCGAGCGCGCCGGTAAGGTCCGCGGACCCGTTCAGGAGGACGCATGGCGAAGCAGGTTCCCTTGGTCGACTACCTCGTGCTCGAACCCGAGCCCCACCTCGTCGCGCACGAGTGCACGAGCTGCGGCGCGCGGTTCTTCGACCGGCGCAACGCGTGCGCGAGCTGCTCCGGAACCGAGTTCCGGACGGTCGACGTCGCGCCGAGCGGCGAGGTGCGCGCCTTCACGATCGTGTCGCTCGCGGCGCCGGGCATCCCGGTGCCGTTCGTGGCCGCGATCGTCGACTGCGACGGCACGAGCGTGCGCGGCAACGTGATCAACACCCCGCCCGACCCCGAGCACGTGCAGGTGGGGATGAAGGTCCGCCTCACCACCGAGGCGATCGGCACGGACACCGCGGGAACGGAAGCGATCGGCTTCGGCTTCGAGCCCGTTCCGGCCTAGGAGAGAGGGACAACGATGAGTGAAGACGTCTGGATCCTCGGCATCTCGATGACGAAGTTCGGCAAGCGGCCCGAGTCCGACACCGTGGACCTCGCCGCCGAGGCCACCATGGCCGCGCTCGCCGACGCCGGCGTGGGCATGAAGGACATGGGCATCCTCGCCGCCGGCAACCTGATGGGCGCCGGGCTCGGGATCGGTCAGGCCCTGCAGAAGCAGGTCGGCCAGACCGGCATCCCGGTCTACAACGTGTCCAACGCGTGTGCGACCGGTGCGACCGCGCTGCGCACCGCGGTGATGGCCGTCAAGGCCGGCGAGTGCGACTACGGCCTCGCCGTCGGCGTCGAGAAGCTGGCGGGCGCCGGCCTCCTCGCCGGAGGTTCCCGCAAGGCCGACCAGGCCGAGTGGACGCCCTCCGGCCGGTACGGGGCGGTCGCCGGCATCGACGGTCGGATCGGCACCGACACGATGCCGGGCGTGTTCGCGCAGATCGGTATGGAGTACGGCCACCGCTACGGCGGCGTCGACTTCGAGCTGTTCGCCAAGATCTCCGAGAAGAACCACGCGCACAGCACGTTGAACCCGCTCGCGGCGTACCAGAAGCGGTTCACGCTCGAGGAGATCATGAACGACGTCATGATCGCCTACCCGAACACGCGGCCGATGTGCTCGGCCAACTGCGACGGTGCCGCCGCCGCGGTCGTGGTGAGCGACCGCCGGCTCAAGACGCTCTCGCTCGAGCAGCAGCGGCGCGCGGTCAAGATCGCGGCGTCGGTGCTCACCACCGACCCGTACGAGGAGGCCTGCCAGGTGCTCCCCAACGTCAACACCTTGACCCGCAACGCCGCGCAGCAGGCGTACGAGGCGGCGGGCATCGGGCCCGAGGACCTGAACCTCGTCGAGCTCCACGACTGCTTCGCGACCGCGGAGCTCGTGCACTACGACAACCTCGGGCTGTGCGAGCCCGGCGGCGCCGGCGACTTCTTCCGCGCCGGCGCGACCTGGCGGGACGGCTCGACCCCGGTGAACGTGTCCGGCGGGCTCGAGTCGAAGGGCCACCCGATCGCGGCCACCGGTATCGCGAACATCTGGGAGGTCTGCCACCACCTCCGCGGCGAGGCGGGCGACCGTCAGATCGAGGGGGCCCGCGTCGGGCTCGCCCACGTCATCGGCCTCGGCTCGGCGTGTGGCGTGCACATCCTGGAGAAGGCCGCCGCGTAATCGCGGCCGCCGCTCAGAACTGCGGCAGCAGGTCGTCGTTCGCCGGCTGGAGCCAGTCGGCGGTGCTCGTGCCCTCCGGCACGCGCTCGGGCACGAGCTCGGCGATCGCCTCGTGCTGCACCGTCTCGTAGGCGGGCGGCTCGTACGCGTCGGGCTCGGCCGGCGGCGCCGGTGGCCACTCGAGACGCGGCGCGGGCGGCGCGTGTCCGGCGTCCGGGTCGGACGCGCCGACCGGCTCGTCGGATGCCTCGGCCTCCTCGTCGTGCTTCGCGTACCCGAACAGCGAGCGGCGGGCCCGGCGCGCCCGGCGCGACGTCGGCGCAGGCTCGGTCCCGGCGTCGGGCGCCACGTCGGGCGCCACGTCGGGCGCCGCGTCGGGTGCCGCGTCGGCGACGGGACGATCGAACGCCGGCAGCTCGGCGACCTCGATGGTCGCGACCGGCGCCGCCGCGGTCGGTTCCACCACGGCGACCGGCTCGACGTCGTCCGCCGGCTCGACGATCGGGGCCACCGCGGGCGCGGCCGGCATGAACAGCGACAGCGGAGGCGACTCGGGCTCGGGCTCGGGCGGCGCGGGGACGGACTCGGCGGCGACGGCGGCGGGCGCGCCGGACTCGGCGGCGACCGGCGCAGGCGTCGGCCCGGAGTCGGCGGGCGCGTCGGGCAACAGCTCCGCGATCGGGGTCTGCGGCGCGGCGAGGTCGAACGCCGGATCGCCGTCGTGGGTCGGGGCGTCGAGGGTCCGGAGCCACTGGGCGTCCGGCTCCGCGCCCGTCTCGCCCTTCCAGAACTCGGGATCGGACGGGCCCGCCGGCGGCGCGGATCGGGCCGGTGCCGGACGCGGCTTGGAGCTGACTCGGGCGGTTCTGCGCATACCGGGATATCGGCAGCCCGGACGGGCGACCTTGACCGGACGCGATCGGGCCCGCCGTTGCTGGCGCTAGAGGCCCAGCGACCGCCCGATGATCTCCTTGAGGATCTCGGTGGTCCCGCCGTAGATCGTGGTGATCCGGGCGTCCGCGTACGCCCGGGCGATCGGGTACTCGAGCATGTAGCCGTAGCCGCCGTGCAGCTGCAGGCACCGGTCGGTCGTGCGCTTCTGCAGCTCCGTCGCCCACCACTTCGCCATCGCCGCCTCCTCGGCGGTGAGCGCGTGCTCCCCGAGCGCGGTGACGCACCGGTCGACGAACGCCTGGGTCACCTCGATCTCGGTGGCCAGCTCGGCCATCACGAACCGGCTGTTCTGGAACGAGCCGACCGGCTGGCCGAACGCCTGGCGCTCCTTCACGTAGTCGAGCGTCATCCCGAACGCCGCGCGTGCCGCGGCGACCCCGGCCACCGCGATCGACAGTCGCTCCTGCGGCAGGTTGTGCACCAGCTGCAGGAACCCTTCACCTTCCGTGCCGAGCCGGTTGTCGACCGGGACGTGGACGTCGGTGAAGAACAGCTCGGCGGTGTCCTGTGAGTGGAGACCGAGCTTCTCGAGGTTGCGGCCGCGCTCGAACCCCGGCATGCCGCGTTCGAGGACGAGCAACGACATGCCCTTGTGCTTCTGCGACGGGTCCGTCTTGACCGCGGTGATGACGAGATCGGCGTTGATGCCGTTGGTGATGAACGTCTTCGACCCGTTGACCACGTACGCGTCGCCGTCGCGGATGGCCGTGGTCCCCATGCTCGCGAGGTCGGAGCCGATCGCGGGCTCCGTCATCGCGATCGCGGTGACGAGCTCGCCGCTCACGATGCCGGGGAGCCAACGCGCCCGCTGCTCGTCGGTGCAGTAGGCGAGGAAGTAGGGCAGGCAGATGTCGTTGTGGAGGCTCAGACCGAGCCCGGCGCCGCCGACGCCCGCCGCCTGGACCTCTTCGCCGATCACCTGGTTGTACCGGAAGTCGTCGACGCCGCCGCCGCCGTACTCCTCGGGCACGGCCATGCCGAGGAACCCGTGCCGGCCGGCGTCGGCGAACAGGTCGTGCGGGACGATGCCCGCGGCCTCCCACTCCAGGTGGTGCGGGACGACCTCCTTGTCGAGCCAGGCCCGGAAGCTCGCCCGGAGCGCCTCGTGCTCGGGCTCGAAGATCTCGCGCCTCATCGCGGCGGCACCGCCCTCGACTCGTGCGACCCCGGGATCATTCGGACCAGGCCTTCACCTTGCCGACGATCTCGGCCGGGTTCGCCCCGATCGGCGTCACGTTGAGCACCGTCACGCCGGCGGCCTTGTACGCGGCGAGGCGCTCCTTGATGTAGCCCTCGGGGCCGACCAGCGTCGTGAGCTCGAGCAGCTCGTCGGGGATCAGGGCCTCGGCCTCCTTCTTCTTGCCGGAGAGGTACAGCTCCTGGATCTCGAGCGCCTCCTGCTCGTAGCCGTACCGCTGCACGAGCTGGTTGTAGAAGTTCTTGCCCTTGGCACCCATGCCGCCCACGTAGAGCGCGGTCATCGGACGGGCGAACTCGCGGATGTGACCGACCTCGGACTCCTCACCGATCGCGACGAGGCCACCGGCCGCGATGTCGAGCGGACCGAGCGCGGGGTCGCGCTTCGCGTACCCGGCGTCGAGCGCCGGACCGAACACCTCACGCGCCTTCTCGGGAATGAAGAAGATCGGCAGCCAGCCGTCGGCGACCTCGGCCGTGAGCGCGACGTTCTTCTCGCCGAGGGACGCGATGTAGATGGGGATGTCGGCGCGCACCGGGTGGTTGATGATCTTGAGCGCCTTGCCGAGCCCGGTGCCCTGGTCGGCCGGGAGCGGCACGTGGTAGATCGGGCCGTCGTGGGTCACGGGGGCCTCGCGCCGCCAGACCTGCCGGCAGATGTCGACGATCTCGCGGGTCCGGCCGATCGGCTTGTCGTAGGGCACGCCGTGCCAGCCCTCGATCACCTGGGGGCCCGACGCGCCGAGCCCCAGCACGCAGCGGCCGTCGGACAGCGCGTCGATGCCGGCGGCGGTCATCGCGATCAGGGTGGGGGTCCGGGAGTAGAGCGGCAGGATGCCGGCGCCGATCTGCACCCGTGACGTCTTCGCCGCGAGGTAGCCCATGAAGCTCGGGGCGTCGAAGCTGTAGAGCTCGGCGATCCAGGCGATGTCGAGCCCGGCGGCCTCGAGCTCCACGAGCTGCTGGGCCGACTGCTGGTGGCCACCGGTGTAACTGATCTGCATCGACAACTGCACGGACCGGCTCCGTTCTGGGATTGGGGGAGGAGCCGAGACTCTACGGCGGGCCGGGGCGGACGGGCACGGTCCGCCGGTACCGTGGGGCGACCCGGCACGGGAGGCCACCATGGGCAGTGACGACGCACTCGCGGTCGTGGACCGGTTCAACGCGGCGTGGGGCGCCCACGACCTCGACGCCACGCTCGCGATGGTGACCGAGGACTGCGTCTTCGATGCGACCGGGCCGGCGCCCGACGGCACGCGCTGCGTGGGCCGGGAGGCGATCCGGGCCGCGTGGGCACCGATCTTCGCCGACGCGGCGAGCGGCTTCGAGACCGAGGAGATCTTCGCCGCCGGTGACCGCGTCGTGAGCCGGTGGCGGTACTCCTGGAGCGACGGTCACATCCGCGGCGCCGACCTGTTCCGGGTGCGCGACGGACTGGTCGCCGAGAAGCTCTCGTACGTGAAGGGCTGAGGCGAGGACCAGCGGCGCCGGCGAGGATCAGCGCGAGCCGGAGGCGACCCGCAGGAGCGCCTCGTTCGCGCCCTCGGGCAGCTCGGTGAGCGGTTCCGCGATCTCCTCGACCGTCGGGCCGTACCGCGCCGCGAGGGGCGCGAGCGCGGCCAGGTCGAAGTCGTAGAGCGCAGCGGCATTGCCGGCGAGCATCCGCCGGATCTCGGGCTCGGGGATGCCGTGCATGACCTGGCGGAGGTGCTCCCGGGTGAACGGGCCGGTGCCCTCGCTGTGCGGGTAGTCGCTCCCCCACATGAACCGGTCGGCACCCAGGTACTCGCGCGCGGCGATGTCGGACAGACCCGGCTGACTCACCCCCATCCAGCAGTTGCGCCGGAAGTACTCCGTGGCCGACCTCGGCGGGACCGTGTCCGTGTCGTAGGCGAGCTCGCCGGTCCGGCCGGTCTTCCTGATGCCCTCGAGCTGCGCGTCGAGCTGCTGGAGCAGCGGGGGCACCCAGTTGCAGCCGGTCTCGGTGATCGCGAACTTCAGCTTCGGGAACCGCTCGAAGATCCCTCCGAGGACGAACTGCACGAGCGGACGCTGGGAGTAGAACGTCACCTCGCTGATGAAGACGAGGGGCGACGACGGGTAGCGGCCGTAGTCCGGTGCGCCGGTCCCGCCGTGCAGGTTGACGACGACCCCCAGGTCCTCGCACGTCCTCCAGACGGCGTCGTACTTCGGGTCGATGAGGGGCGACACCCAGGTGCAGTCGGGTGGGATGTTCGGCAGGAGCAGCCCACCGCGCAGGCCGTGCTCCTCGATGAACGTCACGTCCTCGATCGCGTCGTCGACGTCGTTGAGGAAGATCTGGCCGACGCCGGCGCGCCGCTCGGGGAACTTCGCGCAGAAGTCGACGAGCCAGCGGTTGTGGGCGCGGATTCCCGCGAGCCGGTGCTCGTACTCGTCGGGCTTCGGCGGCTTCGCGAAGAGCACGAAGCTCGGGAAGAACGGGGGCACCGTGTTGGGGAACACGACCTCGGCCACCTGGCCGTCGGCCTCGAGGTCGCCGTTGCGCCGCTCGTCGTCCCAGTTGCGCACCCGGCCGCCGTCGTGCAGGTCGCGATAGGGGTTCTTGTACTTGTTGCGCCACGCGTCGAAGTCGTCGCGGTAGCGCGGATCGAGGTACTCCCGGTACTGCTCGTGACTCCCGCCGGCGTGACAGTCCGACGAGATGATCGTGTAGCGGGGTGACGCGGTCGTCGACATCTGGACTCCTCGGAACGCGCGGTGCGGTGCCGGACTGTACGGCACCCGGCCCACGGGCCCAAGCAGGCCGGCCCGCCCTCCGGCACCGTGCGGTGGCGGGCCCACCGGCCCGTGCTAACCGAGGGCGGTCACGAGGAGGTCGAGCACGAGCCCGGCACCGACGGCCACGAGGAAGGAGTGCCCGCGCCACGTGAGCGCGACGGCGAGCGCCACCGCCGCCACCGCCGCGCACCCCGCGACCGCGCCGGACTCGACGAAGGGGCGCAGCGCGCCGGCCACCACGGCGGCCACCGCCGCGAAGCCCGCCGTGGTGGACGCACGCGCCACCGTCCCGTCGGGCCGGATCCGCGCACCGAGCACGAGCGGCACGTACCGGAACGCGTAGCTGCCGATCGCGACGAGCGCGACCACGATCCACGTCGTCACGCGCCACCCCCGGCTCCGGTCGGGCGGACGAGCCCGCCGACGAGACCGCCGACCACGACCGCGGCGACGAGTCCGAGCCCGGCGGGGAGATCCGCGGCGAACCAGCCCGCGACCGCGCCCAGGCCGACCGCGATCGCACCCGTCCGCTCGCGCAGGCGGGGCGCGACCACCACCGCGAGATTCACGGGGAGCGCGAGCGCGAGCAGCCCCACCCCGCCGGGCAGGCCGAGCCGGCCCGCCAGCACGGCGCCGGCGGTCACCTCCGCGACGAAGCCCACCGTCAGGACCAGCGCGGCCCCGAGCACGAACGCCCGGTGCGCCGCCGCGGTGGGCCGGTCGTCGAGGTCGCGTTCGGCGAGCGCCCAGGTGGGATCGATGACCGCGGCCGCACCGACCGGGCGGAACCAGCGTGGCTGGTCCCGCCAGTCCGGGGCGAGGCTGGCGCTGTAGGCGACGAGCCGGAGGTTCACGGCGAGCGCGCCGATCACGGCGGCGACGGGTGCGCCGGCGTCGAGGCCGCGCAGCATGACGAGCTGCGCGCTCCCGCCGTACACGAGCACCGTCGCCGCCCAGCGCGCGACGACCTCCGGTCCGGCTGCGACGACGGTGCCGACCGCGAGGCCGAACGGCAGGTAGCTGACGACGATCGGGGCCATCGCCCGCACGCCGCGTGCGAGGTCGCCGCGCGCGAGCGTCGGTGACGACACCGCCGCCGCGGTCACGGGACGACCTCGGCGAAGGGCTCCACCCGCCACCATTCCCGCAGCGCGTCGACACCGATCCGGTCGACCACCGGCGTCATCTGGGTGCGGTGCGCGAGCAGGGCGCGCAGCTTGCGGTCCGCGTACCGGTCGTCGAGCCGGACCTCGACGCCGATGTCCTCGGGTGGCCGCGTCGCGACGCCGCCGAGCGCACCGACGCCGATCGCCGCGTAGACGTCGGCGAACTCCGTCGCCTTGGCCTCGCTGTTCATCGTCTGGAGCAATCGGGCGGTGCCACCGCTCGCCCGCCAGGCGAGCTCGGCCCACCGTCCGACGGTCACGTGGTCCGGATGCCCGGTGATGCCGTCGGGCCCGAAGCTCACGATGGTGGCGGGCCGCACACGCGCGATGAGCGCGGTGATGCGGGCCACGGCCCGGTCGACGTCGACGTCGGCGCAGGCGCCGTCCGGGAACCCGAGCGACCGCTGCTCACGGACCCCGACGGCGCGCAACGACGCACGCGCCTCGCGGGCCCGCACCCGGGCCAACCGCTCGGGCGGCCAGGTCACCGGGTCGTCGGTGCCGAGCTCGCCGGCCGTGGCGTGGACGCACACCACACGCGACCCGGCGGCCACCGCGAGCGCCATGAGGCCCGCCGACAGCCACGCCTCGTCGTCGGGATGCGCCCACAGTCCGAGCACGGTGCCCAGGCGCGCGGCCTGGGCCGGCGTCGAGACGGCGAGGGCGGCACCGGCCGCGGTCACGACCGGCTCCCGCGCCGGGCCGGTCGCCGGATCAGCCGCCCCGTCCGCTTGGGCATCCGGACCGGCTGCAGGTCCTGGTGCCGGCTGCGAACGAGCTCGCGAAGCATGGTCGGGTGCACGGTGGGCTCCTTCTGGTCGGGGTGCATCGAGGATGCCGTCCGGCGGCGCCCACTTCATCGGGCACCCACCCCATTCGCGACGGGGACACCGGATCCCCGGACTACAGCCAACGGACCACGCGGCCGATCGGGCCGGGCCGCCGCCGACGGAGTCGGTAGCGTCCGGGCATGGGCTCCCGACGCCTCCGCCAGCACTACCTCGCGCCCGACGGCACCGGGGTCCGGGTCGACGTCGACCCCACGCTGCGGCCGGTGACCCGTGCCTGGACCAACCAGCGCGCCCGGCTGCTCGAGCTCGTCCGGTCGATGACCCCCGACGACTGGGCGCGCCCGACCCGGTGCGACTCCTGGGACGCGACGAGCGTCATCGGCCACCTCGTCGTGGTCGACGGCTTCTGGGACCTCACGCTCGGCAACGTGCTCGCCGGCGCCGAGCCCACCCGGTTCCTGCAGGGGTTCGATCCCTCCACGTCGACCGACGGCCGGGTCGCCGCGGCCGTCGACCGGCCCGTGTCCGAGATCGTCGAGTCCTTCGCGGTCGGCACCGGCACGCTCGCCGCGACCGTCGGCCGCTTCGACGACGTCACCTGGGCGCAGCGGGCCGAGAGCCCGATGGGGCACCTGCCCGCGCACCTGCTCCTCGCCCACGCGCTGTGGGACTCGTGGCTGCACGAGCGCGACATCACGGTGGTCGCGGGCACGGCGGCGGACCCGGAGCCCGACGAGGTCCGGGACGCCGCGGCGTGGATGCTCTGCTTCGCGGGCCTCCAGGGCGGCCTGCTCGACGACCCCGAGCCGGTGGGCCCGGGACCCGACTCGGTGATCGACGCGACCCTCCGCTTCGACGACCTTCCCGGCATGGCGCTCCACGTCACGATCGACACCGGCGTCACGTTGCGGCCGGCCGATCCCGCCGGCGCGACCGCGGCCGGATCGGCCGTCGAGTTCGTCGAGGCGGCCACCGGTCGTCGCCCGCTGGCACCCGCGCTCGAACACCTCCCGGACGACCTCGCCGCGCAGATCGCCCGCGCCGCGTCGACGCTCTGACCGGCACCGGTGTCCTGGACCGACGCGCTTCTCATCACCCTCGCCGGCCTCGGCGCAGGGATGATCAACACCGTCGTCGGCTCCGGCTCGCTCATCACGTTCCCGACGTTGATCGCGCTCGGCTTCCCACCGGTCCTCGCGAACGTGTCGAACAACATCGGTCTCGTGCCCGGCGCGCTCTCCGGCGCCATCGGCTACCGGCGCGAGCTGCGCGGTCAGGCCGGGCGCCTGCGCCGGCTCGTGCCCGCCTCGCTCGCGGGTGGCCTCACCGGCGCGATCCTGCTCCTCGTCCTGCCGAGCTCGGTGTTCAAGCGCGTGGTGGTCGTGCTGATCGCGATCGCGCTGGTCCTCGTGGTGCTCCAGCCGCGCATCGCCCGCTGGCTCGCGCGTCGCGGTCACGACCGGCGCGACGTCCGCCCCCTGCTCATCGGGCTCGTCGCGCTCACCGGGGTGTACGGCGGTTACTTCGGCGCCGCCCAGGGGATCATCCTGATCGCGCTGCTCGGGATCTTCGTCGACGACAACCTTCAGCACCTGAACGGCGTGAAGAACGTGCTCGCGATGAGCGTCAACCTCGTCGCGAGCATCGTGTTCGTGCTCTTCGCCGACATCGACTGGGCGATCGTGGCCTGCATCGCGATCGGCTCGGTCATCGGCGGCCAGCTCGGCGCGACGGTCGGGCGCCGGCTCGACCCGCGGGTGCTGCGGGCCGTGATCGTGGTCGTGGGCGTGGTCGCCCTCGTGAACCTGATCTGAGCCGGGCTCAGCCGATCGTGAAGCTCATGAGGTCGCGTCCGACCGAGATCGCGCCCGAGTAGCCACCGGCGCGGAGGTCCTCCACGAACGTCTCCTCCTGCTCCGGTGTCCCGGGGGCGGGGATGAGGTGGGTGAGGACCACGTGCGGGACGCCGGACCGCGCCGCCGCCGCCCCGAGCGGCACGGTGTCGGCGTGGTAGCTGAAGATCTGCTCGAAGCGGGTGCCCGCGATGAGCGGCGCGAGGGGCGTCGCCCGGCAGGCCTCGTGCACGAGGAGGTCGGCACCGGCCGCGAGCCGCTCCACCTCCGCGCAGACGCGTGTGTCACCCGAGATCACCACGGCACCGTCGGGCGTGCGCACGCGGTAGGCCACCGCGTCGGGGACCGGCTCGTGGTGGACCCCGACCGCGTCGACGCGCACCGCGCCGTCGGCCGACGACCACACCTCGACCGGCTCGGCCGACGCGGCGAACGCCCGCACCTCGTGGCGCGGACCCTCCGGCTGCACGTGCGCAATGCGCAGGGCGATGTCGTCGTCGTACGGCTCGAGCATCCGGGCGACGAAACGGGCCGGCAGGCCGTCGGGCGTCACGACGGTCAGCGGCGGCGTCGTGCGCACCTGCTGGAGGATCCAGTGCGTCATCACGACGTCGGCGAGCCCGACGACGTGGTCGCTGTGCACGTGGGTGACGAACAGGGCGGTGAGCGCGTTCGGCTCGCAGCCCGCCTCGGCGAGCCGGATCACCGTGCCGCGACCGGCGTCGAACTGCAGCGCGACGTCGCCGTGGCGCACGAGGGTCCCCGATCCCGCCCGCCCCGGCGCCGGGTGGGGCACGCCCGTGCCCGTGAGCGTGACGGTGGTGGTCACCGGTCGACGCCGAGGATCAGACCGCTCGTGGGGACCCCGGTCCCGGCGGTGACGAGCGCGTGCTCCACGCCGGGCACCTGGTTGACGGCGGTGCCGCGCAGCTGGCGGACGACCTCGGTGATGCCGTTCATCCCGTGGATGTACGCCTCGCCGAGCAGACCGCCGCTCGTGTTGACCGGCAGCTCGCCCCCGACCGACAGGCGCTCGACGGTCGCGTAGTCCTTCGCCTCGCCGCGCCCACAGAAGCCGAGCTCCTCGAGCTGCATGAGCACGAACGGCGTGAAGTGGTCGTAGAGAAAGGCCGTGTCCATGTCGCCGGGGGTCAGTCCCGACTGCCGCCACAGCTGATCCGCGACCACGGCCATGTCGGGCAGCACCGTCAGGTCGTCGCGGTAGTAGGCGGTGACCATCTCCGCGTCGTACGCCGCACCCTGCGCGGCCGCGCGCACGACCGCCGGCGGCTGCGCGAGGTCACGGGCCCGCTCCACCGACGTGACGACGAGCGCGACGCCGCCGTCGCTCTCCTGGCAGCAGTCGAGGAGACGCAGCACCGGCTCGACGATCCAGCGCGACGCCTGGTGCTCCTCCACCGTGATCGGCCGGCCGTGGAACCACGCGCCCGGGTTCGTGGCCGCGTGCGCGCGGTCGACGACCGCGATCGGCGCGAAGTCGGCGTTGGTCACGCCGTAGCGCTCCATGTACGGCATCGCCGCGAGCCCGGTCCACGCGGCCGGCGTCATCAGCCCGTACGGCGCGTACCACGACAGCCAGGGCGGCAGCACGCCACCACCGCCCGCGTCGAAGTTGCCGAAACGCAGCCCGGACCGCTCGTTCATCGCCCGGTAGCAGACGACCACCTCGCACACGCCGGTCGCCACCGCCATCGCCGCCTGCAGCACGACGGCCGCGGCCGCGCCCCCGCCGTACGGGATGCGGGCGAACATCGCGAGCCGGTCGATGCCGACGGTACGGCCGACCTCCATCTCGTCGTTGTCGTCGAGCGTGAACGTCACCAGGCCGTCGACGTCGGACGGGGTCAGGCCGGCGTCGCGCAGCGCCGCCGTGATGCACTCCGCCGCGAGCTGCAGCTCCGAGCGGCCCGACTCCTTGGAGAACTCGGTCTGGCCGATCCCCGCGATCGCGGCCCGGCCCGAGAGGCTCACGCGCCACCGCCGAGCGGGAGGCTCAGCGTGGCGGTCCCGCTCACGTGCTCGCCGAGGTCGTCGACCGCGGCGAACTCGACGTCGACCCAACCGAGGCCGTCGACCGCCTCGGCGCGCGTCACGCGCCCGACGTACGTGAGCGTGTGACCGGGGAACACGGGGACCCCCAGGCGGATCGCGATCCGGTGGACCTGGGCCTCCGGCCCGGCCCAGTCGGTGAGGAACCGGCTGCAGTAGCCGGTGTCCGAGAGGATGTTCATGAAGATGTCGGGCGCGCCCTGCGCGTTCGCGTAGTCGCGGTCGTGGTGCACCGGCATGAAGTCACGCGTCGCGATCGCGCCGGCGACGATGACGGTCGCGGTCACGTCGATCACCAGCGCGGGCAGGTCGTCGCCGACCCCGATCGACGCGAACGACCGCGCCGCCGGTACCGCGCTCACGCGGTCACCGCCGGGGCGAAGAGCGGCAGCACGAGATCGTCGTCGAAGCGAGCGAACCGCACCTCGACGGCGAGCCCGATGCGCACGTCGGCGGGTGCGACGTCGACGAGGTTGCTCACGATCCGCACGCCTTCCTCGAGATCGACCAGCGCGACCACGTAGTCCTCGTCGAACCACGGCCACTGCGGATGACGCGGCAGCACGAAGCTCGCCACGGTCCCGCGGCCCGACGCCGGCACGGCGGTCCACGCGAGCGAGGTGCAGTGCGGGCACATCGGCCGGGGCGGGTGACGGAGCCGGTCGCAGTCGTCGCATCGCTGCACCAGCAGTCGGTCGCTGCGCAGCCCGGCCCAGAAGAACTCCGTGTCCGGCGTGACGGTGGGCGCGAGCCGGAAGGCCATCAGACGCCCTCCGGCTTGAACTTGAGGATGCGGAACGTCTGGACCCCGACCACCTCGTCGTCGACGGTGTAGGTGGTCCGCCAGGTCAGGAACCGGCCCGGGCCCAACCGGGTCCGCTTCTCGTCCGAGACCGACTCGGTGACCGCGTGGGCGTGGACGACCTCACCGGGCCGGAGGTAGCGGACGATCTCGAACTCCGAGTTGGTGGCGAGCGTCCCGACGAAGCCGGCGTCGTCGAGGACGCGCAGGACCTCGGCACCCTCCCCCTCCACCGGCGAGCCGCCGCGCTCGCGGATCCCCGTGATCACCGGCGTCTGCATCGACCAGGTCTGGAGCATCAGCGGCGGGGCGACGATCCCGCCGAAGCGCGAGGCGGCGGCGACCTCCGCGTCGACGTAGACGGGGTTCGCGTCCTCGAACGCGGCCGCCCAGTGCCGGATCATCGACTCGTTGACGGGGTCGGGTCCGGCCACCGGCTCCGCCCCGCCGACCGGCCGCCCCACGAGTGCCGCGAGGGCGGCGTCGAGATCGCTTCCACTGGGTCCGCTCATCGGTCGGTCTCTACCACGGGTCGTGACGGGCCGGCACGTCCGCGGATCCGGTCCGGTGGTGCGGTCGTCGGGGCCTGGCCTACGGTGCGCGCCTGACGTCGACGTCCGCGCCTGGGGAGGCTCCTGCGATGCCCGTGATCGGTGACGTGCTGCTCGATTCGCTGCAGCGCCGCATGCACACGATGCACGGCCTCTACTACGAGGCCGTCGACACGATGACCATCGACCACGTGAACCACTTCGAGAAGGAGGGCGTGCTGCCCATCGCCTTCTCGCTGTTCCACTACACCAACATGCAGGACGCCAGCTTCATGCTGATCACCGGCATCGCGCCCGTGTGGAACGCGGACTGGCAGGCCAAGGTCGGCATGGCCATCGACGACCACGGCAAGCACCGCACGGTCGACGAGATGGTGCACCAGCGCATCGGCGACTACGACGCGTTCAAGGCGTACCAGCGCGCGGTGTTCCAGCGCACCGAGGACCACCTCGCGACGATGGACCCCGAGGACCTGGTCCGCATCCTGATCGTGCCGCCGTACCCGCCGCAGGTCGCGTCCACCTACAGCGCGCGCTGTGCGGGACCCGAGGGCATCACCGTCCTCGACGGCTTCGAGTGCTGGCTGTACCAGCACGGGTTGCGCCACATGGGTGAGATCGAGCTCGCCCGCGGCATGGTCGGGCTCAACGGCATGACGTCGTGACCGGTCCGGCGGCCGCGCCGGCGCCCGGCACGGCCGAGTGGCTCGCGCTCGTCGCCGAGCCCGTCGTCGATCCGGACCAGCGGATCGTCGACCCGCACCACCACCTCTGGCCGGCGGGGCGGGGCATGCGCTACGGCGTCCCGGAGCTGCTCGCCGACGTCGGCTCCGGTCACCGGGTGGAGCACACGGTGTTCATGGAGTGCGGCGCCGCCTACCGCGCCGACGGCCCCGAGGCGCTCCGGCCCGTGGGCGAGACCGAGTTCGTGGCGGCGGCCGCCGACGAGTCGGGCGGGGTCATCGCCGCAGTGGTCGGGCACGCGGATCTCCGGCGCGACGACCTCGACGGGATCCTCGACGCCCACGTCGAGGCCGGGCGCGGGCGGTTCCGCGGGATCCGTGACGCGTTGTCCCGCGCGGAGCCGGGCGAGCCGCTGATGATCCCGGGCGGTGCGCCCGAGGGGAAGTACGCCGACCCGGACTTCCGGCGGGGCGTCGCCCGACTCGGTGCCCGTGGCCTCACCTACGACTCGTGGCACTACCACTACCAGAACCGTGAGTTCCTCGAGCTCGCGCGTGCAGTGCCCGACACCGTGATGGTGCTCGACCACTTCGGGACTCCGATCGGCGTGGGGTCCTACGCCGGCCGGGCCGACGAGATCTTCGCCTCGTGGAGCGACGACGTGGCCGAGATCGCGCGTTGCGGCAACGTGGTCGCCAAGCTCGGCGGTCTCGCGATGCCGGACAACGGGTACGGCTGGCACCTCGCCACCCGGCCGCCGACCTCCGACGCGGTCGTCGCCGCGCACGGTCGCTGGTACCGGCACCTGATCGAGTGCTTCGGTCCGGACCGCTGCATGTTCGAGTCGAACTTCCCACTTGCACCCACTCAGGGTGAGTGGTTGCGTGTTCTTCGCTCGCTTGCGCTGCGCTCCGATGGTCGACCGGACCCACCCTCTCGGTGGGTGGTGTTCGTTGCCATCCTCTGGAGGGTGGCGAGGGCAGCCCGTCAAGGTTGACCAGCTGCGGTGCCTAGCTGGCATCGTGAGTGCCGGTGGTAGCTGACTACTGCTAGGCGGGGGTGCGGGGCAACGGACATTGCCGTGCCCCTGCGTTCCACGTTGACTCACGGCCCCCACCACGCGGGGACCGCCTGACCAGGCTCGCGGGTCTCCCGGTTCGGCAGTGTCGACCTAGGCGCGTTCACGGGCTCCCGCGAGGGGAAGCCTGGCCACCATCGGCACGGTCCTACGTTCCCGGTTCGGTACGCGTCCGCGCACCCTTCCCGGTGGAGTCTCGTGGGATGACCCGAGGCTGTGACCCGGTGGCTCGGTACAGGCTCCCACCCTCGCCCCCGTCCGTGGGGGTGCGGTGGAGGCTTCACCCTCCGCGCTGACGGTCTCCGCCCGGGCTCCTAACCCGGGCACCCTCGGTGCTGGCACTCCCGCCATCGGAGCCCGTCCCGGCGTGAACCTCTAGCCGATGACTCCGCAGGCTGTGCGGTGCGGGGCAACGGACGTTGCCGTGCCCCTGGTACAGGCTGAGTTTACGGTACAACCGGGCCGGACCTGAATGGGTCGGATGGCTCATTTGGGAGCATGGCCAGGCACCCTGCCTGGTCAAGGTTGACGGCCCCCGGGACAGGAACGGTGGTGGTGCCCCCGCGGTCTAGGTGCGCCCGCGACCCTACCGCCCTACCGCCCTCGCGCTGCGGAGTGGCTATATCTGGAATGTGTGCGGTGGCCATTCATTCATTGCGAACACTGCGCATTGTGGGTGTGTGTTCTAGTGGAACACCCACCCCGGGCGCGTCTCCGCAGGTCAGACGGGGTGCGGTGGCCAGAATTGGGCCGGGGGAGGTGCGACAAGGTTCCAAAGGGGGGTCTATTACACAAATATAGAAAGCATAATATAACACGCTCAAAGGCAATATTGAGGTGCGACTCTACCGCCCGATTTGCCTCTCACCAGCACTCTACCGGCACCCTCGCGACACCCCACCAGTAGTCCACCACCCTCTCACCAGCGCGACCTGCTACCCCCGCGGGTACCAGTTTCTACGAGGAGGGACGTGAGCCACGACGGCGAGCGTCCCGAGTGCCGCTGACCCTTCCGCCTACGCCGCGGGAGGGCTTCGGCGGGTCAGCGATGGGGCGACCCTTCGCCCCGTCAGCTGCACACCTTCCTCCCTGCCATCCCTGCTGCGCGCCGCTTGGTGGAGCGGCGCTTGAGAGATGGCAATGCAAGGGGCTGGCAACGCCAGCCCTGACGGCACCGCGCCGGACGCGCGGTGCTGTACCTGCGCGAGAGACCTGAGCCGCAGGACGCGGCTCAGGCGGACCCATCTCGCGAAGCCACCCGGCCGGGGCCACAGCCATGCCTCCAGGCGCTCCGCTACCTGCGGTAGCGCCGCTCAGGAGGGCATGGCCTGTGCTGACGCAGGGGCGCGGCAACTGCCGTTGCCCCGCAACACCAGGAGTTGAGAGATGAGCACTACCAGCGACTGCCGCCTACAAGCGGCGGAGCGAGGACTGGAGGAGGCCGAACGCCTTCTCGACCGGTTCCACCGGACCCTCACCGGGCCGGTGGGGTGGACCCTGCGCGCGGTTGGCGCAGCGCCCGCCGAAGGCGTGGAGCACACGCTCGACGCCATCGAGGAGTGGTGCGAGGAGCACCGCTCGTACATGGACGCGACAGCGCCCGCGAAGGAGACCCATACCCAATGACCAGGACCAAGCAGAGCGGTCCGGTTGTGCGCAACCGAGCCGACCTGGAGAAGTACGACGAGTACTACGTCGGACCAGTGCCGACGCGCGATGCCATCTCGCACCATCTGTCGGTGCGGGGTTGGTTGAACCAGTCGGATATCGCGAGCGTGCTCGACATACCCGAGAGCACCGTCGAGTGGCTGACGAGCGCTGCTGCGTTCGTGTCAGTGACGCCTGACGGTCGAGTCGTGGCACGCCCGGACTGGTCGTGCACCGACGAGGAGAACACCATCCGTCACGCGTTCCTGCGGCTGATGACCGCGGCCGGCGCGGGTGCGGTGCCGCCTTCGGCATCCGCTCCCACGACGTACCGGCTGCCCGAGGGTGAGGCCGACACTGCTGTCGCTGCGCGCCTCAAGTCGCTGTCGAGTGGACACCAGGCGATGAGCCTGAGCCCCGCCACGTTCCCCTCTCCCGAGGGTCGCATAACGCTCATGCGGCACTTCGGAGATGGCGTGACCGTCGAGACGCTCGCACTCGCGTGCGGTGTCGCTGCCGACGTCATGGCGTGGTGGCTGGTCGCGGACGTTGCCGAACTCGTGAGCGAGCAAGGCAGCAAGGCGTTCACCACCTTCTGCCGCTTGCTGCGTGTGATGAAGCTCCAGCCCGATGAGCCGCAGCCGAAGGGCGCGCGCCCCCACAGGCCGCGCAACTTCCAGCCTGAGCGGGTGGAGGTCTACTGATGGACCTCACCAACGTGGACATCGACAACCTGACCAACGAGGAGTTGGCCGAGTTGGCGCTCGAACTCAAGGCGGAACGTGACGCCGTGCGTGCACAGCGCGCTGCGGGAGAGGCCGCTGCCTCCGCTTCTGCGGGAGGCCAGCCCCTCGCTGACGACTACAACGGCAACGCCGGGAAGCCCGCGGTCCAGGTGACCACTACGTCACCGACCGAGACCTCGCTGTCTCCCGTCGACCGCACGCACAAGCTGAGCGCGTCCGACGTACCGGAGACGGACGACCAAGGAGTACCACTCCTGCCGGATGACCGTTGGGCACTGTTGTGGCAGAACGTTCGGGAAGTGGACCGATGAAGGTCTGCTCGCGCTGCGGTGAGACGAAGCTTCTCGACGCGTTCTACAACGACCAGTCGCACGCAGACGGAAGGCGGTCCGCCTGTAGGCCATGCGTTCGCACGCTCCGACGCGAGCGTGAGCGTCAGACCAACGTGCGTAACCGGAAGGCGCGCAGCAACGGGCTCGATGCGTGGGGAGGCAGGGAGCATCGACCGTCGTACTTGTCGGCGGTGGAGTCGGTCCAGTGGTACATCGACCACGGCGTCATCGACACATCCGGCGAATGCTGGCTCTGGACGCGAACCACGACCGAGGCGGGGTACGGCCAGGTGTGCAGTGACGGTCGCGTACGCCCGGCGCACAGGTTCGTGTTCGAGGCCCTCACCGGACGGGACGCAGGCGAGCACCTCCACCACGAGTGTCGCAATCGGGCATGCGTGAACCCTGAGCACCTTGTGCCGATGACGGAAGCCGAACACGTGGCCATGCATCGCGTGGCGCTGGCGGCCTGAGAGAACAGGAAGGGAGGTGAGCATGAGCAAGACACAAGCCGAGAACATGGCCGGTGCCGAGGCAGCTGCCGAGGTCACTGGCACCAAGACGGAGCGCCTCACGGCGTACCTGGCGGCCGTGGCCGACGTGCTGAACCACGACGACTACTGCACCGACACGCATTGGTCGGGGCACCTGGCGTTCCTGCGTGGGTACGTGAACGCCGCGCTGGAGGACGTGGCGTGAGTCGGTACGTGACGTGCGTGCGGTGCGGCCGGAACAGGCCGCACGGCGCACGAGGTGAGTGCGACAGCTGCTACACGAACGGGCGAGCGAGGTGGCGCAAGCAACACCCGCTCCGCTCCCGCCTCGCGAAGCGCCTGCGGGCGCTCGCGCTGCGCGTCGAAGGCGTGAAGTAGTTGCCACGACGGACACACACCCCCACAACGCGGCCCGCAGTGGAGAAGCCACGCACCGGGCTGAACCTCGGTGCTGAGTGGCGACAGCGCAGGAAGCGCGGTGAGCCTTCGTATCTCTCGGAGGAACACGTGAGCGCTCCGATTCCTTCGGACGCTCCGCTCAACCAACCCACCACTCGCTAGCGCGCGAGACCGACGCACCTCCCGGCCTCCATCCCGAGGACCGGGAGGTGTTGTCGCGTCAGGCAAGCCCTTGGAGGCCACGGAATGGACTTGTAACCTGGATACCACGGAGAGACCCCTGCGCACCCTGCCCGCGTGGGGGTGCTCTCGCGTCGACAGGTCTGACGCAAGACTGCGACCGATGGCCGACTACGCAGTCTCCCTGCTGACCTTCGAGAGTGAGCCAACGGTACGCGGCGACGTCCTCGGCACAGCGTGGCCCCTGAACGTTGAGGGCGTGACCGCCGAGGTTCGACTACCGCGGTTCAACTTCGACTCACCCGGGACGCGCTACCACTGGCCAACAGCGCCAGACATCCCGGATGCCGACAGGGTGTCCGACTGGCTTGAGCACGACGACGGCCACGTCCAGTGGGGCGACACCTACCAGCACGGACCCACCGACGACCTCACGGACGTCGCAGTGGGCCTCAAGCACGCGCTGTTGGTCGTGTCGTTCCCGGAAGCGCTGTCCGACCCGGATGAGCGCCACACCTTGGCTGTGCGTGCCGCCGCAGTTGCGGAGACGTGGTGCAAGCGCATGGTCGAGTGGCTGTCCCTTCGACGGGTCATCAACGTCGACCCAGCGCACACCGGAGTGCGCATCATCGGACAGCCGGAGTTCACCGGGGAGATGTGGCTGCAACAGACGCCTGAGTCGCAGTCGGGATGGAACTGGCTGAGGCCCACCAAGTACGTGCAGAACATCAACGTGATGATGCCGCCGGGCGGCCCGAACTTCATGATGTTCGCGAGCACACCTGCCGACTGGTCGCAAGGTGCACTCGCCGCAGCGAGCGGAGCTGCCATCCCAACCGAATGGGAACTACTCACCGATGCGTTCGCCGCGTGCTTGGACGACAACTTCCGCAAGGCCGTGCTCGACGCAGCTACAGCGCTGGACCTTGTGCTGGCGGAGGTGGCTCTGCCGTACCGCCTACAGACCCACGCACCTGCGGACGCTGCCGCGTGGCTCGACAAGCAAACTCTCGGCGACAAGGTGGGTTACTTGGAGAACAGGATTCAGCTGCCGAGCAACATGCGCGCCTTCGTGAAGCTGCGGAACGCCGTAGCGCACCGCGGCTACGAAGCGAACCGTGATGAAACAGCGGAAGCCCTCCGTGCCGCACGCGAGGTGATGAACGCTCACGCGCGGTTCCCGAGCCCGTCGTAACTGCTACCCCGCGTAGTCCTCGGTCTGCAACACCCACCCGAGTGGGTCAGACCAGCGGTGCCACGCTTCGCACTTGTCGCACAGACCCGATGCGCGCAGCGGTTGGTGCATCAGTCCTCCGGACCCACCAGTCGCTACCACGGTGCCGCCACACCCGTCGACCTCGCACGGACCATCAGGAGGTAGCACGGTTCGACCTCACTGGCGTCGAGTCGCTGGAATGCATCTCGCGGCCGTTCTCATACATCAACGCGTTCCTTCCGGTGTACGAAGCCCTGCAAGCTGCCGTAGGTCATCGCTGCCGCAACGAGTCCACCTAACCACCCGCCCCACCACACGGCTGCGGCCGCAAGCCCCATGAAGTGCAGAGCCCACGACACCACGAACGTCCCTGCCAGGAAGGCAAGGAAGCTGAGCACCAGCGCCTTGACCATGCGAGGGTCTCGGCACCCTGGCTGCGCCGCTTGAACCAGGGAGGTCCGCCAGTGCCCGTAAGCGTGACGCGGGCGTCGCGAATGCCCTGGTCACAGAGGTGCGGATTCTGAGAGAGGCTCTCCCCGGAGCGCCCCGGTACCAGGCACCCGGGAAGGGTCTCAGCGCCTCCTACGGCCACTGAGAGAGACCCTCTCAGGCGGCCTCGCTGTGCCGCCGCAGGTAGGCGGCAATGTCCTCCAAGCGGTATGGGTGGTCACCCGCCGAGCCTGCTGCTTGGTTGCAGAGTGAGCAGAGCAGTCCCCTAACGCACTTGCCGCACGTAGGCGTCTTTGGACAACACGCGTGGTCGTGGTCGACCACCAATCGCCCGACACGTCCAGGTGATGAGGGCGCGTGCGAGAAGGCCGAACCGCAAGCAGCGCACCCGCCGCCCTGCTCGCGAAGCAGAGTCTCATACTGCGCCCGGGTCAGTTTGTAGTTGCGCTCAAGCATGTGCCACGACGTGCAGTCCCGACACCGCGAGGACAGCCCACCTCCACTGCTGCCGTAGAACTCAGTGCGGTCCTTCTGAACACCACAGCCACGACAGACCTTGCTTGCGACACGCTCACCACCCTGACTCACTGCACGCGCTCCTTCGCCGCGTTCCACGTCTCGTCCAGGTCCTCCAGGTCCGCGTTCGGCCGCTGGTCGGGGTGGTCAAGGTGCTTCGACGTCTCCGCGTGCATGTAGAGCGCGAGCATCTCCAGCCCCTCCCGGTCGAACCCGTGCGCTCGGTCGTAGCCGTGCTCCACCATCGCATCGACAATGGGTTTGAGCGTGCGCCCGGTGACCGTGACCTCCTCGCCCGTCTTGGGGCTGACGAAGGTGGCAGTGAAGCCCTGCCGTGTGCCTTCGACATCGCTCCAGCCGCGACGCTTGCGCCACCACCACTTCGGTCGGCGCTGCTTCGGCCGCTCGGCCGGGACTGACCATGTGCCGTACAGCTGCAACGCTGCGGCTCGCATCCGGTCGATGGCCCGCCTCACCGTGTCCTCGTGAACTCCCCACCGCTCGGCCAACTGTCGGTTAGTCGGCGTGTCCTCGGCCGCGTCGTGGAGGGCACGTGCGGCGAGTGCCTCGAACAGTTCACGCGTCGGAATCTTGCCGCGCTTGTCGGCGTACTCCGGCAGCTGCGCTACTGCTGCCAAGTACCGCCGCTTGTGCTGCTCGGGGGTGAGCGCCTCCTCGCGCACACCACCGCCACGGGGGCCAGGTGCGTGCTTGACGGTCGTGCCTTGGAATGCGTTGCCAGTCGTGCGCACCACGTTGTTCAGCTCAAGGCGCTGCATGCCGGTGTTGCCGCCATGCGTGTTGTCAGTACCGCCCGCCGACGCGTACTGCGTGTCGCGGTAGCGCCGTACCTCAACCTGCTCGGCGTCAGTCAGGTACTCGGCCACCTCCGGGTGCTCCGCTAGGAAGGCCGCACGCACAGCGGCGTCGTTCGGTAGCTCCAAGAACGCGGCGTAGGCCGTTGGCTCGGTCGGTTGCGTCGCCCGGTCCTGCGGGGCGGTGTATGCACTGTCACCGAGCACGCGCTGACGCGGCCCTGTGACGTCAGTTGGTTGGTATGCAGCGTCGTGATGGATGCGCTCACTCATCTCGATGGTGGCGCGCACCGCTTCGTAGACCTCTCGCTTCATGACGCCCCACAGGCGGTACTGCGCGCGGTCCTTGCCTTGGTCGGGCTCGGGGTCGACGGTGTTGGGACCACCGGGATTGGTACCGGCGATGACACGCACGGCCACCTCGGAGAGCGCCCTCGCGACTCCAAGGCGCACGATGTGCTCGGTAGCCCTGCCATCCCAGGCGAGCCAGCTGCGGTCCTCGGCCATCGCACGCGCCAGCTTCTCCGCGTACTGCGCCTCCGTCAGTCCCTTGCGAGAGATGGTCACCGGGCGCTCGGCTACCAACCGATTGAAGCATGTGTTCCACCAGGCCACCGGGAACTCGTTGCTCGCGTTGTTGGCCCAGACCACCGGTACCTCATCGTCGGGGCTCTCAGGCCGGAAGGGCTTCGTGGTCATCGGGTAGCCCGGCACGGTGTCGGCTTCCGATGCCTGGTTCGCTGCGTGTGTTGTGCGTGTGACGTCGAAGTGCCACGCACAGCCAGGCCGGTGGGCACCGGTAGGTCCGCCACAGTTGGGGCAAGCGTTGGTGCTGTCACTCATCGGTGACCTCCTTGGGTTTGGGTATCGGTATGGGTGGTGCTGTTCGTGAGCGCGCGCGACCAAGCCGTGCACGCGGTGTTGCTGTTGCCGCCTGCCTCGCGCAGGCGTCAGTCGCGAGAGGTGGCAATGCAATGAGCGAAGCGAGTGCCCTCGTCGCCCTGGAAGGCTCCGAGGCACTCGGCCCTCACCAGGCCGAGGTGCCGGTGTCCTGCCTTGACTGGTTCACACCCTCGTTCGCTTCGCTCTCTCGGGTGTTCACTGTGCCCTCATAAACCATCTAGTCGCGAGTCAGCCGGGCGATAACCCAGCGCGCGCCAGAATCCTCAAGATTGGGGAGACGCGCTCTCGGTCAACCTTGACTGCCTGCCGCGCGTCGCTGCGCGCGGTAGTGCGCCTGGCAGAGCCCGAGCGCGTGCGGTGTCTTGGTGCACCCGGCTACGGAGCACTGCGCCGCCTGAGTGCGCGGGCGACCCTCGGGCACGTCAGCCAGAGGGTCGCCGTGGGTCTGCCACCGCTGGTAGTGCATGCCGCACAGACCACGACCGCGCACCGGGCGGTCGCAGCCTTCGACGGAGCACATGTTCCTGACCATCTTCGCCAAGTGAACCACGCGCCACCGTCCTAGTAGTACGGGTGGCCATTGGGCCGGTCGTGGACCGACTTCCGCTTGGCGTTCAGAGCGTTGACTGACGTGTCCCGGTCACGCTTGCCCTCACGCTTGGCGCGCTTCTTCGCCAGGCGGTCAGCGCAGTACCGCTGGTACTCCGCGTCGGTCATGGTGCGCCGGGCTTCCTTCGGATTCACGACGCACCGGCCTCATCGGTGGTGAACACCCGTGCTACATCGGCAGCGTGGTTCAGCGGCATGAGGTGTGCGTAGGTGTTGATGGTGGTCACGATGGAGACGTGACCCGCCAGCTGTTGCACCACAGGCGCGTTCACGCCCGCAGTCAGCAGGCGCGTGACGTACGCGTGCCGCAGCGCGTGCGGCGTCACCGACTCCCCCAGGCCAGCCTCATCGCACATGCGATGGAAGGTCTTGCGTGCGCCCTCGTATGACATCGGGAACACGTACACGGTGGCATCGCGTCCCAACCTGCGCCGGTCGGCGGCTCCCGACTTGAGCCGGTCGACCAGCACCGGGTCCTGGTACAGCGCCGTGAGGTACGGCGTGAGCGGGACCATCCTCGGTCGGTTGTTCTTGGTGAAGCGGATGAGCAGGTGCGGTGTCACCGCGTCGACGTTGACGTCGGCCCACTCCAGGCCAAGGGCCTCACCGACGCGGATGCCGCAGTGCGCCAGCGTGGCGATGAGCACGTGGGTGCGTTCGCCGTCCCGCCTGGCCGCGGCCAGTAGCTCGGTCACCTCGTCCGGCGTCGGTACGTCCAGTCTCCGTGCGATGGGTGCCTTGCCCGCGTCGGAGCGGTCCACCACTGCTTCGTCACCAACTGCCCACCGCGCGTACTGCGCCAGCTTGAGCACGACCAGCTTCGCGACGAGAGGTGTCAACTCCCACCGCAACTGTTCGATGACTTCGGTGGCCAGTTCTCGGTCGGTCACCACTTCGTCCAGCGTGTGACCGTCTGCACGCGCCAGCACCATGTTGAGAAGCGACCGAACGCTGGTCACGGTCGAAGCAGCCAGCGGCCGACCTGTCTCAGCTACACGCATTGCTTGAGCGTGAGCAATGAACGCTTCGACTCTCTCGACGCGGGGAACACGGTGCTTGCTCATGCCCGCGCCTCCTTGTGAAGCGCGGAGTGCTCCGCCTTTGTCATGGGGATGAGATGGGTGGGGTTGACGCACAAGCTGTTGTGGCAGGTGTGATGCAGGTGCTCGCCAGCGGACTTGCCCGTCATCGCTTCGTAGACGAAGCGGTGGGCCTGCGCGTTCCTACCGGCAGAGCGCAGCAGGCCGTAGCCCCGTGCTGTGTTGCCGGACCAGCGCCAGCAACCATCCGCTGACGGAACCTCAATGACTCCCGCAGTCAGGTACCACGCGACACGCTGCCGCGGTGTGAGGCCCCGTGGCGGGTGGAGCCGCTGGCCGGGGTGCTTCACGCCGGAGCGGACACCCTGGTAGTGGCGCGCGCACAGTCCGTTCGCTTGCTCGGGCTCACTGCACCTGCTGCGGCTACAGAGACGCCCATCACGCCACCGCCAGTATCGGAGGGCGTTGTTGTAGTGGGTACCGCAGAAGCCGCGACACACGGCGTTGAGTGCGCAACCTTCGTGCGCGCAGGTGTTGGTTGTCATGGTGTGTTGCTCCTTCCGTTGTGCCATCGACCGGGTGTCGGTGGTCGTGCCGCGCCGAGTCACGAACTCGCGCCGTCTCGGGGCGTGCGGGTGCACGCACCTGTACGGAGCGCGGCGAGGGAGGTGGCCCGGAGCCCCGTTCGTCAACGGAGCCCCGGACCGCGCAGGACCGAGCGGAAAGGAGACGCGTCAGGTCCGGCGATGTGTTCGGTTCAGTACGTGCGGGCGATGTCGCGCAACGCCTCACGGGCGATGCGCTGTTGCTGTGCCACCGCACGCTGCGCCAGTAGGGCGAGCATCACGCGAGAGGCGAGCACTGCGGCTGCCTGCTCACGCTCTCGCTCCGCCGCGCTCACGACTGCTCCAGGCAAAGCGTCACGCCGTCGTACCAGTCGATGTCTCGACCAGCGAGCGGGCTGTCGAAGCGCTCGGGCACCGTCAGTCGCCAGGCGTAGTCCTTGGCGTAGACGTTGAAGCCGTGCGCACGGAGCACGCGGTTCAGGCGCTCCTTGGTGGTGACTGTGCGATAGCCACCCGTCGTGAAGCGGGCGAGGCCCGTGGCGTAGAAGGTGACCACCGGAGTGGCATGGAGCACCAGCGCGATGCCTTCGTCGTGCGTGCGCTCCAGGTAGGTGTTGTTCCCAACCTTGCGACGGTCACGGTCACCGAGGAAGGTGGCCGCCTCTCCGTAGGTGGTCGGGGTGCAGTCGAGAGGTGAGCGGCGCATCACTCCACCTCCCCCAGCTGGTAGCGGGCGGAGTACGTCGCGGTGCGCTCGTAGGCGGCGAACCACTCCGCCTCGTAGGTGTTGCACAGCGTGTCCAGCAGCGAGTGGTACGCGTCCGAGTTGAACGACGCATCCGCGTGCGCGTCCTGCCCGGTCGCGTCCTCGTAGAGGTCCCGCGGGCTGCGGGTGTCGGCCCACTCCCCCGACAACGGGCCGGGAGTGTTGTCGAAGTAGGTGCCGTCCTCGAACGCTGCGAGGACTGCCCGCGCTTCCTGGTCGCTGGTGTTACCGTCGATGGCCCATGAACCAGCGGCGGCACCTTCGTGCCTGCCGAGGCTCTCAGCCTCTCGGAGCGCTGCCGTCAGGCTCGCGCTCTCCGTGCGGTCGTGCGTGCTCATGTTCAACCTCGCTTGTGAGCGAGGGTGAGCCCGACCGGTGCATAACGGACTGTCGCGTCAGCACGCGAAGTGCGTTCGAGTCGAACTTCCCCGTGGACCGGCTCTCGTTCTCGTACCGGGTGTTCTGGAACGCGATGCAGAAGCTCGCCGCCGGGTACTCGTCCGCCGAACGCGACGCCCTCTTCTCCGGGACCGCGACGCGGGTCTACTCGCTCGACGACTGAGCTCCGGCGCGGGCCGCGGCCCAGTCCTCGCGGTCGATCCGCATCACGATGCAGTCGTCGGTGCCGAACCGGCGGGGGCCGACCTCGACGTAGCCGATGCGCCGGTAGAACCGCCGGGCGTCCACGTTCGACTCCAGCGGGTCGATCAGCACCGCCGTCACCTCCGGCGGCGCGAAGCACCGGGCCAGGGCCTGCTCCATCATCACGGTGCCGTGGCCCAGCCCCAGGTCCGTCGCCTCGCCGATCCAGATGTCGATCGCGCGCAGGTTCGGCTCGCAGTCGCCCCAGTAATGGGTCCGCTCCCGCTCGGGGTCGATGACCTGGACCACTCCGAGCGGCCGCCCGTCGAGCTCCGCGATCAGGATCTCCTGCCAGTCGTACGCGTCGGCGGTCGCGATCTCGTCCGCCCAGTCGGCATCGTCGTCGTCACCGGTCGCGGCGATCACGTGCGGTTGCGCGTCCCAGTGGACGAGGACCGGGATGTCCGCCGCCGTGGCGGGCCGGAGGCGGATCACGCCGCGTCCCGGACGGCGAGCGTGACCACGAACGGATGGTGGTCGCTGCCCGCGGTCGGCAGGTTGTGCAGCGCCATGACCGCGACACCCTCGCTCAGGAGCGCGTGGTCGACGCGGGTGAACGCCGGGATCCATGCCGGCCAGCCACTCGCCCCGAGCTTGAGCGACCGGGTGAGCCCCTGACCCATGACGTCGTGCGCGTCGTGCAGGCGGGCCATGCGGATGAGCCGTCGCATCGCGGGCCGGAACGCGCTGGCGTTGAAGTCACCGGTCACGACGTAGGGCTCGGGGACGGTCTCGAGGTAGCGACCGAGCGCATGGACCTCGCGGTGCCAGCGCCGGTAGCCGCCCGGCTCGGTGATCGCGGCGAGATGGATCGCGACGACCGACAGGGTCTCGGACCCGACGGGGACGTCGACGCGCGCGACGCGCATCTCCCCGAGATCCACCAGGTCCGCGATCGCCGGCTCGACGGTGCGCGCCGCGATCGCGACCGCGTACTCGGGCGCGGTCGCACCGTCCTCGATGACGGTCGAGTACCCGTTCCCGCCGACGGTCGCGAAGCTGGTCCGGAACGCGTCGTTGTTCTCGTTCACCACGATGAGGTCCGCGCCGCTCGCGGTGAGCGACGCGACGGCGGCGTCGGGCGTCCGGTTGTCGACCAGCACGTTCGCGACGGCGATGGTGACCGTCGGAGCCGAGCCCGCCCAGGTCGGCCGCCGCCTCGCGATCCGGTGCGGCACGACGATCGCGAGGTGGAACGCCACGACCGCGCCGGACACCGTGGCCAGCCACCAGTGCCGGGTGATCAGCGCGTAGGCGAGCGCGACCCAGGCACCGGACAGCGCGATCGGCAGGCCGTCGTGGTACGCGGTCAGCACCGGACCCGGCGAGATCCGCGCGATCCAGGTGATGATGACGACGACGAGGATGGTGACCCCCGCCCACATCACGTACGGCACACCCGCACGGTAGTCAGACCGGCACTCCACGCGATCCGGAGAATCCGGGTCGCGGCCGGTTCAGGCGGTCACGGTGTGCGACCCGCCTCGATGCGCTCCTCGGCCAGCTCGACGGCCGAACTCAGGTCCGACCGCGCGCTGCGCAGACCCTCGACCAGCGCGCCCCGCACGTCGCCCGCCTCGTCGAGGAGCGCGCCCAGCCGCCGGCGCACCCCGCCGAGGGTGGACTCCGCCTCCTCGATCGACGCCTCGACGTCGTCGTGTGCGTCCATGCGTCCGAGCGTGGCCTGGACCCGCAGGTTGTCGACCCGCGCCCGCCACGCCTCGAGCATGGCCTCCACGGTCTCCCGGCCCAGCTGCACGAGCAGGCCGCGCAGCTCGTGCACCTCCTGCTTCACCTCCTCGAGCGTGGCGTCCCGTTCCACGGTCATCTCGCTCATGGCGACCTCCTTCGGCATCTCCTCCGAGCGTGGACCTCGGCGACCCGGAGCGACAGTGGCCAAGGTCCCGGCCGCCCCGGTTCGGTCGGCGGGTCAACCGTCGGCGAGGCGGGTCGCGAGGTAGCGGGCGAAGACCGGCAGCACCGGTTCCCGGACGCTGAGCGGACCACGCGTCGCCCGGCGCGCGCCCGCGGCGCGTTGGAGCCGCACCGACGCGAGCTCGTCCTCGGAGTTCACCTGGTGGATGCCCGCGCGCAGCAACTCCCGCAGCGCGGGCTCGTCGGGCTCCTCGGCCACCGCGTCGGGCGGGTACATCGCCTCCGAGAGCACCTCGGTCGTGTCGACGGTCCGGGGGATCCAGCTCACCCACTGCACGAAGTCGGCGATCGCGAGCAGCAGGAACCCCGGGAAGACGGTCGCGACCTTCATCTCGGCACGGTCCCGCTCGTCGAGTGCCGAGGGGCGGTCGAGTCGGAAGCCGTACGCCTCCGCCGTCACCGGCTCCAAGGGTGTGCGGTGCAGCGCCCAGTCGTCGGTGACCGTGTCGAGGTACGTGGCGCGCGCGGGCAGGTACGGCTCGACCGTGGCCGGATGGATCCCCGTGTGGTGGTAGCTCTCGCTTCCGTTCTCGACGCCGAGCTTCCAGTTGGCGGCCCATACCTTGCGGTACTCGGCCAGCGTGACCGCCCGCCCGAGGTCGTGGCGGGCGAACGCCGACTCCACCCCCGTCAGGCGCGGTGCGAGCGGCTCCGGGTCCGGGCCGAGGCTCACGAACACGAACCCGAGCCACTCCTCGAGCGCGAACTCGGGGAGCGGACACGCACCGGCGTCGAATCCGGGCGTGTCCTGCATGTGCGGCGCGCCGGCGAGATGACCGTCGAGGCCGTACTTCCACAGGTGGTACCGGCAAGTGAGCCAGGTCGCGCTCCCCCGCTCGTCCTCGACCACCGGGTGGAGCCGGTGCCGGCAGACGTTGCTCAGCGCGTGGAGCGCGCCGGCCGCGTCACGGGTCACGACGACGGGCTCACCGGCGATGTCGAAGCTGCGGTAGTCCCCCCGCTCGAACGTGGACGCGCGGCCGACGCACCACCATCCCGGTTCGACGACGCGCTCGCACTCGAGCAGGAACAGACCGGGATCGACGTAGGCGCGCGGCGGGAGTGCGAGGGGCGCGCCGGCCTCGTCGTGGCCGGCGCCGATCTGCGCGACGAGCCCGGCGAGATCGCGGCCACCCATCGCCACAGGTTCGCGCACGGGTGACCCGCCTCAGTCCCGGACCACGGGCACCGGGCTGTCGACCTCGACGTGGCCGTCGCTCCGCGCCTCGACGGTGACGAACCCGTGGGGCGTCGGCACCGTCGCCCGCGCCCAGTCCAGGTCCCCCAGGGCGGGCACGACCCGGACCGACTCGTAGCCGGGCGCGGCCGGGGTGATCCCGAGCGTGTGGACGATCAGGTCGCGCGTCGGCGTCGACGACCAGCCGTGGCACCGCGTGCCGCCGGTCCAGCACTCCGGCCAGGTGGTCTCGCCGGCGTCGAGGAACACCTTCCAGTCCCGGCAGAGATCCGCCACGAGATCCGCCCGCCCGGCGCGCGCGACGCCGTCGTGCACGACGTAGCGGAAGAAGGGCTCGGCCTCCACCATCCGGCGCTCGGCGTCCCACTCCGGCTCCGGGTAGCCGGTCACCATGTGGAGGTAGCCCGACGAGTCACCGTCGGGCGTGACCGGGTCCATCACCCACGAGTGCCGGATCAGGCGGCTCCGGTCGGTGATCCCGGCGACGACGCGTCGCACGCGGTCCGGGGGCACGATGCCCGCCGCGAGCGCGGCGGCCCCGGGGTGCTGGGCGGCGACCCGTCGGGGCACGCCGTCGACGACGTGGTCGACGTACACCCCGCGCGCGTCGTCCCAGAAGAGGTCGAACGCGTCCCGCACGGCGGCGCGCCGGGCACCCGCCCACGCCGCGGTGCCGTCGTTGCCGAGCCACGCCGCGAGCGCGGCGGTCTCCTCGAGCGCGCGCGCCCACAACGCGTTGAGGGTCGACGAGCAGCCCTGCGAGTAGACGCTCGACCAGTCGAGCAGCACCCATCCGCTCACGTGCTCGACGAGGCCGTCGGCGCGGAGGTAGTCCTCGAACCACCGGACCGTGCGCTCGACCACCGGCAGCAGCGACGCGATCAGCTCGCGGTCGCCCGTGTACCGCATCAGGTTGTGCACCCCGTGGACCCAGTGCAGCGACCAGTCGGGGATCATGGTGCGGTCGTCGGCGGCGAAGTCGGACGCGACCGCCATGGGCACCATCCCGTCCGCGCGCGGCGTGGCCGACAGCTCCGTGTGCCACCGGGCCATCGACCAGTCGGGGTTCGTCACGAGGTCGACCATCTGGTGGACGACCGAGTCGGCCGCCCACGCGCGCTGCTCACGCGTCGGGCAGTCGACGTACGCGTCGAGCGCGCAGAGGTCGACCGTCCGCAACCCGACCGCGGCGATCTCCTCCAGGAGCGGATCGGAGCAGGCGAACGACGCGCCCGGCGGCCGCGGCCGGTGGCGGTCGTGGACCGCGAGCGCGAGCTCGGGCGGGCCGGCTCCCGGCACCGGCTCCCGGACCGCGACGTGGAGGTGGCGGGCCCCGATGAGGTCGAACGTCTCGAAGGACTCGTCGCCACCCGCACACACGTACCGGAAACCGGCGTGCTGTCCGAGTGGTGCGATCGCGCCGTTCGCGTCCAGGTGCTCGGAGGCGGCGACGTCGACCACGGTGCCCGCCGCCGCGCCCCGCACGTCGAGGCGCACGGTCCCCGCGGCGATCCGCCCGAGGTCGAACGCCACGACCGGCACCGACTCGGACTCCCCGTCCGCCGGGCGCGCCTCGTCGGCGAGCACCTGGTCGACGGGGTCGTCGCGCCGCGGCCCGGCGGCGTGGCGGGTCGTGCCCGTCGGCACGGCGTGGTGGGTCGCGCCGCCGGGGAACGCCGTGCGCACCGGCGGCAGCAGCACGCCGAACGGCTCGCTCGGCGGGCACGGGTCCCGGTGCGCGCCCGTGTGCACCGGCATCAGCTCGGCCGCCTCCGGCCAGCCGTCGGCGGCGAACCCGGGCCGGTCCCATCCGTCGGGGTACGCGCGCCGGTCGAACCACTCGAGCGGCAGACAGGCCACGTCACCCGGGACCGCGACCGGCGTCCACGCGTCACCGCCGTGCGACCGCCACGAACCGTCGCTCACCACCCAGTCGTCGCCGACGCGCGCTTCGAACACCACCCCGCCCCCGCCCAGCGAATAGGTGGGCGGGACCGGCATCCACCACGAGGTCGCCCGACCGAAGTGACGGGCGACGATCGCGATCACGTTCTCCCCCGCCCGGAGCGCCGGTGCGAGGTCGACGACGTCGTAGTGCGCGCGACGCGGGTCCGAGCGCACCGGACCGCGCGCCACCTCCTCGCCGTTGACCCGCACGACATGGCGACCGTCGGACCACACGCGCGCGGGCACGACGGGGGGGACCGTCGGGAGGTCCAGCTCCCGCCGGAGCAGCACGACCCGGTCGACGGGTTCGGCGAGCACGGGACGCGTGGCCGTCTCGGCGGTGATCGGCGGACGGCCGTGCCAGATCCAGCGGGCGCGCCACCGCACGCCGAACGGTGCGGGATGCTCGTGCGTCATGGGCCGGGAATCTACGGCCCGGAGGGCGCGCCGGGCCGGGGACCGGGATCGGCCGCGGCCGCTACGGTGCGGCCATGACGACCTCCCCCATGCCCTACCGCCGGCTCGGACGCTCCGGACTGCAGGTGAGCGTCCTCTCGTTCGGGAGCTGGGTGTCGTTCGGCGCCCAGCTCGACGAGGGCCTCGCGCGTGACTGCCTGGCCGCGGCGTGGGAGGCCGGCGTGAACTTCTTCGACAACGCCGAGGCGTACGCCGGCGGCGAGTCGGAGCGGATCATGGGCACCGCGATCGCCGAGCTCGGCTGGCGGCGGGAGAGCTACGTCGTCTCGTCGAAGTTCTACTGGGGGCTGCACGACGGACCGAACCAGCGCAACACGCTGAACCGCAAGTACCTCCTGCACGCGATCGACGGATCGCTCGAGCGCTTCGGCGTCGACTTCCTCGACCTGATCTTCTGCCACCGGCCCGACCCCGAGACGCCGATCGAGGAGACGGTCGCGGCGATGTCGGACATCATCGAATCGGGTCGCGCCCACTATTGGGGCACGAGCGAGTGGTCGGCCGACGAGATCCGCGCAGCCTGGGACGTCGCCGACAAGCGCAACCTGCGCAAACCCGTCATGGAGCAGCCGCAGTACCACCTGTTCGAGCGGCGCAAGGTCGAGCGGGAGTACGCCCGGCTCTACGAGGACATCGGTCTCGGCCTCACCACCTGGAGTCCGCTCGCCTCCGGACTGCTCACCGGCAAGTACGTCGAGGGCGTGCCCGACGACAGCCGCGCCGCGCTGCCCGGTTACGAGTGGCTGCGGGACTCGCTGACGAACGAGCGTCGGAACCAGCAGGTGATGGAGCTGATGAGCGTTGCCGAGCGGCTGGACGTCTCGGTCGCGCAGCTCGCGATCGCGTGGTGCGCGGCGAACCCGCGCGTCTCGACCGTCATCACGGGCGCATCGCGCCCGGACCAGGTGCAGGAGAACATGGGCGCGCTCCGCGCGCTCGAGCAGATCACGCCCGAGGTCAAGAAGGAGATCGAGGCGATCTGCGTCCGCTGACGGGTCGACCCCCGCACGGAGCGGGGGTCGACGACCGGGGGGAGCCGGCGGTCCGGGCCGGGGACTCCCGGACCGCCGAGCGGATCAGGAGGCGGGCGGCACCAGCACGCAGTCGATGACGTGGATCACGCCGTTCGACGCCTCGATGTCGGTCGTGACGATGTTGCAGCCGTTGATCGTGGCCTTGCCGTCGGCGACCTTGATGTCGACGTTCTGACCCTCGACGGTCGGCACCGACTGCTCCGGCTTGAGATCCGTCGACAGGACCTTCCCGGAGAGCACGTGGAACGTGAGGATCGACTTCAGCTTCGCCTGGTCGGCGAGGATCGCGTCGAGCTGGTCCTTCGGGATCTTGGCGAACGCCTCGTTGGTGGGGGCGAAGACGGTGAACGGACCGTCGCCGGAGAGGGTCTCCACCAGCCCGGCCTTGGTCACCGCGCTCACGAGCGTCGAGAAGTCGGGGTTGGCGCTCGCGACGTCGACGATCGTCTCGGACGCCGCGGCCATCGTCGTCGTCGACGTCTTCGCCCCGGTGTCGGAGCTGCTCTTCGAGTCGTCGCTGCTGCTGCCGCAGGCGGCGAGGGTGAGGGACACCAGGAGTGCCGCGGCCGTGATCTTCAGGGGATTGCGCATCGGGAGCACCTCGTGTGCGGGTCGGGGGACTTGGCGAGGTTTTAGCACTAAAGTCAGTCGAGGGCAAGGGATTTAGCAGTAATCTTCCCGCGTGACCGCCGCCACGCCCCGCTCCGACGACCGCATCGGCCTACGTGACGCCGCCGCCCGACTCGGCGTCCACTACATGACGGCCTACCGCTACGTACGGCTCGGTGTGCTCCCCGCCACCAAGGTCGGCGGCGAATGGCAGGTGCGGCTCACCGACCTCGAGCAGGTGGCGCGGCGCGACGACACTCCGCCACGTGGCGCCGGCGGCCCGGCCTGGGGCCGCTACCGCACCCAGTTCGTCACCCGCCTGCGCGCCGGGGACGAGCCCGGCGCCTGGGCGATCGTCGAGCGGGCGCTCGCCTCGGGCGCCGAGGCGCGCGACGTCCACCTCGAGCTGATCGGACCGTCGCTGCGCACGATCGGGACGCTCTGGGAGCAGGGCGAGATCGAGGTCGCGGAAGAACACCGGGCCTCCGCCGTCGCGCAACGCGTCATCGGTCGGCTCGGTCCGTCGTTCGCGCGCCGGGGCCGCAAGCGCGCGACCGTGGTCGTCGGCGCCGCGCCCGATGACCGTCACTCGCTGCCCACCGCGATCCTCGGTGACATCCTGCGCGGCGAGGGCCTCGACGTCATCGACCTCGGCGCCGACACGCCCGCCCGGTCGTTCGTCGACGCCGCCCGTGAGCGTGACGACATCGTCGCCGTCGCGGTCAGCGTCGGGTCGGACGCGACGGTCGCGAATGCAGGCGCCGTCGCGTCCGCGGTGCACGACGACCTGCCGGGGGTCGCGGTCTTCATCGGCGGGCCTGCGATCACCGACGAGGCGACGGCCCGGTCCCTCGGCGCCGACGAGTACGGCGCCACCGCCCTCGACGTGGCGCGCCGCTGCCTCGAGCTCGCGCGGACCCGCCGCGGCGACCACGACCGCTGACTCAGTCGATCGGGACGAGCGAGACCTCGACGGCGTCGCCGACCGCGAGCCGCTCGGCGCGGCGGACCGCGGCCTTCACCGGCAGCACGTAGGTCCCCCGCTCCTTGTCGGGGAACACCGAGGTCCGCCAGCGGGAGCTCCCGACCGTCACCTCGACCCGCACCGAGCCGAAGCCCCGCCGGGGCCGGTCCCCGCCGTCGGCGAGGTCTGCGATCTCGTCGGCGACGGACTCGGGCAGGCTCACGAAGTGCCAGGCGGCCGGACCGTCCCAGAGCCAGAGCTCGGCGGAGAACGCGAACCCGGCCGCCTCGGTCGCCACGGGCGGCAACCTAGCGGCGGCTCGCGCCGGTTACCGGTCGACCGTCACCCGGAGGAACGTCGCGGGGATGACCGTCGTGCCGGGGGTGGTCGACTCGTCGCACCGCTCGAACAGGTCGACCAGCTCCGCGTGCAGCTCGTCCTCGCGGCCGGCGGCCGCGGCGGCGGCGTAGGCGTTCATCGTCGGGCCGTACCAGTCGCGGAACTCACCGACGAGACCGGCCGGCGTCCCGTCGAACCGGAACGTCCAGGTCGCGGGCTCGCACCGCACCGCCGCGTCGGGGACACCCGCGGCCGCGAAGCGGGCGCGCACCTCGTCGGGCTGGCCCCACTGCATCGGACTCGGGACACCGACCGGTGGCGGCGCGTACTGCGCGCCGATGCGCAGGATCTGCGCGACGAGCGTCGGATCGCCGGGGATCCAGTTGCCCATCACGATGCGCCCGCCGGGGCGCGTCACCCGCACGAGCTCCGACGCGACCGCGTACGGGTCGGGCGCGAACATCGCGCCGAAGACCGTGACCGTCAGGTCGAACGCACCGCCGGACAGGCCGGACAGGTCGCACGCGTCACCCTGCTCGAATCGCAGGTTCCCGAGACCGAGCGCCTCGGCGTGACGCCGCCCGGCGGCCACGAGGTTCGCGGCGATGTCGACGCCCAGCACGGTCGCACCGCGCTCGGCGGCCGGGATCGCGGTCGTGCCGTCACCGCAGCCGAGGTCGAGCAGGGACATCGTCGGGGTGATCCCGAGCGCCGCGACGAACTCGTCGCCGCTCCGACGCATGGTGGCGGCGATGCGGGTGAAGTCGCCCTTCTCCCAGAGGGCACGGTTCGGGGTCGAGGCGTCGGGCACGGGCAGGTCGATGGCGACGGACTGGTCCTGCAGGGTCATGGCGGGTCCTCTCGGGGTCGGGGTGCCGGCGGGGCGCATCGCCCGGGCCGCGGCCTCACGGTCACGGCCCCGGGTGATGAGCTCCGCCACGGTGAGCTCCGGTTCGGTCACGCTCCGATCGTGCGCCTCCCGGCCCCGGCCCGCCTCGGCCGCGCGCCGCATTCCGCGGTCGCCCCGGGCGGCCCGGCCGTACAGCGAACACCCCATTGCCCGCCGGCCGGCCCGCCCCGGATGCGTCGGAAGTCCGATGAACCGTCGCACCGCCGCCGGTAGCTTCCCTGCCGTGGCACCCGCCCCGACGCTCGACGCGGCACGCGCGGCCCTGGACCGCCAGGACTGGTCCGAGGCGTTCTCGCTCGCGTGCGCGACCACGGTCGAGGACGGGGCGACCGAGGCCCGGCGCCTCGACACCGCGGCGGAGGCCGCGTGGTGGCTCGGGCGCATCGACGAGTGCATCGAGCTGCGGGAGCGGGCGTTCCGCGCGTACGAGGAGGTCGGGGACACGCGCCGCGGCGGACAGTGCGCGGTGTGGATGTGGGAGCACCACGCGATCAGCGCGCGCCCCGCAATGGCCGGCGCGTGGCTCGCGCGGGCGCGCCGCTGCCTGGACGCCGACACCGAGTGCGCCGAGTACGTGGCGCTGATCCTGCGCGAGTCCGAGACCGCGTCCGGCGGCCAGGAGCACGACCGCGCGCTCGAGCTCGCCGAGGCCGCGCTCGACCTCGCCCGCCGTCTCCGCAGCGAGGACCTCGAGGCGGAGGCCCTGCAGACGCTCGGTCGCATCCTCATCAACACCGGGCGCATCACCGACGGCATGCTCCGCCTGGACGAGGCGATGCTCCTCGCGGTCGAGGGACGGCTGCGCCCGTACTCGACCGGCAAGGTGTACTGCAGCCTCATCAGCGCCTGCGAGGACGTCGGCGACCTGGAACGCGCGTCCGAGTGGAGCGAGGCGACCCAGCGATGGGCCGACCGCCATCCGTTCGCGATCTTCCCGGGCATCTGCCGGGTGCACCACGCCGTGCTGCTGAAGCAGCGGGGCGACCTCGCAGCGGCCGAGCGAGAGGCCGCGCGCGCGATCGACGAGCTGCGCAGCAGCCACGTGGGCAACGCAGCGGCGGCATGCGTCGAGGTCGGTGACATCCGGCGGCGGCTCGGGGACCTCGACGGCGCGGCCGAGGCGTTCGACCAGGCGCGCGACCTGTGCGGCGGTCACTGCGCCGAGGTGTCGCTCCTCCGGCTCGCCGAGGGCCGCCCCGACCTCGCCCGTACCGCGATCGACACCTGCCTCCGCACCACCCCGGCCGGATCCCTGTCGCGGGCCGGGCTGCTCGCGCCCACCGTCCAGATCGCGATCGCCCAGGGCGATCTGGTGCTGGCCTCCGCCGCGCTCACCGAGCTCGAGGAGCTCGCGGCGCGCTTCGACACCCCGACGATGCAGGCGGTCCTGGACACCAGCCGCGGCCGCGTCGCCCTGGCCGTCGCCGACCCGGCCCGGGCCGAGGACGCGCTCACGCGCGCGCTCGACCAGTGGAACCGGCTGGGGATCCCCTACGACACGAAGATCAGCGTGAACTCGCGCGCCGCCGCGACGGCGTTCGCCTTCGAGCACGGCCTCGCCGGCTCCGACCGCAGCCGCTGACGGTCGACGCACCGGCCCCCGACCGCCGTCGGCCCGTCGCCCTACGCTCGGCGCCGACGAGGAGGTCCCGTGTCCACCAGCCCCGCACTGCTCGAGCACGCCCGCGCGCTGCTGCCCGACGTCGTCACCCTCCGCCGGGACCTGCACCGGCATCCCGAGCTCGGCCTCACCCTGCCACGCACCCAGACCGCGGTCACCGACGCGCTCGCCGGTCTGCCGCTGGCCGTCACGCTCGGGAGCGACGGACTCTCCTCGGTCGTCGCCGACCTGCGCGGCGGCGACGGTCCGGTCGTGCTGCTGCGCGCCGACATGGACGCGCTGCCGATGCGCGAGGACACCGGCCTCGACTTCGCGAGCGAGCAGGGCGGGGCGATGCACGCGTGCGGTCACGACGCGCACACCGCGATGCTCGTCGGCGCGGCCCGGCTCCTCGGTGAGCGCCTCGACGAGGTCGGCGGGACCGTCCGCCTCATGTTCCAGCCCGGTGAGGAGGGGTTCCACGGTGCCCGCGAGATGATCGGGCAGGGCGTGCTCGCCGACCCCGAGGTCGACGTCGCGTTCGCGCTGCACGTGTCCCCCAACCTCCCGAGCGGGATGGTCGGCTGCCGACCCGGGCCGCTGCTCGCGTCGGCCGACGTCTTCGAGATCCGCGTGGTCGGCCGCGGCGGTCACGCGTCGATGCCGCACTTCGCCAACGACCCGATGCCGGTCGCGGCGGAGATCGTGCAGGCGCTGCAGACGCTCGTCACGCGGCGCATCGACGCGTTCAACCCCGCGGTGGTGACGGTCGCGCAGATCGTCGGCGGCACGACCAACAACGTCATCCCCGAGCACGTCGACCTGACCGGCACGGTACGGACGGTCTCGACCCACACGCGTCAGCGCATCCTCGAGGGCATCGAGCGGGTCGCCGGCGGCGTCGCCGCGGCTCACGACATGACCGCGAAGCTCCGGATCACGCCGGGCTACCCGCCCACGGTGAACCACGCCGGACCGGTCGACCTGCTCGCGTCCGTGACGCGCGCCGTCCTCGGCGAGGACGCGTACGTCGAGATGCCGGCGCCGGTCATGGGCGCGGAGGACTTCTCGTACGTGCTCGAGCAGCGCCCGGGCGCGATCGCATTCCTCGGCGTGTGCCCGGCCGGCACCGATCCGGCGACCGCACCGGGCTGCCACTCGAACCGCATGACCATCGACGAGGACGGCCTCGCCGCCGGGATCGCCACCTACGCTGGGCTGGCGCTGCGGGTCCTCGCCGGCGACTGACCGGGGCGCGGAACCCGACCCCGCGTGCCAGGATCTCGGCGCGCGACCCATCCGGCGGCGACGGCAGGAGGACACCCATGGACCGCGACCCCACGCTCGCCCACCTGTCCGACCACGTCATGCTCACCGACGGTGGGCTCGAGACGTGGCTGATCTTCCACCGGGACGTCGACCTCCCCGACTTCGCCGCCTATCCGCTGCTGGAGTCGGACGACGGCCGGCAGCTGCTACGCGACTACTTCGACCCGTACCTCGACTCGGCGCGCGCGACCGGATGCGGGTTCGTCATCGGGACGCCGACCTGGCGGACCAGCGCGGACTGGGGTGACCGGCTCGGTCACGACGCCGCCGCGCTCGACCGGTTGAACCGGCTCGCCGTCGACGAGGCGGTCCTGGTCCGTGACGCGACCGAGCTCGACGCCCCCGTCGTCATCTCCGGCTGCGTCGGCCCGCGCGGCGACGGTTACGTGGTGGAGACGCTCATGACGCCGGACGAGGCGCGCGACTACCACCGGGCCCAGATCGCGTCCTTCGCCGCCACGGAGGCCGACCTCGTGACCGCGATGACGATCACGTCGGTCGAGGAGGCGACCGGACTGGTCCTCGCGGCGCGCGACGCCGGGATGCCCATCGTCCTCTCGTTCACCGTCGAGACCGACGGCCGCCTGCCGAGCGGCGCGTCACTCGCCGACGCGATCACCGCGGTGGACGCCGCCACCGACGCCTACGCGGCGTACTTCATGGTCAACTGCGCGCACCCGACGCACTTCGCGGAGGTGCTCGACCCCGACGGTGCCTGGACCCGCCGCGTGCGCGCCGTCCGGGCCAACGCCTCGATGCGCAGTCACGCCGAGCTCGACGAGGCCCCCGACCTCGACGAGGGCGACCCGGCGGACCTCGCCGCGCGCACCCGCGCCCTCCGGGACACGCTGCCGTGGCTGTCCGTCTTCGGCGGCTGCTGCGGCACCGACGAGCGCCATCTCGACGCCATGGCCCGCGCGTTGACCGGCCCCGCCTGACGACCGGGCCGCGCGGTCAGAACTCCGGCTCGTCCCACCACGGGTAGGGTGCGGGCAGGTCCGCCGGCACGCGGTCCGGGAACTCCGGCGCGCGCTTCTGCAGGAAGCTGAGCACTCCCTCGCGCACGTCGGCGCCGGGACCGAGCGCGTCGACGAGCGCGGAGTCGATCCGGTGCGCGTCCATCGGATGCGGCGCGCCGAGCATGCGCCACAGGAGCGCACGCGTGAGCGTGACCGACACCGCGGAGACGCTCGACGCGATCTCACCCGCGATCGCGTACGCCGCGGGGAGCAGGTCGTCCGGCTCGTGCACCGAGCGGACCAGCCCGCCGGCGAGCGCCTCGTCGGGACCGAACACCCGGCCGGTCGCGCACCACTCCATCGCCCGGCTGATGCCGACGACGCGCGGGAGGAACCACGACGAGCAGGCCTCGGGCACGAGGCCGCGCCGGGCGAAGACGAACCCGAACTTCGCGGTGGTCGACGCGAGCCGGAGGTCGAACGGCAGCGTCATCGTGATACCGACACCGACCGCCGGGCCGTTGATCGCGCCGATCACCGGCTTCGTGCACTCGAAGAACCGCAGCGCGGTGAGCCCGCCCTCGTCGCGGTGACGGCCGTCGTCCTCGCGAACGACCCCCGCCGTCTCCGCGAGATCGGAGTCGTGGTCGAAGCTGCCGCCGCCGCCGCCGAGGTCGGCTCCGGCGCAGAAGCCGCGACCGCGGCCGGTGACGACGACGGCGCGGACCTCGGGATCGGCGTCGATCTCGTCGAGGACCGCGCACAGCTCGCGCTGCATCGTGACGGTGAAGGCGTTCAGGCGGTCGGGCCGGTCGAGGGTGACGGTCGCGACGTGATCGGCGACCTCGTAGGCGATCTCGGAGTAGGTCATCGAGAGCGCACGCTAGGCCGACCGCGGGGACACCCGACCGGCTCCGGACGCGAGCCGACCCCGGTCGGAGCGCGTGGCGCCCGGCCGGGGTCGGTCGAGGAACGGACGGGCTCAGCCGAGCAGCTTGGCCTTCTGGGCCGCGAACTCCTCGTCGGTCAGCACGCCCGAGGCGTGCAGCTCGCCGAGCTGCTTGAGCTGCGAGAGCGTGTCGTCCTCGGACGGCGCGGCCGCCACCGGCGCGGGCGCCGGGGCCATCTGCTGCTCGTACGCCTGCTCGCGCTGGGCGTAGATGTTGGCGTCACGGTCGGCGTACTTCTCGGCCTGGCGGCGCTGCACCCGACCCGAGACCGCGGTGGCGGTCCCGGCGATGACGGCGGTACGGGCGACTCCTCGGAGCAATCCGGGCATGGTGGGTCCTTCCTCAGTCCTCGAGCGCGGCGACGGCTTCCATCACCACGTCGGCGGGGATACGGGCGGTGGCGACGACCTGGCCGCCGCTGCTGCGGGCCGCCCGGATGAACGGGATCGCCCACGCGTTCTCGTAGACGAGCAGGGCGGCGACGGTCCCGGGCTCGAGCGCGGCGCCGGCCTCGGCGATGTCCTCGTCGCCGACGAGACCCGACCGGGCGCCCGCCAGCGAGGAGAACCCGCCGGTGAGCTCGGGCGCGAGCTCGGAGATCTCGATGCCGCTCACGGTGCCGTCGGCGTCCTTCGCCACGATGATCGCGTCCCACAGGCGGATGATCCCGGCGTCGATGAGGTCGAGCACCGCCGCGCCGGCCGAGCCGTTGAGCTGGTCGCCGGGGAACTCGATGAGCAAGAAGTCGACGGGCCCGAAGACCTCTTCTTCTGCGTTCACGTCCTGTCCGTCCCTTCTCACGGTGAGGTCGCCGCGACACCACCACCCGAACTGTCGTCTCTGGTCCGGTCGGTGCGCGGCCCCGGAGGCCCGAAATGTATTCGATCGCCGGGCCGCGTCCATCACCCGAACCGGGCGATCGGCGCACGCGTATCGCGGGCCCCGGGCCCTCCGGCCGCCTATCGTCGGCGACTCGGAGGTGGGCATGTCGGATTCGCAGAGCACCGTCGTCATCGTCGAGGTCACCCCGGAGCAGGCCGCCCGGGCCGCGGCCCGCTTCTGGTGGGTCCTGCTGGTCGCCGGGCTGCTCTCCCTCGGCTTCGGCATCTGGGTCGTGTTCGAGCCGACGCACGCCGCGCACACGATCGCGGTGCTGCTCGGGCTCTGGCTCGCGGTCGTCGGCATCGTCGACCTCGTGCACGCCGTCAGCGCGCGCCATCGGGGCAGCGCCGTCCTCTCGGGGATCATCCTCATCGCGCTGGGCGCGGTGATGATCTTCAAGCCGCACCTGCCGGTGAAGATCGTCGCCATCCTCTTCGGGCTCGCGATCCTGCTGGGCGGCATCGTCCGCATCGTCAGCGCGATCGCCGACCGCAGCTACGGGTGGGGGTGGCGGCTCGTGCTCGGTCTGATCGGCGCGACGCTCGGCATCGTCATCATCATCTGGCCCACCGCCACCGTCGGCGTGGTCTTCTGGATCGCGGGGGTCTGCGCCATGCTCACCGGCATCGCGTGGATCATTGCGTCGTTCGGAATGCGCAAGGCGCCCGAGCGCGTGGCGGCCGGCGACGCGTCGGCGCCCTTCTGATGCGGCGCGCCCGCCGCCTCGTCGTCGGCGCGGCGGTGCTCGGCCTGGCGCTCACCGCGTGCTCGTCGTCCTCGTCGTCGTCCGGATCCACGTCGTCCACCACCGGGGAGCCCACGCGCGGTCCGGCGGCCGCCGACGCCGCGCTCGACCGCGCGATCACCGCACTGGTGAAGACGCCGAAGGGCCCACCCGGGATCGCGGTCGTGGTGCAACGGGGCGCCGCCGCGCCGGCGGTGCACGCCGCCGGGACCGGGACCGTCGGCCAGGAGCTCCCGATCACCGGGACCGACCACCTCCGCATCGCGAGCGTCGCGAAGGCGTACTCGGGCGCCACGGCGCTCGCGCTCGTGCGGGACGGGAAGCTCGGGGTCGACGACACCGTCGGTCGCTGGCTCCCCGCCCAGCCGGCCGCCTGGCACCCGGTCACGGTCCGGCAGCTGCTGCAGCACACGAGCGGCGTGCCGGACTTCAGCACCACACCGGCCTTCATCGACGCGCTGAAGGCATCGCTCACGGTCCCGCCGCCGCCGGAGCAGCTCCTCACCTACGTCGCCGACCGGCCCCTGGAGTTCGCGCCCGGCACCCGCTACCACTACTCCAACTCCGACAACGTGCTCGTCGGACTGATCGTGGAGGCCGTCACCGGCGGCTCGTACCCGGACGCGCTCGCGTCGCTCGTGGCGGCACCGCTCGGGCTGCAGCAGACCACCCTGCCGAGCGGGACCGAGGTCCCGGTGCCGCTCGCCCACGGCTACGACCTCGGCGACGCGACCCCCGAGGACGTGACGAGCATCATCGCGGCCGGTTGGACCTGGGCGTCCGGCGGCGTGGTCTCGACCCCGCTCGACTCGAACACGTTCGTCCGCGCGTACGCCAGTGGGAAGCTCACCAACCAGCTCGGCCGGGCCGCGCAGCGCACGGTGCGGCCCGGCTCCTCCGAGCCACCCGGACCCGGTGAGAACCGCGCGGGCATGGCGATCTTCCGGTACGACACGCGGTGCGGCACGGTCTACGGCCACACCGGCAACACGCCGGGCTACACGCACTTCATCGCGGCGAGCGGTGACGGCACCCGCTCCGCGGTCGTCGCCGTCAACAAGCAGATGACGCCGAAGACCGACCCCCGGCACTTCCCCGCGCTGCGGCACATCTTCGAGCTGGCCGTGTGCGCGTCCACCGCGTGAGCCCGCCGACGCGCTGATCCGGTCGGACGACCGCGGCGAATCCCTCCCGACACCACCGAGGAGGAGCCATGGGCAATCCGAACATCGAGACCATCCGGAGCGCATACGAGGCGTTCGGACGGGGGGACGTCCCGGCCGTGCTCGCCACGCTCGCCGACGACATCGAGTGGACCGTCCCCCCGGTCGACGACTGGGGCGGCACGTACCGCGGCCACGAGGGCGTGCTCGCGTTCTTCACCGCGCTGCCCGAGCGGTACGGCCCCTGGGAGGTGCGCCCCGACGAGTTCCTCGCCGACGGCGACCGGGTCGTCGCCCTGGGCCGCCACTGCTTCCCGGACGGCGACGAGATCCCCTTCGCCATGCTCTGGACGCTCCGGGACGGCCGCGCGACCGCCTTCCGGGAGTTCGTCGACAACGTCGCGTTGCTCCGCCACGTCGTCGCGACGCCGGTCGCCTGACGGCCCGCGTCCCGTCCGCGTCGAGATCGGGGCGGGCGCGTCGCTACCCTCCTGCGGATGCGCCCGCTCACCGTCCTCGTCCCCGCCGCGCTCACGGCCGCCCTCGTCGTCGGCTGTGGGAGCTCGTCCCCGTCGACGGGCAACCTCGACGGCAAGCAGTTCGACCAGCAGACGGGCAAGACGTCGGTCACCGTCGACGCGGCCGACAACGTCTTCCAGGCGCCGTACACCGAGATCAGCAAGGGCACGACGGTGACCTTCAAGAACGCGGGGCACAACGAGCACAACGTGGTCTCGGTCGGCAGCGCCTTCCCGACCTCCAAGCTGCTCCAGCCGGGCGACTCGTACACGGTCACCTTCAAGGACGCGGGCGACTTCCAGTTCTACTGCTCGCTGCACGGCACGCCGACGAGCGGCATGACCGGCGGCGCCCGTGTGAAGGGCTGATCGCCGCCCGCGTCAGCGGGTCTGGAAGAGTGGCGACTCCTGGCGGCTCGACGCGAGGTCGCACACCGCCCGGCGGCGGATGCACTGCGCGATCTCGCGCTCGAGACCGGTCGGGTCCCATGCGTTGAAGAAGTCACCGTGCGCGGACACCAGCGGACCCGACGCGAGGCGCAGGTCGTGGCCGCTCCCGCTGACGGGATAGGTGACGGCGACGGTCAGCTGCGGCACGTGCACCGGCTGCGTGGCGGGACACCGTCCGGCCGCGGAGTACGCCATGTGCGAGACGTGGTCCGGGCGGTCGACGTGCTCGCCGTCCCAGCAGTCGGGGAACGTGAGGACCATGTGCAGCGGCGCGGTGCCCGGGCACTCCGGCGCGGTGTCGAGCAGATCGGGCCGGGCCCCGCACGTCCAGCCGGCGGCGTCACCGGGCTGCGGGCTCGTCGCGTACTGGTTGCCGGCCAGCATCTTCAGCCCGAAGGGGAACGCACGGACCGATCCGGGGTCCACGCCCGGCGCGGCGCGGTAGTACGCCTGGATGCTGCGCGGCCGGACCGGGACGTCGTGATCGAAGAGCGTGGGCTGCCAGTAGCCCGCGGTGTCGACGGTCTTGTCGCACGTGGTCGGCTCCCGGTGCAGCTGCGCCGCGGTCGAATGGGCGTTCGTCCCCGTGGCGCCGTAGAAGTCGTGCGGGTGCGACATGCCCGGCATCCCGAAGTGCACGATCGGATCGTTCGGCGCGGTGTGGCTGTAGAGACACTGGACCACGAACTGGCCGACGGTGCCCTGCAGCCCGGAGTACCGCTCGGGGCCGACCACGCGCGAGGCGGCCGCCGCGGACGCCGCCGCCGCCCGGTCGTCGGCACCGCCCCGTCCGGCGACGGCGGTCGTGAGCACCACCGCGAGCGCGGCGACGATCACGAAGCCGACCGCGACGCGGCCGGCCCGGCCGCGCGTCAACTCGAAGGTGCCGGCGGCACCTGGATCGCGTCGAGGTCCGGCTTCTGCGGTGTGGTGAAGCGCGCCGGCTTCGCGGTGACCGACCCGGGCATGGTGGTCTGCGCCGGCGGCACCGGGGTGCTCTTCCACGTGTTCTTCGGTGGTGCCGCGGGGATGTTGAGGAACACGCCGATGAGATCGAGCGCGCCGTTGCCCCACTGGCCGTTGCCCGTCCCCGAGCAGGGCGCGACCGACTCGATGTCGGCGGGCGCGCTCGTGCCGAAGGTGTTGCCCGAGAAGCAGTTGCCGAGGGTCTCGGTGGTGACGCCCTCGTTGAACACGTCGATGGTCCCGACGCCGAGGTCGGCGACGCCCGAGCCCGAGACCGCGTTGTCGATCACCTTGTTCTGACGCGGCGGCCACAGGACACCGCACTTGTCGAGCAGGCCCTTGACCTCCTTGCACTGGGAGGCCGGGATGTGCGTGGTCTTGCCCTGCTCGGAGCGGGAGCACGGCGTGTCCCAGGCGCCCTCGGCCGGCGGCAGGTCGTTGGCGTCGCTCTCGGGGAACGGCACGAGGCCGATCCCGGTGCGGTCGTGCTGCACGACCCGGTTCTTCTCGACGAGGTTGCGGACACCGCCGGGCATCAGGATGCCGTTCCCGCTCGCGAGCAGCGCGTTGTCGATCGCGGGCGCCGACGAGTTGTTGTTGTCGTAGACGAGGTTGCCGGCGACGGTGCTCTCCCGCTCGGGGTAGCACGGCTCGTAGGAGCCGGTGTTCGGCACGATCCCGGCGCGATTGTGCTGGAACGTCGAGTTGACGATGTAGAGGTCGCCGCCGGAGTTCGTGCCCGAGTAGCCGAGGCCGTTGTACTCGGAGGTGAAGTGGTCGACGACCGCGTCGCACCGGAAGCAACCGCCGATGTACACCCCGGCGTCGGGGCTGCCGCTGCCGTAGCTGTGGTCGAACTGCCCGTGGTAGGCGTTGAAGCTGTACACGCCGTAGTCGCCGTTGCGGTAGGCGGTGAGGTACGAGCCCCGGTAGTGGTCGGAACCGGTCCAGAAGAAGCCGTTGCTGGTGTAGTTGCGGGCGGTCATGTTCTCGACGACGACCCCGTCGGTGTTGAGCACGCGGATGCCGTTCTCGAGCTTGAAGCCACCGTCGAGGATCACGTCGTTGCGGTCGGTGCCCCGGATCGTGACGTACGGCGTCGTGACGTCGACCGCCTCCTTGTACACGCCCTTCGACACGAGCACGAGGTCCCCCTCGTGGGCGGCGCAGACCGCCTTCTGGATCGTGGGCTGGTCCTGGGGGACCTTGATCGTCTGGAACTGGTCGCCCTTGCCCTTCGACGCGCACGGCTCGCCGGGGGTCGCGCTCCCGCCGCTCCCGCCGCTGCTCCCACAGGCCGCCAGCACGAGCGCCAGCACCGTGACGAGCGCAGCGAAGGTCCAGACCTTGCGTGACGACATGTTCTCCCCCAGTCCCGAGCGACCCGGAACTCTCCGGCACCGACGCCCACGCGCGCAAACCGGGGCGTCACCGAGCGTGACCGCGTCGTCGGGCCCGACGGCGGTTGCGTAACGTGCGGCCCATGCAGCGGGCGGACGTCGTGGTCGTGGGGGGCGGCATCGTCGGGCTCGCGACCGCACGGGCGGTGCTGCGCCGCGACCCGGCCCGCTCGGTCGTCGTCGTCGAGAAGGAGGCGGCGGTCGGCACGCACCAGAGCGGCCGCAACTCCGGCGTCATCCACGCGGGCGTCTACTACCGCCCCGGCTCGGAGAAGGCGCGCCTCTGCACCGCGGGCCGGACCTCGATGGTCGAGTACTGCCGCGAGCACGGCATCGAGCACGCGGTCCCGGGGAAGGTCGTCGTCGCCACCGACGAGACCGACCGCGCCCGGCTCGTCGAGCTGGTGCACCGGTGCGAGGCCAACGGGGTGCGCGCCGAGCTCATCGGTCCGGAGCCGCTGCGCGAGATCGAACCGCACGCCACCGGTGTGGCGGCGCTGCACGTCCTCGACACCGGGATCGTCGACTACGGCGAGGTCTGCCGGAGCCTGGCCAAGGAGATCGGCGACGCCGGCGGCCGCCTCGTGCTCGGCGCGTCGGTGCACGCCGGTCGGGAGGTCACGGACGGGATCGTCCTCGAGACGTCCGACGGTCCCGTCGAGGCGCGGCGGGTGGTGACCTGCGCCGGGCTGCACGCGGACGAGGTCGCCGGCGCGATCAGCGGCCCGGAGGTGATCGCCGGGGTGCGCGTCGTGGCGTTCCGTGGCGAGTACCGCGAGCTGGTCCCGGAGCGGGCCCACCTCGTCCGGTCACTCATCTATCCCGTCGCGGACCCGGCGTACCCGTTCCTCGGCGTGCACCTGACGCGGGGCATCGACGGCACCGTCCACGTGGGGCCGAACGCGGTGCTCGCCTTCGCGCGTGAGGGCTACCGGTGGCGCCGGATCGACGTCCGCCACCTGGGCTCGACCTTCGCCTTCCGCGGCTTCTGGCGCTTCGCCCGCCGGCACTGGCGGTTCGGCCTCGACGAGATGCTGCGGTCGGTGAGCCACCGCCGGTTCGCCGCCGCGGCCCGCCGGCTGGTGCCCGAGCTGCACCGCGGTGACCTCGTGACCGCGCCCGCCGGCGTCCGCGCGCAGGCGGTGGGGGCCGACGGCGAGCTGCTCGACGACTTCGTGATCCGGCGCGCCGGTCGCGCGGTGCACGTGCTCAACGCACCGTCGCCCGCGGCCACCGCGTCGCTCGAGATCGGCGCGACGATCGCCGCCGGTCTCGACCTCGACGACTAGGAGCCGCCGGGAGCGGCCGACCCGCCGTCAGGCCGGCAGCTCGGCGTTGGCCTTCGCCAGCACCTCGAGCGAATGCTCCCAGGCCGCCCGCTCCGGTCCGCTCATCGGCGGCCACACCGGGGCGCTCGGTCCGTCGGGTCCGAGCACGCAGGGGATGCTGGCGCAGATGCCGTCGGCCACGCGCGTGGACACCGGGATCAGGGCGCCGATCTCGGTGAAGAGCGCGTTGACGAGTCCGCTCACCGTGAGTCCGATGCCCTGCGCGGTCGATCCGCGCAGCGCGCGGATCTGGTACGCCGCGGTCCGCACGTCGTGCTCGATGACCTCGAGGCGCTCGGTGGTCAGGTCGACCCCGCGCTGGCTCGCGAACTCGAGCAGCGGGACGTTGCCGACGACGGCGGAGTCGAACAGGAACACGCACGAGTCGCCGTGCTCGCCGACCACCCACGCGTGGACGCTGCGCGGGTGCACCTTGCACTCACGGGCGAGCGCGTCGGTGAGGCGCAGCGTCTCGAGCGCCGTGCCCGAGCCCATGACCGACACGTACCGGCCCTGCCACCGCCGCGTGAGGTACTCGGTGAGCACGTCGAGGGGGTTGGTCACCACGATGACGAGCCGGGGCATCGCCTGCGTCTCGATCGCCGTCGCGACCTCGGCCATCACGGCGATGTTCTCGCGCAGGGTGTCGAGGCGGCTCTCCCCCGGCTGGGTGTGGTGCCCGGCGGTGATGATGAGGATGTCCTCGAGGTCGAGGTCGTCCATGGCGCGGCCGCGCACGTCGACACGCGTCAGCAGCGGGCGCGCGTGCATGAAGTCGAGCGCGAGCCCCTGTGCGGTGGTGCCGTCCCGGCTGTAGAGGGTGACGCGCGACGCGAGCCCGCGCATCACGATCGCCGACGCGGTCGCGACGCCGACCCCGCCGACCCCGACGATGCCCACGTCCAACCCGGCCATCGGCGCAGAGTAGCGGTCACGGGGCGCCACCGGACCGGTGCACGGACACCGCCGGGTCGGTAGCGTGCCGGCGTGCCCAGGCAGGGAACCACCGGACCGCTGCGCGTGGTCGTCCACGACCCGGCGGCGCGCCGGGTGACGATCGCGTTCACGCTGTTCAACGGCGCGGAGTACGCGACCTGGCTCGCGCTGATGATCTACGCGTTCGCGCAGGGCGGCGCCGCGGCCGCCGGGCTCGTCTCGTTCGTGGTGCTCGTACCGGCCGGGATCGTCGACCCGGTCGCCGGGGTGCTCGCGGAGCGCCGCCGGGCCGACACCGTGCTCGCCCTCGGCTACCTGCTCCAGGGCATCGCCCTCGGGTGCGCGGCCCTGGTGGTCGCGGCCGACGGCCCACCGGCGGCGGTCTACGGGTTGTTCCTCCTCGCCACCTTCGCCATCGGGACCTCCCGCCCCGCGCAGGCGCTGCTCACGCCGGCGCTCGCCCGCGACCCCGAGGAGCTCACCGCACTGAACGTCGTCACGGAGTGGTCCGCCCAGGCGGCCATCTTCGTGGCACCCGCGATCGCGGCCGGGATCTTCGCGGTCGAGGGTCCGGCGACCGTCTTCGGGGTCTTCGCGGTGGGGATGGCCGTCGCCGCGACGCTGGTCCCGCGCTGTGCCGGTCGGCCGATGCGGGCGACCGAGTCGCTGTGGCGCGGCGCGTTCGCCGAGGTGGCCGAGGGCGTCCGCGTCGCCACGGGCGAGCGCAGCGTGCGTCTCGTCCTGGTGCTGTTCGCCGCGGGCTTCGTCGTGATCGGGGCGCTCGACATCGTGAACGTGGCGCTCGCGATCGACCACTTCGGCGGGTCGGCGTCCGGCGCCGCCTGGCTCACCGCCGCGCTCGGGGCCGGCGGCGTCCTCGGGGCCGCGCTCGGCGGGCTGATGGTCGGTCGGCGCCTCGCCCCGGCGTTGATCGGCGGCTCGCTGCTGTTCGGCGGCTCGATCGCGCTGCTGGCGGCGGCGCCGGACCTCGGAGTCGCGTGCCTCCTGCTGATGGGGGCGGGCGTCGGCCAGGCGGTCGTCGCGATCGCCGGTCACACGCTCCTGCAGCGCAGCGCGCCCACCCAGTCCGTCGGCCGCGTGTTCGCGCTCCGCGAGGGGCTGTACAGCTTCGGACTCGCCGCCGGGGCGGTGGTCGCACCGCTGCTGATCGACGGATGGAGCATCGGGGGCGCGGCCCTGGTCGTCGGTGCGATCGTCCCGCTGGTGGTGCTCGTGCGCTTCGGCGCGCTCCGTCGTCTCGACGACCGCGCGACCATCCCCGTCGTCGAGCTCATGCTCCTGCGCCGGCTGCCCATCTTCGCCTTCCTGCCCGCACCCTCGGTCGAGGGGCTCGCCCGCAACGCCAGCTGGGTGGACTTCGAGCCCGGCACGGACCTGATGCGTCAGGGTGAACCGGGAGACCGCTTCCTCGCCATCGGGTCCGGCAGCGTCGACATCCTGTGCGACGGGCGGATCATCGCCGAGCGCCACGAGAACGAGGGGGTCGGCGAAACCGCGCTGCTGCACTCGATCCCGCGCACTGCGACGGTGCGCGCCCGGACCGCGGTGCGCACGCTCGCGCTCGGCGCCGACGACTTCCTCGTCGCGGTGACGGGTCACGACGGCACCCTGCGGGTCGCCGAGGACATCGCGGACCGCCACATCCGCAGCGTCGGGCCGCCGCCCGACGTGGCCGGCGGCGCGGTCAGTCCGAGCTGACCGCGAACAGCGCCCGGATCTTGTCGATCGTCGCCTGCTCGTCGGGGTTGACCGACTTCGCCGAGGCCGCGACCGCCGTCGCGATGTCGAGGAACCAGCCCGCCACCTCCGCGGACTCGAGCGCCGGGAGCCGCCGCAGCGCCGCCGCCGCCGGCGCGAGCTCGGTGAGCACGCCCTCGATCGCGACCTGCACCGTCGGGCCGCGGTGCTCCTTCATCTCGGCGCGCGCCTCCTTCGTGTTCGCCTCGGCGACGATCTCGCCGATCAGCTGGTTGGCGACGCCGTGCTCCCCCGGCTGAGCGATCGCACGGGCGCTGGCGCTCGCCTCCTTCACCATCGAGATCGGTCCGTGCTCGCCCGCCAGGAAGACGGCCGTGGTCACGAGCAACGGCGCCTCGGTGAGGGCGTGCCACTCCTCGTCGGTGAAGAACGACTTCTCGGTCATCGGAACTCCTCGGGTTCGCCTCGGCGCACCCTAGGTCCCGTTCCGGCGCGCCCGGCCCTCGGGAGCGGGGCCGATCCGGGCCGCGTCGCACGCGACCCCGGCCGTGCGCCAGGCTTGCCGGTCATGGCCTACGAATGCTTCGACGTCGAGACCGCCGACCGGGTGGCCCACCTCCGCATGATCCGCCCCGAGCGGAGCAACTCGATGATCCCGTCGTTCTGGCGGGACCTGCCCACGATCGTCGACGACCTGTCCGCGTCGGGGAAGGTGCGGGCGCTGGTGATCTCGGCCGAGGGCCGCCACTTCTGCTCGGGCATGGACCTCACGGTGTTCGCGGGCAACGACACCCTCGGTGGTGGCGGCGGTGACGGCGGCGCGGCGCACCGGAGCCGCCGCAACGAGGCGTTCCGCAGCACGGCGCTCAAGCTGCAGGACTCGTTCACCGCGCTCGAGCGCGCCCGGATGCCCGTGCTCTGCGCGATCCAGGGCGCGTGCGTGGGCGGTGGCGTCGACCTCGTGTGCGCCGCGGATCTCCGCTACGCCACCGAGGACGCGTTCTTCTCGATCGCCGAGATCAACATCGGGATGACGGCCGACGTCGGCACGTTGCAGCGGATGCCCAAGCTCGTACCCGAGGGGATCGTGCGCGAGCTGGCGTACACCGGCCGGCGCTGGAGCGCGGCCGAGGCCCGGGGCGCCGGGTTCGTCAACCACGTCTTCGCCGACCACGACGCGCTCGTCGCCGGGGTGCTCACGGTCGCGGCCGAGATCGCCGAGAAGGCACCGATGGCGGTGTGGGGCACGAAGACGTCGCTCGCCTACACGCGTGACCACACCGTCGCCGACGGCCTGGAGTACATCGCGAACTGGAACGCGGCGATGTTCGACACCGCCGACATGGGCGAGGCCTTCGCGGCGAAGTCCGAGAAGCGCGCCCCCGAGTTCCCCGACCTCCTGCCGCTGAGCGACGGCCTGTAGGCGCGCCCGCCCGGCCGGTCAGGCCTCGTAGTGGCCGTAGCGGATCGGGGTGCGGAACCGCCGGACGTCCGGGTACCGCTGCGAGGCGACGCCGCGCGCGCGGTTGCCCATCCCGGCGATCATCTCGCCGATCGCGTGGGCGTGCTGCGGGCTGTCGAGATGACGGATCTCCGGACCGAACTCGATCACGCTCGGCTCGTCCCGGTCGCCGTAGTCGCCGAAGACCGGGTAGATCGACGCGCCCGCACGCACCGCGTCGTAGAGGTCCTCACGGGTCCCGTGCGCGAACGGCTCCATCACGACGAAGCCGTGCGCGTCCTTGGCGTCGCGTGAGCCGCTGCCCGCCTCGATGACCACGTGGCCGTGGTCCGACGTCATCAGGTTCATGAACTCCGCGCGGGTCCGTGCGTTCTGCCGGCGCCGGAACGCCTTCACGCGCCGGTTGAGGTCGACATCGGTGATGTCACCCTCGTTGACCGCCTCGCCGCCGCTCACCGGGAACGTCTTGAGGACGTTCGCCGCCTTGCGCAGCACGTCGTCGATCACGTTGAGGCCCATCACCTCGAGGTAGCCGAGGAGCCGTCCGATCATGAGTGTGATGCGCGTGTCCATGCGGTCGAGGCCGCGCCGTTGCGCGGCGCGGGTGAGGTACCCGAGGTTGAAGCCGACGTCCTGGAACTCGAGGTGCGATCCCACGAAGACGAAGGACTGCCCGTCGGCGAGGCGCTCGAAGAGCTTCTCGCGTTCGGTGAACGCGGTGAACGCGTCGACGTTCGCCGTCGCGAAGTCGCCGTGGAGGATCTCGAGCAGGCCGAGCGCCGACTCGGTCTCCTCCGCCGACATCGGCGTCGACCGCAGGAACGCCTGGTCGTGGTTGATCGCGTCCTTGCGCGGGGTCGCCGTGACGGCGGCACGCGGGATCGGGTTGAAGATGCTCGCGAACTCGACCCCGCCGACCCGCTGCGCCGACTCGTACAGCACCTTGTCGAGCTGGCGGTGCACCCCGAACATCTCGTGGAGCTGGCCCGCCGCCGCGTGGAGGAGGCGGTCGGGGCGGGGCGGTCCGTGGAGCGGGCGGTCGTCGTCGGCCGGCATGCGACCCCTCTCGTCGGCGAGCGACCAGTCTCGCGTCGGGAGGACCGCGGACCCCGGCATTCGCTAGAACCAGCAGGTGACCAGCGCTGCCGGCGACTCCAGATCCGCCCGACCCGGACCGCGACCGCGCGTCGTGGTCGCGGGCCTCGGCGACACCGGAGTGCTCGTCGCGACGCGCCTGGCCCGCCACGCCGACGTCGTCGGCATCTCGACCCGCCCGGCGCTCGTCAGCGGGCAGGAGCTCGGGATGCGGCTCGCGGATCCCGACCGCTGGCGGCGCACCTACTTCGTGCCCTACCGCCGCTTCCGCGCGCTCGACCGGATCCGCACGCATCACGGCCGGATCCGGTCGGTCGACCTCGACGCGCGCCACGCCGTCGTCGACCTCGCGTCGGGCGGGACCGTGGTCGAGCCGTACGACGTGCTGGTCGTCGCGACCGGCGCGTCGAACGGTTTCTGGCGTCACGATCGCGTCGAGGACCTCGCCGCCGTCGAGACGCAGCTGCGCGACCTCGCCGCGCAGCTCGGCGGCGCGCCGACGGTCGCGGTGGTCGGCGGCGGCGCGACCGGTGTCAGCGTCGCCGACAACCTCGCCCGGCGCGGCGGGACCGACGTCCACCTGTTCCACGCCGGCGCCCGACCGCTCCCGGGGTACCACCCGGAGGCACGCGAGTGGATCGTCGGCCGGCTCGCCGAGGACGGTGTCACCGTCCATCCCGACCACCGCGCGGTGCTGCCCCCCGGATTCGTCGCCGACCGCCTGACCACCGGACCGGTCGAGTGGTCGACGGGTCAGGCGCCGTTCACCGCCGCGGTCACGCTGTGGGCCGTCGGAGGGACCCGGCCGCACTCCGGATTCCTCCCGGCGGGGCTCCTCGACCCCGCCGGGTTCGTGCGCGTCGACGAGCACCTGCAGGTTCCCGGTCACCCCGAGGTGTTCGCGGTCGGTGACGTCGCCGCGAGCGATCCCCACCGGTCGTCGGCGCGCAACTGGGGCTGGCGCGTCGTCGCCGCGAACGCCGCCGCCGTCGCCCGGGGCCGGACGGCGCGGAAGCGCTACCGGGCGCCCGAGTACCGGTGGGGATCGGTGCTCGGCCTGCAACCGGAGGGCCTCACGGTGGTGCAGGCCGACGGTCGCCGCGTCCGCATCCCGAGATGGTTCGCCGGTCCCGTGCTGGTCGACGCCTACGTGACCCGCTACCTCTACCGGGGACTCCGCCGCGACCGCTGACGCGTTCGGTCAGCCGGCGGAGGGCGGGACCAGGGTCATACGGTCCGGCTCCCAGTACGCACGGAGCGCGACGATCCGTCCGGCGGCGTCGACGCGGTACGTGTACACACCGTCGACGATCGCCCGCGTGCCGTCGGGCAGGGTCGTGGTGATGGTGCCGACGTTCGCGCACTCGTCGCCGCCGGCGTACGACTCGCGGATTGCGAACTCGACGCGACCGGAGGCGATCACGGCGTCGTAGAACGCGGCGATCGCGTCCGCGCCCCGGTGACCCGCGCCCTCCGGGTCGAACATCGACGGCCCGATCGGGTCCTCGACGCACGCGTCCGGTGCGAAGAGCCCGAGCCAGGCCGCGCGGTCCCCCGCCTCGACCGCGAGCATCGACGCCCGGGCGGCATCGCGCGCCGGGTGCGGTTCGAATGCGTCCATCCCCTCCATGGCGGCGGACTCTAGGGCCGTGCCCGTGACGCCCGGCGGGCCGGTCACCGCTCACCCGAGCACCGTCAGATCGTCGCCGTACTCGAGCATCGTCACCGGCGCATAGGACGCCTCGCGGCGGAGCACCGCCTGCGCCTCGCTGGTGTCCGTCTCGGTGAGGATGGGCGGGAGCAGCGCGTCGTGATGCGAGAAGACCACGCGCTGCGGACGGAGCAGCTCGACCTCGCCGAGCAGGAACCCCGCGAGCGAGCCCTGGAAGGGCTCACCGTCGACGTTCGGACGGCCCGACGCCGCGAGGACGGCCAGATCGGGTCGCAGACCGTCGATGATCCCGGACCAGTAGCCGGCGCTGGAGCTGACCCAGACCGCGCCGGCCGGCGTCTCGACGAGGTAGGCGAGCTGGCCGCCGTCGCGCACCGAGGACCGGTGGTCCCGCTCGTGGTGCCACGACGCGACCGGCTCACCGAGCGCCGGCGCGAGCGAGAGGATCTCCGTCGCCCGGGCGTCGCGTTCCTGCGCGCTCACCCCCAGATCCCCGAGGCACTCCACCCCACTGTCCTTCGCGCCGTGGGCGAAGAGGCAGGAATGCAGCGCCGGAAACGCGCGCACCCGGACACCACCGCCACACTCGACGGGCTCCCCGCCGGCGACCCGCAGCAGCTGGGCCTCGGGCACTCCGGCGCGCAGCATCGTGTGGGCGACCTCGTAGGAACCGACCACGGTCGCACCGGTGCAGGCGGCGATTGTGTCCGCCCCGAGCACGTGATCGAAGTGAGCGTGGCTGACGAAGACGAAGTCGGCGGCGTCGACGTCCTCCGCCCGCAAACCGACACTCGCGGCACCGGGCGCACGATCGGAGTCGAGATAGCTGTCGAAGAACAAGGTGCGGCCGGCCACCCGCATCCGGAACGTCGCACATCCGAACCACTCGATCGTCACGTCCACGAGCCCAATGATGGCCCGGCGGAACCAAAGGCGACCGACCGGCGGGCCGGTCACGGCTCAACGCAGGCAGTCCCCGTCCCAGAGCAGCAGCGACGAGCCCGGGGCGAACGACAGCACCCGGCCGTCGGGGGTACCGGTGCCCCGCACGTTCCACCCGTCCGTGACGGGGACCTGCGCGCGCTCGACCGTGACCGCCCACGCGAGGGGCAGCTTCCGGCGGTCGGGCACGAGATCCTTCGCGTCGACGAGGCGCCGTGACGCCTGCACGAGGCAGCCGTCGGGATCGACGACCTCGAGCCCTTCGCGCGCCGCCACCTTGACGAGCAGCTGGAGTCCGCGGCAGTCGCGCCCGACGACGCTCACCGGGCCGGTGCGCACGCCGATGGCGAGGCGATCGGCGACGTCGGACTCCTCGTCGTCCCGCTCGACGACGAAGGCGCCGGCGCCGAGGTGCGCGGCGCGCAGGTACGGATCGCGCGCTCGTCGGCGAGCGAGCACCGCGGCCCCGAGCACGAGGGCGAGGATCAGACCCGCGAGGAGGAGCGGGCCGGGCATGGCGTCGAACAGGTCCGTCGGGCCCGCCGGGCCCGGATCCGGCCCGCCGAGCGCGACCGCCCGGCCCCCGCCGGTGTCGGGAAGGCGCGCGTCGGTCGGCGCCGCGCCGGACGACCCGTCCGCGGACGGTCGGGCACCGGGCGACCCGGCCCCGCCGTTCCGCCCGGCCGCGGCGACGGGGACCCGGCGCCGGCGGTCACGGGCGGCCGCGCGCGTCGTGGTCGACGTGCGGCTCCCGTTCGCGACCACCGCGCCGGAGGAGGAACCGGTCCGGTTCCCGCTCGTGGTCGTGGTCGACCGGCGGGGCCGCGTGGTCGTGGTGGTCCGGGGCTGCGTCGTGGTCGTGGTGGTCCGGGGCCGCGTCGTGGTGGTGGTCGGCGGGCGTGTCGTCGAGGTGGTCGGGGGCGCGGTCGTCGTCGGCGTCTCCGGGACCGTGGTCGTCGTCGTCGGCGCGGGCTGGGTGGTCGTCGGCGTGGGCAGCGGGATGGGCAACGGGATCGGCAGCGGAGGCAGCAGATCGGCGTGGGCGGCGACCGGCGCGGCGATCACCACGACCAGCACGGCCAGCGTCGCGGCCACGACGAGTCGGCGCACCAGCTCACCCAGCCTCGCCAGCGGTCCCCGGTCCACCGCCCGCGGCCGCGCCCGTACCTCGCCCGTTTCCGCCAAGGAGTGGCGCGTACCCGGACGGCCGGTCCTCGAAACCCGGGCCGAATCCGGGCCCGGCGTCGAGGGCGGGCCCGTAGCGTCGCGCTCGTGCGCACACCACGCGAGGTCCGGCGATCCGGCCTCGAGTATCTCGGGACGGCGACCGACCTGCTGCAGCGGATCCGGCGCGCGGATCCGCGCGCCGGACTGCTCGAGGCCGCCGATCTGCAGTGGTGGTGGCGGGCACCTCGCTCGACCGACGCGTTGGGGCAGATCTTCTGGTTCGACGACGAGGGCCCGACCGCAGCCGTGATCGCGACCGACTGGGGGGACGCGGTGGCGGTCGACCCGATCGTCGGGCCCGCCACCGAACCCCGTGCGGTCGCCGAGGTCCTCGAGCGCGGGCTCGATCACCTGGGCCGGTCGGGCCTGGGACCGGTCGAGGTGGTCCTCGACACGGCCGACACCGTCATGCGCGCCGTCCTGGTCCGGCGTGGATTCCACGCGCTCGACGACGCGCCGACGGTGGTGTTCGACGCGTGGCTCGCCGCGCGCGACCGACCACCGGTCGCACCGCTCGCGGACGGCTACCGGCTCGCCTGCCGGGTGGACACGGCCGGCGTGCCCCACCACTTCGTGGGCCGCAACGGACCGGACGTGGAGGCGCGGCTCCGGCAGACATCGCTCTACCGGCCCGATCTCGACCTGGTGGTCCTCGACGGTGACGGGCAGGTCGTCGCGCACGGCCTGTTCTGGGCCGACCCGGAGACCGGCACCGGGCTCGTCGAGCCGATGCGCACCGAGGAGGAGCACCAGGGCCGCGGCCTCGCCCGTCACGTGCTCACCGCCGGCGTGGACCGCCTCGCGGACGCGGGGATGGACCAGGTGAAGATCTGCTTCCGACCCGACAATCCCACGTCGCGGCATCTCTACCTCGGCGCCGGCTTCGTACCCGACAAGCTGACCGTGGCCTACGCCGGAACGGTCTGATCCCGCGCCGGCCCGCCCGGTCCGCGGGCAACACGGCTCAGTGGGTGAACTCGCAGAGCGCCCCGCAGCCGGCCGGGGTCAGTCGGCTGCCGGAGCCCACCGACGCCGTGCCGTTCGTCATCTCGGTCCCCGTCGCGAGCACGCTGCCGCGCGGCCGGATCCGGAACAGGTGGCCGGCGCGGACCGCGAGGACGACGTCGTGCCCGCCGAAGTACACCGGCACCGTCACGTCGATCGGCTTCGCCAACGGATAGCGACCCGCCGGCACGCTGATCGTGACGCCTCCGCTCCCGGCGCCGGCCTCCTCGACGGCGGCGCGGACCGTGCAACCACCGTCGCGTGTCGCGCAGCGTCCGTCGCCGGGCCGGGCGTCGGGCGCGTCCGAGCGCCGGTTCACGGTGAAGATCCGCCGGCACGGCTGCATCGCGGTGCGGGTGCAGCTCGGCCACGTGCGCGGGAGCCGCGCCGAGGGCGGGAGGGCCACCGCCGGCAGCATCACCGAGCTCGGGTGCGCCGCGTCGTACCCCACCGTCACCGGGAAGCCGCCCGGCACCGTCCCGAACTCCCACGGGTACGCCTGGGTCGCGCCCCCGGGCCCGGAGACGCTCAGGCGCAGCCGGGACCCCGCCCGGAACGCGTGTGCGAACGGCGGGATCTCCACCCGCACCGCCGTCAGGGTGTCCGGGCGCAGCGGGACCGGCGTCGTGAACGGGTGGTACGGCCGGAGCGCGGTCGACGCCGCGGGGTCGAGCGCGCGCTGGCTCGCGCGCAGCCAGCCGCTCTGGACCAGCATCTCCTCGCCGTCGGGCCGCACGTCGCTCAGCGTCACCTGAAGGTCGACGTCGGTGTGCGGGGCGGGGACGGAGATCCAGAGGTCGGCCGACGCGCTCCCCACCGTCACGACGTCGCTCGGCAACGGTGCGGTGGTGAACGTCGCCTGGTCCTGGCGCACGGCGAACCAGAACGACCCGACCGGCTGGTCGACGAACGTGCTGACGCCGGCCGCGCGCGCCGGCCGGTCGGGGACGAGTGGCGACCCGAGCCGGTAGCGGATCCCCTCGTCGCCCGTGGGCAGGGTCGCCCGGCTGAACTCCAGCCGGGGCCGGCCCCGACCCTCGGACTCGAGCAGCACGGTCACCGGTCCACGCGCGCGGTAGGCGCGGACCGTCGCGGCGGGACACCGCGGCTGGAGGTGCACGCACAGGAACTCGCGCTCCAGGGCCCAGGGCCGACCCGAGTAGTACGCGTCGTGGTCGCCGTTGAGCCCCACGAATCGGACGTCGAGCCCGGGGCGGAAGTCACGCAGGCTCTCCGCGACGCGGCTGCTCACCTGCTCGTCCTGCCACGACACCGTGAGCAGGGTCGGGACGTCGATGCGGGCGACGTCGGCGCGGCGCGCGCGCCAGTACGCGTCGTCGGTCGGGTGCGCGTCGAAGGCCGGCTCGGTGGGGACGTTCTGGCCCCGGAGCGCGAGGTCGTCGCGACACGTCGGGTCCACCGGGTCCGCTCCCCGCGTGACCGCCCGCACGTTCCCGTTGCCGGGCGGATACCGGTTGTCCTGGTCGCGCCCGTCGGCCCAGCTCGTGCCGAACCCCGTGTTCTGGATGCCGCCCGGGTACATGACGTCCCGGTAGAAGTCGGCCACCGCGGCGCCCGGCACGATCGCCGCGAGGTGCGGGGGACGGGTCGAGGCGACGTAGAGCTGACTGAGGCCCGGCCACGACTTGTCGACGAGCGCGATGCGCCCCACCCAGGGCTGCGCGTGCAGTGTCTCCACGACGTCGTACCCGTCGAGCCAGGTGAGCCGCTCCATGAGGTCGAACGCGCCGCCCGAGCACCCGGTCCCCCGCATGTTCACGCCGACGACCGCGTACCCGGCGTCGGTGAACCGCCGGAACATCTCACGGTCGAACGAGAACTCGTGCGAGTCCCCGCGGACACCGGCCGAGTACCCGGAGTACGACACGACCACCGGGTAGCGGCCGTCGGGCGGTCGGGTGCGCGGCAGCTGGATCACGTAGGACAGCCGCGTGCAGTCCCGGGTCGTGATGTACCCGTCGACGGCACGATCCCCGAGGTGGTCGATGGCCATCGACTGCGAGCGGTACAGCGCGGGGTCCGGCGGATCCTCGGGCCCGACGACCGTGACCGCATGCGGGGACGTCGGATCACGCGCGACGACCACCCGGTAACGGCCCGGCGGCACGTTGCGTACGAGCAGACCGCCGAGAGCGTCGGTCGACCGGGCCGGCAATGCGTCCGGTCCGGTGATGGTCACCCGCCGGTGAGCGCCGGCGTGCTCGACCGCGATCTGGTTCACGCTGCCGCGGACCGACTGCGCGCCGTGGGCCACGACCGGGCAGGGACCCGCGCTCGAGCGCCGGTCCGGATTCGCGGAGCCGCGGGCCGCCAGGAGCGCGCCGGTCCCGCCCCCGAGACCGAAGGCGAGCGCCACGGCCGCGAGCGCGACCAGACGACGGCGGGACGGCGGGCGTCGCTCGGTGGGCGGTCGGGGCGGCGAGGTGGAGGTCATAGGAGGTGACGGCGTGCCGGGTGATGCACTCGGAGCACTGCGCGCCCTACGGCGTCCGATCCCCGCCCGAGTACGGTTTCGGGCACATTCTTCCCCTTCGACCGACCGCGAAACCGTCACGGGCGCACCGCCGTACAGTGCGGGACCGTGCCCCCGGGGAAGGCCGACCTGCCGACACGGGCGTTCCGCTCGGTCGGGACGTTCCGCACCTGGCTCCACCGGGGGCACGCGCGCTCCCCCGGCGTCTGGCTGAAGATCGCGAAGAAGGGCTCGGGTCGCCCGACCGTCACCTACGCCGAGGCGCTCGAGGTCGCGCTCTGCTACGGCTGGATCGACGGGCAGCGCGCGGCCTTCGACGAGACCTGGTTCCTCCAGCGCTTCACGCCGCGCCGGCCGCGCAGCCCGTGGTCCCGGGCGAACCGGGACACCGCATCGCGCCTCCTGGCCGAAGGTCTCATGCAGCCCGCGGGCCGGGAGCAGGTCGAGCGGGCGCAGGCGGACGGCCGGTGGGACGCGGCCTACGAGGGCTCCCGCTCGATCGAGGTCCCCGCGGACTTCCGGGCCGCGCTGGACGCGAACCCGGCGGCCCGTGACGCCTTCGCCGGGATCAACCGCACGAATCGGTTCGCGTTCCTCTACCGGATCAACGAGGCGAAGCGACCCCAGACCCGTGCCGCCCGCATCGAGAAGTTCGTGGCGATGCTCGCGGCCGGGGAGACGCTGCACTGAGCCGCGGCTACGGTCGTCCCGTCGAGTCCCCCACCAGGCGGAGCCGTCGATGACCTACGAAGTGGACTTCAAGGACGTCTCGACGACCGGCCTCGAGTCGTCACCCGTGGCGGACGCGCTCGCCGGTCTGCGCGCCAACGAGGCGCGCTACTTCAAGAACAAGTACGACCACGTCTTCACCGTCGAGCCGGCGGACGAGGCCCGCGCCACGGTCGACTGGGTGCACGGCATCCTGCGCGACGAGCGGGACCTCGAGATCGCCTCCCCGCCCCTCGAGGCGACGATGTTCGAGGCCGCCGGGATCAAGTTCGCCTACGTCTTCTACGAGAGCGGGCTGTCGATCAACGTCATGTACGAGCTCGCCCCGGGCGGCAAGCGCGCGGTCGGCTTCAAGCTCTCGGACGGGATGGACGTTCCCGCCGAGCTCGAGTCCCGGTTCAAGTTCGCCCGCCAGAAGTCGAAGCTCGCCGGCACGATCCGCGGTTCCTACTTCGTCATCAAGGGCGAGCACTGAGTCCGGTCCCCGAGCCGGGCGGTCCGGCCGTGAGCCGGGGTGCCCGCCGGCGGTAGCGTGGGACCTGACGCCCGTGTCAGGTATCGGGGGATCGGGGGGACCGTGGAGCTGCCGAAGATCATCAGCGTCGACGACCACGTCGTGGAGCCGGCACACGTGTGGCAGTCCTGGCTGCCCGAGAAGCACCGGGCGAAGGGGCCGAGGGTCGAGCGGAAGCGCTGGGGCGGCTTCCGGCTCAAGAAGGGCGCGAAGTACGCCATGACCGAGGACCCCGACGGCGAGTGGGGCGACGCGTGGATCTACGAGGACGAGGTCATCTACGTCCACAAGAAGTTCGTCGCGATCCCCAAGTCGGCCACCCGGGGCGACGACCTCTCGACCTTCGACAAGACGGCCATGACGATGACCGCCACCACCTACGACGACATGCGCCCGGGCTGCTTCGACCCCGCCGCTCGCAAGGTGGAGTTCGAACGCAACTGGGTCGACGGCTCGCTGCCGTTCCCGACGTTCCCACGCTTCTGTGGGCAGACCTTCCACGAGGGCAGCGACCGGGAGCTCGGTCTCGCGTGCGTCAAGGCCTACAACGACTGGATGGTCGAGGAGTGGTGCGACCCGTCGATCGGCATCAACATCCCGCTGTGCATCATCCCGCTGTGGGACCCCGAGCTCGCGGCGGCCGAGATCGAGCGCAACGCGGCGCGCGGCGTGCGCGCGGTCTGCTTCTCCGAGCTGCCGACGCGACTCGACCTGCCGAGCGTCCACACCGGGCACTGGGATCCGATGCTCGCGGCCTGCAACGACACCGGCACGACGCTGTGCATGCACGTCGGCTCGTCCTCGACCGAGCCGTTCTCGTCGCGTGACGCGCCGCCGGGCGTCGGGAGCATGGTGGCGTTCAACAACTCGATGGCGTCGCTCGGCGACTACCTCTTCGGCGGGATCATGCACCGCTTCCCGAAGCTGAAGCTGGCGTACTCGGAGGGCCAGATCGGCTGGTTGCCGTACGCGTTGGAGCGGGCGGACACCGTCTGGGAGGAGCACAACGCCTGGCAGAACTCCAAGCGCCTGTGCCCCGAACCGCCGTCGACCTACTACTACGGGCGCGTCTACGGCTGCTTCACGTGGGACCGGCACGGCGTGCGGTCGCTCGACGAGGTCGGCGAGGACAACATCTGCTTCGAGACGGACTATCCGCACACCGACACGACGTGGCCCGAGACCAAGGCCTACTGCGAGAGGGTGCTCGAGGGACTCACGCCGGAGCAGAAGTACAAGATCCTGCGCGGCAACGCCATCGCCATGCTCGAGCTCGACCGGACCTGAGCCGTCGGCGTCCCCGTCTGCGGAGCGAGGGTTTCGGCACCGGACCGGGACCTCGCCGTAGGAACGCGACCAGCGCGACGGTCACTCCGTCGTGTCGAGACTCGCGATCGCGTCTCTCACCGTCGGATGCAGGGAGGCAGAGAGATCCGCCGCGTCCGAGTGGTCGAGGACGTCGCGGACCTGTCCCACGTCGCGCGCGATCAGGAATCGGATGTCGCGTCGCTCGAGATCGGCGTGGAGCGCAACGAGCATGTCGGCCGCGGTCACGTCGAGCGCCGGTATCGATTGCGCGTCGAGTACGACGGCGACCGTTGCCGACGTGATGCCGGCCAGGATCTCGCGGCGGACCGTGTCGGCGTTCGCGTAGAAGAGGCCGCTCTCCGGCCGGACGACCAGGATGCCGGGTCTCGCGCTCGCAGCCGGGTTCCGTTCGATGTCGACCCAGACCCCTGACGGCTCGGTGCCGAGCGTGGCGACATGTGGCTGCGACGCCCGGTACACGAGCAGGAGCACCGACACCGCGATCCCGATGAAGAGGCCCGGCAGCGTGTCGAAGAGCAGGACGCCCGACAGTGCCGCGACGGCGGCGAGAAAGTCGGCCCGCGCCGCGAATCCGTAGATGCGTCCGAGCGGTCCGCTGTAGACGCGGTACAGCTTGACGAGGGCGCGGACATCGACGAGTTCGACGATCGCAGCGATCACCACCGCGGCCAGCGTCGCTTCGGGGAGGTCTTCGAAGAGTGTGGTGAGGAAGAGCAAGGTGACGACGGTGAGCGTCGCGACGATGAGGCCCGACACCTGACTGCGGGCACCCGAGGAGCCATTGACGGCGGTCTTGGACAGGCTGCCGTTGACGACCATCCCGCTGCACAGACCGGAGCCGAGGTTCGCGGCGCCCAGGCCGAGCAGCTCACGGTTGGCGTCGATCTCGTAGTGGTCACGCGCCGCGTAGGTCTTGGCGGCACCGAGGCCTTCGACGAAGCCGACCAGCATGATGCCCACCGCCGAGGCGACCAGGCGTCCGTAGTCGGCCGCACCCATCGCGTGAGGAAGGCCCAGCTCCGGAAGGCCACTGTCGATGTGCCCGACGATCGCGACGCCGTGCGACGCGAGATCGAAGGCGTGCACGGCGAGGATGCCCCCGACGACCGCGACCAATGATCCTGGGACGACCGGCAGGAAGCGCCGGAGCAGGAGCACGACGGCGAGCGACGCAAGGCCGACGCCGAGCGTCACCAGCGACGTCTCGTCCAGGTGGGTGATGAAGCCCCAGAGCTGTTCGAAGAAGTCGCCGCTGGTCTTCTCGAAGCCGAACAACTTCGGGAGCTGACCGACCATGATCGTGAGCGCGAGCCCGATGATGAAGCCCTTGAGCACCGGCTCCGAGATGAAGTTGGCGAGGAGGCCGAGTCGGAGGAGTCCGGCGCCGAGGGCGAGGACACCGGTGACGAGGGCGAGCGCCGCGGTGTAGGCGACGAACTTGTCGGTACCGCCGGCAACGAGATCCGCGACCGCGGCCGCCGACAGCGCCGCGGTCGCCGCCATCGGCCCCGTCACCAGGTGGCGCGACGAGCCGAACGCGGCGTACAGGACCAGGGCCGGGACGGAGGCGTAGAGACCGACCACCGGCGATACGCCGGCGATCGCCGCGTACGCGAGCGCCTCCGGCACCAGGACCGCCCAGACCGTCAGGCCGGCGACGGCATCGAACCGGATCGACCTGCGCCGGTAGCCGCGCAGCGAGGTGAACATGCGCGGTCAATCATGTCGCACCGCGATCACGACTGCCGGAGCGACACTCGTGCGGACCTTCCCACCAGCGCGTAGACATGACGCGATCACGTCGATCGACCCGAGGAGCGATGAGATGGCGGACCCTCGTCAGGAGGCGTCGGATGCGACGAAGACCGCGAACGACGCCATCCTCAGATCGTTGCCGTTCGACGACACCCGCGACTTCGACGACGCGGCGCAGGGCCTGATCGCGCCGCTCCCCGATGGGGGTGTCATCAGGGGTGACGACGGCCGGACCGTGTGGGACCTGTCGCGCTTCGACTTCTTGAGCGAGCGCGAGGCCCCGCCGACGGTGAACCCGAGTCTGTGGCGTCAGTCCCGACTCGTCATCCAGGGCGGGCTGTACAAGGTGGTCGACCGCCTGTACCAGGTCCGCTCCGCGGACCTCTCGAACCTGACCATCGTCGAGGGTGACACCGGACTGATCGTGTTCGACCCGCTGATCTCGGTGGAGACGGCGAAGGCGGCGATGGAGCTGTACTTCACGCACCGGCCCCGCAAGCCGGTCGTCGCAGTGGTGCACTCGCACTCCCACGTCGACCACTACGGCGGAGTTCGCGGCGTCGTGTCCCAAGAGGACGTCGACAGCGGCCGCACGATGATCATCGCCCCCGAGGGCTTCCTCGAAGCCGCGGTCGCCGAGAACGTCTTCGCCGGCAACGCCATGAGCCGGCGGGCGTCGTACATGTACGGCAACCTGCTCCCGCCGGACCCCAAGGGCCAGGTCGGCGCGGGCCTCGGCATCACGACGTCGAGCGGTACCGTCACGCTCATCCCGCCGACCCACCACATCACCGAGACCGGTCAACGGATGAACATCGACGGCCTCGACTTCGAGTTCCAGCTCGCACCGGACACCGAGGCACCGGCCGAGATGCACTGGTACATCGAACAGCTGAACGCCGTGTGCGCCGCCGAGAACTGCTGTCACACGCTGCACAACACGTACACGCTGCGCGGCGCACCGATCCGTGACCCGCAGGCCTGGTCGAAATTCCTCAACGAGCTCATCGACCGGTGGGGCGGCCGGGCCGAGGTCATGTACGGCATGCACCACTGGCCCGTGTGGGGGAACGACCGGGTCGTGGAGATGCTCACCAAGGCCCGCGACGGCTACCGGTACATCAACGACCAGACGCTGCGCCTCGCCAACCACGGGTTCACGCCGGTGGAGATCGCCGAACAGGTCGAGTTCCCGCCCGAGCTCGCGAGCCATTGGGCGATGCGGCCCTACTACGGGTCGGTGAACCACAACGTGAAGGCCACCTACACCAAGTACCTGGGCTGGTTCGACGGCAACCCGTCCAACCTCCACACCCACCCGCCCGAGGTGGCCGCGGTCAAGTACGTCGAGATGATGGGTGGTGCCGACCAGGTCGTCGAAAAGGCCCGAACGGCATTCGACGACGGTGACTACCGGTGGGTCGCGGAGGTCGTCAAGCACGTCGTCTTCGCCGAGCCGTCGCACCAGCAGGGGCGCGCGCTCCTCGCCGACGCGCTCGAGCAGCTCGGCTACCAGTCCGAGACCGGACCCTGGCGCAACTTCTACCTGACCGGCGCCAAGGAACTCCGTGACGGCGTCCTCGTCCTCCCGACACCGAACGCCGCGAGCCCCGACTCGATCGCGGCCATGACCGTCGACACCTTCCTCGACTACCTCGGCATCCGCCTCAACGGCCCGAACGCCGCCGGCAAGAAGCTCGACATCAACGTCACCCTCACTGACACGGACGAGCGGTTCGTGCTCGCCCTGGCCAACGGCTCGCTGAGCCACTCGATGGGGCGACACGATCCCGGCGCGCCGACCACCCTGACCATGGCCCGCCCCGTGCTCACCCGGATCATCCTCGGGCAGCTCGCGCTCGACGAGGCCATCATTGCGGGAGACGTCGCCGTGGACGGCGACGCGGCAGCGGCCCACGAGCTGCTCGGCCTGTTCGACACCTTCGAGCTCTGGTTCAACATCGTCGAACCGTGACCGCCGCCGCGGCGGCCGGTGGACAGCGCGCGGCGCGACCGAGGCCGCAGTGGGCAGTGGAGGTAACCGCGTGGCTTTCAAGGACACACGACTCGTCTGAAACCGGACAGCTTCTCCAGATGGCAGCAGCCGGTGAGCTGTGGTGAGCCTCGCCGTGCGCGGCGTATGTCATGTCGGCGGAGACAGGACCCCCCCCCCAGAATCAACCACAGCGGGGCGGCTCCCACCGCTCACGATGCCGGCCTAACTCAGGCCGCCATCACGACCGCGACGACGCCGAACTCCGACGCGCAGCACGATCGACGACATCAGGCCAAGCGCTGATCGACATCATGCGGGCCGCTACACGCCCCGAGACGGCGACAAACCCGCCGCGAGCACTCCCGGGGCCGACGCCGCCGCCAGCGGTGTCACAGGGCCGCTCTCGTCGTCCGGATCGCTACTGTCACCCGGAACCTCAACGCCCGATGATGAGCTGCGCCTCGCGCACACCCGAGGGCCTGCGCTCGACACCGCCGCGAGCGGTCCCCAATCGGGCCGCGGACGGCCTCGACGATTCTCTGCACGAACTTGCATCCACCGATGCCCACCGCCTCTTGCAGGACCGCAGGGAGAGGCAGTGTCAACCAGCTTCGATGCGCAGGGAGCTTGGATCCGGGAAGCCGGAGGGCGGTTCGTCGGTGTACCAAGCCAACTCGAGTGCCGAGAGATATCCCTTCGTCACCCAGACGATGACCTCGCCTGCGAGTTCGCTCTGCGTCTCCACGGTTGCGTTGACCGGGAGGGGCCCGTCGTTAATCTCTACTGCTGGGACTCCCTCATCGACCTGGAGCTCGATGAGGGTCGGCTGCCCGCCGCAGACGCGTACCGTGTCGGCCTGGACGCGCAGACCTGCGTACTCGGGAGCCGCCTCAAGCACCATCCGAAGAGCTGCTGACTCGTTCGTTGTTAGCTCTCGCGACTCATCGATCCTGTTCGTCACGGTGTGAACATCGTCCCGAGTTTCGTGACACCGTTGACCACAGCTCCGCGCACGACGACTCGCTGGCCGCTGATCTGGACTTCCACATCGAATCGACCGGCCGACGGCGTGAGACCGCGGATCGCGCTCAGCACCTGCTCCGCAGCTCCTTCGCGGCTACCGAATTCTTCAACGAGAGCGTCGAGGCCGTGCTTCGGTGCGAAGAGATGATCGAGCTTGTCCGCTCGCGTCGCGTAGTCGATCGCCTGCTGCTCAACGCACCCGGTAGCGGCGGCCTCCTCGGCAGACTGACCGAGAAGAGCGCCTTCCTCGGCGCTCCCACCACCGAAGATGACTGTCGATCCCGCGATGCCACAGGGTTCTGCAATCGCACAGCCGAGCCCGGCCACAGCGAGCACGGGAAGCGACACGTCGGCGATCTGCTCGCCGGTGCTCATCGAGTTCCAGCCGTCTTCAAGGCTGCCGATTGGGTCGTCGACGATCTCACCTGCGATATCGCCAGCGTCGTCCCACCAATCGAGCCCGCTCGGGTCTCTTCCGTTCAGCGGGCTGCCTGCGACGTACCCGTAGGCCAGTCGCGTGAGTGCGTCAAGCGGGTCACGCGTCAGGAACTGCCCAGTGCTCGGGTCGTAGTAGCGGGCGCGGAGGTACTGAAACCCGGTCTCACTGTCGGTGTACTGACCGGTGAACCCGAGTGGCGTCGTGACGCCGGTGCCCGCCGTCTTCTTGCCGTAGGGGTCGTAGGTGGCAGTCCCGATGATCGCGCCGCTGCCGTCGGTTATGAGTCGGGTGCTGCCGATCTGGTCGTGCTGGTAGTACCGGACGGTGGTGCCGTTCGGCTGGATCTCTTCGACGGGGAGGCCTTCGGGCCCGTTGATCCAGTAGGTCTGGCTGGTGTTGGTCTTCTCACCAAGAAGAAGCGGCATGCCCTCGGAGTGGTCCCATAGGTAGGTGGTGACGGTTCCGTCCGGTGCGGTCTTCTTGGTGCGGAGTCCGTCGCCGTCGTAGGTGTAGGTCCACCTGTTGGTGGCTTGTTCCTGCCATCCGACCACGTCGATGAGGACGTCGCGATTCCCACTGGCGTTGTTCAGGACGACGATTTTGCCGTCGGCGTCGACCGGCACGATTGCGCCGTTGGAGCTGGTCTCCGTTGCGGCGACTTGGACCGTGGGGTTGGGTGAGCCGGAGGTGTTCCCGACTTTGACGTTCCCGCCCGTGGAGCCGCTGACGGCGGTGACCACCACGGAGACGGCCTTGACTCCACTGCCGGGGATCCCGGCCGCTCCGGTCGCTTGCACTGAGAGCTGTGCCCCACCGGCGAGGGTCCCGCACGATGGGGTGCAGGACCCGATCGGCGATGTTCCGGTCTTAAGTAGCCGGGTGGGAGTTTGACTGACGTTGAGTGCACCACCGGAGACGGGTGTAACCGTGTAGTAGCCGAGCACTCGGATGGTGTACGTGAAGCCGCTAGTGCCGGCGAACAGGTTCATCTGACCGCTGCTCGAGAGCTTCGATGTGACCATGGTGGTCTGGTTATCGGCATTCGCGAACGAAAGGTTGCGCGCAGATGTGTTCCTTGTGAGTCCCGTCTCCCAGACCTCGGCGAGGCCGGCGGCGGTCGTTCCCGTGACGTTGAGCTGTGCCACCACGGCGGAGACACCGCCTGGAGCCGTCACAGCCGGGACGTTGGCGTTCCCGGTGACCTGGATCGTCGTGGTCTCACTCGTGTTGAGAGTGCCAGTCGCCAACTGTCTCGGAGTGACTGGAATGTAGGTGCCACCTCGGGTGCCAGAACTGGTCGAGTAGTAACCGACGACGTCGACGGCGACGTTGGTCGACACACTTGCTCGTATCGCTAGCCGCCCATCGGCGCCGAGTTTCGCTGTGAAGCCGTTGGTGGCGGTGACCCCCGAAGCGAAGGTTAAGAGTTGCGTTGAGGGGGTCGAGGCATCCGACGCGAACACGTTCGCGGTGCCGGCCGCCGACGGAGTCCACGCGGTGACGGCGATCGACACAGCGTTCACCCCAGATGCCGGCACGCCACTTCCGCTGAATCCGGCGACCTGGAAGTAGCGCGTGGTGTTCGCGGCCAGCGCTGAGATGCACGAGACGCCGGTGTTGTTCGGCTGGTAGCACGTGCCGGTCCCGCCGGATCGGCTATCGAGGACCCGGAAGGGTGCGAGCGGAGTGAACTGACCGAGGTTGCCCGACTCGTAGGGCACGCTCGCGGTCTTGAGCCGATCGCCCTGGTCGTAGGCAAGGCCGGACTGACCGCCTGACGGGGGCAGCTTCGTCGCTCGATTGCCGTTGCCGTCGTAGCCGTATGTTGTGGCGTCTGATGGCGCCGAGCCGCCACACGCTGTGTTCGTGGTTGGTGAAGTCCAGCAGAGCTGGTTGGCGGCGTCGAAGGACTGGTTAGTGCCGTCCGCCAGCTTGGTCAGATTGTCTGCGCTGTCGTAGCTGTAGGTGCCGGATCCCTGGGTGGCGAGTTGGTTCAGCGGATTGTGGCTGTATGTCTCGGTTGGCCCCACGCCGGTAGAGGTAACACCCGAGAGCAGATTGTTGTTGTCTCGTGTATACACCCAGTCGGCGAGCGTGGCTCCGCTTTTGACTGTCTTGATCTCCTGGGTCTGATCGGCACGGTCCGGCGTGATCGTTCCCACCACACCGTTCGCAAAGGTCGCTGTCGTGAGATTGGAGTTGTGGTCGTAGTCGAAAGTGTTCTGGTGGGTGAGCCAATCGGTGACGGTGTGTGTCCGGCCGGAGTTGTCCGGCGCGATGTTGACCGTCTTACCAGTGGCATAGGTGATAGCGGTCTTGCGGCCCGCCAGGTCGTAGCCGTAGGAGACGGTTTGGTTCGAGGCGTCGGTCTGGGACGTCAGCCGGTGGAGCGAGTCCCAGACCCAAGCCTGCGCTGTGGCGCCGCTCCCGTCGATCATCGACGTGCGCTGCCCATCGTTGTCGTAGCCGATCGCGACGTTCGGGGTAACTCCGTCGCTGTAGGTCATCGAGGTGCGTCGGTCGGCGTGGTCGTAGCCAATCGTGGTCGTCTGACCCGACGGGTTCAGTACGGACGTCTGGTTTCCCACACCGTCGTACCCGTAGCTGGTGGTGCGACTGAGCGGGTCGGCCATCGCTGCGAGCCGTCCCTGCTCGTCATACGTGTAGTTGGTGACCTTTCCGTTGCCGTCGGTCTGCGACTTCGTCGAGCCGTCGGGCCAGTAGGCCGTCCCGAGAGTGGTTTGTGGTGTGTCGGCACGCTGGACGGATGTCAGCTGGTCCATGTCGTCATAGACATTCGTCGTGATCTGGGTCTTCGCATCCTTGACCGTCTTGACGTTGCGGTCCTCGTCGTAGGTATACGTCGTGATGTGGCCGAGCGGATCGGTGACCGTGAGTGGATCACCGAACGCGTTGGGCTGGTAGGAGGTCGTGTACTGCGACGGTGTCCCGCCGGCTTTGTTGCCTTCGGGCGCGACCATCGTGAGTCGACGACCCAGTGTGTCGTAGGTGTAGGTGGTCTTGTCGTTGGTTGGGCTCGTGACGGAGAGCAGGTCACCGGTGTTGCTGTCGTAGGTCATGACGGAGTTCTGGCCGGTCGGGTCGGTGATGGTCGTCACGTCGCCGGGGTGGCTCGCGTCGCCGTGCCAGTAAACTGTCGCTTGATTGGTGCCTGGTTGCTCGACCCACGGCGTCGACGTCGACGTCATGTTGCCGGCCCCGTCATACGTGTTCGTTGTGGTCACACTCTTCGGGTCGGTGACGGTGACCACGCCGTTGAGTGCGTCGAAGACCCAGTAGGTGTGGAGGTTGAGGCCAGTCGGGTCGACCGTCTCGTCGGTCCGGTTCCCAGCTCCGTCGTAGGTCGTTGATGTGACGTGACCGTTCGGATCAGTCACCGTCGCAGGGGTCCCCGTGGTTGCGTTGTACGTGAAGTTCCAAGTCGCCGCAACGCTTGACCCATACCCGTGAGTTTCGGAAGCGAGGTTGGCGCTCGAGTCGTATGTGTAGAGGGTCTTGTTAGCTCCGGCCAGGTTGTTCGGCGGCTCGGTGACAAGCACCGAGTTGGCGATCGACGTGTAGTCAAAGTTCGTTTCAGCACCCAGCGCGTCGGTCTGCTTGCTGACGCGGCCGGCGTCGTCATAGATGTTCGTGGCGATCGTCTTGCCGCGAGGGTTGCGCATCGTGAGCAGCCAGTGCGTCGCCGGGTCGTAGGTGAAGTGCCAGTTTCCACCGGCGACATCAGTGGAGTCTGTGAGCTCACCGGCTGCGTTGTAGGTGTAGTCGACGTGCCGTCCAGTTGGATCGGTGACCTTCTGGATGTGTGACGTCCCGGGCCAGTACGTGAACGTCAAACTCCGACCCGCCGGGTCAGTGACCGAGGAGACGAGCCCCGCACTTGACGTCACCGTGGTCGTGTAAGCCGCGGCGACCGCTGGCGACGGTGAGCCGGCGAAGCCATTCGTGGCGACGATCTTGCTCAGTGCTCCGGTGGCGTCAAAGACGAACTGCTCGCGAGCGCGCCGCGTGAAGGTCCACGTGCCGTCTCCGTTGTGGACCAGGGTGGCGAACTGGTCAGGAGGTGATGACCAGGTCATGCCGCTCAAGGTGAATTGCGCGACGGCGCTGTTCTCCTGTACGACCTGCTTCACCGGTCCCGTCGACGTCGTGTACGGGCCGTCTTGGAGCCGCATCGAATACGGGGACGACCAACCGAACCCGAAGGGGCCATCGAGGTTGGCGTTGCTTGCCGAGTAGGTCCGCGTGACACCGATTCCGCCCGAGCGGCCGGGGATCCCGATGTCTGCGAACGAGTGGTAGAAGTTGCCGGACTGCACGTCGACCGGCTGACCAACGGCGCGATACTGGCAATTGCACTTCGACGCGTTGGGAACAACGTCGTGCGGATACTGGCCTGGCGCTAGCAGCCGGACCTTCTGGTTGCCCGTGTCAGTGGCGTAGAGATGCGCACCGTCGGTGGCGAATCCAGAGATACCGGCGAAGTAGGCGCCCACGCCGACGCCATCCTGGTAGCCACCGACTGCACCGCCGGCGATGATGTCCGAACTGCTTCCGCTGGACTTGACGAACCGATAGATCGTCGGACAGTTGCACGCAGGGGGCACCGGCCGCGCGTTGCCAACCGTGTACAGGTACTTGCCCGTCGACACGATCCGAAAGGGCTTCCACACGTCAGTCGGAGGGAAGGTCACGACCGCCGTAACAGTGCCACCAGGATCGCCGGCCGTCGGAGTGGTCACCTTGACGATCCGGATGGCGTTGTCGCTCGTGCTCCATTCAGTCATGTACAGCGCCTGGCCATCTGCAGTGAGAGGGCCCGGACGCCAACCAGGCGTCGAAGCGAAGGTGGTCCACGCCCCGCTGACCGGATCCACGCGATACACGTCCTGTTGGCTCACGTAGACGAACCCGTCGCCGCCGACTGCGACGCTCGTGGTGTAGTTCGCTCCGGTCCCGATCAGCCCGACCAGCGAGGTCGCGCCCGTCGACAGCGAGGTACGGCGCACGCCATACGTGTTGAGGCTGGGGTTCGGTCGACAGCTCGAGACCGAGTACAGGTAGTAGCCGTCGGTCGAGAGGTCCGGCGTGTCCGGGAACTGCACCAAGTTGGGATTGGTGCTGTCGGGACAGGAATTCGCAGCCGACGGCGTACCTGAGCCAGTCAGGACACTGACCGCTCCGGTTGCGAGCGACACCTTCTTGATCGCCCCTGGCACCGCAACGTAGAGATAGCCACCCGTGATCACAGGCGAACCCCCCGACGTGGCGCCAATGTCAGCGACCGTCGAAACCTTCGCGGGTCCGACCGTGATGGTCCGACCACCCTCCGAACCCTGCGCTCCCGGCAGTGCGCTTCCGGCGATGATCTTGCGGACTCGGTAGTTGTTCGAGTCCGCGACAAACAAGCTCGAGCCGTCCGACGCGATTCCGCTGATTCCGTTGAACCATGCGTCCGTACTGGTGCCGTCTGCGAAGCCAGCACTGCCGGTCCCGGCGACTGGTGTCTGGGCGCCAGTGGACTTGGAGTACTGCCACACCGCCGTACCGGATGACCCGTACAGGTAGCTGCCTGCGGACTCGAGCCAACCGGGACCGGCATTTGACGTCACGGTCGAAACCGAGCCGCCATAGCTGACCGTCTTGATCGCACCATTGACAGAGACGAAGAGTCCGCTCGAATCTGCGGTGAGCGCAGATGCAGTCCCGCCCAACGCCACGACCAACGTGGCAGCCCCCGACATCTTGTTGATCGAGTAGAGACTCGTCGTCGCGGATCCCGTGGTCACGTACAGGTTGTTATCGGTACCAATAGTCAGTGCGGTGACGTTCACCAATGTCGAGGCGAGCGTTGTCGTCGCGCCTGTACTCCGGTCGGTCTTGCGGATCTGCGTAGGGTTCCCGCTACTGAAACACGGCGTCGAGATGCTCCACACATTCGTCGCGTCGTACGCGACGTCAAGCACCTGTGTGAACGTCGTCGTCGCGCCGCTCGACCCGTCAGTCGTCCCGCAGGTGACCGTTCCATTGCCAGCGAGCAGCGACACTGCGCCCGTCGACAAGTCGATCTTGCGGATCGCACCCGCACCGCCGGCGTATGCGGTCGACCCTGAGACCGCCAAACCAGTCATCGTTGGCAGAGTTGTTGCCGTCCCGTCCCCGGCGACTGAACTCACCGTGCCCGGCGCGATCGATCCCGTCCCACTTGCGCCTTGGGACGCGCCGCTCACTTCGGAAGCCGCAAGTGCTGTGGCCGTCCCTCCGGCAGCCCCACCGAGGCGCCGACCCCAGCGGCGCCGCTTGACGTGGCGACCGTGACCGTCGAACAACCGGCTGAGATCGCTTGACGCGTCTGCCACAGCGCCTTCGATCGCGCCCGCGCTTGCTTGCGCCTTTTGAGAGACTGCAGCGACGAGGCCACCAAGCTTCAGGTTTCGAGCTGACGACGACGCGTACGCGGGGACGACTAACACCAAAGCCAGGGCAAGTGCGGTTATCTGGCTCGCTAGGCGTGTATACGCACCTGGCGCGCGACCGTCGAAACGTGACTCACCCATCCCCCGTACCTCCGCCAGGAGGCCCCTGCCCCCTGCGCGAGTTGTACTCGGACTACATGATTGGGTCAACCCGGTCATGACGCTCGTGTGGCCCATCTGAGACATCGCCTTCGGCGTCGACGTTCCGGCCCGAGCGTGGAGCCGACCAAGACAACGGGACGCCGGTTTGCTGGCGGTTGTCGGCGCACGGACGGAGTCGGCTCGTCATTAGACAATGCCTCGACGCCAGCATCGCGTCGCCAGAGCGGCGCAACCTTCGACGTTGCGCAACACCCATGAGCGCGCCACAATCCGACCGTCAACACTTCTGGGGGAGGACGGTCCCTGCCCGACCGTCCGCGTTGACGACCGGCCTTGAGCCGGAAGCGAGACCCACGGTCCTGCCAGATCCGTGGGTCTCGCCGCGTCTAACCCTCACGATATCGATGAACCGACGCATGCCCACACCGAGGAGAGGTTTGTGGCCGAAGGCGAGTGGCTCGAAGATCCCGCCGGACAGTTCGAGCTTCGATTCTGGGACGGAGCAGTGTGGACGGAACACGTCTCCACTGGTGGAGTGCAGGAGCGCAGTCCGCTTCCCGTCGAGTTCCTTCCGGCGGTGGAGGACGACGACGACGATGATCCCGAACCAGAGGGTCCCGTCACCTACACCGGCCAGGTACTGAAGGGCTACAACGGCAGCGTCTCATTCGATGGGCAGTTCGTCACGATCACTCGCAAGGGTGGTCTCGCCCGCATGAGTATCGGCAAGGGCGAGAAGCGCATCCCGCTCGCATCGATTACCGCAGTGCAGTGGAAGCCGCCAGGCCCGATGGTTAATGGGTACATCCAGTTCACGGTCCCAGGTGGCAATGAGAAGCGCGCCCGGTTTGGGCGCCAGACCGCCGATGCCGCTCGCGACGAAAACAGCGTGATCGTCACCCGCAAGCGCAGGAAGGAGTTCCTCGCCCTACGTGAAGCCGTTGAGCTCGCCTTGGCCAAGCACCACTCCCCTGCTGAGGTGCCCGTGCGGTCGACGACGACCAGTACCGCCGACGAGCTCCGCAAGCTAGGCGCACTGCTCGAGGCAGGCCTACTGACCCGTGAGGAGTTCGACGCACAGAAAGCAAAGCTGCTCGCGTAGCGAGTGACCACTGCGTCCGTTGAAGGATCGCCCAAGACGGATTCCGACCGACAGATCAAACCTTCGATAGCCGATCAGAGCAGACCGCCGTCCTCAGGCAGTAACCGCTCGTCCAGGGTGGGGACGACACATGACACCAGGAAGCTGCGATGCACAGCAGTGAGGACCGACAGTGAATGATGCAGCCGAGCGTCGTCTTGTGCTCGTCACCGGCGCTGGCGCGTCTCGAAGTCTCGGCACCGACGGCAGACCCATGCCCCTGATGCAGGATTGGGCGCACTCCCTCGTGACGACGCTCGACGGACTCGAACCCGGTCTCGCATCCACGATCGGACTGCACGAAGGGCTGGACGGACAGCAGTTCGAAGAAGCGCTCGGCTCGTTCCTGCGGTGGGTATCAACGTTCAACACCACCGAACGATTCCTACACGTCGGGCGCATCAACGAGACCGGCTACTCCACGGACGTCATGACGTGGCTCAACAACGCCCGCCAACGATCTGAGCTCATCATCCGAGGCGTCAACACCTCGCTGTTCGACGAGTTCGGCTTGGGACGCATCGATGAGCCGGCAGCGGTTACTGCCTATCGCAACCTCTTCACCGCGTTGCACGCTGCGCCTGATGGCGGTTCGACACAGCTGTTCAGTGTCACGACGAACTACGACCGCTCCGGTGAGGTCGCTATTGGCGGTATCGGCTACCGACCGGACACCGGGTCGCGTGGACCGATCGGCCGCACTCAACGCTTGGAGGTTGGTCAACTCGAGGCATGGGGACCGAGTGACACTGTGCCGCATCTCCATTTGCACGGTGCCGTGGGTTGGTACCGGGAGAACGACGGCGCGATCCGAATCGATCCTGCGGATCAACCTTTCGATGACCGCCGGCAACCGGCAGTTCTCTATCCAGATCCTGAGAAGGACCCTCTCGGAGAGGCGGAGCTGCAACTTCAAGCCCTCTGGCGCGTTTTTCGGAGCGCCCTCGATGGCGCCACCCACGTCCTTGTGCTCGGCCACTCACTCCATGACCGTCCCTTGCTCGATGCCGTCGGTGCAGCGATGATCCAGCCGGGAAAGCGACTGGCACTCTGCTTCTACGACGCACCCGAGCCCATCCAGGGCTTGGTGAATCAGCACGAGGCGTTCAGTCAATCGACCGACCTGTCCCTAGTTCCAATCGACTTCGCTCCGGGCCGCAACTTCGAGCTTCTGGAACGGTGGATCGAAGGCGCGATCATCGAGGCAGACGGCAGTGCCAGGGGTGGACCAGCGCGCTTGCCATCTCCCTCTGAAGGAGATGAGTGACATGCGTCAGTACGTCGCCGTGAACCGTCGCGCCCCATGATCGTGATCTAGCTAAGAGCAATCACGCTCAAGCATTCGACTTGAGCTGTGACTCCGCCCGCAAGGTCGTCGTCTTTCGCTACCTCGTCCCCACAGCTGGGGCACAGAGGACGGCCTCGGCTGACCAGACCGCGTCAGACCGGATACCAGTTCGACCACGTGTGCGGTGGGTTGATGTCGGGGCGGTAGATGCTCCACGCGGTGTCGGTGAGGTCGGCGGCGAAGAGTGCGACTTCGCCTTCGGCTGGCCGGGTGTGGATCGCTTCGAGCGCGCCACTGCCGAAGAGTGGGTTGAAGGGAAGCATCGTCCACTCGTCCCACGGCCCGTTGGATTGCGTGCGGCTGCTTGTCCAGATCCGATTGAACGTGTCCTTGACGAAGACATCGATCGCTCCTGGCTGGCTGCGCACGTGCATCGCAACCTGGTTCCCTCCGACAAAGGTCTGCTCGCCGACCTTGGTCCATGCGGACCAGTAGTGGGGTGGCTTCTGGTCGGGCCACTCGCTGCTCCAGAGATGACCGTCGTCGCCCATGGCGAAGAGGTACACCGCGCCCTCATCGGTGCTGGGGTGCACGGCGCTCACCGTGCTTCCGGGAACGAAGGTGTGCGAGTGGATCGGCAGCCACTTCGTCCACGCGCCAGGCGCAGTACTGCTTGGCCATCGGGTACTCCAGACCCGTCCATCGTCGGCGACCGCGAACAGTGACGTTGCACCGTCGGCAGATCTGGGGTGGAGAGCGGTGACCCGGGCGCCTGGGGTGAACAGCACTTCCGGTTGTCCGGCGCTCATGAGGCCCTGTACGAGTGGGGTCCAGTCGGACCATCCGTCCGACGTCGACGGGTCCGGGAAGTGCGCAGTCCAGACGCGGCCGTCGAGGGCGATCGCGTAGAGCGAGACGGAGCCGTCAGCGCCGCGCGGTTGCAGGGCCGTGACCTTGGCTCCCTGAGGGAACTTGATCGTCGGCGAGGCGACATCAGCTTCGGGTTGTGCGACCCGATACCACGGGGCCCACGTATCGGCCCCGGTTCGGTGAGTGCTCCAGACGTAGCCGCTGAATCCCACGGCGAACAGCGACACCTGGCGCTCCGCGGCCCGGAGATGGATCGCAGTCACCGGAGTGTGAGCCGGAAACGTCTTCTTCCCCACGTCCGACCATGCTGACCAGATGCTCGACGCACCATCAGGCCAGTGCTTGGTCCGGACGTGTCCCGCCCCGGTGGTCGAGAACACCGACGTTGCACCCTCCTGGCTCTGCGTTCGCACTGGGGTCACTCGCGGCGCGGACGTCTGAGGGACGATGACGCCGTGACAGCCGTAGAAGTCGAAGTGATCGATCTCACACTCGCCGTAACCGATCTTGAAGTAGCCGGCACCGGTCCCGTCGGCATGGGGCGCGCTGGACTGCTTCCGCCACAGCCACCAGCCGCTCCAGTCACCACCGAACTTCGTGCCCCACGAGTTGCGACAGATCCATGAGCGGTCGTTGTCGTCGTAGCCGACGACCAGCACACAGTGCGAGCCTCTGAAATCACCCGTCACATGTCGGTAGACGCCGCCGCCGTAGTGATCGAAGTCCTCATATACGAGAAACGAACAGACCATCGGTCCGATGTTGGCGAGATACCACTTCCGCACGTCGACCGGGACCAGCGACCGTCCGGCATTCGTCGACCCGCTCAACGACATGTAGGCACCGATCCGATAGGACAGCGCCGCGTGCCCGCCTACCGCACGGCACGACGCTTCCCAGTTGCGCGAGTCCAACAGATGACCCGGCACCGTGTCGACGTAGTGAAACGCAGACATGTACGAAAACAGCGCGTCGGTCACGACACCCCGAGTTTGGATCTCTCGCAGGACCGTCCCAGGATCAAGCCCGGTGCACAGTGGCGTGTACTCGGGATTGGTGTCTGTGTGCGGGACGCAGAAGTGCGCGTCCGCCTCGGACAGATGGAGATCATTGATGCCGAGTTCGATCGCTGCCCTCGCGCCCACCAGCCCTGTCACCGCGAACGAGGTGCACGATCCGCACCGAAACTGATCCTGCACCGGGCCGATGACACCTTGGTCCCGCCAGTCGACGCGGTTCGGTAGCCACGCCGGCAATACATCCATCTCTCTCGTTGTGACCGGCGGGGCCTGACCCGCGGTCTCGACGGTGAAGCGCTGTCTGAGGTCCAGCGCCTGCTCAAGGAATCGTGTTCCCGCCGCGCGTGTGATCTCCAGATCTTCGTCGCTTGCGACGACACCACCGAGCGCATGATGCTCGTCCGGTTCCATCGCCCGTGGTCGCCACGAGTGACCCGCCCGCGAGATCGCTACCGCCAGCTCTTCAACGTCGAGTGCCATCGCCCCTGCCTCCAGATCTGCCTGCCCAAATCGTCACACGACGAGACCAGGTCCGCAAGGTCCACAGCGGTGTTCGATCGGCCCTGTCACTTCGCCAATCGAACTGCAGACCTGACCCTTGATGCGTCCCAGCCACCTGCGCGAGGGTTACTGCTCTGGCAGGCGGTCTTCTGGACCGAGGAGGGCAGATGCGTATTGCGTCGTTCAATGTCGAGAGCTTGTTCGAGCGGGCAAAGGCACTGAACCCGCAAGACCGCACCGCTGGTCGCGCGGCGTTAGCCGCGTTCGCCAAAGTCAACGAGCTGCTCAACGAGCCGGTCTACACCGCGACGATCAAGACCCAGATCGTGGCGCAGCTTCGTACCCTCGGCGTGGTGAACTCGCCGACGAGTAAGTACGCGACGTTGCGCGTCAACCATGGGCGACTCCTCGGTACCCAGAACGGGAAGAAGACGGTCGTCGCGGCCGGACGCGCGGACTGGATCGGTTGGGTCGAGCTCAACAAGGAACCGGTCGATGAGCTCGCGACCCGCCACACCGCGATGGTGCTACGCGACGTGAACGCCGACGTGCAGGCCTTCGTTGAGGTCGAGAACCGGGTTGCGTTGAAGGCGTTCTCCGACGCGTTGCTGCCCGAGGTGCAGGGGACAGCGTTCGAGCATCTGATGCTCATCGATGGCAACGACCCTCGAGGCATCGACGTCGCGATCGGCACTCGTGGCCGCTACGACCTCGGTTACATGCAGAGCCACGTCGACGACACCGACACCCAAGGCTTGATCTTCAGTCGTGACTGTCCGGCCTACGACATCGTCACGCCCGGCGGGACGCAGATCACCGTGCTGGTCAACCACCTCAAGAGCAAAGGCTACGGGACACCCGCCGACAACAACGCCCGCCGTGCCCGCCAAGCCAAACGCGTCGCCGCCATCTACCGACAGCTCATCACCGAAGGCCAACCCAACGTCGTGGTACTCGGTGACTTCAACGACACGCTCGACTCCACGCCGCTCCGCGCGCTCAAGCAATCGGACCTGAAGTCCGCCGTGGACCACCCAAGCTTCACCGTCGACCCAGCACGGCCCGGCACGTTCGGGAACTGCACCGCCACCCAGGCCTTCGATCACATCCTGCTCTCACCCGCACTCTTCGCCACGATCACCGGTGGCATGGTCTTCAAACAGGGCGCATGGGGCGGCAGCAAAGGCACGCTCTGGGCTCACTACCCGACCATGACCCAGGCCGTGCACGCCGCGTCCGACCACGCCGTCGTCTACGTCGACCTCAACCTCGCCTAAGCCGAAGTCAAAGCCCAGCAATCTCCAGCAACAACAAGGGGCAGCCGATGAACGACGTCGCAACCGATCAGAAGGAACGGTACAAGTACGCCGCCGACCAAGCCGCCGCCGTGCTCGCCGGGCAACGGGCTGACCTCACCGGCTTCCAGACGCGCTGTCAAGCTGTCCTGTCGTCTTCAGCCATCACCACAACGATCATCGGCGCCGTCTCCAAAGCCGTGTTCACGTCGAACAGTGACAAGAACTTGCTCAGCGACTGGGAACTCGCCGTGATCGCGGTTCTGTTCGCGCTCACCGCAATCGCCGCCCTCGCCGGCATGTGGCCCCGCAAAGGTTGGCAGTACCAACCCGAACCGAAAGCCATGATCGCGCTCTACGACGCGTACCCCGACGCCACCGACGCCGCCGTCTACCGCAACGCCGCCGACAGCATGGTCACCTTCATCGAGGAGAACGTCACCAAACTCAACAAGAGCGTTCTGGCCGTCCGTACCGCCCAAGTACTGCTCGTCTTGCAGATCCTGTTCTTCCTCGGCGTGATCATCTCCCGGACATTCTGATGCGCAACACCGGCGAACCCGAAGTCCTCCCTAAGCTGCCCGGCCACCAGACCACCAGCCTCGCCGACCTGCCCCAACTTCCCGGTCATCAGACGACGAGCCTCTGGGACCGAGACCCCTTCGGCACCAAACTCCCCGGACACGACTCCACGCAATACGTCGAGCGCATCGTGCGTGGGCGCCTTAGTCGACGGCGACGAGTTCAAGCGTGAACACGTCGGTGCGCGCAGGACAGCTACGCCCATCAGACCGGGACCGGCTGCAACGCATTGGGCGCACTCGCGCGACGCAGGTTGGTGCGAGGTGGTTGGAGCTGCGCCGAGGGTTGCAAGCACAGGTCTACGTGCGGGATAGCTCCTCGACTCGTGCTTCCGCCCGCTCGACAAGCCAATCGAAACTGTGAATCCGGACCCTTAGATCGTTTGACATCTGGCGCCGCCGTTCTGCCGTCGCTGGGTCACTCGAATGCCGCCGACCGATGATGAGCCAAGCGGGCGGTGAAGGATCGATGTCAACCAGCCCGAGGCCGTTGCGGTCACGGGGCCGTGACGCGTAATCCCTATTGCGCGCCAGCCAAGTTCGCCAGTCCGTAATTTGGCGCAGACCGTGTGTCAGCCGCGCACTCGGGTCACCCTTCTTCGTGAAGAGCGACGCCAACGGACTCTCAAGTTCAACCGCGGTCCACTCGAACCCGATCGAACTCTTCTCGCCAATCACGAAGTCGGTCACGTACTCGGACCCAAGACGCTTCTGTGGCAAGACCCAGCGGCCGTGTCCACCCCCTAACGGCTGGACCAGCAGACTGGGGTTCAGTTCCAGGAACTTCTGCAAGTCCTGCTCGCCTGTGGCCGAATCAAGACAGTCCACGAACTGGCTGACAAGGTCGGCTGTGATCGAGTCCCAGGTCGTGAAGAAATGTTCAAGGCCCGGTTCTGCTGCTTCCTCGCGTTTGCGCCGGTCCCTGCGTTCTCGGGCTGCGCGTACGGCGCGAGCAACTTCGGTCGGATCCTCGTAGATCTCGTTCACGAGCGGACACCGTACGTGGTGAATCCCATGCGTTTTCGGAACCAGGAGTGCGTCTCACTCGTCGTGCCAGACGTCGGACGTCCCGTGAGCGCGGCTAACTCGACACCGCAACGCGACCGTTCTCATCCCGACGGAACATCACCTCGATCGGATCAGCGTCGCCCTTCGACACCACGATCAGCTTCAGCTCGTCCGCTGATTCGGACACGACCAGCGTGGCGCTCTGCAGCCACGCGGGGAGTCCTGGATCCGGCCACGCCACGTGTTCCATGACCTCGTCACGGTCCTCGACCTCCCACTCGGCCGGGTCCTCCATGGCATCACACTGCACGCTTCCGCTCGTCACGTGGATCCAACATGTCTTCGGATCCTGGCGTGACAACGGAACGACGACGCTGCTTCGACTGGCGGCTCCCTCCGGCACCTGGTCGACCGCAACCTCTCGGATCTGGTCTGTGCAGTTGACACAGACCGGCGCATCACCGGTTGAGAAGATCGCCGAGACGCGCTTCAGGTGCATGGCGTTGTACGCGGTACCGGGTCGGTAGTCCGGATCGTCAGGCCACTCGTCAACAACGGCGGCATCGATCACGACCAGGGCATCAGGCATGGCCGAAAGGCTAAGACAATCGCGCTCACTTCGAGCGCCGACCAGGCGACGGGTAGTCGTGCTCGCTTCGAGCCCTTCCACCGGTCCCGCCCAGTGGGTACTGTCTCGATGACCGGACGATGCGCTTCGGGTCCTTCGTCGGGTACCGCGAGCGCGTTGGGTGACACTCGCAGGAGGTCATGACGTGCGCCTCATCGATGCCAGCACGTATGAGTGCAGTCTTTGCGGTGACGTGTTCACGGTCCCGGCCGGGTCTGAACCCCAGGATCTAATCCTGACCAACTCCCAGGCACGACCCGAGCGCGTCATCTTCGTCCGCGGGAGCATCTACCACCGCTGTCCCATCAATCGCCCTGTGCCTCACACCGACCAGCCCGGCTGATTCCGGTCACACAGCCCTACTCGAAGAACCGGAGCCAGCCCCATCGTCGCTGACGTCCGGATTTGCGCAGCTACGCGTAGCCCCTCGGGTCAGGGCTCAGGGTTCGCTGCGCAAATCGCTCTCGATACTCGTTCAATAGCTCTAGGGGTATCGGCTCCGCGCCTCGTCTCGGGAACTCGCGCAGTACCGATGCGAGGAAACCGACGGTCAAACGCTTGACACGGGTTGGGTACAGCAGCCTCCGCGCCGTTCTGCGGTCCACGACACGTTGAATGTCGGACAGTCGAACCCTTGCTGGCGAAACGTGTCGAAACACGCCGGAGCCAACATCTCAAGGGTGCTTTAGAGTCCCGCGGCCGCACCATGCGGCGCCATCGGACCCCGTAGGCCCCGTACAGTTGGCCGAGCCCGCACACTCCTCAGCGGGTGGCCGACGGGGACAGGTCCAGTTGCTTGCTAGTGCGGAGCGAAGAACGGCCCCAAATTTGGGGGCATCGGATGCGGTACTCCTCAGGCGGATGCCCAAGGCAAAGCTACTGACCGACCCGCCACGGTCGAGTGCCGTCGAATCATGCCGAGCGTGTGGCTTATCCGGCCGGGCGAAGGGACAATACGGTCTACTAAAACCGCTCTGAACTCCCCCGTCGACCTGTCCCTTAGCGTCCGTGGCGAGGCGCCCGTGTTGAGCGCGTCTATTGTCGATGGCGGCGCGGCTCCCGGTGACGACCTGTGCCGGCAGGGGAGGTCCGCCTCCTTCACCTTTCACGTCTCCATCGGGAGCGAGCGCGCAGGGTGAGCCATGGCCCTTGTGACGAGAGGCAGAGCGCTGGCAACCCGCACAGCGGAGGTCGCGGCCACTAGTCACAAACGTCCCATATCACCTGACTAATTTGACCTATATAGAGCACTCGGAGGAGCAGTACGCATGGCCCCAGCGAAGAAGGCAACGAAAAGCACCGCCACGAAGAGGAAGCGCTCCATGAGCGCCGATCACAAGCAGGCGTTGGCTTCTGGACGAGAGGCGTCGCGAGCCGTCCGGGCGTACCTCGACGCGATCGATCTGCATCGCCCGAAGCGCGGGCGCAAGCTCGATCCCGAGTCAGTCAAGAAGCGCATCGCATTGATCGACGAACAGGTCAAGCAAGCTGGCGGATTCGAGCGGCTGAACCTCCTGGCCGACAAGGCAGAGCTCGAAGGCAAGCTCGCCGGCGCAGTACAGACCGTCGATCTCACGGGACTTCGTAGGGACTTCATCAAGCACGCCAAGACCTACGGGGAGCGCAAGAGGATCAGCTACGCGACATGGCGGGCGGCCGGTGTTAGTGCCGAGGACCTCAAGGCCGCGGGTATCCGACGAGGCGCCTCCTGACGCGCTCTCGCGGTGGCTACGGACGCGCATCGGAAACCGGGTCTGCATCGTAGGACGACGACGACCTATGCCAGACCGGTTTCCTCAGGTGCCTCGGAGAACTCCCCATGGATGGCGTCTTGTGGCTGACCTGTAGCGCTCGGAGCATCACCTTCGTTGAGCAATGACAAGGTGAGCCTTCCGCTTTGGTCAATCTCATCAACGCGGACGGCAACTTTGTCGCCCAGGTTGAGCACTTCCTCGACGCTGCCGATCCGCTTTCCTTTCCCAAGCTGCGAAATGTGCAACAGCCCGTCCTTGCCCGGCAAGATATTGACGAACGCACCGAACTTGGTGATGTTCACCACCTCGCCGGTGTAGAGCCCACCGAGCTCGGCCGCCGGCGGGTCTACAACCAGTTGGACCCGGCGCTTCGCCTCATCGACAGCGCTGCGGTTCCTCGACGAGATAATCACAGTTCCCGTCGTCCCCTCATCGGCGACGGATACTCGGGCTCCGGTTTCTTGCGCGATTGCGTGCACAGCCTCGCTGTCGGGCGCGATTACAGGCACCTTGGCCGCCGGGATCTCAACCGTCTCTCGGTATACGCGGTGAGCAACGACCACCGACGCGTATGCGGCGGCTGCCCCTGACAGTGCCGAGATAGCCACAACAGGAAATCGCACGACGAGCAGCAGCGCGCCAAGAACCGCAAAGGCTGCCACGGCAAGCGACGCTCGCCGGGCGAACGTACGACCGACGCTATGCCAGCCGTCGTCCAGCGGCAGCTCCCATCGCCGCTCTAGCCCATGCGTGTTCACGAGTCGCTTCGCCCTTCTCTCCAGGCTCGCAACCAGGTTACGAGGGCGTCGATAACGACGAACCCGACGATACCAACTGCTGACACGATCCCGACCGCGGTCACGAGGATCGGCACATCGAGCGGGGGATCTCCGTCCGGCCACAACGCGTCGGACAGTATTTCGATGCCTTTGGAGCAGAGAAGGGAAATCGCAAGGACAACCGCGCTAAGTACAAGCGAGATGAGCAGATTCCCGAAGGCTCCGGCACTGCGCTTCACGAGACTCGGCAACTTTGCACCCGCCACCTCACGAGGCGCAGTGTGCCCCCCACCGCTCGCCGGGCAAGATACTCATCAAAGATCGCGCGCACAACAGCCGCCTTCGCACTGGAGAGCCCGAGTAGAGCAGGGTAGCTAGGTACGAACCCCTACGAGCCGTTGCCTCGGTTAACTAGGATGCGTGTGGCATGCAGTCAGATAGTTTCACGCCAGATGAAGTGATTCTTCTCGGGCATATCCGGGCAGCAGCGCGCATTCTTCTCGTCAATGCCGGCCTAGCGGCTGCGGTCGTAGGTTCGCGAGTTGTCGGAGGCGAGGCCGTCACCGTTGCAAATTCTGTCCATACGCCACTTAGAGCTAGCTGGGTCATCTTTGCGTTGTCCGCCCTTGCTAGCGTCTTCTGGGCGCGCTTCATATTACTCGCGCTGACGAATGCAAATCGCGCTAACCCCAACGTTATCCGAGCCGACGTATTGCTCGATGCAGTCAGGAGCGACACCAATCCGCTACTCCGAGGCCTTGCACCTCGTTCTGCGCCGGTAAGCGCTGGATCTCGTATATACGCGATGTCTATGCAGGACCCAACTGCCTGGATTCAGTTGGGGACTGCGGTTCTCATCTTAGTCGCTGCAACACCGTGGGATCTACACGGCAGCGCCTTACACTGGACAGGCGGACCTGTATATTCGACCACCCTGAGCGTCCTGGCCCTCGCTGACGTCGTCGTGGGCTGGTGTGCAGCTAGCAGTTGGATCATTCTCTTGTCCATCTGCGCGCTACCGGAGAAGGAGTTTCGCGAGGAGCTGATCGGGGCCAACGGATTCAGCACACCTATGCCGAACCGGTGGACCCAAGAAAGGTACTACCTATACGTCTTGCTGGCAATCGCCGCTTTTACCGTAGGGTCAGCACTGCTCGTCTCGATGCTGATGTTCTAAACCCAGAGAACTGGGCCCCTGACGTCGATCAATCCGAAGGCGCAATGAACGGGCGACGGAGGTTAGCGACGGTCAGCTAGCAGACCTAAGCGTCGCCAGTCGAAGGACCGCGTCGAGGACTACTGGTCGGATTGCCTTTGTACGAGCCGATCCCCGCTGCGATCACGAGGATCTATCCGAACATCACGTCATCGTTTGGATCGTCGGCGGTTTGCGGCCAGCACGAAGCGCGACAAGATCCGGTCGTCGACACTCCTGGGGGAAGATCGACTGTGGAAAACGCAGCCTGGTTCGGATCTTCGCCTCGCTCTTCGGCATCTACAACGGCCCGCATGATGGGCAGCTCTCGATCTTGCCAGGACGACTTGTTCACGATTGTCTCTCGTTCGCTCCGAAGCTTCAGCCGCGCGGCGAAGTCGCCATACGCTGTGGCTGCGCGCGCTATCCGTCTCATCTACTTCCGGTCGCGCGGCGGATTGGGGTCGTTGCCCGGTGCGATCGTGTCGGAGTCCCGGATCTTGCCGTCGCGGCCATGGATAACGACTTCGCCACCACCGGAGTTGTGGACGATCTCTCGCGCCCTTTCGATGGCTTCGGCCTGGGTATCGCGGTGTCCACTGGACCGGCCGGCGTTGGGCTTCACGATGTCCCAGCCATTCTCACCGGGCACTACATGGCGTTCGTTTCTCGGCATTCTCGGGGCTCCCTGTGTCCACGCAGCAGGCGGATCCGACCGTTGTACATGAGATACTACTACGAATCCACACGGTCGGTGCGCAGTTGAGCTACGATGCACGTCATGGCCAACGACTTCGACCTCCCAATCTCACTCCCGCAGGACGCAGTCGCTGCGGTTGTAGACGCGATTCGCCACGCCGGGGACATCGCTGCTCGAAGCTACAGCGAGCAGGATCTCTGGGACTCCACGGCCTTTGGGGCGGTGTTGTGGCGCCTTGGGTGGAACCATGCGGCCGAGGGCCTGCATCGGCTTGGCATGAAGACCTGGTTCGATGAGAACAGCCTGCGCTTCGAGCTGAACGGTTTCGAGTGCGCCATCTACTCCGGTGGGCACGACGCGATGTGGGACGTCCATCGCTACGACTTCAACCGGACCGCCAAGCGAGAGCAGACCGCAAACCCCGCGCAGGAGCGGCTCTTTGATCTGCGTCAGGTTGAGCCACCCCCGATTGCTCACCCAGAGAATCTGAAGTCATTGACGTTCGTCTACTGCGGCAACCCGCTACACGGGACCGTGGCCGTTTATCTCGGCGCGCCGGTGGTCGACGGATCCGTCTTCCGATGGGGATGGGTCGAGTGTCTCTTCCGCCTTGAAGACGGACCGACCGCGGAGACGAACGTCGTGCCAGACCTGCCGTCCTTCGAGCAGCAACCGGAAGGAGGGTTCGAGCTGCCAACTGTCAAGGAGTCGGAGACAGGCGAAGGCAGCGAAGGGGCGGCCGGATGACGGATCTCGATGCCGTAGCGAAGGCGTTCGACGCCGACCGCCTTCAGCTGGCACGTCAGTCCCAGCGGTTCACAAAGACCAAGCTCGCCGAAGACATAGGCGTCACGTCATCGGTGATCACCCAGTATGAGCGCGGGACGACCCGACCTACCCGAGCCACGCTTGCCAAATTGGCGTTCGCCTTGCGGGTTGATCCGCGCTTCTTCATGAAGCATCAGCCGTTGCCGCTTGCTGGCGATGCCCACTTTCGCAGTCTTAGATCGTCAACCAAGGCGGAGCGCGCCCAGGCAGTCGCGAACGTCTACTTGCTCTGGGATGTCGTGCAGCTCATCGAACGGCACCTGCGTCTCCCAGCCGTCGACATACCGAGAGTGCCTTTGGACGATGCAGCAGAACGGGAAGAAATCGAGGCAGCCGCGCAGGAGGTCCGCGTCGCATGGCAGCTACCGGACGGTCCTGTTGGACACGTAGTGCGACAGCTCGAACAGCACGGCGTCATCGTCACTCGATTGATGTTGGAGTCCCATCGTCTCGACGCTTTCTCGATTGAGCTAGGGCCAAGGCCGTTCGTCGTGTTAGGTCGCGACAAGGGCGACGCAGCGCGCTCCCGTCTCGATGCAGCGCATGAGTTGGGTCATCTCGTCGTCCACGACGAGATCGAACCGGGTGATGGCATTGTCGAGCGACAGGCCCACCAGTTCGCAGCAAGTTTCCTCTTGCCGGCCGATCAGATCGGACCGTTGCTCCGGCCGAACTTCGATCTCGGTCGCCTGATCGAGCTCAAACATCAGTGGGGTGTATCTATCGCCGCTCTGCTCTTTCGCTCGCGCGAGCTGAAGGTAATGACCGATGCGACCTACCGGCGGGCCGTCACCTTCATGTCCGCGAGGGGCTACCGCACCCGTGAGCCAGCACCGATCACGCGATTCGAGGCGCCACTCCTGCTAGAGCGCTGCCGGCTGGCACTTGCAGAGCTGGGACTACATCTCGATGACGTGGCCGAGCAGATCCGGGTTCCGGTCGAACGAGTCGCGGTCTTCTTCGAGGACGACGACGAGCGAGCGCCCGTGTCTCTTGTAGACGACTGAGCCGGATCCGTCGAAGCTCCTTCGAACGTGGCTTCATCGAGAAGTGCGCCGTACCTGAAGCTGTCGGGACGGCATGCGATCGAGAAGCCGTTGCCAAGCAGGACGTGACTCAAGCTTGCGGCCTGCTCGATGGCCTCATCGAAGCTGAGTAGCTGGGTCGTCATCCTTCACCCATCGTCCTGCCCGAGCACAGTGCGCGCGTTTCGCCTTCGAGACTACCGACCGTCGTGCTTGGAGGCCGCGCTACTGAACGCAGTACGTCGTTTGGCTCGCGACGTGCAGGTCCGTCGGGCCGGGCCCGCGAACCGATAGCAGGTTCGCCTCGCGATCGGCGATCAGATGATTGAGGTCGAGCAGTTGCGCGAGTGGGTCGAGCGCGGCGTCGAAGCCGTAGGCATCCATGACTGCCGCATCGAGTTTGGCGTGCGCATCGCGCAAGGCGTCGTTGCCTGGTTCGCGCAGACGGTCGTACTGGTCGGCGAGTGAGACGTCGATGCGCAGTCTGGCTAGGCGAACCTCGATGATCTCAGCGACAGCTTCCACGACTGCGTCGATTGCCGCTTGGCTCGGGTCCTGTGGCCACGGGTACGTGTTGAAGACAGTCTTTGAGGTGTACCGCGGATCTGCCTTCAGCCGGGAACACCGAGCCCTGAACCAACGGTCGTGGAGCGCCGACTGAAGGATGCCAAGGCTGTAGTCATCGTCCAGGGCGAAGCACTGCAACGCATCACTTGGGTGGATCCTGGTCGATACAAAGGTGAACACCGAGCGGCGGTTGTCGGACGCCACGCGAGAGATCACGATGTAGCGGTCGAGACCCTGCAGAGAACCCAGAAGGTCCTCGCGCCGGTAGGCGTGTTGCCACCAGCGGTTGAGGAAGTTGCGATGGTGCCAGTTGACGCGGGCCTTGGGTCGCTCGGCCAGAACCTTTGCATTCTCCGTGGCCTCCTTGTCCGCCTTCGCCTGACGATCGGGCAGTACGAGCGAGTGCAGCCTGTCGAACGCGCCGGGCGCGATTGCCTGAGCTGTGGCGGCGTCCGGTGCATCGAAGTCGATGACCCAGCGGGTCGGCTTGCCCTTGTGAAGTAGCTCATCGCCGATGATGTACGGGTAGAGAACGCTCATACTTTTCGGGTCACGCTTCCGCAGCGATGTAGCTTCCGCATCGGTCAGCACGAAGCCCTTGGTGTGCCCTGGCGTCTGGCCCTGAAAAAAGACCTTCGGCTTCTGGTTGCAGCGAAGATCGATGGCCTCCCTTACGTCGAGGGTCTCGGCGAGTGAGCCCGGTATCTCCTTCATCGGCACGCGACGCTCGCCGTCGTCCAGCCAGAGGATTCGTTCTTCGTCGGTCTCGCCGTTGATCCAGTTGACGATGGAGACGTGCACCACAGCGTCTCCGGACCAGGGGATACTCGACCAGGCGTCGACGATGGTGCCGCCGTTGTCGGTGACGTAGTCGAGGCTGGCGGTGCGGCTGTCGGTCTCGCGGATGGTCTTGGTGCCGACCAGACCGGCGCGGCCACCGTCAGGAAGCTCGTCCTGAGCATTACGAAACCAGTAGACGACGTAGTCCGCTACTCCACGAACGTCGGGGTAGCGCTCGGCGAGTTGAGCGGAGTAGCTGGCACCTCGTTCGTCGATCAGCTTGCGGCGACCGAGGTAGGGCGGGTTGCCGATGATGGCGTCAGCCTTTGGCCAATCCATGAACAGGGCATCAGCGGCGGCGAAGTTGGCGTCAAGGTCATCGAGCGGCAACACCTGGTGTTCGTCGCCTTGCTCAGCGGCAGCCAGCTGCTTCGCCAACATCATCGTGAGCTTCGCGATCTCGGTGGCGAACGGGTTGATGTCGATGCCGAAGAACTGGCCCGGTTGAACGAAGGTCATGCGCGTGGTGCCGCCGGCAGCGCGACGATCGCCGCTCCTGCGCAGGGCGTGCTGCTTGTCGTGCAGCTCGCGCTCCAGCTTCCGCAGCTCACGGTAGGCGACGTAGAGAAAGTTGCCGCAGCCGCAGGCTGGGTCGAGTACGCGGTAGGCGAACATCGCTAGCTCGACAGCCGCCAAGTCCTTCTGATTCTGGGCCTCCTCAATGCGGCTGCGCCAGGGCCGGACGATGGTTGGCAACACGATGCGCTGGATGTCCGTGGCGCTGGTGAAGTGCGCGCCGAACGCGTGTCGCTCGTCCTTGCCGAGTGACTGTTCGAACAGCGTGCCGAAGATCTCTGGCCGAACGGCCGACCAGTCGAACTGCGCCGCGGTGTGCAGCGCGTGCAACTCGACCAGCTCCAGGTCGATGGGCTTGACGTCGCGGTACAAGCCACCGTTGAAGTACGGCGTGTCTTTGAATCGTCCAGCGGGCGTGTAGCCAGCGGTGTCCATCTCCCGGAACAGGCCGAAGATCAGGTCGTAGGCGTCGCCCTTGTCGGCGGCGTCCTCAATCGCTCGGGTGAAGACGTGCTGTGGCAGTAGCCCGACGTCCTCGGCGAACATCGCCATCACGCACTGCGTGGTGAAGCGCTGTGCCTGAGCGCGCTCGATGCCCCGGCCGATGAGGTGGTTCGTCATGGCGACGACGGTGGCGGCCGCCTCGCGGGTGACCGCTTCCCGGTCGTTCTCGAAGACCGGCTCGACGACCTCCGGCAGTAGGAACGCCAGGGCTTCCCAGCGCCTGGGCAACTCGTCCAGGGTGACCCGGTCCATCGGCTCATCGAGTTGACGGTTCAGGTCGTAGATCCAGAACTCGTCGAAGTTGCAGAGCACCACGTAGTCCGGGCGCTCCGGAACGGCCGCGATCCAGTACTCGAAGGCCTGCTGGTAGTGCTTGGCCAGCGGCTCACCGGCCTTCTTCATCTCCAGGAGCAGACGAGGCTTCCACTCCAGGTCAGCGAAGGACGTGGTCTTGGCACCTGCCTTACGCAGCCGCTTCTCGTACTTGCCACCGGCTTCGATGACACCGTCGTGGCCGAACGCCTTGAACAGACGATCGAGGAAGATCTGGGCCTCACCCTTCTCGTCGCCATCGAGGTGCTGGCGACGGAAGGCGACGAAGGCGACGAGTCGCTCGCGAAGGTGCTTCGGGTCGACCTTGTCCACCGGTCAAGCCTAGGAGCGCATGTGAGTCGAGAGCCGACTTCCAACAACTGGCATCCCCTTAAGGTCCAATGGACTCACGGTTCCGGCTTTGAACGCTCGCGAAGAAACTCAATGAGGCCGAATAGTCCCGCTTCGAAGTTCTCAGAAAGATCGACCCGCAAAATGTCCACCAGAAGAGCAGGGATATCACACTTCTCGATCAGAACCGGAACGACCGCTACGTCGTCTCCGGCCAACTGGGACGCCAGCGCTGAGTTCAACTCCCGACTTACCCATTTTGACCCGACGGATCTAGGACTGAGCAGGACAATAAGAACGTCGCTCTGCGCAATCGCCGTCTCGACTCGTTCAACTATTGAGTCGCCCGGTTGGAGTTCCCACTCAGAATACCAGGTTGGAATTCCAAAGACTTTGAGACCGGCAGCAATTCGCTCAGCAACAACAGCGTCGGCCTTGGCGTGACTCACAAAGACGGACGGCTGTATCCGCCGCGTCGCGGAAACGGCGATCTCTCCGGCATAGGCTGCTGATGGGGAGCGGCCTATCGAGACGACAATCGCCTCCGCCCACTTTGCCGTTTCGATTGCGCGAACGATCAGTCGACGCGCATCTTCAACCACATCGGATCCGTCACTGTTCGCGGCATCGTGGAGCCACTCGTTGCGCTGCGACGCGACGCCATCAAGACGTTCAAGTGCCTCTTCAGTCAGGGCGTCGCGATATTCAGCGAAAGCCTCATGCTCGCGGCAGATTCGCAAGGCTGACAGGACCTTGCCCATCGAGAGCTTCGAAATATTCTTGGTCGGGAGCCGAAGCTCTGTCTGGATCCGAGCTCCGTCATTTCCTAGACACGAATATGCAAGTTTCGACAAGAGTCTCCGGACAATGCCCTCAACAGCAATGACGGCGTCAGCAATGGCACCCGTGAGGTTTGGGGTGTCGGTCGCGGTGGCGCACTCGCGTACAAAGGTAGCGAGCGCGCTCTCAAATCGTGAGTGGGCGTCCGGCGTCAAGTTCGCGTTATCGAGCCTCCGTTGGAGTTCGACGATGCTCTTGACCACCGACAACTGCCGCAACTCGGTGAGTTCGCTGAAGCTCTGCTGTGTAGAGGCCGGCAACTCGGATATCGCCCGCTCTGCGATCGATACTAGGGGCGAGAGGTCGATACCTAGTCCGAAATCTGGTGTCAGGGAATCTCGGCGTACGGTGGGCATGGACTCGGTGCCATTAGCGACAACGAAGGTCGTCCCCTCTGCACGGACGCCTGCCACGGATGCGGAACCGATCAAGGTTGTGACATCGTCCAGCTCCGACATTGTCTGACACGCCAGCTTTGCGAAGTAGTGAAACGGACGGCCTTGCTCCACCTCGTACAAGTCAACGAGGGCGTCACGAATGTGATCGTCCGACAGCAACCCATGTACGACGTCAGCAGTCTCGACATTTCCCCTACCGCGTAAGGAGATTCCGAGAAACGCTGAGACCGGGTATGGAGAAGCGCCACCGCGAGTCCAGACAGAACCTAGGAGTTGACCGGCCTCGAGCATTTGACGACGGAGACTCTGTAGATCCTCCCGGTCGAAATCGGCAACCAGCGCATTCGCGAGTGTCGGGTCCGTTTCGTCCGCGGCGTTCCTCGGTGTCGTTATGAAATGGCGGCGCGAAAGCACACTTCGAGCTGGAAAGTACAGCGGGGGCTCCACCGAACTGGACTCCAGTGAGTCGCGAAGGTGAGCGGCCTCATCATCACTTCCACTCAATACAACGAGAGCGTCCCATTCGCCGTAGAGAATGTACTGCGAGATGCCTGCACGCCTTTCTTCGCTTAGGCGCACCAATTGTTTCAGGTAGCCTGGTCTACTAGAGGCCATAAAGAAGTGCGGCCGTAGTCCTTGGTCTTCCAACCATATCGGGTTCAATATTCCTTGTCGTTGCAGGCTTGGCGCCACCCTTGAAACGAGGTTCCCGGGGTCGGCAATCGACATGTCTTCTAGAAGAACGGAGACGCGCGCTATTGCATCATCCATCGTGAGCTCTGTGTCGAGCTCCAGAACCCGGCACAGAGCCGACGCCACAAGCCGATCTATCTCACCAAACATGAATCACACCCCGCTTACGGATCGAACGAAAGACCTAGATCAGGTAGCTTCAGCCCGTTTGCTGACGCTCGTCTACCGAAGGCGATAATCTCGGAAACATTAGCGTCGATATCCAGTAGGAGTTCGTGTTGATAGACTATGTCGTCCGGATCGACAGTGGCCGTGTATATGAAAGTGGCATTTCCCATAGTTGTGGCCACAAGTCGTCCGTCGATTCGCTTGAGGCTTACGGTCACTGGACCGCCTTGTGCCCGGACGAGGAATTCGTGGTCGACACCTGTGTAGCCACACTCGACGAGCGCGGCGGCCGCAGCTACTGCACCGTCGGCGGAGGAGAGCAAGGGCCTGAACCCACCTTCGAGCGTCACGACGAGAAGCTCCTCCGTCGACGGGCCCTCGGCCACGAGAGATAGGTCCATGTCGGAGGGAATCGGATTGCGCGTAAGAGCAGCCGCCGTGTCCGCGACGACGCGTTCGGTCCACTCATTGACACGGCCAACGAGATGGCGGCGCGGAGTGGAAACCTCGGCTAGCGGCACCGCCGGCAATCCATCGATCTCGACCGCGGAGGTGTTGACTTCGATCGGAGCGTGCGATTCGACTGCGACATCGACGATTCCCGGATCTAGCTCGTCAGCGCGCCATGCCGTGAAGATGGTCCCGACCGCGTTGACGAAGTTCACCGAGCTGCTGCTCGATTCCTCTAGTAGCAACCGTCCTACGCAGTGGAGCCCGTCGCCACCATCATGTAGCCACTCGCCAGATGAGGCCATGTAGGAAGCAGTAATGGGGTGCGTGGATTTGTCCACGAAGTACACGCCGCCTGCACCGAGAGGCCCGGCGTAATCGCACGCGGCCCTGACGAAGCTCGTAGCATTCGCGTTCCCGAAATCCATAGTTGAGGGAGCACCCTCGACCAAGAGAAGGAATCACGAGACGCGCTGTGGACCTTCAGCATGCGGAGCCTGGTCACAACGACACGGCTCGGTTCGGATCCGTCCTAGGAAGCTGAGACCTTGCTGCGCGGCCCCATCCGCTCAAGCACTTCTTGAGGCACGGTGATTCCGTGTTGCTGCCTGAGGTGGTCCGCGTTCCCCCACCAGAGAGAATCGGACGATTGCCCTTCGTCCTCTCGGAACTCAACTTCGCCAAAGGTCCAGTCGCCGTCTTCGCTGCGCCACACCTCAGTGGACGTCATGAAGGTGGCGTTTCCAGATTGAGTCGGAATCAGCCCGCGATCAGTCTTATCGATCCGGACTGTGATCGGACCACCTACGTTGCGAATGAACAGATCCTTGCCACTGGGAGCGGCTCCGAGTGTTACGAGGGTCGTCGCAGCAGCGACCGCACCGGAGGCGCACGATGGCGTCAGACCGCTTCCGCGTTCGAACGTGTGCACGAAGAAGTCGTCATCCGACGCTGTCGCCTGAAGCGCCAGCGAAGTATTGATTCCGCCGGGGAACACCCCGCTGGCGGCAACTTCCCCCGCCGTGTCACGCAACAGCTGCTCACTGTATTCATCGACGACGGCGACGAGGTGCGGATTCGGCACCGAAATGTGCGCGAAGTGCAGGCGCTCCGAGACCTCGGCAATTTCTACTGAGGTCGAGAGAACCTTCACCGGCTCAAGCGACGTCACCGAAACGTTCTGCACTCCGCCGTCTGAGGGCGGAAGCTTCGATGCCCGGAACAGCGTCCCGCCTGAGGCGACGAGCACTTCTGGGCTTGTCTGGCCTTCGAGAAGGAAGCGAGCGACGCATCTGATGCCGTTGCCGCAGTACTCAGCCGGCGTACCGTCCGCGTTCACGTATGTCGCGACGACGGGCGTGACGGAGTTATCGATGAAGTAGACGCCGTCGGCTCCGAAGATGGCGTTCTCGCGGTCACACACCGCTCGAACGAACGACGCGACTTGGTCGGGAGTCAGACCACTGGCTGCGGGCGAACCGTCGACGAGGATCACGTCGTTCTGGCAGCCGTGAGCCTTCAAGAGCGCGATCTTCTGCCGCTCCGGTGTTCCTGCGCCTTCCTCGCGCTCGCTCGATTCCAAGACGCGCTGCATCAATCGTGCCCTCTACCTACTGTCGCACACACGCGAGAGACCAACCGAGAACGGGAAGCGCCAGTGTAGGCACACGACCTGAGACCTCGGCAAGGCGAGCCTCGATCTTGAGCCGTCGCCCCTGGGGCGCCCTTGGACCCCATCATTACTGAATCTCGCGCCCAGCGGGTGGAATTCCTTTCGCGCGTAGTCAACGGGCACCCGTCACCATCCGGACGAGCAGTTGCATCGCATGCCTGATGTACCTGCCGATGCCGTGCTCCTGGCTTCGTTTCGTAGCTTCTCATCTGTCTCAATTATGACATGGGAGAAAGAATCTACCAATCGTCGGCTGCGTCCTTCGGCGACGGCTGGAGTAGACGAGCCAAGCCCTCGGCTGAGTACTCAGCGTCTCCCTGGGGCACAAGCGGCGATCCGTAGCTCCGGCTGTACTCGGCAACGAGCGCCCGTAGACCTGCCTCCTTCTGAGCTGCTGCGCGGCGATGGTCCTCAACCTGGCTCTCGTAGCCAGGCTGGCCTTCGAGCCGCCCTACGGCGATCAGTTCAGCTCGCCAGCCGTAGACGTACTGCCAGATGCGGGAGACCAACTCTTCCTCGTGCGTGAAGTCGTCGGCCGTGATACTCGGTGTGTCCCCAGTCGGCTCCTCGGACGTAGCCGAGCGCCGAACCCGGCGCTTGTAGCGCAGCAGGTCGGTGTACAGCGCCGTCGCCAACTCTTCCAGGAGCTTCGGCTCGATCTGCTTGCGGAAGTGCGTCACCTCGTAGCTGAGCGCGCGGGCGGCCATGCCTCGACGGGCCGTAAGGGTCGTACCGCGAGTTCCCTTCGCGATGGCGAAGAGGATCCTCGCAGCTGACCCGTCGTCCCGTTCAACGAGCATCCGAACGAGTAGCCGGTTGAGGCTGTCGACCCGGCTGACCGGGTCGTAGGGATGGACGCTACGCGCCACGACCGAGCGCAAGTTCGGCAGGACGTCACCGACCGTGCGAGCCGTGGCTGGCAACCCGGGCTTCAGCAGCCTCCGCAACTCGGCCTCCAGACGCTCAATCGTGACCTTGGGGTGCGCCGGCAGATGTGGGGCGGCCCAACCCGGCCAGGGGTCGAACTCCTCTTCGCCACCAGCGTCGAAGAGCGGGAGGTAGCCCGGCTCCCTAGCGGCCGGCCCAGTCGTCGCTGACACGTGCCCAGCTTCTCACCTCGCGAATACCCACCGAATGTCGTCAGCGTGATTCCTGGAGCCCGGGATCGTCCTCGGCTCCAGGAAGGAAGTGATGCCTGACCTCATCCCTACCAAACGAGCGACTGTCAATCCACAGTCACGAGCGGCGGTTCGCCCATCTCGGCAGACCAGCCGAGGCTTGGCCCGCCTGGAGGAGCAGACCCTGCTCCGGATGGCTGGTGTCCAAGCCGAAGGCATGGTCCAGACCGAGAAGCTCCGGGAGCTCGACACCCTGGCCCGGGAAGCCATGACCGGCCACGCCATGCTCCGCCAGTGGGGCGACACCCTGGCAGCTGGTGACCCGTTCCTGGCCGACGAGCTGAAGTTCTTCACAGACACCGCTCGTCTCGGCAAGGGCGAGATCATCGCCGACACCATCGGCTCCTTCTGCCGGGAGAGCCGGCGGTGATCGCGTTCCTGATCGCCACCGTCCTCACCGTGACCGTCATGACCACCGTCGCCGTCGTCTCGTTCCGGCTCGGCCGCTCCAAGGGCTTCGACGAGATCTTCCACATCCGGATGGAAGCCGCTCAGGCCAGGCGTCGGATGCACGACCTCACCCGGGAAGCCTTCGTCGCCATGACTGAGGTGGCCGAGAACGTCAGCGGTCGTCAGCACAGCAACGAGAACTGACCGTGTCCGGACCATCGGTACCAGACAGCTGGCTGGACCGGCTGCAGAAGACCAGCTTCGAATTGCTGCTGGCAGTCGTCGCTCTGGTGGTCGCCTGGCGGTTGCTCCGTCAGCTGCTGGTGCCGTTGGTCGTCATCGTGATGCTGGTGTGCATCGTCCGGCTGGCCGTCGGTTGGTCGCGACGGGACGGTTGGTAGAGCGCCGTACCTCATCGGTCGGGCTGTTCCGCTCGCTGTTGTGGAATGCACATTCTGCTTGGTCTATGCGTCAGTGCATAGTACAACGTATGTAGAACTATGCGTCAGTGCATATACAACGAAAGGAGGTGTAGATGGGTAAGAAGTCGAGGAGGGGTCGCGAGCGCCGGCCGGAGCGTCGCATCACAGTGCGCAGCGTCAGGCGGGACAAGCCGGACGCCAAGAAGATCTCCGAAGTACTGGTTGCACTGGCGCTGGCCCAGGCCGAGAAGGACGCCGAGACCGAGCACCAACGTCGCCACGAAAGGCGGACTTCATGAGCCGCTCACTGGCGCTGTTGTCGGCGATGGGAGGTATGGCCATCGGCGGCCTGAGCATCGCACCGTTCCTTCATCGGCCGGAAATGCCGAACCGTTGGTTCGAGTTGTCCTGGCCGCGCGACGTCGACACCGAACACGTCGAACAGTTACTCCGCCACCTGGCGGCCAGCCGACGACCTGACGTCATCGCCTTTGAAACATTTGTCGAGCGTGGCACCGTCACCCACTTCGTTGGTGTCGTACAGGCCGACCAGCAACGACTGCTCCATGACGTGGCGGCCTTCCTGCCGGACGTGCTGGTGACGCCGGCCGAGCACCCACCGACTCCACTGCGCTCCGCCAGCGAGCTGCGTCTCAGCTCCCGAGAGCGTGCCCTGCGCAGCGACGCGTCCATTGAGATCACGTCTTCACTGCTCATCGCTCTACACGGCGTCCCCGGCAGCTTCGTCGTGCAGTGGCTGCTCGGTCCCCGCCTGCAACCCTCGCAGGTGCCGGCGGAGTCAACCGGACTCCCAAGCAACACACAATTGCTCAAGCGCAGCCTCGTGACCGGCCACACGCCCCTCGATGCGAAGGCGCGCACCGCGCTCCAGACCAAGGTTGGCGATCACGGCTTCCGCAGCCGGCTGCTCATTGGCAGCTCGATCAAGCCGGACGCCGTGGCCATCGGCGCACTGCGCCGCGTCATCGGTGGCCTTCGGGTCGCTGAGGCACCAGGCGTCCATTGGCGAGTTCGGCGAACCTCGCCTGAGCGACTCCGACGCGTACCGCGCCGGTTCGGTCTGGCACTGAACGCGGCGGAGCTGACCGGGCTCCTCGGTTGGCCACTCGGCGACGTCGAGTACACGGGCATTGCCCGCCAACGCTCCCGCCGGCTGGCGGTGCCACCCGCTCTGCCATCGAAGGGCCGCGTCATCGGGGAGGGTAATCACCCGAGGACGAGGCGACCGGTTGCGCAATCCGCGGCGGACAGCTTGATGCACACGCACGTGCTCGGTCCGACCGGTACCGGTAAGTCGACGCTGCTAGCCAACCTGGCCCTGCAGGACATCGCTTCGGGGCGCGGCGTGGTCATCGTCGAGCCGAAGGGTGACCTGGTCAACGACATCCTGGCCCGCATTCCGCGCTCCCGTCTCGACGATGTGGTCATCCTCGATCCGACCGCCGTTGAACGACCCGTCGGCCTCAATCCACTGCACGGTGCGGCACCCGGGCTGGTCGCCGATCAGCTGCTGAGTGTCCTGCGCGGTCTCTACGGCGACCAGCTCGGACCACGCACCACCGACGTGCTGCACGCTGCACTGCTGACGCTGGCGGGTTCCGACAAGGCGACGATGGTCGCGCTGCCGCTGCTGCTGAGTGACGCCAGCGTCCGGAGCCAACTGACGCCGGCCGTCGAAGGCGACCTGGCGCTCGGTCCATTCTGGCGCTGGTTCGACAGCCTCAGCGACGCCGAGCGCAGCAGCGTGGTAGCGCCCTCGCTCAACAAGGTGCGCCGCTTCCTCCATGAGCCGCTGCGGACCATCGTTGGGCAACTGCAGCCGAAGTTCGACCTCAGCTCGGTGTTCAAGAGGCGCACCATCCTGTTGGTGCCGCTCCCAAAGGGGATCATTGGGGGTGAGACCGCTGCGCTGCTCGGCAGCTTGGTGGTGGCTCGGCTGTGGCAGGCCACTCAGGCCCGCGCCGCACTTCCGCCGGAGCAACGACACCCGGTCACCGTGATCATCGACGAGTTCCAGGACTTCCTGCACTTACCAACTGATCTGGGCGACGTGCTGGCTCAAGCTCGCAGCCTTGGTGTCGGTGTGACGCTGGCCCATCAGCACCTGCAGCAGCTGACACCGGACGTTCGGGCGGCCGTTCTGGCCAACGCCCGCTCGCGCATCTGCTTCCGACTCGGTGCCGACGACGCGGCCGTCATCGCACGGACGAGCGAGGAAGTCGACGCGCTCGACCTGCAGTCGCTCGGCGCCTTCGAGACCTACGCCGCACTGGTGCACGACGCGCTCGTCCAACCGTTCGCCTCGGTCACAACCACGCCCCTGAGCAAGCCGACTACCGATGTCTCCGAACTGCGCACACGAAGTGCAGCGCGCTTCGGTCGTGACCGCGCGGAAGTCGAGGCAGAACTTGAAGCCATCGCCAAGCCCGGTGGCAAACGAGTGGGATCGCGGCAGCGGAGGGCACCGTGATGGGCACCAGGCGACATACAGGTGACGCGCGCGCTGCCTACCCGGTCGGCTACCCGTTCGACTCGATGAGTTGGGTGCGTTCGTCCTTCTGGTTCGAGGTCAACCAGCCGTTGAGGGCGCGGACAAGTACGTGTTCATCACGTCACTCCACGGCGGGCGGTCTGGGGTGGGGTGAGCGGCAATCCGGGCACGAGGAACGAGGGTGTCTCGCCGGTAGCAACGGGGGTGGGTGCCCGATCGACGCGACAAATCTGCACCGCTCACCTCCGTTTCCCCGTGTCTTTCCGGTGCCGACAGAGCACCGCGGAGGGGGTGCCTCGTGACGAGGGAACACCTGTCCGCGCGGGCGTTCGCTGCGCTGGCGAACGGGCTCAGTGACCGCGATCGGGCCATCGTCATCGACGTACTGGCCTGCAAACTGCTCAGCGCGCGGCATATCGAGCGGCTGCACTTCGACACTTCGCTGCACGCCACGCCAGCCACGGCGACTCGCACCTGCCGGCGCGTGCTGGAGCGGCTGGTGCGCGATCGACTGCTTGTACGGCTGCATCAGCGGACCGTCGGGGGGCTGCGCGCCGGCTCAGCGTCCTACATCTACGCGCCCGGTCCACGCGCCCATCGGCTGGTGCCGGGGACTCGACGACAGCGCTTCCGGGAACCGACCGCGACCTACGTCGACCACACCCTGAGCATCGCCGACCTGGTCGTCACCCTTCGGCGGACAGCGGCCAGTGGCCGGGTCGAGCTGCTTGAGCTGCAGACCGAACCGGACTGCTGGCGCCAAATCGGCGGTGGCTCCCAGCGGGTACTGCGCCCGGACCTGTTCGTCGCGCTGGCGATCGACGACTACGAGTACCACTCGTTCGTCGAGGTCGACCTTGGCACGGAGGGTCTGCCTCGTCTGCTCGGCAAGTGTGCGCTGTACCAACGGGCGTTCGAGGCCGGCGACGAGCAACGAGCCCGTGGCCTGTTCCCGCGCGCCGTCTGGCTGCTCGACGACCCGGAGCGCGCGGAGCGACTCCGCCAGGCCATCCGTCGCCGGCAACTCGCAAGCGACCTGTTCGTCGTCGCCATTCTCGATGCACCGATGCCAGCGCTCACCGAGGGCGCACTCAACGCCGCCGATGGGATGTCGGCATGAGGTGCGCGGCGGTGCGGGAGCCAACGACGGATGGAGCAGCGATCAAGCAAGTAACCGAAAGGAGGTATCTCATGGAACACGAAACGAGGGGCGCCGGACCCCACCCAACCGGCAGCGAACAAGAGGCGCACGAAGCACTGCGTGAGGAACGACCACGGATCTACGTGGCCTCGCTCTCCGACTACAACGCGGGCGTGCTGCACGGCGTCTGGCTGGACGCCGACCAAGATCTCGACGGCCTGCAAGCGGGGGTGACCGCCATGCTGCGTCGCTCCCCCACCGATCCACGCGCCGAAGAAGTAGCCGTCCACGACTACGAACACTTCGGTCTCTACCGACCAAGGGAGTACGGGCCGCTGGACTGGCTACAGCGCGTCGCCAGCGGCATCACCGAACACGGACCGGCCTTCAGTGCCTGGGCCGCGCAGTGCGACCACGACGAGGACCGACTCAACCAGTTCGACGAGGCCTACCTGGGCGAGTGGGACTCAACCGAGGACTACGCCGACGAACTCATCGACGACCTCGGCTATCGACGGATGCTCGACGAGCTGCCGGGACTGCTCGGCAGCTACGTACGGCTCGATACGGCCGCGCTGGCGCGCGACCTGGAACTCGGTGGTGACCTAAGCGTCGTCGACAACCCGCGCGGTGGTGTCTGGCTGTTCCAAGGAGACGTGTGATGGACTGCACCATCACCGCTCCTCGACCCCTACAGGCGCGTTGTGGAATCAACAATCGCCCTATGCATACGCGCATAGCACTGGTACAATGTGACCAGAACGGAGATGCAATGAATCCACGCCAAGCCAAGAAACTCGGAGCCTTCATCCGCACCGCTCGGGAAGCCGAAGGGCTGTCTCAGAAACGGCTCGGTGAAGCCGTTGGCGTACCCAACAGCACCATCTTGCGCCTGGAACGCGGTGAGAACCTCACTCCCCGCCCGGATCTACTGAGTGACCTCGCCGACGTGCTCGGTATCGAGCTGGCCGATCTCTTCGCGCTGGCCGACTACGCCGCACCACGGCAGCTACCAACGCTGACGCCTTACCTGCGTACCAAGTACCGCGACCTCTCCGAGCGTGACGTGCGCGCCATCACGGCCTACGCCGACAAGCTGGCCAAGGAACGCGGTGTCGACCTACGTGGACCACGTGACGGTGAGGACGAACTGCCGGAAGAATTAGTCGCCATCAGGAAGAAGGGAAGTCGCTCATGAACGGAGCATCGAACGGCATCCTCACCTCTCTGCGATCACTGGTTCCGAATCGACGACTGAGCTTCACCGAAGCGCTGCGTCTTGCCGAGCTACAGGCCAACCGCCTGCTCGAACTCCAAGGCATCGAAGGCCCCGACGTACCGAACGAAGTCATCGCCGAACTTCCCCGGATCGTGGTCACTGCCGAGCACGACCTGCCGATCAGCGGCAGCACCCACTGGCGAGCCGGACAATGGATCATCACCCTGAACGCCGACGAACCAGTCGTACGGCAACGCTTCTCGCTGGCCCACGAGTTCAAGCACGTGCTCGATCACACCACCAAGGCGCGCTTGTATGGCGATACGGAACACGACGAGGAGGCGGCCGAACGGGCGGAGCGGGCCGCCGATCACTTCGCCGCCTGCCTCCTGATGCCCAAGCGCTGGCTCAAACACCAGTGGTTCGCGGGCGGTCAACAGCTCTCCCGAGTCGCCGGCACGCTGGGCGTCCCCAGTCGGGCACTCTCGCTGCGGCTCTGGCACCTCGGTCTCGTCGGTGACACCCCGCGCTGCGCCCGTGTCTCGCAACCGCTACCGGCTCAGCCGCGCACCTACTTCCGTTACACCCCGCTGCCACTGGAGATCGCTGCATGAGCCGGCGCGAAGAAGCACACGAACCAGGTATCTACCAGGGCCCCGCGCGGGCCCTGGTTCGTCTCAAGCCCACGGCACCGACCGGCAAGCAACGCAACCACGCAGTCACCTATCTGCGCGTCAGCACGCCCGGGCAGGTCAAGACCGACTACGACCCCGAAGGCATCTCGCTGCCGACCCAGCGCAACTACTGCTCCAAGAAGGCCGACGACGACGGACTGCGCGTCATCGATGAGTACGTCGAACCCGGCCGCACGGCCACACGAATGGACCAGCGGCCAGTCTTCCAGGAGATGCTGGAACGCATCCGACGCGACCGCGACGTCGACTACATCATCGTCTACCAACTGTCTCGTTTGAACCGGGACTGGATCGACAGCGCCGCCGTGCTCATGGAGCTGCGCTCGCTCGGTGTCACGATCGTCTCGGCCACCGAAGGCATCGACGAGTCCCCTGAAGGCATCCTGCTTATGGGAGTGCTGTCGGCGATCAACGGCTTCCGCTCCGCCGGCGACGGCAAAGACATCCGCATCAAGATGGGCGAGAAGGCCAAGAAGGGCGGCACCCTCGGACCGGCACCGCTTGGGTACCTCAACGTTCGAGACCGCTACGAGGGCCGCGAGATCCGCACCGTCGCCATCGACCCGGAACGCGCACCGCTCATTATCTGGGCGTTCGAGCGCTTCGCCACCGGCGAAGTCAGCATCGAGCAACTCCGTGACCAACTGACCGTTCGCGGACTGGTTACCCGCAAGGGGCCCCGCTCCGGCGGACCGATCGGTGACACGACCCTTCGGAAGCTGCTGACCAATCCCTACTACTGCGGCATCGTCACCTACCAAGGCGAGCTGTACAAGGGCCGACACGAGCCACTGATCAGCGAGGCGCTGTTCGAGAGAGTTCAAGACGTCCTGGCGGCCAATGCCCGCGCTGACGTCCGCAACCGCAAGTACCCGCACTACCTGAAGGGCGCCGTCTTCTGCGGGCGCTGCCACCACGACGGCGTGGACAGCCGGCTGTTCCTACAACGGGCCCAAGGGCATGGCGGCGAGTACTTCTATTTCTTCTGTGCTCGCAAACAGCAACACCTGTGCGACACCCGCTACATCCGCATGGAAGACATCGAAGACGCCGTCGAAGCGCACTATCGAACCGTGCGCTTCACACCTGACTTCACTGCGTCAGTGCGTGCACTCCTACAAGAGACGCTCGACGATCATCAGAGCGCAGCCGAGGTGCTGTGGGATCAGGTGAAGGCACAGCTCGCGGCTCTCGACGTGCGAGAAGAGAACCTGCTCGACCTGGCCGAACACAAGAGCGTCTCGAAGGACAAGCTGCGGGTGCGGTTGGACAAGATCATCAGTGAGCGGGCCAAGCTCGAAGCAAGGCTCGAAGAAGGCGACGTCCACCTCGACGTCGGCGTCCAGCTGCTCCAAGCGGCGCTGGAACTCCTTCGGAAGCCCTACGAGCTGTACAAGCGGTCCGGGCCGAAGTTCCGACGCACCCTGAACCGGGCGATCTTCCGGAAGCTCTACATCGACGACAACGAGGTCACCGACACCGAGCTGCAGGAACCGTTCGCCGAACTACTCGAAGCCCAGACCAGGATCGAGTCCGGAGGCACCGCCGTCGGCATCCGCCGACGCGGTGCTGGATTACCAAGCGAATCCAACGCAGACCTACTAGTGCTGGCCCTGACGGGTCAGGGTTCTAGTAAGGCCACGATGGTGGAGGTGATGGGACTTGAACCCACGACTTCTACGTTGCGAACGTAGCGCTCTACCGGGCTGAGCTACACCCCCGAGGGAACGTCGAGGGTAGCAAACCCGGTGGCCGGAACCGGGTCCGAGGCGGCGGCCGACGGCCGTCGCCTTGCTACGGTCCCGCGGTGCGCAACGGCGAATGGGTGCGGTTCGTGATCCGGTTCGAAGTCCTCGACGCCGACCGGTTCCGGGACATGGCCGAGGCCATGGTCGCGGTGAGTCGTGACGAGGCCGGGACCGTCGTCTACGACTGGTACCTCGACGACTCGGGGGCCACGGCCACGCTCTACGAGGCCTACACGTCGCTCGACGACGTCATCGTCCACAGCCAGGGTCCGGTGTTCACCGAGATCGCACCCGGCTACGCCGATGCGGTGAAGGTCGTCGCGGTCGACGTCTTCGGCGCGGCCGACGGCATGCCCCGCCGCCGCGTGCTGGGCGCGCCCACCACCTGGTGGGGCGCGCCGGTCGCCGCGGTCACCGACGCGGGCTGAGGTCCGGCGCGACGGCGCCGACGAGGGCCTAGGTTGCGCGCATGGGCGCGGACCTTCCCGAGCGGATCCACGAGTACCGGAACCATCACCTCGACAGCACCCGCTGGGACCACCACCGGGTGCGCGAGGACGACATCGTGGTCACCACCGCGTACAAGGCGGGGACCACCTGGACCCAGCGCATCCTCGCCGCGCTGATCCACGGACCCGACCACGCCGCGGACCTCATGGGGATCTCGCCGTGGATCGACGCGCGCTTCCACGGTCCGATCGAGCCGATCCTGGAATCGCTCGAGGCCCAGACCCACCGCCGCTTCGTGAAGAGCCACCTCGCCGCCGACGGACTGCCGTTCCATCCGGAGGCCAGGTACGTCGTCGTGGGACGCGACACGCGGGACGTCTTCATGTCGCTGTGGAACCACTACACCGCGTACACGGACGTCGCGTACGCCTTGTTCAACGACGCGGAGCGGCCCGGGCCCGAGTTCCCCCACGCGCCGTCCGATCCCCGGGCACTGTGGCCGCACTGGATCGCCGAGGGCTGGTTCGACTGGGAACCGGACGGCTGGCCGTTCTGGTCGCACCACCACCACCTGTCCACGTGGTGGGAGTGGCGTCATCTCCCCAACGTGCTGTTCCTGCACTACGGCGACATGCTCACCGACATCGAGACCGAGATGCGCCGCCTCGCCACGTTCTGCGGGATCGAGGTGGCCGAGGACCGCTGGCCCGCGATCATCGACGCCGTGGGGATCGACCGGATGCGCGACGACGCACGGCGCGACGGAGACCCGGCCGCGATGATCTTCGACGGCGGCGTGGCGCGCTTCATCTACAAGGGCACCAACGGTCGGTGGCGCGACGTGCTCACCGAGGACGATCTGGCGCTCTACGAGCAGGCGGCGGCCGCGCTCGACCCGGCGCTGCGGACCTGGCTCGAGGGCGGCCGGACCGCAGGCTGACCCACGTCCGCGCGCCCGGCGGCTACTCCGGGTCGTTCAGCTGGATGATCGAGAACGCCGCACCCATCGGGTCGGCGAGCACGCTGAAGCGGCCGACGTCGCCCGCCTCCATCAGCTCGACCATCGCGGTGGCCCCGAGCGACTTGGCCTGGGCCGTGGACGCCTCGATGTCGGCGACGGCGAAGTACACCGACCAGAAGTTGGGCACCTCGGCCGGCACCATCTCGGGCATCGGCATGCACGCGCCGACGACCCGGTCGCCGAGGTGGAACTCGTTGTAGCCGTCGCCGCGCTGGGCCTTCAGGCCGAACACCGTCTCGTAGAACCCGATCGCGGTGTCCACGTCGCGCGTGTTGAGCTCGTTCCAGCAGAGCGTGCCGGGCTCGTTGACGATCTCGGCGCCGATCGACGCACGCGGCTCCCAGATGGAGAAGAACGCACCGGTGGGATCGGTGGCGACCGCCATCCGGCCCGCCTCCATCACGTCCATCGGCGGCGCGACCACCGTGCCGCCGGCCTCGGTGATCTTCGCGGCGGTCTCGTCGACGGAGCTGACGGTGATGTACGTGGTCCACGTCGGCGGACCGGGGTTCATGGCGGGCCCGATGGCGGCGACGCTCTTCCCGCGCAGCTTGCACATCGTGTAGTGGCCGGCCTCCTCCCCCATGTCCTCGCCGTCCCAGCCGAACAGCGCGGAGTAGAAGCCGAGGGCCGCGCCGATGTCGGGCGCCCCGAGGTCGACCCACGACGGCGTCCCGGGCTCGTAGGCGGTCATCTCGGTCATGGCGGGCTCCTCCGGTCGGGGCAGGTGGGGTCCCGCGGTTGTACCACCGCCCTGCGACCACGAACAGGGGCACCACGCGCAGCGGCGCGCCCGCCGCGGTCGGCGGCCGCGCCCGCGGCTACGGCAGGGACTCGACCATCGCCGAGGTGCACCACGACGGGGCGTTGATCGGGTTGCAGCGCGCCGGCGTGCCCCCGGGGATCTGCACCACGTACGGCGTGCCGAACAGCGCCTGCGCGCGACCGGGCACGACGAAGTCGCTGCTCACCCACGTGGAGCCGCTGGCGAACGCGGCGTCACGCGAGGTCGTGTCGTTGGCGCGAGCCTCCACCGTGTCGGCGTCCGCGCGGGTCCGCGTGATGTAGCCCTGCGCGATCAGCGACTGGATGTCGGCGAAGGAGCCCTTCGGGTCGTTGCGCTTGATGAACGCGGCGTCGGCGGCACCCGGGTCGGCGTTGGTGAAGATGACCCGGCCCTGCAGCGCGTCGTGGCCCGTGCGGTACCAGGTGCGGAACGTCCCGCTGTTGTCCATGACGAACATCACCTGACCGCGCATCGAGTCGACCGACGGCCACCCCGAGTCGCTGATCGCGGCCGGCAACGTGGCATGGCCGAGCCGCAGGTCGTCCGGCGTGAACATCCGGTGCTCGGGGAACACGGACCGGATCGCGGCGTCGAGCGCGTCGAGGTCGCCCGCCGTCCAGTCGCGGTACGGGAGCGACGTGCTCGGGATGTCGGCGTTCTTCAGCTCGAGCTGGATGCCGATCGGCATGTGCTTCGGGTGCGCGCTCGACCACGTCTTGATCGTGTTCAGGCAGTCGAGGAACGCCTTGCAGGTGGAGTTCTCGTCGAGGCCCTGGATGTGCACGACCGAGAACGTGCCCGCGGGCGTCTTGTTCACGTTGACGTCGAGCTCGAACTGGCGGACGCCCTGCGACTGGAGCTGCACGTCGAGCGGGTCCTCGTAGTAGTCCAGCGCCTGGACGGTGTCGAGCGGCGGCGGCGGGTACTGGTGGTAGCTGTTGTGCGTACCGAGCGCCTGCACCTGGTTGAAGCGGATCGCGTTCACGATCACCCCGAGGCCGTGGCGGTGCAGCCCGTCGACCGCGGCGTCGACGAACAGCGCCTTGAGGTCCTTGCCGTACGTGCTGGTGTCGAAGGTGAAGTGGAACGGCAGCGCGGCGCCGGTCGCGATCACCTGGCCGTCCGCCGCGTTCAGGTGCACCTCGACGTCGGCCGGGGTGCCGTCGGGCAGGTCGGAGGCGGTCACGTCCACCGCCATGGCCCCCTGCGCGCCGGGCGGGGCGACGTGCACCCGGAGGTTCGGGCCCAGGCCCGGGCCGGGATCGAGGTAGTGGCACCCCGCGCCCACCACTGCGATGACCACGACCATGACGATTCGCTTGAGCATCCGCCCCCGCTCTCCCCCAGCTGTCCGGAACGCCGGGATTGTAGAGGCTCGGGCCGATCGGTGCGGCCGGGTCAGAGCCCGCCGCCACCGGCGCCGGGGACGGCGGCGATGGCTTCCCGCAGCCGGGCGGCGACGAGCGCGTTCGTGAGATCGCCCCGGGTCCGCTCGATGACCGCCCGCAACGCGTCCGTCGTGCGGCGGAGACCACCGGTGACCGCGTCCGGGTAGTCGACGGTGACGAGCAGCCCGTACACCTCGTCCATCACCGCGAGCAGCTCCTCGGCCCGGTCGAGCCGGTCCGCGCGCAGACAGTCGAGGGTGTGGCGGCGCAGCTCGCTCGCGGCCTCCGCCATGCCGTTGAGGTACGCGGGGGTGTCCACGCCGATCGCCGCCGCGCCCGGCATCGCGTCACCGCGCACGAACGCGAGCGTGAGGTTCGCCTCGGCGAACTCCTTCTTCGCGTCGTGCAGGTAGCCGCCGTGGCGCACGTCGGCGTGGCCGGCCACCGCCGCGTCGGCGCGGGCGAGGTGCGCGCCGGCCTCCGCGATCAGGTCCTCGGCGCTCGCGAACTCCTCGCGCTGCACCGCGCGGATCGCGGCGGCGCACGACTGGATCGCCTGGCGGCACGCGGCGAGGGTGACCTCCCGGGCGCCGTGCTTCGCGTCGAGCGTCTCGACCGCGGTGGCGCGGATCGCGGCGATCTCCGCGGCGCGGTCCACCGGCGGGTCGCCGGTCAGGAGGACGCCGTGCGGCGCAGGACCATCGCGGAGGACTGCGAGGTGCTGCGCGGGGCGAGGTAGTGCACCTGCGCGCGTCGGGCCCGGGCCTGCTTCGCGATCAGCACGAGCGCGACGAGGTACCCGAGGAACGCGAGCATCGTCACGATCTGGACGGCCCAGACCACGGTCCCGCCGACCACCAGCGCGAGCACCAGCGCGATCGACGCAGCGAGGGCGAGCACGGCCAGCGCGTCACGGCGGCGCCGGCGGGCGGCGGCCGAGACGGGCAGTCCCGGGCGGGCAGCAGCCGGGCGGGCGCCCGCGGCCTTGAACGCGACGGGCCGGGGCGGCGCGATCGGGGCGACGCCGCGGGACCGCCGGCCACCGCGGTGCGGGACCCCGCCGAGTGCCGAGACGCGCTTGGAGAAGTCCCCGATGGAGTTGCGGTTGCCCCCCGACATGCGTCGCTGCAGCACCGGCCACAGGAAGAACGCCGCCCAGAGCACGCCCAGGATCAGAAAAACTGGAATCGCCAAGGCTCCCGATCGCTTTCCCTGTCGCGGACGCTAACAAGCAGGCGCACCGGAACCGCGGATATGCGGCGGTCGTCCCGCTGGGGTGCGCCTGACCCTAGACGGGTGGCCGCGACCCGGTCGAGCCGATGCGCCCGGTTCTGGGTCGATCGACCCAGGTCGGTCGGGAATCGGCGGACTCGACGGACTCGACGGCCCGAATCGAAACGGCGGGAGCGCCCCGGTCAGAGACCGAACTCGTCGCCGTCGCGCCCTGGGCGCCGGTAGATGCCGGAGCGGCCACCGGTCTTCTCCCAGAGGGCGAGGTCGCCCACCGTCATCCCCCGGTCCACCGACTTGCACATGTCGTAGATGGTGAGCGCCGCGATCGCGCAGGCGTGCAGCGCCTCCATCTCGACCCCGGTCCGGTCGACGGTGTCGACCTGGGTCTCGACCTCCACGTGATCCTCCTCGAGCCGGAAGTTCACGTAGACCGAGCCGACGAGCAGCGGGTGGCACAGGGGCAGCATGTTGGCGGTCTGCTTCGCCGCCTGGATCCCGGCGACGCGGGCGACCGCGAGCACGTCGCCCTTGGTGATCGCCCCGGAGGCGATCTTCGACGCGGTCTCCGGCTGCATCATCACCCGGCAGCGGGCGACGGCGCGGCGGTGCGACGGATCCTTCGCCGTGACGTCCACCATCCGGGCGCGGCCGAGCGGATCGAGGTGCGTGAAGTCCGTCGTCATGGGGCGATTCTACGGGCGGACGGGGCCGGGCCTAGCCACCGATCTGGGACATGGACCGGTCGGGACGCACGAAGTCGACCGCGCCGATCCGGTGCCCCGCCCACTTCGCTCCGACCGCGGCCTCGATCGCCGCGGCGAGGTCGTCGTCGCTGCCGCCGTCGCGCAGGATCGCGCGGAGGTCGGTCTCGTCGAGCGCGAAGAGGCACGTCCGGAACCGGCCCTCGGCCGTCACCCGCACGCGGTCGCAGTTGCCGCAGAACGGCTCGGTCACGCTCGGGATCACGCCGACGTCGCCGATGCCGTCGCGGTAGCGGTGGCGGGCGGCCGGCTCGATGTGGGTCAGGTCCGGCGCGACCGACTCGAGCGGGAACACCGCGTCGATGCGCTCGAGGATCTCGGTGGCCGGCACGACCCGGTCCATGGTCCAGTCGCCGGCGGCGTCGAGCGGCATGAACTCGATGAAGCGCATCCCCACGCCCTTCTCGCGCCCGAACGCCGCGAGGTCGACGACCTCGTCGTCGTTGATCCCGCGGATCACCACCGCGTTCACCTTCACGGGGTCGAAGCCCGCGTCGAGCGCGGCGTCGATGCCGGCGAGCGTCCGGTCGAGGTCGTCGCGGCGGGTCAGCGCGAGGAACGTCTCGCGTCGCAACGAGTCGAGCGAGACGTTGACCCGCCGCAGCCCGGCCGCGCGCAGGTCGGCTGCGAGCTCCGGCAGCTTCACGCCGTTCGTCGTCATCGCGAGGTCCACCCCGAGCGGCGCGAGCAGCTCGAAGAGGCGGGGCAGCGCATGGCGGACGGTGGGCTCGCCGCCGGTGATGCGGATGCCGTCGAAGGCCCAGCGGTCCACGCAGACCGCGGCGATGCGGGCCAGCTCCTCGTAGGTGAGCACCTCGGCCCGCTCCAGCCACTGCATCCCCTCCTCGGGCATGCAGTAGGTGCACCGGAAATTGCACCGGTCGGTGACCGACAGCCGCAGGTCCCGGACGCGGCGGGCGAACGGGTCGACGAGAGCGATCGGGGTCACGCCGGGCACGTTACGTCGTCCGCCGGCGCCGGCTTCCGTGACATTCCCCACATGTGGTGACCACGCTGGGTCGCCGGGCCCATTGGCTTCACGCGCGCAGGGTGGTTACATCACCGACGTTCCACGCGCCGCTCGGGAGGCAGGCGCCGGACGACTGACAACAGAGATCAGGTCACACCTCGGGGAGGCGTTGATCCGCAGGCGCCGATTGGTCGCATCAGCCTGCGGGGAGCCAGTGCGAAACCGGCCCCAGCCGCCAACTGGGGCCTGACTCGTACGGATCTCCGGACCCCCGAGGACCTCATGCCGACCTTCCCGATCGCCCAGCGCCTCCGCCGTGGTGCGGTCGCGCTGCTCGGCGGCTCGGCGACGCTGCTGCTCCTCCTCGCCGCCCCGTCCACACCGGCGGCGGCCGCCACGGACGGCACGCTCACGATCCTCGTCGCCGGCCACGGCGCCGCGTTCACCGCGGACCTGCACGTCGCCTGCGAGTCCGCCCCGCCACCTGCCGCCGCCGACGGCACCGAGCTCGGCTCGGCGCTCACCGAGGCCCGCACCGAGATCCCGGTGCCGGCCGACGGCCGGGCGGCGCGCACGATCGCTGACCTCTCACCCGGCACCGCGTGCTCGGTCACCGCGCACGGCCCGACCCGCGCCCTCCTCGGCGCGGTCGCCGGCGGGACCCCGCTGGTGGACGGTGACGGTCAGCTCAGTGGGGTCGCGGTGACGGTGGATCGGGGGACCACCGCCACCGCGGGCCTCACGTTCACGATCCCGGTCGAAGTTGCTTCGGGGGTGCCTCGGACGGAGAGCACTACGACGACCACGGCCGGCTCGGGCAGCGCGGTCCCGCCGACTGCGCTTCCGAGAGGCGACGGCGCCGCATCCGCCGCGGCGCCCGTCGCACTCGCAGCCGCTCGGTCGACGACAAAGGCGTCGTCGGCCGCGCTGCCCGACACTTCCGGCTCCGGCACCGTCCTGGTGCTCGCGAGCCTCGGCGTCGCCGCCTGCGGCGCGACCGCCTACGTCCAGGTCCTCCGCGACCGACGCCGCCGGGCCGGCCCGGCCGACTGACACACATCGCGCGGGAGGCTGGTGCCCGGGGGTCTCGCGAGACCCCCGGGCACTGTCCATGTGGTCGCTCCGCTCAGTAGCGTCGAGCGGGTCGCGCGTCGGGACGCTCCGCGACTGCTCGCCTCCGCAGGCTCCGGCTCGGGCTCGTGTCGGGACGCACCGACGCGGCTCACCCTCCGCTCCGCCGCGGGTCCGGTCGCGGTCCTAGGTGAGGAGCATCACCTGGATCTCGTCGCCGGCGGCGGGGCCGGGGCCGTCGGGGAGGAGGGCCAGGCCGTTGGCGTTCGCCATGCCGGAGAGGACGTTGCTCGCCTGCTCGCCGCTGCGGACCGCGACGTAGCCGCCGTCGACGATCTCCACGCGCACGCGGTCGAAGTGGAGCTTCCCGTCGGCGCGCCGGGGCATCGCGGCACCCGCGACCGCACGGACGACGGGCCGCTCCGGGTGCGGGTCCCCGGCCATCCGCCGCAGCGCCGGCCGGGCGAACAGCTCGAAGCTCACGTGCGAGCTGACCGGGTTGCCCGGGAGCCCGAACACGGGGGTGCCGTCGAGCAGCCCGAACGCGAGCGGCTTCGCCGGCTTGATCGCGACCTGCCACCACTCGAGCGCGCCCAGCCGGTCGAGCACCGCCTTCACCACGTCGTAGTCGCCGACCGACACGCCGCCGCTCGTGACGATCACGTCGCACGAGGTGGCCGCCTCCCGGAACATCGTCTCGACCGCGGCCTCGTCGTCGCGACCGATCCCGAGATCGACCGGCGCCGCGCCCGCCTCGGCGACGAGCGCGAGGAGCATCGGACGGTTCGAATCGCGGATCTGGCCGGGCGCGAGCGGCTGCGGACCCTCGACGAGCTCGTCGCCCGTGGAGATCACCCCGACGCGCACCCGGGGGTGGACGGGCACGTCGGTGACGCCGATCGAGGCGAGGACCCCGAGGTGAGCGGGGCCGAGCCGGGTCCCGGCGGTGAACACGACGGCGCCCTCGGTGACGTCGCCGCCGGCGGCCCGGACGTGGTCACCGACCGCGGCCGGCACGGCGATGCGCACGCCGTCGTCGCCGTCGCGCTCGGTGCGCTCGACCATCACGATCGCGTCGGCGCCGTCCGGGATCGGCGCGCCGGTCATGATCCGGATCGCCTCGCCGGGGCCGACCGCCACCGTGGGCGCGTGGCCCGCCGGCAGGTCGCCGACCACCCGCAGCCGTGCCGGCGCGTCGGGCCTCGCCGCGACGGTGTCCGCGGCCCGGACGGCGTACCCGTCCATCGCGGTGTTCGCGAACGGCGGCACCCGCTCGCCGGCCACGACGTCCGTGGCGAGCACGAGGCCGAGCGCGTCGTCCACCACGACCGTCGTCGCGCGCGGCGCCGGCGTCGCCTCCCTGATGCGCGCCCGGACTTCCTCGAGTGACGCCACCTGGTCCTCCCATCTCCCCGCCGTCGGGGACGGGGATCAGATGATGCCGCGTCGGCGCAGGGAGTCGAGGAGGAACGCCTGGGTCTCGGGTCCGAGGTCGGGGCGGTCCAGCGCGAGTTCGATGTTGGCGCGCAGGAAGTCGACCTTCTGCCCGATGTCGAAGCGGCCGTCGGTGAAGACCTGGCCGTACACCGTCTGGTCCTGGTTCAGCAGGTCGATCGCGTCGGTCAGCTGCAGCTCACCGCCGCGACCGGGCTCGATCCGGTCCAGCGCGTCGAAGATCTCCGGCGTGAACACGTAGCGACCGATCACCGCCAGCGTCGACGGCGCCTCCTCGGCCTTCGGCTTCTCGATGATCGACCGCACCTGGACGAGGTCGTCGCTCACGTGGTCCGCCGGCTCGACGCACCCGTACGACGAGATCTCCTCGCGGCTGACGTCCTTCAGGGCGAGCACGGAGCGGCCGTAGCGGTCGTGCACGTCGAGCATCGCCCGGAGCAGCCGGGAGTCGTCCACCATGATGTCGTCGCCGAGCATCACCGCGAACGGCTCGTCACCGACGTGCTCGCGTGCGACGTTCACCGCGTGCCCGAGGCCCTTCGGGTCCTTCTGCCGGATGAAGTGGATGTTGCCCAGCTCCGAGGACTCCTGGACCTCCTTCAGCAGCTCGGCCTTGCCGTCCTGCTCCAGGTAGAACTCCAGCTCGAAGTTCCGGTCGAAGTGGTCCTCGATCGCGCGCTTGCCCCGACCCGTGATGATGAGGATGTCGGTCAGACCGGCGCGGACCGCCTCCTCGACCACGTACTGGATCGAGGGCTTGTCCACCACCGGGAGCATCTCCTTGGGCTGGCTCTTGGTGGCGGGCAGGAAGCGCGTGCCGAGCCCGGCGGCGGGGATGACGGCCTTGCGTACGCGCGAGCTCATGTGACGATCACCTCAGGGACTGACGAATGGTCTGGACGGTACCGCTTGCTCGGGTGAAATCGGCAGGTCCGACGGCTCAGTTGACCCGAGATTGAGCCGACCGGCTCAGGTCCGCAGCTCCTGGCCCTTCACGAGCCGGCGGAGGTTCGGGAGGTGCCGCAGCACCACGAGCAGCGCGAGCCCGCCGGTGATCGCGATCTCCCAGACCGCGTAGCCCATCAGCCACACGCCGATCGGGAAGAGGATCGCCACGACGAGCGAGCCGACCGAGGCGAGCTTGAGCACGCGGGCGATGACGAACCAGACCACGGCGAGGACGAGGACGAGCAGCGGGAACAGCACGGCGAGCATGCCGCCGGCGGTGGCGACCCCCTTGCCGCCCTTGAACCGCCGGGTCACGGGATAGGTGTGGCCGAGGACCGCGAGGACCCCGAGGACGTAGGCGCCCGGCCGGCCGGCGATCGCGAGTCCCACCCCGGCGGCGATCGCCCCCTTGAGCAGGTCACCCGCCATGACGACCAGGCCCCATCGCCACCCCATGACCCGACCGACGTTGGAGGCCCCGGGGTTGCCCGATCCCTCCCTGGTGATGTCGTGCCCGCCCGCCCGGGCGACGAGCAGCGCGGTCGGGAAGGTCCCCAGCAGGTAGGCCGGGATCGCGGCGATCAGGACGGCGACGGCGTCGTTCATCGGAGCGGGAATGCCCGGGGGCGGCGGGACGCTTGCACCGCCGTATTCCAGTCGACGGGACGGTCCGGTAGCATGCACCCTCCGGAATCGGCCCCCTGAACCCCTCACGAGGAACGCCGGTCATGCCCACCTACGAGTACGTCTGCTCGAAGTGCGACCAGCACATCGAGGTGTACCAGAGCTTCAGCGAGGAGCCGCTCAAGAAGCACTCCGGCTGCGGCGGCAAGCTCACCAAGGTGCTGGGCTCGGTCGGGATCGTGCTCAAGGGCTCCGGCTTCTACCGGACCGACAACCCGTCCTCGAAGCGGCGCAGCTCCGAGAAGTCGGAGTCGACGTCGTCGTCGAAGTCCGACAGCGCCCCGAAGTCGGACAGCTCGTCGAAGTCGAAGTCGGACTCGTCCTCGTCGTCGGGCTCCTCCGGATCCTCGGCCGCCAAGTCGGCCTGACCCGCGGCGGGCGACGGCCCGCCCCGGCATCGCGGCGCCCTGGCGCCCCCGCTTCCCCGGGCATCCACACCGCACCTTCCCGGGGGTCCTCCCATGTTCCGTCGTTCCCCGCGCACCGCGCTGTTCGCTGCGGCCGCCGCGCTCGTCGCGATCGTCACCGCCGCGCTCGTCGTGTCGTCGCTCGCGTCGCTCCGCCGCCAGGACGAGACGTTCGGCCGGCTGCACCCGCTCGTGGTCGCCGCCCGCGACCTGCCGGTCGGCACCACCGTCACCCGTCGCGACCTCGCGCTGCGCCGCGTCCGGGGCGACTCGCCCGCGCCGGACACGTTCGCGCGCCCGGGCCGCGCGCTCGGACGGGTCGTGCGGGTGCCGGTGCTCGGCGGCGCGCCCGTGACCACGCGTCACCTCGCCGCCGCCGACCGGCCGGGGCTGGGCGGCGTCGTCCCCGCGGGCCGGCGCGCCGTGCGGCTCGTCGTGGAGCACGGGCTGCGGCCGACCCTCGGCGACCTCGTCGACGTCCTCGCCACGTTCGATCCGGCGACCCTCGCCGACGGCGGTGAGCCGACCGTCGTCGTCGCGCCGGCGGTGCCCGTCGTGGGGGTCGACGAGCCCGACGGAAGTGGCGACACCGTCGCGGTCACCGTGCTCGTGACCCCGGCGCAGGCCCGTCGGGTCGCGTTCTCGACGAGCGCGGGGACCGTCGCGATCGCGCTCGCGCCACCCGAGGCGGCCGCGCCCTGATCCGGGACGGCTAGCTTCGGCGCCCGTGATCGAGGCGGTGATCTTCGACTACGGCGGCGTGTTCTCCACCCCGCTGTTCCGCGGCATCGGCGACTTCGAGGCGCGCATGGGCTACCCGCCCGGCTCGGTGCTCGAGCTGCTGTTCGGCGACAAGAGCTACGTCGGCGTGGAGGGCGCGGCCCACCGGGTCGAGCGCGAGCTCCCCAGCGAGACCGTCACCCACGACTGGCACCGGCTCGAGGTCGGCGAGCTGACGCTCGACGACTGGTTCGCCGGGGTGCAGGCCCGGGCGCCCGAGGTGCTCGGCACCGACATCGACATGGGTGCCTACCTGCAGTTCATGGCCGAGATGCCGATCGGCGTCCACTGGCCGATCGTGCACCGCGCCCGCGAGCTCAAGCGCGACGGCACGAGCATCGCCCTGCTGACGAACAACGTCGCCGAGTGGGGCGACAACTGGCGTTCGACCATTCCGGTCGACGAACTGTTCGAGATCGTGGTCGACTCGTCCGCGGTCAAGCTGCGGAAGCCGAACCCCGCGATCTACGAGCTCACCTGCGCGCGCATCGGGGTGGTGCCCACCGCGTCGGTGTTCCTCGACGACAACGCCGACAACGTCGCCGCCGCACGGTCGCTCGGGATGGAGACGGTGCAGGTCGGCGAGGACCCGTTCGCCGCCGTGGCCGAGCTCGACGCCATCCTCGCCCGCCGCGGCACCCGCTGACCCGTCGCGTTGGCGCGTGGTGTCACGCGCTACGAGACGTGGCGCGCCAACGCACGCGGGAGTGCGGGGCTACGAACCGGCCATGGTCATGCCGTCGACGAGCAGGGTGACGCCGGCGGTGCCGCCAGGGAGCCACGTGAGGTCGGAGCCGACGGCGAGGACGTCGAGGAGCATGCGGGGCAGCGTCGACGCGATGGTGATCTCGCGCACCGGCTCGGCGAACTGTCCGTCGCGCACGAGCAGGCCCTCGGCGCCGACGGAGAAGTCGCCGCTCACCGGGTTGGTGCCCGAGTGCAGCCCCGACACCGACTGCACGTAGAGCGCCTCGGGCACCGACGCCCGGATCTCGTCGGGCGACTGGGTGCCGGGCCGGAGGTGCAGCGCCCGGGCGCCGACGCCGGGGGTCGACGCGTAGCTGCGCACGGCCGATCCGGTCGTGCGGCTCCCGGACCGCCGGGCGGTGTACAGGTTCTGCAGGAAGCCGCACAGGACGCCGCCCTCGACGAGCGGGACGCGCCGGGTGGGCACGCCCTCGCCGTCGACGCCCACCGCGCCGAACGCCTCGGGGTTCGTCGGATCGTCGGCGATGGTGACCGTGGGCGCCGCGATCGTCTCACCGACACGGTCGGCGAACATCGAGCGGCCGCGCAGGACCGCCTCGCCGTTGAGGGCGCTGCCGATGAGCGACAGCACCGACGCCGCGACGAGCGGGTCGAGGATCACGGGCAGCCGCCGCGTCGCGGGTTGGGTCGCGCCGAGCAGGCGCGTGGAGCGCTCGGCCGCCATCGCCGCCACGTGGTCGACACGCAGCTCGCCGAACGAGCGCGCCGCGTCGAACCCGTAGCCGGTCTGGGTCTCGTCCCGGTCACCCGCCATCGCACTGCTCGAGAGCCCGGCCGACGTCCGCCGGACCGCGGCGGTGACCCCGGTCGACGCGGCCATCGCCATCTCGAGCGCGGCGTCGCCGTAGTCGGTCGACTCGACCCCGCGGACGCGCGCATCCGCCGCGAGCACCGCGCGGTCGGCCTCGACGGCGAGCTTCACCTTGACGTCGGTCGGTGTGGCGAGGACGTCGTCGCGCCAGAGGTCGAGCGTGACGGCCTCGCGGTCGACGTCGTCCGGGGTCGCGAGCCCGTAGCCCTCGTCGGGCGCGCCGTAGCTCGCGTTGTCGCGCGCGTCGACGAGGGTGGCGGCGACCACGTCGGCGTCGATCGAACCGGCGTAGGCGATCCCCTGCCGGCCGTCGGCGATGACGCGGATGCCGATGCCGGCGGCCTCGGACACCGACAGCGACTCGACCTCGCCGGCGAAGACCTTCACCTCGGTCTCGTGCGAGCGCACGACGTAGGCCTCCACCTGCTCTCCCGGGGCGGCCGACGCCGCGACCTCGGCCGCGATCGCCGCCAGGTCCCGTTCGCCGCTCACGCCGCGGTCCCCCCGACCGTGAGCTCGGAGACCCGGAGCGTCGGCTGGCCCGAGGACACCGGCACGCTCTGGCCGTCCTTGCCGCACATGCCGGTCCACGTCTCGAAGTCGTTGCCGACGACGTCGACGCGCCGCAGCGCCTCGGGTCCGTTGCCGATGAGCTGCGCGCCGCGCACCGGCTCGGTGATCTTGCCGTCCTCGATCATGTAGGCCTCGGTGATGCCGAACACGAAGTCGCCGGTGGCCGTGTTCACCTGCCCGCCCCCGAGCGCGACGCAGTACAGGCCGTACGGAGTCTGGCGGATGATCTCGTCGGGGTCCTCGGCGCCGGGCGTGAGGTACGTGTTGGTCATGCGCACCATCGGCAGGTGCTGGTACGTCTCGCGCCTGCCGTTGCCCGACGACGGTCGACCGCGGTTCCGCGCCCGGACGAGATCCCACATGTAGTCGGTGAGGATGCCGTTCTCGATCAGCACGTTGCGCCGTGCGGGTGCGCCCTCGTCGTCGATCGCGAGCGCCCCCCAGTCGCGCGCCAGGGTGCCGTCGTCGACCAGCGTCACGTCCGGCCCGGCGACCCGTTGCCCCACCATGCCGGCGAACACCGAGGCGTCCCGGTTGACGAGATCGGCCTCGAGTCCGTGACCGCACGCCTCGTGGAACAGCACGCCGCCCGCACCCCGGCGCAGCACCACCGGGAGCTTGCCGCTCGGGGCGGGCCGGGCCGCGAGCTTGCCGACCGCGCGCTGCGCGGCGATCTCGGCCACCACCTCCGGCGGATGGTCCTCGAAGAACTCGAAGCCGATCGTCCGGCCGGGCGCCTCCATGCCGGTCTGCAGGCCGGTGTCGCCCGAGGCGACCGCCGAGACCACGAACCGGGTCCGCACCTGGTCGTCGCCCGCGAGCACGCCGTCGGAGTTCGCCACCAGGATCCGGCGGCGTCCGTCGGCGTAGCTGACCGAGACCTGACGGATCGAGTCCGACACCGCCCGGGCGGCGGCGTCGGCGCGCTCGAGCAGCTCGATCTTGCGGGCCTTGGCGACGGTCTCGGGCAGCTCGGCGACGGTGTGCGGCGCCGGGACCGACCGCTCGACGAGCGGTGCCACCTGCGTCCCACCGCCCCCGGCCCGGGCGGCGGCCGACGCGGCGCCCGCGGCCGCGGCGAGTCCCTCGGGTGTGAGGTCCGTGGTGTGGGCGAAGCCGGTGGTCGCGCCCTTCACGACCCGGATGCCCGCGCCCCGGCTCCGACCGGAACGGAGCTCCTCGACCTTGCCGTCGTCGTAGGTGGCCGAGGTCGACGAGCGGTCCTCCACGAAGAGGTCGGCGAAGTCACCTCCGGCGGTGAGGGCGTGGTGCAGGGTGGCTTCGACGACGGCGGTGTCGAGCACGGGTCACCTCCGAGATGCGGGGGCCGGTCGGGGGTTGCGTATCGTACGCCCGTGCCTCTCGACGCCGGACTCTCCGGAAGCGTGACCCATGTCGTCACCGACGCGGACACCGCGATCACCCAGCGGACCGGCGCGGTGCCCGTGCTCGCGACCCCGAGCGTGGTGCTGCTGGCCGAGCAGGCCGCCGTCGTGGCGATCGACGGCAACACGCCCGCCGGGCACACCACCGTCGGCTACCGCGTCCAGATGGACCACCTGGCGCCGGTGGCCGTGGGCGACGAGGTCACGACCGAGGCCGTCCTCGAGACGATCGAGGGCCGCCGGCTCACCTTCCGGGTGTCGGTGAAGCACACGGCCGGGCTCGTCGCCGCCGGCCGGATCACGCGGGTCGTGGTCGAGGAGGCCCGCTTCCTCGCCCGCGTCGACGGCAGCGCCTGAGCGCAGCGCCGCTCAGACGGCGGAGGTGGCCGGCTCCAGCTCGGCCAGGAACGCACGCAGGGTGGCGATCCACTCCTCCGAGCTCTCGAACTGCGGCGAGTGGCCCGCGTCCGGGATCACGACGAGTCGGGCCTCGGGGATCGTGGTCGCCATCTGCTCCGACACCCGCCGGAACGGCTGGTCCTCGACCCCGACCATCACGAGGGTCGGGCACGACACCGCGCCGAGCTGCGCCAGCTGGTCGGGCTGGTCGCGGATCTCGATCATCATCGCCGTGTACATGCCCTGGCTGAGCGCCGCCCACTTCGCGTCGCCGAACTCGCGGTAGCCGGGCCGCTCGGCGAGCATCCGCTGGTAGGACGGGGTGTCGAGCGGCGCGAATGCGTCCATCACCCGCTTGAGCTCGTCCATGCCCTGCTCGTTCGCGATCTGCACGCCGAGGTCGATGATGTCGTGGTCGAGGCCCGGGACCGGCCCCGGGGAGGTGTCCATCAGGATCAGCGCGTCGACCCGCTGCGGGTGCGCGAGCACGAACCGGCGCACGACCATCCCGCCCATCGAGTGGCCGAGGAGCCGGCACGACCCGATCGCGAGTGCGTCGAGCACGCAGACGAGGTCGGCCGCGAAGCGGTCGAGCGAGTAGTGCGCCTCGCCCACCGGGCCGTCGCTCTCGCCGTGACCCCGCAGGTCGAGCGTGATCACGCGATGGTCGCGGGCGAGGGCGTCGACGTGCTCGACGAAGTCCTCCTTCGCGCCGCCGAAGCCGTGCACCAGCACGAGGGCGGGACCCTCACCCGCCTCGCGCACCTCGAGCTCGAGCCCGTCGTCGGTCACGATCCGCACCTGGAGCAACCCCTCTCGATTCCGCCCCGGGCAACCGCTCGGCCGGGAAGCGAGCCCGTAGGCTACGCGCCCATGGAGCACGTCGAAACCGGGGCCGCGCACGCCCCGAGGCGGCGGGCCCGGCTGATCCTCGGACTGCGGCTGGTCGTGAGCGCCGCCCTCCTGGCCTTCCTGATCAGCAAGATCGACTTCAGCGTCGTCACCCCCCGCGACCACCACCTCGGCACGCTGGCCTGGCTCGCCCTCGCGTGGGTCTGCGCCACCGCCGGGATCGTGCTCTCGGCCTGGCGCTGGCAGCGGGTGATCGACGCGTTCGGCGTCCACGTCCCCCTCCGACGCCTCACCAGCCACTACTTCGCGGGGCAGTTCCTCGGCAACGTGCTGCCCTCGACGATCGGCGGCGACGTGCTGCGCGTGAGTCGGAGCGCGAAGCACATCGGCTCGTCGGAGACGGCCTTCGCCGCCGTCGCGCTCGAGCGGCTCACCGGGTTCATCGCCCTCCCGGTCCTGTGCTTCCTCGGGTTCGCCATGGACCCGGCCCTGCTCTCGTCGGACACGGCGTGGGTCGCACTGCTGGTCTCGGGGGCGACGCTCGCGGCGCTCGGCGTGATCCTGTTCCTGGCCGCCCACCCGAAGGCGGCGGGCCGCTTCGAGGGCCACGAAGGCTGGACCCGGTTCCTCGGTGCGGTGCACGTCGGCGTGTCGCAGCTCCGCCGGGATCCCCGCGCGATCGTCGGGGTGCTCGGCACCGCGTTCGCCTACCAGATCTCGGTGCTCGCGACCGTGGGCTTCCTGTCGCTGACCCTGCACACCGGCGTCTCCTTCGCCGCGGTCGTCGCCTTCGTGCCCGTGGTGGCCATGGCCCAGGTCGTCCCGATCTCGCTCTCGGGCCTCGGCATCCGGGAGGGGATGCTCGTCCTGCTGCTGCACCCGCTGGGCGTGAGCAACGGCAAGGCGGTCGGTCTCGGCCTCGCCTGGTACGCCATGATGCTGCTCGTCAGCCTGCTCGGCGCCCCGTCGTTCGCGGTCGGCAACCGCCGGGCCGAGCAGGACGACGCCGAAGCCGAACCCGCACCCGACCCGGACCGCGCCGCGTGAACGTCGCCACCGAGGCCCCGCCCGACCGCATCGTCCCCTGGTACCGCCGACTCAAGGGCGGCCGGACGCTCACGGGCGGCGCGGTCGTCTACTGGTGGTTCGAGATCATCGCGGTGCTCGCGTACTACTTCGTCTACTCGGCGGTCCGGAACGCGGACGCGGCCCACCCGGGCGTCGCCCGCCGGCACGCACTCGAGCTCATCGACTGGCAGCGCCAGCTCGGCATCTACCACGAGCTCGCGATCCACAAGTGGGCCCGCAACATCGAGCCGCTCATCGTGAGCGCCAACTACTTCTACGGCTCGCTGCACTTCGTCGTGACGATCGGCGTCGCCGTCTTCCTGTTCCGCAAGTGGCCCGACGACTACCCGCGGTGGCGCAACACGCTCGCCATCTCCACCGCCATCGCGCTCATCGGGTTCCGCTACTGGCCCCTCATGCCGCCCCGGCTCCTGCCCCACCACTACGGGTTCGTCGACACGCTGGCGAAGTACCCCACGTTCTGGAGCTTCAACTCCGGCGCCATGAAGAAGATCTCGAACCAGTTCGCAGCCATGCCGAGCGTGCACTGCTGCTGGGCGATGTGGTGTGCCTGCGCGCTCGTGCCGCGCCTCAAGCGCACCTGGGCGAAGGTGCTCGCCGCGCTCTACCCGGCGATGACCGTCAGCGTGATCGTGATGACCGCCAACCACTACTTCCTCGACGCCGTCGGCGGCTTCGCCATCTTCGGGATCGGCTACGTCGGCGCGCGGATCCTCACCCGCGCCGGCCGGCCCCGTCCGCCGAATGACGCGCCGGCCGCGCTCGCGGCGTCATGATCGGCGCACGCATCGACCTCGACCACGTCGCGATCGCGACCGACGCGGTCGACGTCGCGCTCGGCGCGCTCGTCGGCGAGCTGGGCGGCACCGTCTTCCACGGCGGCGACGGTTCCGGGTTCCGGTGGGTCCAGACGCGCATCGGCGACGCGCACGAGGGCATGACGGTCGAGTCGCTCGTGGTGTGGCGCCCCGACGTCGACGACTTCCTGGTGCGCTTCGTCGACCGGTTCGGCGCCGCCGCGCACCACGTCACGTTCACGGTGGCCGACCTCGAGACCACGCTCGACCGCTGCCGGGCGGCCGGGCTGCACCCGGTCGGCGTGGACCTCACGGATCCCCACTGGCAGGAGGCGTTCCTGCTGCCACGCGAGGCGCACGGCACGGTGGTGCAGCTCGCGCAGACCGACGAGCCCCACGACGTCGCCACGCTGCTGCCGGCCGTGGAGCGGGACGGCCCCGTGGGTCAGCCCCGCTGGTGGCCGGAGCCGCCGGCCCGAGGGCCCGAGCCTGTCGTGCTGCGGCACGTGGTGCTCGGCACTCCCGACCGCCGCGCGACCACCACGTTCTTCACCGAGCTGCTCGCCGGGACGGTGGAGTACGACGACGCCGGCGGGACCGGGCTCGCCTGGCCGGGCGGACGCGTCCGCCTCGAGGACGCGCCGGAGGCCGGCGTGCTCCGGCTCGACGCCGTCGGCCCGACCGACCGCACGATCGCGATCGGGCGCGTGCCGGTGGTGGTCACGGCCGGCTGAGCCTCGCGGTCAGGTCCGCCGGGTCCAGCCGACGATCTCGAGCACCGCGTCCCGTACCGCCCGGTCGGCGAGCGACATCGGCGCGCCCTTCAGCGTCGCGAGCCCGAGCTGGCGCGGTGGCAGGTCGGCGATCTCCACGACCCGCAGACCGTCGAGCACCGGCGGCACCGCGGTCTCCGGCAGGATCGCGATCCCGGCGCCGGACGCGACCAGGTCCGCGATGAGCCGGATGCCCTCCACCTCGACCGGGACGTCGAGCTGCACCCCGCGCCGCGCCGCGGCAGCGTCGATCTCGGCGCGCAGCGGGTTCACCTCCGGCGGCAGGACCAGCCGGTGGGTCGCGAGGTCGGTGACGCTCACCCGGGCGCCGAGCTCGACGTGCGCGGGCGCGAGCGCCACCATCGGCTCGTCGGCGAGATGCTCGAACACGATGCGCGCGTCCTGGACCGGCGCGGTGACGACCGCGAGGGCGACGTCGCCCCCGACCAGCTCGGCGAGCAGCCGCTCGGACGCCCCCTCGTGGACGAGGAGGCGCACGCCCGGCGCGTCCTCGCGCAGCCGCTCGACGAGCTGCGGCACGAGCCACCGGCTCGCGGTGCCGACGACCCCGAACGTCGCATTGCCGACCCGCAGGCCCCGCAACGCCGCGAGCTCCTCGTGCATCAGCTCGATCTCGCGCCGGATCCGCCGGGCCCGCGCGAGCACGACGCGACCCGACTCGGTCGGCGTGGCCCCGCCCCGACCGCGTGCGAGCAGCGTGATGCCGAGCTCGGTCTCGAGCTGGCGCACCTGCTCGGACACGTTCGACTGGACGGTCCGCAGCTCCGTGGCGGCGGCGGTGAAGGTCCCCTCGTCGTCGATCGCGATCAACGTCTCCAGGTGCCGCAGCTCCACCCCGGACCCTCCTTCCGCCCGCTCGCGGGCGATCCGTATCCATCGGTCTGTCCGATTGATGCCATCGAGACTACCTGTTGGACAGATCCCGGCGCCACGGTGCAACCTGGATGCCGTACCGAAATCGTCGGGGGAGCCGGCCTCCCCCCGCCGGCGTCCCCGACGAACCCTTCTGCTGCGGCAACGACGCCGCACGAGCACCACGAGGAACCATGGCTGCTGAGAGCCTCTCGACCCTGATCTTCACCGGCCCCCTGTCCTGGACGGGCGAGGCGTCATGCTCCGGGCGGACCGAGCTGTTCTTCGCTCCCGCCGGCGAGCGGCCGGAGGCCCGGGCGGTGCGTGAGACCAAGGCCCGAGCGGTCTGCGCCGAGTGCGAGGTCCTCCTCGCGTGCCGCGACTGGGCGCGCGAGCACCGCGAGTACGGCTTCTGGGGCGGCGAGTCCGAGGAGGACCGCGCGGCCGCGGGCTTCCGCGTCGACATGCCGGTCGGGCGCGTCGCCCGGTACCCGAAGGGCAACGGCACGCCCGTCGCACCGCGCGCACCGAAGGTCGCCTGACCGTCCGCCGGCGACGACCGCCGGCGTCCACGCCGCAGTCCACGCGCGACGCCACCTAGTGTCGTCGCCGCATGACGACTGACACTCCTGACGGCGTCGATCTCGACCGCCTCCGTCCGTTCTTCGCCGAGCACGTCGCGGGCGCGCACGACGCCCCGCTGAACGCGACCCTGATCGCGGGGGGCCGGTCGAACCTCACGTACTCGGTCACCGACGGCGCCACCACCTGGGTGCTGCGCCGGCCACCGCTCGGCCACGTGCTCCCCACCGCGCACGACATGGTGCGCGAGTTCCGCGTGATGAACGCGCTCGTCGACACCGCGGTGCCGGTGCCGCGCACGCTGGCGCTCTGCGAGGACACCGCGGTGAACGATGCGCCCTTCTACGTGATGGAGCTCGTCGAGGGGATCATCTACCGCAACGGTGCCGACCTCGCCGCGCTCACCGCCGACGACTCCCGCCGGGTCTCCGAAGTGCTCGTCGACGTCCTGGCCGCGATCCACGCAGTCGACTACGAGTCCGTCGGCCTCGGCGACTTCGGCCGGCCCGACGGCTTCCTCGAGCGCCAGGTCCGGCGCTGGGGCGAGCAGTGGCAGCGGTCGAAGACCCGCGAGCTGCCCGAGGTCGACGAGCTGGCCCGGCGCCTGCGCACGGCGCTTCCGGAATCCGGGGCGCCGACGATCGTGCACGGCGACTACCGGCTCGACAACACGATGATGGCCACCGACGACCCCGGTCGGATCGTCGCGGTGCTCGACTGGGAGATGTCCACGCTGGGGGACCCGCTCACGGACCTCGGGCTGTTCCTCCTCTACTGGGGCCAGTCCGACGCCCAGTTCGTCGCCACCGGTGCGGCCATCGACCCCGAGGTCGGGTTCCTCTCGCGTGACCAGATCGTCGCCCGCTACGCGGAGGTGAGCGGTCGTCCCGTCGACCAGCTCGACTGGTACGAGGTGTTCGCCCGCTACAAGCTCGCCATCATCGTCGAGGGCATCAACGCCCGGTACCAGATGGGCAAGACCCTCGGTGACGGCTTCGAGGCGATGGGCGCGATGGTCAAGGGACTCATCGACGGCGCGCTCGAGCAGGCCGACCGGTCCGACATCGCCGCGCTGCGGGGGTGACCCGCGTCGCTCGGCCGGGTGCCGCGCCGGGCGTGGTCCTCGAGGTCGCGGTCGGCGGCGCGATCGGCACCGCGGCCCGCTACGCGCTCGGCCGGCTCGTCCCGGTCGCGCCACGTACGTTCCCCACGACGACGTTCACGATCAACGTCGTCGGCGCGTTCGTCCTCGGCGCGTTGGTCGGGTACCTCGCCCGGCACCGGCCCGACGACGTCCGGCTGCGTGCCCTGATCGGCGTCGGCATGCTCGGCGGGTTCACGACGTTCTCGACGTTCGCGGTGGAGACGGTCCAGCTCGTCCGGGCGCACTGCGAGGGACTCGCGATCGCGTACGTGATCGCCAGCGTGCTCGTCGGCACGCTGGCGGCGCGGCTCGGCGCCTGGTGGTGGCGCGGTCCGCTGCCGAGCGAGGGCGAGTCGTGATCGCGTTCGCGGTCGTGCTGGCCGGCGCCCTCGGCGCACCCACGCGCTATCTCCTGGAGCGGCGGATCACCGCGCGCCACGGATCGGGGTTCCCGTGGGGCACGGCAACGGTCAACCTGCTCGGCTGCTTCCTGCTGGGCGCGCTCGTCGGGGCGGTCGAGTTTCACGGCTGGTCCGACGACGTGCGGGTCCTCTTCGGGATCGGCTTCCTCGGCGCCTTCACCACGTTCTCCGCGTTCGCGGTCGAGACCGACCGGCTCCCCGCCCGGCGGGCGATCGGGTACGTCGCGCTCAGCGTGGGGGGCGGGCTCGCGCTCGCGGCCGCCGGTCTGGCGGTCGCGTCGCTCTGATCCGTACCCTCGGACCATGAGCCTCCCCGACACCGAGATCCAGACGCGCGCCCGCGAGATCCGCGCCGTCACCGAGCCGCTCGCCGCCGGCGTGTACTTCGCACCCGAGGCGCAGGAGGAGTACCGCCGGCTCGGCCTCGACTACTTCGAGAGCTACTTCTGCTCACGTGGCGCCTGCCTGGGCCAGGCGCCGTGGAGCGTCATCGGTGCCGCGTTCGCAGCGTTCAAGCCGTCGGCGGTCGAGGCCGCGGTCACGAGCGGCTGGTCGAAGACGACCGCCGCGGCGATGCTCGGCGCGCGCGAGCGCGGCGCCACTGCGCAGCTCGAGCGCATCCTCGGCGACCTCGCCACCGAGACCGACCTCGCCCGCGCGACGGAGATCCTCTTCGCGGCGACCGACGGGGTCGACGCGTCCGGACGGGTGCTCTTCGCCGGGCTGTCCGTGCTGGAACGGCCGGCGACGCCGTTCGGTGCGTTCTGGCGCGCCGCCGACCTCGTACGCGAGCACCGCGGCGACGGCCACGTCGCGAGCTGGATCCCGCACGTCGATTCCACCGAGATCACCGTGCTGACCGAGATCGCCTGGGGCATCCCGCGGCGCACCTACGTGTTCACCCGCGGCTGGGACGAGACCGACGTCGCGGCGGCCGAGGCGCGCCTCACCGCACGGGGCCTGCTCGCCGGTGACGAGCTGACCGACGCCGGCACCGCCCTGCGGCACCGGATCGAGACGAGCACCGACCTCTCCACCCGCGCCGTCGTCGAGCGGATCGGCACCGACCACGACGAGCTGATCGGGCTGCTCCGGCCGTGGGCCGACGCCCTGGTCGCGAGCGGCGGGTACCCGGCGCCCGCGCCGAACCTCGCCGTCGGGGGCTGAGCGGGTCGGCGGTACCATCGACCCATGAGCCTCCGGTGGGAGCACGACCCGATGGTCCGCGACCCCGTGCTCGTCGCCGCCTTCACGGGCTGGAACGACGCCGCCGACGCGGCGACCGACGCCGTCGACTGGCTCGCCGCCCGCTACGGCGCCACCGCCTTCGCCACCATCGACGAGCAGGTCCACGTCGACTTCCAGGCCCAGCGCCCCGAGGTGACCCTCACGAACGGCGCGCTCCGTGACGTCAAGTGGCCGGGCTACTCGCTGCGGGCCGCGATCACCCCCGACGGCGAGCCCGACCTCGTGCTGCTCACCGGGCCGGAGCCCAACTACGAGTGGCGCCGCTTCTGCCGTTCGGTCATCGGCGTCGCCGAGCGCACGGGCACCCGGACGATCGTGACGTTCGGCAGCCTGCTCGCCGACGCGCCCCACACCCGGGCGCCGCAGCTGAGCGGCAGTGCCACCGACCCGGTCACGATGGAGCGGATCGCCGCCAGCCGGTCACGCTACGAGGGCCCCACCGGCATCGTGGGCGTCCTGCACGACACCGTGCGCGCCGGTGGGTACCACGCGGCGTCGATGTGGGTACCGGTGCCGCACTACGTCGCGTCACCGCCCAACCCGCCGGCGATCGTCGCGCTCCTCCACGGCCTCGGGCGGGCAGTCGATCTCGCGGTGGACACGCGCGATCTCCGCGTGGCCTCCGACGCGTGGTCCGCCCGTGTCGACGCCGCCGTCGCCGCCGACCGCGAGCTGCGCGAGTACGTCGCCGGGCTCGAGGAGACCTACGACGACGACCTCGGGAGCGACGACGACGGGTCGGTGCCGTTCGACGCGGTCGACCTGCCGGACGGCGACGCGATCGCGGAGGCGTTCGAGGAGTACCTGCGCGACCAGGGCCCGTAGCGGCCGGGCCGCGTCGCTCAAGCGAGCAGGTCCTCGGCGAGCGCGAGCCAGAGCTGCGTCGAGAGGTCGAGCGACTCCTGGTCCACGTGCTCGTCGTGGCCGTGGAACATGCGGGCGTAGTCACTGAACCCGATGCGCTTGCTGAAGAGCCCGAACCCGTAGCCCACCGATCCCACGCGACGGAAGAACCGGTTGTCGGTGCCGCCCGTCATCACCGTGGGCACGAGCGCCGAGCCCTCGCAGAGACGCGCGCTCACGCGGCCGAGTGAGTCCCACAGCGGCGTGTCGACCGGCGACACGGTGGCCGGGTCGTCGATCGAGTCGATCTCGACCCGGTCGGCGAGATCGGGGCCGATCGCGTCGAGCAGCAGCTCGCGCGCCGCGGCGCCCGACTGCCCGGGCATCGTGCGCACGTCGACCTTCAGCTCGACGTGGTCGGGGATCACGTTGGTCTTGGTCCCCCCGTGCGCGACCGTGGGCGCCATCGTCGTATGGGTGCACGAGTGCGCGATCCGACCGAGCGCGAGCGGCAACGTCCCGACGAACTCGTCGACCAGGCCGGGGTCGACCAGCTCGGACGGAAGCCCCATGCCCTCGACGTAGGCGCGCCACGTGTCACCGATGCGCGCCTCGGGCCGGTACTCGTCGATGCGTTGCACGATCTTCGCGGCGGTCACGAGCGCGTTGTCGGTCTTGTACGCCTGCGACGCGTGGCTCGGCGTGCCCGACACGGTGATGGTCGACCAATAGGTGCCCTTCTCCTCCACCATGATCGGCAGCCGGGTGCCGTTCGGCGTGGGGACCTGGTAGCCACCGGACTCGGTGACGACGTAGTCGGCGCGCAGCGCGTCGAGCTCGTGCTCGACGAGGTACTTCGCCCCCCAGGTACCGAGCGCCTCTTCGTCGGCGACCGCGAAGTAGAGCAACGTGCCCTTCGGGCGGAAACCGGTGCGGGCGAGATGGCGGAACGCCACCGCCATCGTGGAGGTGAGGTTGAGCATGTCGACCGCGCCCCGGCCCCAGATCATGCCGTCGTCGAGCTCGCCGCCGAACGGCTCGCGCGTCCAGCCCTCGGGACTCACGGGCACGACGTCGGTGTGGCCCATCAGCATGAGCGTCGGCGCGGTGGGGTCCGTCCCCTCGATCCGCGCGACGAGGCTGCGCCGGCCCGGCTGCGGCTCGTAGGTCTCGACGTCGTAGCCGGAGGCGCCGAGGAAGTCGGCGAGCAGGTCCGAGTTGCGGACCTCCTCCCCCGACTCCGTGGTGCCGTCGTTCACGCAGGCGTTGCGGATCAGGTCCTGCAGGAGCGCGGTGGCTTCGTCGGTCAGCTCGTCGGCCATGACCGCACGGTAGCGCCGCGCGCGCCGGGATCCGGGCGGTGCGTCAGGCCGGCTGCGCCCGGTAGTACAGCACGCCGTGCTCCTCCCACCGCTCGGCGTCGCCGGAGCGGCGGAGGTGCTCGAGGTGGGCGAAGGTCTCGCTCTCGGCCATCACACCCCAGTGCCGCTCGGGGAACACCTGGTGGCTGAGCTCCACGACGTCGGCGGTGCCGATCGCGAGCGACGCCTCGCGCAGCTTCTCCATGCGCTCGAAGTGGTGGTCCTTGATCGCGGTGACCCGGCCGGGCACGTCGTCGAAGGGATGACCGTGCGCGGGCAGGCCGAGCTGCACGTCGGGGAGCGCGCCGACGAGATCGAGCGTCGCGAGGTACGAGCTCAGCGCGTCGCCCTGGCCGGAGCCGGCGACGTGCGGGGTGATCGTCGGCAGCACGTGGTCGCCCGAGAGCAGGATGCCGTGCTCCTGGTCGTAGAGGCAGAGGTGGTCGAGGGTGTGGCCGGGCGTGTGGATCGCCGTCCACTCCCGGCCCGCGAGCCGCAACGGCGACCCGTGCCGTACCCGACGCGTCGGATCCGGCGGCGAGAAGAGGAGCCGCATCGCCCGCATCATCATCTTGCGCGACAGCGGCGGGTCGGGGTGCTTGCTCCCACCCCACGGCGTCGTGCCGCCCCACGGGACCGACAGCCGCTGGGTCTCCGACGTGATCTCGTCGAGCGCGGCGTGGTCGTCGTCGTCGAGCGACGGCAGCTCGTCGAGCGACGGTCCGCGGTAGCGCGCCGCCTCCTCGATCGCCTGCTGCTCCAGCCGCTCGGCCTCGGCCTCGCTCAGCGTCGCACCCTTCCGCTGCAGCGACCACGTGGTGAACGCCTTGTGCGCGATCAGCTGCGCGCCGGCCTCCTTGGCCAGCCGACCCGCGGCGCCGAAGTGGTCGGGGTGCGAGTGGGTGACGATCACCGTGTGGACGTCGCGGACCTTGTAGCCCGCGGTGGTGAGCCGGGACTTCAGGGACTTCCAGCTCGACGGACCGGGCAGGCCGGGATCGACGACGGCGAGGCCGTCGTCGTCCATGAGGCCGTACATGTTCACGTGCCCGAGGCCGGGCATCCAGATCGGCAGCTGCATGCGCAGGATGCCCGGCGCGACCTCGACCACCTCGGCGGACGCCGATTCCTGCTCCTGCTTCTTCGGTCGCGGCCTGGACGCCTCGTGCGGGTCGCCCGGCCGACTCGACACGTCGGTCACGGCCCGGAGGTTACCCGGCGCCTGCCCGGCGAGGGTCAGGGCGCTGACCGTCGGAAATCGACGGTGAACGCCCGGACCCGGGTGGGGTCTCGCCCGAACGCGCGGTGTGCGGGCGCTGACCGTCGAACAACGACGGTGAACGCCCGGACGCGGTCAGCTGCCCGGCGCGAACTTGGGCCAGGGTCGGACGGCTTCGAGCACCGCGCCGGCCGCGAGGCACAGCTCGTCGCGCAGGCGCGGGGCCACGACCTGCAGACCGCACGGCATGCCGCCGACGAGACCCGCCGGGATCGAGATGCCGGGCTGGCCGGTCATGTTGAACGGGGCGGTGAAGGGCGCCGACAGGTACATCAGGTCGACCTCGCGCCCGTTGACCTCGCCGACGAGGGTCCCCTCGGCCTGGAACGCGGTGGTCGGCGTGGTCGGCAACAGCAGCAGGTCGACCTCGTCGAACAGCGCGGCGGAGGCCTCGAGGATCTCCTGGCGGCGCCGGACCGCGGCGCCGAGGTGGCGCGCCCGGAGGTTCGGAAGGCCCTCGATCGAGACGCGCGCGAGGAAGTCGAGGTCGTCGAGGTGCTCGAGCCCGCGGTCGAGGTGCCAGGCCGCCATGTCGGGGGCACTGAGCGCCCCCCACGCGCGACCGGGTTTCGGGAAGTCGATCGGCACGTCGACGAGCTCGAGCCCCACCTCGGCGATCAGCGCCTCGGCCGTGTCGCGCACCGTCGCCTCGACCGCCGTGTCGGTCTCGGCGTACCCGAGCGTGGACGTCCACGCGACCCGGCGGCCGCGCAGCAGCTCGCGGGCGCGCTCGACGTCGGCCACGATCGGCTCGTAGGGATCCGGCTTCGGCAGCGACGTGGGGTCTCCGTTGACGGGACCGCTCGTCACGTCGAGGTACCGCGCCGCGTCACGGACGGAGCGCGCGATCGGGCCGCTCACCGAGGTGAGGCCGCTGTCGAAGGGCGCGTGCGCGCCGCCCTGGGCCACGCGACCGAAGGTCGACTTCATGCCGGGCAGGCCCGAGTACGACGACGGGATGCGGATCGAGCCGCCGCCGTCGCTGCCGGTGCACACGGGGAACAGCCCCGCCGCGACCGCCGCCGCCGATCCGCCCGACGAGCCGCCGGGCGTGCGCTCGGGGTTCCACGGGTTGCGGGTGACGCCGTGGAACGGCGTGACCGTGAAGCTGGGGATGCCGAACTCGGGCGCGGTCGTGAGGCCGGTGACGACCGCGCCCGCCGCGCGCAGGCCGGCGACCTCCGGGCAGTCGTCGGGCGCGATCTCGTCGCGGTACATCAGCGACGCGTGGGTGTGCGGGAAGCCCCGCGCCGCCGCGAGCTCCTTCACCCCCACGGGGATGCCGGCCATCGGCCCGGGGTCCTCGCCACGCGCGACGGCGGCATCGACGGCGGCCGCCTGCTCCCGCGCGCCGTCGGCGTCGAGGAAGCACACCGCGTTGAGCTCGCCGTTCCGCGCGTCGATCCGCGTCAGGCACTCCTCGAGCAGGTCCGTCGCGAGGACGTCGCCCCGGCGCACCGCGTCGGCCAGGTCCCACGCGTCCCGCGTCCACAACTGACTCACGCCGTCGCCTCCCGCTCGTCGTCCCGAGGCGCGGCAGTCTGCCCCAGCTCCGCGACGGCCGCGTCGAAGTCGTCGGCGAGATCGCGCAGGTCCGGCCAGGCGTCGGCCCCGGCGAGCAGGCCGATGTGGAGGAGGCCGCAGTAGGACAGGATCGCCACCCCGAGGCTCAGGTTCCGCGACAGCGGCACCATCGGGTAGGCCTCGAGCATCTCGGCGCCCATGCAGTACAGGGGGATCGGCGGTCCCGGCACGTTGGTCACGACGAGGTTCACGAACGGCTGACGCTGCACCAGCCGGGCCGCGAGCCCCAGCAGGTTGGGCGCCGCGAACTCGCCGAGGTCGAACAGGGTGGTGCCGACCGCGGTCTGGTCGGACTCCTTCAGCTCACGCGTGTGCATCGTGATCGTCTCGAGCCGCGCGAACGGGTCCGGCTCGGCGACGGGCAGGTCGACGAACAGCGCGGAGATGCGGTTGCCGAGCTGCATGCGCTCGGCGTCTTCCCGGACCGACACGGGGCACAGGACCCGCATCGAGGTCGGGAGCTCCTCGCCGCGCGCCAGCAACCGGCGCCGCAACGCACCCGCGACGATGGCCAGCACGACGTCGTTCACGGTCCCGCCCCACTCGCGCCGGATCTCCGCGACGTCGTCGAGCGGGACCGTGACCCCGGTGAAGCGACGGGCCCGTCCGATCGGGACGTTGAGCGAGGTCCGCGGCGCGAGCGGCGAGTCGGCCACGATGCTGCGGACGGCCCGGGCGAGCCGGATCGTCTCGTCGGCGGCGCGTCGCGGAGTGCGGGCCAGGCCGCGTACCGACCGGGCGATCTCGGTGGGCTCGGTCGTCCGCTCGACCAGCGAGTCGGCGAGCAGCCGCGCGGGCGTGGGCGGCGGCTGCGGGATCCACCCGGGCGGCTCGGGCACCTCGGCGTCGGGCTCGAGGTCGAGCAGGACCGTGGCGACGTCGACTCCGGAGACCCCGTCGATCATGGCGTGGTGCGTCTTCTGGACGAGCGCGACCCGGCCCTCCTCGAGACCCTCGACGAACCACAGCTCCCAGAGCGGCCGGGAGCGGTCGAGCAGCTGGGACTGGATCCGACCGGTGAGCGCGAGCAGCTGCTCGCGCGTCCCGGGGCGCGGGACCGCGGTGAGGCGCACGTGGAAGTTGATGTCGAACCGGTCGTCGTCGACCCAGATCGGCCGGCCCTGGTCCAGCGTGACGCCCATGAGCCGGCGCCGGAGCTTGGGCAGCTGGTGCAGCCGCGCCGCGATCCGGGACCGGAGCGCGGCGAGCCGGAACCGGCCCGACGGATCGAAGAACGGGGCGCCGTCGAAGATCGCGAGCGCGCCCACGTGCATCGGCGTCTCGAGCGTCTCCAGATGGAGGAACGACGCATCGAGCGCGCTGAGGCGGTCGTAGGAGCTCACCGGCCGATCGTACCGAGCCGCCCCCGCCGGTCCCGGGGCGGGGCGGATAGCGTCGGCCGCCGTGCGCATCGCGACCGCGCTCTGGCGCTGCACCCCCGAGCTGATCCTCGCTCTCGACGAGCACCTCGGCCCACCCGTCGACAGCTACGTCAACGGCTCGCAGACCTGGTTCACGGGCGAGCCGGTGATCGAGTGGCGGCTGCACCCGGTCCCCGGGTTCCGCCAACCCGGCGGTGGGTCGCCGTACGACCTCTGGGACGCCGTGGTCGGCGGTCTGAGCGCCGGCGCCGACGGCACTGCGCTGACCATCGGGGGCGCCACCGTCGCGCTCGGGACGCTGTGGGAGTGCCTCGAGTGCTACCCGGCCTACGGCGACGACCTCGAGCCGATGGCGGTCGTCGCCCGGGCCGCCGAGGTGCTGCCGCTCCCGCCGGACCGCCACGGGCTCGTCGACCACGATGCCGTCGGCGACGCATGGGAGCGCGCCGACGGCTCGGTGTCGATCATGCAGCTGCTCGACGAGCAGCTGGCGGGCTGAGCCCGATCAGCTCTCCCGCCAGGGCGGGACGCGCGGGTGGTCGTAGTCGGCCGGGAAGTCCTCGCCGTCGATGGCGCGGAAGGCCAGGTCGCCCCAGCGGTGGGCCCCGGCGAGGGGCTGCGGCAGGTTCTCGCGCGGGTAGAAGCCGACCTGGCGCGTCTCGAGCGGATGTCCCCTGAGCTCGCCGCCGATCATCCGGCAGTGGAACAGCAACGAGTACATGGGGATGTGGGTGAAGCCGAGCCGCAGGCCGTCGAGGACGCCGATGAGCCGCACCGGCTCCACCTCGATGCCCGTCTCCTCGTAGACCTCCTTCACCGCGACCTCGGACGCGGAGTACCCGACGTCGGCCCACCCGACCGGGTACAGCCAGAAGCCGCTGTCGGCGCGCTGGGTGAGGAGGATCTCGCCGGCGTCGTTGCCGACGATGGCGGCCACCGCCACCTTCGGCGTGACGTAGCCCGCCACGCCCTGCCCGACGCTCGAGAGCCATTCCTCGTAGAGGACCTCGGCTTCGGCCTCCTCGATCGCCGCGGCCCGAATGTCGGACGCGACCTTGAGCACCTCCTCGAAGCGCTCCCGCTCGTACAGGCTCTGGGTGAAGCCCAGCCCGGTGCGCGCGATCGCCGAGAGCGTCTCGGCCCAGCGGAGGAGGTCGGAGGCGGCGGCGGCATCGTCCATCGCGCGGAACCTAATCGGCGAGCAGCACCTCGCGGAGCCCGGCCCGCAGCTCGGCGATGCGGGCCGGGTGCAGCAGCTTCCCGTCGCCGTCACGGACGTAGAACACGTCGACCGCGAGCTCACCGGCGGTCGCGACCTTCGCGATGCGGACGTCGAGGCCGAGCCGACCGAACACGCCCGCGATGTCGGCGAGCAGTCCGACCGCGTCGGGAGCGAAGACCTCGACGACCGTCGAGTCCGCCGACTCCATCGGCGCGATACCGATCTCGATGCGGTCCTCGGTCGGCGGCTTCTGGCCGTACGCGGCGCGACGCTCGCGCAGGCCGTCGGCCACCGAGACCTCGCCGGCGAGCACGCGCCGGATCGTGTCGGCCGCGCGCTCGCGGCCGGGCCCGGAGGCGAGCCGTTCGAACCGGTCGCTGCCGTCGAACACCTCGGCGGCCCGGTGGTCCGTGAGCGAGTGCCCCTCGGCGCGGTCGATGTCGAAGCCGACGAGGCTGAGCGCACCCGCGACGTCGGCGAGCAGCCCCGGCCGGTCGGGGGCGCCGACCGAGCACCGCCACCGGCCGTGTCCGAGCTCCCGCCAGTCGACGACCACGCCCGCGCCGGCGAGCGCGTCCAGCTCGACGCGTGCGGCGCCGACCGTCGGGTCCGGCCGTTCACCCGCGAGGTGCGCCGCGGTCCGCTCGTACAGCTCCTGGATGAGCGCGCCCTTCACGCTGCTCCAGGCGGCCGGGCCGGTGGCGCGCGAGTCGGCGATGGTCAGCAGCGTGAGGAGCGCGAGCCGGGGTGGCGTGCGCACCCGGTTGGCGAACCGCTCGACGGTCACCGGGTCGGCGAGGTCGCGGCGGGTCGCGACGTCGGCCATCACGAGGTGGTCGTGCACGGCCCACGCCAGGTCGGCGACGTCGGCCTCCGCCAGGCCGAGCCGCGCGGCGATGCCTGCGGCCCACGTCTCGCCGATCTCGGAGTGGTCGCCCTCGAGGCCCTTCGCGATGTCGTGCAGCAGGGCCGCGAGCAGCAGGAGGTCCGGACGGCCGAGCGCGGCGGCGGGTCGCACCGCGGGACCCTCCGGCTCGTCGAGGAGCTGCGCAGCCTCGACCACCGCCTCCATCAGGTGCCGGTCGACGGTGAAGCGGTGGTAGGCGTTGCGCTGCGGGAGGAAGCGGACGTTGGCCCACTCGGGGATGATCCGGGTGACGAGGTCCTCGTGGTCCAGCGCGGCGAACACCTCGAGCGTCGGCGGCCCGGCGCGGAGCCACGCGACCAGATCGTCGCGGGTGCGGTCGTCCCACACGGGCGCCGGCGCGTCGCGCAGCACGGTCAACGCGTCCCGGGCGATCGGGACCGAGGCGGTCGCCGCCGCGGACGCGACGCGCAGCAACGTGGCCCCGTCCATCGCGTCGGCCGCGACCGTCACCCGGCCGCCGCGCGTGCGGGCGCCGTGGCCGAGATCCGCATCGGGCACCGGCGGGAGATCCCGACGCGGCCGCAGCGCCGTCCACGCCTCGTCGGCGATCCAGGCCACGCGCCGTGCGACCGACGCCAGGCTGCGCATCAGCGCGTCGGCGTCCGCGTCGCCGCGACGCGCCGCGACGGCGTCCTGGTCCTCGAGCACGAGCTGGTCCGAGCGCCCGGACACGGCGCGATGGAGCTCCACCCGCGTATCGAGCAGCGCGTCGCACGCCTCGCCGAGGAACTCGCGGTCAGCGGCCGAGAGCACCCCGACCTCCACGAGCCCGTCCCAACCGCCGACGTGCCCCACGCACCAGCCCGCCCACGAGAGCGCCTGGAGGTCGCGCAGGCCGCCGGCCCCGTTCTTCAGGTCGGGCGCGAGCATCTCCGCGATCGGGCCCGGCTTCATCCGCCGCACCGTGGCCGCGTCGGCGAGCTCCCCCACCAGAGCGTCGCGACGCTTGCGCGCGAGCTTGCGGATGTCGTCGAGCAGACGGTGGGCCTCGTCCATGCGCTGTCCGCAGACGATGCGCGCGTCGAGGAGGCTGGTCAGCGTGTCGAGGTCGCCGTCGGCGAGCTTGCGGGCCTCCTTCGCCGTACGGGTGGCGTGCCCGAGCACGAAGCCGGCGTCCCACAGTGGGTACCAGAGGGCATCCGCGATCGGCGCGATCGCCCCCTTCCCCCGATGCAGGAGCATGACGTCGACATCGCTGCCGGGGCACAGCTCACGACGGGCGTAGGAGCCCAGCGCGAGCACCACGACGTCGGCCGACGGGTGGAGATGGTCGAGCAGCGCGGTGTCGATGACGTCCGCCAGCGCCGCACCGAACGCGCGACCCCGGAGGGTCTCGTCGGCGACGAGCGCGTCGCGCGCGGCGCGGACCGCCTCCGATCCGCCGCGCGCGTCACTCACAAGGCGTCGGGTCCGGCCTCACCCGTGCGCACCCGCACGACCGAGTCGATCGGAACGGTCCACACCTTGCCGTCGCCGATCTTGCCGGTGCGCGAGGCGTCGACGATCGTGCGGACCAGCGTGTCGGCGTCCGCGTCGTCGCAGAGGACCTCGATCCGGACCTTCGGCAGGAAGTCCACCTCGTACTCGGCACCCCGGTACACCTCGGTGTGGCCGCGTTGACGGCCGAAGCCCTGCACCTCGGAGACGGTGAGGCCCTGGACACCCTGCGCCTTCAACGCCTCCTTGACCTCGTCGAGGCGGAACGGCTTGATGATGGCGGTCACGAGCTTCATGCTGATTCCCTTCAGACCCGGTCGGGCGCGTACGCGACCTCGGAGTGCAACGACAGGTCGAGTCCGGTCTCCTCGTCCTCCTCGCTGATGCGCAGACCACCGGGCAGCAGCTTACCGAGGGCCTTGGCGATCGCGAACGTGAGCACGAACGAGAACGCGAGTGTCGCGAGCACGGCGACGGTCTGGTCGCCGAGCAGCGAGAGCCCGCCGCCGTGGAACAGACCGTCGCGGCCGGCCGCCGGGTTCACCGCCCGGTCGGCGAACAGTCCGAGGAGCAGCGAGCCGGCGATGCCACCGACGAGGTGCACGCCGATGACGTCGAGCGAGTCGTCGTAGCCGAAGCGGAACTTCAGGCTGATCGCGAGGTAGCAGACCACGCCGGTGATCGCGCCGATCGCGAGCGGCGACAGTCCGCCGACGAACCCGGCGCACGGGGTGATGGCCACCAGGCCGGCGACCGCACCGGACGCCGCGCCCAGCGTGGTGGCGTGCCCGGTGTGGATCCGCTCGACGATCAGCCAGCCGATCATGGCGGCGGCCGCGGCGAGGTGGGTGTTCATGAACGCCTGCGCGGCGAGTCCGTTGGCGCCGAGCGCGGACCCCGCGTTGAAGCCGAACCACCCGAACCAGAGGATGCCGGTGCCGATCAGCGTCAGTGGGAGCGAGTGCGGTGGCATGGGGTGCTTCGGCCAGCCGCGGCGCTTGCCGAGGATGACGACGAGCGCGAGGGCCGCGATACCCGCGTTGATGTGCACGACGGTGCCGCCCGCGAAGTCCAGTGCCCCCATCTTGAACAGCCAGCCGCTCGGCGAGAACACCCAGTGCGCGACGGGCGAGTAGACGAGGAGCGCCCAGAGCCCGAGGAACCAGACCCACGCCGAGAAGCGCATCCGGTCGGCGATCGCGCCGGTGATCAGTGCGGGGGTGATGACGGCGAACATCATCTGGTACCCGCTGAACACGAGCGGCGGGATCGTGAGCCCTCCGAAGCCCGGCGGCATCACCGTCGCCGCGTCCTTGAACCCGAGGAACTCGAAGTTGCCGACGAGCGGGCCCTTGCCCCCGAAGGCGAGCGAGTAGCCCACCACCGCCCACAGCACGCTGATGAGCCCCAGCGAGAAGAAGTTCTGCATCAGCATGCCGAGCACGTTCTTCGCACGGACCATGCCGCCGTAGAAGAGCGCCAGACCCGGCGTCATGAACATGACCAGCGCCGCGGCGACCACGACCCACGCGGTGTCACCCGGATTGAACGGCTTCACCCCGTCACCTCCCTTTGATCAGGTGACGAGAATCTGAAGGCCGCGGGTTTCCCCGGCGTGGCCGTTGTGTTTCGGGCGTGTTACGCGGGCCGCTCGGCGGTCCGCGAAAGGGTCAACTCGCCCAGGCGCGGGAGTCGTCGAGCCACGGCTGCGCGTGGAGCATGCCGGCGAACTCGGTCACGCTGCGGGGCCCGGAGAACCAGTAGCCCTGCGCCCGGTCGCAACCGAGCCCGAGCAGCTCGCGCAGCTGCCCGGCGGTCTCGACACCCTCCGCGACCACGGCCAGGCCGAGCGCGTGGCCCAGGCTCACCACCGCGGTGACGATCGCGGAGTCCTCGCTGTCGGTGCCGAGCCCGTCGACGAAGGAGCGGTCGACCTTCACCGAGTCGACCGGGAACCGCTTGAGGTAGCCGAGCGACGAGTAGCCGGTGCCGAAGTCGTCGATCGAGAGGTGCACGCCGAGCTCCTTGAGCGCGCGCATCGCGTCGACGGAGGACTCCTCCATCAGCACGCTCTCGGTGATCTCGAGGCACAGGCGCGAGGCGGTCGGACCGCTCTCGGCGATGACCGACCGGACCCGCTCGACGAGGTCGGCCTGCGCGACCTGGCGGGCCGAGAGGTTCACGCTCATGGTGAAGTCGGGCCCGAGCAGACCGACCTGCTCCCACTTGGCCACGGTGCGGCACGCCTCGGCGAGCGCCCACTCCCCCATCGGGATGATCAGGCCGGTCTCCTCGGCGAGACCGATGAACCGGTCGGGCGTGATGATCCCGATCTCGGGGTCGTGCCAGCGCAGCAGCGCCTCGCCGCCGAGGCACCGTCCGGTGGCGAGATCGACGATCGGCTGCAGGAACAGCCGGAACTCGTCCCGCTCGATCGCGCGCTCGAGGCGGCTCTCGAGGTCGAGGCGGGCGTGCATGGTCGAGCGCATGGTGTCGTCGAAGATCTCCCAGCGCGCCTTGCCGTGCTGCTTCGCCTCGTACATCGCCGCGTCGGCGTCCGTGAGCATCCCCTCGGGCGTGCTGCCCGCGCCCGAGATGGCGATGCCGATGCTCGTCGACAACCGGCGGTCCTCACCGTCGACGGTCAGCGGACGCTCGATGACGTCCAGGAGCCGGCGGGCGACGTCGGACACCTGGGCCTCGGCCGTCTCGGGCTCGAGCCCGTCGCACAGCACCGTGAACTCGTCGCCGCCGAGCCGGGCCACGACGTCGCTCGGACGCATGGAGACGCGCAGGCGCTCCGCGAGCTGGCGCAGCAGGACGTCGCCGGCATCGTGTCCGAGGCTGTCGTTGACGTGCTTGAACCGGTCGAGGTCGAGGAACAGGACGGCGACGCAGGTCCCCCCGCGCTGCGCGCGGCCGAGCGCGTGCGCGAGGAACTCGAGGAACAGCACGCGGTTCGGCAACCCGGTCAGCGCGTCGTGGTTCGCCCGGTACGCGAGGAGATCCTCCGAGACCTGGCGCTCGATCGCGATGCCCGCGGTCTGGGCGAACATCTCGACGATCGCCCGCTCCGAGGTCGTGACCCGGTGCGACACGTCGAAGCAGCCGACGACGACACCGATGACGCGTAGCGACCCACTGTCGAGGATCGGCGTCGACCACAGGCTTGCGAGTCCGAGCCGGTCGGCGACCTGGCGGACCTCGCGGGTGCGCCAGTCGCTACCGAGCTCCGCGGGACCGGCGGTCGCGACGAGGTCGGCGACCCGCAGGCGCGGGTCCTCGGGTGCGACGGGGGTGGCCTCGATCGCGTTGGCGAGATCCGCCGGGATCCTGGGACCACCACCGAGCTGCATGGCGCCGGAGTCCTCGTCGAGCAACAGGATGCCGAAGATCGAGTTCGGGACCTGGCGCTCGAGGACGTCGCAGATCGACGTCAGCGTCTCGTGCAGGCTCGCGCCCCGCGCGATGCGCGTCATGACCTTGGCCTGGTCGGTCACGAGCGACTCGGCGCGCATGCGGTCGGAGACGTCACGGGTCGTCACGACGATGCCACCGACGTCGGGATCCTGACTCATGTCCCGGGCGACCGCCTCGACCACGCGCCACGAGCCGTCGCCGGCGCGCAGGCGGAACCGCACCGGGTCGGGATGCTCACCCGCGATCTGGCGGGCGATGAGCGTCATCGCCTCGTCCCGGTCGTCGGGGTGCATCCGGGCGATCGGATCCGTGTAGCTCTCGTCGCCCTCGACGAAGCCGAAGAGCTGCTCGGCGGCCGGGCTCGTGTACACGATGTCGCCGTCGGGACCGACGATGGTCACGACGTCACTGAGGTTCTCGACGATCGCGCTGAGCCGGGCGTCGCTGCGACGCGCCGCTTCCTCCGCCTCGACCCGCTCGGTGATGTCGCGTGCGGTGACGACCACCCCTTCGACGTCGGGATCGTCGAGCCGGTTGTGCCCGAGCGCCTCCACGTGGCGGATCCGGCCCTCGGCGTCCTCCATCCGCAGCGTCACCGGGCCGTGGACCCCGGGCTCGGCGAAGGCCCGGGCGATGACCTCGGCGACGCGGTCGCGGTCCGGCTCGAGGACGTAGTCGAGCGCGTTCATGCCCGCGACGTCGTCGGGATCGAACCCGAACACGGCGTTCCCGCCGGGGCTCGCGTACTTCACGTTCCCGTCGGGCCCGAGGACGGTCACCGACTCCGCGAGGTTCTGCACGAGGCCCCGGAACCGGCGCTCGCCGTCGCGCAGCTGACGCTCCATGGCCTCACGGGCCGAGACGTCGTGACCACTGAGCACCACTCCGCCGATCACGGGATCCGCGACGAGGTTGGTCGCGGTGATCTCGAACGTCGCGTGGTCCCCGGCGACGGTGCGCAGGCGGGCCGTGAACGGTCCCGCCACGGCGCCGACGGGCGAATCGAGCAGCTGCGCGAGGCGGGCGACGAGGTCGTCGCGATCCTCGGGGTGCACGATTGGCTCGGCGGGGTCGAACGGGTGGGCCACCTCGAGGCCGAGCTGGCGCGCCGCGGCCGGACTCACGTACCGGAGGATGAGGTCCTCGTCCATGACCGCGACGAGATCGTCGGAGTGCTCCGCCAGGACCCGGAACCGCTCCTCCCGCAGCCGCACCGCCTGCTCGGCGTCGACGCGGTCCACCGCGGCGACGAGCGCGGTCGTGACCATCTCGAGCGAGTCCAGATCGCCGGGCTCGACCCCCGGATCCGTGGACCAGCGCAGCACGAGCGCGCCGAGCGTGCCCGCCTCGCCGGTGAGCACCCAGCCACCGTGGAAATCGTGACCGTCCACCGCGTCGCAGCAGAAGGCACCGCCACCGTCGGTGGGCGTGAACGTGAACGGCGTCGTCTCGGGCCAGCGGAACCGCGCCTCGGGGTCGCCGTGGAGCAGCAGCCCGGCAGCGTCCGCGCCGCTGCGCCGCGCGAGCGTGCGCAGCACCGCCCCGACGCGTCGCTCGATGGTGTCGGCGGTCGCGTCGACGAGCGAGCGCGTGATCCCGGCGACCATCTGGTCGACCTCGGCCCGGTACTCGAGCTCCTGGTCGGCGGCGTCGACCACGGTCATGTCCACGGCGACGGTCACGACCGAGACGAGCGCCCCCGAACGGTCGAGCACCGGCGCGCTCGCGAGGTCGACGACGATCCCCGAACCGTCACGCCGCTGGAATCGCCCCCGGCCCCGCAGCACCTCGCCCGCGGCGAACCGGGCGCGGTACGACTCGTGGTCGATCGCCTCCCCGCTCTCGCGCACGAGCGGCACCGGGCCGCCGAGCACCTCGGCCGCGGTCCAGCCGAAGAGCTCCTCGCAGGCGGGGTTCCACACGGTGAGGGTGAGGTCGGCGTCGACCGCGAAGATCCCCGCCGGGGCGGGCTCGACGATCGCGTGCACCGTCGCGTGCGACGCCGCGACCTCGTCGCGGGCCTGCCGCTCCTCCGAGCGGTCCCGCGCGATGACCAGCGTCGCCCGGTGCTCACCGGCCTCGTCGGTGATGGTGTAGAGCATCACGGCGACCGGCAGCTGCAGGTCGCCGATGCGGATCTCGCCGGAGGTGAGCAACGAGCCGGCATCGCTCAGCTGCGCCACGTCGACCGCTCCGTCCTCGGTCGTCGCGTCCACGAACGTGGTGACCGCCTGGGCCAGCTCGCCGCGGAGCGCCTCGGAGCCCTCGGCACCGAGCGCTTCGAGCGCCGGCGGGTTCAGGTGCAGGAACTGCCCGTCGGGGGTGACGATCGCCGCGTAGTCGGGCGTGCGGTCGACGAGCCGGGCGACGGGCGCGATCAGCCGGTCGATGGATTCCGGGCCCGCCGCGTCGACGACCGGCAGCTCGACCGTCGCGTCCGGGTCGGCGCCGGCGTCATCGAGGACGAGCAGCACGCCGCCGCCGTCGGTCGCCGCGATCGGCACCACGGACACCTCGCCGACGGCCGCTCCGATCCGGGCCGGTCCGGTCCACGCCCGGGTCGACGCGAGGGCGTCGCCGAGTGCCGCCGCGGCCGCGTCGGACTCCAGGCGCCGCGGGAGGTCGGTGTCGGCACCGATGCCGGTCGCGTCGATCCAGGCGGCGTTCGCGTAGTCGACGAAGCCGCCGGGCGACACGTAGGCGACGGGGAGCGGGAGCGCCGCCATCAGCACCGCGAACGGGTCGACGTCACCGGGCGCGGGCTCGGACGGCCCGGACGCGGCGGTCGGATCGTCGCGCGGCTCCGACCGGGCGTTGAGGTGGTCGAAGGACGCGACGAACACCGGCTCCTGGCCCGCTGCGGTCACCGCGGCGACGGTGACGCGCACGTCGTCGATCTCGTTGCCGGCGAGCAGGAGCCGGATCGTGAACGACGACCGGGCGCCGCCGCGGCAGGCGGCCTCGAACGCGCGCCGGAGACGCTCGCGGTCGGACTCGTGGACCCGCTCCATCCAGTCCCAGCCGTGCGCGCCGGGTGCCGGGAGTCCCGTCAGCTCCAGGAAGCGCTCGTTGGTGCGCAGCACGCCGGCGGCGATCGTGCCGCGCACGATGCCCGTGCGGCGCGCGAGCGCGGCGACGTCGAGGTCGGTCACGACCTCGAGGGGATCGGTCCCTGCCACGCGCTCGGCCGACACGCCGGTCGACGGCGAATCCATCACGTCCGGGGTCTCGGCGCACCGCTGCGGCCGCTTGAGGGTCGTCCGACCCAAACGGGCGCGATTTCTCCGCGATTCCGCCCGGTCAGTCCCCGATGCGCAGGATCCGGGACTTCGCCACACCCCACGCCAGCAGCGCACCCCCCAGGTCGGGGTCGCCGAGGTCACCCAGCGCCCTGGGGGCCAGTCCGTAGACGTCGGTGGGGTCGATCCGGGCCTCGAACGGATCCCGCTCGATCTCGGGGATCCCGGCGGCGGCGAGCGCGGCCGTGGCCTCGATGGCCGCGGTCCGCACGATCGCGAGCGGGGTGGTCCGCTGCTCGTGCACCGGGGTGGCGAACAGCGCGCGGAGCTCGCGCACGACGCGCGTGTGGGCCCGGCCGGCCGCATCGCCGACCGCGCGGTCCGCGACCGCCCGCTCGGCCGGGGCCAGCCGGCCCCAGGCCTCGAGGATGCCGGTCGCCACCGACCGCACCCACGGCTCGATCGACCGGTCGACCCCGGCGACGATCGCCGCGGCGGCCCGGTGCATGGTGGCCTCGGCGGCGTCCGTGGGTTCGCTCACGCCAAGATGGTCCCATGCGGATCCGGGCGCTGTCCGTCTTCGAGCGCATCGTGTACCACTGCCACCTCGTCGACGCGTCCGATCCCGGTCGGCCCACCCTCGAGGTCGACGCCGTACTGCGCGACGGCGACGCGGACGGGCCCCTCCTGGTGGCGGTCGCCGACTACAAGCGCATGGTCGGCTTCGACACCGCACGCGCCACGCTGCCCGCGCTGCGCGAGGCGGGGCGGATCGAGACCGTCGACCGCGTCGACTACCTCACCTTCCCGCTCTGGGAGCCCGTCGACTGAGCATTCGCCGGTGTCGCTCGCGAGCGTCGTGCGATCGCCCTCGACCTGCGGGGTCGGACGCACACACCTCGCCCGTGACGCGACGCACCCGGCAGCCACACCGCGGAGCCGCCGAGCAGACGCCTACCCCTCGAGGAGGTCGCCCTCCATGCGGTTGACCGTGCACCCCACGCCCTCGAGGTACCCGATCGCGCCGGCGACGGCGTCGTCCTCGCCGGACAGCTCGAGGATCACCCACCCGGAGTGGGCCTCGACCGCGGCGCGCCGCAGGTTGGGCACCACGTCGTGGCCCTGCATCATCTCGTAGAGCATCGGTCGGTCGACCAGCTCCTCGGGGAACGACACGTGCAACCGGACCTTCATCGAGCCCTCCCTCAGCGCAGTCCCACGGAGTCCAGGACCGCCGACGGATCCGCGATCAGCCCCGTGAGGAACGGGCCGAACTCCGCGTAGCGCGCCGACACCTCGTCGAAGCGCATCTCGTAGACGATGTCCTTCAGCGCCGCGATGTCGTCGGCGAGCAGCGTGACGCCCCACTCCCAGTCGTCGAGGCCGGTCGACCCGGTGATGAGCTGGAGCACGCGACCCGCGTACGACCGGCCGACCCGCGCGTGCCCGGCCATCAGCCGCTTGCGCGCGTCGAAGTCGAGCGAGAACCAGTTGTCGTCACCCGTGCGGCGCTTGGACATCGGGTAGAAGCACATCGCGGCGCGCATCGGCATCCTCGGGTGGATGCGCTGCTCGCGGTAGTGCTCGATGCGCTCGCGCCACACGGTGAGGCGCGCCTCGACCTCGGCGGCGTCGGTGAGCCCGTCCTCGCGGACCAGCCGGGCGCGCTCGTCGGCCTCGGTCTGGCCGTACTCGGACTGCTCCGTGAGCGACACGTACGAGTACTCCGGGACCAGCGGCCCGTCGAGCAGCTCCTGCTGGAACCGCTGGAGCCGGGCGAGGTCGGGACCGATCGCCATGAAGCCGAGGTCGGCCTTGTGGCCGAGCACCGCGAACGTCAGGACCTGGTGGTCGTCGGCCTCGAGCGCGGCGACCGCGTCGAGGATGCGCTTCGCGCCACCCGGCTCGTCGAGGCGCGTCCGGTCGACGCGGTGGTAGAGGTGGAGGACTCCCCACCCCTCGACGGGCGACACGGGACCGATCGGCACGCCGCCGAGGTTACCGGGCGACCCAGTCGATCCAGGCCCCGTGCGGCTGCACGTACGCGAGCGGGGCGGCACGGTCGACGGCACCCCCGCGGAACACCGTGAGCCCGAGCACGCTCGCCTCGGCGCCGTGCTCGTCGGTGCGCGGCGCGGCGCCGAGATGCCCGACGACGTCGGCGCCGTCCGCGCTCACCCACGCCACCGGGCGCCCGTTGGAGGCGGCGGCGACCCGCTCGCGGAACGCCACCCGGTCCGGTGGTGACAGGTACGCCACCGACCACGTGGTGAGCACCACGGGCGCGAGCCCCGCGGGCACGGCCGCGACCGTGTCCTCGACGGCGGCGACCATGTCGCCGGCGACGACGACCGGCGGGTCCCGGCGGGCCTCGGCGATCGCGAGCCGGGTGCGCTCGAGGCGGCCGGTGTCGGGCCAGATGCAGGCGAGGAGCCACCGGGCGGCCTCGTCGTCGCGCAGGTCGACGGGATCGCGGTCGAGCCCCTGCCGGTACCCGATGACCGGCAACCGGTCGGCGATCGGCGGGTTGCCGCCGGCGACCGCGCACCCGATCCGGAGCGCGGCGTCGGTGGGACCGGTCCGGCCCGCCGGGCCGTAGTCGAGCAGGTACCGGTCGCAGAACAGGTTGAGCCCGGCGCTGCACCCGACGTCGATCAGGGCGATCGGGGCGCCCACCTCGGCCGCCGCGGCCGTGAGTGCCGGGCCGATCACCGCGGACCGGCCGACCTCGTTCGTGTTCGTGTGGTGACGCGCCATGAGGTCGAGCAGCGCGGGCCACTGCTCGCGGCACAGCCCGAGGAACAACGGGCCCGGGTCGGCGTCGGAGGTCCCGGCGTAGACGGCGCCGAGCGGGTGGTCGAGCCCGTCGAGCAGGAGCGCGTGGACCGCGGCGAGCAGCACGTTCGGCTGGTGCGCGCGGGGCGGCGCCTGCTGCACCATCGTGAGCAGCTCGTCGTCGCGGGCGACGACCCGGGCGATCCGCTCGTACAACGGCGAGTAGCCGTCGCACTCCTGTGCGAACCAGGTCCAGATGTCGGACAGGCTCAGCGCGTCCGCACTCACCGCCACCCCCGGAGTCGGGGGCGAGGCTACAGGGCGTTCGCGGCGGCGCCGCTCGACGCGCGGGTGAAGTCGTCCATCGACTGCACCTGGTCGGCGGGCGGGGCCGTGACGGTGACCGGCGCGCCGTAGTCGGTGTAGTCGACCTGCTCCTTCAGCGATCCCTTGCTCCCGAGATCGATGTCGACGGCGAAGCGTCGGGGCAGCCCGTCGTGGTCGATCCAGACGTCGGCCGGGAACGAGCCGCCGAACATCTTCATGCCCTGCTCGGCCTGGGCCCGGTACTTCTCGGGCAGCTTCGCGATCGCCTTCTGGAGGTCGATGTCGGCGCGGTAGTGGTCGACCTCGACCCCGTCGATCCGGCTGTGGCCCACGAGCTCGACGTCGCCGGCGCCCCGGAGCGACTGCAGCATGTCGGCGGGGTTCTGCGTCCCACCGGCCTGCGCGCCCATGGCCTTCAGGTCGATCCCGATCCAGTCCCTGCCGTGCAGGAGGCTCGACGCCCGCGGCCCGAGCAGCGCGCCCATGTTCATGTACATCGAGCCGTCGACCATCCGGATCTCCATGGCGCCCGACATCAGCCCACCGGCCATGCCGGAGAGGTCCACCTTGAGGTCCGCGGCCTGGTTCTGGAAGTCGATCGCGCCCGAGATCGGCGCGGTGATGTTCCGGCCGGCGACGGCGATGTCCATCTCCCCCGAGATCCTCGCCGTCTTCGCCGCCGCGGCGGCGTCGGCCGCGGAGCTGACGAGACGCGCGGTCGACACCTTGGGCTCGGTGCTCGCCTTCGACGACCCTGCACTGCCGCAGGCGCCGGCGACGAGCGCGAGCGCGAGTCCGGCCACGACCAGTCGACGCATGGGGATCCTCCCTGAGGTTCCGGTACGTGACTCCTATCGACGGTCGACGGGAGCGCCTTGACCGGAAACGCGGATCGGGCCGCCCCCGGAGGGACGGCCCGATCGCAGTCGGTGGTGCGGGGAGGTACGGACCGAGAGGTCCGTGCTCCCTGTGGTCGGTGGGCGGACCCTTAGAAGTCCATGCCCCCCATGCCGCCCATGTCGCCACCCGGCATCGCCGGCGCGGCCGGCGGCTCGGGCTTGTCGGCGACGACGGCCTCGGTGGTGAGGAACAGGGCCGCGATCGACGCCGCATTCTGCAGCGCCGAGCGGGTCACCTTGGCGGCGTCGATGACGCCGGCCTTCACCAGGTCCTCGTACTCACCGGTGCCGGCGTTGAGGCCGTTGGCACCCTTGAGGTTGCGGACCTTCTCCACGATGACGCCACCCTCGAGACCGGCGTTGAGCGCGATCTGCTTCAGCGGCTCCTCGAGCGCCCGGGCGACCATGCCGGCGCCGGTGGCCTCGTCGCCGTTCAGCGTCTTGGCGAGGTCGAGCACCTTGGCCTGGGCCCGCAGGAGCGCCACGCCGCCGCCGGGGACGACACCCTCCTCGACCGCCGCCTTGGTGGTCTGGACCGCGTCCTCGATGCGGTGCTTCTTCTCCTTGAGCTCCACCTCGGTGGCCGCACCGACCTTGATGATCGCCACGCCGCCGGACAACTTCGCGAGCCGCTCCTGGAGCTTCTCGCGGTCGTAGTCCGAGTCGGTGTTGTCGATCTCGGCGCGGATCTGGTTGATCCGGCCCTGCACGTCGTTGCGCGAGCCCGAGCCCTCCACGATGGTGGTCTCGTCCTTGGTGACGACGACCTTGCGGGCCTTGCCGAGCAGCTCGAGGCCGATGCCCTCGAGCTTCAGGCCGACCTCCTCGGAGACGACCTGGCCGCCGGTGAGGATCGCCATGTCCTGGAGCATCGCCTTGCGGCGCTCACCGAAGCCGGGGGCCTTGATGGCGACCGACTTGAAGGTGCCGCGGATCTTGTTCACGACGAGCGTGGCGAGCGCCTCGCCCTCGACGTCCTCGGCGATGATCGCCAGCGGACGACCCGACTGCATGACCTTCTCGAGCACGGGCAGCAGGTCCTTCACCGCCGAGATCTTCGAGCTGACGAGCAGCAGGTAGGCGTCGTCGAGGACGGCCTCCATGCGCTCGGGGTCGGTCACGAAGTACGGGGAGATGTAGCCCTTGTCGAAGCGCATGCCCTCGACGAGGTCGAGCTCCATGCCGAAGGTCTGGCTCTCCTCGACGGTGATGACGCCGTCGGTGCCGACCTTCTCGAGCGACTCGGCGATCATCTTGCCGATCTCGACGTCGGCCGCCGAGATGGCCGCGACGTTCGCGATCTGCGCCGGGTCGGTCTTCACGCTCTTCGAGAGGGTGCGGATCGAGTTGACCGCCTCGGTGACCGCGGCCTCGATGCCCTTCTTCAGGACCATCGGGTTCGCGCCGGCCGCGACGTTGCGGAGACCCTCACGTACCATCGCCCACGCGAGCACGGTGGCGGTGGTGGTGCCGTCGCCGGCGACGTCGTCGGTCTTCTTCGCGACTTCCTTGACGAGCTCCGCGCCGATCTTCTCGTACGGGTCCTCGAGGTCGATCTCCTTGGCGATCGAGACACCGTCGTTGGTGATCGTGGGGGCGCCCCACTTCTTCTCGAGGACGACGTTGCGACCCTTCGGGCCGAGCGTGACGCGGACGGCGTCGGCGAGCTTGTTCATGCCCGCCTCGAGCGACCGACGGGCACTCTCGGCGTAGGCGATCTGCTTCGGCATTGCGGCGTACCCCCTGGGGGATCGGAGACGGGGTGCGGATCGGCCGGTGGCCCGGGATCCGTATGTGGCGGATCCCGCTGCCGGGATCCCGTTAGCACTCGAGTCGTTCGAGTGCTAGTCCATGTTGGCACTCTCGACGGGCGAGTGCAAGTTGCCCGCCGGCGGTAGGGTCCCGGCCGATGATCATCGCCGCCGCCGACGGCTCGGAGCTCGCCCTCGAGGCGCTGCGCGCCGGGCTCAGCCTCATGCCCGCCGACGAGCCGGTGCTGCTCGTCACGGTCGTCCCTCACGGCGACCCCTCGCTCGTCTACGGGTCCGGGATGGCCGGCGGGACGATGAGCGAGGGCGAGTACGAGCAGCTCGAGCAGCGCCACATCGCGGCCGCCGAGCAGGACCTCGCCGCCGCGGTGACGAGCCTCGGGCTCGAGCACGCCGAGACGCTCGTCCGGCGGGGCGACGCCGCCCACGAGATCTGCGAGCTCGCCGTCGAGCGGGACGCCCGGGCGATCGTCATCGGCAGCCGGGGCCACGGCGGCATCAAGCGGGCGGTGCTCGGCTCGGTGTCGGACCGGATCGTGCGCCACGCGCCCTGCACGGTCGTGGTCACCCGCCCGCCCGACTGATCCGCCCCCGGAGGCGCCTCAGGTGTCGTCGGTGCCCGCGCGGGCGGCCTCCGCGGCGCGGTGCGCCGCCTCGGTGCGGTCCCAGACCGCGCGCCGGACCTCGGGCGGGATCGCGGCGACGTCGGTGCCGAACACGTCGCCGATGATCGCGAACAGCTCCGACTCCGACTCCGCCTTCGCGCTCGTCGGATCGTCGCCGACGCGGCGGTAGTACAGGCCGGTCAGCAGGTCGCCGCCCGTCGCGTCCCGGTGCGACATCACGAGCCAGCGGACGAACTGCGAGTCGGCGTCGGACGAGAGCCGGCGGTGGTCGGCGTCGAAGTCGGTCATGACCGCCGGCGCCGATCGCCACGTCATGCCGGCGAACGCGCCGTGCGGGTGATGGTCCAGGTGCCACTCCCCCACCTCGGCGCGTCCGGGCCCGAGCGCGAACGTGAACGGGCCCGAGCGGTGGTTCCCTGCGACGAGGGGCAGGGGCTCGAGGATCGCGTCGCCCAACCCGACGTCCGCGTACCAAATCCCGTCGGGATGGTCGTCGTCGGGCAGCCCCCGCACCGTCAGCACGAGATGGTTGCCGAGATCCCCGACCGCCGGGCCGTCGGGACCGTGGACGCCGCCGAGGTGGCGGGTCACGTCGTAGCCGAGCTCGCCGAGCAGCCAGGAGAACGCGCCGTTGAGGTGGAAGCAGTACCCGCCGCGCCCCGTCGTCGCGATCCGGGCGGCGGACTCGGCGGGATCGGTCCCCCACCGCTGGCCGCTCTGGATCCAGAGCGTCTCCCAGGACACCCGCTCCACGTGCGCCCGGTGGAGCGCACGGAGCGCGCCGGCCGACGGCGGGGCCGCGTCCAGTCCGAGCCGGGCCAGGTAGCGGTCGCGGATCGCGGGGTCGGGCATCGACGGCCGAGCGTAGGACCTCGCGGGTTAGGGTCACCTCCGTGGCGGAGATGCACGACGCGACCGAGGAGTACCTCGAGACCATCCTCGAGCTCGAGGAGGAGGGCGTCGTCCCCATCCGGGCCCGTCTGGTCGAGCGCCTGGGGGTCTCCGCGCCGGCGGTGTCCGAGCAGGTCAACCGCCTCGTCGACGGCGGGTACGCGGAGCTCGCCGACGATCGCCGCCTCAGCCTCACCAGCAAGGGCCGCGCGCTCGCGACCTCGGTCGTGCGCCGGCACCGTCTCGCCGAGCGACTGCTCGTCGACGTGATCGGCCTCGAGTGGGAGAAAGTCCACCGCGAGGCCGACCGTTGGGAGCACGCCATCTCGGCCGACGTCGAGGCCAAGCTCGTCGAGCTCCTCGGCGACCCGGCCACGTGCCCGCACGGCAACCCGATCCCCGGGTCGACGAACCGGGTGAGCGACGCCGACCACGTCGCCCTGAGCGACGCCCGACCGGGCGGGTTCACCGTGGCGCGCATCAGCGAGAAGCTCGAGCTCGACGACGAGGCCCTGCGGTTCCTCGCCGATGCCGACCTGGTGCCCGGCCGACCGGTCGAGGTCGTCGCGCGCGGCGGTGAGGGCGTCTCGGTGCGCACCGACGCGGGTGACCGCACCGTGGCCGGCGACCTCGGCCCGCTGATCTGGCTCGTCGCGTCCTGACGCGCGGCACGGGCCGCGCCCGGGCCGTCAGCCGACCGTGAACGACCCGGTCATGCCCTTCTTCGCGTGGTCGTCGATCCCGCACTTGACCTTGTAGGTGCCGGCCTTCGGCAGGGTCAGCACGACGGTCCCCGTGGCGCCGGCCTTCGTGGGGCCGACCTCGCCGATCGCCTTGCCGTCGGGCCCGAAGACCTCCATCTCGTGCCGCTCGGCCGGCGCCGCGTTCTTCATCGCGAACTCGACGGTCTCGCCCTTGGTGAACGCGAGCCCGTCGAGACCCTCGTACGAGTAGTCGATCGCGGTGACGTCGGCGGTGCGGTCCGGATCCGGCGTCGCCTTCCCGCCGCGGCCGGTGACCGTGATCTTCGTGCGGATGCCGTCGCCCTTCATCCCCGGCTTGCACGCGACCTCGTACGTGCCGGCGGTGAGATCGACCGCGAGGTCCCGCGACGTGCCCGTCCCGATGTTCTCGACCTCGCCCTTCACCTCGTCGCCGTCGGCGTAGACGTAGACCTCGGTCACGTCGTCGCCGTCGTTCGTCACCTTGAACGTCGTCGTGCCGGCGGGCAGGTCGGTCTTCGCGACGTCGCAGCTCGTGGTGCCGGCGGTCACGGCGACCGCGTCCTTGTCGTCGGTCGACGAGCACGCGCCGACCAGGACCGGGACGGTGACGGCGAGGGTGGCGAGGGTGATGCGGGCGCGCAGGGCCACGGGACGGCTTCTCCTTGGTTCGGGTCGGGCGGACCGACGGATCAGGTGACGGGGTCGGCGGTGCCGACGGACTCGGCGTGGACGGGCTCGGCCGGTACGGAATCCTGCCGGTGGACGCCCCAGATGAGCCCGCGGCCGAAGAAGTACATCGTGGGCACGAGGTACGCCCACCACACGATCACCTCGATGACGAGCGGGTCGGGCGAGAAGTTGAAGATGCCCTTCATCACCGAGCCGTACCAGCTGCTCGCCGAGTACCAGGAGGTGATGTCCCAGGCGGTCGAGGTGCCGACGTTGACGATCCCCGCCTCCCAGAGGTCGTGGACCGCGTAGGCGAGCACCCCGGCGGCGACCACGATGAGCGCGGCGCCGGTCCAGGTGAAGAACTTGGCGAGGTCGATGGCGACGGCCCGGCGGTAGATCAGGTACCCGAGCACGACCGCGGTGCCGAGCCCGAGGACGGCGCCGACGAGCGGTTGGGCGTTCGAGCCGGTGGCCTGGGCGTTCGCCCAGAGGAACAGCGCGGTCTCGAGGCCCTCGCGGGCGACGGCGATGAAGGCCGTCACCACGAGGGCGGTGGTGCCCATGGCGAGCGCGGCGTCGACGCGGGCGTGCAGCTCGGTCTTCATGAAGCGCGCGGTGCGTCGCATCCAGAAGACCATCCACGTGACGAAGCCCACGGCGAGGATCGACATGAAGCCGCCGAAGGCCTCCTGGGCCTGGAAGCTCAGGCTCTGCGAGGTGAAGGTCAGCACCGCCCCGAAGGCGAGGCTGATGGCGACCGCGGCGGCGACGCCGATCCAGATGGGGACGAGCGAGTCCCGGCGGCCGAGCTTCACCAGGTACGCGACGAGGATGCCGACGACGAGCGCCGCCTCGAGTCCCTCGCGCAGACCGATCAGGAAGTTGCTGAGCACCGTGCACCTCGGGTCGAACTAAGGTGCACCTAACCTAACGTCACGGCGCGTGACTGTCAAGACGGCGCTCAGCCCCCGGCGACGGCGGGGACGATCGAGACGGTCTGACCGTCGGCCACGGGGGTGTCGAGCCCCTCGAGGAACCGGATGTCCTCGTCGGCGACGAACACGTTGACGAACCGGCGCAGCTCGCCGGCGTCGTCGAAGATGCGCCCGCCGAAGCCGGGGTGCGCGGCGTCGAGCGCGGCGAGGACCTCGCGGAGGCTGCCGGGCTCGAGCTGGAGCTCGGCGTTGCCGCCGGAGAGCTCGCGCAGCTGGGTGGGGATGCGGACGGTCACACTCATGATTTCCTCTCGGGGATCGGTCCGGCTCAGGCGAGGACTTCGGGGTCGAACGCCTCGTGGAAGGCGTCGAGGGTCGGGGCGATCGTGGCGGTCGGGCCGACGTGGCCGACGACCGCGTCGAGCGTCTTCAGGCCGTGGCCGGTGATGTAGGCCACGACCCGCTCGTCCTTGCGGACCTTCCCCGCGGCCGCGAGCTGCGCCAGCGTCGCGATGGTCACGCCGCCGGCGGTCTCGGCGAAGATCCCCTCGGTGCGGGCGAGGAGGCGGATCGCCTCCCGGACCTCGTCGTCGGTGACCGAGCCGAAGCCGCCACCGGTCTGGCGCACCGCGTCGAGGGCGAAGTACCCGTCGGCGGGATTGCCGATCGCGAGCGACTTGGCGATCGTGTCGGGCTTCACCGGCCTGATCGTGTCGGAGTCGCCCAGCCACGCCGACGCGACCGGCGAGCAGCCGGTGGCCTGCGCGCCACTGACCCGGACCGCGGGTTCCTCGTCGAGCAGGCCGACTTTGTGCAGCTCGTCGAAGCCCTTGCGGATCTTGGTGAGCAGCGAGCCGCTCGCCACCGGGACGACGACGTGGTCGGGCGTCTCCCAGCCCAACTGCTCGGCCGTCTCGTAGGCGAGCGTCTTGGAGCCCTCGGCGTAGAAGGTGCGGACGTTGACGTTCACGAACGCCCACGGGTAGCTGCCGGCGAGCTCGGCGCAGAGGCGGTTGACGTCGTCGTAGTTGCCGTCGATCGCCACGACGTTGCCGCCGTACACCGCGGTCGTGACGATCTTGCCCTGCTCGAGGTTGGCCGGGACGAACACGAACGACCGCAGGCCGGCGTGCGCCGCGTGCGCGGCGACGGCGTTGGCGAGGTTGCCCGTCGACGCGCAGGCGGCGACCTTGAAGCCGAACTCGAGCGCCTTGGACAGCGCCACCGCGGTGACCCGATCCTTGAACGAGTTGGTCGGGTTGGTGGTGTCGTTCTTGATCCAGACCTCGCCGAGGCCGAGCTCGGCCGCGAGGCGGTCGGCCCGGACGAGCGGGGTGAACCCGGCGCCGAGGTCGACGGCCGGGTTGCGGTCGACCGGCAGCAGGTCCGAGTACCGCCAGATCGACAGCGGCCCGGCGGCGATGCCCTCACGGCTGACCGAGTCGCGGATCGCGTCGTAGTCGTAGGTCACCTCGAGCGGGCCGAAGCACCACTCGCAGGTGAAGATCGGTGCCACCTCGTACTCGCGGCCGCACTCGCGACAACGCAGTGCGCTCACGTGTGCCATCGGGTCGCTCCTTCCCGAGCGGTCCCCCGCTCGCTCTCGTCGGCGCGCTCTCGGTCGGACCGGGTGGTCCTGTCGGTTCGAGCGCCGTCGAGCGAGTCGGGTCGGAGACCGTGCCCACGCTCTGGGCTCTCTCATCGTTCGGGCATTGGCACCTGGCTCCCGGGGTCTCCGGTTCGCTGGTTGCCGCGGCGTCGTCGGGCCCGTCCCTCAGCCGCTCTGGATGAGCGCGTGAAGCCGACAGGGTAGACCAACCCGCCGGGCCGGTCGAACCCGGATTCCGCGCCGCCGGCCCGGGGACCGCACCCCACATCCGGCGGCCTACGCTTCTCCGCCGTGGCGACACCCCCCGCGCTGCCCCCGATCCCTCAGCACGCGCCCGACTTCGACGCCGCCGATCTGCTCGCCCGCAAGCGGGCGGCCGGATGCTCGGTGTCGGTGGTCCTGCCGGCGCGCGACGAGGAGGCGACGGTGGGCCAGATCGTGGCGACGGTCCGCCGGACCCTGATGGAGGCGGTCCCGGTCGTCGACGAGGTGGTCGTGCTCGACGACGGCTCGCTCGACTCCACCGCCGAGGTGGCCGCATGGGAGGGCGCCCGGGTGGTGGGCGTCGAGGACGTGCTCCCCGAGTGCGGGCCGGGCCAGGGCAAGGGCAACGCGATGTGGAAGTCCTTGCACGTCACCGGCGGCGACATCGTCTGCTGGATCGACGCCGACATCCGCAACTTCGGCGCGCACTTCGTGACCGGGCTGCTGGGCCCGCTGCTCACCGACCCCGACGTCGCCTTCGTCAAGGGGTACTACCGGCGTCCGCTCCACGGTGAGCCGACCGGCGGTGGTCGGGTCACCGAGCTCTCCGCCCGACCGCTGCTCGCGGTCCTGTTCCCCGAGCTGGCCGGGTTCATCCAGCCGCTCGGTGGCGAGTACGCCGGTCGGCGGGCGGTGCTGGAGCAGGTGCCCTTCGTCGAGGGGTGGGGCGTCGAGATCGGGCTCCTCGTCGACATCGTCCGGCGGGTGGGCCTCGGGGGCACCGCGCAGGTCGACCTCGGTGTGCGCGAGCACCGCAACCGTCCGCTCGACGAGCTGGGCGGTCAGGCCACCGCGATCCTGCTGACGGCGTTGCGGCGGGCCGGTCTCACCGATCTCGACCACGCCACGCTCACGCGCTTCACCGACGCGTTCGACCCGAGTCCGATCGCGGTCGACGCGTCCGAGCGGCCGCCGATGGTGACCGTCCCGGCCTATTGCGAGCACCGCGGGCTCGAGCTGCGCGCCATCGGCTGACGGCGGCCACTCAGTCCGCGAAGGACCGCACGAGCTCGACGGCCGCCTCCTCGATCAGCAGACCGGTCCGCTGGAACGCCTCGCCCGCCTGCCAGACGCGATCGGTCAACGCGTAAGCGCGGATGTCGCCGAGCACCCCGAGCTCCTCGCGCGCGTCGTCGGTGATCTGGCCGGCGATCACCCCCCGTCGCTCCACGCCGAGATCGCCCGCGAGCTCGAGCACCCCGCCGACGACCTTGCCCGCGAAGCTCGTGGCGTCGAGCTTCCCCTCCCCCGTCACCACGAGATCGGCGTCGTCGAGCGCATCCTCCAGCCCGACGACCTGGCCGACCACCTCGAAGCCGGCTTCGAGGTGCGCGCCGATCGCGGCGAGGCCGCCGGCCAGGCCGCCCGCCGCGCCACCACCCTCGATCGTCGTGACGTCGGTCCCGGTCCGGTCGCGGTACACCCCGGCGAGCTGGTCGAGCCGCCGGGTGAGCAGCTCGACCTGTGCCGGCGACGCGCCCTTCTGCGGTGCGTAGACGCGCGCGGCGTCGAGGAAGCCGGTGGTCACGTCGCACGCGACCGTGACGGGAACGTTGCGCAGGCTCCAGTCGAGGGCCTGCAGCGCGGCGAGACCGCCGTCGGTCGTGGCACTCCCGCCGACGCCGACGATCACGTGCCGCGCGCCGGCGCGGATCGCGGCGGCGATCAGCTCGCCGGTGCCGCGGGTGCTCGCCTCGAGCGGATCGCGCCGTGCCGGGTCGACCAGGGCGTGACCGCTCGCGCGGGCCATCTCGATCACCGCGGTGCCGTCGCCGAGCATCCCCCACTCGGCGTCGGCCGGGTCGCCGAGCGGCCCCGTGACCCGGGTGGTCCGGCGCGCCCCACCCCGCACCGAGAGGATCACGTCGAGCGTCCCCTCGCCCCCGTCGGCCAGCGGCAGGGCCCGCACCCGGGGCACGCCCGCCCGCTCCAGGCCCCGGGCCATTGCGGCTGCCGCCTCGGCCGCGGACTGGGTTCCGCGAAATTTGTCAGGACAGGCGACCGCCGAGCCGATCATCGGCCCATAGATTGATCGGTCACCGACCCCCCGTGCGAGGAACCCCGTGCTCGAACGCGTCCCCCTGCTCGAGAAGAAGCTCGACGACTTCCGCGAGGTCGCGGGCGACGACGCCGTCGACCGCATCCGTGCGGCCGCCGCGCCGCTCCAGGGTGCGCGCATCCTGCACGTGAACGCGACCGCCTACGGCGGCGGGGTCGCCGAGCTGCTCGCCACCCATGTGCCGCTGTTGCGCGATCTCGGCCTCGAGGCCGACTGGGAGGTCATCCACGGCAGCGACGAGTTCTTCGCGGTGACCAAGGGCGTCCACAACGCGCTGCAGGGCGCACCGCTCGACTGGACGCCGGCGATGCAGCGCATCTACCTCGAGAAGGTCCTCGAGAACGCGCTGCTGCTCGAGGGTGAGTACGACTACGTCGTCATCCACGACCCGCAGCCCGCCGCGCTGCTCGCGCTCGCGGCGTCGTCGAGCGTCAACGGTCCGAACACGAAGTGGGTGTGGCGCTGCCACATCGACCTCACCGAGGCGAACCCCGAGGTGTGGGAGTTCTTCCGGCCCTACGTCGAGATGCACGACGCCTCGGTGTGGACCATGCCCGAGTTCGTCCCGTCGTCGCTGTCGATGGACCGCATCGTGCAGGCGCCCCCGTGCATCGACCCGCTCTCGGTGAAGAACCTCGACCTGCCCGAGCCGTTCATGCGCGAGATCTGCAAGCAGTACGGCATCGACCCCGAGCGGCCGATGCTCTGCCAGGTCAGCCGGTACGACCCGTGGAAGGACCCGCTCGGGGTCATCGAGGCGTACCGCATCGTGCGCGAGGACGTCCCGGACGCGCAGCTGGTGCTCGCCGGCTCCATGGCCACCGACGACCCCGAGGGCTTCCAGGTCTGGGAGGAGGTCGACGCCGCGCGCAAGAGCGACCCGAGCATCCACCTGCTCTCGAACATCCAGCAGGTCGGCAACGTCCAGATCAACGCGTTCCAGCGGGCGGCCGACGTCGTGATCCAGAAGTCGCTCCGGGAGGGTTTCGGCCTCACCGTGAGCGAGGGCCTCTGGAAGGGCCGGCCCGTCATCGGCGGCCGCGCCGGCGGGATCGTGCTCCAGATCGAGGAAGGGAAGAACGGCTTCCTCGTCGACAGCGTCGAGGAGTGCGCGGCCCGGTCCCTGGAGCTGCTGAGCGATCCCGCCCGCGCCGACGTGATGGGCGCCGAAGGGCGCGAGCACGTGCGCCGCAACTTCCTCTCGACGCGCGAGCTCGAGGACTGGATCAACCTCTTCGTCTCGCTCTGACGCGAGACTGCCCCCGTGATCGTCGTCTCGCACCGGGGTCCGGTCAGCTTCGGCCGGGAACCGGACGGCACCTTCTCCGCGCGCCGCGGCGCGGGCGGCGTCGTCAGCGCGCTCGCCCCGCTCCTGCGCGCCCGCGACGACGCCCGCTGGGTCGCCGCCGCGATCGGCGACGACGACCGCGCCGCCGTCGCCGCCGGCGCCGCGCACGTGGCCGACCTCGACGTCGAGCTGCTCGTGCTCGATCCGGAGCTCCACCGGATGCACTACGACGTCATGTCGAACCGCATCCTCTGGTTCTGCTTCCACGGGCTCTTCGGCGCCGACGTCTCCCCGCCCGACGCCGGCACCGTAGCCACGGCCTGGGACGCCTACCGCGAGGTGAACCGGGTCTTCGCCGACGCCGTCGCCGCCCGGGCCGCCGAGGGCGACGCCGTACTGGTGCAGGACCTCCACTTCGCGCTGGTGGGCGCGATGCTGCGGGAGCGCCGGCCCGACCTCGCGGTCTCGCACTTCACGCACACCCCGTTCGCCACACCGACCGAGCTCGCTGCGCTCCCCGACGTGGTGGTCGACGAGCTGCTCACCGGGCTCGCGGCCGTCCCCGCCGGGTTCCACAGTTCCCGCTGGTGCGATCACTACGTCGAGTGCTGCGCGAAGGCGGGGATCACCCCGGTCGACCCCTTCGCCGTCACCTTCGCGCCCGCGCTCGACGACCTGCGATCGGTGGCGGGCGACGATGCGACGGCCGAGGCGCGCGACTGGCTGGTCGACGCGGTCGGTGACCGCCGCATGATCACGCGCGTCGACCGCATCGAGCTCTCGAAGAACATCGTCCGCGGGTTCGAGGCGTTCGCCCTCCTGCTGCGCACGCACCCCGAGTGGCGGGAACGGGTCACGTTCGTCGCAATGCTCAATCCGTCACGGGAATCGCTCGTCGAGTACCGCGACTACCGCGACCGCATCGAGGCGACGGTCGACGCGTTGAACGCCGAGTTCAGCACGCCGAGCTGGACCCCGGTGGTCGCCGACGCACGCGACGACTTCCCGCGGTCGGTGGCCGCGCTGCAGCTCGCGGACGTCCTGCTCGTCAACCCGGTGCGTGACGGCCTCAACCTGGTCGCGCTCGAAGGACCGATCGTGAACACGCACGACGCCGCGCTCGTGCTCTCGCGCGAGGCCGGCGCCTACGACCTCGTCTCCGACGACTGCGTCGCGGTCGACCCGTTCGACGTCGGCGCGACCGCCGAGGCGCTCCACGACGCGTTGACCCTCGATCCCGCCGTGCGGGCCCACCGACGCACGGAGCTGCGTGCGGTCGTCCAGCGGCACCCGGCCGACGCCTGGCTCGACGAGCTGGTCAGGCGGGCGCGGCCAGCGCGCTGAACAGCGCCACCAGTCCCGCCGGACCGTCGACGGTCACGTCCGTCGCGGCCTCGAGCTCGGGCGGCGCCTCGGCCGACCGCACGCCGATCCGCACCGCGTCGACGAGCGCACCGCGCCGGACCAGACCGTCGAGCGCGGCGAAGGCGGCGAGATCCCCCCGGTCGTCGCCGGCGAACGCGGCGATCCGGCGGCCCTCGGCGAGGTGCTCCACCACCGAGCCCTTGTCCACCGCGATCGGCGGTCGCAGCTCGATCGACATGCGGCCCCGGTGGGCGACGAGACCGGTCGCCGCCGCGGCGGCCTCGGCCCACCGGGCCCCGGCGTCGGCCCGCCCGGCGCCGGTCCGCCAGTGCAAGGTGACCGCGGCCCGGCCCTTGCGCTCCACGTACACGTCCGGCAGCTCGGTGTCCGCCCGGTCGGCGACCGCCCGGATGCGCGCGGCGTAGCCCTCGACGTCGGGATGCTCCACGATGCGCCCCGCCTCGAGCCGCTCGAGGCCGTACTGCCCGACGAGCGCGAGGTCCGGGACCGGGAGGCGGTCGCGCAGGAAGTCGACCGGCCGCCCGCTCACCACCGCGACGAGACCGAAGCGCCCGACCAGCCCGCGCAGCACGGGCACCACCTCGGGGCGCGGAACCGCGTCGTCGGGATGGGCGACGATCTCGGAGAGCGTGCCGTCGAAGTCGGTGAAGATCACCGTGGTCGGGGGATCGGCACCGAGCCGCGTGAGCGCGTCGCTCATCGCGCGCCGCGACGGATCAGGTGCCGAGGACGACGATGCAGTCGGCGTCCTCGCCGCCCGGCACCGGGTTCGGCATCGCCGCCACCGTCGAGTTCGGGACGTAGGCCGTGAGCGCCTTGCACTCGGTCTGGCGGCCGTCCTTGAAGTAGATGTTCGTGCCCTTCTGCAGGGCGACGGTGTTCGGCAGCAGCGTCTTGTAGCCCTTGGACTTCAGCGTGTTGGTCACCGTCGTGGCGCCACCCTGCACGCCCGAGCCGTTGAGCACCTTCACCGTCGTCTCGGCCGGCGGCAGCGTGGTCGCCTTCGCCGTGGTCGACGAGGTACCGGTACCCCCGCTGCCGGCTGCGGTGGTGGTGGACGTGGTGGTCGAGGACGAGCTCGAGGTGGAGCCGTCGCCGATCGGACCGCTGTTGCCGTCGTCGATCGCCTGCAGCAGCACGATGCCGATGATCACCGCGATCGCGACGAGCACGGCGCCACGCGCGGCCGAGAAGCCCGCGCCCGACCCCGCCCGCTTGCCCCGACCCTCCGGCCCGTCGTTGGCGTCGCTCATCAGTCCGTGCCTCGAAAAGTCCTGCGGAACCGCTGCGCGACCCCGCCCCCCCGACCGAGCGTGTGATGGGAGTGCACCTCCCGACGGCCGACCCTATCGGCTCGCGTCCGCCGACCGGTGGCACAAGAGCCGGAGATCGGGATCGAACCGATGGCCTGCGGTTTACAAGACCGCTGCTCTGCCAACTGAGCTACTCCGGCGCGGGAGCGCAGGCTACCGGCGCGGGTCCTCACCGCCGGTGGTCCCCCGGCGGTGCGCGACCGCGTGGAGCGCGACGGCGGCGGCCGCGGCGACGTTCAGGCTCTCCAGCTGACCGTGCAGCGGGATCGAGGCCACCACGTCGCAGCGGTCACGGGTGAGGCGGGCGAGGCCGCGACCCTCGGCCCCGAGCACCAGCACGACCGGACCGGTCGCGACCTCGAGGTCGTGGACCCCGGCGTCCCCACCGCCGTCGAGCCCGACGGTCCAGAGCCCGGCCCGCCGGGCCTGGTCGAGGAACGCCGGGATGCCGGCCACGGTCGCGATCGGCAGGTACTCGACCGCGCCGGCGGCGGCCTTCATCGCCGTCGGCCCGAGCCGGCCCGACCGGTGGCTCCGCAGCACCACGCCGGTCACGCCGGCCGTGTCGGCGGTGCGCAGGATCGCGCCGAGGTTCCCGGGATCGGTGACGCCGTCGAGCGCCACGACGAACGCGTCGGGCTCGGTGAGGAGCTCGTCGACGGTCGCCTCCGTGATCGGCGCGGCGTAGGCCATGACTCCCTGGGGCGCCTCCGATCGGGCGCGGGACGCGAGGTGCTCGGCCGACACGATCCGCACCTTGGCGCCGGCGTCCTCGGCGAGCTCCTCGATCTCGGCGAGATCGTCGCCGCGCGCGTCGACGATCCACACCTCGCGCACCCGCCGGCGACCGGCGCGCAGCAGCTCGCGCACCGCGTGGAACCCCTCCACCTGGGTGGTGGGCGGCTGGTCCTCGCGCCGACGCTCGGTGCCGCGGTCGCGGTCGTCGCCCGCCCGCTCCCGCCCCCGGCCGCGGTCCCGGTCGCGTGCGGGTCGAATGTCGCGACCTCCCCCACCGCTGCGTCGGTCGCGGTCGCCGCCGCGCGGTCGGGTCATCGGTGCCACGTGGTGCCGGTCGGCGAGTCCTCGATGGTGACGCCGCGTGCCGCGAGCTCGTCGCGGATCCGGTCGGCGGTGGCGAAGTCGCGTGCCGCCCGCGCGTCGTCGCGCTGCGCCAGGAGTCCGTCGATCTCGGCGTCGTCCTCACCCGCGCCCGCCGGCGCGGCCGCGAACCCCAGGACGCCGAGCAGCGTCTCGACCGCGCCGAGCTTCGCCGACGCGCGTGCGACGTCACCCGCGTCGAGCGCGCCGTTGGCGCCCCGCACCGCCTCGAAGACCGCGGCCACGGCGGCCGGGGTGGCGAAGTCGTCGTCCATCGCGGCGTCGAACGCCGCCACGACCGCTGCGTCGGGATCGCCCGGCTCGACGCCCTCGCGCGCGGCACGCCGGCGGAGGTTGTCGACCCGGCCCATGCCCTCGGCCGCCGCACCGAGCTCGGTGGCGGTGAGCTCCATCTGCGAGCGGTAGTGGACCTGGAGCACCGCCAGGCGGAAGGCGGCGGCACCGTACGTGTCGAGCGCCTCGCCCAGGGTCGTGAAGTTGCCGAGGGACTTCGCCATCTTCTCGCCGCCGACCATCACCATGCCCGAGTGCATCCAGTGGGTGGCGAACACGTGGCCGGCGCCCTCGGCCTGGGCGCGCTCGTTCTCGTGGTGCGGGAACACGAGGTCGTCGCCACCCCCGTGCAGGTCGAATCCGTCGCCGAGGATCGACAGCGACATGGCGGAGCACTCGATGTGCCAGCCGGGCCGGCCGCGGCCCCAGGGCGAGTCCCAGTCCGGCTCGCCGGGCTTCGCCGCCTTCCAGACGGCGAAGTCGACCGGGCTCCGCTTCTGCTCGTCGATCTCCACGCGTTGGCCGGCGGTGTCGAGCAGGTCGGCGAGACGGCGGCCCGACAGGTCGCCGTAGGCGGCGTAGGTGTCGACCGCGAAGTAGACGCCCTCGCCCTCGATCACGTACGCATGCCCCCGCTCGATCAGCTCGCGGATGAGGTCGATCATCTCCGCGACGAACTCGGTGGCGCGCGGCACCGCGTCGGGCCGGCGCACGTTCAGTCGTTCGAGCTCGTCCCAGTACGCGCGCTCGTACCGGTCGGCGAGCTCCCGCTCCGTGGTGCCCTCCTGGGCCGCCCGGGCGATGATCTTGTCCTCGACGTTCGTGACGTTGCCGACGAAGGTGACCTGGTTGCCGCGCCACTCGAGGTACCGGCGCACCATGTCGTAGACGACGGCGGTCCGGCCGTGGCCGACGTGCGGGAGGTCGTAGACGGTCGGTCCGCACACGTACATCGAGACCCGTCCGGGGACGCGCGTCGTCAGGTCGACGGCGCGCTTCGCGAGGGAGTCGTGGATGCGGACCATGGGGCGACGCTACCTGCGGGCCGGGCCGGAGCCCGATCCATTGGGCCCCGCACGACGGGGCGCGCGGCGCGGTCGGGCCCGGGCCGGCTCAGCCCCGTTCGAGCAACGCGACCGCCCACGCGGCGACACCCTCGGCGCGCCCGACGAAGCCGAGGCCCTCGCCGCGCTTCGGACCGATCGAGACGTGGATGCCCGGGCCCATCGGCTCGCGCGCCGGCTCCAGCGCGGCGACGACGTTGGCGATCATCGCGGGCACGTGCGGCCCGAGCCGGGGCCGCTCCGCTGCGATCACGACGTCGACGTTGCCGACCCACCAGCGCTCCGCGACCACGAGGCGTGCCACCTCGTGCAGGAGCCCGATCGAGTCGGCGCCGGCGTACTGCGGATCGGAGGCGGGGAAGAGCTCCCCGAGGTCCGGCAGGCCGACCGGTCCCAGCAGCGCGTCGGCGACCGCGTGGGCCACGACGTCCGCGTCGGAGTGGCCCACGAGCGCCGGCGCGTCCGGGACCGTCACCCCGCCGATGACGAGCGCGCCGTCCGTCCCGAAGGGGTGGACGTCGTAGCCGAGGCCGACACGGATCATGCGGGCGCTCTCGCGGCCAGCACGGCCGCGGCCCGCTCGAGATCGACCGCCTCGGTGATCTTGAAGTTGTCGGCCTGACCCGCGACCACCACGACCCGCCCGCCGGCGGCCTCGACGACCGCAGCGTCGTCGGTGCCCTCCGGACCGGACGCGTGCGCGGCCCGGAGGACGGCGGTCCGGAAGGCCTGCGGCGTCTGGACCGCGACGAGCTCGTCACGCGGGATGGTCGCGATCACGCGCCCGGTGCGGTCGACCCGCTTGACCGTGTCCGCGATGGGGACGCCCGGCACCGCGGCGTCGGCCCCCGTGCGCACGGCGTCGACGACGCGCGCGAAGAGCGCCGGGCCGGCGAGCGGACGCGCGGCGTCGTGCACCACGACGATCTCCGCGTCGGCCGGTACCGCCGTGAGCCCGGCGCGCACCGAGGCCGAGCGCGTCGCGCCCCCGTGCACGCTGACGACCCCGGGCACGGTCCAGTCGGCGTCGGGCGGCCGGACCAGGACGACCCCGTCGGCGGCGTCGCGTGCGGTCCGCACGGCGTGGTCGACGACCCGTGCGTCGCCGAGCGCGGCGACCTGCTTCGGCGCCCCGAAGCGCGCGCCGGAGCCGGCCGCGACGACGATCACCCACACGGACATGGGCGTCATGATGCCCCAGGGGCCGCGGAGCGGCCGGGACGCCGGGGCTACGAGCCGGCGGGCTCGGCGGCCGCCACGGCGGGCTCGCCCTCGTCACGGCGCGCCGCCACCGGCTTGGGGGACTTGTCGGCGCGTGCGTCCTGCAGGCGCGCGAACACGATCCGGCCCGCGCTGGTGGGGACGATCGACGACGCGACGAACGACATGGGACCGGCGTCGACGAGGTCGACCCCGCCGTTCACGACGACCATCGAGCCGTCCTCGAGGAACCCGACGCCCTGGCCGGGATGGCGGCCGGGACGGGTGAGCGCGACGCGGATCGTCTCCCCGGCGAGCACCCCGGGCACGAGGTCGGCGGCGAGCCGCCGCGGGATCACGGTGAGCACGCCCTGCACCTCGGCCACGCGCGCGAGGTTCACGTCGTTGGTGAGGAGCCGGACCTGCAGCCGGCGCGCGAGCGCCACCAGCTTGGTGTCCACCTCGGCCACCTCGGGCACGTCGTCGTCGAGGATGTAGACGCGGTTCGGCGCGTCACGGCGGATCACGTCGAGCGTCTCGAGGCCGCGCCGGGCGCGCCGGCCCCGCTCGTCGCCCGCGTCGGCCATGCCCTGGAGCTCGTCGAGCACGAAGCGGGGCACGAGCAGGTCGTCGCGGAACAGCCCGGAGCGAGTGAGCGGCAGCAGCTGGGTGTCCATGACCGCGGAGGAGTCGACGAGGAAGCCGTCGACGTCGTCGTACGCACGCGCCCGCACGAGCGGACGGGTCGAGATCCCGGCCATCGCGAACAGGTCCTCGAACCGGCGGGACGCGATGCGGTACCCGACGTAGATCGCGACGGTCATCACGATGCCAGCACCCGGCACCGCGATCTCCGGCTGCACCAGCAGGACGAGCGGCACGGTGACCGCGAGGCCGAAGATCGCGCCGATCCCGCCACCGATGACGCCGCACGCGAGCTGTGGGATCGGCACGCGGTCGGACCGTCGCTCGGCGACGCCGACGACGCGGTCGAGCAGCCGACCGAAGATCCCGCCGACGAGGTAGCCGCTCAGACAGCCGACCATCCCGCCGATCGCCGCGACCTTGTCCGCGCCACCGAGATCACGACCGACCATGTAGCCGACCGCGGTCAACAGGACGACCGTGAAGAGCCTGACGATCTCGACGAACACGCGAACCTCCGACCGGCTCTTTCGACCGGTGACCGGGGGTTCTTGACCGGCGGCGGTGCTTCTGGGGCGTTCGTCCCGGTTGGTGGGGACGGCGGATGCGCCCTACTTGGCCTTGGTGGCCTTCGTCGCCTTGGTGGCCCTCTCGGCGGACTTGGTCGCCGACTTCGCGGGCTTGGCCGCGGCCTTCGCCGGCTTCGCCGCGGTCTTCGTCGGCTTGGCCGCCTTCTCCGACTTCGCCGCCGACTTCGCCGGCGCCTTGCGGGTCCGCGACGGCGTGATCGGGGGCGGCGCCTTGGTCAGCGCGCCGTCGTCGTCGAAGTCGATCGAGCTGCGCCGACCCTGGGACGGCGGCTTGCCCAGCACCTCGTCGAGCTTGTCCTCGGCGGTCTCCTCGTCGACCGCGAGCGCGAACGTCAGCTCGGACACGAGGATCTGGCGCGCCCGGGCGAGCATGCGCTTCTCCCCCGCCGAGAGGCCCTTGTCCTTCTCGCGGATGGTGAGGTTCCGCACGACCTCGGCCACCTGGTAGATGTCGCCGCTCTTCAGCTTCTCCACGTGGTTCTTGAAGCGCCGCGACCAGTTCGTGGGCATGCGCGCTTCCTTCTTGCGCAGCACCGCGAACACCTCCTCGACCTCCTCGTCGTTGATGACATCACGGAGGCCGATCTCGTCGGCGTTGTCCGCGGGCACCTTCAGCGTGAGGTCGCCGTACGCGAGGCGCAGGATCAGGTAGTCCTGCTTCTTGCCGAAGGCCTCGACCTTCTCACGCTTTTCGATGGTGGCAGCGCCGTGGTGGGGGTAGACGACCTTGTCGCCGACGCGGAAGGGCATGAGGGGCGAGAGCTCCTGGAGCGGGGAAGTGCGAGCCCGCCATGGTACCGGAGTTCGGCACACGGCCTTCCATCCCTCGATAGTCTGCGGCCCGTGGCCGATCGCCGGGTGCTGGATTCCACCGAGTTGTTCGCGTCGCTCCCCGAAGAGATGGTGGCGAGCCTGCGCGAGCACGCCCGGATCCGGGAGCTCGCCAAGGGCGAGCTCCTCTTCGGCGAAGGCGAGGACTCGTCGGAGCTCTACGTCGTCCAGGACGGCCGCATCGCGATCTCGACCCGCTCCTCGGACGGGCGGGAGTCGATGGTCGCAGTCATGGAGAACGGCGGCCTGTTCGGCGAGATGGGCCTGTTCGACGGTGGCCCCCGGTCCGCCGAGGCCCGCGCGCTCGTCGACTCCGAGCTGGTCGAGGTCGGCTACGAGGACGTGCGCGCCGCGATCCAGCAGCGTCCCGAGGTGCTGTGGGTCATCGTCCGCCTCCTGGCGCAGCGCATCCGCGCCACCGACGAGGCGCTCGCCGACGCGGTGTTCCTCGACGTCCCCGCCCGCACGGCCAAGCGGCTGCTCGAGCTCGCCGGCGACGCCGACGAGTTCCAGCTCCCGATGACCCAGGAGGACCTCGCCGGCCTGGTCGGCGCGTCGCGCGAGCGGGTGAACAAGGCCCTCGCGATGTTCGTGCGGCTCGAGTGGATCACCGCGACGGGCAGGAGCCGCTACCGGATCCTCGACCGCGAGCAGCTCGAGCTCCGCGCCAACCGGTAGTCGGTCCGCACCGTCAGTCGACGCCGAGGAACGCGAGCACCCGGGTCCACGCGTCGGCCGCATCGTCGGCCCGGTGGCTCTCCCGCTCGGCGTCGTGCACGAAGCCGTGTTGGGCGTCGGCGTACACGACGATCTCGCAGTCGTCCCGGCCCGCCCACGCCTTGCGCAGCGCCTCGATGTCGGCCGCAGGGGTGAACGGGTCGGCGTCGCCGAGGATCGCGATCGTCGGACCGGCCTCGGCCGCGGTGGCGAGCGGTTCGGCGAGGGTCGGGCTGCGCCAGTTCTCGGGCACGCGGATCATGCCGTAGAACGAGACCGCCCGCTCGAAGCGGTCGCTCGCCGCGGCCTTGAGCGCGTACATGCCACCCATGCAGAAGCCGAGCACCGAGACCTCGGAGACGTCGTCGTGGACGATCAGGTAGTCGGCCGCCCGCTCGAGGTCGCCGAGCTGGGTCTCGTCGACGAGGGTGGGGACGATCTCCATCCGGGCCGGGACGTCGAGACCGGTGACGTCGACACGCGCGAACGGCTCCGGGATGCACACCGCGATGCCGTGGGTGGCGAGTCGCCGGGCGAGGTCGTCGAACAGGGGGCGGATCCCGCCGATGTCGGGGTGGACGACGAGCCCGATGCGGGGCAGCCCGTCCGGGCGGGCGTGGATCGCCGGGACCGGATCGCCGTCCGCGCCGCGCAGCTCGATGCGCTCGACCGTGACCTCGTCGTAGGGACCTTCCCGCAGTGCAGCCATGGCGCCCGACGGTAGCAATGAGAACGCCGACACCGGCTCTCCTGCCACCGCATGAGAGCCGGAGCGGCGAGCGGAGATGCCGATCAGACGTAGCGCTCGAGGATGGAGGTCTCGGCGAGCCGGGCGAGACCGTCCTTGATGGCGCGGGCGCGCGCCTCGCCGACGCCCTCGACCTCGACGAGGTCGGGCACGCTCGCCCGCAGGATCTTCTGCAGGCTGCCGAAGCGGGCGACGACCTCCTCGACGACGGCGCCCGGCAGACGCGGCACCTTGTGCAGCAGCCGGTAGCCGCGCGCCTGCACGGCGGTGTCGAGGCCGACGTCCCTCGGCAGCTGGAGCACGTCGGCGACCTCACGGACGTCGAGCAGGCTCTCGGTGTCGAGCTGGCTGACCACGCGCAGCACCGCGGCCGCACTCCCCTCGCCCGCATCGATCACGTAGTCGCGGGCGAGCAGGCGGCGGTCGTCCTCGACGCCGCCCATGAGCTCCTCGAGCTGCAGGAGGATGAGCCGGCCGTCGGCGCCGAGCTCGATGACGTACTCCTCGATCTCTTCGGCGATGCGCCGGACCATCTCGGCGCGCTGCAGCGCGACGGCGACGTCGCGCACGGTCACGAGGTCCTCGATCTCGAGGGCGGAGAGCGAGTTGCTCACGGCGTCGAGGCGGGCCTTGTAGCGCTCGAGGATCTGCAGGGCCTGGTCCGCGCGCGTGAGGACCCGGGCCACCTTCTCGAGGGTGCGCTTCTGGCCGTTGCGGTGCACCGCGACGAGCGACAGCTCCTCGGAGATCGTGATCACCGGGGCGTCGATCTGGCGGGCGACCCGCTCGGCCGTGCGGTGCCGGGTCCCGGTCTCGCTCGTCGGGATCTCGGGATCGGGGACGAGGTGGACGTTGGCGCGGGCGATGCGCGTGCAGTCCGCCGAGAGGATCATGGCGCCGTCCATCTTCGCCAGCTCGGAGAGCCGCTGGGGCGTGAACTCGGCGTCGAGCAGGAAGCCGCCCGAGCAGATGGAGAGGACGTCGGGACCGTCACCGATGACGATCAGCGCGCCCATGCTGGCCTGGAGGATGCGGTCGAGGCCCTCGCGCAGCGGGCGCCCCGGCGCGACGAGGCGCAGTGCCGCCAGCATCGCTTCGGACCGGATGGGTGACGCCACGGGTACTTCCTCCGTTGCGGGTCGTCGAGCGGAGCCATGCGCCCGGCGGGCCGATGCATCCGTGGAGAGCCGTGCGAACGCTACCAAGCGCGCCCGCCCGACCGACAGGGCCGGGGTCCAGGTATCGGCGTCCCACGCGCCCGGCTGGAGTACGCCGCGCGATCACCGCGAAGCGTACGAACCGGACGGGTAGCCGATCGGTGCGGCCGCCCTCAGCCGATCTCGAGCGCGCCGAGCACGCCGGCGATGTCCTCGGCGCGGAGCAGCTCGATCCCGGCGACGTCGGGCGTGGACGGCGCCACGATGGCCGCGGTGAAGCCGAGCCGGGCCGCCTCCGCGAGCCGGCGCGTGATCTGGGGCGCCTGGCGGAGCTCACCGCCGAGGCCGACCTCCCCGACGGCGATGACCCCGGCGGGGACCGGCCGGTCGGCGAGCGCGCTCGCGACGGCCACCGCCAGCGCGAGGTCCGCGCCGGCGTCCTTGACGCGGAAGCCTCCGGCGACGCTCGCGTAGACGTCGTGACCGCCGAGCGCGAGGTGGGCGCGGGCCTGGACGACCGCGAGCACGAGCTCGAGCCGGGAGTTGTCCAGGCCGCGGGCCGATCGGCGCGGCAGCGGCGCACGGGTCTCCGAGACCAGTGCCTGCACCTCGACGAGCAGCGGGCGGACGCCCTCCATCGTGGCGGTGACGATGGAGCCCGGGAGGCCCCGCCGGCGGTCGGCGAGGAACAGCGCCGAGGGGTCGGCGACCTCGGCGAGCCCGTCCTCGGCCATCTCGAAGACGCCGAGCTCGTCGGTGGAGCCGAACCGGTGCTTCAGCGCGTGGAGCATCCGGAGCGCGTGGTGCCGGTCTCCCTCGAACGAGAGCACGGTGTCGACGATGTGCTCGAGCGCGCGCGGCCCGGCGAGCGCACCCTCCTTGGTGACGTGACCCACGAGCACCGTGGCCATGGTCCGGTCCTTGGCGAGGCGCACGAGCCGGTGCGCGCCCTCCCGGACCTGGGTGACCGACCCCGGCGCGCCGCTCACCTCGGGGTCGAACACGGTCTGGATCGAGTCGACCACGAGCACGTCCGGCGCGGTCTCGCGGACCCGGTCGATCACCGCCGGGAGCGAGGTCTCCGCGACCACGAGCAGGCGCGGGTCGAGCGCGGCGAGCCGGTCGGCGCGCATGCGGACCTGCTCCACGGACTCCTCGGCGCTCACGAGCAGGCAGCGGGCACCGGCCGCGGCCATCCGTCCGAGCGCCTGCAGCAGCAACGTGCTCTTGCCGATCCCGGGCTCACCCCCGAGGACCGTGACCGAGCCGGGGACGAGCCCGCCCCCGAGCACGCGGTCGAGCTCGGGGACGCCGGTGGGGCGACCGTGCGCGCCGGCCGGGTCGACCTCGATCAGGGGCATGACGACGCCGCCGGCCCGGTCCGGGTCGTGCCCCCCGCCCGCCGGCCGCTGCTCCACCAGGCTCGACCAGGCTCCGCACCCGGGGCAGCGGCCGAGCCACTTGGGCGCCTGCGCGTCGCACTCCGTGCAGACGAAGACGCTGACGGACCGGGATCGAACGGATGTTCGTGCCATGCGGTCACCCTATCCGGGGGGTGCGACCGCGGCGCGGAGGCCGGGGCGCCGGCCGGTCCGGACCTGCTCGGTAGGGTCGGCCACCGTGCACCCGCTCCTCGTCGGCTTCGACCTCGACATGACGCTCATCGACAGCCGGCCGGGTGTGATCGCGTCGTTCGACGCGCTGAACGCGGAGCTCGGCACCGAGATCGACGGCCGGGAGATCGCCGCCCGGCTCGGGCCGGCGCTCGAGACCGAGATGGCGCGGTACTTCGGACCCGACGAGATCGACCCGGTCTGCGACCGGTACCGCGAGATCTACGCCGAGCTCGGGCCGCCGGGCTCGTCCTTGCTCCCCGGCGCGGCCGCCGCGGTCGCGTCGGTGCGGGGGCTGGAGGGGACGACCGCGGTGATCACGGCCAAGTACGGACCGAACGCCCACCGGTGCCTCGCGCACGTCGGCATCACGGTCGACCACGTGATCGGCTGGCGCCACGGTCCGCAGAAGGCCGAGACCCTGCTCGAGCTCGGCGCGCACGTCTACGTCGGCGACACCCTCCCCGACGTCGCCGCCGCGCACCGTGCCGGAGCGGTCGCCGTCGGCGTCGCGTCCGGGCCGGTGTCCGCCGAGGAGCTGACCGCGGCCGGCGCCGACGTCGTGTTCGCCACGCTCGAGCCGTTCGCCGACTGGCTGCGCGCCGGCTTCGGCTGAGCGGCCTGCCGCTACCCCGCCGCGTCGGCGAGCAGGGTCTGCGCGTACCCGGTGAGGGTGTTGTTGTCGACGTAGATGTGCTGGCTGCCGGCGAGCATGTCCCGCAGGCACCGCTGGATCACGCCCGGTCGCAGCCCGGCCGACCCCGCCCAGTGGTACGCGAAGTTCGCGGCATCGGTGGCGACGTACGTGGCGTACGTCGTCGCGGCACGCAGCCGGTTGGGCAGGATCATCCCCGGCCCGAGGTGACGCGCCTCCGCGTCCGCGTCGGCGAGCGACTCGTAGACGAGGGCGCGGGCCGCGCGCACGGCGAGCTCGTGCTTCGCGAACTCGTACTGGAACAGCTGCTCCGTGCCGATCGTCGCGAACCCGGCCATACGGACCCGCGTGTTCGCGAGCCGGGCGATCTCGTCGAGCGCGCGGCGGCCGACCCCGAGCGCGAAGCCGGCGTGGCCGGCCGCGGTGATCGAGAACAGGCCCACCCGGAACGCCGGACCCCCGCGGTGCTGCACGGGCTCGAGCAGCGGGTACGTGTACTCCTCGGGCACGAACACGTCGTCGACTACGTAGTCGTAGGACCCGGTCGAGTTGAGCCCGAGCACGTCCCAGTTGCCGCGGAAGTCGATCGCATCCCGCGGGATCAGCACGACGCGCATCGCCGGCAGGCCGCTCGCGGCGGTGAGCGGGTCGCCGGCGTCGTCGATCTCGACGGTCCCGGCGCCGATGTAGCCGGCGTGCGCGCAGCCGGAGCCGAACTGGTACCGACCGGTCACGCGGTACCCGCCCTCGACCCGTCGCGCCTGGCCGACCGGACCCAGCATCCCGGCGTGGATCCCCCGCGCGCCGGCGGTGAACATCTCCTTCGCCGCGGTGTCCCCCGTGTAGATCGCGGCGAACGCCGACGACGTGATGTTGGCCATCGCCGACCAGCCGGTGGAGCCGTCGGCGTAGGCGATCTCCTCGAACACCGCGAGGGCGGTGACGGGATCGACCTCACCGCCGCCGAGCTCCTTCGGCACCTGGATCCAGAACAGGTCGGCGTCCTTCAGCGCCTCGACCACCCCAGGGGTCGTCGTGGTCGCCACTTCCGCCGCGTCGGCCTCCGCCTCGATGAGCGGCGCCAGCGCGCGGGCCCGGTCCACGACGGTCTCGTCGATCGCGATCGTCACAGTTGACCTCCGGTGCTCAGGGGGACGTCGATGCTCACAGGCGCGTCCGGAACGTGTCGAGTCCGTCGCCGGCGAGGTCCGCCACGGCCGACGGTCGGCCGCAGATCGCCGACGCCAGATCCGCGCCGCGCCCGGACACCTCGGGGCCCGCTCCGCTCGACCAGTCGACGTCGGTGGCGCGGAACGCCAGCCCGTCGACGCGACCCTTCGCGGTGAAGCCGCGGGTGGCCTTGGGCGAGACGAGGAAGTCCAGCACCGTGGTGAGCGAGTCCGGCGCGACCTCGCGACGGACGCCGAGCGGCACGAGCATGTCGTCGCCGTGCACCACCGTGTCGGTGAGCGGCGCTTCGAACCCGAAGCCCGGTGGAGTGAACCGGTGCCCGATGTTGGCGCGGTACGCGGCGAGCAGCTCGGCCGCCGGGCGCGAGTCGCCGCGGGCGGCCTCGTCGGCCATGCGGTTGAAGTCGAACCGGGCGCGCACCATGCGGAGCATCAACGACGGCATCGAGGTCTGGAGCGGGAACACGAGGTGTGCGAGCACGTCGCGCTCGCACCAGCCGTCGCACCGGCTCGGCTCGGCCCACTGCGCGTCGGTGAGGCCGCCGAGTGCGTCGACCAGCCCGGCGCGCTCGTGCCTGACCAGTTCGAACGTGTCCATGGTTGCCCCCGGTGCCGACGCTGATGCGGCCGGGACGGTACCCGGCCACCGGTCAGGTCGCCCGCGTCGGGATCCGGCGGGGCCGCTCGTCCGGTCGGCGCCGGGCCCGGCGCTCGCCCGCCACCAGGAACACCACCGCGAAGGCGACCGTCGCGATGCCGGCGAGCAGCAGGACGATCCGGCCCCAGGCGGTGTCGTCGGCGGTGCTCACCACGCCGGCGCGCCGGCCCGGTACCGCGGCGGCCTCGCGTGGGGTGCTGTCGGGGAGCTCCGTGCGCACCCGCACCTTCAACGAGCCGAGCGACCGCCCGGCGATGCGCTGCTCGACCACCGCCGGATCGATCCGCTTCGCTGCGAGCGCAGCGACGAGATCGGGGTCGGCAGCGACGCCCAGCTTCACCTCGCGGAGATCCACTGCCCCACGGGCACCCCAGCTCGTGGTGAACGTCGACGCGTCACGGCTCGCGGCGAAGCCACGCAGCGGACCGTCGGGACCGTTCAGCTCGCGCACGATCGGGCCGACCTGCTCCGGCCGGTCGAACGGCTTGGTGACGGTGAGCGTCGCCCCGCCCGCGGCGGTGCGGCGCCACGGCGGGACGCGCCAGCCCGCGTCCTCCAGGTCGTCGAGGCGGATGCGGGTCTCGAGCTTGCCGCCCGCGACCTCGGCCGCCGTGACGGCGGCTCGGTCGAGCACGACCCGCACCGACACGGTGCCCGAGCCGTCGGCGTCCATGTGGACGGTGACCGTCGCGTCCACCGAGCAGGCGGCGAGGAGGACGACGAGCGCGACCGGCGCGAGCAGTCGTCGGACCCGGGCGCGCATCACGGTGACGCTACGCGACGAAGGGCGGCCCGGAGGCCGCCCTTCGCGCGTTCACCCCAGGGGCCGTGGCCCCCTCGTCCTAGCCCTCGGAGCCGGAGCCCGCGAGCTCCATCGGCGGGGGCTCGATCCCCTCGATGGCGCGGAAGACGATCTCGCCGTCCTCGGCGTCGACGATGATCGTCTCGCCGGCGTGGAACTCCTTCCACAGGATCTTCTCGCTGAGCGCGTCCTCGACGTGGCGCTGGATCGCACGGCGCAGCGGCCGGGCGCCCAGCGTCGGGTCGTAGCCCTTCTCGGCGAGCAGGTCCTTGGCGGCGTCGGTGAGCTCCATCCCGAGGCCCTGGCTCAGCAGCTGGGTCTGCACCCGCTTGATGAGCAGGTCCACGATGTCGTGGATGTCGTCGCGCGTCAGCTCGGCGAACACGATGACGTCGTCGATGCGGTTGAGGAACTCGGGACGGAAGTTCCGCTTGAGCTCCTCGGTCACCTTCGTCTTCATCCGCTCGTAGGTGAGCGCCTCGTCGGCCTTCGAGAAGCCGACGTTCGCCTTGCGCAGGTCGGCGGTGCCGAGGTTCGACGTCATGATGATGACGGTGTTCTTGAAGTCGACCGTGCGGCCCTGCGAGTCGGTCAGGCGACCGTCCTCCAGGATCTGCAGGAGCGCGTTGAACACGTCCGGGTGCGCCTTCTCGATCTCGTCGAAGAGCACGACGGAGAACGGCTTGCGGCGCACCGCCTCGGTGAGCTGACCGCCTTCGTCGTACCCGACGTAGCCCGGGGGCGAGCCGACCAGACGCGAGACGGTGTGCTTCTCCATGTACTCGGACATGTCGAGGGTGATGAGCGCGGCCTCGTCACCGAAGAGGAACTCGGCGAGGTTGCGCGCCAGCTCGGTCTTCCCGACGCCCGACGGGCCGAGGAAGATGAACGAGCCGCTCGGGCGCTTCGGGTCCTTCAGACCCGCACGCGTGCGGCGGATCGCCTGGCTGACCGCCTTCACCGCCGGCTCCTGGCCGACGTAGCGCTTGTGCAGCTCCTCTTCCATGCGGAGCAGCTTGGCGGTCTCCTCCTCCGTCAGCTTGTAGACGGGGATGCCGGTCCAGAGCGCGAGCACCTCGGCGATGGACTCCTCGTTGACCTCGTTGAAGAGGTCGACGCCCTCCGCCTTCCACTCCTGCTCCTTGGCGGTCCGCTGCTCGAGGAGCTCCTTCTCGCGGTCGCGCAGCGACGCGGCCCGCTCGAACTGCTGGCCCTCGATCGCGGCCTCCTTGTCCTTGCGGACCGAGGAGATCTCGTCCTCGAGCTCCCGGTAGTCGGGCGGCGCCTGCATCCGACGGATGCGCAGACGGGAGCCGGCCTCGTCGATCAGGTCGATCGCCTTGTCCGGGAGGTGGCGGTCGGAGATGTAGCGGTCGGCGAGGTTCGCCGCGGCGACGAGCGCCTGGTCGGTGATCGTCACCCGGTGGTGGCTCTCGTACCGGTCACGCAGGCCCTTGAGGATCTCGATCGTGTGCGCGACCGTCGGCTCCTCGACCTTGATCGGCTGGAACCGGCGCTCGAGGGCCGCGTCCTTCTCGAGGTGCTTGCGGTACTCGTCGAGCGTCGTGGCGCCGATGGTCTGGAGCTCACCGCGGGCGAGCATCGGCTTGAGGATGCTCGCCGCGTCGATGGCACCCTCGGCGGCACCCGCACCGACGAGCGTGTGCAGCTCGTCGATGAACAGGATGATGTCGCCGCGGGTCTTGATCTCCTTCAGGACCTTCTTGAGGCGCTCCTCGAAGTCGCCGCGGTAGCGGGAGCCCGCGACGAGCGCGCCGAGGTCCAGCGTGTACAGCTGCTTCTCGTGCAGGGTCTCGGGGACCTTGCCCTCGACGATGTCGGCGGCGAGGCCCTCGACGATCGCGGTCTTGCCGACGCCGGGCTCACCGATGAGGACCGGGTTGTTCTTGGTGCGGCGGGACAGCACCTGCATGACCCGCTCGATCTCCTTCTCGCGCCCGATCACCGGGTCGAGCTTCTTGTCGCGCGCGAGCTGCGTGAGGTTGCGCCCGAACTGGTCGAGCACGAGGGAGCCGGACGGACCGCTCCCCTGCTCCTGCGAGGCGCCGACCCCCGCCGTCGCGCCCTCTTTGCCGCCGGAGTAGCCCGAGAGGAGCTGGATGACCTGCTGGCGGACGCGGGAGAGGTCCGCGCCGAGCTTCACGAGCACCTGGGCGGCGACGCCCTCGCCCTCGCGGATCAGACCGAGGAGGATGTGCTCGGTGCCGATGTAGTTGTGGCCGAGCTGCAGCGCCTCGCGCAGCGACAGCTCGAGGACCTTCTTCGCGCGCGGAGTGAACGGGATGTGACCCGAGGGGGCGGAACCGCCGTGGCCGATGATCTCCTCGACCTGGGCCCGGACCGCCTCGAGGCTGATGCCGAGCGACTCCAGGGCCTTCGCCGCGACGCCCTCACCCTCGTGGATCAGACCGAGGAGGATGTGCTCGGTCCCGATGTAGTTGTGGTTGAGCAGCCGGGCCTCTTCCTGGGCCAGCACCACGACCCGTCGGGCTCGGTCGGTGAAGCGTTCGAACACGGAGATCCGCCTCTCGTCGATTGGGGCCGACGGGGCCGTCGTGGCCCGCCGACACTCGTTCGACACTCTATCGGCCGGGCCGTTTTCGACCCGGGCGTCTGGCTCGGAACATCGACCCGGAGACCCCGGGTCTGTAGGTCGGGGTACAGCGCTTCCGGCTTGGTCTTTGTTCCCGGCACGCCGTACCCTGCGCCGCATGTCACCGCTCGACGCGTTGGGCTTCGCGCCCATGACCGCCGACATGGAGCGCGTCGAGACCACCCTCCGTGGCGCGGTGCGGGACGAGGACCCCTACCTCTCCGACGTCGCCGGGCACCTGGTGAGCGCCGGCGGCAAGCGGCTCCGTCCGGCCCTGGCCGTGTGCGCGGCGTACGCGGCCAAGGGTCTGGGGCCCGTGGCCGACGACGCGGTCACCGGCGGTGTGTCGGTCGAGCTGGTCCACCTCGGGTCGCTCTACCACGACGACGTGATCGACGAGGCCGAGACCCGCCGGGGCGTCCCGTCGGTCAACGCCCGGTGGAGCAACATCGTGGCGATCCTCGCCGGCGACTACCTGCTCGCGCGGGCGTCGTCGCTCGCCGCGTCGCTCGGCGCCGACGTCGCCGCTCTCCTCGCCGAGACGATCGGCGAGCTGTGCCGCGGCCAGGTGCTCGAGCTGCAGCACCTCTTCGACGTCGACCGGTCGGTCGACATCTACACGGACGCGATCTCGGGGAAGACCGCGGCGCTCTTCGCGACCGCCTGCCGGGTCGGTGGGATGGTCTCGGCCGTCGACGACCCGACGCTGCGCGCGCTGACCGACTTCGGCCACCACCTCGGCATGTGCTTCCAGGTGGTCGACGACATCCTCGACGTCACCGCCACGGACGAGGCGCTGGGCAAGCCGGCCGGCAACGACATGCTCGAGGGCGTCTACACCCTGCCGGTCATCCACGCGCTCGGCGAGTCGGACGAGCTGCGCGACCTGCTCGGCCGCAAGGTCGACCGCGACGCGCTGCCGCGCGCACGCGCGCTCGTCACCGGCACCGACGGCGTGGACCGGGCCGTCGAGACCGCCCGCGGGCACGCCGCCGCCGCGAGCGAGGTGCTCCGCTCCACCTCCGCGCTCGACGCCGAGGTCGTCGCCGGCATGACCCGCCTCGTCGACACCCTCGTCACCCGCGAGTTCTGATCCCCGGCCCCCTCGGGCTTTTCGCGCCCAATACGCGCCGGAAACGTCGCGTTGCGCGCGTCGGAAGCTCCGGGCTGCGGTCGGGTCAGCGGTCCGGCCGGGGCCCGCTCAGTGATCCGGCGCCACCAACGCAAACGTCCGCCGAACCAGAGGGTCGAGCGACGTACCCTCACTCGAGTTGGCGAACACGAGCACGGTGGCGTCGAGACGGGAATCGTGCACGACCCGCACCGCGCTGCCCTCCATGTTGCCGGCGAACCCGCGACGGACGAACCGCGCTCCGCGCGGGCACCCGTCGAAGATGCAATAGCCCCGGCGGGTGAAGCCGATGACGCCGAGCCCGGCGCCACCGGTCCCGACCGTGTTGGCCGTCCGGGCGAGGCGCGGCGTCGGGAAGCTGCCACGCAGGAACGCCCGGGCGAACCGGAGGAGGTCCGGCGCATCCGACACCACGCCGATCGACGGGCCCGACAGGGTGAGCAGCGAGGTGAGCGGGTACAGGGCGGTCTCGACCTCGGTCGTCTGCGCGTCGTCGAACCACAGCACGCCCGAGACCGGGGCTCGCGGCGCGAGGTCCTCGGGCGCGTACCCGGTGCTGCGCAGGTGCAGCGGGCGGGCGACGTACCGGTCGATCGCGCGCCCGACCGTCGAGTGCGTGACGGCCGCGACGACCTCTCCGGCGAGGATCGTGTTCGCGTTCGAGTAGTGCGTCGCGGTGCCGGGCGCGGCGAGCAGCGGCGCGGTGCGGACCGGCTCGAGACTCTCGGTCGGCATGAACACCCGGTCGAAGTCGGCCGAGCGCAGGTCGTCGTGACGCGAGTCGGGGTCGTCCTTGTTGCCCCACGACCGCAGGCCACTCGAATGGTCGAGGAGCATGCGAACGGTGATGCGGCGGTCCCATCCGGGCACGTACCGCACCACCGGATCCGACAGCCGCAGGCGGTGGTCACGCACGAGCGCGAGGAGGGCCACGGCGGTGAACGCCTTGGACACGCTGGCGCTGAGGAACGGGCTGTCGGTCCGCATCGGCACGCCGCCGATCCGTCGAGTCGATCCCCGCGCCACCGTCACCGGTCGGTGCGACCCGACCTGGACCGCGACGATCACGCCGGGGGCGCGGGTCGCGTCCATCGCCGCGACGGCAACCCGGCGGAGCTCGGCGCGCGTCGGCGTCCGGGACCGATCCGACGCCCCGGCGGCCGGCGCCACGGCACCGACCAGCACCACCAGTACCGCGCCGAGCGCGATCCATCGCCGTCCCATGCCACCGGTTCGTGGCGCGACCCGGATCCGGATCACCGAGGGGTCGGGCGTCAGCGGGCGTCGAGCTGCGCCACGAGGGTCTTCGGTGCGACGACCCGGAAGGCGTCCTCGAGGATCGACCGCAGCTCTCCGTCGGTCACCGTGCGCGAGAGCCGTACGCCGATCCAGCCGCGGTGGCCGACGTAGGGCGGCCGGAAGAACACGGCCGGGTCCTCGTCGATCATCTGCTCCTGCACGCCGGGTGGCGCCGCGCACCAGATGCCGAGGATGCCGTCGCCGTGGTGGTCGTCGACGAACATCGCCAGCGTCTTCTTCCCGCGCACGAAGAACGACGGCGAGCCGTGGCTGAGCCGCTCCTCCACCTCCGGCAGCGCGGCGCACACCGCGCGCACCCGGGCGAGCTCGCGGTCGTGGGCCCTGGCGTTCATCCCCGCCACGCTACGTCCGCGCCGCGACCCTGCGTGGCAGCCCGCAGGCGAGCAGACAGCCGACGAGCAGCAGGCCGAGATCCACCAACGGGCTGACGCGCGTGCCGAGGAACGCCGACCCGCCGGCTCGCGTCCAGTGGTCGAAGCCCGTCAGCGCGAAGCCCGCGATCCCGCGCACCGCGACGAGCATGCCGACGGCACGGCGCACCGCGTGCCCGTGCTGTCCCCCCGTCATCGCCGGCGCGCGTTCGACCCCGACGAACACGAGGACGAACACCGCCAGCACGGCCAGGCTCGCAAGGAACCACGGCAGCTTCCACCCCCACCACCCCGCAGTCCCCGGCACCGGCAGGATGTCGAGCGCGTACATGGCCCCACCCACGATCGCCGCGGCGCTCAAGTGCCAGAGGAAGACCGTCATGATCCCGGCGTTGGCCGCCACGGTCGCCGTCCACACGCGGCGGCGCTGCAACCACCGTCGCGCGGGCGCTCGCAGCGCGGTGACGATCCCGACCTGCGCGACGTTGAGCACGACGATGCAGATCGTCGGCGGGCTCATGTTCGAGACCCGGGCGCCGGGGAGCCCCACCATCGACACCGGGTACGGGCCGACGGTCACGAACACCGCGAGGAGCGCCAGCGCGCCGAGCGCGACGAGCAGCGAGTCACGCGCCGAGTACCGGTCCCACTCCGCCGACAGGTGGAAGCCGAGCTCCTGCGCGAACGCGAACACGAACAGGTAGTTGAGGACCCCGACGACGCCGGCCGTGTCGGAGAGCCGCAGCGCGTCGACGATGACGACGAGCACCGGGAGGACGACGACGAGCAGCGCCGGCCGGCGCCGGTGGACCGCGAGCTGCGCCGGCGCGATCAGCGTGACGATCAGGTACACGGCGAGGAACCACAGCGGCTGGGCGGCGATGCGCGCGATCGAGTGGACCAGCCGCGGATCGAGACTCGTCCACTCGAGGACCCGCGCGCCGAGCAACCACGCCACCACGAACACGAGCGTCGGGCGCAGCAGTCGCTCGGTACGCGACGCGAAGAACGCGCCCGTGTCGAAGCCCGCACGCGCCTCGATCGTCCGTCGGGTCGCGAAGCCCCCGACGACGAAGAACAGCCCCATGACCTGGAAGAGCCACGTGACCGGCCGGAGTCCGTCGACGGTCGACAGCACGTTGCCGACCTCGATGCCGTGCGGCGTGCGTGCGATCGTCGCGACGAGCCAGTGGCCACAGACGACGGCGAGGATCGCGAGCGCCCGCAGGAAGTCGACGTAGCGGTCGCGCGTCGGCGGCGTGGCGTCGACGAGCGTCCGGACCGTCCCTGCCCGGTTGCGCCTCGCCACGACCGCATCCCAGCACACCGGCCACGGGTCCGGTCGCCATCCCTTCCGCCCGATGGCGGTGGCGGACCGGGCCGGTCCTACCGTGGACCGTTCCCGGCGCAGGAGGTCAGGATGCCACCGCTCCCCGGACCGCGAGGGCTCGCCGCCCTGCGGGCGCTGAAGGGTCTCGCCGACCGCCCGGTCCCGACCACCGAGTCCCTCGCCGCCCGGTACGGCCGCTCGTTCGTGCTGCGTCCCGGGCTCGGTTCCGTCGTCGTCGTCGGCGACCGGGAGCTGGTCAAGGTCGTGCTCACCGGCCCGCAGGACCGGTACCGGTGGGGACCGCTGTTCCGCATCCCGCTCGGTGTGTTCGCCGGCCCGACGTCGATCCTCGTGAGCGACGGCGACGATCACACCCGACGGCGACGGATCGTGCAGCCGGCCTTCGCGTTGCGCCGGCTGCAGACGTGGCGCGGTCACATCGTCACGGAGCTCGACCGGATGATCGACGCGCTGCCGGTCGACGAGCCGTTCGACCTCGCGCCGCGGATCCAGACCGCGGTCCGGCGCATCGTCGTACGCATCCTGTTCGGCGCGGAGCTCGACGCCGACGAGGTCGGGGACCGGCTCGCGCCTGCGGCCGCGTACGTGAACCGGCCCGTGGGCCGCCAGCTCCCCCATCCGTTCCCCCTCGGCGCACGCGAGCGCGCCCGCGCGTCACGCCGGTCCTTCGACGCGCTCCTCGACGCCGAGATCGCGCGCCGCGCCGGGTCCGGCCCCACCGAGCGCGACGACGTGCTCGACGTGCTCCTGGCCACGCCCGAGCTCACCCGCCAGGAGCTGCGCGACCAGGTCGTCTCGCTGATCGGCGCCGGCTACGACACGACGACGGCCACCGCGAGCTGGATGGTGCTGCGCGCCGCACCCGAACCCGAGGTGTGGTCACGTCTACGCGCCGAGGCCGACACGGCCGGATCCGACGACCAGCGCGCGTGGGCGGAGGCCGTCGTGCACGAGTCGTTGCGGATCCACCCGGCCGGTGCGTACGCGCCCCGGCTCGTGGTCAAGCCGTTCGACCTCGACGGCCACCACGTGGGACGCGGCAGCCTCGTCGCGTGGTCGCCGCTGCTGGTCGGACGCGACCCCGCCACCTGGCCGGACCCCATGCGCTTCGACCCCTCCCGCCACCACGACGGCTCGGAGCCGGAGTACGCATGGGTCCCCTTCGGCGCGGGGCCGCGCAGCTGCCTCGGCTTCGGCCTCGCCCGTACGAACCTCACCCTGCTCGTGTCCCGCCTCGCCCAGCGCGTCGACCTGCGGCGCGCCACCTCCGGGGTTCCCGAGGCGCTCCCGGGCGTGACCTCCCATCCGGTCGGCGGCGTCCCCGTCACGGTCACCGCCCGCCGCTGACCCGGCGCCCCGACTCCTCCGGGCTCAGGCGCCGAGGGTGGTGAGGGCGCCGAGGACGGCGAACCCGAGCACGAACACCAGGCCGACCTGCTCGCGCCCGTCCTCGAATGCCGTGGGCAGCATCACCGAGGCGATCATGGTGAGGATCGTCCCCGCCGCGAACGCGTTGACGGCGCCGAGCACCGTGGACGACGCGTCCCCGAGGAGCCACCGCCCGAGCGCGGCCGCGATCCCGCCGGCCAGCGCGATCGCGGTCCACATCAGGAGGATGCGCGCCTTCGGCCACCCGGCCCGGCGGAAGCCCGGTGTCGACGCCATGCCCTCGGGGAGGTTCGACATCAGCACCGCCGCCACCATCGCCCCGCTCACCGACGAGCCGCCGATGAGCGAGATCGCGATCGCGACCGATTCGGGGATGCCGTCGAGCAGCGCGCCGAGCGCGATCCCGACCGACCCGTGCTCACCCGGCGGCGCGTGCTTCGCGACGAGACGGTCGATCGCGTAGAACGTGAGCGCGCCGGCGGCGAGCGCGACGCCGGTCCAGCGCCGCCCGGCCTCGTGGTACGCGGGGACGCACAGCTCGAACGCGGCCGCCGCGACCAGCGTGCCCGCACCGAATCCCGCGACGAGCCCGAGCGCCTTACGCGGCACCACCCAGGCGAGCGCGATCCACGCGCCCAGCAGGAGCGACAGCTGCCCGACGAACGCCCAGAGCCCGGCCTCGAGCACGGAGCCGGTCAGGCCGACTCGGCGCGCTCGGTGATCGCGCGCTCGGCCTCGTCGACCTCGGTGAGGAACCGCACCACCGCGTCGTTGAACCCGTTCGGCGCCTCGGCCATGAGGCCGTGCGCCGCGCCCGAGAGCACCTCGAGGCGCGCGTGCGGGATGAGCTCGGCGAGCTCCTCCGCGTCGCCGACCGGCGTGAGCGCGTCCTGCGATCCGGTGATGACGAGGACGGGCACCCGGATCGTGTGCAGCTCCATGCGCAGCTCGTCCGGCGCGTCGAGGATGGCGCCGACCTGGGCGACGAAGGTGTCGGGCGACTGCTGCAGCACCACCCGGGCGATGAGGTTGAGCCAGATCCCGAACCGTCGGCGCAGCCGCGGACCGACCAGCCACTGCAGCGCCTCGTCGCCGAGCGCGGCCATGCCGTCGCGCGCCACCGCCTCGGCCCATTCCTGGAGCAGCTCCCGCCGCCACTGGTGGTGACGGCACGCCGTGCAGGCGAGCACCACCGACCGGGTCCGGTGCGGGTGCAGCACACCGATGATCTGGGCGATGACCCCGCCCATCGACGCGCCCATCACGTGGGCGCGGTCGATGCCCTCCTGGTCCATCACGGCGATGACGTCGAGGGCCATCCGCTCGAGGGAGTAGGGCTCGGGTGCGGGGCCGGTGCGGCCGACGCCCCGGTTGTCGATCGTGATGCACCGGAAGCGGCGACCCATGGCGAGCCGCTGGAGCGCCCAGCCGCGCGAGTCCGTGCCCAGGCCCTGGATCATCACGAGCGGCGTGGCGTCCCGACGCCCGAAGACGTCGTAGTGGATCGTCATGCCGTCGTCGACGACGACCTCCGACACGCTGACTCCCTTGCTCTCCGGGGCGCTCGCGATCGCGAACGCTCAGGGTACCCAGCCCCGGCGTCCCGTCGTGGCCGGGATGCCCACGAACCGGCCGGACGGGACGAAGCTAGGCCAGTTGGTGCACCGCGTGGCGGACGGCCTCGGCCAGCTCGGCCGCCGAGAGCGGATCCCGGTCGCCGACGGCACCGACGACGATCGGCTCGCCCACGACGATGCGCCAGCCCGTGAACGCGAGGCCGAGCGGTCCGGACGGCTTCACCGACACCGGGACGACCGGGTAGCCGAGCGCGGCGACGAGCAGGTCGGTCGGCGGGACGCCGCCGCCGGTGCGCAGCCAGTGGAGGCCGAGCGGGAGCGCGGCCACGTGCCCGGCCCGCAGCGCGGCGCCGAGGTCCCCGGCGTAGCCGCCGATGCTGCCGAGCTTCCGGGCGAGGTCCGCGACGACCGGCCACTCCGGCGTGCCGACGATCCGCAGGCGGCGCCCGACCTCTTGGCGCACCGCGGCGGTGAGCGCGGTGGGTTCGAGCACCCCGGTCCCCCGGTTGGAGACGAGCAGCGCCGGGCCCTCGGCCGGGATCCGCGACGCGCCCGTGACCCGCACGGGCGTGATCCGGGAGAACAGCGGCGCGACCAGGTCCTGGAGCTGGGGGTCCGCCCCGAACGGGTCGATGCCGTAGCGGCCGTCGATGCGGCGGCGCAGGACGTCGAGGGGGGCCACGTCCTGGGTCCGGTCGAGCTCGACCCCGAAGACCGGCAGCGTCGCGACCTCAGCCACGGGACACCTCCGCGATCGGGACCGCGGGCCGTAGCGGCGTCACCGTTCCCCACTCGTACAGCTCGGTGCAGACGTCGTGGGTGGAGCGCAGCTCGCCGAGTCCGAGGATCGACTCGGCGCGCGAGCCGTCGGCGGCGCTCCCCCGCTGGAGCACCTCGAGGACGTGGGGCGGCGCGGGCGCACCGGCGAGCTCGACGGCCTGGGCGGCGAGCCGCCACATCGGGCCGAGCGTCGGGACGGGGACCCGGCCGCCGAGCCGGACCGCCTGCCACACGCTCGCCGCGCCCGGACCGACGACGTTCACCGGACCGTCGAAGTCGTTGAACAGCGCCTGTACGACCGCACGGGCGACGTCGTCCGCGTGCACGAGCTGGAACACGGGGTCGGCGAGCGCCGGCACGGGCACCGCCGGCAGCCGCAGCACCCGACCGAGCGGGCTCGGCATGTGCGAGCCCGCGATGGTCGCGACCCGGAGCGCGGCGACCGGGATGTCGAGGCGGCGGCCGACGTCCGCGGCCCGGGCCTCGAGCGCGAGGAGCGTGCGGCCGAACGGCGTCGTCGGCGCGACCGCGGCGTCCTCGTCGGGCACGCCGGGTCGGCCGGGACCGCGCCCGTAGACGGCGATGCCGCTGCGGAGCGCGATGCGCGAGAGGCGTCCGGCACGGGCCGCGCCCCCCAGGGCCGCGACGGCGCACCCTTCGGTGTACCGGGCCGCGAGCTTCGCCGGCAGTCGCGAGCCCGGCTCGTAGATCCCGACGTGCGCGACGGCGTCGGGGGCGAAGTCGGCGGCGAACGCCGCGAGCCGGTCGCGCTCGCGCGGATCGATGCGGCGGAACTCACTGTGCCGCAGCCGTCGCCGCGGCGGCACGAAGTCGGCCCCGACGATCTCGGTGACCTCACGCCGCTCCTCGAGCAGCTGCGCGACGCGGGTGCCGACCTCACCGCCCATTCCCGTGATCAGTACGCGCATCAGCCCTCCGGAGAGACCGGTCGGTCAGGCTACCGATCGGCAGCGTCGCGCCCGCCCTTGACGTCGGGCACCTGCGGAGGTCCCGAGAGGAACTGACGGAAGTCCCACGGTCCCGACCGGCGACGGCCCGGGCCCACTACGACCCGCGATCACGCCTGGTTGCGCTCGAAGATGATCCGCAGCCCGTGGAGCGTGAGCCACGGCTCGTGGTGCTGGATCGTGTGCGAGAACGGCATGATCAGCTCGGCCGGGCCACCGGTCGCGACCACGGTGCACTCGCCCAGCTCGGCGGCGAAGCGGTCGACGATGGCGTCGATCTGCCCGCTGAAGCCGTAGATCAGACCCGACTGGATCGACTCGACCGTCGACTTGCCGATCACGTTGCGCGGCGGCACGAGCTCGACCCGCCGCAGCGCGGCGGCCCGCCCGAAGAGCGCGTCCATCGAGATCTCGATGCCCGGGAAGATCGCGCCGCCGAGGTACTCGCCCTTCGCGCTCACCGCCTCGACGGTGTTCGCGGTGCCGAAGTCGACGACGATCGTCGGGCCGCCGTAGAGCTCGTACGCCGCGACCGCGTCCGCGATGCGGTCGGGCCCGACCTCCTTGGGGTTGTCGTAGAGGATCGGCATGCCGGTGCGGACCCCGGGCTCGAGCACGAGCGCGTCGAACCCGAAGTAGCGCGTCGTCATCGCGCGCAGCGCGGCGGTCACGCTCGGCACGCCGGAGCACACCGCGACGCCGGTCACCTGGTCGTCGAACGAGAAGCCGTGGAAGCCGAGGAACTGCTGGATCATCAGCGCGAGCTCGTCGGAGGTACGCGACGCGTCCGTGGCGATCCGCCAGTGGTCGGCGAGCTCGGCGCCGTCGAACAGGCCGATCACGGTCTGGGTGTTGCCGGTGTCGATCGCGAGCAGCATCCGGTCAGGCCTCGGGGGTCACGTCGTGGAGGAAGTCGAACGCGAGGTCGAGCGCCGGCGCGCTGTGCGTGATCGCACCGACCGAGATGAACTCGGCGCCGGTGTGCGAGTACGCACCGACCGTCTCGAGGTCGATGCCGCCCGAGATCTCGAGCGGGACCAGCCCGTCGACCGCGTCGACGCACGACCGCACGTCGTCGGGGCTCATGTTGTCGAGCAGGATCAGGTCGGCGCCGGCGGTGACCGCCTCGTGGACCTGGGCGAGCGTGTCGCACTCGACCTCGACGATGCGGCCCGGCCACCGGGCCCGGCTGCGCGCGACCGCGGTCCCGAGGTCCATCACTGCGAGGTGGTTGTCCTTGATCAGCACCGCGTCGCTCAGGCACTCCCGGTGGTTGAACCCGCCCCCGGCGCGCACCGCCGCCTTCTCGAGCGCCCGGAGCCCGGGCAGCGTCTTGCGGGTGTCGCGGATCCGCGACCGCCCGCCGCACGCCTCGACGTAGCGGTGGGTCAGCGTCGCGATCCCGGACGCGTGCTGGAGCAGGTTGAGCGCGGTGCGCTCGGCGCCCAGGATCGAGCGCAGATCGCCCTCGACGAGCGCGAGGCGCTGGTCGGTCTCGATCCCGTCGCCGTCCGCCGCCGCCCACTCGACCCGGATCGTCGGATCGACCTGGCGGAAGACCTCGGTCGCCGCCGCGCTCCCGGCGAGCACGCCGAAGCGGCGGGCCGCGATCGCGACGGTCGCGACCGTCTGCTCGGGGATCGTCGCCACCGACGTGAGATCACCGAGGATCCCGAAGTCCTCGGCGAGCGCACGCCCCACCAGCTCGCGCAGGACCTCGGCCGGCGGATCGAAATCGCCGCTCACGCCCGCACCTCCGCGGGCAGAGGGACGAACGTCAGCGGACCGCCGCGGCCGACGAAGCGCCCGGCGAACGAGTCGCTCGTCGCCGGGAAGTCGAGCCGCGTGTGCGTGCCCCGGCTCTCCTCGCGTGCGGTCGCCGCGGCCACCAGGGTGCGGGCGACGGTGAGGAGGTTCCGCAGCTCGTGGCCGGCGATGTCGGGCGTCGGCACGTCGACCGCCACCACCTCCGCCACCGCGCCGAGGCTGGCGGCGTCCCGCAGCACGCCGGCGCCCACCGTCATGGCGTGCTGGAGCTCGCCGAGCGTCACCGCGCCGACCGGCGGCGCCGGCGCCACGATCGCCGGCTCGTCGAGCGCCACCCCGCGCAGCACGCCGGTGGCCTCGGGGCCGTCCTTGCCGGCGGCGATGGCCTCGACGATGCGAGGCGCGAACACGAGGCCGTCGAGGAGCGAGTTCGACGCCAGCCGGTTCGCACCGTGCACGCCCGAGCAGGCGGCCTCGCCGCACGCCCAGAGCCCCGGCAGCGTGGACGCGCCGTCGAGGTCGGTGGCCACCCCGCCCGACAGGTAGTGCGCGGCGGGTGCGACCGGCAGGAAGTCGGTCCGCGGATCGAGCCCGGCCCGTTGCGCCGAGGCGAAGATCGTCGGGAAGCGCTCGGGGAAGTCCGGGATCGACGTGGTGTCGAGCCACAGGTGGTCGAGCCCACGGTCGACCATCCGGCGGGCGATCGCGCGCGCCACCACGTCGCGCGGCGCGAGGTCGGCGCGCTCGTGCTCGTCGACCATGAACCGGACACCGTGCTCGTCGCGTAGGACCGCGCCGTCACCGCGCAGCGCCTCGGACAGCAGGGGCCGCGGCATACGCGGGTCGTCCATCGCCGTCGGGTGGAACTGCATGAACTCGACGTCGGTCACCGCGACGCCCGCCCGCAGCGCCATCGCGAGGCCGTCGCCGGTGGACACCGCGGGGTTCGTGGTGACCGAGAACAGCTGACCGGCGCCGCCCGTGGCGAGCACCGTGTGACCGGCGCGGAACTCGCGCGTGACCCCGTCGGCACCGATCGCGGTGACCCCGACGCACCGACCGCCGGCGACGATCAGGTCCACCGAGAAGCAGCGCTCGTGCACGGCGATCGCCCCGAGCCCGGTCGCGGCGTCGCCGAGCGCCCGCTCGATCTCCGCGCCGGTGGCGTCACCGCCGGCGTGGACGACCCGGGGCAGGGAGTGGCCACCCTCGATCGCGAGCTCGAGCGCACCGTCGCGCATGTCGAACTGCGCGCCCAGCTCCATCAGCTCGCGCACCCGGCGCGGGCCCTCGGTCACGAGCACGTGGACCGCGTCGACGTCGCACAGTCCGGCGCCGGCGACGAGCGTGTCCGACTCGTGCAGCTCGGTGGAGTCCGGCGCGTCGAGCGCCGCCGCCACCCCGCCCTGCGCGTACCAGGTGGCCGAGTGGACCAGGTCGCCCTTGGTGACGATGGCGACCGACCAGCCGCGCCGGGCCGCGTGGATCGCGGTCGACAGCCCGGCGATGCCGCTCCCCAGCACCAAGAGATCCATCGGGCGACTCTAGGAGGCGACCCGTGGCGCGGGCCCGTCCGGGACCCGGACCCCGGAGTCGACGGTGACGACGGCCCCGGTGACGTCGAGCAGCACGTTGTCGATCAGGCGGGCCCGGCCCAGGCGGGCGGCCACCGCGACGACCACCGGTCCGGTGAGCGACGCGACCGGCTGGAGCTCCGCTGCGGTGCGCACCTCCACGTACTCCGGCGCCAGGCGCGGCTCCTGCGCGATCCGGTCGCGCACCACGGAGGCGACGCCGGCGGCGTCGCGCTCGCCGGCCCGCACCGCGTCCGCACCGGCGAGCAGCGCGGCGTGCAGGGCGGGGGCGGCGGCCCGCTCGTCGGCGGTGAGGTACGCGTTCCGGCTCGACATCGCGAGCCCGTCCGCCTCCCGCACCAGGGGGCAGCCGACCACGGTGACGGGCAGGTTCAGGTCCGCGGCCATGCGGGTGACGACGGCGAGCTGCTGGAAGTCCTTGCGCCCGAAGTACGCGCGGCACGGCCCGACGATCGAGAAGAGCTTCGTGACCACGGTGGTGACCCCGTCGAAGTGCGTGGGGCGTGCGGCCCCGCACAGCCCCTCGGTGAGACCCGCGACGTGCACCGTCGTCCGGGGCGGTCCGTCCGGGTACATCTCCTCGCCGCCGGGGACGAACAGGACGTCGACCCCCGCGGCGGCCGCGAGCGCGGTGTCGCCCTCGGGGTCGTGCGGGTACGCGGAGAGGTCCTCGTTCGGGCCGAACTGCGTCGGGTTGACGAACGACGTCACGACGACGAGGTCGCACTCGGCGCGGGCGTGCTCCATCAGGGACCGGTGGCCCGCATGGAAGAAGCCCATCGTCGGGACGAGCCCGACGGTGCCGCCGGCGGCACGCGCGGCGTCGGTCAGCTCGCGCAGCCCGGCGATGGTCTCCACGGTCCTCACCCCAGCACCTCCTCGATCCGGACGTCGGTCCCGGCGAGGCGCGCGGCCCGGCGGGCGGCGGCCCGGTACAGGTCGCGCTCCCCGTCCGGGATCGCCCCGAGGTGCGTGGCGATCGTCGCGGCGTCGCCCCGGGCCGCCGGTCCGGTGAGCGCGGCCCGCGGGCCGAGGTCCGCGACGTTCTCGACCGTCGCGCGCACGAGCGGGAGGAACACCTCGAGCGGAACGTCGGTGCACGCGGCGGCCTGGGCCATGAGCGCGACCACGTGGTTGCTGACGACGCACGCGGCCGCGTGGTAGCCGCCTCGCGCCGCGTCCGCGACCGGGAACGGCACCAGGCCGATCGTGCGCGCCAGCTCGGCGACCTCGGCGTCGCCGGCCACGGCGGCGAAGGCCCCGTCGAGCCGGGTCACGCCGATCTCGGGCGACGGGAGCGACTGCAGCGGGTGCAGCGCGCCCACCCGGCACGGCAGGGTGCCGAGCGCGTCGAGCCCGCGCGCGCCCGACAGATGAACCACGAGCGCGTCCGGCCGCACCGCCGGCGCGACGCGCGCCGCCGCGTCGCCGATCGCGTCGTCGGGCGTCGCGATCACCACCAGATCGGCGTCCGCGACCGCCGTCGCGACATCGGTGGGCTCCACGGCGAAGCGCGCCGCGCCCGCGACCACGCTCGGCGCGTCGGGATGGCGACCGGCGACGCCGACGACCCGCGCGCCCGCGGACGCGAGCGCGCTCACGACGGTCAGCCCCGCGCGTCCGGGCCCCACCAGGGCGACGCGACGGGACGCGGGATCGCTCACGACATCTCCTGCGGGATGCGACCGGGGGGTCGGGTTCCGACCGATGCGGGTCCGGGCCGGTTCAGGGGAGCCGCAATGCTACCGGCGCGCGGCGGACGCCTTCCCAGCCGCCGACGGGGCCGGGCGCCAGATCCGGCGCGACGTCGTGGAGGGGTGCGAGGACGAAGGCGCGCGCCGCCATCCGGGGGTGCGGGAGCGTCAGCGCCGGGTCGTCCGAGACGAGCTCGTCGAAGCGCAGCACGTCGACGTCGAGCGTGCGGGGACCCCACCGCTCGGCCCGGACGCGCGCCGCCGCCGCCTCCGCCGCGTGCGCGACCCCGAGCAGCGCCGCCGGTGTGAGCGTCGTGTCGACGGCGACCACGGCGTTGAGGTAGTCGTCCTGCACGGGGCCGCCGACCGGGTCGGTCTCGTAGACGGCCGACACCGCGACGACGGTGACGCCGTCGGTGGCGGCGAGGTGGTCGACGGCCAGCTGCAGGTGGCCGAGCCGGTCGCCGAGGTTGGACCCGAGGCCCAGGTACGCGCGACTCACGCGGAGATGCGGACGCCGACGTGGTCCAGCGCCGCGGGCACCGGGGGCCGGAGCTTGCGGACCGTCACGGTGACGCCGGTGACCCGGGCGTCCTCGCGGCACGCCTCGGCGATGCGCGCGGCGAGCCGCTCGAGCAGCTGGTGCCGTTCGGACTCGACGATCCGGACCACCGCCGCGATCACGGACGCGTAGTCGATGGTGTCGGCGAGGTCGTCGGAGACTCCGGCCGGACCGAGGTCGACCGCGAGCTCGAGGTCGACCCGGAACGGCTGGGCGCGCAGCTGCTCCTCGGGCAGCACGCCGTGCACCCCGAGGATCTCGAGACCCTCGACGAGGATCGTGCCCACGTCAGGCCTGGCTGCCGGACCGCAGGATCCGGTCGTCGACCGTGATCGAGACGATCTCGCGACCGACCGCGCCGAGCTCGCGGTTCGTGAGCCGCTCGACGAGCTGCGTCGCGTGCGGGCCCTCGTCGACGAGGCCGGTGTAGAGCAGGTAGCCCGCGAGGACCCCGACGAGCCGGTCGCCGAACTCCTCGTGGTGCAGCAGGATCCGCTCGTGGGGGACGTCGAGACGCCGGGCCACGGACTCGTAGATGACCGGCAGACGGTCGGCGAGCTCGTCGTGGCGACCGAGCGGCACGTGCTCGCACGCGATCCCCGCCTCGGCGTAGGCGTGCAGGTTGTGGGGCGAGTCGAGCAGCGAGATCACCCGCGTGAAGCCGTTCTGGGCCAGCCAGATCAGCTCCTCCTGGCGGCGGATCTTGCGGTGGTTGCGCGCGAAGCCGCCGGGGCGCTCCGACGCCGCGAGCCGGTCCTTGATGATCCAGCAGAACATCCGCGGCTCGAGCCCCTGGGCCCATCGTCCCCGCAAGGTCGTCATCGCGTCTCCACCATCTCCCGTCGCGCGACCGAGGCGCGTGCCATCGCTCCCAACACCGCGGCCGCCTGGACCGCTCCCCGGACGTCGTGCACGCGCACCATCGACGCGCCGCGCTCGAGCGACCACACGACGGTGGCGAGCGTCGCGTCGTCGCGCGCCGCGGGGTCGTCCTCGTCGACGATGCGGCCGAGGAAGGACTTGCGCGACGTCCCGACCAGCACCGGCACGCCCACGCCGGCGATGAGCTCGGGCAACGACGCCAGCAGCTCGAGGTTGTGGTCGATCGTCTTGCCGAACCCGATGCCGGGGTCGGCCATCAGCGCGTCGTCGGCGATCCCGGCCGCCCGGGCGGCGTCGAGCCGCTCCCGGAGGAATGCGGTGACCTCGCGCACGACGTCGTCGTACCGGGGGGCCCGCTGCATGGTGCGCGGCTCGCCCTGCATGTGCATCGCGACGTAACCCGCACCGGCCCGCGCGACCACCCCGAGGAGCTCGGGATCGGCCCGGCCCGCGGACACGTCGTTGACGATGGTGGCCCCGGCGGCGAGGGCCGGCTCCGCGACCGCGGCCTTGGTGGTGTCCACGCTCACCGGCACCGTGGTCTCGGCGACGAGCGCCTCGATCACCGGCAGCACGCGGGCGAGCTCAGTGGGGGCGTCGACGGGGTCGGCCCCCGGGCGGGTCGACTCGCCACCGATGTCGAGGACGGCGGCCCCGGCGGCGGCGAGGTCCCGGCCGTGGGCGATCGCGGCCTCGGGCGCGACGAAGCGGTCACCGTCGGAGAAGGAGTCGGGGGTGACGTTCACGACACCCATCACCGGCCCCGAGATCGTCGCCCACCGGAACATCAGGCCCGCCAGACTACAAGGCCGCTCCCCCGGTCCCCCGAGGCCGAACCGGCCGGCGCGACGGGCCCGGATGCGAGGAGGGGTCCGGAGCGGCCGGAACGGAGATCAGCGGCGTCCGGGGCTGCCGATGAGCGACATCGCCTCGGCGCGCGTCGCCGCGTTGGCCTTGAAGATGCCCCGCACCGCGGAGGTCACCGTCAGCGTCCCGGGCTTGCGCACGCCGCGCATCGACATGCACAGGTGCTCGCACTCGATCACCACGAACACACCCTTGGGCTGGAGGACCTCCACCATCGCGTCCGCGACCTGGGAGGTGAGGCGCTCCTGGACCTGCGGGCGGCGGGCGTAGCCCTCGACCAACCGGGCGAGCTTCGAGAGCCCGGTGATGCGACCGTCGTCGCCGGGGATGTACGCCACGTGCGCGACGCCGTGGAACGGGACGAGGTGGTGCTCGCACGCGCTGTACAGCGGGATGTCGCGCACCATCACCATCTCGTCGTGCTGGGCCTCGAAGGTGACCGTCAGGTGCTGGGACGGATCCTCGCGGAGACCGACGAAGATCTCCGAGTACATGCGCGCGACGCGGTCGGGTGTCGCCTTCAGCCCGTCGCGGTCGGGGTCCTCGCCCACGGCGACGAGGATCTCGCGCACGGCGCGGGCGATGCGGTCGAGGTCGACGGACTGGTCGGGGGTCGTCACTCCGGGCTCCCGGGCTCGCTGATGCCGAGCGCAGATGGTCGCGCACCGCCGAGCTCGGGGGTCGTCTCGGGCGTCACGTCCGAGAGGATCTCGGCCACCTCGTCCGCTTGGAGCGTTTCGCGCGCGAGGAGCGCCTGGACCAGGCGGTCGAGGGTCGCCCGGTGCTCGCGCAGCAGCCGCTGCGCCGTGGCGTGGGCGTCGCCGAGCAGCGCCCGGACCTCGACGTCGATCCGGGCGGCGAGCTCGTCGGAGTAGTCGGGCGTCGAGGAGAAGTCGCGGCCGAGGAACACCTCGCCCTGCGGGTGGCCGAGCCGCATCGGACCGAGGCGCTCGCTCATGCCGAACTCGGTGACCATCTGGCGGGCGATGGTGGTCGCCCGGTCGATGTCGTCGCGGGCGCCGGTCGTGGGATCGACGAAGACGAGTTCCTCGGCGGCCCGCCCTCCGAGCAGCATCGCGAGCTGCGCGCGCAGCTCGGAGCGTCGGACGAGGAAGCGGTCCTCGGTCGGCAGGCTCAGCGTGGAGCCGAGCGTCTGACCGCGCGGGATGATCGTGATGCGGTGCACCGGGTCGGTGCCGGTGGCGTGGCCGACGAGCGCGTGTCCACCCTCGTGGTACGCGATGACCCGGCGCTCCGGGTCCGAGATCAGCCGGCTGCGCCGCTCGGGACCGGCGACCACGCGGTCGATCGCCTCCTCGAGCTCCGGTTCGCCGATGGCCGCGTGGTCGCGGCGGGTGGCGAGCAGCGCCGCCTCGTTGACGAGGTTCTCGAGGTCGGCACCGGTGAAGCCCGCGGTCCGGCGCGCGAGCAACGCGAGGTCGACGTCGGGCGCGACCGTCACGTCGCGCGTGTGCACCCGCAGGATCGCGACGCGCCCGTCGAGGTCCGGTCGGTCGACCACGATCTGGCGGTCGAAGCGACCCGGACGCAGCAGCGCCGGGTCGAGGATGTCGGGCCGGTTCGTCGACGCGAGCACGATCACGCCGCTGCGCGCGTCGAAACCGTCCATCTCGACGAGCAGCTGGTTGAGGGTCTGCTCGCGCTCGTCGTGACCACCACCGACGCCGGTCCCGCGTTGACGGCCGACGGCGTCGAGCTCGTCGACGAAGATGATCGCGGGCGCCGCCGCTTTCGCCTGCTCGAACAGCTTGCGGACGCGTGACGCGCCGACGCCCACGTACATCTCGACGAAGTCGGATCCCGACAGCGAGAAGAACGGCACCTTCGCCTCGCCCGCGACGGCGCGCGCGAGCAGCGTCTTGCCGGTGCCGGGCGGACCGGCGAGCAACACGCCCTTGGGGATGCGCGCGCCCATCCGCTCGAAGCGGGTGGGGTCGACGAGGAAGTCGCGGATCTCGGCCAGCTCCTCGACCGCCTCGGGCAGCCCGGCCACGTCGGCGAAGGTCACCGGTGACCCGCGCACCGGCTTGGCACGCCGACCGAACTCGAGGAGCGCACGCCCGCCGCCGGCCTGGCGCAGGACGAGCACCACGATCGCGAAGATGAAGAGGAACGGCAGGAGCCCCACGAGGACCCCGACCACCCGGTTCTGCGGCTGCGAGTCGACCGTGAACGGCACACGCGATCGGGTGATGGTCCCGGTGATGCCGTCGGCGGCCTGCTCCGGGATCGCGGTCGTGAACTCACGGCCGGCCCGGGTGGTCCACCGCAGCTCGTGGTCGCGGTCGAGCAGCGTCACGGACCGGACCCGACCGGCGCGCAGCTGGGCGGCGAAGGTGCCGAGGCCCCGCTCGGGCGGCGCGGCGGGCGCCGGCCACCACGCCCACGCGAGCAGGCCGACGATCACGATCGCGGCGGCGATCCCGCCCCAGAGTCGCTGTCGGTTCTTCATCGTCGGGCCCCTTCGCAGCCCGCCAGGCTACCCGCCCGATATCGCCCGATTCCCCGCCGCGGCGACCGTGCCAGGATCGCACCGTGCGCGCCTGGGTGGTCCACGAGCCGGGCCCGATCGACTCGGGTCCCCTGCGACCGGTCGACCGCGCGGTGCCCGAGCCGACGGTCGGCGAGATCCGCGTGCGGGTCCGGACGTGCGGGGTGTGCCGGACGGACCTCCATCTCGCCGAGGGCGACCTGCCCCCGCACGCGCCCGACGTCGTCCCGGGCCACGAGATCGTCGGCACCGTCGACGCGCTCGGCCCCGGTGCGGCGCGCTTCGGCCTCGGCGAACGGGTCGGGGTGGCGTGGCTCCGGCACACGTGCGGCCGGTGCCGCTTCTGCCGGCGCGGCGACGAGAACCTCTGCGTCGAGCCGCGCTTCACCGGCTGGGACGCCGACGGCGGGTACGCCGAGTACGCGGTGGTCGACGAGCGGTTCGCGTACGCGATCCCCGACCGGTTCGACGACGAGCACGCGGCACCGCTCCTGTGCGCGGGCATCATCGGATACCGGTCGCTGCGGCGCGCCGCGCTCCCGCGCGGCGGACGCCTCGGCATCTACGGATTCGGCGCCTCCGCCCACCTGGCCGCGCAGGTCGCGATGGCCGAGGGAGCGGAGGTGCACGTGATGACCCGTGCCCCCGAGGCGCGGGTCCTCGCGCTCGAGCTGGGAGCGGCGTCGGCCGGCGACACGTTCGACCGGCCGCCGGTCCCGCTGGACGCCGCGATCCTGTTCGCGCCGGCGGGCGAGATCGTGCCGGCCGCGCTCGGCGCGCTCGACCGCGGCGGGACACTCTCGATCGCCGGGATCCACCTCACCGACGTGCCCCCACTGCGCTACCAGGAGCACCTCTTCCAGGAGCGCCAGCTCCGGAGCGTCACCGCGAACACCCGGCGCGACGGCGAGGAGTTCCTCGCGGTCGCCGCGGACATCGACCTGCACGTCGAGACCACGGCGTATCCCCTGGCCGCCGCCGACCGCGCGCTCTCGGATCTCGCGCACGACCGCGTCAACGGCGCGGCCGTGTTGCGCGTGGACTAGCCGCGCCGACCGGTCAGGGCCAGCAGCCGGGTCTGCAGCGGGGCGTCGTCCGGGACCGGCACCGGCGGATCGAAAAGGCCCGAGCCGGCGAACTCGTCGACGTGGGGCGCCGCGTACTCGTAGACCGCGGCGACGAGCTCGGGATCGAGCGCCTCGTCGGCGCCGATGGCGCGGGCGAGGTCCCAGGTGTGGATCAGGGCGTCGGCGGTCATCTCACCGAGGTACCCGCCGACGGGCGTCGGCCCGCGGGACAGGGCCACGGTGCCCCCGGCGACGTCGGCGGCGCGGAACGCGTCGACGGACGCCGCGGCGGCCTGGTCCCAGTGCGTGTGCGGGTCGTCGCCGAGGACGTCGCCGTCGAACCGGTCCCCGACGTCGGCGACCGTCGCGCCCCCGAGCAGCGGCGGCGCCCAGAGCTGTTCGACGGTGACGTGCCGCACGAGCGCGCGCACGTCCCACTCGGTGCAGGGCGTCGGGGCGTCCCACTGGTCGGGCGCGATCGCGTGGACGGCACGGGTGAACCCGGCGACCGCCCGGGCGAACCCCTCCTGCGGATCCGGCATGGCGGACCTCCTCGTTCCCGCCCGGCGCGGTGCCGGACGCGGCCACCGCGAGTCTCGCGCCGGACGGACCGCTCGGTCCCGGGTCCGCCTACTCGACCCAGACGACGACCTCGTTGAGGTGCCGGAACTGCTCGGCGACGTCGAGTCCGTAGCCCACGACGAACTTCGGCGGGATGGTGAAGCCCACGTACTTGAGGTCCGGATCCGACTTCTGCTGACCCTCCTTGAGGAGAAGGGTGCAGACCTCGAGCGAGGCGGGGTCGCGCGCGAGCAGCGTGCGGCGCAGGTAGTTGAGCGTCAGCCCGGAGTCGACGATGTCCTCGACGATGAGGACGTGGCGATCCGACAGATCGAGGTCGAGGTCCTTGATGATCCGCACGACGCCCGAGGTCCGCGTCGCTGCGCCGTAGGACGAGACCGCCATGAAGTCGAACTCGACGGGGAGGTCGATCGCGCGTGACAGGTCGCTCATGAACATGAACGCGCCCTTGAGGACGCCGACCAGCAGCGGCGGGCGCCCCTCGTAGTCGCGCGTGATCTGCGCGCCGAGCTCGGCGATGCGGTGCTGGAGGTCTTCGGTCGACACGACCGTCTCGCCGAGCCGGGACCGATCCATGCGCGTCACCGTACCGTCCGGGGACCGTCACGGTGGAGCCGACCGTGGGAGCGCCGCACCCGCCGGCCACCGGCCAGCTCGGTCGCGACCGCGCGGCCCTGCACGACGGCCAGGACCCGCTCGATCTCGTCGGCCGACGGCGGGGGCGGCCCGAGCCAGCGGCGCAGCGCCCGCCTCGCGAGCGCGACCGGCGCGCCCCGCAGCACCCGGGTCGACGGCCGCTCGGGATCCGCCTCGGTCAGCAACGCGTCAGCCAGCTCGTCGAGCAGCTCGGACTCGGCCCGCAGGAGATCGGCCTGCCGCGCCAGGACCGGGACCAGGTCCCGCTCCGCGCCGCGCCCGAGCATCGGCAGCAGCTCGTGGCGCACCCACGACCGCCGGAACCGCGGATCGCGATTGGTCTCGTCGTCGACGGTCGGCAGGCCGCGCGTGCGGACGACGGCGCGCACGTCGGCGCGCCGGAGCCCGAGCAGCGGCCGGACGATCGCGCCGCGCCGCGCCGGCATGCCCGCCAACCCCGCGGTCGCGGACCCGCGCATCACGTTCAGGAGCACGGTCTCGGCCTGGTCGTCGGCCGTGTGACCCACGAGGATCGCGGTGGCGCCGAGCTCCTCCCGCGCGAGCTCGAGCGCGGCGTAGCGCGCGTCGCGCGCCCGGGCCTCGAGATTGGTGCCGGCGCCGACCACGACGCGCACACCGTGCGTCCCGACCCCGAGCGCGTCCGCCGCGGCGCGCACGACGAAGAGATCCCGGTCCGAGCCGGGTCGCAGTCCGTGGTCCACGTGCACGGCGGTCGGTGCGAGTCCCGCCTCCGCCGCGAGGATCAGCAGCGCGACCGAGTCGGGTCCACCCGAGCACGCGACGGCGACCGGTGCGACCAGCCCCGCGAAGTCGGGCGCCGGGTCAGCGGGCGACGACGGCGCCGACGCGGGCGAGCCACTCATCGGGTGCGGTCAGCTCGGCGAGGGTGGGCAGCGCGTCCGGTCCGCTCCACGCGGCGTCGAGGGCCCGGAAACCGGCGCGTGCGGTGACCGCGTCGACGAAGGCCTCCCCGACCTCGTACTGACGCAGCTTCATCTCGAGGCCCATGAGCCGGTGCAGCAGCGCGGTGGCGCCCCGGGCGTTGCGGCGGGACGAGAGCACGCTCGCCATCCGCGCCTGCCCCTCCACCATCTCGGCGCCGAGCTGGTTCATCACCGCGTTGCCGTGCCCCTCGAGCAGCGACATCAGCGCCTGGACACGATCCATCGCGGCGCGCTGCTCGTCGTTGGCGAACAGGCCGACGACCCCGCGCTCGTCGATCGGGTTGCGCCCGGCCCGCACCGCGTCGGCGGCCCGACCGACCGCGGCGAAGAACAGCCCGGGATCGGGCTCGATCCCGCCGAGCAGCGCGTGCACCTGGTCGAGGAAGTAGCCGTGCAGCCACGGGACGCCGGTGAACTGGGCGCGGTGCGTGACCTCGTGAAGCGCGATCCACAGGCGGAAGTCGCGGGGCCGGAACGCGTAGCGCTTCTCGAGGGTCAGCACGTTGGCGCCGACGTAGTACACGCGGTCGCCGTCGTGGTCGTCCTCCTCCGGCACGAGCAGGTCGTACTGGCCGAGCACCCGCTGGGAGACGTAGCCGAGCAGCAGTCCCATCTCGGCGGCGGTGACCCGCCGACCGACGGCGGCGAAGGGGCTCCGGGCCATGCGCTCGCCGAAGCGGTCCGTGAGCGGACGCATCAGCACGCGCATCGAGCGGATGTTCGCGGCGACCCAGCTGCCGCGGTCGACGACCTCGGCGCGTGCCGTGTCGGGTCCGCGCAGCCCCGTGAACTCCGCGACCGCGGACTCGGCGACGCGCGTCGACTCGGCGAAGTCACGGTGCAGCGAGGCACCGAGATACGAGGAGGACAGGGCGTCGCGGCCGGCGATCCCCCGGGCGACGCGTTCCGCCAGCCGCCAGTCGACCGGCTCCGGGCCGTTCGGGGCGGCCGGGGGCATGACCGTCAGCGACCCCGGTGCTTGAGGCGGTACACCTTCAGGTAGTACCCGAGCGGGAACGCCACGAAGACGATGAACAGGACCGTCGCCGCGAGCGCGAACGGGATCCAGTAGTGCCACGGTTGGGCACCGCGACCGTCGCAGCCGGCGGCGAACACCACGAGGAACGCGGTGGCGAGGGCGGTACGCAGCGAGGTGGGAAGCTTCACGCCGAGGCTCCTGTTTCCGGTGGGCCCGGACACCTTAGAGGGCGCCGGCGCGCACACCCCAACCGCCGCGCCGACGGGCTCATTCGTACCCGAGCGCCTCGCCGATGCGGCGGCGCAGGTCGCTCGGGGCCTCCTCGCGGCACGAGTAGGCGACGACCCGCCGGATCTCGAGCTCGAAGTCGAAGCCCTGCGCGCAGGGCGGACACTCGTCGAGGTGGCGCTTGATCGCCCGCCGCTTCCAGACGGTCATCTCGCCGTCGAGGTAGTGGTACACGCGTACGTAAGCGTGGTCGCAGTCCATCCGTCCGGTCCCCGGTCCCCGTCTATCCCCCCGCGGGCACAGACCCGCTCGGTACCAGTCCTCGCTCCAAGGCGAGATCCCACAACCGCTTCTGCAGCTGCTTTCTTCCCCGGTGCAACCGGCTCATGACGGTCCCGATCGGGACGTCGGTGATCTCGGCGATCTCCTTGTAGGAGAAGCCCTCCACGTCGGCGAGCAGCACCGCCATGCGGAACTGCTCGGGAAGGTCCTCGATCGCCTGGCGGACCGAGTCCTCGGGGATCGAGTCGAGCACCTCGGCCTCGGGGCTGCGGTCCGCGTCGACGGCCTCGAGGCCCCCGATGCGGCGGTACAGGGAGAAGTCCTCGAGCTCGTCGAGCGCCTGCTCGTCGGGGCGGCGCTTCTTGGCCCGGTAGATGTTGATGTAGGTGTTGGTGAGGATCTTGTAGAGCCACGCCTTGAGGTTGGTGCCCTCCTGGAACCCACCGAAGCCGCGGTAGGCGCGCAGGTACGTCTCCTGGACGAGATCCTCGGCGTCGCTCGGGTTGCGCGTCATCCTGAGCGCAGCCGCGTAGAGACCCGACATGAACGGCATCGCGAGTTCGGCGAAGTCCGCCTGGTCGGCCACTGCGCGCGACCTTACCGCCGCACCCCGGCGGGCCCGGCACGCGTTCCGGGCCGTCCTCAGCGAGAATGCGCCCGTGTGGCGCGGGATCCGGCTGACCGACGGTGTGGTGGAGCTGCGCGCCCCCCGACGCAGCGACGTCGACGAGCTCCACGCCGCCGTCCGCGAATCGCTGCCCGAGCTGCTCCCGTGGATGGTCTGGGCCCATCCCGGCTACTCGGGGATCGACGCCGCGGAATGGGTCCGCCGGGCCGCCCGCGCCTTCGCCGACGGGGTCGAGTTCCAGTTCGTGGCACGCGACGCCGTGAGCCGCGAGCTGCTGGGGACGCTGGGCCTCAACGCCATCGACCGCCTCAACCGGTGGGCGAACCTCGGGTACTGGATCCGGACCACCCGTGCCGGCGAGGGCCTCGTGACCCGTGGCGCCCGGCTGGTCGCCGGCTTCGGGTTCGGGGAGCTGGCGCTCGGCCGGGTGGAGATCCTGGCCGCCGTCGACAACCACCGGAGCCAGGCCGTCGCGGAGCGCCTGGGAGCCCTGCGGGAGGGCGTCCTCCGCCGCCGGCTGCGGGTGGGCGACGACGTGCAGGACGCCGCCGTGTTCTCGCTCGTGCCCTGAGCGCTCCGGAGGAGTGCTCAAGTCGCGGCGCCGACGGCCGTAGCTTTCCGGTATCGACACCGTGCACCTGCGCCGGCCCCCCGGCGCCGCGACCTGGCTGATCGGCCTCGCCACCGTCGTCTGGGCGGTCGTGCTCGACCAGGGCACCAAGCTCTGGGCGATGCGGGCCTCGGGCCGTGGGGTCGAGGTGCTGCACAATCCCCGCTACGCGCTCGGTGTCCTGGGCGGGTCGGTCCCGGTCATGATCGTCGGGACCGTCGCCGTGCTCGCCGTGTTCGCCGCGGTCGTCGTGCCCCTCGCCCACCGGCTGGGGCTGCCGGCGTGGATTCCGGGCCTGGTGCTCGGCGGTGCGTGCTCCAACCTGATCGACCGCGTCCGCTTCGGGGCCGTCCGCGACTTCATCACCACCGGCGTCGCGATCGTCAACGTCGCCGACCTGCTCGTGCTCGCCGGGGTGCTGATGCTCCCGGTCCTGCTCCTCCTGCGGACCGCGCGCGTCAGCCCGGTCCCAGCCCGGACCTGACCCACCGACGCCGAGGGCCACCATGACCCAGCCCGTGACCACCGTCCGACCACCGGGACCCCGGTTCGGCATCTCGCTCGTCGTCCTGCTCGCCGGCCTCGGCGCGGCGATCGTCGGCGTCGTGATGCTCGTCAGCGCCTTCTGGTCGATCATCGACGGGCCCGTGTACACGGTGCCCGGCAACCTCCGGGTCCACCTCGGGTCCGGTGACTACAAGATCTACGAGTACGAGCGGTTCGGGAGCGCCGACGGGTTCCGCACCGCGCCCCCGCTCGTCGACTCCGCGACGGTGCGGGTGGTCTCGCCGGGCGGCACCCGGATCCCGGTCACGAGCACCGCCGGAGGCTCGAGCGAGACCATCTCCAACGGCAACGGGAGCTACACCGCGGTCGTGCGCTTCACCGCCCCGTCGACCGGCACCTACACGATCCAGGTCCGCACGGCTGCGCCCACCCGGATCCGCATCGAGCACCCGCTCGTCGACATCGCGGGCGACAACGTCGGCTGGATCCTGCTCATCGTCGCCGGCGGGATCACGACGCTCGTCGGCTTCGTGCTCGTGATCGTCGGGCTCGTCCGCCGTGGATCGGCCAAGCGTCGGGCGAACGCGCTCCCGGCCGTGGCGGCGCCGGTTGCGGCCGCGCCCGCGGCCTGGCCGCCGACCCCGGCTCCCGGAACGGTCCCACCCCCGGGCGCGACGGCCCCGACGCCCGCAGCCCCGACTCCGGCGGCCCCGGTCCCCGCGCCCCCGACGGTCGCGCCGGCGGGCTGGTATCCCGATCCCTCGGGCGGGCACCGCGTCCGCTACTGGGACGGGCAGACCTGGACCGAGCACATCGCCGACTGACGTCGCCGCGGGCGACGCCCGGGAACCGGACGCGCGGATGGAGCCGGGAAAGGGATTCGAACCCTTGACCTGCTCATTACGAGTGAGCTGCTCTGCCGACTGAGCTATCCCGGCGGGGCCCGGCAGTGTAGCCAAGGCCCACCGGAGCCCCGCGGCTCGGGCCGCGGCGGCGCCGGTACGCTCGGTCGGCGAGGAGGTCGCCATGCTCACCGACGGGTTCAACCACGTCGCGGTCGTCACGCAGGATCTCGACCGCTTCATCGAGTTCTACGGCGAGGTGTTCGGTGCGCGGGTGCGCGTCGACGGCGCGCCCGGTCCCGACGACGCGCCGCCGCTGCGGATGGCGATCATCGACGTCGGCCCGCACTCCGAGCTCAACGTCTTCGAGATGCCGGACAACCCCGAGGCGGCGCGTCAGACGCCCATGTTCGGGCGCGGCCGGCTCGATCACCTCGCGCTGCACGCGGAGTCGATGGAGGCGTTCGAGGAGATCCGGCGCCGCCTCATCGCACGCGGCGCGGCCGACGAGTTCGTCACCGACTTCGGGCACGTGCTCAGCCTGTTCTGGCGTGATCCCGACGGCCTCGAGTGCGAGGTCTGCGTCGACAACCCCGACCGGCAGCCCGGCGTCTTCCACCCGCCCGGCACGCCCGCGGCGCGCTTCGCCTAGACCACCGGCGGGAGGTGCGCGACGAGGTGCAGCAGCAGCGCGCCGACGTTCGGGTTGAACTCGTCGGCCTGCCGGGCGGCCCGGCACGCGTCGAGCGCGCGCGACGCGGCATCGGGAGACGCGCCGACCGCGCCGGGCGCGCCGGTGAGCGCGTCGAGGTACGCCTGCTCCATGGCGCTGATGCCCTCGAACAGCGCGTCGGTGCGCGCCCGCCGCAGCTCCTGCTTCTGCCGCTCGGCGATGCGCCGCCGCATCGAGGTCGCCGTGCGCGGGGGGTACCCCCGCTGCTCGATCTCGGCGTCGAGGGCCTCGAGCTCGGCGGCGGCGGCGGCCTCCGCCGCGGCGCCGGCGGCGTCGAGCGCGGCCTCGAGCTCCTCGACCAGGCCCACCGTGGTGGCGCCCCGGCCGTCGACCCGGCCGACGACGCCGGCGAACGCCCGCCGCACCGCCTCGGTGGCCGGACGGCGCACCGGCGCGGCGTAGGCGAAGTCGACCCGCTGACAGCGCGAGCGGATCGTCGGCAGCAGCGAGTCGGGCCGGTCCGTGACGAGCAGCACGACCGTGCGCGGCGGCGGCTCCTCGATGCTCTTCAGCAACGTGTTGCCGACGGTCGGGTCCATCCGGTCGGCGTCACGGACCATCACGACCTTGCGCACGCCCTCGATCGGTGCCTTGTGGATCTCGGGGATCACGCGGGGCAGCGCCGCGTCCCGCCGCGCGGTCTCCCCCGCCCGTGGCGCGCGGATCTCGTTCGCGAGCGTGTACGTCGCGGTCGTCGGCTCGAACTCGACGACATCGGGATGCGCGCCCCGCGCGACGAGACCCGTGCTGCGGTCGTCGTCGGCGCCGATCACCGCGGCGGCGAAGGCGCGCGCGCCCTCGAGCACACTCGACCCGCGGCTGCCCACGAGGAGATAGGCGTGCGACGGGTGCTCGGCCGCCGCCCGCAGCGTCGCCACCGCGCGCTCCTGTCCGGTCACCGCCTCCCACATGCGCGGCGATCCTACGGTTCGAGCAGCGGCGCGACCGCGGCGACGACCGCCTCGGCCACGGCCTCGACCGGCACCGAGGCGTCGACGACGGTCCAGCCCCGCGTCGCCGCGAGGTCCCGGTAGGCCGCCCGGACCCGGGCGTGGAACTCGCCGCCCTCGCGCTCCAGGCGGTCGGACTCCCCCGACCGGCGGGCCTCGGCGGTCGCGTCGTCGACGTCGAGGAGGATCACGAGGTCGGGTTCCAGCCCGTCGGTGGCGAACTCGGACAGCGCGGCCACCGCGTCGACCCCGAGCTCGCGCACCACGCCCTGGTACACGAGCGACGACGGGACGTGCCGGTCGCTCACCACCCACGCGCCGAGGGCGAGCGCGGGCCGGACGACGTCGACGACGTGCTCGGCGCGGTCGGCCGCCATCAGCAGGGCCTCGGCCCGCGGCGACACCGCGTCGCCGTCGAGCAGCAGGCGCCGCAGCGCGGCACCCAGCCGGGTCGAGCCCGGCTCGACCGTCGCGACGACCTCGAGGCCCCGCGCCCGGAGGTGCTCCACCAGCGCGACGCACTGGGTCGACTTGCCCGACCCGTCACCGCCTTCGAGCACCACGAACCGGCCGGTCACGGCGGCCCCGCCTCCCCTTCGGCGGGCGTCCCGGCCGGCGTCCCGAGGCTCGGGTGGTTCGCGTTCCTCCCGAACGTCGCGTGATAGCGCTGCAGCGACCGTCGGGCGTAGAGACCGGACGCGATCGTGAGGGCCGCACCGCCCCACAGCGACAGGCGGACCCCCGGGAACGAGTACACGAAGCCGCCGAGGTGGATCGTCTCACCGCTCACGGAGCCGACGATCCAGCCGAAGAGGTCCGCGAACAGCGGTGACACCGTCAACGAGAGCAACAGACAGAGCCGGACCACGGCGTAGAGCGTCGCGAAGGTCCGGCCGCGCATCTCGTCGGTGACCTTCTCCTGGATCAGCGTGAACCCGGTGACGTAAGCGCTCGCCGCGCACGCCCCGACCGCCGCGATCAGCAGCGACGCGATGCCGCTCACGTTGAACGCGACCGCGCCGAACAGCGAGATGCCGACCCCGATCACCGCCCACGAGAACACCGACTCGAGCGGTAGGCGGCGCTGGAACGCGAGCATCAGGGCGATTCCGACGGCGGCACCGGTGCCGAGCGCGGTCAGGAGCACCCCGAACTGCGTGCTCGACCCGAGGACCTCGGTCGCGAACACGGTGCCGAGCGGGATCATGGCGCCCGCGCCGATGAGTCCGCCGCCGAGACCGATGATCACCGCCCGGCTGAACGGCTCGCCCCGCATGAAGGCGAACCCCGCCTTGATCTCCTTGATGCTCGACGCGAGGTCGACCTTCTGCCCGCCGGTCCGGCTCGGCTTCGGGATCGGCAGCGTCACGACGATGAGCGCCGACGCGAGGTACGTGAGCGCGTCGAACCACAGCGCGACGACGTTGGTGTTCACCTTGAGCGAGCTCAGCGCGCTGAACCCACCCAGCCACGTCGCGACGACGGCGAGCGCCGAGGTGATCAACGCGCCGACGGGGAACGTGCCGTACGACGCGACGAGCGAGAGCGTGTTCGCCGAGGCGAGCTTGTCCTCCGGCACGAAGTGCGGGACCGACGCGTCCTTCGCCGGCCCCCAGAGCAACGTCATGATCTCGATGAAGAACGAGACCAGGATCAGCACCCACAGGTTCGACACGAACGGCAGCGTGCAGATCAGTCCCGCCCGGCCGAGGTCGCACAGCACCATGACCTTGCGCCGGTCGAAGCGGTCGACGATGACACCGCCCAGGGTCGCCAGGAAGAAGCCGGGCAGCATCCGCGCGGCCATGACCAGGCTGATCGCCACCGCCGACTCGTTCGACAGCTGCCGGACGATGCCGAGGATCGCGACGAGACCCACCCAGTCGCCGAGACTCGAGAACACCTGCGCGATCCACAACCGCAGGAACGCCTTCGACCCGAACAGACCGAGTGACTCGGACGGGTCGGGGATCTCCTCGCCGGGCGCCGGGATGAACGGGGCCGGATCGGAACCGGGACGGCGGTCGGGACCCGTGAATGCCGGCGGGTCCGCCGGCGGTTCAGTCCCGGTCACCGGTACCGAGGGCGTCGAGCGCGGCGGCGTTCGACGACTGCTTGGCCTTCGCCTTCTTGGCAGCCGAGCTGGTGCCCTTCTTCACCACTCGCGTGGTGGACAGCCCGTCCGTGGCCTTCTTGGTGGTCGTGCCCGCCGCCTTCTTGGCGGTCTTCTTGGTGGTCTTCTTGACGGCCTTCTTCTTCGCCGTCTTCTTCTTCGTCGGGCCCTTCGCCGCGCGCTCGCGCAGGAGGTCGAGCGCCTCCTCGAACGAGATCGTCTCCGGGTCGAGCCCCCGGCGGACGGTCGCGTTGGTCACGCCGTCGGTGACGTACGGGCCGAAGCGACCGTCGAGCACCCGCACCGGCTTGCCGGTGTCGGGGCTCTCGCCGAACTCCTGGATCGGCGGCTTGGTCTTCTGGTTCCGCCCCCGCTTGGGCTGGGCGAAGATCGACTCGGCCTCGGCGAGCGTGACCGTGAAGAGCTGCTCCTCGGTCTCGAGGCTGCGGCTGTCGGTGCCCTTCTTCAGGTACGGGCCGTAGCGGCCGTTCTGCGCGGTGATCTCGTTGCCCTCGGCGTCCGCGCCCACGACGCGCGGCAACGACAGCAACCGGAGGGCGGTCTCGAGGTCGACCGTGTCCGGGTCCATGCTCTTGAACAGCGACGCACGCGGCGGCTTCGCCTTCGACCCCTCCTCGAGCACTCCGAGCTGCACGAACGGACCGAACCGTCCGGTGAGCACGAGCACGGTCTCGCCGGACTCCGGATCGGTGCCGAGTTCGCGCGGGCCACCCGCACCCTTGTCGATCAGCTCTCGCGCCCGCTCGACGGTCAGCTCGTCGGGCGGGAGATCGGCCGGCAGCGGGCACTTCTCGTCACCGCAGTGGAGCGACTCGCCGGTGTTCCACACCCGCACCACGTACTCGGCACCGGCGGCGTCGGTGCCGAGCGAGATCTTGTTGACCTCGCTCATGTCGATCCTGGCGAGGTTGTCCTCGGAGACGAGGTCGCGGAGGCCGGCGGTGCCGTTGCCGAAGTAGAACGAGTGCAACCACTTCTCGGCCTCGCCCTCGCCGCGCGCGACCGCGTCGAGCGCCTCCTCCATGGTCGCGGTGAAGCCGTAGTCGACGAGGTGCGCGAAGTAGCGCTCGAGCAGCTGCGTCTTGGCGAACGCGGTCCACGACGGGACGAGCGCGGTGCCCTTCTTCCAGACGTAGCCGCGCTCCGAGGTGATCGTGTTGATGATCGACGCGTACGTCGACGGGCGACCGATGCCCGAGTCCTCGAGCACCTTCACCAGCGTGGCCTCGGTGTAGCGGGCCGGGGGCTGGGTCGCGTGACCGTTCGCGGTGAGCGAGTCGCACGCGACGCCTTCGCCCTCGCCGACCGTGGGCAGCACCGCCTCGTCGTCGTCGGAGCCGGCCGGGTCGTCGCTCACGTCCACGTACGCCATGCGGAAACCCAGGAACTCGTAGCTCTTGCCGGTGGTGCGGAAGATCACCTCCTCGCCGGCCGACGAGTCGCCGCCGAGGCGGATCGTCACGCGCCGGCCGCGGGCGTCGGTCATCTGGCTCGCGACCGTGCGCATCCAGATCAGCTCGTAGAGCTGCTGCTCGTCGCGTGAGAGCTCGCCGCGCACCTCCTCGGGCGTCCGGAACCGCGCCCCGGCGGGGCGGATCGCCTCGTGGGCCTCCTGCGCGTTCTTCGTCGTGTTCGCGTACGAACGCGGCGCGGGCGGCAGGTACGCCTGACCGAACCGCTCGACGATCTGGGCGCGCGCGGCGTCGACCGCCTGGTTGGACAGGCTGATCGAGTCGGTCCGCATGTAGGTGATGTACCCGCGCTCGTAGAGGCCCTGCGCGACCGACATCGTGCGCCCGGCGCTGAATCGGAGCTTGTTGCCCGCCTCCTGCTGCATGGTCGTCGTCTTGAACGGCGGCTTCGGCCGTTCGACGAAGTCCTTGGCCTCGACGCTGCGCACCGTGAAGGCGGTGTCGGCGAGCCGGGCGGAGAGGTCGCGCGCGTCGGTCTCGCGCAGGTGCACCGCGGTGGAGCCGGATGCGAGCAGGCCGGTGGCGGGGTCGAAGTCGCGACTGCCGGCGACCCGGCGACCCGCGAGCTCGACGAGGCGGGCGCCGAAGCCGGTGCCCCGCGCGGTGAAGCGGCCGTCGAGGTCCCAGAACTCCGCGGTCCGGAACGCCATGCGCTCCCGCTCGCGCTCCACGACGAGGCGCACCGCGACGCTCTGCACCCGGCCGGCGGACCGGGCGCCGCCGACCCGCCGCCACAGCACCGGCGACACCTCGTAGCCGACGAGGCGGTCGAGCGTGCGGCGGCCCTCCTGGGCCTCCACCAGCCGCATGTCGAGCTCACGGGGGTTGGCGATGGCCGCGTCGATCGCCTCGCGGGTGATCTCGTGGAACACCATGCGGCGGACCTCGGTCCGCGGCTTCAGCACCTCGATCAGGTGCCACGCGATGGCCTCGCCCTCGCGGTCCTCGTCGGTCGCGAGATAGAGCTCGTCGGCCCCCTTGAGCGCCCGGCGCAGGGTGCTCACCACTTCCTTGGCCCGACCCTCCGGCGGCGCGTACTCCAGCCGGAAGTGATCCTCGACGTCGACACCGAGGCCCTTGCGGGGCAGATCCCGGACGTGGCCGAAGCTGGCCAGCACGGTGAAGTCGTCACCGAGGAACCGGCCGATGGTGTCGGCCTTGGTCTTGGATTCGACGATCACGAGCGACTTGGGCACGGGCGACTCGGGGGCTCCGGAGGCGGTCGGGACGGGGGCGACCGTAGCGGAGGCCCCGCCCCTCGTGCCCGGATCCTCCCCTTCCCGGCCCCTAGGCTGACCCGATGCTCGGCAGCATCACCGACTCGATCGACCCCCAGCAGCTGATCCGATCGTTCGGGACCATCGGGTTGATCCTGATCATCTTCGCCGAGTCCGGTCTGCTCATCGGCTTCTTCCTGCCGGGCGACTCGCTGCTCTTCACCGCGGGCCTGTTCGCGTCCCAGGGCAAGCTCAACCTCGCCGTGATCCTCGTCGGCTGTTTCGCCGCGGCGGTCATCGGCGACCAGGTCGGCTACGCCTTCGGGAAGCGGGTCGGACCGTCCATCTTCCAGCGGCCGAACTCCCGCCTGTTCAAGCAGGAGCACGTCGAACGGGCCAACGACTTCTTCGAGGAGCACGGTCCGAAGACGATCCTGATGGCCCGGTTCGTGCCCGTCGTCCGGACGTTCGCCCCGATCCTCGCCGGGGTCGGGAGCATGCGGTACCGGACGTTCCTCGCCTACAACATCGTCGGCGGGTTCCTCTGGGCGGTCGGGGTGACGCTCCTCGGCTACTTCCTCGGCGACGCGATCGGCGCGGACAACATCGACAAGTACCTGCTGCCGATCATCTTCGTGATCATCGTCATCTCGCTGATCCCACCGTTCATCGAGTACCGCAGGCACAAGCGCAAGCGGGGCGCGGTGACCGACGTCGAGGCCGAGGCCGAGGCCGCCCACCTGCACGAGATCGTCGACGAGTGACCGGTCACGCCTCGAAGCGGTAGCCCATCCCCGGCTCGGTGACGAAGTAGCGCGGCTGCGAGGGATCCGGCTCGAGCTTGCGGCGGATCTGGGCCATGAAGACGCGCAGGTAGTTCGTCTCCTTCCCGTACTGCGGGCCCCACACCTCCTGGAGCAGCTGGCGCTGCGCGACGAGCCGCCCGGCGTTGCGGACCAGGACCTCGATGATGTGCCACTCCGTCGGGGTGAGCCGTACCTCCACGCCGGACCGGACCACCTTCTTGGAGACCAGGTCGATGGCGAAGTCGGCGGTCTCGACGACCGACGCCTCCTCCGCCGGGGCCGACCGCCGCAGCGCGGCGCGCAGGCGCGCGAGCAGCTCGTCCATGCCGAACGGCTTGCTGACGTAGTCGTCGGCCCCCGCGTCGAGCGCGGCCACCTTGTCGGCCTCCGCATCGCGCACCGACAGCACGATGACCGGCACCTGGCTCCAGCCGCGCAGGCCCGCGATCACCTCGACGCCACCGATGCCGGGCAGGCCGAGGTCGAGCACGACCACGTCGGGGTGCCGGCGCGCCGCGAGCTCGAGCGCCTCCTCCCCCGACTCCGCGAGGTCGACCTCGTAGCCGCGCGCGCGGAGGTTGATCCCGAGCGCGCGCCGGATCTGGGGCTCGTCGTCGACGACGAGCACCCGGGGCGTCATCGGACCTCCACCGGCATCGAGAGGACCATCGTCAATCCGCCCCCTGGCGTGTCCTCGACGACGAGCTCGCCGCCCATCGCCTCCATGAACCCGCGGGCCACCGCGAGGCCGAGTCCGACCCCCGTGCCGTTCGTCGGGTTGTCGCCGAGCCGCTGGAACGGTCGGAAGATCGTCTCGCGCTGGTCCGGGGGGATCCCGGGGCCGTGGTCGATCACGCGCAGGTCGACGCGCCGGCCGACGGTGCCCGCCTCGACCCGCACCTCCGAGCCGGCCGGCGACCAGACGCGCGCGTTGTCGACCACGTTGGCCACCGCCCGCTCGAGCAGCCCGGCGTCGACCCGCACCGGAGGGAGCGACTCGGGGATGTCGAGGACCACCGGAACGACGCGGTCGGGGGACGCGGCGATCGCGCGCGGCACGACCTCGTCGAGTCCGACCTCGCGCACGACCAGGTTGATCGCCCCCGTCTGCAGCCGGCTCATGTCGAGCAGGTTGCCGACGAGCGCGTTCAGGCGGTCCGACTCCTCGTCGATCGTCGCGAGGAACTCCCGCGACGCCTCCGGCGTCCAGGCGACGTCGTCCTGCAACAGGCTCGTGACCGACGCCTTGATCGACGCGAGCGGCGTCCGCAGATCGTGGGACACCGCGGCGAGCAGCGCGGTCCGCAGCTCGTTCGCCTCGGCGAGCCGGCCGGCGGCGTCCGCGTCGGCCCGCAGCTGACGGCGCTCGAGCGCGATCTGCACCTGCGCGGTGAAGGACCGGATCACGTCGAGGTCGTCGTCGGACGGGGTGAAGCCCGCGAAGGCGATGCACCCGTGGTCACCGAGCGGCGTGGCGAAGCTCGCGTCGGCGCGGCTCGCCGGAGCCGGGTCGCCGGCGACGGCCTCGACGGTCGCCGGACGGCCGGGCGACTCGCGCAGCACCGCGACCGCATCCGCGCCGAAGGCGCTGCGCAGCTGCGCGACGAGCGCGGGCAGGGGGTCCTCGGCCGTGGCGGTCGTGCCGGCCGCGGCCGCGAGGGTCTCGGCCTCGGCGCGGGCCCGGGTCGCGTCGGCCGACTTCCGGTTCGCGACCGCGACGAGCCAGCTCACGATCCCCGCCACCCCGAGGAACACGAACAGCGCCAGCAGGTTCTCGCCCTGCTCGATGGTGAACGTGTGGATCGGCGGCGTGAAGAAGTAGTTCGCGAGCAGTGATCCGCTGACGGCCGCGACGATGGCGGGCAGGATCCCCCCGACCGCGGCCACGAGCACGACCTCGGCGAGGAACAGCAGCAGCACGCTCGGCAGGTTCAGACCGTGCCGGCCGGTCGAGAGCACTGCGGCGAGCAACGGCGGGCCGACGAGGGCGAGGGCCCACGCGGCGGCGATGCGCCGGCGCGACAGCGGGGTCCGTCGTCCGACCGACCACGGGCGCGCGGGCGCGCCGTCGCCGGTCCCGGCCGAGGCGGTCGAGATCACGTGCACGTCGATCGCGCCCGACCGACGCACGACCGCGTTGATCACCGACCCGCGCGTGAGCTCGGACCAGCGGGACTGCCGGCTGGCGCCGAGCACGAGCTGGGTGGCGTTCTGCGATCGGGCGAACGAGAGGAGCGTGTCGGCGACGTCGGCGCCCCCCACCTCGTGGTAGTCGCCGCCGAGCTCGGCGAGGAGACGCCGGAGCTGCGCGAGCCGGTCCGCCGAGGGGCCCGCCAGCCCGTCCGCCGGTCGGATGTGCACGCCGATCAGCTCGCCACGCGTCCGCATCGCCATCCGTGCGGCCCGCCGGATCACGTCGTCGCCGCCGGGCGCGCCGGTGATCGCGACCACCACCCGCTCGCGGGTCTCCCAGGTGCCCGTGATGCCGTGCGCCTCGCGGTAGACCTCGAGCGCCTCGTCGACCCGGTCGGCCGTCCACATCAGCGCGAGCTCCCGGAGCGCGCTGAGGTTGCCCACGCGGAAGTAGTTCGCGAGCGCGGCGTCGACCTTCTCGGGCCGGTAGATGTTGCCGTGCGCCATCCGCCGCCGGAGCGCCTCCGGCGTCTGGTCGACGAGCTCCACCTGCTCGGCCCGCCGGACCACCTCGTCGGGGATCGTCTCGCGCTGGGTGATCCCGGTGATCTCCTCGACGACGTCGTTCATCGACTCGAGGTGCTGGATGTTCACGGTCGAGATCACGTCGATCCCGGCATCGAGCAGCGCCTCGACGTCCTGCCACCGCTTCTCGTTGCGGCTGCCCGGGACGTTGGTGTGGGCGAGCTCGTCGACGAGCGCGACCGCGGGTCGGCGCGCGAGCACCCCGTCGAGGTCCATCTCCTCGAACTGCGCGCCGCGGTAGTCGATCGTCCGGCGGGGCACGACCTCGAGATCGCCGACCTGGGCCGCGGTGTTCACGCGTCCGTGGGTCTCGACGTAGGCGACGACGACGTCGGTCCCGCGCGCCACGCGCCGGCAGCCCTCGTTCAGCATCGCGAAGGTCTTGCCGACGCCCGGCGCGGCACCGAGATAGACGCGCAGCTTCCCCCGGGCCATGGCCGCAGCCTACGGAGTGGTCACTGGTGGTCGAGGGCGACGTTCAGCTCGAGCACGTTGACGCCGGGCTCGCCCATGAAGCCGAGGACCCGGCCGTCGGTGTGCTCGTCGATGAGCTGGTTCACCTCGGCGACCGACATCCCGCGGGCCTTCGCCACCCGCGGCGCCTGCAACCGGGCGTTCGCGACCGAGATGTGGGGATCGAGCCCGGAGCCCGACGCGGTCACCGCGTCGACGGGGACCTTCGTGGTCGGGGCGAGGCCGTTCTCCGCGCGGTAGTCCTTCACCCGCTGCTTCACCGCCGCGAGCAGGTCCGGGTTGGTCGGGCCCCAGTTCGAGCCCGAGCTGATGTCCTGGCTCAGGTCCTTCGGGTCGTTCGGCACCGTCTTCTCGGCGTCCTTCGGGTCGGTGGCGTCGGAGCCCGTCGCCGCGGCGCCCGCGGCCGTCGGCCGGCCGTGGAAGTACTTCGCCTTCGTGAAGGTCTGGCCGAGGAGCGCGGACCCGACGTCCCTGCCGTTCACCGACACCCGGGAGCCGTTGGCCTTGTCCGCGAACGCGGCCTGGCCGATCCCGGTCACCACCAGCGGGTAGCCGATGCCGAGCACGATGGTGAACACGATCATCGAGATCAGTGCCGGAAGCAGTTGCCGACGCATCACTTCACCCCCAGGGCCGTGACGAGCAGGTCGATGAGCTTGATCCCGACGAACGGCACGATGATCCCGCCGAGCCCGTAGATCAGGATGTTGCGCCGGAGCAGCTGCGCCGCGCCCGACGGGACGAACTTCACGCCGCGGAGCGCGAGCGGGATCAGCGCCACGATGATCAGCGCGTTGAAGATGACGGCTGAGAGGATCGCGGAGCGCGGGCTGCTCAACCCCATGATGTTGATGCGGTCCAGGGCGGGGAACACCGCGAGGAACATCGCCGGGACGATCGCGAAGTACTTCGCGACATCGTTCGCGATGGAGAACGTCGTGAGCGAGCCGCGCGTGATGAGCAGCTGCTTGCCGATCTCGACGATCTCGATGAGCTTCGTCGGGTCCGAGTCGAGGTCGACCATGTTGCCGGCCTCCTTCGCGGCCTGCGTCCCCGTGTTCATCGCGACGCCGACGTCGGCCTGGGCGAGGGCGGGGGCGTCGTTGGTCCCGTCACCCGTCATCGCCACCAGGCGGCTGCCCGCCTGCTCGCGCTTGATGTACGCCATCTTCTCCTCGGGGGTGGCCTCGGCGATGAAGTCGTCGACGCCCGCCTCCTCGGCGATGACCCCGGCGGTGATCGGGTTGTCACCCGTCACCATCACGGTGCGGATGCCCATCTTGCGCAGCTCGTCGAACCGCTCGCTCATGCCCGGCTTGACCGTGTCCTTGAGGTAGATCACCCCGAGGGCCTCGGCCGGCCGGCCCGGCTCGCGGCCGGCGACGACGAGCGGCGTGCCACCGAGTCCGGCGATGGCCTCGACCTCGTCGAGCAGCTCGACGGGCACCGTGCCGCCCTCCTCCTCGATCCAGCGCCGCACCGAGTCGGCCGCGCCCTTCCGGATCATCCGGCCCTCGAAGTCGACGCCGCTCATGCGGGTCTGGGCGGTGAACGCGATCAGCTCCGCGTTCGGCAGCTCGCGCGGCACGAGGCCGTACTCCCGCTCGGCGAGCTCCACGACGGACCGCCCCTCGGGCGTCTCGTCGGCGAGGCTCGAGAGCAGCGCCGCCTCGGCCACCCGCTCGACGGCGATGCCGGGCGCGGGCCGGAACTCCGCGGCCTGCCGGGCGCCGAACGTGATGGTGCCGGTCTTGTCGAGCAGGAGCGTGTTCACGTCGCCCGCCGCCTCGACCGCGCGGCCGCTCATGGCCAGCACGTTGCGGCGCACGAGGCGGTCCATGCCGGCGATGCCGATGGCGGAGAGCAGCCCGCCGATCGTGGTCGGGATCAGGCAGACGAGCAGCGCGACCAGGACGATGACCGTCTGCTCGGCGTGTGCGTAGATCGCGAACGGCTGGAGCGTCACGGTCGCGAGCAGGAAGATGATGGTGAGCCCGGCGAGCAGGATGTTCAGCGCGATCTCGTTCGGCGTCTTCTGGCGCTCGGAGCCCTCGACCAGGGCGATCATCCGGTCGATGAAGGTCTCGCCCGGCCGGGCCGTGATCCGCACGATGATCCGGTCGGAGAGCACCCGGGTGCCGCCGGTGACCGCGGAGCGGTCGCCTCCCGCCTCGCGGATGACCGGCGCCGACTCGCCGGTGATCGCGGACTCGTCGATGCTGGCGATGCCCTCGATGACGTCGCCGTCGCTCGGGATCAGCTCACCGGCCACCACCTCGACCTCGTCACCGAGGTCGAGCTGGGTCCCGGGGATCTCCTCGAGCGTGCCGTCGGCGCGCCGGCGCCGGGCCATCGTCTCGGCCCGCGTCTTGCGCAGCGTCTCGGCCTGAGCCTTGCCGCGGCCCTCGGCGACGGCCTCGGCGAAGTTGGCGAACAGGACCGTGAACCAGAGGAACAGCGTCACCAGTCCGCCGAACACGTTCTCCTGCGCGCTCGCCGATCCGAGGTCCCGGACCCAGAAGATGGTCGTGAGGACGCTGCCGACCTCGACGACGAACATCACGGGGTTCTTCATCAGCGTCCGGGGGTTGAGCTTGCGGAAGCTCTCCCCGACCGCCTTGGCCATGATCGGACCGTTGATCAGCGAGCCGCTCGACCGCACGCGGCCGGCCTTCGTCTCGCCCGGCGCCATCGGGGTGGGCTCGTCCATGACGGGAGTCGATGTCACCACTACCTCCTAGAGACCGAGCTGCTCGACGATGGGCCCGAGCGCGAGCGCCGGGAAGAACGTGAGTCCGGCGACGATGATCGTCACCCCGAGGAGCAGTCCGGCGAACAGCGGCGTGTTCGTGGGGAACGTCCCGGCCGACGGCGGCACCTTGTCCTTCTTCGCGAGCGAGCCCGCGATCGCCAGTGTCGGGACGATGAGGAAGAACCGGCCGAAGAGCATCGCCAGTCCCAGCGCCGTGTTCATCCACTGCGTGTTGGCGGTGATGCCGGCGAAGGCCGATCCGTTGTTGTTGCCGGCGGACGTGAACGCGTACAGCACCTCGCTGAAGCCGTGCGGTCCGGGGTTCCAGATCGACGTGTGGAGGACGGTCGGGGTCACGATCGCCACCCCGGCGCCGACCAGCACGATCGCCGGCATGACGAGGATGTAGAGCACGACGAGCTTGATCTCCCGTGCCTGGATCTTCTTGCCCAGGTACTCGGGGGTCCGTCCGACCATCA